>ERZ778022.26-NODE-26-length-607793-cov-48.808817_pt1 | contig 607793 bp, 524 predicted proteins | sample MGYA00375752_ERZ778022 | MGnify/ENA primary metagenome ERZ778022 (study PRJEB29350, sample SAMN05389826) | bioreactor metagenome | isolation source: Thiocyanate bioreactor | place: South Africa: University of Cape Town | collected 2014-04-04 ...
AATTGAAAAATGAAATTACTCTAAAAGAAGCTGTTTGAAAAAAGGGGCACTTACATAACAACTTGGGGAGCCAGGGTATGCTACACTTTGCAGTTCTAAGCATGCAAAAACTCCCTTACGGTAAAATGAAAAACTGCACGATAAATAAAAAAGAAAGGATGTACCAGAAAAGCAGGTTTGGGAGGGTATTTCCTTCCTCTTGCCTTTTCTTCTTCATGAAAGATTAATATAGCTTACGGATTAACCAATCATATTTAATAACCCAGCATGGGCAGACTTGTAAGCTGCTTGTAAATGGATAATAGCAGGATCATAAGCTATTATAAGTGATAAAGGTATAGCCCTTTTGCCTCTGCTTTCATAGCAGAAGTACAGGCTATTCCTGTAAAAGTGAAGCCTCCCCGGATATTGTTAAAGGATATTCAGGGAGGCTTTATATTTTACGATCATCTGCGCTGGCAGTTTACAAAAGCTGACCTCATGCACAATTTTTAAAGAACATGGGATTTACTTTTAAGTTTATCGTTGACAAGGTTCACCCAAAGAAAAATTGCACCCTTCCAGTAAGGCTAAGGATTTACTTTGACAGAATTTACAAAGAGCATTCATTAGGCTTTGCTGTGCTGCAAAAAGAATGGGATGAAAAACTACAACAGGTGTTGCCTGCTAATGAAAATTATCTGGCCTACAACACCAAAATTTCTTCCACCCGATCAAAGGTTCAAAAATTCCTGCTCCTGAATGAGGACAGGGAAAACCCTATCACTGCTGAAGAAATAATCAGTTATATTGACCAGAAGAAAGGAAAATCAGTTACCAAAGACAAGCCTGATATAATAAATTATGGAAGGCGGCATATTGAAAAGCTGCAAACATCAGGAAACATTGGCAATGCTATTGTTTATTCCTGCGCTATCAACAAGCTCAAATCCTATGTTGGCAGGGATAAGCTGGAATTTGAAGCCATTACCTACGGATTTTTGGGGGATTTTAATACCTCTATGCTGGTAGATGGCATCAAGATCAACAGTATTTCCAACTATTTCCGGACAATCAGGGCTTTGTTCAATCAGGCTATAAAAGATGGTACTTTAGAGGCCAGCATTTACCCTTTTACAGACTTTAGAATCAGGAGTGAGAAGACTATCAGCAGAGCATTGACAAAGCCAGAAATGGCTAAAATTGCCTCTCTGGAACTTCCTGAAAATACTCCTATCTGGCATCAAAGGAACCTGTTTTTGTTGTCTTATTGTTTCATTGGAATTAATCTTGCTGATCTGCTCACCCTGACAAGGGAAAACATGGTAGATGGCAGGATAATCTTCAGGAGAAAGAAAACCCACAAAGTATACAGTATGCTGGTACAGGAGAAAGCAAAGGAGATTTTCAGCTATTATTTTACCTCACTTCCTGAAGATAGTAAAGAGTTTATACTGCCATTTGTAAAGCAAAAGAATGATCTGATTCAGTTAAAGAAGGACATTCAACAGACTATCAAAACTTGCAATGATCATTTAGAAAAATTGGCTAAGCTATGCCAGATTGACAAACCTGTTACTTCTTACTATGCCCGGTATTCATGGTCAAATATTGCCAGAACATTAGGTTATTCAAAAGACCTGATTTCCGAGGCTTTAGGTCATGAGTATGGGAACAAAATAACCGGGATATACTTAAATCATTATGAAAATTCCATCCTTGACAGTATGAATGAGAAAGTAATAGCTGCTGTATTTGAAACTCCTAATTGTCTTCCACCTGCTAATTTTCATAATGAAAGACGGGCTGAATCTGTCATGTAAACAGGAAATACATATCTAAAACGGATATTTGTATATTTATGTAAGTAATGAGAGTAATTTGCCGGTGTTCTTTGATAACCTGGGAGTGACGCATACAAGGGGACCATTGTTAGAGGAAACCCATTATTATCCGTTTGGCCTCACCATGGCGGGGATATCGTCGAAAGCATTATCGTTCGGAGAGCCTGAAAATAAATATAAGTTCAACGGCATCGAACAGAATAATGATTTTGATCTGAACATGTATGATGCATTTTATCGCAATCTTGATCCTCAAATAGGCAGGTTCTGGCAGATAGATCCAAAGCCAACTGAAACAATCAGCCCTTATGCTGCAATGATGAATAATCCAATTAGGTTTAGTGATCCTTTGGGCGATACTACGTGGGTGTATAATCAAAATGGTGTTTTTTCTGGTGTTGTTAATGATAAGCTGAAAAACCAAGTACACTATATAAAAACTGATCAAGACCCGGGAAAGCCTTTTGATGCAAGTGGGTTAAGTGCTAAAGAGGCTAAAGCATTAGGGAAGGCTTTCAGGAAAGAATCTATAGCATTTATCGGCAGTAAGACTCTCGCCGATATGCGTTCCATATCGAATAAAGCTATTGACGGAAAAGTAGAAGTAGGGTTTGTTGGGGCAATTGGAAAAGATAAAGAAATAAGATTAACAGCACTCCCAATTGATAAGGGAGGAACTTATAACGGAGAACAAGATCAGGGCAATCAACTCAGGAGTGTTCCTCTACTTCGGCAGATTAATGATCACTATTCTCCGACTGAACAGCAAAATTTATTTTTAGAAGGGCATGTCCATGTAGCTGCTTACCTCGATGGATGGTCTTCTGGCGATGGAAGTCCTCTTAGTTTTCAAAAAACATTTGGTCAGCCCACTTCAAGTGGTAATGCTGATTATAACCCGTCTTTAAATAGAGGCGGCGCACCAGGACCAGCGCCATCGCTATTATTAACGCCTCATGGTGTGAGTGTATATGGAACAGCTAAGCCGGGTCAGCCTCAAAACGTCAGTTACATCGCGTATAAAAGTTTAAAATAGAATTTGATGAAGAACGTTTTTATTTTAATGTATGTTTTGATTTTACTCTGTACAGGATGTGCCGAAAGGTCAAATAACCCTCAAGTGTCAATTATTTACAATGAAGAAAGGGGGGATTCTTTATTTTATTCTGTAATAAAAAAATTCTCCTTACCATATCCTGATGATTTTGTGTTAGATAGTAACGCATTAATCTTTTACGGTTCAAGACCATTCGATACATCTTTTCTTATTCATTTAAAGAATGAGTCGCAAGAGATTGCAGGGGTTTATTATGAAGTTATACCTACTTACCATAATGATATAGACAATTTTGCTGTTAAAGCAAACAAGATTTTGTTTTTTGAGGGATATAGTTTTATACTCGAATCGTCAAAATGGGAAGAAATAAAAAAACAGGCTGAAAGGTTACTAAAAGATAGCGCCGCTTTTAATATTAGCAATGCCTGCAGGGATTGTGAGGTGTATGGTTTGCGTTATGGCTCCAAAAGCAATGTTGGCAACACTGTGAAATATAAGCCCTATTATAAATATCTAAAGGAGGTTTTATTGGATAGCCTTGTTGTAAAAAGAAAGCCAATCATGTATAAGGAGAAATAACAATAAAAAAAGTCATGCAGTATAATCAACCTTCATTTGTTAAAACCTTCAATTAAAAATATCATACTTTAATTATATTCTTCAGTAGTTACCACCTCCACAGCTATTTTTAAACAACTTTCTTTTGGTGAGTGTAAATAAATCTTATAAAGCCCGGCAACGCCTGACTTTATTCATTTCAATATTAACCGATGAAAAGTATTTACGCGAAATCAAGATGCCCACTCTTCACAGAGTAGTTCTCTTATGCCCCAAACCTTACAACTATGATATTAGAAACAACGAATCACTGTTTTATCTATCAGAATTTGCAAGCCTATCGATGAATATCGGCGCATCCGAATCCGATAATATACGACTTTTGTCAATAGAGCTAATGCTCACTTCAGTGTGAGATTTGCATACAACATGGGTACGTCGATAAATATTAATTCAAATGATTTTTTTTGATTTCTTATTCTATAATATTTACAGATTCTATTCTAGACATAAAGAAAAAGGAGCTGAATCTTCTTCAGCTGGTATTATCGGCGGGCTGCAAACAGTAAATTTGCTTATATTATATGAACTGATTTTGCTAATTCAAGCAAATAACGGTAAGATGAGAATTTCGTTTGTAATCGCATTATTGACTTTTTTTCAAGTCTATACTTACATCCGGTATATTTATAAAGAGTCAAATTCTGTTCAAATACTTGAAAGAAAATGGTTAAATAAGACAGAGTCGTATAGAAAACAAAGCATCTTTCTTCAGTACATCTATGTGAGTTTGACCATAATAGCATTTTTGGGATTGGCAATTTATTTAGGCTCACAACGTTAATCTGTTGGAAGAAATGCGGCGTGCGTCGCATTCACCCCCTCATATTGTCGCTTGCAGTTCCTTTCAAAACCACCTCCCCGGAATATTTTTGTTCCTCAAACTCCAATCATGATACAATTAAATCCCTATCTCACCTTCAACGGCAATTACCGCGAAGCAATGAATTTTTACAAAGAATGTTTCGGTGGTGAACTAAATCTTCAGACTGTAGCCGAAACTCCCATGGCTGCCCAATGTCCTGCCGGTATGCAACACCATATCATGCACTCGGCACTTACGGCACCGGCTTTTATTTTAATGGCGTCCGACATGGTAAGCCCCGCCGGTTTTCACCAGGGCACGGATATGTCCCTGGCCCTGAATTTCGATAAGGAAAACGAAATACGAGAATGCTTTAAGAAATTAAGTGAAGATGGTAAAGTGATTGATGAGCTTAAAAACGCCCCCTGGGGCGCGATCTTCGGAGTAACGCAGGATAAGTTTGGAAAAGTGTGGATGTTCAACTGCGAAAAGAAATAATCCCGGCTGAGTATTATATTTTACCAGCGAATACCACTAAACCAATAATAAGAAGAATAACTCCAGCACCCTGAAGAAGCGGGGCAAGGACAGTGTTAAGTTTTGAGTCAATGATAAATTCAGCAGGATCTTCTTTATTATAGATCACTTTGACTGTTTGGCCCGCTTTATAAAGATTATGGGCAAAGGAAGAAGGTTTTCCAGTGATCCATACCTGATCTGCTGTCAGGAACCGGATAACTGGGTACCTCGCATTAAAAAACGACCAAAAGTCATCGCTTTTCGTAACTGTAATTCTATCATCACCATTTTCCAGATTAAACACGATACCCTCTGCAGCAAGGCCGGTTTCTTTTAATTTCCTGGTTTTTTTAGAAATGCTTAAGCCAATTGCTAATGCAACCCCTCCACCAACCATGGGACTAAGAAAACTTACTAAATCGTTGTAGATAGACATGAAAAGGACATCAAGATAGTTAAAACCCCAACTCCTCCGCCGGGTCCCAAAACAATTTCTCAAAATCCACTACCTTATCATTCTTCACTTTCACCCCTTCCTTCTTCAGCAACTGCTCCATTTTATCTCCCCCAAAATGATGCTTGCCACTTAATATTCCCAGCCTGTTCACCACGCGGTGAGCCGGCACTTTTGGTTTCACTTTTCCCGCACTGTTCATTGCCCAGCCCACCATTCTTGCTGATAGCTTTGTTCCCAGGCAATTCGCAATCGCGCCATAAGAAGTTACCCTCCCTTTCGGTATCTGCCTCGCCACTTCAAACACCAATTCAAAAAAACTCTCCTCCCGCTTACCGGAGGGTTTTACTGTTTTGAGCCTGGTGCCCGCCTTCTTCTTAGTGGCCATGATAAAGTTTTTTGCTTGGTTTATAATGATAGTTCCATTTTCTGCAATGATGCTTAAGACGGCTTGTTCTATCTAAATATTCCTGACTCAAGACTTCCGACGCTCTCCCTCCCTCTCCTTCAACAACTCCGACTTTCTCGGCTCTGGCACATTCTCATACTCATACGGACAATGCTTGCAGCCATTTCCACAACAATATCCACGGTCAAGGTGATATTTAGCAGTGAGCACTACTAATCCCTGCTCGTTGATATAATAATGCACCCCTTCAACCCACTGTTGCATCTTTCAGGATTTGCTTTAACTCCTCATCCTTTTCCTTACCGGGCAAAATAGCAGGTAAAGAAAAACTGAGATAATGAATACGGTTACTGCCTGCAATATCAAGCGACTCATAATGTGTTTGGATCTTCAAATCCTCAGTCAATGAAGGTTGCTGATACAGATTGCTGTAATCCGTATGCGTGGTGCAGCCATACATGTCGATCACCAGCTTGGTAAACTGGTATAATTCAGGACTGTCTGTTTTTAAATGAATACGCCCCCCTGGTGCCAGTATTTGCTGATACAACCGCAAAAATTTAGGATGAGTCAGGCGCTTTTTCACTTTCGACCAGCGCAGTTGCGGATCAGGAAAAGTGATCCAGATCTCCTGCACTTCACCCGGTGCGAAATATTCATTTACCTGGTCGATCTGCGTACGCAGGAAAGCCACATTGGTGAGATTATTTTGCAGGGCTTTTTTGGCCCCTACCCAAATGCGGTTGCCTTTCAGGTCAACACCGATAAAATTCCTTTGAGGATATAGAAGGCCGAGGCCAACAGCATATTCCCCTTTGCCGCAGGCCAGCTCCAGCGTAATGCCATGCGTGTTATTGAAAACAGTATCCCATTTGCCGTTTATTCCCTCAGGGAATTGCAGCACATTGGAGAAGCTTTTCAATTCTTCAAAACGAACGAGTTTTTTTTGTCCCATGAGCCGTCAAAGTTACGACAGCTTGCGTATCCTTAAAACTTCACTAATAATCCTGCTCCAAGCATGGATTTGAGCTGCATCCGGGCACCGGTTTTGGTGGGGCCGAATAAACGTACGTCATCATCATAGATCATGTCGAGGCTGTAAGTGAGGGATAATATTTTGTTCAGTTTTACATTCAGTGCGTTGGTGAAATAAAGATCCACGTTCTTGGCTTTGCCTTTGTAATTGGAAAAAAGATCAAGACGGCCTTTATATGTCAGGATCTTATTGAAATCTTTAAAGTAATTGACAGAAGCAAAAGCACCGATCTCATTGCGGGAATGCTTGCCAGGCTCCACGCCATATTCACCACGGTTGGCAAGCGTGTCGTCCATTACAATCGTCCAGCGTACAGTAATAGGAGAAATGAATATCGACAGGTTCTCATTGGGTTTATAATCAAAACCAGGGCTAAACAGTACATAAGCGGGTGAAAGGAGGGTAGAAGCGAATGTCCTGGTCGTTTCCGTATAAGTGTAGCCATCAAACAACTGGGAACGGAAATTGAAAAGCATGGAGGCATTCCATTTTGGCCCCAGGGCATAACCGTATTTGGAAAGGATATCGATACGGTCGTCATTCTTGCGGGAACCAAGGGTGGTGGTATTTACATAAGCAAGGTTGAAATCGAGCGTATTATCCCAACTGTGCTTCCCCTTTTTATAAAATGCAAATAAGTTAAGAACAGAATTAACGGATAAAGAGAAGTCGTCACCACCGGCAGCCCAATTGCTCAGCGAGCCCTGTCCAATGTTCAGGCCGTACTGACCACCTTTTTTCCAAACTTTCTGTGTCGTGTCCGCCGGGTCTTTGGCGATAGACCTTTCCGAATCCGATTTCAAGCCTTTAACTGTCTGATCCTGCGCAATAGCATACGACGACACATAACAAATCATCAAGAGGGTAAGTATTTTTCTCATAAATAGGTTTTGGGCAAAAATAAAGCACCTCCCGCAATTACAGTTATAAGTAATGATTCAGTTCCCGCAATCAAATTTTCCCACCAAGACAACGAAGGCCACAAAGAATGTTTTAGTTTCTATATATAAAGCCACGTGTAAACAAGACATCCTGACAGCAATTCTCTTTGTGGCCTTCGTTGTCTTGGTGGGAAAATATCAAACGGGGTCGATATTTATTCATCCCGTGTCAGGCAATAAAACCACGTGGATTTTATAAAAATGCGCTTCAATTCTCCTGGAGACACAACTATTGCAAAGGATCGACTGGTACAATACTCCTAAAAGCGCAAATGAGCATCCTCCAGGACGCTCATTTTACATAGACTATTCTAACAACTAAAAAAAAGCCTGTAAGGGAACTTACAGGCAAACAATCACAATCACATGAGAAAAATCGCTGTAGGGGGAGGAGTCGAACCTCCACGAGGCAGTTAGCTGTAGCACAAAGAGTTTAGTGGTCAATCCTGGTCGGCCTGACGGTCGGCTCTATGCTATGTTTGTCCTGTTATCCCCACCCCCGAGACGAGAGGGCATGTCTGCCAAAAATTTCATCACCCCACAGTATAAATAGCGGTCAGAAAGCAGGAACTTCAGGGCTCCGGCCATTCTACTGCTTTGTAAAGAACTTGATAGAACAAAATTAAGGAAACAGCAGTTTGGTTCAAAGATTTTCAAGAAATATTTTGAAAATATAGATTTTTTTCAAATATTTGAAGATATAACCTTAAAACGTCAAAATTAGTATTCAAAAATGAGTGCCAAATTAAATCTTGACAAACTCGATCTGGACATCATTCATCACATGATGGAGAATGCTGAAATCTCTTATGCCGACTTAGGCAAAAAGCTTTTTGTTTCAGGAGGAACGATCCATGTCCGTATCAAAAAACTGCAAGAAGCGAAAGTAGTAAAAGGTACAAAACTTTCTGCAGATCTGAAACTGCTCGGTTATGATGTAATTGCCTTCATCGGCATTTACCTGAAAGAAAGTTCCCTCTACGACACAGTAGCAAAAGAATTACAAAAGATCCCGGAGATCGTCCGCCTCAATTATACCACCGGCAACTACAGCATGTTTGCAGAGATCGTTTGTAAGGATATTTCACAACTGCGTTTTGTGTTGCACGACCAGTTACAAAAAATAAAAGGCATTGAAAGAACAGAAACCTTTATTTCCCTTGAAGAAAGTTTCAGCCGTAATGTAAAAGTGGTGAGCTGATGAAAAGCTCTACCCGGTTTTATACCGGCCTGCTATTAATGATCATGCTCAACGTGGTTATAAAACCTGCCTGGGTATTTGGTATCGACAGGCAGGTGCAAAACCAGGTCGGCCCCACTGATTACGGTACTTACTTTTCCCTGTTCAACCTTTCTGTTGTTTTTATTTTCCTGCTCGATTGGGGGCTTACTACTTTTTTCAACCGCCAGTTGGCTATGACAGATCCTTCTGACGTTGCCCAACCCCGCTCCTTTCTTCAACTTAAATTATTATTCAGCCTGCTCTATGCCATTGTTGTTTGCAGTGCAGCCTGGATCACGGGTGTGCACCGCTGGGATATTGTTGTGTACGTAATACTGATCCAGGTTTTTTATTCCCTGTTCATGTTCTTCCGTGCTACTCTCACTGCCCGCCAGTTTTTTTTGACGGATGCCTGGCTTTCCATTATCGACAAATCACTGATGCTGCTGATCGGTGGCACCCTTCTTTATTATCCGGCTTTTCATGGCTCCATGACCATCGAACGGTTTGCATGGCTGCAGGCGGCTTGTTTGTGTGCAGCCATGCTGGTAGCCCTGATCTGCCTTTGGAAAAAAGGGCTATTGCATTACCTGCGCTTCTCCGGTTTTCCGGGTAAAAAAATTTTCAAACAGGCTTTGCCGTTTGCACTGATCGTTCTGCTGATGTCGGTACATGCCAGGCTGGATGCTTTCTTACTGGAACGGATGAATGCCGCTGGTGCATATGAAAGCGGCATATATGCAGCGGCTTACCGCCTGCTGGACGCTACCAATATGGTTGGAACACTTACGGTTTCCTTTCTGCTGCCTTACATCGTCAGAAGATGGAGCGGTAATAAGGACATCAATGAAGTGGTGTTGACGGGACGGAATTTTCTCCTGATGCTTTCAGTTGGTATAAGCTGCGTAATGATATTCATGGGCAATTGGGTACAACAGGTATTGTATCATCATACTGATGTCAAAGCTGTGACCGTATTGCAGTGGTGTTTGCCTGCCCTTATTGGTTATTCCCTTACGCAGATATACGGCACTGTGCTTACGGCTACCGGTCATATCCGTTCTTTTTGTGTGATCATAGGCCTGGCTGCATTGATGAATATTGTACTTAATCTCTTGCTGATACCTTCCCTGGGTGCTAAAGGATGTTGCATTGCTGCACTTTTCAGCCAATTAGGAGCTGGCATCACAGTTATGCTTTATGCGAGCCAAAAAATTGGACTTTATCTTCACCCCCGTTCTCTTTTAGTTTATATTTTTACAGCAATCCTGTTGAGTGTTTTTTTATATGCAGGTGGTAACTGGCCAATAAGTAAAGAAATACTGTTAACGATGGCAGCTATATTAACTATCCTGGTAATGTTGCTTACCGGCATGCTGAAACCAGGTGTATGGCTGAAACCAGAGAAAAACCTTTAATAAAAACCAATGCCTGATCTATTTACGCTAATTTATATAAGACGAAAGCAAGTGTTGTTGATTGTATTGATTTCCCTTGCTATAGCAACAGGCATTGTGTTGATGATGCCTTCTCAATATCTTGCTTCCACTACTGCCTTACCTGCAAACCCTGTGGCAACTGATAAAGCTTCCGTATTTAATAATAATATCCGTGATCTGTATAGCAGTCTTGGTGAATCGGGCGACCTGGATAAAATTGTTGGAACCGGTCAGCTGGACACGATCTACCTGTCCGCATCAGACCAATTTGAATTGGCTACCCATTATAAAATACAGGGAAATAACGCTGCTGTATCCCGTCGTAAAGCAGCGGCTGCTTTGAAGAAAAACAGCCGGGTTACTAAAAGCGAATATAACGAGCTGTTGGTGCAGGTTTGGGATACGGATAAGAATCTTGCTCCTCAGTTGGCCAACGCATTAATGGAAAAGCTGGCAGCGATCCACCAGGACTTACTGAACCAAAGCAACCAAACTATCATTAAAAGCCTTGATGAAGGGCAGCAGAAACTGCAGGCCAGTATGGATAGCATACGTATTTTTTTACATCATGCCAACATCACACCATCACAAGCACAACAGTATAACGATAAGCTGACTGTTTTACAGCAACAGCTGTCTCAATACGAAAAATTGAAAACCGAGTACCAATTAATGATCGATACAAAACCTGCTGCCCTGCTGGTGGTTGATAAAGCAAGGGCAAGTGACCAACCCGATAAACCAAAGAAGCTTTTGATCCTGTTGGCAACCGCTGTATTAAGCTTTCTTTTTGCAGCCTGGCTGGCCCTCATATTGGAAAGAAGAAAAGCACAGGTATTGTGAAGCCTGTTGCACGAAATGACCATTACCTTCTTATTGCTCTTTCGGGCCTGTTCTTTCTGTCGCTCGCACTGGCTATTCTAACAGACAGGTATTATCTTGTCGCCATTCCTTTTGGAATATTATTATTCTATAGCGGATGGCAATCCTTATCCTTTATATTTTTCTTGCTTATTGCTTCCCTGCCATTTTCAACCGAATACCAGTTTCCCGGAAACCTGGGAACTGATCTGCCTGATGAATTGCTGATGCTGGTTACAACAGCTTTGTTCTTTTTATACCTGGCAAATGGCGTTGCAACTAGTTTTTTAAAAACAGCCAGGCATCCGCTGCTGCTATGCCTTTTTGCAATGATGTGTTGGGCCTTTATTTCCTTCCTGTTTTCCACGTATCCATTACTGTCTTTTAAGTTCCTGCTGGCTAAATGCTGGTATATCGGAGCTTTTATCGGCGCTACTTTGCTCGTATGCAGGGATAAAAATAATATCCGCCTGCTGGCACTCTTTCTTTCTGTATCGATGCTGATTGTTACGATAGTGATCCTTTTTCAACATGCCATTACCGGGTTTACATTCACCGGAATAAACGATGCCGTAAAGCCTTTTTTCAGGAACCATGTGAATTACTCCGCCATGCTGGTTTGTACATTGCCTGTCTGGTATGCTTTCAGGCAAAACACAAACAAACGGGGCCAACGGATAATTATCACCATTATCATTTTTATTTTACTCGGAGCCCTATTCCTTACTTATGCACGTGGCGCCTGGCTTGCCCTGCTGGTTGGAGTTGTGAGTGGCTGGTTGCTGAAAAGGAAATGGCTCATGAAGGCCGCACTTATCCTGTTCATTCTTGTTTCCCTGTGCTTTAGCTGGCTGGCACATAACAACCGCTACCTTGAATTTGCCCCAGACTACAATACAACCATTTTTCATGAAAATTTCAGGGAGCACCTGGTTGCTACATATGAGATGAAAGATCTGTCAGCCGCTGAACGCTTTTATCGTTGGATAGCCGGCTTCCGGATGATACCCGATCACTGGATAGCCGGCTTTGGCCCCGGCACTTTTTATCATAATTACAAACCCTATGCTGTTCCTGCCTATGAAACCTGGGTCAGCAATAATGAAGAACATTCCACCGTGCATAATTATTTCCTGCTTACAACCATTGAACAGGGAATACCAGGACTGCTGTTGTTGCTATTGCTGATCAGCCTTGTATTATACTATGCTCAATATTTATATCACCATACAAACGACAGCTTCTACAAAACGGCAAGTCTTGCAACTGCCAGTATTTTCACCATGATCCTGGCACTTAATTTTCTTAGCGATCTGATAGAAACAGATAAGATAGGAGGCCTGTTCTTTTTATGTATCGCGATATTGGTAATTATAAACAAGAAGATTTCCCTGGCTCCCGACTCAAAGCTTTCCTCTCACATTCAAAGCATCCCTCAATCCATTCCCGAGTAGGTTAAATGCAAGGACCAGCAGCATGATTGCAAAGCCCGGTGCCAGCGCCAGCATGGGATTTTGTGTGATAATAAAATTGTAATTCTCTTTTATCATCAAGCCCCAGCTTGGTTGCGGAGCCTGCACGCCGATGCCGAGAAAGCTTAAGCCGGCTTCAATGACAATAGCAGAAGCAAAATTGGAAGCAGCGATTACCATTACAGGCCCCATGATATTCGGCCATACATGGCGGACAATAGTGCGGACATCTGAAAAGCCCAGTGCTTTGGTGGCTTCGATGTATTCAAGTTCACGAACAGCCAGTACCTGTCCTCTTACTAACCTCGCCACGTTCACCCACATCGTCAGTCCTATGGCGATAAACACCTGCCAGAAGCCTTTTCCCAATGCCAGAGTAATCGCAAATACCAACAATAAAGTGGGAATGCTCCAGATCACGTTGATGAACCACATAATGATATCATCGGTCCTGCCACGGAAATAACCAGCCATTGAACCAAGCACCAAACCAATAGAAAGTGAAATGATAACGGTGATCAATCCCACACTCAGGCTTACCCGCGTGCCTACCAGCAGGCGGCTGAGAATATCACGGCCAAACTTATCGGTGCCGAGGATGAATTTCTGGGAAACAATAGGAGAAGGAGATAGCTGGCTGGTTGAATATGCCTGACGTTCACTCAACCCTTCATCAATGAATTTTTGCACGATAATGCTGTCGGCTTTTTGTTCGTAGCCTACAATCGGAACATAATAGTAAGGATCTTCTTTTCCATTCATAAGCCTTCCGAAAAATGAAGGCCTTATCACTGTTTTCTCTTTTTTAACCAGGAGAAAATCCTGCCGGAAGCCGGGCTTGTTGCCTCCGATCTCCAGGATAATACGATTGGCAAATGGTGATGGGTCCGGAGCCAGGAAATAAGCAAAGACAGCAATAAAAATAGCAGCGATAATAACGAGCAAACCAAACAACGCACCCTTATTGCGGCGAAGCCTTCGCCATGCAGCACGTTGAAATGATTGATCATTGCTCATAGCGGAAAGATATTAATAAATGCGTATGGTTCATTTTATTTTCCGGCCCTTCCATTCATATTTACCAAACTGACCAAACAAGCCGGAGATGATCGTATATAAAATATGCAGGGGTTGAAAAAACAGGAACAATTTTATAGCAAAGCGCTTCCGGAAAAAAACGGCAAGGCTGATAAACAAAGGGAATTCAATAATGGTTTTCAGAAGCAGTAATCCGGCTGCGTATAAAAAGTAAACCTGGTTCCAGAACCCTGCAATGAATAACAGAAGAAAGCAAAGGTTGAATAAATATACCAAAGCAAGTACCGGCAGGATACGCGGATCGTTGTACTTCCTGGCTTTACTTGCCCACCGGATGCGTTGATTAAAAAATGCTTTCCATGTTTTCATGGGAGTTGTGGAAACAATAGCCTTCGGCGATTTGAGATATTGCACCCTGTCAGGATATGCACTGGCTATCTTATGCATCAGCAGCATGTCGTCGCCGGAAGCAATATGATCGATGCCGGTAAAGCTGCCAACCTCATAAAACACCTTACGATCATAAGCCAGGTTGGCGCCATTGCTCATGGAAAGGTGTTTGCGGTATACAGCAGCGCCTGTAATGCCCTGCAATACCATAAAATCCATAGCCTGGAATTTTTGTAATAAAGAGCGGTTGCATTGAAAAGCCACCGGTGCAGCAATGAACACCGCATCCGTTTCTTTTTTAAATGAAGCGATTATTGCGAGCCACTCAGGCGGGGGAACACAATCTGCATCAGTGGTAACGATCAATTCACCTTTAGCTGCGGCAATACCTGTCTCTATCGCTTTCTTCTTATAAGAATTGATCGCATCTTCTTTTAATTGTAAAAGCGTAACACGGGGGAATTGCGTTACGATAGCTGCCGTTTGATCAGTGGAGTGATCATCAATAACAATTATCTCGAAAAGCTCTTTGGGATAGGTTTGCTGTTCCAGCGCCTGCAACAATGCCCCAATATTGTCTTCTTCATTTCTTGCAGGAATAATAACAGATATGAAAATGGAAGGAACTTGCTGACCTGGCACAAAAACAGGGACCGATTTCCAGCTTTGCCAATAAAAAATGATCAATGCTGCGTACAAGGCAAGTAAACATATGAGAATAGCTGGAATGATCATTTGAACAAGATTATTACAAATGTAAACACCTGTATTTATTTCAGCGCCTCCTTTATCTGCCTGATATACTTTTCCTGCAACACCTGGTGACCTGCAGGCACTATATCGATGGTGCAATATTCTTCTATTCCCTTTCTGAATTTCTCACCGCGTTCCGGTAATATGATACGATCGTGCTTTCCATAGAGAAGATGTACTGGCGTTTCATATTTCCTGATAAATGATCTGATCAGGGAAAGATCGGGTCTTAGCTTACGCAAAACCGTCCAGCGCTGATACAATAAGGTGCGCAATTCAGGATTTCCAATATAGGAATTCACAAACCTGGATACACTGGCATTCACCTGCCCCATTTTGTTCAGACCTCTCAATGTTCCGAAAAACCAGCCAGGGTGTTTCATTGTAAAACTGAAAAGACGGTTACCCATCATTGTTTGAGTAGACAGCCAGTACCAGGGATTCATCAGCAGCCCGTCCGGGGCCAGCAACACCAGTTTGCCGGCACTTTCCGGCTCCGATTGATAAAGACTGAGAGCAACGCGGCCACCCAAGCTGAAACCAAGAAGAACTGGTTTGCTATTTGCGGCTTTCAATTGGCCGGAGACAGGGGAAAGGACCTGCTGCAGGTCATTTACCGTAAAATCAAGCCCCTGTTTCCATATTGTTTGCCCGTGGAAGGGAAGATCTATGGCGTGGAAACTGTATTCATTACCCATTGGCCCTTCAAGGAAAGCAAAGGATTGTGCATCCTCACCATACCCATGAAAACAAAGCACCTGCTTTGGACCATGGCCAAAACGGTAATAATTGACAGTTGAATCCCGGTAAGTGAGCAACTGCTGTTGCATATTGTTAAAAACGGTTGAAGTAAAAAATTTACTTGCGGTAATTCAAATTTAATATTATTTTTGGATAGTTGCACAAACAACTATATGTCAAACAACCATTTTAAAAAAGGAGAGCTGTACAGCTTTATTACCGGTAAAGCTTCCACGGCTATTGCCCGCCGCCTGCAAAAAAGGTTCAACACGGCGGGATTGAACATAACGATTGAACAATGGAGTGTACTTTATCATTTATGGAAAGAAGATGGCCGCAGTCAGCAACAGCTTTGCAATGCCACGTTCAGGGATAAGCCAAGCATTACACGGCTGGTAGATAATTTGGAAAAACTGAACCTGGTAAAAAGGGTCCCTTCAGAAAATGATCGCCGCATCAACCTGATCTACCTGACAAAGCAGGCCCAGAAACTGGAAGAAGAAACTATGCAGATAGCAGATGAAACCCTGAACGAAGCATTGAAAACTGTGCCTGCCGACAGGATTGAGATCTGTAAAGAAGTTCTGCAGATCGTATATGATAACTTAAAATAAAAAACCATGAGTACTGCCACTGATGCCAAAAATGTGCTGAAGGGAGGTGAATGGCTAATTAAAGAATCCTCCCCGTTTGAAACATTCACCCCGGAAGATTTTACTGAAGAGGAGCTGATGATCCGGGATATGTGTAACCAGTTCCTGGACGCAGAAATATATCCTATCCTCGACCGTATTGACAATCTTGAGCCCGGCCTCATGAAATCATTAGTAGGAAAAGCCGGTGAGCAGGGCCTGCTTGCAACTTCTTTTCCTGAGGAGTACGGTGGGTTGGGAAAGGATTTTGTTACTTCTACCATAATTAATGAATACCTGGGCGCTGGTCATTCCTTTTCTGTAGCTGTTGCAGCACATACAGGGATTGGCACTTTGCCGATCTTATATTTCGGTACGCCGGAACAAAAGCAGAAATATATTCCCAAACTGATCACTGGCGAATGGGCCGGCGCTTATGGCCTTACAGAGCCCAATAGCGGCAGTGATGCACTGGGCGCAAAAACTACGGCTACGCTAAGTGCTGATGGCAAGTACTATTTACTGAATGGCCAGAAATGCTGGATCACCAATGGCGGTTTTGCTCAGGTATACACTGTGTTTGCAAAGGTGGATGGTGATAAGTTCACTGCTTTTATTGTTGAAAGAGGTACAGAAGGATTTACTCAGGGGCCTGAAGAACATAAAATGGGCATCAAAGGATCTTCCACTGTACAGTTATATTTCCAGGATGCTAAAGTGCCGGTTGAGAATGTGCTGGGTGAGATCGGTAAAGGCCATAAGATTGCGTTCAATATCCTGAACATCGGCCGCCTCAAACTTTGTGCAGCAGCTACCGGCGGAGCCAGGAGATCATTGAGCGGTACTGTGGAATATGCAAAAACAAGAGAACAGTTCAAGCAGCCTATCTCCAATTTCGGCGCTATCAAGCATAAGCTGGCAGAAATGGCGATCAGGATCTTTGTTACTGAGTCAGCTTTATACCGCACTGCTGATTGGATCGATAAAAAGGAAAAAGAGCTGCTGGCTTCCGGCAAACCTTTTAATGAATCTTTATTAGGTGCAGCGGAAGAGTATGCTATTGAATGCGCGATATTGAAAGTAGCAGGTAGTGAAGCCCTGGATTTTGTAGTGGATGAAGGCGTGCAGGTGCATGGTGGCAATGGCTTCAGTGCAGAATACAATATTTCCCGTGCATATCGGGATAGCCGTATCAACCGGATCTATGAAGGCACAAATGAGATCAACCGCTTGCTCACCCTCGATATGACGTTGAAAAGAGCAATGGGTGGACGGCTCGATCTGATGAACCCCGCTTTTGCCGTGCAAAAAGAATTGATGAGCATTCCCGATTTTGGATCAGAAGAAGAACTGCCTTTTGCAAAAGAAAAGAAACTGGTAGCTAATCTTAAAAAAGCTATCCTGATGACGGCCGGTGCTGCCGTGCAAAAGCTGATGATGAAAATTGAGAACGAACAGGAAATATTAATGAACCTGGCCGATATGGCTATCGCTACTTTCAGTGCAGAAAGCGTATTGCTGCGTGTGATGAAAATGACCGATCATCAGGGTGATGCAGCAACCTCCATTCACCAGGATATTATGCGTACCTACCTGTATGATGCAGCTGACCTCGTAAACAAAGCTGGTAAAGATGCGATCAATTCCTTTGCAGAAGGAGATGAACAGCGAATGATCCTGATGGGACTGAAACGCTTTACCAAAGCAGAACCATTCAACACCAAAGACGCGCGCAGGAGAATTGCAGATAAGATGATCGCAGACGGAAAGTATAATTTTTAAGACGACCTTCTCCAGGTATTGTCAATATTGAAAACGATTGTCTCTAATGGGGCAATCGTTTTTCTTTCTTCCCCGGAATAAAGAGCTTTTAATTCCTCCCTGGCTGTTTTTATTTCAAGCAGTTTCTTCACTCTTCTTCTTTCCAGGATAATGCCCCAGGAAATAGCCAGCGAACATAATGTGGTAAGAATGAAAAACACCTGTTGTGCATCTTTCTCATACCGCTCATCCATGAAATAAAAGACAGAATACACATAAGTAAAACCAATATATCCAAAAAAGAGCGAAGCGGCGATAATAGCCTTGCCTGCAGCTTTATTGTAAATGGCTGTGATCTTTACCTGGTGGATAGCGAATAGCAGGGAAAGTGTAAAGGTTAATGCCAGCCCTGGTGTGGCAATGATCGTGGAAGCTTTTATATTAAACCCAAAAATGGTCAGGATGACCGCTTCATATATAAGAAAGCCTCCGACTACCCAGAATATTTTTCTTTTAAAAGAAGAAGTCCGGCTGAAATAGCTCAGGAACGAAAGCATAAGAGGCGCATCAACCATATTGTTGACGACCGCATAATTAGTGATAAAGTCATCGTCTAAACGAATATAACCGATAGACAGAAAGGAGTAGCTGAAGTTGACAAGATAATAAATGAATAAAGCAATAAAACTTCTGTACCATGCCAGCCTGGTTAATAATAACAGGAAAATCGGCAAGGATAAAGTAAAGGTTGCAATTCGTTCGAGTAAACTTAAACTCATTTCTTTTGATAATTTCTTTAGGATAAGATCTACAATAAGTATGTTGAATTTTCGCCATAAATGTAACGTGAGTTAAGCGTAGATAGTGCTTGTGACTAAGTGTTTATGCTAAAATTTAGTAAAACCGAGTGATTGTTCCGTAATTATACGTAAGACTGCTCTGCGGGATTTTTAGATAAAAAATGAAATCTTACTAATTCGTAAAAGAACTATTGGAAGATGAAAAAGAATTTTGTATCAGTAGCGGAAGACTATCTGGAAGGTTCAAATTAATAGGAAGAGAATTAAACTAATCAGCAGGATAAGCTTCTCCCCTATGACAGGTTTTGCAGGTAACAACCTTTAAATATTCAGGTCGTTCGGTTTTATCGTAATAAAAATTTTGCTTATTGATCTCAATGGTCATACGCATCATTTTCCTGGCTTCTTCTTTCATTGGTTTTTCATCAGAAGCAAAGTTCAGGCTGTCGGGAAAATTCTTTACTTCTGCATGGCAGAAGCTGCAACCTATACCAAGGGCGCTGGAGTATGCATCCATAATACTGTCGAGCTTTTGCTCGCTGATATCTTTGGGAAGCACTTGCAGGTTCCTGTAGGGGCCTGATGGAGCTTTTACAGCAGCTACCCCAGCAATTACCAATGCACTGAGTACAAACAGGGTCACTATTTTCCTGGAGATCATATTGACAACTTTAGGTTTGAAACAAATTTCCTGATCTTTTTCCAACCGGCATCAATTTTTACATCTTCTGTATTGATCCTACAACGAAAGGCATAAAAATTCCCGTACTTACAAACTTACCTGGTAAGTACGGGAACATCATAGGGAAATCTGTTAATTATTGTAAAGCAGCGGCAGCCGCTTCATCCAGGAACCAGTACAATTCTCCATTTGCAGGCTGTATCACCTGGGCAGGATATTTCTCCGGATCCTTTTCGCCATACAGCACTGCCTTCAACGCAGGTACTTTTGCTGAGCCGCTTACTAAAAATGCCACCCGTGATGATTTGTTGACAATTGGCTTGGTGATAGTAATGCGGTACATATTCTGCTCAGTAAGATAAAACGCGCTCATCCATTTCTCATTCTCCTTTATTACAGGATAACCGGGAAAAAGAGAAAGAGTATGTGCGTCATCACCCAGGCCAAGCATAACAAGATCAAAACTGGATTGCCTCCCATCAAAATACTGATGCAATTTTTCATCATAATCGTTCACTGCTTCATCAGGAGGAAGATCAGTGCGCATCACATGGATATGAGCTTTATTAACCGGAACATGGTCCAGCAATTCATCAAAACTCATTCTCGCGTTGTTGCGTTCATCCGTGAAAGGAACAAACCGTTCATCGCCCCAGAAGAAATGCAGTTTGGGCCAATCGATCTTATGAGCATATTCATCTGTTGCCAGCAACTGGTAAAGCTTTTTAGGAGTGCTGCCACCCGATAAAGAGATGGTAAAGCGGTCCTGCTTTTTCAGGGTATCCTGTATATACGTCACAAGCCAGTCAGCAAACAGCCTGCTTAATTCATCTGTATTTTTTGCAACAAAGGTTTGCATGTTCTTTTATTTATGATTGCCGTTTTTGCCTGATGATGGCAGGTTGGCCCAGAAATGACCATCTTTTGCAATAAGCGCTTCTGCATCCTCAGGGCCCCAGCTATCAGGTGAGTAATTGGGAAAATCGACCGGTGCTCTTTTATGCCATGCTTCAAGTATGGGCGTGATCACTTCCCAGGCTGCTTCCACCTGGTCTGCACGCATGAAGAGGGTTTGATTGCCTTCAATCACATCTTCGAGCAGGGTTTCGTATGCTTCGGGCTCCTGTTCCTCATACGCTTCGGCATAATTGAATATCATATCCACTGGTGTCAGCACCATTTCTGTTCCGGGGCGTTTTGCCTGGAAGCGAATGCGGATATCCATCTGAGGCTGAATACTGAATGTAAGGCGATTGGGCCTCCAGGTATCTGCAGCTTCTGTAGGAAATGAATAATGAGGTGCTTCCTTAAATTGAATAGTGATAAGCGTGATCTTTTCATGCAGGCGTTTGCCTGTCCGGATATAGAAAGGAACATTTTTCCAGCGCCAGTTATCAATAAAGAACTTAGCTGCAACAAATGTTTCAACAGGTGATTCAGCGTTGACCCCTTTTTCCTGGCGGTAACCCGGTACCTCGTTTGCTTTTTGCCAGCCTGAAGCATACTGACCGCGTACAGCGTTCTCATGCACGTCTTCCACGCTGATCCTGCGGATGGCAGAAAGCACATCCACTTTTTTATTGCGGATCTCATTTGAATCGAAAGAGGTGGGTGGCTCCATGGCAATCATGCAAAGCAATTGCAGCACGTGGTTTTGTACCATATCCCTCAGCGCACCGGATTGATCATAATATCCTCCGCGGTCTTCCACACCGATCGTTTCAGAAGCCGTGATCTGGATATGATCGATATAATGATTGTTCCAGATCGGTTCAAATAGAGCATTGGCGAAACGGAAAGCCAGGATATTCTGAACGGTTTCTTTACCGAGATAGTGATCGATGCGGTATATCTGCTCTTCCTTAAATAAGCTATCGAGCAGCTTGTTCAATTCCCTGGCGCTTTCAAGGTCATGACCGAAAGGCTTTTCAAAAACGATACGCGTATGTTGTGTATCATCGCAGATCTTATGTTGCGCCAGCTTGGTAGCGATCACGGGAGCGAGTTGCGGGGCTACTGAAAGATAGAACATCACATTGGGTTGTGCTCCCCATTCTGTTCCCTTTTCATTGATATAGTCATAAATGCCTTTATAAGATCCATCATCCTCCAGGTCGCGCGACTGATAAAAAACATTCTTTGAAAATTCAGACCATTTTTCTGTCTGCTCTTTCCGGCGGGAAAATTCCTGTACACCTTCCAGCAGTTTTGCCCTGTAATCGTCATCGGAAGAGGGGGAACGGCCGATGCCGACCACGATATGTTTTTCCGGTAAAAAATTGTCGAGATAGAGATTATATAACGCAGGGATAAGCTTGCGCTTGGTAAGGTCGCCGCTGCCACCAAAGATAAAAATGATGGTGGGGGGTAGATTCTTTCTGGTATCCATAAATAATTTTTAACTGATAGTTTATTCCCATTCTGTGTGAAAGCTTCCTTCCTTATCGATCCGTTGATAAGTGTGGGCGCCAAAGAAATCGCGTTGTGCCTGTATCAGATTGGTGGCCAGGCGTGCGCTGGTGTAAGCATCCAGGTAAGCAAGGGAGCTCATCAATGCAGCAGCGGGAATTTTTGCAGCGCTGTATTGCTGCACTGATTTCCTTAATCCTGTTTGTTTCTTCTTAACGAGTGAAGCGATTTTTTTGTCGAGCAGGATATTCGGTAGTGTTGCATTCTTTTTATAAGCGGCAGTAAATATTTCGAGCATGGAAGAACGGATGATACAGCCACCTCTCCAGATCTTCACTACATCTCTCAGCGGAATGTCCATCTTATGTTCTGTAGACGCTTTTTGCAGCATGGCAAGCCCCTGGGCATAGCAGATCAATGTAGCTGCATAAAGTGCATCCTTTAATTGCGGCAGTATCTTTTCTTTACTGGCAGCAAAAGATTTGATCTTTGGTTTATAGATCTCTGCTGCTTCCACGCGTTCATCTTTGTAGCCGGAAATATCCCTCATGGCTACAGCCATATCGATCGTGGGTAATGATACAGGCAGGTTCATGGCTTCCTGCGATGTCCATTTGCCGGTACCTTTTGACCCTGCTTTGTCAAGAATGACATCTACAAGATAGCCGGTGCCGTTATCATCTTTCTTGGTGAAGATGCTGGCAGTGATCTCCATCAGGAAGGATTGAAGCTCACCTTCATTCCATTCTTTGAACACTGTATGAATAGCTGCATTGTCCATTTCCAATCCGCGTTTCATAAAATCATACACTTCACTGATCAGCTGCATAATGGCATATTCAATACCGTTATGCACCATCTTCACATAGTGGCCGGCAGCATCTTTGCCCATATAAGCCACACAGGGCTCATTATTTACTTTAGCTGATACAGCTTCGAGAATTGGCTTCACTTCCTTCCATGCTTCCACATCGCCACCAGGCATAATGCTGGGACCTGTGCGGGCTCCATGTTCTCCACCGCTTACACCCATTCCCATGAAATGAATATTCTTTCCTTCCAATGATTTGATCCTTCTCAATGTATCAGAGAAATGGGAGTTGCCTCCGTCAATAATGATGTCACCGGGTTCTACCAGGGGCAACAGATCATTGATCACTGCATCCACAGCGGGGCCTGCCGGCACCAGCATCATGATCTTGCGGGGTGTTTTTAACTGGGATACCATATCCTCCAGGGTGGAAACTCCTTTTACTTTCGTGCCGGGCGTAGCGGAAGATTCGAGTAAGCCGCCTTTTGTACTGTCTTTATCAAAGCCGATGGCTGCAAAGCCATGATCTGCTATGTTCAGCAAAAGATTGCGCCCCATTACACCGAGGCCAACCATGCCGAAATCGAATGATTTATTTTCCATAATTCAAAATTAAAAATGCGAAATTCAAAACAGCAGGAAGCATCGTTAAGCGCAAGTTATTATAATCGGGCCAAAGCAATAACAAACAAATAGCTGCCAGGGTTTATTACCGGCCGCCATCCTTGATCCACCGTTCAAAGAATTCCCAGGTGCGCAGCATCTGGTCCATCCGCTGACGGTTATTACCACTTCTTGTTAATTCATGTGTGCCGCCGGGATGACGTACATATTCCACCGGGCGGTTCAGCACTTTCAGGCTGCGATAAAGCATTTCGCTTTGTACAAATCCTGTGCGCCGGTCATTTTCTCCATGAAAGATGATAAAAGGTGTATGAATATTTTGCACATAATTAATAGGCGATTCCCTTTCGAGTATGACCTTTGCGGAATCTTCCCATGGATAGCCTCCGAAATAATTTGGCACCAGCCTCCAGGCATTGCCTTCGCCAAAGAATGTGGCGAGGTCATACACGCCTCTTTGTGCACAAGCTGCTTTGAAACGGTTATCATGTGAAATGATCCAGGCCACGAGGTATCCGGCATAAGAGCCGCCTGTTACCATCAGGCGTGAAGTGTCGGCCCAGCCTTGTGCCACTGTTTTATCCAGCGCAGTGAGCACGTCGCTGGTAGGGCCTTTGCCCCAGTCTTTAATATTTGCCTGCAGGAAATTCAATCCATAGCCACCGCTTCCGCGTGGATTGCTGTATACCACACCATAACCTTTGCTGCAGAAATACTGGTATTCATGCCACATGCTTGCTTCTCCGGGTCCCCACATGGCAGAAGGACCGCCATGTATCTCCAATAACAAAGGGTATTTTTTACCGGCTTCATAACTGGCCGGTTTCATCACCCAGTATTCAACGGTCAATCCTTTGTCGTTTACAAAACTTTGTTTTTCAGGGAAAGAAAGTTTTTTGCTTTTCAGCCAGCCTGTATTGAAATCACTGATCCGTTTGATATTCTTTGCACTGGCATCTGCAGTATACAATTCAGAAGGGTTCTGTACTTCGGTTCTGGCAAAAACCAGTTTATTGCCCCGCACGTCAAAGTCAGTGGTGCCGCTATTATAATCCGTTAACTGATCTATCTTTTTTGTTTTCATATCAAGGCGGTAAATAGGAGCGCCGCCATTGCTTTGTGAAGAGAAGTAAAGGAATTTATCATCATCGCTCCATGTATAGTTTCCTTTATTCCGATCGAATGGAATGTCAGTGGTACTGCCTGTTCCTTTCAATGGCATAATGGCCAGAACCGGTATTGTTACAAATGATACAGGGCTGTAATTATAAGCAAGCCATTGACCGGAATTGGAAATTTTAGGAGCGGAAAAGCTTTTCCCTTTTTCACTTAATAAAGTAGTCAGCTGGCTACCATCCGTGTTCATTAAATAAATAGAACTTTCCAGCACTCTGTCAGGATGCTGCGCTGAATCGAGGCTGCCGGTGAAAATGATCTGTTTGCCATCGGGTGTGAAATCAGCACCACCGATCCGGAAAAATCCTTTGGTAAGCGCTACAGGTTTGGATTCAGGGAGAATGCCGGTGATGAAGAAATGACTGAAGCTCATATCGGTATTCACATCCATTTCGTCCTGGAAATTGAGCTTGGTAGCCACTTTGGCTTTGCGGTCAACAACATTATTATCGAGCCAGGCCCTGACTTCCTCGAGATTGCCATCTGGGTCTGCTTTGGCGGCGGAAGAGTTGAATGCCTGGCTGTTGGTGAGGCCGGGTTTTTCAAAAGCCCATTTGGGAATGCCTTTGCCGGGGTTGAGCACGGAATCTTTCAGCAGGTCGCGGAAAGAAATGCTGCCGGAGAAAAGGATTTGTTTTCCGTCCGGGCTCCAGCGGGGGGCACTTGCGCCATATTTTGAACGGGTCAGTTGGCGGGCTTCACCGCCATCGAAAGACAACAGGAATAATTGAGGTTTCCCTTCGGTTGCCCGCACAAAAACAAGCTGTTTTCCATCGGGGCTCCAGGCTGCCTGGGAAGCATTTTCCTTCCCGGTAAGCATTCTCGGGGCCGCGCTTCCATCTGATGGGGCCAGCCAAAGCTGGCTGGTGTATTTATATTCTCCTTTATCTCCATCGGGTTCTATGGTAGTGAGGCCGATCAGGGCTTTGCTTCCGTCCTGGCTGAGCGACACTGCATTAACTGTTTTTATCTTCAGCATATCAGTCAGTTTCACTGGCTCAGTACCATACTGGGCATGCAGGATGGTTGTGAAGGCGGTAAAAGCGCCAACAAGAAGAATTCTTATCATAGAAGGAATTTTGGGTTGGTGAAAGTACGACTTCATCATTATTTTCCTGAAAATGGGAGAGATAAATGTCTGATAGAAAATAAGGAACAAATTGTATAAAATAAACAGAGGTACATTATATTACTATTGACCTGGTTTGAATGGTTTTCCCACAAAGACGACAAAGGCCACAAAGAAATATTTTGATTTATTTTTTTACTATGCCATAAAGCTGGAATAAAGGAGCCCCGGAGCAATAATATTTCTTTGTGGCCTTTGTCGTCTTTGTGGGAAAACCTGATCAGATAAGTATCTTAAACTTTTAATCGTAAATTTGCCGGAATCGAATAGTATGAGTGAGACTGTAACAGGGCCTGTATTAACGGCCAAAGACTTCGCAACAGACCAGGAAGTGCGCTGGTGCCCCGGCTGCGGGGATTATTCCATCCTTGCACAGGTGCAAAAAGTGATGCCTACCCTCGGCATTCCAAGGGAAAATATCGTGATCATATCGGGTATCGGCTGCAGCAGCCGCTTCCCTTATTATATGAATACCTATGGTATGCATTCCATCCATGGACGTGCAACGGCCATTGCTTCAGGGTTGAAAGCCAGTCGCCCGGAACTCAGTGTTTGGATCGTGAGTGGTGATGGAGACAGTCTCAGCATCGGCGGCAACCATACGATCCACCTCCTGCGCCGCAACTTTGATGTGAACCTGCTGGTGTTCAACAACCAGATATATGGATTGACCAAAGGGCAGTACTCACCTACTTCTGAAGAAAATAAAGTGACCAAATCAACCCCATTCGGAAGTATTGACCACCCCTTCAATCCACTGGCACTTGCCATGGGAGCCGATGCAAGTTTCGTGGCCCGCACCATGGACCGTGATCCCAAACATCTGCAAGCCATGTTGCTGAGAGCAAATCAGCATAAAGGGGCATCTTTCCTGGAGATATACCAGAATTGCAACATCTTTAATGACGGTGCTTTTGAAATATTTACAGAGAAGGGTAGCAAAGCACAGGAAACTTTATTCCTTGAGCAAGGCAAGCCATTATTGTTTGGTGCCGGCAACGATAAAGGAATCCGTCTGGATGGGTTTACACCAAAACTGGTAAACCTGGCTGATGGCTACAGCGCTGATGATTGCTGGATCCACGATGAACAGGATATTTACAAAGCCCAGATACTGTCCCGCATTTTTGATGATCCCAGAAAAGATGGACATCTTCCAAGGCCATTCGGTGTGTTCTATGAAACAGACCGGCCCTGTTATGAAGATATTATGGCATTGCAGATCGAAGATGCGAAAGTGAGAAAGGCAGCAGACCTGGATGCATTGCTCCGTGGTAAAGAAGTGTGGACGATCGCTTCTTAAGAAACCTGGCTCATTTCCTTTTCCGCGGCAGCGAATATCTTTTTCTTCTTATTCTCATACCACCACTTGGGTGCAGTCCTTTTCATGAATGTATCAATGCTGCGCATGCCCAACAGGTTCCAGGCGCCTTTGAGTTTGCCGGCAATAGAAGGTTGCATGGCGCGAAGGCTCATGGCAAAACCGCTATCGAGGTATTCCATATGATGCCAGTAACCGGATGGCATGAATAAGGTGTCGCCATGTTCCAGGATGAAATCATAACCCTGCGCCAGTTTCAGCGCCGGAAAGGAATTATAATCAGGAGTGCCGTTACCTTCATAATAATGCGAAAAATCAGCAAGGCTTAATACTTCAAAAGGTTTGCGGTAGAGTTTGTATTGTTCATAATGCGGAAACATGAGTACTCTTTTCCGCCCTACAAATTGTGTATGTAAAATATGTGAAAGGTCAATATCGAAATGCATGTGTGTGATGCTGGTGGCACCCCCGGTAAACAGCATCGGGTATTTTTTTACAAAACCTTTCATTAAGTGTTCAGGCCAGGTAAAATCTTCAATCAGTTGTGGCGCATGGTCGAAGATATTGAACAGGAATATCCGCCATCCTGCCGGGCCTTCACTGATCATATCAATATATTCACCAAAGGTTTTATAGTCATCGGCTTTATTGATAGGTGTATAAGCATCACTTTTTACGTTATTATAAAGCGGAACTTTTTTGTCTCCTACCAATTGTTTAAAATAATCCCAGTTCCATTTTGTATAAGCCGGCCAGTCATGAGAAAGTTTTTTTATGACCACAGGGATTGCGGGTTCATAAAACTCTTTTTTGAAGACTTCTGGTTCAATCGTATCCAGGGTAATAACCGATTTTAGCTGCATACACGTAGTTTGTCTCCGAATTCAAGTAGCAAAATAAAAATTGTCTGCCAATTAGCAATCAACCCCTCCCAAATTTGGCAAAACACTTGTAGTTTTAGGGCTAACATCCGTTCAAACCCTATCAAAGACCGGAGGAACAGACATGTTATTGCATATTCACCCGCAAAATCCACAGCCACGACAAATTAAAACAGTTGTGGAAACGCTCCACGATGGCGGCATTATCATTTATCCCACTGATACCATTTATGGTCTGGGATGTGATATTCTGCAGCATAAAGCCATTGAAAAAGTTTGCCGCATCAAAAATGTTGACCCCAAGAAAGCGCAATTATCTTTTATTTGTTCAGATCTCAGCCATCTCAGTGAGTATGCCAAGCAGCTTCCTACAGCTACTTACCGTATACTAAAGGAATACCTGCCCGGCCCTTACACTTTCATTCTGCCGGCAAGCAAGATGGTACCAAAGATCCTGCAAAGTAAAAAAGACACGATCGGGCTTCGGATCCCGGATAACCAGATCGCATTGGATATTATCAGGGAACTGGGCCGGCCCATTCTCAGCGCTTCATTGCCGGGGGATATGGTAGAAGATTATACTGATCCGGAAGTGATGCATGAAAATTTCCGGAAGGAAGTGGACATTATCGTTGATGGTGGTATCGGCGGCACTGTGCCATCTACTATTATTGATTGCACCAGAGAAGAGCCTGTGCTGGTGAGGCAGGGATTGGGAAAATGGGAAGAATAAAAAAGCACCACTTTAAGAGTGGTGCCTGGATTATTAAATAATGGTTAAGAACGTTTCCGGTTGTTGTGATGGAAACGATAGTTCATATGGCGGTTATGACGTTTCATCTTATGTAATTTCCTTCTTTCGGAATAAGACAATTTTCCATCCCGTTTGAAACGGTGTTCAGTTCTCTTATACTGCATCCGGTTTTTATGGATCCTGGTACGTTCTCCAGGAGTTACCTGGCCGGTTTCAAAGCGATGCTTTTCAGGACGGATATCTTTTCCTTTTTGTGCAGAGGCGGCGATTGTAAAAAGGGTAAAAATGGTTCCCAGTAATACTAATTTTTTCATGGCTGCAAGATTTTATTGAATAAAAATTGTTTGGTAATAGGACGGAAAGAGAAGAGCGGAGTTTAAAGGGAAGATGGGTATTAACCTTATTTAACCTGTGTAGGAGGTTGCAGGAATGTTAAACAGCTTAACAATTAATCTGCTGTTTCATTGCCAAACAAATCCAGTTGTTCAGCAAACAAACGGAAACTTTTCCGGTGATATTTGCAAATACCGTATTGCTCTAAGGCCTTGCGATGTTCTTCCGTGCCATAACCTTTATTGGTATTCCAGCCGTAGAAGGGGTATTCCTGGTGAAGCTTCATCATGTATTCATCACGGTAGGTTTTAGCCAGAATACTGGCAGCTGCAATCGAGGCATAAATGCCATCCCCTTTAATAATGCATTCGTGTGGGATATCCCTGTATTTATAAAAGCGGTTTCCATCTATGAGCAATAAGCCAGGTGTTTCGGATAGCTGGTCAATGGCCAAGTGCATGGCTTTGAAAGAGGCTTTCAGAATATTGATGGAATCTATTTCTTCATTATCAATGCTGGCAACAGCATAAGAGATGGCTTTTTCTTCAATAACCAGCCGCAGCTGATTGCGTACGTCTGCTGTCAGTTGCTTGGAGTCATTGAGCAGCTTATGCCTGAAATTGCGTGGCAGGATGACGGCTGCTGCAAATACCGGCCCGGCAAAGCAGCCCCGCCCGGCTTCATCACAGCCGGCTTCGGTCAAAACGTCCTGGTGAAATCGCTTAAGCATCCTCAGGGCGAAAGTAAAGAGAACTTGTAAAAGAATTTTTCCAAGTTATCAAGAATATAGCTGTGGCGCCAGATCAATAACCGGGGTATGTAAATATTCTTACATAAAAATTATTTTTTGGGATGCTTCAGCTAGTAACTTTGCGTCCGGATGAATAGCCATCAGAAATATCTCCGTTATACCTGGTTCCTGCTGGTAATGGTTTTCCTGGTTATTATAGCCGGTGGGGTGGTGAGGATGACACAAAGCGGAATGGGTTGCCCCGATTGGCCCCGCTGCTTCGGCCGCTGGATCCCTCCTACTGATGCCAGCCAGCTTCCTCCCGATTTTGAAAAATACCTGGGCAAGCAGGATATTGATCATAGCTTTAACGCGTATCATACATGGATTGAATACATCAATAGATTGCTGGGAGCTTTACTGGGTGTGTTTATCTTCATTCATTTCATCTGGAGTTTTGTCCGTTTCCGCAAAACCAATAAAGCCATTGTGTGGCTGTCTTTCCTTTTGTTGGTTACTGTTGGCTTCCAGGGCTGGTTAGGTAAAAAAGTGGTTGACCATAATCTTGCTGTCGTAAAAGTGACCACGCATATGCTGGTTGCGCTGGTGATTGCAGCCATACCGATCATTATCATATATCGTTTGGAGAAGTGGGAAAGAAAAGCAGATACATGGCTGAAAAATATTTCCGTTGCAGCATTGGTGATCATTCTTGCGCAGATCGTGCTGGGCACACAGGTAAGGGAACAGATCGATGAAATATCCAAATCCCTGGATTACCAGCAAAGAGAAGTTTGGATCAGCCAACTGGACAATCTTTTCCTGGTACACCGCAGTTTTTCCTGGTTGGTGCTTGCCGCATGCCTGGCTATTGTATGGAAGGCAAGACCATATACAGCATTCAAAAAGATAACCTGGTTGATTCTTTCAATGGTAGGACTCACATTAATATTTGGCCTGATCATGATGTGGGGCAATATACCCGCATGGGCACAGCCAACGCACTTGTTATTGGCATGCATACTGATCCTGGCCGTATTTACGTTAAGGTTACGCTTAAAATAAGGCGGCATTATGACTATACATGGTAAATGAGTAATTTTAGCCATTACCAAGTTACCGACTCATGAAAGCATGGCTTAGAGGCTTTTATTTTTCTTTTCCTATTCAACTGCTTTTCCTTCACTTCAGGAAATACCAGGTGATACTTCTTTTCTGGTTTATCCTGTTCAGTACTATCAACGGTAATTTTATGAAAGGCTTTGGAGCGGATTCCCTTTACCTGGCTCCGGAGTATTTGGGTAATGTGAATGCTGTGAGCACGGCCCTGGTAGGAATGTCGATAGGTATGTTTATCATGAGCTGGAATATCAGCACGTTTATTCTTTTCAGTAAAAACTTCCGGTTCCTGGCGGCTACTACCAATCCTTTCTTAAAATATTGCATTAATAATTCTGTTATCCCGATCATTTTCCTGGGTTTTTATTTTTTCCGGGCATATGAGTTTACCCGTTATAAGGAGCTGGTAAGCCCAACAGAGATCCTTTTCCTGGCAGGAGGTTTTCTGAGTGGATTGATATTGATCCTGGCAGTTTCGTTTATTTATTTTTTCCGGGCAGACCGCTCCATTTTACGGCGACTGTTGCCACAAATGACCAATCCTGATGACTATCTCACCCATTTGCGGCCGGTAAAAGAGACTTATCATACAGAAAGCCTGATAAAAGTGGAATGGTATTTTGAGTCGCCCATACGTCTTCGCCCTACCCGGGATGTGCGCCACTACACCGTGGAGTTTATTGATTCGCTTTTCAAACGCCACCACTTTGCAGCGATACTTTGTGTGTTTGTCGCTTTCATCTTTCTTGTCGGGATCGGTTTCTTTCTTGAATCACCCTTTTTCCAGATACCAGCGGCAGCAAGTATCACAATTTTCTTTACTATCCTGATCGGTGTAGCCGGTGCTTTTTCTTATTTCCTGCAGAGCTGGAGCATTCCTTATCTTATAGCTTTGCTGTTGCTGATAAACTTTTTTTATAAAATAGATTGGATTGACCCGCGCAATAAAGGATATGGCCTTAACTATGAGAACAAAACCGAGAGGCCTGCATATACCCGTGAAGGACTGATGCAATTATGCCGGCCTGAAAAAGTGGACGCCGACCGAAGGAATATGATCAGCATACTGGAAAAATGGAAAGCCCGCCAGGGTAGTGAAAAACCATTGCTGGTGGTGTTGAACACGAGTGGAGGAGGCCATCGCAGTGCAACTTTTACCATGAGTGTGCTGCAGCAACTGGATAGCCTCACAAAGGGAGCTATTATGAAAAATGTTTTCCTGGTGAGTGGTGCATCGGGTGGAATGATCGGAGCTACTTATTTCCGGGAGTTGTACCGCCAACGGGAGCAAGGGAAAAATATCCGTTTGCAAGACAGGAAATATGTGGATGATATTGCAAGTGATGTGCTCAACCCCGTGTTTTCTTCATTTGTGGCAAGGGACCTTTTAGCCCCTGCGCAAAAGTTTAAAGTGAATGGATTTACTTATGTGAAGGACCGTGGATATGCTTTTGAAGAAAAGCTGAATATGAACACGCATGGGTTCCTGAACAAGCAGATAAAAGATTATGCAGCCGATGAAAAGGCTGCGAAGATCCCTTTGATGTTCTTCAATTCAGTAGTGACGAGAGACAGCCGGAAAATGCTGATCAGCACACAGCCGGTTAGCTTTATGATGCAAGGTTGGCAGGATACTCTGCGTATTCCTGAAATGGACCCTGACGTGATTGATTTCGGAGCATTCTTTGCCAAACAGGACCCGTATGAATTGCGGTTGCTGACAGCTTTAAGAATGAATGCAACGTTTCCTGTAGTGCTGCCAAATGTGTGGTTGCCATCAGAACCCGTCATTGATGTAATGGATGCAGGATTACGGGATAATTATGGACAGGAAACTACCTTACGTTTTCTCGAAGCATTCGATAGCTGGATCGAGGCTAATACCAGCGGTGTGCTGATCATCCAAATACGCGATCGCAGTCCGGGAGGATGGGACTATCCTTATTTATCAGATGATATTACGGACCATGTTACTAAACCTTTCCTGTTATTGCAGCACAACTGGTTTAAGATGATGGAATATTTCCAGGATGATATGTTGAGCTATTATAGTGAGGATACGGGGAGGAGAGTGCATAAGATCCTGTTTCAATATGCTGCCTCAAGTGAAGAGAATAAGGCGGCGTTGAATTTTCATTTAGGAAAAAGGGAGAAGCTGGATATTATAGCTTCAGTGAATTCGCCGGGAAACCAGGAGAGTTTTAAGAAGTTGATGAAGTTGCTGAAAAAAGAGGATTATAAGGAATAAAATAATGTTCTAATGTGATAGCAGGGCTCCACTCCTCATACTCCTTTCCGCTAATCCATCCGAAATTTACTACTTTAGCGCTATAACGATCTGCTGCGTTGCCTTCCATTCCCACATATAACGAAGCTCATCTGCTTCAGCGCCTGGCTGCAGGCGAGCAGGATGCTTTCAGGCAGGTGTTTGAACAGTATTGGGATCAGGTGTATGCCGTGGGGCTGAAAATATCCAAGTCGCCGGAACTGGCGAAGGACCTTGCGCAAGAGACGTTTATGAAACTGTGGCATCAGCGTGCACAGTTGAATGCCGTTACAAATTTCCGCGCTTACCTGAATGTACTCTCCCGCAACCTGGCAATAGATCATCTCCGCAAAAAAGTGTTTACGGCGGATAATGAAGATTACCTGCTTAATTATTTCCACGAAGGCGCTGCAATGCTCACTGGCGATGCCGAATATAAAGAGCTGGAACAAATTCTCTCCGAAGCCGTGAACCAACTGCCGCCACAAATGCAGCAAGTGTTTCGGCTGAGCCGTTTTGAAGGATTGAGCCATGCTGAGATCGCAGCCCGGATGAACATAACCCTTGTTACCTCAAAGTCTTATATGGTGAGAGCCCTGGCCGCCATCCGTAAACATCTGTCCCGTTACCAGTATGAGCCGCTATTGTTCTGGTTGTTCATTTTTTCGATAGCATAACTTTTTTTTCCGTGGCACGCATTCCTCCATCTCTCTCCTCCGTCATTTGATCATATGCACCGGGAACTTCCCGGATCGAATGCATAGCATGCCATATGTCAAAACGCGAAACCTTACAACTGCTTTGGGAAAAGTATATCAATGACCGAACGCTTAGTGCGACAGAACTTTCGCAGTTAAAAGAACTGCTCAGGGATGACGCCAACCGTGAACAGGTGGCGGAGCTGCTTCAATCCCTGTACGATCAAAATCACGAAACAGCTTCTGTAGATTATTCATCTCAGGCCGCTTTCCGCGAAGTTTGGGAAAAGCTTGAGGCGGAAAACGCTGAAGCTTCTCCTGTAATCCCATTATCACCGCGCAGACAATGGTGGAAATATGCAGCCGCGGCGGTTATTGTTCTGGCAATGGGCATCTGGGTGTATCAATTCATCAATCGCTCTTCTCCATCATCCCAACTTGCCGGGCAGCAACAGTATATAGATACTGCAACCATTCAACCCGGTGATAATAAAGCAACGCTCATGTTGGCAAATGGCTCTATCCTTGCCCTTACGGATGCCGACAACGGCGTGCTGGCTGATCAGGGTGGAACAAACATTGTAAAATTGGCCAGTGGTGAAATCGCGTATGAATCCGGCAATAATACCGAAGGCCCCGTACTATATAATACTATCGTTACGCCACGCGGTGGAAAATATACAGTCACACTTCCGGATGGGAGCAAAGTATGGATGAATGCCGGAAGCTCCCTCCGGTATCCCACATCTTTCAACGGCGATACCCGGGAAGTAAGTCTTACCGGTGAAGCATATTTCGAGATCGCCCACAATCCTTCCCAGCCCTTCAATGTATTAGTAAAAGATATGAAGGTAGCAGTGCTTGGTACACATTTCGATATCATGGCTTATGACAATGAGCCTGCCATTGCCACTACGCTCGTGGAAGGTGCTGTACATATCAGCTCTCCCTCACAGGAGATACAGCTAAAGCCTGGCCAACAGGCATTACAGGACAGCCGGGGCCAACTGAAGGTTCACGATGATGTCAACATTCAGCAAGTGCTGGCCTGGAAAAATGGTTACTTCCAGTTCAACGATGACAAACTTGACCGGTTGATGCGGCAGATCGAACGCTGGTACGATGTATCCGTAGAGTATGAAGGAACAATACCGGAAAGAAAGTTTGGTGGAAAGATCCCACGTGCAAGTCCATTGTCTGATGTGTTGAAGGTGCTGGAATTAAGCGATGTAAAATTCCGTGTAAAGGGAAAAACAATAACCGTCATCAATAATTAAACATAAACAACGAGTAAACAACGGAGCACTAAAAAAGCCAGAAGTGCAGCGAACACTTCCAGCTAAAGTTTAATGCTTTGATGCCACCTATCCGGGTAGACATTTTATTCACTAAACACATCAAATGTATGCAAATTAATTTTTTGTCGGACCGCTGGCAGCTGCAGCGGCATCCGGTACCCAAAATGATGCTTATTATGAAATTAATTGCCTTTTTCTTGTTGGTGACCTGCTTGCAGGTGAGCGCTACGGGCAATAGTCAGACGATCTCCGTATCGGAGAAAAATGCATCCTTGCCAAAAGTGTTTGAGCTGATCGAAAAGCAAACAAACTACGTTTTCTTCTTTGATGCCGATCAGCTGTCAAAAGCAAAAAAAGTAAATGTAAAGTTTTCTAATGCTACAATTGATGATGTACTAAGAGCCTGTTTCAAGGATCAGCCACTTGAATATGCCATTGTTGGATATACGATCGTTATCAAAAGAAAAAAGGAAGAAGAAAAGATTGCAGATGCTGAACCGCCTGCTCCCCTGACGATCACCGGTTATGTGCGGAACGACCAGGGGCAGCCCCTTTCAGGCGCTTCTGTTATCGTAAAAAATAAAAATACCGGAACAAGCACAGACGCCAACGGAAGATTTTCTGTAGAAGCGCAGCCTAATGATATACTCGTGATCTCTTATGTTGGTTTTGAGGAAAAAGAGATCGCTGTCGGCAATCGAACAAGCATCGATGTTGCGTTAACACCCGAACAGAAAAGCGGAGAAGAGATTGTTGTTGTCGCTTACGGTAAAGTGAAAAAAGGTGATCTCACCGGGTCTGTTTCCCAGGTAAAAGGTTCTGATCTCAGTTCGTTTCCTACTACCAATGTATTGCAGGCAATGAATGGCCGGGCAGCTGGTGTACGGGTAATGCAGAACAGTGGTTTGCCCGGCGCTCCTGTCAGCGTGCGGATTCGCGGAGCAAACTCAATCCTTGGTGGAAATGAACCATTATATATTATTGATGGCTTTCCCAGCAGCCCCACTTATTTGCAGAATGCAGATATTGAATCGATCGAGATCCTGAAAGACGCTTCTTCCACAGCCATGTATGGTTCAAGAGGCGGCAATGGCGTTGTGCTGATCACGACCCGTTCGGCCAGGAAAGGACAGCCTACAACCGTAAATGTTGACATGGGATACAGCGTTCAAACGATCACTAAAAAGATGAAACTGCTGAACCCATTCCAATATGCATCATTGTATAATGAGCAGGCGAAAAACGATAACCTTGCACCTTATTTTACCCAGCAACAACTTGATTCCTTCAGTACAATGAAAGGCACAGACTGGCAGGACCTTATGTTGCGTAACGCGCCTATCTATAATGGTAGTGTAAGTGTTGCAGGAGGAAATGAAAAAACTTCTTTCTTTCTCTCCGGTGGTGTGTTTTCCCAACAAGGAATAATTCCTAATTCTGACTATAACCGTTATTCATTGCGTGTAAATGTTACCCATGATATCAGCAAGGTATTCAGTGTTGGGTTCACCAGCGTTTACACCCGCAGCGACAGGTCTCATCAAAACTCTGCAACCGGTAACCGGGGCAGTGATATGTTTGGTGGTATGTTGTTTGCCCCTCCAACTGTTGGCCCTTATGATGCGAATGGCCGTTATATTAGGATGAATACCGTGTATCCGTTCATCTCAAATGCGATCGTGAATCCAATTGCCATACAGAACGAAGTATCCAACAATACCAAAGCGGATGATATCGTTGCTAACCTGAACCTTCGTGTTAAGATATCGAGAGACCTTGAATTCAGGGTTTCCGGTAATATATTTACCAGCAATAGCCGTAATGACAACTTCCGGAACCGCGAGCCGTATGCATTGAATTCAACAGGCAATGCGAACGTAAACACCTATCAATCAACCAGCCTGGTGAATGAAAATATCCTGAACTACAAAAAGACAATAGCGGGAAAACATGCGATTGATCTTGTTGCCGGTATCGCCAATCAATTGGATAAAAATACTTACATGGGATCTGGCATTGCGCAGGACTTCCTCAGCAATTCTGTATATACAGGAAACCTTCAGTCGGCAGGTGTGCCTGGCTTACCCAGCTCAACTTATTCAAAAACTGCCTTGTCATCCTTTGTCGGCAGGGTTAATTATGGTTTTGATAACCGTTACCTGCTTACGCTTAGTTTCCGTCGTGATGGGTACTCTGCCTATTCAAAGGAATTCCGCTGGGAAAACTTTCCTTCCGCTGCCATTGCATGGAGACTATCTAATGAATCTTTCCTGCAGAATTCAAAAATTGTATCCGATTTGAAAGTTCGCGCCTCTTATGGACGGACTGGCAATACATCCATCGGTGCATATCAATCATTAAATATTCTTCAGCCATATAATACGATTTTCGGCGATGCCCTTTCCATTGGTTATGCCCCACGCCCTGAATATCCAGGTAATCTGCAATGGGAAAAAACCGATCAGATGGACGTCGGTGTTGATGCGGGCTTGTTCAATAATAAGGTTCGCATTTCTGCGGATTATTATTACAAAAGAACAAAAGCATTGCTTAATAAGGTTCAATTGCCGACTTCTTTCGGTTATGAGACCGCTTTACAGAATGTTGGAGAGATCAGCAACCGTGGAGTGGAGATTGGTATCGATGCGACCGTAATCCAAAACAGCGATTGGAAATGGACACTTGGCGGCAACATCGCATTTAACCGCAACAAAGTGGAGAAGTTGTATAAAGGTCAGGATATTGTGGGTATAAATATCTACACCGGTAATATAAATGATTATGTCAACTTGCTTCGTGAAGGTGAACCTGTATTTGTTTTTTATGGATATAAAGAAATCGGCTATACCGATAATGGTTTGATCAAATACGAAGACAAAAACAATGATGGATCCATCAACGCACTTGACAGAAGCATTATTGGAGATCCAAACCCTGATTTCATTTATGGATTGAACTCCGCAACGAAATTTAAAAATTTCGAGCTGACCCTGTTCTTCCAGGGCTCACAAGGAAATGACATCTTTAACCTGAATAAAGCAAGCACATTGGATATGGGCTGGGGGTTGAACCAACCGGAAGAAGTGTATACCGACCACTGGACACCTGGTAAAACAGATGCGAAATATCCAAAACCATCCAATAAGATCAACGGCAATTTCTCTACAAGATTCGTAGAAGACGGTTCTTACCTGAAGCTGCGCAATATTATGCTGGCTTATTCACTTCCTGTAGCCAACTGGAAGATCAGTTACCTCAAATCAGCGCAGATTTATGTGAGCGGCCAAAACCTGATCAGGATTACTGGCTATTCAGGATATGATCCGGAAGTGAATGCTTATGGCTCTGCTAATGAGCTCCGGCAAGGTATTGACTATACTATTTACCCAAACAGTAAGTCTGTGACATTCGGGATCCGTTGCGGTTTTTAATCAAGAATTTTTAAACAATCTGATATGAAAAATATTTTTGGATTGGCAGTTGTTTGTGTGATGATGGCACTGACATCCTGCTCCAAGTTTTTAGATGAACGTCCACAGCAGATAGCGGTGGAGAATTTTTACAACACACCGGTTGAAATGGAAGCCGGCTTGAATGCGATCTATGAAACAGTCCGTTATCTCTCTACATTTGGCGGTTTTTATACACTGCAACATGAGATCAATACGGAATATATGTATGGTCGCGGAAGTTTTTCTCCAATGAACCAGTATCAGGGCCTGGATAATACCAATGTAGGCCGGGTCACAGATACCTGGAATAATTTTTACAAAGGCATCCGCAACGCAAATATTATTATCCAGAAAGCACCGTTGGCTAGCCAGATCACTGAGGCAGAAAAGACCAGGTATATTGCGGAAGCACGTTTCCTGAGAGGGCTGTACTATTTCCATTTGGTAAGGAACTGGTCTGGCGTGCCGCTGCATACGGAGAATAATCTCGATTCGATCAATGTTCCAAAGAGCAGTGCAGATGTGATCTATAACCTGATCCAGGAAGACCTTGTTTTTGCAGAGAATAATTTACCTGATAATCCAAGACTGGTGGGTACACCTTCAAAATGGGTGGCAAAGACGGCGCTGGCAGAAGTATACCTTACACTGAAGAAGTATGAGCTGGCAAGAAAAGCCGCATGGGAAGTGATCGAGTCAAAAAAATATTCATTGGTACCAGTGTCTGTGGCTGATGATTTTGAAAAGATCTTCGGACGCGATGCGAATAATACAACTGAAGAGATCTTCTATTTCAAATATTCCTCAAAGGTATCCGGGCAGGGCTATCAATACCTCGCTTATCTGCATGCAACAAGCACCAGTAATTTCCCTCCTGGCGGTTTTGCAACGATCTATAGTGATTCACTGAATTTGTTTATGAAGAACTGGGACCGGGCCGACCTGCGCTACCGGTTCACCTGGTATCCGGCGAACATCGGTATTTCACCAACAACTGTTTTATGTAAGAAATTCAGCGATCGCCAGGCAACGATACAACAGGGAAACAATGATTATCCTTTATACCGGTATGCAGACCTGCTGTTATTTTATGCGGAAGCTGATGCCAGCCTGAATGGAGCACCAACAGCTGATGCGATGGAGAAACTGAACATGGTCCGCCGCAGGGCTTATGGTAAACCGGCGACTACACCAGATGCGGCAATCGATCTGAAGATTGCGGATTATGCAACGCTTGACGCATTTGTAAGGCGTGTGGTGCTGGAACGCGGATATGAAACAGTAGGCGAAGGAAAACACTGGTTTGATCTGAAAAGATTGGGAATATGGAAAGAAACGATCAAAGAGATTGAAGGGTTAGATCTGGCAGTGAAACATATGTTGTGGCCGATCCCTCCACGGGAGTTCAATGGCAATACGGCGCTGAATCCAACGACGGATCAGAATCCGGGTTACTGATTTTCCTTCCCGCCTTACCGGTTTGTTTTGTACCGGTAAGGCGGAAAGATTTGGCAGCTACCTTTTTAGCCGGAGGTAAGCGTTGCTTTATCCTTCTAATCTGATATTAAAAAAATCTACGATCATGAAGTATTTAGGTTTAGTGCTGTTTGCACTTTGTAATCTATTTTTTGTGCCACTGCAAAAGATTAAGGTCGACACAATAAAGGCTGATATATGTATTTATGGCGGAAATGCTTCGGGGGTTATTGCGGCATATACCGCAGCCAGGATGAATAAAAAAGTGATCCTGATCGAGCCGGGGTTTCATTTGGGTGGATTGACGACTGGTGGATTGGGATATACTGATATTGGTAACAAATATGCGATCACAGGTTTGTCGCTGGATGTTTACCGGAGAATCGGTAAGCATTATGGAAAATTTGAGCAATGGATCTTTGAACCAGGTGTAGCGGAAAATGTAATGAAACAATATATACAGGAAGCGGGCATACAGGTCATATATGGCTACCGCGTGGAGAAAGTAGAAAAGAATGGCAGTAAGCTCAGCAGCATCACTGTTCAGAAAGAAGACGGTTCTGCGCAAAAAGTGAATGCCCGTATGTTCATCGATTGCTCATATGAAGGAGATGTAATGGCACGTGCTGGTGTGTCTTATATGGTAGGTCGTGAAGCGAACAGCCTGTATAAAGAAACATATAATGGCATTCAGGTACTTGAAGGACATCAGTTTCCTGATGGTATTGACCCGTACAAAATTCCTGGCGACCCAAACAGTGGTCTTATTTGGGGCGTCAGCAATGGAAAGCTGGCGGAAACAGGCGCTGGCGATAAAAAAGTGCAGGCATATAATTTCAGGATCTGCCTCACCAATAAGCCGGAGAACCGTGTGCCGATCACCCGCCCGGATAATTATGATTCTACCCGTTATGAATTGCTTCTGCGCTATCTGCAAAAGAAAATCCCTGGTGATCTATGGGGCTTCCTGAAGTTTGACCTGATGCCGAACAACAAAACGGATATCAATAATAACGGCCCTATATCCACAGATATGATCGGGTACAACTATAATTACCCTGATGCTGATTATGAAACAAGAAAAAAAATCCAGAAGGAGCATGAAGATTATACAAAAGGGTTGCTATTCTTTATTGGTCATGATCAACGGATGCCGGAACATTTAAGAAATCAGATGCTGCAATGGGGTTATCCAAAAGATGAATACACGGACAACGGCAACTGGACGCCGCAGATGTACGTGCGTGAAGCACGCCGTATGGTTGGCGCTTATGTAATGACGCAGCATAATTGTGAAGGACGCGAAGTGGTGGATGATGGGGTTGGTGTTGCTGCTTATACCATGGACTCCCACAACTGCCAACGTATTGTGGTTAATGGAATGGTAAAGAATGAAGGGAATGTGGAGATCGGCGGCTTTGGTCCTTATCCTATTTCTTACCGTTCATTGATCCCCAAAAAAGGAGAGTGTGATAACCTGTTAGTACCGGTGTGTTTATCAGCCAGTCATATTGCGTATGGTTCCATAAGGATGGAACCGGTGTTTATGGTGCTTGGGCAGTCGGCAGCCATTGCCGCATCGCTTGCAATGAATAACGACAACGATGTACATAAAGTAGATGTGAAGAAAGTACAGGAGATCCTGAAGAAAGACCCGCTGATGAATGGCAAAACACCTGAAGTGCTGGTAGATAACGAAGACAGGCAGCATGTGAGCATTAAAGGCAGCTGGCAGGTGCTGAAAAAAGGAGCTTACGGACATTCAATGCTGATTGACAGCAGCAAAGGTAAGAGCCCGAAATCAATTCAATACATTCCTGCATTGACAAAGGCAGGTGCTTACCAGGTTTACATCTATATCCCGAAAGTAAAAGAAATGACTTCGCAGATGACGATCAATATTTCCACGGCATTAGGTATGAAGAATATACTGATCAAGCCGGCGGAGATCATTGTGGAGGGGCAAACCTCAGGTGAATGGGTGAGCCTTGGAACACACTCTTTCACAAAAGACAAAAAGAGCTTTGTAGAGATCAGTAATGCCGGAGCCGATGGCTACCTGCCTGCTGATGCAATACTTTTTATACCACAGTAAAGCAGGAAATCTTCCTGCTTTACTTTATCAAAACCTAAACTTTCTGCCAAAATGAAAAAGATCACATTCCTCGTTTGTCTTTGCATACTGGCATGCATAGGCACGATAAACGCACAATTATTATTGATTGATGATATGGAAGGCCATGGACCGGCCTCCGGCAACTGGATCTATAATGCAGGAGCGGGAGCAACTGGTACAGTGATATTCAACGCAGCAAATCCCTCTGCCACTGGTCTGAATACAAGCTCGCATGTGGCAAAATTCACGAAAGACACGTCCTGCTCACCTTATATGGCAGCGGCGGTAACGCTTTCTTCACCTCTTGATCTTACAGGCGGAGCCACTTTCAGGATGCTGGTATATAGCAACGTGAAAGAGGACGTGATGTTCAAACTTCAACCGGGTACGGATTATACACAGGCGGTTTTTCAGACTTATCGCATCCAAAATATAAACCAATGGGAGGAAGCGATATTTACTTTTCCTAACATCAGCAACCGCACTGATCTTAATCGCATAGCCATACAGTTCATCGATGGAAAGAAGGCGAACGGAATTCTGTATTTTGACCAGATACAAGCGCCAAACCCTACAAGCCTTCAGTTCACCCCACAAAATATCCCTATGGGGAACGAGAACGGGAAAGTAATCGAGGTGAAATTACATGGAGATCTATTTAAAACAACATTAACTCCGGCTGGTTGGATCAATTCCACTTTGCCACAGGGCGTTTTGATAGATAGTATCTCCAGGGTTAATGATACAACTGTACACCTGGTCTTATCCGGGAATTCACCCGCCAATTATTCCCGTACCCTGTTTACTCTTACCGTGAATGGGAGCGAACTACAAAACCCGAATAACGTTTCTTATATGGTGAAGGGAAACGTTGTGTTTGACGGAAATCCCAACTGGACAATGATCTACAATGATGAGTTTGAAGTGGACGGTTTGCCTGATCCATCCAAATGGTCTATTGACGCACGTCCGAAAGGATGGATCAATAATGAACAGCAGGTATACACGGATGCAGCAAGGGATAATGCAAGGGTGAGGAACGGCAACCTGGTGATCACTGGTAAAAAAGATTTTCCCACAGGCGATCCGAATGCGCCATGGTCGTCTGCCCGTGTGGTATCATTGGGGAAAATGGAATTCCTGTATGGTAAGGCAGAGATGCGGGCAAAATTGCCAAGGGCGAGAGGGTCGTGGCCTGCCTTCTGGCTAATGCCTGTGTCGAGTGCTTATGGCAGTTGGCCAAAGAGCGGAGAGGTAGATATACTGGAGCACGTGGGCAATACTTTTGGCAAAGCCATGTGTGCTGTTCATACGGAAAATAAGAACTGGACAAATGGCGGCAATCTTGGCGGCAACCAGATCATGCCAGACGTGGATACAGTGTATCACACGTATGGTGTGGAATGGTCGCCTGATTCTTTGCGATTTACACATGATGGCGTTGGATTTTATACTTATGTGAATCCAAAAACAGATTGGAAAGACTGGCCTTTTGATAAACCTTTCTATGTGATACTGAATATCGCGATTGGTGGTGGTATGGGAGGCGCGATCACGGATGCAGACTGGCCGGATAGTATGCAGGTGGATTATGTCCGTATTTATCAAAAGGGATTGGGCACGCCTGTGCTGGATTCAATTGATATTACGCCGGCGAACGTATCTGTGTTGCCTGGCAAAACGCAACAGTTCCTGGCGAAGATGCTTGATCAGAACGGACATGTGATGAATGGAATTACTCCGTTGTGGAGTATAACCGGTGCGGGAAATACGATCAATAGCAGTGGGCTGGCAGTGATTCAAAGCTCCGGTGTTGTTACTGCTTCAGCAACACATGATACAACGAGTAAAACCGGGTCAACGAATATTACAGTAAGACCAACGAACTATAAACCTATCCCGTCAAGAATAGAAGCTGAAGCATATGATAACTCCAATGTTTGCTGCACAGAAAATACAGCGGATACAAGTGGCGTGCTGAATGTAAGTTATATTGGCAATGGTACCTGGTTTGAATACGATATCGATGTGCCGGATTCTGCTGCATATCGTATACGTTTCAGGGTGGCGGCAAGCAGTGCATCAGCATTGGATATACGACTTGATACGATGCTGCTTTCAACTGTGCAATTGCCTGCAACCGGAGGATGGCAAACATGGAAGACGGTTATATCAGCACCAATTGTTTTTGGACCTGGACATAAAACATTACGGATCACTTCTTCTTCATCTGGCTGGAACTTTAACTGGCTGCAGTTTGTAGCAGCGGGAGATCATTCGGTGCAAAGCCTGAATGTTCAACCGGACAGCGCACGGATATTGCAGGGTGAGTCGATACAACTGAGCGCAATCGGGCGTGATCAGGATAGCAATTTCATCATGCTATCACCCGAGCCGGTCTGGACAACGTCTAACAGTGCGGGGAAAGTGAGCCCGGGTGGTTTGTTCACTTCGGATACAGCAGGATCATATTGGGTGAAAGCAACCTCAGGATTATTTAGTGATAGTTCTTTGGTGCGGGTACTCGGTGCACCGATATTAACAACTATCCGCATTAAGCCCGACACGCTGGTGATCCCTGTCGGTGCTTCTCAACAATTCACTGCAAAAGGATATGATCAGTATGATGCACAGGTGCCATTAGTGGATTCTGTATACTGGACGGTGAGCGGTTCCGGTAATACAATCGATAATAACGGGCTGTTTGTTGCAGGAAGCATACCGGGCGCGTATACTGTTACGGCAACATCAGCGGGCGTAACCGGTACCCTTGCATTGCAACTGGGGTATACATGTACAGTCAATAACCGTTATGAAGCTGAATCTGCTTCATCAAAAGCTGCTGGTATCACCATGGTAGCAACTGATGATGTGGATGGCGGTCAGCATTTTGAAAATGTTACAACAGGTAAATGGTTTGCATACAGTACACTCAAAGTACCTTCTGCAGGCCGGTACAATATCCGGCTACGCGTGTCTGCAACAGCGCCAGCGAAACTGAGGGTAGGTCATGGCAGCATTACTTATAAGCTGATCGATATACCATCGACAGGCGGACAATGGCAAACCATTTCCGATACGCTCACTTTGCCTGCGTTGAGCTATACCGGTATTCATGGTATATCAGGTTCATTTAAATTCAACTGGTTTGCGATTGATAATTGTGCGACAGCGCCGACACCCTTAGCCAGCATCAAAGTATTTCCTGATACCATTCTGCTTGCAACAGGAAGCCAGTATTTATTTAAAGCAACAGGCCATGATAGTACCGGGAACAATGTGAGTTTGCCATCTGTTCAATGGTCTGTGAATGGTACAGGCAACATGATTGATTCAATGGGATTGCTCACAGCGGGTCCAACTCCGGGTAGTTACCTTGTTAATGCATCAACAGATACTATTTCGGGAACGGCTCTTGTACAATTAGTGGAATGCTCGGTGAACAATAAGTATGAAGCAGAAAGTTTTTCTGGCCGTCATTCTGGTCCGGTACTGGAAGCGTGTACGGATATTGGTGGCGGACAAGACTTCACCGGGCTGGCACCAGGTCATTACTTTGCGTATAATACGTTGAATGTTCCAACAGCAGGTTTATACAGGATCAGTTTTCGTGTATTGTCAACAGCCCCGTCGCAGGTGCGGATCGGACATAGCAGTTTTACATTTGCCATTATCCAGCTTCCTTCTACGAATGGCCAGTGGATGACGATCACCGATACATTGACATTGCCTGCACTCAGCTATACGGGTATTCATGTGGTATCGGGCAGTTTTAAGTTCAATTATTTTGTAATTGATAATTGCTCGCCGCCCGAGATGGGGCTGAACCGTTCAAGTGGATTACTGGCTGCAAGAATTTCTTCAGAGGGCGAAACATCTACGGATATAAGAAGCAAGGTGCTTTATCCAAATCCGACTTCGGGGCAGTTAACGATTGTGCCGGGTAATATCGGCTATCGTACCATAAGGGTGGTGAATGCGAGCGGACAAGAGATTGAGCAATGGGTGATAAGCAGGAAGGATTCGAGGATTATAAAAGATGTGAGCAGGTGGAAAGCAGGGATATACCTGGTGATCCTGGAAGGAGATGGACAAAGGGAAACATTTAAGTTGATAAAGCGGTAGAATATCAAAATAAAAAAGTCTTTCAGATTTTACTGATGATCGGTAAAATCTGAAAGACTTTTTCCTTAAGAAAGACAGTTTAATAAATATGTTGCGAAAAGATATAGCCAATTATAGAGGCTGTTTTTGATGATGATGTTAAGGTTCCCGCAAAGGAATATATACAGGAGGAAGAAATTTAACAGAACTCAAAGCCCCTTGGCCAGAATTTTTACATTCTGAAGTAACTTTTTTGCGCTTTTAGTCCTTTCGGGAAATAAATCTCGTCCTTTAATTTTCGAAGCTATTATTGCTAATCGTTCATCATCAGAAAGCTTTTTTGCAGATACTGCTATATTAGATTGCTTAGTTTTCATAATACTAATTTACGTTTATTTTTTATTACAAATATTGAAGTGTATTTTTCGCCTGCTCTATAATTTTCTATGCCTACTTGATTTTCAGCGAGGCCGGAATTTCCAAAAAAAGTATATTCTTTATTAAGAGAATCGTAGTTTTTATTAATGTATTCTCTGTAAATGGTTATTCTTCTGTTCTCTTTTTTGCAATGAGGTTGACAATTTTTCTTACATGTTTGCCGGCAACTTTGAATAAACTTTGAGCCGCTATCGCTACCCCTAACCATTATTATAGCATTTGGATGCATATTAAATAGCTCAGGGATTGTGCTTAATACAGTATTAAACACAGTATAAACATCACCATTGTTTGAAACGATATTATCTATAATCTGTGTAGTATTCTCATAATAATCGCCAAACCCCAGATTAAATATCGGCTTGTTATTTATTTTGCCAACATATTGATATTGGATGATTTTGTCAATATCCGTTTCCCCATGACTAACGAAAAGATATTCGATTGAACGTCCTTCTCTTTCCCTTCTTGTTTTGTAGATCTTGCCATTATTGTTCATTTCTTGTGAGCTTTAATCACCGTTCATCCCGGCAATTGCAATTTGCTCACATACAAAAGAACAACCATGGGTTTTTCACCGATTATAAATGTATTTTCCTCATTCCACCCCTACCGCATGCAACAACTTAAAACATTTCTTCTTCACCGATATCTCCAATTCCCCCGGAGTTTCCGCCGGATCACCATCCACATGCAAAGGCGCTTCAGAAAGATTATGAATAGCCAGTTTATCCGTCTGAAAATAGATCACTCCTTTTTTTGTATTGATCTCTGAACTGGATTGCAATTTCACTCCACCCATCACCTGCCGAAAAGTTTGCAATAATAAACTCAACTTGCTTTGATCTGTCACGATCACAATATCCAACAAGCCATCGCTTAAACTGGCTTTTGGTGCAATCGTGAAATTATTGCCAAACTGGTTGCTATTGGCTACGCTGATAAAGAATGCATCCGTTTTGAACTTCCGGTTTTTCAATGACAGTTCAAACGTGTAGCTGGAAGCGGAAAAGAAGTTTTTAACCACTTCCTTTATATATGTAGCGAGCCCACGTTTTGGCTGCTGTGCAAAATCATGTGCCACTTTTGCGTCAAAGCCCAGTCCGCAAAGCATACAGGCAAACTGTTTATTGATGTAAAAGCCATCTGTTGCCACCGGCTTGCCGTGGAAAATAATATCGAGTGCTTTTTGTGGTTGTTTGGGAATGCCTGCTGCATAGGCCAGTCCGTTTCCGGAGCCGCAGGGTATGATGCCGAAGTTTAACTTGTAATCCATCAGGCTGCTTACTACCTGGCTCACGGTGCCGTCGCCACCGGCAACCACTACATCGGTTACGCGGTTTTCTTCAATATAGCCATGCAGAAAGGAGTAGTCGCCACTGGCGACAGATGGAAATATCTCGAAAGGAATATGTTGTTCCCGCGTCTTTTTCTCTATCAGCTCCCGGAGATCTTTTTTGGTCCTTGTGCCGGAGATAGGGTTTATAATGTACACTATATGTCGCTCCATAGAACTGCAAAGCTAATGCTACCATCTCAACAAAGCGCTGCCCCAGGTAAAGCCGCTGCCAAAAGCTGCCAGGCAAACGAGATTACCTTCCTGTATTTTCCCCAGCTCCCAGGCTTCGCAGAGGGCAATGGGAACTGAAGCCGCGGTGGTGTTGCCGAATTTCTGGATATTATTGTGGATCTGGTGGTCCTTTAACTTCAGTTGCTGCTGCACAAACTGCGCAATGCGCAGGTTAGCCTGGTGGGGGATCAGCATGTCGATATCGGCCGGTTTCAGGCCATTCTCGTGCAGGGCTTCCATTACAACTTCGGGAAATTTGACCACGGCTTTCTTGAACACGGCAGGTCCGTCCATATTCGGGTACAGATCGTCTTTGTGAAGCAGGTCTTGCGTAATGAACATGCCGCCAAAAGGTTGCTGTGGTTGTGCAGGCTTTTTCTCTTTCCAGAACCTGCCTGCATGAAAACCCGGGTTAGGCATGCTCAATAGCTCCGCGTCATTCCCGTCGCTATGAAGATGCGTGCTTAAAATACCCTGGTTCTCTTTTTCAGTAGGCTGAAGCACTACGGCGCCAGCGCCATCCCCGAAGATCACTGATACATTCCGGCCACGGGTAGAAAAATCGAGCGCATAGGAATGCGTTTCGGAACCGATAAGCAGGATGTTTTTATACATCCCCGTTTTGATGAATTGATCAGCAATGCTGATACCATATATAAAGCCACTGCACTGGTTACGGATATCAAGCGCACCGATCTCGCGCATTCCCAGCATGCGTTGTGCCAGCACACCGCAGCCGGGGAAATAATAATCAGGACTTAGTGTGGCAAAAATGATAAAATCAATATCTGCAGCGGTTATATCAGCCCGCTCTATTGCGATTTTCGCAGCTTCTGCGCCCATAGTGGCGGTAGTATCTTCGAAACGAGTGGCAAACCGTCTTTCCTGGATGCCGGTCCGCTCCTGTATCCAGGCATCATTGGTGTCCATTACCTGGCGGAGATCATCATTCTTTACAACGTTCCGGGGAACATACATCCCGATTCCGGCAATCTTTGTGCGGGGCATGACAAGCATTTTGCGGGCAATTTATGAAGAAAATGCAACTGTTTCAATACGAACTAATTGTTAAAGATTGACCTTATCGTATCGGAGTTTTTTAAGTTTCAGGGTTTAGGGGTTTAAAACCCTTGGATGAAGTCGCTGGATGAGGACGTGGTCATATTCAACTTTACCCCCTTCAACTTTTGAACTCTAAACTTTACCTATTCTGGTTTTATTCCATTGTATTCTAAATTATAGCATGATATTTTCTAAGTTGCATACAGAACAGTTTCATTTACTTATAAGTAGACTGAATGCAGCAGGAACCACAGAAAAGGAGTATCGGAAAACGCATATTTCGGATAGTAATGAAAACTGTCCTGTGGATTTTTTTGCTCATAGTCGTTCTTTTTCTCCTGATCCTTACCCCACCCGTTCAGCGCTTTATTACCAATAAAGCGACCAATTACCTTGAAAATAAGCTGCATACCCGGGTAGAGATCGGCCGCCTTTTTATCACGCTTTCAGGCAAGATCGCGGTGGACGATATTTATGTGGAAGATCAAAGCAAAGACACGCTTTTATCTGCCGGCAAGCTCCGGGTAAACATGAGCTTCCGCAAATTGCTTTTTGGGAAGAAAAAACTTCAGATCAATAGCATTCTACTCGAAAATGCTACGGCTAAAATAAAACGGGTGCTGCCCGATACCACTTTCAATTTTCAATTCATTGCCGATGCATTTGGCGGAGGTTCACCCGATACTGTGCAGGTATCGGACACTTCAGCCGGCATGCCGATCGATATAGGATCAGTGGAGCTCAGCAAGATCCGGTTTGTATATAAAGACATCGTCAGCGGCAATGATGTGGAGTCCGGGCTCGATCATTTTTTTACCCGCATCGAAAAGTTTGACCTGGATAAAATGCATTTTATCATTCCACGCACCAGCGTGGAAGGGATAACAGCGCGTGTGATACAAACGACCCCCTTGGTGATCATACCCCAACGTGAGGTCGAAGAAGTGAAAAAAGAAAACCCGGCACCCGCCTCACCGATGCTTCAACTGGAATTTACAGAGATCAACCTGCAAAAATCAATGATCGATTACCGGGACAGTATGAACGCTATGTTTGCTGCCGTGGATGCTGGCCGGATAAATGTTCGCCCAAAGAAAATGGACCTCGACAGCTTTCATTTTGATTTAGGTGATATTTCCCTGCAACAAACAAAAGCCAGCTTCAGAATGGGAAAACGATCCATTGCGAAGTCGGAATCAAAAGGAAAAAATACAGCGCCGGACACGGCTCAGACACAACAGAATATCCGGTTTGCATTGAATTCCCTCCAACTGGATGAAGTGGCGCTGAAATTTGATGATGATAACAGTCCAAAGCAAGCTTATGGCATGGATTATATGCACCTTAACGCCGCCATACCGCAATTGACCATCAACCGGTTTTTATTCAACACGGATACCATTGCTGGCGTTATTGCCAAAGCATCCCTGAAAGAGCAAAGCGGTTTTCAGCTCGATCAGCTTAAAACAGATTTCCTGTATGCCAGCAACCAGGCATACCTGAAAGATCTGTACCTGAAAACACCGGGTACAGAGATCAAAAGGAATATTGCCATCCGCTATGCTTCACTGGAATCGATGGTGAATGACCTGGGCAACCTCCAGATAAATGCTGATCTCGATAAAAGCAGGATACAGGTAAAAGATGTACTCACATTCGTTCCAACCTTACGTGCGCAACCAGCTTTTGCATCACCTAATGCCACATGGTACATCGATGGAAAAATAAATGGAAGAATAGCTGATCTGCAAATTGAAAAGCTTCAGCTGGCAGGACTAGCTGATACCAGGGTGGATATGAAAGGAAGGATTACCGGCCTGCCTGATGCGGATAAACTGCAGGCAAACCTGGTGATACGACAACTTAGCAGCAGCCGGCGGGATATACTTTCTTTTTTGCCGGAAGATGCATTGCCTTCAACGATCAACTTGCCGGGAAGCATGAACCTGGCTGGTACCATCAAAGGCACTGGTTCACAAATGAATGCCGACCTGTTACTTAAGACTGATATGGGCAATGTTTCAGTAAAAGGAACTTTGCAGGATTACAGCAATGCACAACATGCGAAGTATGACCTGGTATTGCATGCTTCAGGGATGGACCTGAATGCTTTTTTGAAAGACACTTCGTATGGCCCTGTCAATCTTTCTGTAACTGCCAGGGGAACAGGGTATGATATGAAAACAGCGGATGCTTCCGTGAAAGGCCTTGTTCATTCTGCTACCTATAAAAAATATGCCTATAAAGATCTTACGCTTGATGCAGCTATTGCCAACCAGGTGTTGATAGCTAAAGCAGAAATGATTGATCCGAATATTCATTTTGCAATGGATGCATCGGCCAATGTTTCCCGGGATTATCCTACTGATGTGAAACTGGAACTGATGGTAGATAGCATTAAAGCAAAAGAGTTGAACCTAAGCCCTGACCTGCTTACCTATCATGGAAAGATCAGCGCTGGTTTTGCCAATACAGATCCTGATGAGCTTGACGGAAAATTATTTATTACTGAATCTGTATTAGTGCAAAGTGATCGCCGTGTGCAAGTGGATACCGTACAACTCCAGGCCGGCAGATCAGAAAATGGGAATTACCTGCAATTCAATAGTGAAGTAGCTACTGCAAGACTTGAAGGAAAATATAAGTTAACCCAATTGCCGGATGTATTGATGCAGGCGATCGCTCGCTATTATACCATTGGTGGACCACAGGAAAAGAAAATACAAACAGATCCCTATGATTTTACGATAAATGCATTTGTAACGGACCGGCCTTTATTGCACTCCCTGGCACCGGGATTGAAAAGGATACGTGGCGCCGGCTTGCAATCACGGCTCTCTTCACAACAGGGAATAAAAGCTAATGTAAAAGCTGATGAAATAATATACGATGCCAATCAGATTAACGGGCTTCAGGTGATCGCAAACGAAAAAGATTCCGGATTGGTGGTAAAGGCAGCCGCACATCAGATCAAAAGCGGCAGCAGCATTTTACTCGACAGCACATTGCTTACTGCAACAGTTGCCAACAACCTGATTGATTTTGATCTTGCTATAAAAGATAAAGCAGTAAAAGATAAGTACACGGTGGGCGGACAATTGCAGCAATCGTCCAATGGTGACCTGCTCTTTTCGCTGAAACCAGATAATCTTTTACTGAACTATGATAAATGGCAGGTGGCTGACAATAACAAGATCGTGATAACAAATGACGGTGGATTCTATACCACCGGCTTTTCCCTGAGCCGGTCAGGACAGCAGCTAAGCCTAAACAGCGCTTCACCATCGGCTACTGCACCCATGAAGGCGAACTTCAGTAATCTCAAGCTATCTACCTTTACTGCAATGGTCATGTCTGATTCATCTCTGGTGGATGGATTGCTGAATGGTGAAATAGATCTTCAAAACCTTACTACGCAACCTGTATTTACCGGAAACCTGAGTATCCGTGATTTCAGCTATCACCGCGACACGTTGGGGAATATAGATATCAAAGTCAATAACCAAACTCCTGACTTTTATCAAGCCAACCTTACATTAGGTGGCAGAGGCAATGATGTGGAAGTGCAGGGCGCTTACAACGCAAAAAGCGCCAGCTTTGATGCTGATATCAACCTGAAACAATTGCCGCTTAAAACTGCGGAAATATTTTCCGACGGTATGATACGTGATACAAAAGGTTACGTAGACGGTCGCTTTAAAGTAACAGGCACTACTGAAAAACCTTCCGTTACAGGCGCACTCAATTTCAACCAGGCAGGCCTGAACGTAGCCATGCTGAACAATTATTTTACCATCGATAACGAAAAACTGGAGCTTACCAATGAAGGCTTCCGGCTCAATCAATTTGCTGTAAAAGACTCCGCAGGCAATGCGCTTACTCTAAATGGCACAATGGCCACTACCGATTACACCAACTATAAATTTAACCTGGATGTAAGGGCCAACAACTTCCGTGCTCTCAACAGTACCAAGAAAGATAACAAACTATTTTATGGTCAGCTTTATTTCAATACCAATTTGAAGATTACCGGAACGGATAAGGCTCCAAAAGTGGATGGCCGGTTGGCTGTGAATGAAAAAACAAAAATGACTGTTGTGATGCCACAGCCTGACCCGGGTGTGGTAAACCGCGAAGGAGTTGTTGAATTTGTTGATATGGATGCACCCGTTGATGATTCACTTTTTATGCTGGCCTATGATTCGTTGAACACTTCGTCTTTTACCGGAATGGATATCTCATTGAATGTACAGGTGAATAAAGCGGCTGATTTTTCACTGGTGATCGATGAGGCAAATGGTGATCTGCTCAATATTAAAGGAGAAGCTGAATTGAATGTCGGGATAGACCCCAGCGGTAAGATCAATATGACGGGTGTGTATGAAGTGGACCAGGGCAGCTACCAGCTGTCATTTAATATGCTGAAACGGAAATTCGATATCCAGAAAGGCAGCAGGATCACCTGGGAAGGAGAACCCACCAGTGCCAATGTCGATATTACGGCCGTGTATACTGTTAAAGCAGCGCCGTATGATCTCGTAAAAAACCAGGAGCTGGATGACGGAACAAAGAATTATTATCTCCAGAAAATCCCCTTTGATGTGATCCTTAAAATGGAAGGGGCATTGATGAAGCCACAGATAAGCTTTGATATAGTACTACCTGAGAACAGGAATTATGGTGTGGGGGGGATGGTGTTGAGCAGTGCGCGCGCACAACTGGAAACTCTCCGTCAGCAAACAGGTGATATGAATAAACAGGTGTTCTCACTTTTATTGCTGAACCGGTTCGTTCCTGATAATCCCTTTGCCCTTTCTACAGGCGGCGGCTCCAATTCACTGGTAAGGCAAAGTGTAAGCGCACTGATGGCCGATCAGTTAAACAGGTTGGCAGAAGGATTGATAGAAGGGGTTGATATCAATTTTGGTATTGAATCATCGGATGATTACACTACAGGTGAGCGGCAAAACCGTACTGATCTGAATGTAGGGATCTCCAAACGCCTGCTGGATGACCGCCTCACCGTTACTGTTGGAAGCGATATCACCCTTGAAGGCCCACAGGCATCCAACAACAGCTCAATGATCGGCGGCAATGTGGCCGTAGATTATGCATTAAGCGCTGATGGCCGGTACAAGCTGCGTGCCTATGTAACCAACGATTACCAGGGAGTGATTGATGGATATGTAACAGAAACCGGTGTTGGGTTTATCATCACGATCGATTATAATAAATTTAAACAGATCTTCCAGAGCAAAAAGAAAATGGAAGCGGAAAGGGAGAAAAGGAGACAGGAAAGAGAGCAAAAGCAACAAACCCAACCGCCTTCACCTGGCCGTAAACCGGAACCAGGATCGGAGTAATAATAAAAAAACATGAAGTTTTATTTTACAAAATATAGTTACTGGATCGTTGTTCTTGCCATACTGGGATCATCCTGCAATAATCTTAAGAAGATCCCGGCAGGAGATGCGCTGTATACTGGCGGGTCGGTTAAGATCGACAGCACATCATTAAAAAAGAAAGAAAAGAAAAGCCTGGAAGAGAACCTTCATGCATTGCTAAGACCAAAGCCCAATAAGAAATTCCTGGGCATGCGGTTTAAATTATCTATGTACAATCTGGCTGGTAACCCTAAAAAAGAAAGCTCATTAAGAGGTTGGTTAAAGAATAAAGTAGGAGAACCTCCTGTGTTGTTGAGCGAAGTTGACCTGGAAAGGAATATTAAAGTGCTGCAGAATACGCTGGAGAATACCGGTTTTTTCCAGGCAGCTGTAGAAGGCGATACAACTGTCAATGGAAGAAAGGCTTCAGCAAAATATCATGTTCAAACCGGAGTAAGATATTTTATAAGGGAAGTACATTTTGATACAACCCGTAACCCTGTTCAGAAAACAATACTGGAAGATGCGAAAGAGTCCTTGTTAAAAGAAGGGAACCCATTCGATCTTGCCGTGATCAAAGATGAGCGTGTACGTATAGATACACGGTTGAAAGAAAAAGGATACTATTTTTTTGACCCGGAATTCCTTATTATTCAAACAGACTCAACGGTAGGCAATAACGAAGTAAACCTCTATGTAAAACTCAAGCCTGGTATTAAAGAAGAACTGTTACGTGCATACACTATCAATGATATTTTCATCTTCCCTACTTTCCGCCTGGGTGCAAATGTTGAAGTGGATACATCAAAAAAGGATATGGTGTTTTATGATGGTTATTATGTGCTGGACCGGCAAAAGCAATACAAGCCCAGGTTGTTCGAAGATGCTATCCAGTTTCATAAGGGTGAATTATATAACCGTACGGACCATAATGCAACACTCAGCCGCCTGGTCAATCTTAATCTTTTCCGGTTTGTAAAAAACCGGCTGGAACCTGTGCCCGGCGATTCAGCAAAGCTGAACACATACTATTATCTTACTCCTATGCAAAGGCAATCCCTGCGGGGTGAAATAAATGCCAGCACGAAATCAAATAACCTTACCGGCTCATCCATTACGGTGGGATGGAGAAAACGGAATACATTTCATGGAGGGGAAATGTTGTCAATTGATGCAACAGGTGGTTTTGAAGTGCAATTAGGCGGGCAGCTGAGCGGTTATAATACTTACCGGTGGGGATTGAAGTCAGCGATCTCCTTTCCAAGATTTGTTTCTCCTTTCAATTGGAAAAATGCTGGTGGCTTTGTTCCCAAAACAAATGTCTCGATCGGGTTTGAAAGGCTGATCAAAAGCAAGCTGTACACTTTGAACTCTTTTAATGGTTCATTTGGCTATGCGTGGAAAACAGATACAAAGAATGAACAGCAATTCAATCCCCTTGTGATCACGTATGTGCAGCCAGCGAGTGTTTCCCAGCAGTATACAGACAGTATTGAACAAAATCCTTACCTGGCAAAAGCAATCGAACGCCAATTTATCATTGGGGCCAACTACAATTATAACTACAGCGAGCTGCAGGATAATATTTTTAAAACAGGTATTTATTTTAACGGGAATGCTGACCTGTCTGGTAATATAGCCGGTCTGATCACTGGCGCAAGTGCGAATAACCCGAAAGAGATTTTCGGCGCCAGGTTCTCACAATATATACGGCTGGAAACGGATTTCAGGTATTATATAAAGCTTGGTAAATGGAAAGTGCTGGCCAACCGGATCCTTTTGGGCGGTTCTGTTCCTTATGGCAATTCCCGCTCCCTGCCTTTTGTAAAACAATTCTTCTCTGGTGGTAATAATAGTTTGCGCGGGTTCAGGAGCCGGTCTGTTGGCCCGGGAACTTACCGGTTCAATCCAAGCGGAAGCTTTCTTCCTGATCAGTCAGGTGATATCAAATTGGAGCTGAATACTGAATTAAGAGCCAAATTATTCAGCATTGTGCATGGAGCTGTTTTTGTGGATGCTGGTAATGTGTGGTTGTATCATGGTGATACTTTGCAGGGAGCTCAGTTCAGCAGCAGTTTCCTGAAGGAACTGGCTGTAGATGCCGGTGTTGGTATTCGCTTTGATGTATCGTTTCTTGTATTGCGGTTGGACGTGGCTTTTCCTTTGCGCAAACCTTATCTGCCTTCGGGCGAGCGTTGGGTGGTCGATCAGATTGATTTTGGAAGCTCGAGGTGGAGAAAGGATAACCTGATATTTAACCTGGGGATAGGATATCCGTTCTAAGAATGTTATCTACATCCTGATATCCATCACTTTTTTGTTCGCCCTGCTTTCTTCTGCCATAAAACACATGATATGACTTTCAATGGAAGCGTCGATCGTTGAAGTAAGTAAGTTGGGATTTTGTTGTGCCACGGCTTGAATCCAATCAGCTACCAGCCTCCAATCACCACCACCATGACCTTCATTCTTGTAATTGGCTACATCCAGCACTTTACTTTCATAAGTTTTGGATTGATCGGTACGGAAATCGTAGATGGTGAACTTGCTCATGTCTCCTTCAATAAAACCCATGCTGCCCATTACGCGTGTTCTTCTGCCACCCCAGGGAGTGAAGGCTTCCATATTGAAGCTGGCAGTAATATTGTCTTTGAAAAGAATATTCGTAGTGTAGTGGTCGCATTGATCATTATCCATTCTGTACACACAACGCCCGTAATCAGTGGTTTTCAGAAAATCGAGGATAGCATCGCCCTGTTTATCCTTGTCCTCCGGAAGATCAAACACATAAGTCCTTTGCCGTTTGCGGTAATAGATCTTTAATGCTGAATAAGGGCAGGTGCTTTCAACAGCGCAACCATCTGTGCAGCGGGCTGTGCTGCCTGCTGGTGCATTTTCTTTATGGAACCACCTCAGATCGCCAAAAGCCTGTATGCTTTGGGATTCTTTGCCCAGCATCCATTTAATAATGTCGAGGTCGTGGCATGATTTGGCCAGCAATATCGGTGTAGTAGTGGCGCTGTTATGCCAGTTGCCTCTTACATAAGAATGTGCCATGTGGGTATGCTCAATAGGTTCCATATGCTGCAGGCTGATGATCTCGCCGATCGCACCGCTCTGCATAAGTTCACGCAGTTTTATAAAATAAGGAGCATAGCGAAGTACATGGCATACTGCCACCACCTTTCCTGTTTTCTTGGTAAGCTCTAATATATCGCGGCATTCTTTTTCGGAAGGGGAGATCGGTTTTTCGAGCAGCACATTATAACCCATTTTCAGTGCAGCCATACAGGGGCCATAGTGCAATTGATCGGGAGTGGAAATGATCACTGCATCGGCAAACTTTGGTTTTTTGAAAACATCTTCCCAGGTTTGAAAGCGGTTGGCATCCGGGATCGCATGTTTTTTGGCATAGCGCTCATTACGGATGGCAATGGGTTCTGCTACGCCCACGATATCGAGTTGATCGGGATATTCAACTGCATAATCGCCATACACATTTCCTCTTGCACCGGCACCAAGCGTGATAGCGGTGACTGGTTTTGCTAATGGACGGTGTAATGGATTATCGGGCAATATCAGGTGCTCACCTGTTTCATTTTTACCCCACAAAGAGAAAGGGAAGAATGTGCCACCAACAGTAATTCCAAATGCTTTTAATATGTTACGGCGTGACCATCGCGACGAAGCCATGAGAAAAAAGAGTTTTTAGTGAACGGACCCTCTGATGGTTGGATGAAGCTTTTATAAAATTAGCTATTAATAGTAAAAAGACCGTACCACAAAGCGGGGTAATTCACAGGGGTGGATTTTTTTTATAAGTGTTAACGTTTCAGGTTATATAACTCTTGAGAAGGATTTATATTGTTCAAATGCCTGATTGTGTTTATTACAATCAGGATAGTGAGATATGATCCGATTATTTTGTAGTATTGATTTGGCCGGTTTTCACTTTGATAATCATAAGGTTATGCATCATTTATAAAGCTCGGCAACAGCAATATTTTTCGAAGCAAACGCTATTTCAACTTTAATACCTCCTCGCCGAATTTTATACATTCCTTCTCTACACCAACTACGTCTTTCGATTTCAAGAATGATCCGATCACGTGTGCATCTGCATTCGGCATGGCTACAGCTCTTTTCAAACTATCCGGCGTGCCCAGTTGCCTGAACATTCTTTTCATAGCAGATACTTTCACTGTTGGGTCCTGGTGTTCTTCATCTTTATAGTAATACAGCAATAAGACCGGTTGTGTCACTTTTTCAAATAAGGACGATTTCATGGTCGTTTCCAGCAGTTCCTGCAGTTCGGTAACCGCTTCCATCCGGTATTTGGTGTTCCAGTATTGTTTGACGGCTGCTACAGTATCCCCTGTTTCATTGTATTTACCTTTTGCGAGGTGGGCCACCTGCAATCCCCAGTGGTTATTGGCCACCCAGGCAAGGGGATCATTGATGGCGATATTGGGAGAGAGCAGGATCAATCCTGCAATGTCGGGGTATTCTGCTGCCAGTTTCAATGCCAGTGTGCCGCCGGTGGAAGTGCCGATAAGAATTACTTTTTTTCCCAGTTGCTTCCCAATTGCATAGGCTTCTTTCGCAGAGTTCCAGAGCTTGTCGGCCGTGAAAGCCACTAATGGTTCTGTGGTATCGATTCCATGTTCAGCCAGGCGGGAGAGATAGAGATTACATCCAAAACGCCGAGCGAAGTCTATGTGTACCGGATTACCTTCTTCCTGGCTGGCGGAGAATCCATGAAGATAGACAACGGCATATTCCGTCTGCTGTTTCAGGGAATCATTGGCCCAGACGATCCGGGCCTGGTTGTCCGGCTTTAGCTTATGTGTGGCTTCGGTTGATGCGACAAATTGGTCTAATCCACCCACCCCCGGCACAGCCGGAAGTTCGTGTGTATAAGTTGGTGGGGCAGGCCTGGGGCCGAGAAAATAAGCAATGATCAAGACTAAGACTATGAGTCCTAACCACTTGATGAATTTCATACGAGGCTATTTTCATAAAACTACTGTAAATCTGCCGTGAATCGAGTTTAAGGATGTATTAATTATCTCTCCTGTTTGCTCTCCCCGCTTAATTGATGTAACTTTGCAGCCTCAAAAAAAGAAACAGTAGACCTGTTTCGAACATAAAAAACAAATGGAAATCAGAAATATCGCCATTATCGCGCACGTTGACCACGGCAAAACCACCCTGGTAGACAAAATTTTACACGCTACCAAAGTGTTCCGTGACAACCAGGAAACCGGTGAGCTGATCATGGATAACAACGACCTGGAAAGGGAACGGGGTATCACCATCTTCAGCAAGAATGCGGCGGTAACTTATAAAGATGTTAAAATCAATGTGATAGATACACCAGGTCACGCCGACTTTGGTGGTGAAGTGGAAAGGGTGCTGAAAATGGCCGACGGGGTGATCCTCCTGGTCGATGCATTTGAAGGCCCCATGCCCCAAACCCGCTTCGTGCTGCAGAAAGCCCTTCAACTCAACCTTAAGCCGATCGTCGTGATCAATAAGGTAGACAAGCCTAACTGCCGCCCCGATGAAGTGCATGATGCGGTATTCGAACTTTTCTTTAACCTCGACGCTACTGAAGAACAACTGAACTTCCCTACCTATTATGGTAGCGGAAAAAATGGTTGGTTCAATGATACACTCACGCAGATCGATAATATCAACCCCTTATTGGACGGTATCCTGAAATATGTACCTGCTCCAAAAGTGAATGAGGGCCCCCTGCAAATGCAGATCACTTCCCTGGATTACTCATCCTTCCTCGGCCGTATCGCTGTAGGAAAAGTGAGCCGCGGATCTATCAAAGAAAACCAACCGGTTGTTTTGATGCAGGCCGATGGTTCTGTGAAAAAAATGCGTGTGAGGGAACTTTATGTGTTTGAAGGAATGAGCAAAAAGAAAGTGACTGAAGTAGTAGCAGGTGACCTTTGCGCTGTGGTAGGGATCGAAGATTTCAATATTGGCGACACCATTGCCGACGCAGAAAATCCTGAAGCACTGCCGGTGATCAGCGTGGATGAACCAACCATGAACATGCTGTTTTCCGTTAATAACTCCCCTTTCTTTGGTAAAGACGGAAAATTTGTGACCAGCCGTCACCTGCGCGACAGGCTGATGAAAGAAACAGAAAAAAATCTCGCACTCCGCGTGGTAGATAGTGAAGAGGGTGATAGTCTCGTAGTGTATGGTCGTGGTATCCTCCACCTTGGTATCTTAATAGAAACAATGCGCCGTGAAGGGTATGAACTGACCGTAGGTCAGCCCCAGGTGATCATTAAAGAAATTGACGGAAAGAAATGTGAGCCTTATGAGATCCTGGTAGTGGATGTGCCGCAGGAATTCGCCAGCAAAGTGATCGACCTGGTTAGCCGCCGCAAAGGTGAGATGCTGATCATGGAAACTAAAGGCGAAATGCAGCACCTGGAATTCGAGATCCCTTCCCGCGGATTGATCGGCCTGCGTACACAAATGCTCACTGCCACCACAGGTGAGGCCGTAATGGCTCACCGCTTCAGCGAATACAAGGCCTGGAAAGGACCTATCCCCGGTCGCAATAACGGTGTGTTGCTGTCGAAGAACACGGAAAAGACAACCGGTTACTCTATCGATAAATTGCAGGATCGCGGTACTTTCTTCGTTGACCCAGGTGAAGATGTTTATGCCGGACAGATCATTGCAGAGAATATCAAACCCGGCGACCTGATCGTAAACGCCACTGAAGGTAAAAAGCTCACCAACCACCGCGCGAGCGGCAGTGATGATGCTACCCGCATTGCTCCAAAAACCCTGATGACACTTGAAGAGTGTATGGAATATATCCAACAGGATGAGTGCATCGAGGTAACGCCCAACTTTATCCGTATGCGCAAAGTGATACTGGATGAAAATGAGCGTTTGAAACAAAGCAAGAAGATGAGTGCGCAAGCAATTTAAGAATGGCTGATGATCGATGGCCGAGTGACCGTGAACCCTTTCCCTGTCACCCCGGCCCTGGTTCAGACCTCATTCTGGTTTAAAGTATATAAGAGCCGGGGTCTCCTCAACGTTGGGGAGACCCCGGCTCTTATTGTACTATACCTGTTATTCTCCTGAACCAGGGCCGGGGTGACAGGGAAAAGGATGATTGCCAATGATCCATTCCGTCAACAGAAGAATACCATCCACTAAACAGATTCACCAAATACTCAAACGCCCTTCTCTAACCCTCTCCCTCATCCTATTTTCATCTCCGAAGACCATTAACCATTGACCTTACCGCGTTTCTCAGTAATTTGAATCAATAACCCTTCTTGAAAAAAACGCGTATTATACAGAAACTGCTTTTAGCAGCGGTAATGGTCGTGCTGACCCTGACCGTCAATGCCCAACTGCCCGACTATCACCTCCAATTATTTGATTACACTTCCGGCTTGCAACCCGGCACTATCTCCTCGGTAGCGAGGGATCAGAAGGGCTGTTTATGGGTACTCTACCGCCGCCAGTTGCAGCGCTTTGATGGCAAAAGGATCGTCACTTTCAAACAAGGCGTAGTATGGGATAACCTGCTTTGTGATGAGAACGGGCATGTATGGGTAACAGGAACCAACAGGGTTTTTCTTTTCTCAGAAGAGAAAGGCGATTTCAAGCAGGTGTATGTTTCCGCTGAAGATTCATCATTTACTTCAGGGCCTGTTTTTCAGCTAAAAGATAAAAACATCATCCTGCTGACGAATAAAGGGCTGTATAAATATGAAACGGCAGGCAGAACATTTCAACCCTGGCTTTCTTCCATACCATCTCCCTCTGTTAGTACTATGCCGCTTGCTGTTGTGTACGACGACCTCCTGTTTTATCAAAGCGGGCAACAGATAGTAAGATATGATCTGCATAACAACAAGGCAGACAGCCTTCCCAATGTAGACATCTACAAGATATTTCCTATCAACCGCGACAGTATTGCTGTCAGCAGTTGGGATGGCAAAAGCTACTGGCATAATTTTAAAACCGGCAGCATAAGCCCAATGGTATTGCCGTCACACCTGAGGACCTTACATTCAAGTTATTTTGCTACACGGAGTATCGTGGAATTTGCTCCGCATCGCTTCCTGATCGCTTCCAGAGAAGGAATATTTGAGTACAATAATGAAACAAATCAATATACCCGTCCGCAGTTTTTCCTGAGTGGCCGGAAGGTGGGAACAAATGATTATGGCAATTTCATTTACCTTGATACAGATGGTTATGCATGGATGGCCACCATCGACGGCGTAGTGAGGTTTGCCGTAAAGCATTCACCGATCGGGCTCACCCGTATCAGGCAATTGAATGATGTGCTTCCTGCCGGCATTGATAATATCCGGAAGATACAGGAAGATGAAAAAGGTAATCTGTGGCTGGCCACAGGCAATGGCTTCGTTAACTGGAAAGCAAACCGCCGCGACTGGGAATTTTTTCTTCCCTCCCCTGAAAGTACTGATAAACTAAGCCATCCTTCTATTCGTGGGTTGGTATACGATGGCAAATACATTATCCTCGGACCAACGGATAAAGGTATGTGGCTGTTTGATCCTCTAACCAAAAAATACCGGCGGCCTGCTTTTGAATCGGATAGCATAAGGGTAAAAAGTGAAAAGGATTTTATTGATGATGTTATTACGCTGCATAACGGCGATCATCTTGTAATGGGGAGAGAAGCTATTTATGTACTCGATGCTAAAACTTACCTGTTAAAGGAATTGCCTTTGCCCATGATCACCCGCGAAAATCCCAATTTCGCCCACCAGGGAGCCAATGGCATTATCTGGATCACCACCAATAGCGGATTGCATTGCATAGATTCCAATTACAACTATTTGCAAAAAGCGTCTTTCCCTGATTCTCCTGCGCAGATCATCACGAGTTCCTTTATGCAGCAAAACAGCCGCTTGCTTTTTTCCTGTGAGCAGGGGTTGTATACATCAAGATACCAGGATGGAAGAATAGTGGTAGATAAACTGACCAATGTATTCGATCATATTAATCTCTATACGATCTACCAGGATATGCATGAAGTGATATGGGCCAGTTCGCAACATGGCATTTACCGCTATGATCCTGCTACGTTCAAGCTCAATCTTTTTGATTATTCCGATAATGTGCAAGGTTATGGGTTCAATGGAAACAGTTGGTTCAGGGATAAGCAGGGAACGGTTTATTTCGGCGGGGTAAATGGGATCAATTACTGGAACCCCGATACTTTTACTGCGCCGGCAGAATCCTTCCAGGCATATATCAGCCAGGCCAGCCTGGGCAATAAGGATTCGATCGTGTATTCATTCGATAAACAATACTCCATACCCTATTCCGACCGGTCTATGGAAGTGGAATTTGCGGTGGCCTATTTTAATAATGCAGATAAAGTGACTTACCGCTACCAGGTGGAAGGTTTTGATAACGACTGGAAATACCTCGGCAACAATAATCTTGTCCGGTTCACCTCCCTTCCTCCTGGCCAGTATAAGCTGAAAGTACAGGCCAGTCTCAACCGGGTGGATTGGGTGGACGCCAACGATATTTTTTCTTTTGAGATCGAATCGCCCTACTGGATGGCCTGGTGGTTTATCAGCTTGCTGGTGCTTGCTATAGGAAGTATTATCTGGATGATCGTACGGAACAGGAATAAAAAGATACAGGAACAGCAGGAAGAGCTGGAAGCAGAGCAGGCCATTAATTATTTTGCTGTCAGCATTTATGAAACCAATTCGGTGAAAGCGATCCTGTGGGATGTAGCGAAGAACTGTATCGGCCGGCTTCATTTTGAAGATTGTGTGATCTACCTGCTGGACCATGAAAGAAAAGTGCTGATCCAACGCGCTGCACATGGACCAAAGAGCCCGGTCTCTTATGAAATAAAAGAACCGATGGAAATACCGTTGGGGAAAGGCATCACCGGTAGCGTGGCAGCGAGTGGCCGTGCCGAGCTGATCGCAGATACGACCAAAGACCCGCGCTATATTGTAGACGATGAGCGGCGCTGTTCGGAGATTGCAGTGCCCATTATCTCCAACGGAAAAGTATTGGGAGTAATTGACTGCGAACACTCAAAAAAAGGGTTCTTTACTCAAAAGCATTTGTCGATCCTCACTACAATCGCGTCCTTGTGTGCCAATAAGATCGTGAAAGCAAAAGCGGAAGCAGAACGGGCAAAGGCAGAAGCAACACTAATGGATACCCAACGAAAAATGGCCGATGTGGAAATGCAGGCATTAAGGGCGCAAATGAACCCTCATTTCATTTTCAACTGTCTCAACTCCATTAACCGGTACATTGTTAAGAGTGACCAGGCTACTGCTTCCCTTTACCTTACCCGGTTTGCCAAACTGATCAGGCTGATACTTGACAATTCCAACAGCAAATCGGTTACCTTATCAAACGAACTGGAAGCACTGCGATTGTATATAGAAATGGAAAGTATCAGGTTTGAGAAAAAATTTTCCTATTCGATCAGCGTGAGCGAAGGAGTGCAGGCAGACAGTATTTATGTACCGCCGCTGATTATCCAACCCTATGTGGAGAATGCTATCTGGCATGGGCTATTGCATAAGGAAACGGCAGGGCATCTTACGATCCATATCACCCGGAAAACGGATTCATTGCTGGAATGCGTGATCGAAGATAATGGTGTGGGAAGGGTCAGGGCAAAGGAACTGAAAAGCAAATCTGCTTCCACCAAGAAATCATTGGGCATGAAGCTGACGGAAGACCGGCTGGCTTTGCTGACCAAACAGATACAGGCAGAAGCATCTGTGGAAGTAAATGATATCATAACAAGCAATGGCGAAGCTGCTGGCACAAAAGTTATCCTGAAAATACCCATAGACGGGTAATAAAACTGATTAGTATGATAAAATGTATTCTCGTAGACGATGAAAAGAATGCACTGGAAATGATGGAATGGCTGTTGAAAACCTATTGCCCGCAGGTAGAGATCATTGCCATGTGCAATTCAGCCGAGCAGGGGATCGCTGCTATCCATGCAGGTAAGCCCGATGTGGTTTTTCTGGATATAGAAATGCCGAAGATGAACGGGTTTGATATGCTGGAACAATTCGACAAGCTTTTTTTTGATGTAGTATTCTGCACTGCTTATGATCAGTTTGCCATCAAGGCATTTAAATATGCAGCACTTAATTATCTGTTGAAACCTGTTGACCCTGACGATCTGAAAGCAACCATCAGCCGTATTGAAGAAAAGAAGAATGTTCCTACGCGTGAACAGTTTGACCTGTTATTGCAAAACATACATCAGTCGAACAAAACCACTCCCCACCGCATTGCACTCACTTCCGGCGATGGGTTGGTGTTTGTAGCTACGCAGGATATCATTTATTGTGAAGCGGAAAGCAATTATACACATGTAGTGCTGGCAGGAGGAAGAAAGATCCTGGTATCGAAAGTGCTGAAAGAAATTGATGAAGCGCTGAGCGGCCCTGATTTCTACCGCGTTCACAGTTCATTTCTTATTAATATTAACCGGGTAAAGAAGTTTGTCCGTGGTGATGGAGGCTATATCGTTATGGACAATGATGCTTCCATTAATATTTCCCGGAACCGGCGCCAGGAGTTTATGGAACTCTTTTCAAGATTTTAATACCCTGAACCTGATTCGTTTGATAGGGTTGGCTGAGGGAAATGGAGGAGTATAAAGTAGAATTTTTTGCTCCGCCATCTCTTTAGTACTTTTGCTGTCAAATTACGGTGATGAAAAAGAGGTTACAGGTTTACTGGTTGGCAGCATGTTTTTCTATCCTACTCTCTCTTACGGCAGGAGCGCAATGCTCTATCTGTACAAAAACAGCGCAGCAATTAGGTGAAGGGCCCGCAAAAGGGCTGAATACCGGCATTGTCTACCTGGCTTTTACGCCTTTTCTTATAGTGGGGTATATCGGTTACAAGTGGTGGCAAAGCAATAAAGAGTAATATTCCAGGGTTATTTTATTTTCTGTTAAGCCCCGGTAAGGGGAGATTATCAAAATGCAAGCAGTTGCCGTCGTTTCAGGTATATCTATTGTAATTCCTAACTATAACGGGCGTTATTTGCTGGAGCAGACCCTTCCTTCCATTTTTGGAGCAGCTAAGGACGCAGCACTTCCTTTCGAGATCATTATTTGCGATGATTGCTCTTCCGATGATTCCGTTTCATTTCTGCAAAAAGAATATCCCGGAATAAGGTTATTGATCAATGAGGTCAACAAAGGGTTTTCTCCTACTATCAACACCGGCATTTTTAATGCTCAGTATTCCCATGTGTTATTGCTGAACAGTGATGTAAAGCTTACGCCCAATTATTTTAATGGCTTGCTTCGCTATTTTGAAAGAGCCGATACATTTGGTGTAATGGGCAAGATCATCGGCTGGGAGGATGATAAGATACAGGATGGAGGCAAATACCCCTCTTTTCACGGTCTCAAGATCAAAACCTCCGGAAATTATATTCCAGTTCATAAAGAGCAGGGCCAATGGCTCTACAGCATGTATCTCTCTGGCGCCAATGCTTTTGTAGACCGGCAAAAACTATTATTGTTGGGTGGGTTTGACGAACTGTTTGCACCTTTTTATGTGGAAGATTTTGAATTGAGTCTCCGGGCCTGGCGAATGGGATGGAAATGCTATTATGATGATTTCTCTGTTTGCCGGCATAAACTTTCTGTATCCATCAATTCCAGCAACAAGAAAAAAAGCATCCAGGTTGTTTACAACAGGAACAAAATGTACCTGCATGCTATTCACCTGAATGCCTTCAAGCGGTTTCAATGGTTTATTCAGCTTGGATTTGAAAGCCTGGCTCATCTTTTTATGCTGAGATGGGGCTGGTTGAAATCACTGCAATTATTTACCAGAAACTACAGCAGGGTAATTGAAAGCCGCAAAAAGCTTTTCAAAGCAGCTGGTGAAAGGAAATTACTGACCGTGAAAGAAGTGGTGAACACCGTCCGGAATTCAGTAGATAAAAAAGAGATCACCCGCTTTTGAGTTATTCCTTCCTGACAGTTTTCCTGTACTGGCTTTTGTGACGCGGGGTTTTAAAAAAAAGTTTTATCCCTTCATACCACTTCACCAGGAAGAACAGCTTCCCATTAAGAAATCTATTTTTGAATGAAGAGTTGCTTAGGACAAACTTGGAGCTTGGTGTTTGAATAAAGCGCCGCCTGAGTTTCCTCCCGTACAGGTCCAGGAATTCAGGTAAATGCCTTTTTAGGTCCTTCAGATTGCCCAGGCTCAGATGCTTTACCATAAAAGGAATAACATAACAGGAATAGCCAAGGTAATCAGCAATCAGGCAAAGGTCTGCTGCATAGAGATGAAAACCTTTCAGGTCGGCAGACACAACAATATTGGCTGACTGACGCACGATCAACAGATTTTCATCCAGGGAAAACACTTTTGCCGGCAGGTTTTCATGTGTTACAACCTTTCCACCATTGGTAATATACCGTACATCCTGGTGATAGCCCATTGCACCAGCATTACCACAAACAGCCCATTTATCATCCTCAAGTGTCAGGTCAGCCAGTATTTTCTGCAACCGGGAAATATTATCAATACATCTTACATCCTGATGAACGATAATAATGTATCTGCCGTTTGCTTCCCGGAGAAAATGGTTAATGGCGGTATAGGCATCAAACCGGTTATGCGTTGTATTGTCTGCAAAAATGTATTCGCAATCCTGGGTAAACCCGCAGTTTTCAAAACTCTTTCTCATTTCACCATATTCATCATGGCTGGTGATGATAGAGCATATTGAAAACAGGTAAGGCGTTTCCTTCTGCTGTTTGCTCACTTCATTTACAAATGCAAACAGGTTGAATGACCCTTTTGCAAGCGCTTCCTGTATCTGGATTTCCAGTTGCTGCTGATCGATATGCTGCATTTGTATTCTTTGAAGAATATGCCATGCCTTGGATGCAAGCAGAAAAGCTTTCTTTTTGGTATCGGCATGAGAGCCCTGCCGGATGATCTCGGTAGCCAGTTCCGGTATGCCTGTTTTTTGGGAAGCAACAGTTTTCAGCACAGGTACTTCTTCTTTATGCCGGGTAAAAGAAGGTGCCAGCATCAGCCGCAGGTTTTTTACAAAATGGTCAGCATCTGGCCGGTCGCTTTTGTTTACGACAAAGATATCAGCGATCTCCATCAGCCCCGATTTCATTGTTTGTATCTCATCGCCGGCCTCCGGTACCAGCACTACCACGGTCGTATCTGCCAGCCCTGCAATTTCCACTTCACTTTGCCCGATACCAACGGTTTCAATAATGATATGATCAAAACCTGCTGCTTTTAACAGGTAAGTTATTTCAATGATCATAGGGTGAAGGCCGCCCATGCTTCCGCGGCTGGCCAGCGAACGGATGAATACTGAAGGATTGGTGTACCATTCGCTCATCCGGATCCTGTCGCCCAGCACAGCGCCAAGATGAAAGGGTGATGAGGGGTCAACGCAGAGCACAGCGATCTTTTTTCCATCCTTCACCAGTTCGCCGATCAGCGCATCTACCAGCGTGCTTTTGCCTGCGCCGGGAGGGCCGGTGATGCCAATGATATCAGCTTTGCCTGCCGGCAATTGCTCCAGGAATGAAGCATAACCTTCATAACCATTCTCCACCAGGGAAATGCTCCGGGCCAATGCTTTGATATCACCTTGCTGTAATTGCGCTGATAGCTCCTGCCACATGAAAAACTTGTTGTAGGTTTACAAATGTATGGGGATTCTTGTACAGAATGAGTGGCGCAACAGGGCCATTTTTGCCACGATCATCTTGATGCTGGCCAGCCTGTTTGTTTCACGCGCTCTTTTATCCATCAGCCTTATTGCATTCATTGTGCTTGCCACACTGCATAGCCAGGTATATACACAATTGAAACAATTCCTTGCCTCTCCTTTATTGATCAGTATAAGCCTGCTGTTTTTCATCCCCTTTATCTCCGGTTTATGGAGTGAAGACAAACAGGAATGGGGAAAAGTATTGCTGGTTAAACTCCCCTTTCTATTGCTGCCAATTGCGTTTGCAGGCCAATGGCGGCTGAAAGAAAAAGAATGGAAAATTATTGCGTATAGCTTTTTATTGTTTGCAACGCTGGCCTGTTGCTGGAGTATTGGCCAGTATTTATTGGATATGCAATCGATCAATGAAAGCTATCTCCGGGCTAAAACAATTCCTACTCCACTGGATGATGATCATGTACGGTTCAGCTGGCTGGTTTGCCTGGCAGCGATCACAATCGTATTGCTATGGGACAAATTTCCGGGAAAATACCGGGGTGTACGGTTAGCACTCCTGATCATCCCTGTTGTTTATCTCCATATTTTATCTGCCCGCACGGGATTGCTGATGTTGTACGTGTTTGGACTGGCTTTCGCTTTTTATAAAGCAAAACGGAAACCGGGAATTTCACTGCTGGTGACCGGAGGGCTGATTATTTTTTTACTGATCGGTTGGTTTTGCTTTCCCACATTTCAGAACAGGGTAAAATATAATTTATATGATCTCTCTTTTGTGATCAAAAACAAATACATGTCGGGCACCAGTGATGGAAACAGGCTGGTATCGCTTAAAGCCGGATGGGAAATAATAAAGGAAAACCCATTGCTGGGCGTTGGGGCAGGCGACCTGAAAAGTGAAACCGATCAATGGTACGACGCGCATGTAACAGGCATAAAAGAAACCGATAAGTTATATCCCAGCAGCGAATGGATCGTATATGGAGGAATGGCTGGCTGGCCAGGAATGATATTATTTACAATGATCGTTTTTCTTCCTTTATGTGTAAAAAATATTCCACATCGTTTTTTCTGGAATCTATTGCACGCAATAGCAATAATGGGCTTCCTGGTTGAAACGAGCCTGGAAACGCAATATGGTGTATTTATCTATGGTTTTTTTGTTTTGTGGTGGTGGAAATGGTTTGGGGTTTGCAGGGAAATCAGCAGCATGAAGAGGGATTAGTTTTAAGAAATCTTATCGGATAAAGAAGATAACTTTGAAGCATGACCAATTTCATTCCTATTTTTCCGCTTGGCATTGTTGTTTATCCCGGTGAGCAATTGAACCTGCATATTTTTGAACCACGGTATAAGCAACTTATCACAGAATGCCATCAGCAGGGAAAAGAATTCGGCATACCAACAGTGATCGATGAAAGGCTGCAGGACATGGGGTCACTGGTGAAAATACAGGAGATCTCCAAAGTATATGATAATGGCGAAATGGATATCCGCACCGAAGGGGGGCGTGTATTCCGTATCCTTGAAGTGATAAAAGAAATACCTGATAAATTATACAGTGGCGCTATTGTCAATTATCCGGACAACAGGGAACAGGGAAATATTGAGCAGATGAGAAAAGTGCTGGCCAGTATCCGTGAGCTGCACCAGGCTTTGAAAGTGAGTAAGGATTTTAAAAAGGAGGAAGAAGAGCTCAAAGCCTATGATGTAGCACATCATGTAGGTCTTTCCCTCGAAGAGGAATACGAACTGCTTGGCCTGATGGATGAGCGTCAGCGGCAGGAATACCTGAAGCGTCACCTGTCGAAAACCATTCCGATGGTAGCTGGTATTGAGCAATTGAAGGAGAAGATCAAGTTGAATGGACACTTTAAAAACCTGGGAGGAAAGGCTCTTTGAGCCGGTCCTGAGTCAAAGTACTATCTTGCGCCTATGGTCACCCTTTGTTTTGATTTTGGCAATACACGGAAAAAAGCTGCCATCTTTACCGGGCCTCTTATTGAAAAGATCATCACGTTGCCTGATGATTCTCCGGCTACGATACAGGGATTGATTGATCTGTACCATCCGCAGAAATCCATCCTTTCTTCGGTGGTCAACCATGATCCTGCGATGGAAGAGTTGCTGGCGAAGCAGACCCGTTTTCATAAGCTGAGCTATCTTACTAAGTTGTCTTTTACTACGCTGGTGGGTAAGCCGGAAACGATCGGGGCCGACAGGCTGGCTTTGCTGGCCGCTTCCGTACGGTTTTATCCTGATAGCAATAACCTGATCATTGCCCTGGGCACCTGCATCACATATAATTTTATTGATAAATACCACCGGTTTGCCGGGGGCGGGATTTCGCCCGGTATGGAGATGAGATTGAGGGCTTTGAACCACTATACAGCCAAGTTGCCGCTGATGGAGGCAAACAGCAATGTACCCCTTATCGGCTATGACACAGCCACCAATATCCTCAGTGGGGTCACTTTGGGAATGGTCTATGAAATAGATGGTTTCATAGACGAATACCGTAAAAAATTCGACAACTTTAACGTCGTCTTAACCGGGGGTGATATGGTACATTTGGGTTCGCACCTTAAAAACAAGATATTTGCAGACCCTGAATTAATATTTAAAGGTCTTTATGCCATTAGCGAACTTAATAACCCCTAAGAAAATCAACGTTTTAGGAGTGTTCCGTTTTTCATTAAGCGTTTTACTCACTACTGCTTTCCTGCCTGCTTTTTCGCAGGACAATTCGCCTTATTCACGATATGGCCTGGGAGATATGGTGCCTGCCACCAATATTAATTTACGTGGAATGGGAGGAATTGCCGCCGGCGTAAATGACGCTCCTGTACCTCTCAGCATCAACTACAGCAACCCGGCATCCTATTCTTTTTTCCAGTCATACAAAGAAGCAAAGTCCAATAAACTGGCTTCCGGAAGAGCGATACTGGATGTTGGTATCAACCTCGATAATCGTACCCTGGTAGAGCCTAATAACACAGATAAATTCGGTACCAGCAATCTGCTTTTTTCTCATGTGCAGATAGGTGTTCCTTTACGCCGCAACTGGGGCCTTAGCTTCGGCATCCGCCCCGTGGCAAGGGTCAGTTATAAAATTACCAGCAACGAGAGGCTGGTCGATCCCAATACGGGTCAGTCGATTGACACGGCCACTACCCTCAACCAGGGAGATGGTGGTGCTTACCTGCCCAACCTGGGGATGGGGTACAAGTTCTATATCGGAAAGAATAATGTGATCGCCCTGGGTGCAAGCGTTGGCTATCTTTTCGGTTCGAAAGATTACAGCACACGCCGGTTTTTCCTGAATGATACCGTATCGTACAACGCAGGGAATTATCAAACCAAGACTTCTTACGGCAATCTGCTTTTCAGTGGCGGCCTTCAATACATGACGCAACTGAATAAAGACTTTCTTCTTACCGTAGGTGCTTATGGAAACGTAGGCAGCAACCTGAGTGCATCACAGGATCTCATCCGTGAAACATATTTCTACGACGAGAATCAGGGTTATGTACGGATTGACAGCGTGTATGAAGAAAAGAATGTCAAAGGGAAGATCAAATATCCATCTTCTTATACTATTGGCTTTGTACTGCGCAGGCAGCTTTCGCTGGATAAAAAACAAAGCGACTGGCTGGTAGGCGTGGATTTTGCACGGAATAACTGGGACGAATACCGCGTTTATGGCCAGGCTGACCCAACAGTGAAATCCAACTGGCAATTGCGCGTAGGCGGTCAGTTGAGACCTGTGCCCAAACCAAATTATTTCAGCAATGTAGCGTACAGGGCAGGCTTTTTCTACGGTCCGGATTATATCCAGGTAGACAATAAAAAGCTCAATACATTTGGTGCTTCACTGGGGCTGGGATTGCCGCTCCTGAACTATAACCGGATGAGCCCGGGCCAGGCAACGATGATCAATCTCAGTTTTGAGTTTATTAAGCGTGGCAATAATGACAATGCATTAAAGGAAAACATGTTCCGCATATCAGCAGGCCTGTCGCTAAGCGATTTCTGGTTTGTTAAAAAGAAATATGATTAATCAAGCTATCATAGCAATAAAAAGAATTTCTTGCGCAGCAGCTTTATGTATAAGCTGCTTTTTTGTTGGAGGCTGTGAGAACGACCAGAAAACGATAGAAGAGTGGACGAAAGATACTGTGATGCGTGAAGAAGCACGCAACATCGAAAGCTTTATGAGCCAGGAAGGAAAAATGAAAGCACGCCTTACCGCCCCGCTCATGTACCGCGTAAGTGCAGACACCCAATACGTGGAATTTCCCCGCTCGATGCATGTTGATTTTTATAATGACAGTCTTGGTAAAGACACCTGGCTGGATTGCAAATACGGCAAATACTACGAAAGCTACAATAAAGTGTACCTGCGTGATAGTGTAGTAGTGATCACTGTTAAAGGAGATACCCTCAAAAGCCCTGATCTCTGGTGGGATCAGAACAAAGGCATTTTCTACACGGATAAATATGCAGAGTACCGCTCTAAGGATCAGCAGGTGCAGGGCCATAAAGGCTTACAGGCAACACAGGATTTGAAAACGGTGACATTTATAGAGCCAACAGCGGTGCTGGACGTGAAAAGTAACGGACTTACTCCTCAATAAGGCTATAAACAGACAACAGACAACTGATGACAGTGTTCTCTATCTGTCATCAGCTATCTGCTATCTAAACTAAACTAATGGACCTGGTTTTTCGGTCGGATATATTGGATCAAACGGGACTCGGGTTTTATTCGATGCAGGCCTGTCGTTTTACCAGCATCTCAATCAAAAGTAATTTTCGTTTTTGGCTGTTGCCAGAGCAGTTGTAACAATTTCTTACCGTTCCGGAATTACGGCGCCTGCCGTGCATTTACGAGGTATTTCGCTACCCATAGAAGGCTTTTCTTATCTTCAGTCAATAAAATTTTTGCTATGTCATTGAAGAACAGAACCGTCCTCATTACCGGTGCTACACGTGGCATTGGTAAGGCCATGGCCCTGAAACTGGCTGCTGATGGAGCCAATATTGTGATCGCGGCCAAATCAGTGGAAGAGAACACCAAACTGGGGGGCACTATTTACACAGCGGCCGCCGAGGTGGAAGCAGCAGGAGGTAAAGCACTAGCCGTGCAATGTGATATCCGGTTTGAAGACCAGGTGCAGAATGTTATCGATAAAGCTGTGGCTGCTTTTGGTGGCATTGATATGCTGATCAATAATGCGTCAGCTATCTCTCTTACACCAACAGAACAAACCGAACCCAAACGGTTTGATCTGATCTATTCCATCAATGTGCGCGGAACATTTTTTGTTACCAAAGCCTGCATCCCGCATTTAAAAAAATCCAATCATGCTCATATCCTTACGCTTTCTCCGCCGGTGAACCTGCAGCCGAAATGGCTGGCTGGGCATATTGCTTATACCATGACCAAGTATAACATGAGCATGATGGCCATGGGATGGGCTGAGGAATTAAAATCCTATCCCATTGCTTCCAATGCACTGTGGCCAAAAACAACAATTGATACAGCAGCAGTAAGAAATTTGTTGGGAGGTGAAGCGCTGGCTAAAATGAGCCGCAAGCCGGAAGTGCTGGCTGATGCTGCGTATTATATCCTGAGCAAACCGCCAAAGGATTGCACTGGCAATTGTTTTATTGATGAAGATGTTTTTGCTGCTGAGGGAATAACTGACCTGGAGAAATATGCAGTGGTGCCGGGTGCTAAATTGTACAGGGATCTTTTCGTGGATTAAAATAAGAAAGAGGCTGTCAAATGCAAGCTAAAATCATCTTTCAAAGAACAGGTTTAATTCCTTTGAAAGAGTTTTTCTTTTGGCAGCCTCTTTGTCTATAATGACCTTAACCATTAAACCCTAGTAATAAGAACTTTTATAGTATACAAGCTACAAAAATTATGCTTATAGAACAACAGTAAAAGTTCGAACGTGCATAAATAACAGCAAATAAGGGTAAACATTTATTTCTCTTCACTGCTGCTTTCAGGCTTATGTTCAGGCCTCATTTGCGGGAAGAATAAAACATCCTGTATCGAAGGCTGATTGGTCAGCAACATGCAAAGCCGGTCTATACCAAAACCAATTCCTGAAGTAGGAGGCATGCCGTATTCCAGTGCGCGAAGAAAATCATTATCGATAAACATGGCTTCATTATCCCCTCTCTCCTGTAGTTTAAGCTGCTCTTCAAAGCGTTCACGCTGATCAATAGGATCATTCAGCTCGGTATAGGCGTTGGCAACTTCTTTACCATTGACCATTAACTCAAACCGTTCCACCAGTCCCTGTTTATCACGGTGCTTCTTGGTGAGCGGACTCATTTCAACGGGATAATCGATAATGAAAGTAGGCTGCACATAGTGCTGTTCGCATTTTTCACCGAAAATCTCATCGATGAGCTTACCTCTGCCCATGGTATTATCTACAGATATGTGTAACTGGCGGCAAACGGCCCGCAATTGTTCTTCATTCATACGGCTTACATCAAAACCGGTGTGCTCCTGTATAGCATCATAAATACTGATCCGTTTGTAGGGGGCTTTGAAAGAAATGGTTTTATTGCCCACTGCTACATCCGTTGTGCCGCATACATCCATGGCCGCTTTTTCCAGCAGTTGCTCCGTGGTTTCCATCATCCAGAGATAATCTTTGTATGCCACATAAAATTCGAGTACGGTAAATTCAGGATTATGTGTGCGGTCCATGCCCTCATTGCGGAAGTTGCGGCTGAACTCATACACCCAGTCAAAGCCACCTACGATCAGTCTTTTAAGGTAAAGCTCATTGGCAATGCGCAGGTAAAAAGGAATATCCAGTGCGTTGTGATGTGTAATGAATGGCCTTGCTGCAGCGCCACCGGGGATACTTTGAAGCACAGGGGTATCTACTTCCAGTGCACCGTTATTATTCAGGAACTCACGGATGGAATTGATGAGCCTGGTCCTTTTTACAAATGTTTCTTTAACCGAAGGATTGATGATCAGGTCGGCATAGCGTTGCCTGTAACGGAATTCAGGATCGGTTACTGCATCGAATGTCTGGCCTTCCGCTTCTTTTACAATAGGAAGCGGGCGTAAAGATTTACTTAGCAGCGTAAGCTCTTTTACATGCACAGAGGTTTCCCCTGTTTTGGTAATAAAAGCATAGCCCCTGATGCCGATGATATCACCAATATCGATCAGTTTTTTCCAAACGATATCATACAGGCTTTTGTCTTCACCAGGGCAAATATCATCACGGCGGATATACAGTTGAATTTTTCCATGACCATCCTGGATCACGGCGAAATTGGCTTTACCCATATCACGTACGCTCATGATCCGTCCGGCCAGGCATACATCTGCAAACTGGTCTTTGACCTCTTCTTTATAATGTTCTTTTATATAAACAGAATTGCTGTTTACGGGATACAGGGGAGCCGGGTAAGGCTCAATTCCCATCATGATCAGTTCGGCCAGTTTTTCCCTGCGTAATTGCTCTTGTTCGGACAAATGTTGAGTGCTCATGTTCAAAAATTGGGGGCAAAGGTACTGGTTAGGGTCTGAAGGGGCAAATGCTAGTCGGGACCGGCCGTTCATGCATCCAACTTCATTAAAGAATCGTCAAATAAGCGGCCGGGTATTGGATATTAACGGTTTGGCGGTTAACTTGGGCCGTTGTTCATACTAAAAAGCGGTCATAGCCCGTTTGGATAACAATAACCAGTCCTATTATAAAACAATAACACCGATTTGATGAAAACCTATTTTTTAGCCTTTCTTTTTGGCGTTGCCGTGTTGCCGGCTACTGCTGAAGCCCAGATTAAACTTCCCAAAATATTTTCCAAGAGTTCTTCTTCCGGCGTTTCTGAAGATGAGGCCGGGCAGGGTATTAAAGAGGCCCTTACCCAGGGTGTGGCGAATGCTGTGCTGAATCTTAATAAAACGGATGGCTTTTTTGGAAGCCAGGTATATAAAATGTTCCTGCCTCCGGATGCACAAAAAATAGAAAAAACATTGCGTTCAGCTGGTATGGGTTCCCAGGTTGATAAAGCTATATTGGCCATTAACCGTGGTGCTGAGGATGCGGTCGCCTTTGCCAAACCCATTTTTGTGGATGCGATCAAGGAGATGACAGTGACTGATGCCCTCAAGCTCCTGACTGGTTCCAATAATGCTGCAACGGAATATTTTAAGCAGAAAACAACGGATAAACTGGTAGCCGCTTTCAGCCCTTCTGTACAAACTTCACTGGATAAAGTGGAAGCAACCAAATACTATGGAGATATCGTCAATACTTACAATAAATTTCCCACCACAATGAAAAAGGTAAATCCTGATTTAACGTCTTATGTGGTAGGAAAAGCTGTGGATGCCTTGTTTGACCAGGTGGCAAAGGAAGAAGCGAATATCAGGGCTAATCCGATGGGGCAGGCTTCTGCCTTGCTGCAGAAAGTGTTTGGCAGCGTGAAAAAGTAATTTTTAATCCCTACCTAATAGCAAGGGCCGTTGATATACGGCCCTTTTTTTATTCCCGATGGCCGAATGTCCCCGTAAGTAATGAACTTATCAATTAAAACCCGGCCATTCGGTCATCGCTCTCTAGCTTCCTGCCAGTAAAACCTGCCAGGCTTCTCTTACTTTTCCCTGGGCCAGCAATTTTTTCGCATGTAAATGCAGTTCTTTTTCCATTTCTTCCGGGTTCAGGCTATAATACTGGATGATCTGTTTCAGGTGATCATCTTCATAAGAAGCATCCACTACCGGCATTTCATGCACATTGCCCAATTGCCCCAGTTCATTGCCTGTTAAAAGAGTGCTGTTCCTTATAGATGAAGGAAGGCTGTCCAATCCTATCCCGAGTTTTACATTTGGCTTTTCTACCTGGAAAAGGTTTGATTCATTTACCACACAATACCAGTCGCCACCCAATCTTGCTACATGATGGATCTTTCGCTGGTCCATTTTTTTGTTTTCATCCAGCAATGCATCATCGATATGCATACGGATCACTTCTGCGATCACCAGGTTGCCTGCGCCTCCTTCACTGCCAAGTGATTTTATTTCCAGCACCCGGCATTCCATTTTTATGGGACTTTCTTTTACCATTGGCGGTTGAATAAGCGTGGCCGGTTCGGCAGTAAATCCCGCTTTTATAAATTCATTTACGCCCTTGGGATATTCACAACTGGCCAGCGACACCTGTTGCACCATTTCCATTGTCACGATATTGATCACCACTTCCGGCACCTCCCGGATATTCTCAAGTGTATGTTTGGTGGTATTATTGCGGACCCGGCGCGCAGGGGAAAACACCACAACCGGGGGATTGGAAGAAAACATATTGAAAAAGCTGAACGGGCTCAGGTTTACCTCACCTTCTTTATTGATGGTAGAAGCAAAACAGATCGGCCGGGGAGCAATAGAGTGCTGGAGATAGTATTGTTTTTCAACAGCAGTAAGTGCCGCAAGGTCAAGAATCATGGTATTTTGATTGATCAGCCGCAAATATCCGCAAACTGCTCCTATTCCATCCAGGGTTTATTATTTGCCACTCATAATTTTTTAGGGAAGGGTGTAACAAAAAGAAAGGCAACTTCGTTCTACGAAGGATTTCGTTTAAATTGAGTAATAAAACCATAAAACCCTTTAGTATGAGAAAGATGTTATTAATGTTGGCCATGGGCGCCCTGTTCCTGCCTGTTACCGGGAAAGCGCAGGATGAAAAACGGACTGAAGTTGTTGGCAGCGGTAATGTTACCACCCGCGATGTGTCTGTAAGCTCTTTCAGCCAGTTGAATGTAAGCGGAGTATTCAACCTGATCCTTGCCCAGGGCAATAAGGAAGACGTGAAGATCGAAGCGGACGATAATTTGCAGGAACTGGTTCTCGTGAACGCTGAAGGCCCTGCTCTTACTGTTTCCATGAAGAAAAATGTGAACATCAAAACCTCGAAGAAAATGAATGTGTACATAACATTCAAGCAACTGAAAGGGCTTGATCTTAGAACAGTAGGAAATGTTTCCACTACAGGCACTTTGAATTTTGACGACCTGCAATTGAACAATAAAAGTGTAGGCAATGTGGTCCTCAAATTATCTGCACGCTCAGTGAACCTGGAAAATAAAAGCGTAGGAAATCTCGAGCTGGAAGGGAAAGCAGATAATGCTGTGGTGAAAAATAAATCGGTAGGCAATTTCAGGGCTGCCAGCTTTGTAGTGCAAACAATGGATATGGACAACAATGGTATCGGCAATGCTGAAGTGAATGCTGAAAAGAGCCTGAAGCTGAAATCTTCCGGTTTAGGTAAAGTGAGAAATAAAGGAGCTGGATCAGTGACAAAACTGAATAAGGTAGTGATCTGAGATAGCCTCGAATGATTTAAGTATAGTTATCAAACCCCGGACTATGATCCGGGGTTTGAACTTTCTATTTCTTTCTTTTCAATATGCTCCAGTCCGTATCTTCCTTCACGATCTTATTCTCCAATGTACCTAACTGATCAATTTCCATTTCCACCACATCCCCGTCTTCCAGCCACTGCTCCTGGTATGCAGGATCATTCAGCTTACCCGTTCCATTCAATTCCAGGAAGCATCCGGTACCTACAGTGCCGCTGCCGATCACGTCGCCGGGATAAATGTCTACACCATAAGAAACACGTTCAATGATCTCTGCGAACGTCCAATCCATATCTCCCACATTGCCTTCACTTACCTGCTTTCCGTTTACCCGGCATTTCATGGTAAGGTTCCAGTTTTTGCCGGTATGATTTTCTTTAGGAGCGATCTCGAGATCTTTTAACTCATCCAGTGTTACCAGCCATGGGCCGGTAGTGGTGGCAAAGTCCTTTCCTTTGGCAGGCCCCAGGTTGAGCAGCATTTCTTCCATTTGCAGGCGGCGTGCGCTCAGATCGTTCATGATCATCAATCCACCGATATATTCATCTGCATCTTCTGCTTTGATGTTGCGGCCATATTTGCAGATAACGATAGCAGCTTCCAGCTCAAAATCCAGTTTCTCAAAATGATCAGGCATGCAGGCAACAGGGCCCGGACCTTTGACACTATGGTGATTGGTAAAATAGAAGATGGGATACTGATCAAATTCGGGGATCATTTCCACTTTGCGGTTTCTTCTGGCAGCGGCCACATGCTGGCGGAATGCATAGCCATCGCGGCAACTGGTCGGGAAAGGAACTGGTGCCAGCAACTGCAATTCGCCGATCGGTGTTCTTTTATTGCTGGTACGTGTGCCTTCTTTCAATAGCAATTCACCTGCAAGAGCCATAGGCAGTGAATCTTCCCAGTAATGAAGGAACATATTCATCGTGCCGGGCAGATCAGGATGGAGGGTTTCCATATCATATACAAAACCATCGATCAGAACGCCGAGCTGTTCGCGTTCTTCCTTGAGATAAGAAACTAGTTTCATGATTGTTACTTTTCAGGTGGGGCAAAGGTAAGGGAATGATAAGTTGTTCGGGAGCGAACGCAATTTGACATGCTACCAAACTTGTTTTATTTTTAGTTCTGTAATACCAACAAAATGTACCGGCATTTTATTTTTCTTTCTATCCTATTCCTTCATTTCATGAGCATTGCCCAACCTCCATCCAGGACGTTTCCTGCTTCGCTTTTATATGAAAAAGCATCACCACAACTCCTGCAGATACTGGATAACCCGGATACGTTCCGCTATCAGCTTATCTATACTCAAATTGACAGGGACAGGAACAATAACCCACGGTTCACTCACTACAAATTGAGATCCAATAAAGACGAATATTTCAATCCGGCCTCCACGGTAAAAATGCCCCTGGCTTTCCTGGCGTTGGAAAAACTACACCAGATGAAGATAATGGACGTAGATAAAAACACGCCCATGCTTACCGACAGCGCTTTCAGCCGGCAAACCACGGTAACGGAAGATACCAGCGCTGCGAATGGCCTGCCATCCATTGCCCACTATATCAAAAAGATATTTCTTATCAGCGACAATGATGCGTATAACCGTCTTTATGAATTCCTGGGTCAGCAATACATCAATGAGACCCTTTGGAAAAAAGGGTATAAAGATATACGGATCACCCGCCGCTTCACGCCGATGGATGAAGAAGAAAACCGGCATACCAATCCGATACGCTTTGTAAAAGACGGAAAAACGATCTATACGCAACCACCGGCTTACAGCCAGGCTAAATTTAATTTTCCCCAGACAATATTGATCGGCAGGGCACACTATAACCGTGATGAACAACTGGTGCAATCACCCATGGACTTTACACGGCACAACAATGCACCGCTGGAAGATCTGCAGCAAATAATGCAATCTGTTCTATTTCCCGGATCAGTTCCGGCAAAACAACGGTTCAAGCTTGACCAGGATGACTATAAAATGCTTTACCGCTATATGTCGCAAATGCCTTCTGAAAGCAAGCATCCGAAATATGATACCAGTGAATATTTTGACAGCTATGCCAAGTTTTTATTCAAAGCTGACCGGACCATCCCTTCATATATTCGTGTGTTCAATAAAACCGGCTGGTCTTATGGATTCTTAACGGATATATCGTATGTGGTGGATTTCAAGAATAATATTGAATTCATGCTTAGTGCCCTGATCTATGTAAACAGCGATGGGATATTGAATGATGATAAGTATGAATATAAAGAAACAGGCTACCCTTTCTTTAAAGAAGTGGGAAATATCTTTTATGAGTATGAATTGCAGCGGAAAAGGGAGCGGAAGCCGGATCTTTCAAAATTTAAAATCAGCTATACAGAGCCTTAATGGAAACCTCCAATGCCCCGAAGGTTAAAATGGGCTTTTTTGTATCTTTGCGGCGATGCAGTTTGAGAAAATCCACAATAAAGGCCAGGCCCGTCTGTTTAAGAACGATTACCTGGAGATGCTTACCAAGACCCATCCGCTGGTGATCTGGGGCATGTATCTTCCTGTGATCGGCTTTATGCTGTATTACAGCAATGCTTCTCTTGGCTTTTCGCTGCTCCGCGTGGTGCTGACATTTTTTGGAGGCATGTTTTTCTGGACATTGTTTGAATATTTTGCCCATCGCTTTCTTTTCCACTGGGTAAGTGAAAGCCCCCGTGCGCAAAAGTTTATTTACACTTTGCATGGTAATCACCATCATTATCCCCGCGATAAGCAAAGGCTTTTCATGCCGCCTGTACCAAGCATTATTATCGCTTCTGCTATTTTCGGGCTGACGTATCTTATCATGCGGCAGTATACATTTATGTTCTTCCCGGGTTTTATCCTGGGCTACCTCATGTATGGCACCATGCACTATGCCATCCATGCCTGGAATCCTCCTTTTAAATGGATGAAACCGTTATGGAGAAACCATCACCTGCACCATTATAAAAATGAGCATAATGGTTTTGGGGTAAGCTCCACTATCTGGGACCGCATATTCGGAACAATGTTCGATCTGAAAAAAGAAAAAGAAGATAAAGAGAAAGTAAAGGAACTGATGTTTGGTAAGGATAAGAAATAAGGATTACCACTTTTCATTTTCATCAATATCGCTTTCTCTCCTGGTAAACTGTTTCCTTGATTCTATTTTCTGTGCCTGGCGCTCTATCATTAATTCCGCAATGATCCTTCCTGCATCTTCACCAGGATTGTTTTTGAGCAGGGTTTTCAGCTTTATATCACTTACATCCATCCGGTAGAGAATGGCAATAAGGCGGTCGAAATCATTTATCAGAAGATCGTTGACCCTGTGTGCCAGTTGACGGAACCGGAGTTCATTATCCGTTTCCCTGAACAAAAGCCCCAGTTCAGCGCCAACAGCCTGTATGGATTCTTCACTATGCATACCTGATCATTAAGCAGCATCAAAAATAGCCAGGTTTTTTTTGCAACCTTTTTCCGGCACTTGTGTCCTATAAAAAACATCAGCAGCAAGCAACATTTTGGATTAAAAACTCACTTTTTAAGTAAAATGTTCTTGTATAAAGGACTGGCTTATTCTCTGTTATCCCAGGTTCGTGCCACTTGTGGCAAATGTAAAATAAACGTTAAAGAGAAGGTTCGACAACTTTCGTACGAACATTATCGTATTTTAGCAATCTAACCACAAACCAGAATGAGAAAGATTTTTCTGCTGGCAGTAATCTTGTGCTGCCTCAATGGCTATGCATTTGCCCAGGGCACTCTAAAAGGAAGGATTATTGACTCAACCAGTCAGCAACCGTTGGGGCTGGCAACAATTACTGTTTTTAAAGCAGCCGATACGGCGATCATCACTTACCGCCTCAGCGATCCTGAAGGTAATTTTAAAGTTCCCGGTATCCCCTTCGATCTCAACTGCCGCGTTGTTATCTCCTTTTCCGGTTATGGCATTTTCCGTAAAGAGTTTACTATTCCTGCAGGTGAAGCCACCACAGACATAGGCACTGTATATATGTTTCCTGACGCCAAATCACTGGATGAAGTGCTGGTGATCGCAGAAAGACCACCTGTAGTGGTTAAAAAGGATACGATAGAGTTCAACGCCTCTGCTTTTAAAACCCTGCCCAATGCACTGGTCGAGGATCTGCTGAAAAAACTTCCTGGCGTGCAGGTAGACAGGGATGGGAATATTGCCGTGAACGGAAAACCGGTGAACCGCATCCTTGTTGATGGAAAGGTTTTCTTTGGCGATGATCCTAAAATGGCTACACGCAACCTGCCTGCTAACGTGATTGATAAAGTGCAGGTAACTGATGATAAGGACGAACTGCTGCGCAATGGTGATGACAATATCAACAATGTTGGCAAAGTAGTTAATATCACTTTAAAGAAGGGTGTGAAGAAAGGCTGGTTTGGAAAACTATATGGAGGGCTCGGCACTGATGAACTGTACGAAGCTGGTGGTATCGCTAACATTTACCGGGACACATTGCAGATCAGCGTGCTTGGTTATATGAATAATATGAATAAAGCGGGCTTTAGTTTCAATGAGCTTATGCAGACCGGAGGTATGGACAGGAACCGCAGCAATAGCAATGGCACCAGCATCAGCATCTGGAATAATAGCAGCGGCGGCTCAGGTGTTTCAATTAACGGAGTGAATTTTGGCGGTGCGCAGAACTATGGAGGAATTTCTACCAGCAAAGGCGCCGGATTCAATCTTAATCATGCACCCAATACAAAGAAATCATTCTTTCTTCAGTACTTCCATGGTAATATACACGTCAATCGACTGACGGAAACGGAGACACAACAATTCAACAGCGATACAGTGATTTCCAATAAGACCAGGCTAACGGGCGGTGTGGTCACCAACGGTCATAATATTGGTACCGGCCTGCGATTAAAACCGGATTCTGTTACCAATATCCTGTTCAATGCCAATTACACCATTGGTATTTCAGACGAAAGCAGGATCAGTGCTATCAGCAGCACCAATAATATACTTGGCCCTCTTAGCGATGGGGATGTGTTGCAGCGCAATAAAGCTAATTCTTATTATTACCGTCATTCTTTGGCTATTACCCGCCTTTCAAAAACAAAAAAAGGAAGACGGTATAACATTTATCATAGCCTGGATGTCAATAACAGGTATAACGATCTTACTACCAATACAGGCCTTGATTTTTATTATCCCACTGCATATGATAGCCTGGCCGCCCAGCTTCGGAATGAGCGCATTCCACGTACTGATGCTGCCGTATCATTCAATTACAGCGACCCGCTCAGTAAAATAATGACATTCCGTATCGGTGGCCGTTATGAATACGGGCAGGTCACCAACAATGTCAACACTTTCAGTAAAGACCCTTCTAACCCCGGCAATGGCAACATTCCCGATCCCTTGCGTACCAGCAGTTTTAACCGGCATAGCAACCGGATGATGCTGATGCCCAGCTTAGAGTTCAAATGGAAAAGCTTTACGATCACGCCAGGCGCGCGTGCCTTGCTTCAGTATGTTGATAATGATCTGGTTTCCCTGCCCACACCATTGAAACAGAAGAGTGCAGATGTTCTTCCAGCGTTGAATATCGTTTATAAGCAGCTGAATCTTTCCTACAACAGAGATGTTTCCCTGCCTTCTTATACTTATCTTATCCCGGTAAGTGATAATACCAATCCTTATTATATCACGAAAGGAAATACAGCGCTCAACCCATCAAGACGGGATAATTTTTCTGTTAACTATTATTTCAATGATCCCAAGCGCTCAATCAATGTTAGTGTATATGCTAATGGCGGCCTTACGCATAATGATATAGTGCAGAGCATAACAGTGGATGAAAAGGGTGTGCAAACAACCATGCCGGTAAATGCCAATGGCAGTAAGAATTTTTATATCAATTACAACCTGTACAAGCAATATAAAAACAACCAGCGCTTCATCTTTTCCTGGAACACAGGAGCTAATTATAATTTCAACAGGAACCGACTGCTGTACAATGCTGAAAGCAGCTGGCAAACTACATGGAGCCTTAACCAATGGGCGGGGATTGGACTTAACTGGAATGATAAAGTGGAATGGAACAGCAGTATAAGCGCCGGTTATAATTTTACCCGCTATTCAAGTTCTGTTTTCAACAGGCTGAAAGTGCAAACACGCTGGTGGGAAAATGAACTGATCGTAAGATGGCCTAAGCATGTGATCTGGGAAACGCAGTGTTCTTATAACTTTAACAGCAGTGTGCCCCCGGGTTCGCCCAAAGAGATCGTTCGCTGGAATGCGGCCATTAATTTCACTATGCTGCGTGATGAGACCGGTGTGCTTCGTCTCAGCGTATTCGATATTCTCGACCAGAATAAGAATATCTCTTCTTATACCAGCCGGAATATGATCACTACTTCGCAAACCAATGCGCTGACGCAATATTTCATGGCAACGTTCACATATAATGTAAGGCCCGCAGGCGTGAAAAAGAAAGTGGGTGGAAGGGAGAGATTGTTCCTGTTCTAATACCTCTCTGCGATCCCCAGCGTGAACAAAGCAAAATCGTATTTCACCGGGTCGGCCGTATCCATTTTTCTTAACTGGGAAGTCAGCTCCAGGGCTGCTTCCCAGTCTGTTTGTTTTCTTTTCAGCAGCTTGAACTTTCTTGCAACCCGGGCTACGTGCAGATCGATGGGACAAATAAGCTGTGATGGAGAGATGTTTTTCCAGATTCCCAGGTCAACGCCTTTGCCATCATTCCTTACCATCCACCGCAGAAACATATTAAGGCGCTTACAGGTGGAGCCTCTTTCCGGTGTTGAAATATGCTTTTTTGTTCTTGGTGGCGCATCTTCCAGTGAAAAGAAATAATGATGAAATCCGGAAAGCATTTCTTCCACAGATCTGCCATGCCTGGTAAAAGCGGTTTCGAGACTGGGAGAGGAACTGTAATGATATTTGAAAAATTCAATAAAATACAACAGGTCGGTTGCATTGAAGGTACGGTGCTTAAAACCTAATAACCGCTGCAGGTCCTTATCAGAATGATGCAGGCAAAACTGGTGTGGACGCATGTCCATCAATTGCATCAGTTCTTTTGATTTATTGATGATAGTAGTCCGGTTGCCCCAGGCAAATATTGCGGCAAACAGGCCGGCGATTTCCTGATCTGCTTTATCCCTGAATAAATGAGGAATGCAAACAGGGTCATCCTTAATAAAAGAAGGTTGATTATATTCATCAACCTTCTTATCCAGAAATTCTTTTAATGATTTTGTCATATTTAATCCGGCAGTCAGATGGGATTGCCTCCCCTGATCAGCCTTAATAGAATGGCAATAATAGCTATTACCAGGAGTATATGAATAAGACCTCCAACGGAAAACACAAAGAAACCAAGTGCCCAGCCGATCAGTAGTATAACTGCAATAAGGTATAGCATAGCAGGCTTTTTAAGATGAAAAAATAATGTCCTGTCCTGCTCTTTATTTTGCAGATACAATGCCAAACCTGCTGTTTTATCCGATTGCTTTTTTCAGATCTTCGATCAGGTCGTCGGCATCTTCCACGCCCACGCTCAATCTTATTAATGAATCGGATAAACCGTTCTTGATCCGCTCTTCCCTTGGAATGGAGGCATGTGTCATGGATGCGGGGTGATTGATCAGCGATTCCACGCCGCCCAGGCTTTCCGCAAGGGAAAACAGGTGTGTTGAAGATAATACCCTTACAGCTTCTTCCTGGCTATCGTTTTTCAATTCGAAACTGATCATTCCCCCAAATCCACGCATTTGTTTTTTGGCGATCGCATAGCCGGCATTATCCTCAAATCCCGGCCAGTACACTTTGGCTACCCTGGGGTTGCTGCGCAGCCATTGGGCAATTTTTTCCCCATTCAGGCAATGCTGCTGCATGCGGAGGTGAAGGGTTTTAATGCCCCTTAATACAAGAAAGCAATCCATCGGTCCGGGCACAGCACCACAGCTTTTTTGTATAAAATAAAGCTTCTCGCGGAGCTCAGCAGAGTTCATGATCAATGCGCCCTGTATCACATCGCTATGGCCACCCAGATATTTGGTAGAAGAGTGCATAACAATATCAGCACCCAGATCGAGCGGGTTTTGCAGGTAAGGGGAAGCGAATGTATTGTCGACGCAAAGCAAAGCATTGGCTTTTTTGGCAATGACGGATACCCCTGCAATATCTGTAATGTTCATCAGGGGATTGGTTGGTGTTTCCAGCCAGATCAGTTTTGTTTTGGATGATACGGCAGCCTGCACTTTGGAAAGGTCTGTTGTGTCTGTATAAACGAATTTGATCCCAAACTTTTCAAATATTTTGGTAAACAACCTGTAGGTGCCACCATACATATCACTGGCTGCAACCACTTCATCGCCCGGTTCAAGGAGTTTGATCACGGCATCAGTAGCGGCCACACCACTGCTGAAGGCAAGTCCGAACTTTCCATTCTCGATCTCTGCCAGCGCTTCTTCCAGTGCTTTACGGGTTGGATTTTGGCTTCTCGCATATTCAAACCCTTTGTTTTTACCAGGTGCTTCCTGCACATAAGTAGAGGTTTGAAATATAGGGGTCATGATAGCCCCTGTTGAAGGATCAGGCGTGGCGCCTGCATGAATAAATTTTGTTGCAATCTTCATATTGGAAATGTTAAAATGATATTAAGAAAACAGGATGCAAAGATGAGGAATAATTAAGAAAGCTCCATAGTCTCTTTATTTACCGCTTATCCAGCAGCAAAAGCTTTTAACAATTACTTTAAACTGGATTTTGCAAAATATAAATCATGTTTCACGTAAATAAACATGCTTTTCACAGTTGTTTTATAGCGTTTCAGCAGAAAGCTGCAAAAAGGATATGTTGAAGCAACAATAAGTTCATTTACCAATAATACCTAATTGCTTGTCTTAACGTTTTTCATGTAGGTACTTTGCATCAGATAACGAACGATTAATCATCAAAAACGGATAACCATGAAAAAAGTATTTTTATTCGCAGGGCTGCTGGCTGGTATGATAGCCATTGCCTCTCCTGCACCAGAGCCAACAGAAAAGGTGTTGAAAGCATTCAAGGAAACCTTCTCTTCCGCAAAAGATATCACCTGGCATGAGTATAGCGATTTCATTCAAGCCAATTTCAAACAAAATGAAATGCAGATAAGAGCACAATACTCTGATGACGGTACATTGCTGAAAACTATCCGCTATTATGGCGAAAAGAATTTACCATCCAACATCTTGGCCAAACTGAAAAAGAAATATAAAGGTCAGGAGATCTATGGCGTTACTGAAACCGTATGTGCTGATGAAGTAACTTTTGTGATCAACCTGCGTGACGGAGAGAATTGGTACACTGTAAAATCTGATGTGTACGGCAACATGGAGCTGGCTGATAAATTTAAACGTGCAGATATATAGATTAAGTGAGGTATTAGTTGTAAGTCGGGAGCCTAGGCTTCCGACTTATAGTTTAAACAAGCAGCAGCATTCAGATATCTCCAATCGTAATTGTTTTTGCTGTAAGCTTCTGCCGGTTCCAACGGCTTTGTAAGCACACTCGTATTGAGTATTTTTTCTTTCACCAGTTTTTCCCTCGCGTCTTTTATCATTTCCTGCATGGCAGGATGTTGCATCCACTGTTTTTGCGGGGGCTCAAATCCTGTTTTGTCTTTTCGCCAGGCTATGGTAGCTGGTAAATGATCCTTCATCGTTTGCCGAAGTATCCATTTCGTCCAGCCCTGCCTGATCTTGAAATTGGGAGGAAGAGAGAAAATGAACTCCACCAATTCATGACTTAAGAACGGAAGCCTTACTTCACGGCCATGTGCCATTGAATTCCTGTCGGCATACCGGAGCAGTTCATTCAGACCATGTACGCAGGTGTTGAAATAAAGGATACCGTTCAGCCCCCGTAGCTCAGGTGAACAGTAATAGGCTTCCTTGCTTTGCAGCCGCACAAAATCCTTATGCAGGTCTTCCTGGCCAAGGGCATGGAAGAGATATTGCTTTTCCAGTATCACCGAAGCCAGGTCGGGCAGCAGGCTGGCCATGATATTTTTCCATCCAAAGCTCTCCTGCACCCCTGCTTCCCTGGCAGCAACGATCTCTTTACTTCTTATCAGTTTCCGCTGATGAAATAATTCCTGCCAGTACCATTTATAGTATTTATGATAACCCGCCAGTGTTTCATCCGCACCCTGGCCATCGAGCAAAACGGTTATCCGATGTTGTTTCGCCAGTTCAAACACACTGAATTGGGCAAATGCACTGGCTGAAGAAGCAGGTTCTTCCTGGTGGTACAAAAATTTCTGCCAGTGATGGACCAGGTCATCGGCTGTAATGGCCACCGTGTGTTGCTGCAATCCAAACTCTTTTGCTATTATCCGAGAATATCCGAGTTCATCCTTTTCAAAACCGGGAAAACTGGCAGTAAAGCAATGCTGGGAAAAAGAACTTTTCCCAGCTTTATACATAAGCATTGCGATAGATGAGCTGTCAAGTCCTCCGCTTAATGAAGTGCCGACCGGGACATCGCTGCGGAGCCGGCGGTCAATGGATTGTGATAGAAGATCGTGAAAACGGTCAATCGCTTCTTCATCGCCAATGGAAAGCGTGGAAGACATTGGCAGGTCCCAGTATTTATCAATGATAAGTTCTCCTGTGGAGGGTGTAAAATAAAGCCTTGATGCAGGCGGCAGTTGTACAATATGTTCAAAGAATGTTTCTTCAGGCCGCTCCGGGTTATCTACATAGCCGATCGTGATATAGTTGAACAGCATTTTCAGATTGGGGGCATACGGTACGCCTGCAGCCCAGAGTGCTTTCATTTCTGATGCAAAAAAAAGAGTGCCCTTATCCAGTGAATAGAAGAACGGTTTTTCTCCAAACCGGTCTCTTGCTGCAAACAGTTCCTGTTCTTTTTCATCCCAGATGGCGAAGGCGAACATGCCGTCAAAATGATAGAGACATTCATCATCCCAATGATCATAAGCGGCAAGAATCACTTCCGTATCTGATCCGGTGTGGAAATGGTAACCCTGGTTTTGCAGTTCCTGTTTTAGCTCCAGGTAATTATATATTTCACCATTATAAATGATACTGTAGCGATGGGTGGCCTCACCGGGAGTGGTGTAATGCAGTGGTTGAGCAGCTGCATCGCTGAGGTCGATAATAGCCAGGCGGCGGTGGCCAAGAAGGGTGGTGCCACTGTTATTCTGCCAGAAGCCATCTCCGTCGGGGCCGCGATGAGCTAATGCATCTGTCATTTTATGCAGTTGCTCCTTGCCGTGTAAAGGCCCTGGTTGTATGATACCGGCAATCCCGCACATACTGTAAATATCTTAAATAATTTTTGGTAATGGTAATATGTCTTCCACAAAGCCGCAAAGAGCACAAAGGATTTTTCTTTGTGCTCTTTGCGGCTTTGTGGAAAATATAAAATTTTAAAAAGAGATAGGCAGCTTTACTACCACATCATCCCATCCTATGACAAGGTTGGCCCCTGTATCTGTTTTTTCAAACACCATCGTGAAATATTCCAGTATAGGATTATTAAAAGTAGCCGACACTTTGAAGCGTTCTATATCTTTGGCCGGATCTTGTTTTAATCCCCAGGTATCAATATTGCTGTTAAGAACGATCGTCCAGCTGTCCTTGTGAGGAATACAATAAAGGATATAGCGACCTGCTTTTATTTTCTTCCCGTCGATAGTAACGTTCTTATAAAGGTCGATCTCTGTTGATTCGTTGGCTCCAAGGCGCCAGGGTTCATCATGTTTCAATATCCCTGAAAACAAGCGGCGTTTTTGTAAATGAGGGCGGCTGTATACTACCCGGGCCACGGGCGGTGCTACAGTGCCATTGGCCATTTTAATTTTGGGATAATCAACCGGGAAATAGCTCATATCCATAGGGGAGATATCCACGGGGGCGTAGGTATTGCCTGGCATCTCTTGCGGCAGCACCGGCAAAGTATCTACCTGCACGGCATGGCCATCAGTGGGCGTTGCTTCTTTTTTTTCTTCTTTGCAGGCAAAAACCGTCAGCGCAATGAGTAAAAGAAGCGAATGTTGAAGGGTCTTCATTATTATTGTTCGTTAGAGCGTAATTGGCAAAGCCACCCTGGTGTTTTCCCATGCAATCACCAGGTTGATGCCGGCTGCTGATTTTTCAAACAGCATGGCCAGTGATTCCAACGGTTCTTCCAGTTTTTGCACAGGAACGTCCACTCTCACTATATCATACGCCTGCTTGTATTTAAAAGATCCCCAGGTATCAGTGTCTTTATTGATGATAAATGTCCAGCTTTTTTCATTAACAATAGCATAGAGCGTATATCTTCCTTTTGCTATCTTTTTCTGACCAATGACCACTGGTTTGAAAAACTCGATTTCGGTAGCTTCATTGGCACCCAGTCTCCAGAGTTTGCCATATTCAACCAGGTTGCCAAAAATAGGGCGGCCTTCTTTTTTGGGTCGGCTGTAAATAACACGGGCTACGGCCGGTTCTATTGATTTCGCCTGTGTTTTCAATTGGGGGTAATCACAGGGGTAATAACTGACGTCCAGCGGCGATTTATCAATAGCAGGGATAACGGTTTGCGATAGGACGATATTGCCCAGGAAAACCAATGCTGCACAAACAAAAAGGGCTTTTTTCATATATTATTTTTCTGACACTGCAAAAATATAGAAGAGGGTTCAAATGTGGACAGGGTTAACCAATTTACAACAAGTGTGAAGCAGGTAAGCATTAATCAACAGGAGTCCTCAATTATTCCCGCCTGTTTCTTTCAGCAAAGTATATTGCTCCAGGACATAGGGCTTCACTTCTTTCCAAAACTGGCGATAACAATCCTGCAAAAACAGGTAATGCGTGTCGAGCAATCGCATCGCCGTATCACTTTCTGTTAAATATAATGCCCGTCTTACCAGGCCATTCAGGCTGTTACCAATACCCCAGCGCGACTGGTAATTATATAACCAGTCCTGCTTTTGCATGTAGGGGAACATGATCCTGAATGCTGCCGGATGCCAGTCACTGTATTCATGAAGCCTGGAATAGGTTTGTTGAGAAAATGCAGCCAGTGTGGTCCCGGGAAACTCATCAGGATCATTGGCCAGAAAATGATCATATATCACGTCTATAACAGCACCGCTATACAGCCGGTAGGCTGGCCTGAAAGGTTCTTTTGCGGCATTGGTTACCGGATGCGCATCTGTGAATGTATCGATCAGCCGGTGAAGCATGATCCCCTGCTGAATATCGGCAGGATAGTCAAATTGTTTTTTTCCTTTTACAAAATCGCTGATCATATTTCCTGTGAGCACGCCAGGATCGTTGAAAGACAAGTATGCGTGCGCAAGAAAATTCATTGCTTAAAGATAGATTAAGTAATTAAAAGAAGTTTTCACTTACTTAACGTTTTTATTCAGCCAATTATTGATCTCTTCAAGGGCTACCGGTGAAAATGTTTCTTCCAATTGCCCATATTCTGCAACCGTACAGGCTTTGCAGGTCTGAAAAAGATGGTTTAAACCCGGCAATTCCTTTACCGTATAAGTTTTGCTCTTGCTTTTCTTCAATGCAGATTCTATGCCGGCAAGATTGGACCTGGCAATCACCTGTATATCTTTTTCCCCATTCAATGCAAGCACTTTACAGTGAAGTGCTTCGAGGTAAGGAGTGGGATCAAAAGCAAGAAAATACCGGTACCATTTACCTTGCAGCTCTTTTACCAGGGTACTGGCTATCTTTTCATGGGTTTCAGCAGAGCTTAATCCTAATTCATTTAAAACAGTGGTGTCGGTATTTTTTGCCCATTGATCAACCTGGCCTTTTACTTTGAGAATAGCAGCAGTGGAATCGTTTGTAGGTAAAACGGTTTTACAGGCAGCTTTATACAGGGTGAGATAAGCATTTGTTGCACCTGGACTCACTCCTGCCTTGCGTAGAATAGCCGCATTTTGCTCAGCCATAAGGCTGTCTATTTTAATACCCGGGCCTGCAAGCAGGATAATAAAATCAACGTCTTTACTGGAAGCCGCTACCATGGGAGCGATCATACCGCCTTCACTGTGACCGATAAGCCCGGTCTTTTTCCTGTCCACTTCAGGCCTTGATAAAAGATACTGAAGGCTGGTGCGTGCATCATCGGCAAAGTCGGCAGATGTTGCATTGCCAAATTGGCCAGAGCTTTTGCCAACACCACGGTCGTCTACACGCAGCACTACAAACCCATTCCTGGTTAAAGCATCTGCCAGCACAGCGAAGGGTTTATGTCCCATAATTTCTTCATCGCGGTTTTGCGGGCCGCTACCGGTTATCAGCAATACTGCAGGGAAAGGCCCTTTGCCTGGTGGAATGGTGATGGTAGCGCCATAATGCAGTCCGAGACTGGCATTATCATATTCCACTTCTTCACTTTTATATGGGAAAGGAGGTTTGGGTTCCTGTGGGCGTTTTCTTGCAACAGGAGTAGTAGCTGTTTTCTTTAATACGAGGGGGAACTCTGCTCCCTGTTTGAAAGTTCCATCCAGTACGGAGTCGCCTACCAGCTTTGCTGTGTAAGAAGCTTTCAACTGGTACATTTCAATAGTCAGCAGTCCTGCCGCCACCCAGGTGGTATCACATTTTAAACCGAATGCAGATTGATCAGGACTATCAGCTGTTGCAGTGAGCCCATTGTTACCATTATCTTTTATATGAAAAACGATCTTCAATCCTCCGGCAACATTCAATGTACCCTGCCAGCTACCCTGGTAATTGGCCAGCGACTGAGCGGATGCTGCCAAACTGAAGATGAGCGATGCTATGGCGGATATGAGGTATTTTATTTTCATAAGCTATTATTTCTTTTTTGTTTAACAAAAAGACGATAGGAATAAATGGCGGGGATAAGTGAAATGAGCAGTGTGGATGAGATGAATACAATGAATGATACGGTTTTGGGAAGCAGGAGGCAAACAACAGCAAGGAAAATACCTACGCCAAACCATAAGCGCCCTGCCAGTTGGTGTGTTTTTTTCCAGTTCTCTTCATTTTCCAGTGTCCACGGAAGGCGCATGCCAACAAAATAATTCGGTTTGATATTATACATATAGTTACCGAGGATGGCGAATAACAATCCTATGCAAGAGAAAATAAGGCCTGATTCAAACTTTATACTTCCTTTATAAGCACTGTAAAGAATAAGAAACTGGATAAGGGATAAAAAGATGATTATGGTGATGCCGATGCTGAAAGTACGGTCCTTGATATCTTTTGCATAGCGCTTCGGGTCAATACGGTGAAGATTGGCAAACAGGAAATACATGCCGATGCTCATGCCGGTAAGCAATAATGAAGAGATCCATAGCTCACTTTTATTGCCATACCGGTCAGGCTCTCCCTGCAGGTTGAAATGAACGGCTACAGTTTCAGGAAGTTTATTCCAGATGATAGCCAGGTAAATTACCGGGGCGAATATGAATAGCCAGATAAGCTTTTTAAAGAATGCCTTCATATTATTTTCTTTTTAGTTTGAACTGCATGAACCATTTCATGATCTCGTCCACTACAGTAGTATTAAGCGAGTAATAGATATACTGGCCATCTTTTTCAGCGGTTACCAATTGAGCCTGCTTCAGTAAATCAAGGTGATGGGAGATGCTTGGCGCTGAAATATTAAACTGTTCCACTATTTCACCGGCAGTCATATCCCTTTCCTGCAACAATTCCAGTATTTTCCTGCGGGTAGGATCGTTTAAAGCCTTAAAAACAGTGTTCATACAACAACCTATTCATTAAATATTTAGACAAATATCTAAATAATATCGTAAACCTCCAAGTTTTTCCTGTATCAATTGTGGTATTCGGGTTTACAAATGGTAGTAAAAAGGGATGTACGGTTAACGCGTGATAACAGCCTTTAACACTGTTTAACACAGTGTTCCATTAATCACAATTGGCTTGTGAGCAGCTGTAACCTGATCTACTTTTGCTACGTCTTAGTTACATATCACGGTTGAGAAAGCCGGATAAAAACTAAAAAGAAAAAAACCAAACCACAAAAAATAAAAAAATTATGAAACGGATCATTCTTACACTGGCAATCGCAATCAGCAGTTTTGCAGTATTTGCCAACGACGTTAAAGTAAACACAGCAGTATTGAACGCATTCAACAGCGAATTTGCTGATGCAAAAGATGTACAATGGGCAAGCGGCCAGGGCTACTATAAAGCTTCTTTCCAGTACAACGACCAGTATGTAACAGCTTTCTACGGCTTTGATGGCCAGACGCTGGGTGTTGCACGCAATATCAGCTCACTCGATCTGCCGATGAACCTGCAAACTTCTTTAAAGAAGGAATACTCAGGCCGCTGGATCACTGAACTGTTTGAGGTATCTAATGAAGAAGGCACTCATTACTACATTACACTTGAGCAGGCTGATTCAAAAGTTACCCTGAAATCAAGCAATGGCAGCAAATGGAGTGTTTACAAAAAAGCAACAAAAGCATAATATAAGCAGTTAGTTTTGGTGTGTGGTAAAAATAACCCCGTTCTCGCTTCCAGGAGACGGGGTCTTCTTTTGCTTAATGGCGTAGAATATCGTAACTGGCGCAACGGTTTCGCAAAGAGCATAACGTGGCATGCTTTGCGAAACCGTTGCGCCAGTTACGACACTTATAATCAATTTTAAAATGGCTCTGTTAATGAATGTTAGAAATTGTTAGAATCATTAACAAGCATCACCGCCAATCCCAATTTACTTTTTTACTCCTGTAACCCATTCTATTTTTGACACGTCTTAAATAACAAAAGCAATAATTAAAAAAACCATTAACCATTAAACCTTTTTATTTATGAAAAAGATTTTTTTAGCCGCAGCGTTTCTTACCGCAACAGTTATCTCAAGCTTTGCCAACCCCATTGAAAAAGCAGACCCCAAAGCAGAAGCAGTATTCAACAAGCAGTTTGCCGGTGCACAAAGCACTATCTGGTCTAAAACAGAAGAAGGCCTGCTTAAAGTAAACTTTGTATGGGGTGGCCACAGCACTGTAGTTTATTTCAATGATAAAGCTGAGATCGTTGGTTCCATACGCAACATGTTCTATGATCAACTGCCGCTTACAATCATCCGTTCAGTAGAGTCCAAATACCAGTCACCTGTAGTGATTGAAGTAAGGGAGGTTTCCAATGAAGAAGGCACTAAATATGCACTTGTATTGGAAGAAAAAACAAAGCGATACAATGTTCGCCTCAACAGCCTTGGAGAAATACTGAGCAGCGAAAAAGTAAAAAAATAATCCCTGATTGTTTATGTTCCTTGGTCTTTTGTTCATTGCCTTAATCAAAATTTACCTTATCCGGCTGATCATTCAGTACAGGCAAAACAATAAACCTGCCTACCGGCAGTCAGGTCCAACAGCATGAACAATTAACATTAGCATAATATGCCGGTCAGATACCCTGTTTGTTTAAGCAGGGTATTTTTATTTCATCAGTATACTTCTTGTTTTTATTTGCCTGTTGACCAGCCCTGTAAAAATTTGATTCAGACATGCAAGGAGATGAAAATTTTTACAGGGCTGGTTTATCAATACTGTATTTTTGCGGCTCATCCCGCATTGTCTCCGCTGTTGTGCGGATCTGAAGGCGGTCTAAAATCATATAACATGAACAAAGGACCTGTTTCAAAATTTATCCAGCACCATTACCGACACTTTAATGCTGCTGCTTTGATGGATGCCGCCAAAGGTTATGAAACCCATTTGCTGGAAGGTGGTAAAATGCTTGTATCGCTCGCTGGCGCCATGAGCACTGCCGAACTGGGAATATCCCTGGCCGAAATGATCCGCCAGGATAAAGTACATATCATCAGTTGCACCGGCGCTAACCTTGAAGAAGATGTAATGAACCTGGTAGCGCACACCCATTACAAAAGGGTGCCTAACTACCGCGACCTTACCCCGCAGGACGAATGGGACCTGCTGGAAAATCACTACAACCGCGTAACCGATACCTGCATTCCTGAAGAAGAAGCCTTCCGCCGCCTGCAAAAACACCTGGTAAAACAATGGAAAGAAGCAGAAGCAAAAGGAGAACGCTATTTTCCGCATGAATTCTTATATAAAACAGTATTAAGTGGAGAGCTTCAGCAGTATTATGAAATTGATCCCAAAGACAGTTGGATCATTGCTGCAGCAGAAAAGAACCTGCCAATCGTGGTGCCGGGTTGGGAAGACAGCACAACCGGAAACATTTTTGCCAGCTATGTCATCAAAGGTGAATTGAAAGCCAGCACTGTTAAAAGCGGTATTGAATACATGGTATGGCTGACTGATTGGTACCGCAACAATTCAGCCGGTAAGGGAGTTGGCTTCTTCCAGATCGGTGGTGGTATCGCCGGTGATTTCCCGATCTGCGTGGTGCCCATGATGTACCAGGACCTGGAATGGCATGATGTGCCTTTCTGGAGTTATTTCTGCCAGATCAGTGATTCTACTACTTCCTTTGGATCATATTCAGGAGCAGTGCCGAATGAAAAGATCACCTGGGGTAAGTTGGATATCAATACGCCGAAGTACATTGTAGAGAGTGATGCTACGATTGTGGCACCGTTGATATTTGCATGGTTGCTGGGTTGGTAAAAGCATATGAACATTTCAGCAGAACATAAAAAAAGCCATTCGAATTACGAATGGCTTTTTTGTATCGTATAAACTGAAACGTATCAGTTATTAGAACTTTTAGGGTTTCTCCAGTTTCAGATCACGTTTCAGCATATCATTCCTGTTGGCCATTTCCCAGGCTGTATAGAACACCAGTTGTCCTCTTTTGGCCATCAGCTTATAGTTGATCTTATCTGGTGTATCGGTTGGCCTGTGATAATCGGCATGCACACCATTAAAGTAGAAAATGATAGGAACTCCTTTTTCTGCAAAATTGTAGTGGTCGCTGCGATAGTAAAAGCGGTTCTTATCGTTCAGGTCGTTATACTTCCTGTCCAGTTTCATTTTTACTGTTTTATTTACCTGGTCAGTGATGGTAGCCAGGTCTGTGCTCAGTTTATCGTCGCCGATCACATACACATAGTTGGCAGAGTCTTTATCTTTCAGGTATTCTTCGCCAATGCGGCCGATCATATCAATGTTGAGGTCTACCGTAGTTTTATCCAGCGGGAAAACCGGGTGGTTGGAATAATAATTAGAACCCCATAATCCTTTTTCTTCACCGCTTACAGTCATGAACACGATGGTTCTGCGTGGGCCTTTGCCTGCTGCTTTAGCTTTGGCAAATGCTTCTGCCAGTTCGAGAATACCGGTAGTGCCGCTGCCGTCGTCATCAGCACCATAATAAATAGTGCCATCAGGTCTTTTACCTACGTGGTCGTAATGTGAGGTAAGGAATACATATTCATCTTTCTTATCTGTTCCTTCGATCATACCCAGTACGTTTGACGCGCTGGCTGTAAGAGTCGTTTTAATATAGCTCAGATCGATGTTTGCTTTATAGGTTTGTGAAGCCAGCGGGGAAGCCTTCATTTTTCCGAGAATGCCATCAACGCCCGTAATACTGGCGGCAACACCTTCAGAGATACTGAATGTTTCAGGATAAATACCTGCTACATATTGATTCAGCATGTAGCTGCCGGAAGCATTGAACGACTGGCGGGGGTAATTGCCGTAAACGATCAGCACAGCAGCAGCGCCTTTTTCCTGTGCGCGGGCTACGCGTGAGAGAACGTTGGCAGGTGAATTGAAACCTGTGGCAGTAGGTTTGTAATCAGCCGGCATTCCATCGAGGAGCATTACCAGTTTTCCTCTTACGTTCAGGTCTTTGTAAGCATCCAGGCTTCCATCAACGATACCATAGCCAACAAAAACCACTTCAGAAAAACGGAGTTCGGTGGTATGGCTCATCGAGGGGATAGGCTGATAGTCTTTCGTGATATTAAACGCAGTTCCATTCACTTTTAAAGAAGAAGAGGTCATGGAATCTTTATAAAGCGGATAGTTTTGGCGGTAGCTACCGTTGTTGCCTGGCAGCAGGCCCAGGGATTTGAAATGATTTTCGATATAGTCAGCAGCCTTTTCCAGGCCGGGTGAAGGAGTATCGCGTCCTTCCATTTCTTTGCTGGCAATGGTGTAAAGATGGCGCTGCATGTCTTCAGCGGTGATGGTGGCGGCAAAATAAGCCGGACTGTTTTTCTTTTGTGCCGAGGCAAAAAGGCACAGCCCCAGGGACACCGGGAGCAGAAGTTTTCTCATAATTGTAATTGTATGTTTTTTAATAGAAATAGAATAGTGTTCAAACTTAAGCGAAAAACCGGGAGTTAGGAGAAGGTTTTGATAAATGGTTGGATAGAGGTTTGTTGCTCGTTGTTCGGGCAACTGGCAACGGTCCACAAGCAGTACCGCTTATGAACAGGCAATTTTTGCTACCCTGTTGGCATGCCGGCCGCCTTCAAATACCGTGGTAATGAAAGTGCTGACCATTTTTTCTGCATCGCCTTCGCGTACAAAGCGGGCGGGGATGCAAAGTACATTGGCGTCATTGTGCTGGCGTACCAGTTTCGCGATCTCATCGCCCCAGCAGATGCCGGCGCGGATATGCTGATGTTTATTGGCGGTAATGGCCACGCCATTCGCACTGCCGCAAAGCAGGATGCCGAATGCATAATCACCGCTTTCCACCGCTTCTGCCACCGGGTGGGCAAAATCAGGATAGTCAACAGAATCTTTGGAATAGGTGCCGAAATCTTTGTAAGTAAGCCCTTTCCCTTCCAGGAAAGAGATCAGTTGCTCTTTGTAATCAAAGCCGGCATGATCGCTGCCGATAGCGATTGGTTTGCTGAGATCGAATGAGGAATTCATATAAAACAATTCAGGGTCGTTAACCGGAACAGGGAGTAGCCCCTGCCCAATGGTGTAAAATTAAGAAACTTCATTAACTCCTTCTCCTGAACTGTTATCAGCTCCATTCTTCTTTATCCTTTAGCTCCTGTTTTTTATTGACGCGGGAAGCCACAACGATGCTGGCTTCAAACAGCAGGTAGAGAGGAATAGTTACGATCGTAAGACTGAAAGGATCTGTGGAAGGAGTGATGATAGCGGCTGCAATGATGATGATCACAAAAGCATGGCGACGGTATTTCCGCAGGAACGCACCTGTTACCATTCCAATTTTGGCGAGTACCATTACCAAAAGAGGCATTTGAAATAATACACCAATGCCGACGGTGGTATAAATAAGATTTTCCAGGTAGTCGGAAAACGTGGGCATGATCTTGATCTGCGCGCTGAGCTTGTAATTGAAATAAAAGTTCACCATGAAAGGCGTCAGAATGAAGTAGCCAAATGCTACGCCCAGGAAGAACAGCATGGAAACCCAGAAGATAACACCTCTTGTATTTTTTTTCTCTTTAGCAGAAAGGGCGGGCTTCACGAAACGCCAGAACTCCCAGAATACATAAGGAAAGGCTATAATGAAACCACCGATAAAAGCCACTGTAAAGGATGCTATGAACTGGCCGGTCATAGTGGTTTCCAGGAACTCAGCTTTTACCTGCGTAAAGCAAATAGCATCTCCCAGGCCCAGGCTTCTTCCCAGCTTGCACAGCCATTGGGAAGAAATAAAATCAGGCTTTGTAGGGCCAAACAACACTGTATCAACGATAAAATCAGAATAGATAAATACGACGATGGCACAGATCAGAATAGCGATCACCGAACGGATAAGGTGCCAGCGAAGCTCCTCCAGATGATCAATAAACGACATTTCGGAGGTCGCATCCTTTTTCCTTCGGTTAAAAAAATCCAGTAGAGCCATCGGGGTTTTAATAAAGTGGGGGCAAAGATAAGGGGCGACGGGGGATTATGGCATGCAGGCCACCCTATTTCAATCTCTTTAACTTAACCGTTTCGATCCTTGTATCACTCACACTGATCACGTCAAATTCATAATCGTCGATAATGATACGGTCCTTTTGCTGGGGGATCGTTTCATAATAATTAATAATGTAACCGGAGAGGGTCTCAGAATCGTTTTCGGGGAATTCAAACCCGTATTTTTCTTCGAGATAATCCAGCTCCAGCCGGCCTGAAAAGATATATTCATTTTCCGCCAGTTGCTTTTCCACGAATTTCTCGGTATCGTATTCATCCTGTATCTCCCCAAAGAGCTCTTCCAGCACGTCTTCCATTGTGATGATGCCTGCAGTGCCGCCAAACTCGTCCACTACCCAGGCAATGCTTTTCCTTTCCTTGCTGAATTTGCCTATCAGGTCGGCAGCACTCATGCTGGCAGGCACGGCCGGGATCGGTAATAAAATAGACCGTATATCGGCGGGTTGTTTGAACAGGTCCAACTGATGCACATACCCGATGATATGATCGATATTATTGTCAAACACGACAAGCTTGCTCAGCTTTGTTTCCACAAACTTTTGCTGCACTTCCTGTACCGAAGCAGTGCTGTCTATGCCCACGATCTCCTTTCTTGGCACCAGGCATTGCCGGATCCTGACCTTTGGGAATTCCTGTGCATTCTCGAGCAGTTGGGTATTATGGTCCTGCCGCTCTTCATTCTGCGATTGATGAAAAAGATTTTTCAGTTCTGCGTGGCTTAACGGCTCCTTATGCTTATCAATACGCACATTGAACACATATTTCAGCAGCCATTCAGACAGGCTGATAAAAGCTTCTGCAATAGGTGAAAATACCTGGTAAAAGAAATCGGTGACCAGGGCCAGGCGGCTTAACAGGCTATTGCTGCGCGCCCGGAAAATGGCGCGGGGTAAGAATTCTGCAAAGATCAGCACCATCAGGGTGGCAACGGCTATTTCCACGATAATGCGCACCAGATCGTTCACGTGCATATAATCCCAGATCGGTTTCAGTACAGCACTGAACACCAATCCAAAAAATACCAGGAAAAGAGTGAAGCCGATCAGCGTGGTGCCGATAAAGCTGGCAGGGGCGTCAATGAATTTCGCCAACAGGTGGCCGGAAGTGCCGCCCTGTTTTTTCCGCAATTCAATGTTAAGGCGGTTGGCACTATAATAAGCCATCTCTATCCCTGCAAAGAAACCCATGAGAATGAGGGTGATAATGAACCAGATTATTTTGTTCCATTCTGCCATTTCATAAAGATAATAAAGCAAAAGGAAATGGTATATCCGATGGCTGATGTTCGAATCCTACAATCCCAAAAACTCCCTTACAATCTCATCCGCTTCTGCACAGGCTTTTTCCAGGTTGTCGTTGATAATATTTTTGTTGAAATGATCTTTGAAGGAGATCTCGTAAGAAGCTTTATTGACACGGGCCTGCAGCGATTCGGCCGTTTCAGTGCCACGGGATTCCAGGCGGCGTTTCAATTCTGCCACGGATGGCGGCTCGATAAAAATAGTAAGTGATGTATCAGGATATTGCTGTTGCACATGGATAGCACCTTTTACGTCTATATCAAGCAGAGGACATTGGTGATTGTCCCAGATGCGCTGCAATTCAGCCTTCAATGTGCCATAATACTTCCCTTCATACACCATTTCCCATTCTACAAATTCGCCTTGCTGGATTTTTTGTTTGAAGTCTTCCGCCGTAAGAAAATAATAATCCACTCCATCTGTTTCATAATCCCGTTTGCTGCGGGTGGCTGCTGAGATGGAAAAAGCCAGCTGAGGATATTTATTCAGCAAATACCGGGTGATGGATGTTTTGCCGGCGCCTGAAGGGGCAGTAATAATGATGATCTTGTTTTGGAAAGAAGACATCTGCAAAGAAAGTAAAACTCAATGTCCACTCCAAAAAAAGCCTCGGGCCTATTTAGGGGCCTGCATATAGTTGATGATGATCACGAGGTCTTCCTTGCCTGTTTGTTTTAATCCATGAGAGCTGCCTGGTCTGGTGAGTATGGCATCACCGGCCTGCACTTCAAATGTTTTTCCATTCATTTCCATCTGGCCATGTCCGCTCAGCACATAATAGATCTCATCTTCTTTCTGAAGATGATAACCGATAGCTGAGCCGGGATGCAATACCCTTTTGCGGAAAGCGAGTTTGAAACCCGGAGCCGTTGAAAAGAAATTGTAAGCTGTTGTGTTGCCGCCTCCATCATGAGGGCCGGGTTGGGAAGCGGCAATTTCTTTTTCATGCTCAAGAATATAACCGGCCTGTTGGTTGTTTCGTCCCATTACCTGCGAGGCCAATAGTCCTGTCGCAAAAAAAATGATGGCAATAGCAATGTATCTGATCATATAAAAGCCGTTTAAGCATCGATGCGTTTGATGTCTGCTCCCAGTTTTCGCAACCGCTCGTCGATGTACTGGTAGCCGCGATCAATTTGTTCGATGTTCTGGATAATGCTTTTTCCTTCTGCGCTGAGGGCGGCGATAAGCAGGGATACGCCTGCACGGATATCGGGGCTGCTCATGGTGATGCCGCGTAATTGCTGTTCACGCTCCAGGCCGATCACCACTGCACGGTGAGGATCGCAGAGAATGATCTGTGCGCCCATGTCGATTAGTTTGTCGACAAAGAACAGGCGGCTTTCAAACATTTTCTGGTGAATAAGCACACTGCCTTTGGCCTGTATGGCTGTTACGAGAACGATGCTCAGCAGGTCGGGTGTAAAGCCTGGCCAGGGATGATCGTATATAGTAAGCACGCCGCCATCGAGGTAGCGTTGCACTTCATATATTTCCTGTGAAGGGATATGAATATCGTCGCCAATGAAATTGAGCTGGATGCCCAGCTGGCGGAATTTTTCGGGGATAATGCCCAGGCTTTCGATGCCTGCATCTTTAATGGTGATATCGCTTTGCGTCATGGCGGCAAGCCCGATAAAGGAACCTACTTCGATCATATCCGGCAGCATGCGGTGTTCAGTGCCACCGAGATAGGAAACCCCTTCGATGGTGAGCAGGTTGCTGCCAATGCCGCTGATCTTTGCGCCCATCCGGTTGAGCATTTTGCAAAGCTGCTGCAGGTAAGGCTCGCAGGCAGCGTTATAAATGGTGGTGGTGCCATTGGCCATAACGGCGGCCATGATGATGTTGGCCGTGCCTGTAACGGAAGGCTCGTCCAGCAGCATGTTCATTCCGCTGAGATTGGGGGCTGAGAGATGGAAAAAGCCATCTTCTGCATGATACCGGAAATCGGCGCCGAGTTTTTCAAAGCCGATAATATGGGTGTCCAGTCTCCGGCGGCCGATCTTATCACCACCTGGCTTGGGAATAAAGGCTTTTCTGAAGCGGGAGAGCATTGGGCCAGCCAGCATAACGGAGCCCCTTAAACGGCCGCTTTTCTTCTTATAGGCGTCACTGTGGAGGTAATCTATATTTACATCATCTGCCTGGAAGATGCAGGTGTCGCGGGTCGGCCTTTCCAGCTTTACGTTCATTTCCTGCAACAGCTCTATCAGCAGGTTCACATCAAGGATGTCAGGAATATTGGTGACCGTTACTTTTTCGGGTGTAAGCAATACGGCGCTGATGATCTGCAGGGCTTCATTTTTGGCACCCTGGGGAATGATCTCGCCCTGCAATTTTTTTCCACCTCTTACTTCAAAAGAATGCATGGGTTATTAATAATAAGAGATCAAAAATAAATGATCAGCCCGCAAAAAACCGCAGGGAGGGTATATCAACTTAAAATAAAGGGGATCAGTATCTCTTTTTCTTGAAATTTCCACCGCCACCGCCCCGGTTATCGCGGTTGTCATTTCTTCTTTGTCCACCACCGTTGTTGCTGCCGCCGTTACGGTGCTGGAATTTGCCTCTTTGCTTGCCGTAACTGCCTCTTTCCCTTTCACGGTTTTCCTGTGGTCTGAAGGCTTTTACGTAAGGCGTGTTGGTGAAAGTGAGCTGTCCGCTGGTGATGCCGGTAAGTTCGCTCTGGATGGCATCATCGTGCACCATTTCTTTATGCCAGTTGCTATAAGCCAGTTTCATGTAGTAAGCGATCGCATTGGCAAATCCTGCGCGTTTGTCGGAATCTTCTTCGCTCAATGCTTTCTTGATCACCAGCTCCAGGTTTTTACCCAGGTGGGAATGGCGTGGATACCTTTTGGGATAAGGCAGGGGTTGGGGTTTTTCGGCAAGGGACTCACGGGTAGGGATGGGATAGGGGGATTTCACATCCAATTTAAAATCAGAGATTAAGAACAGGTGATCCCAGAGTTTATGCCGAAAATCTTCCACGTTTTTCAGGTGGGGGTTTAAAAACCCCATCAGTTCGATCACTGCATAGGCATTGCGCTGGCGGCGTTCGGGATCTTCGATGCTGAGCAGGTGTTCAATCATTTTCTGCACATGGCGGCCGTATTCTCTCATGACCAGGCCATTTCTCGTTGTATTATATTCCATAAAGTAGATAAGAGGGAAACAAAAATAAAAGTGGAAATTAGTGTAAAGGTACGGGTCAATAATAAAAAAATCCTGTCTAAAATGCAAATTTTGGCGAAACCTGTGGGATTGCGCACGAAGGAGTTAGAAATAAGTGTAGGAACCGCCTGCTCCTGCAGGGAACTAAAAATTGTATGGTTAGCCTGATCCCCCACCAAGACAACGAAGGCCACAAAGAAAATTTTATAGTCATACCAGTGGTATGGCAACTACTGAATTATAAATAATTGACAAGTAAAAGAAATTTTCTTTGTGGCCTTCGTTGTCTTGGTGGGAAATTGATCAGGGGAGATCCTTCATTACAGGACATAAAGAAAGGGGCCCCGAACCAAGGCCCCTTTTACAAGCCACCATCCTCTTCCACCTAAGAGGTCATTTAATTAAAAGTTGATGTACGCCGGAAACCAGGGTCTTCTTATTCGTTAATCTCATCCAATACACACCGCTTTTAAGCGTCGTTACCTGCACATAAGAAGAACCACTTACCACAAGATCTTTACTCACAATTGACTGTCCCTGCGTATTATAAATCTGCAACGCAAATTGTTCCTCCGAAATATTATCAAATTTGATACCAACTATGCCATTTGATGGATTTGGAAAGACAGAAAATTTTATTTTATCGGAACTTTCCAATTCCAGCCTACGGGTTACGCTGTATCTCACATATCCGTTGGCATACACTTGTTTTACCCGGAAATAATATGCGCCGCTCTCACCATGTAAAGCTGAGAAATTCATTTTATAATTTCCAATATTGTTGTCATTTTTTTGTAAAATACCAATGCTGGTGTAGTTGTAAGCATTTCTACTTACCTCGGCTTCATAATAATAACTTTCACCCGGATCATCAGTGCCATTCCATTTCAGCTCTGCTGCATCAGATGTGATCTTTTTTACATCAAATGAATAGATATTCAGCGGAAGCACGGTTGCAGGACAATAGCAGAACTCTATTCTATAATGAATGGAACCTGCTGCGTCTATTCCACCAAACCAGTTGCCTGTGTTGGAGATCTGTGAGCTCCCACTGGCTGTATAATTATAAGCCAGGGAATCACCCGGAGGTCCATAAAACTGTGAGAGATCTGATAAGTCGGTTATAGTAACACTTTTCGTTGTATTAAAAATATCTTCAGGTCCAACACCGATATAATCAGGCCCTGAATTCATTACTCCATCTTTTGGAGCCAGGTTATACGGCCCGAATGTTTTGGTTTCATCATTAGATAATGGAGAGTTCAGCCCGGGTCCACTGATAATGTCTTCCCTTGTAAACTTAACTCCTGCAGTATTGGGGGCGTTATCCCTGTTTTCAAAATACATGAAGTTTAATACAGATGAAATGGTCATGGTTAATTTAGCGCATGTAACCATACCTGTCTGTGGATCAAACTTGGGGAATTTAATAACTGAGCTGTGGTTACCGTCAGTAAAAGAAATGGTGGTGTCAAAAGCTACTCCACTTGGCACATACCCGCCTGGGCATTGACCAAAGCCGTTTCTATACATAACACATAACATAAACAACAGTAAAGGGAATTGAATACGGTAGGTGTAAAAATGCTTCATAGGTTACCGGATTAGGTTTTCATAGTACTTTTCCTCTAGTCCTCAATGAATAAAGGTACCCTTCTCCGTTTCCGCCTGCAATTGTAATACTGCTCTTTTTTCTTCACAGTAATAAACGAATATCCACAGAAAAAATGCCTGCTGAAAATTCAAGCGCCAAAATGTAATCACGCTCGTAAAAACCCCTTTAGATAACCGTGTATTTTCCACCGGACCGGATGCATTTTCTGAACTCGTTGAACAGCGCAGTTTTACGGATCAGGATTGATTTTCGGATAACAACCCCGCACGCTTTAACTTTGCCCTCCACCATGAAAATAGCCGTTAATACAAGATTTTTATTATACGAAAACCTGGAAGGGTACGGCCATTTTTTACGGGAAATGGTGAGCCGGCTCGCAAAGGGCCATCCTGAGCATCAGTTCATTTTTATTTTTGACCGGCCCTTTCACCAGGAATTCATCAGTTCAGCCAATATTACAGCAGTAGTGGCCGGGCCGCCAGCACGTCATCCTTTGCTATGGAAATGGTGGTATGATGTAAGAGTTCCAGCCCTACTTAAAAAATACAAAGCAGATGTATTCCTTTCCTGCGACGGGTTTTGTTCACTTGCTACCAACCTGCCGCAATGCCTGGTAGTGCATGACCTTGCTTTTCTGCATCATCCCACATTTATAAAAAAATCACACCTGCTTTTTTATAAGCGCTATACGCCAAAGTTCTTGAGGAAAGCTGCATCACTTGTTACTGTATCACAGTTTTCCAAAAAAGATCTCATCGATGCATACAAGATTGATGCGGACAAAATTGATGTGGTCTATAATGCTGCAAGAGAAATATTCAAACCGCTTCACTGGCAAACACAGCAAACGACCCGTGATGAATTTACGCAAGGAAAGAACTACTTTATTTATGCAGGCTCCATTCACCCCCGTAAAAATCTGACCGCACTGCTGAAAGCATTTTCCATTTTCAAAAAAAGACAGAAAAGTGATTGGAAACTGGTGATAGCCGGAAGAGCCGCCTGGCATAGCAAGGCTTTTATGGAAAGCCTTGCAAGCTATAAATACCGCGACGACCTGGTAGTGACCGGCTATGTGGATGAGGCAACACTTTCAAAACTGGTAGGATCTGCTTATGCCCTGGTATACCCCTCGTTGTTTGAAGGCTTTGGTATGCCGGTGCTGGAAGCTATGCAGGCAGGCGTCCCTGCCATCACTTCCGTTAATTCCCCCATGCAGGAAATTGCCGGCAATGCCGCTTTATATGCCGACCCGGCGAGCTATCACGATATTGCTGAAAAGATGATGTTATTGTATAAAGACGAAACCCTGCATGCACAGCTGGTGGAGAAGGGGCTGAATACGGCACAGGCTTATAACTGGGACAAATCTGCACAACTGTTATGGCAGAGCATCGAAAAGGCTGCCGGGTGAACTGATTTAATTAACTTTGCTCCCTTCAATTCAAGACAATTATGCCTTTATCAAGTATTATTATTGATGTAAGTACCGATGAGAACAGAGTACCCGATGGTATCAGCTGGAAAGCCACTGATTCCAATATGGAAAATGCACAAAAAGCCAAAGCCATGATGCTGTCTTTCTGGGATGGCGCGGAGAAAACTGCTCTGCGGATCGATCTCTGGACAAAAGATATGATGGTGGATGAAATGGCCGATTTTTTTTATCAGACCATGATGACGATGGCAGATACCTATGGACGAGCTACCAATCATAAAGAAATGGTAGGAGAAATGAAACAATTTGCACAGGACTTCTACCAGAAATTCAGGGAAAAACAACTGAAAGAAAACAAAGCATAAGGAAACCTTAAACCCGAAATCACAAACAATAAACGTCCTGATATATGAGTTTAGAGCAAAAGATCATGACAGAACTGAAGGCTGCAATGCTGGCAAAAAATGAAAGCGCCCTGCGTAGCCTTCGTGCGATAAAAGCAGCCATATTACTGGCAAAAACTTCAGAAGGTGCAGGAGGTGAATTAAAAGAAGAAGATGAAACAAAGCTGTTGCAGAAACTGGTGAAGCAACGCCGCGATTCACTGGAAATATTCCAGCAACAGAACCGTGCAGACCTGGCGCAGAAAGAACAGGAAGAGTTGGACGTGATTGAAAAATTTCTGCCAAAGCAAATGACACCTGAAGAGCTGAAAGAGGCTGTCGCCGGTATTATTGCTGCTACAGGAGCCAGCTCGCCGGCAGATATGGGTAAAGTGATGGGAGCCGCTACAAAGCAACTGGCCGGTAAAGCAGATGGTAAAGCTATTTCCACCCTGGTGAAGGAGTTGCTGGCAAAATAGTCTGATTAAAGACTCTCCATATTATGTTACTTGATGTCATTTTCGCCATCCTGCTTGTCTTCGCCGTTATCAAAGGATTTCAGCGTGGTTTGATCGTAGGGGTGTTTTCATTCGTTGCAGTTATTGTCGGCCTGGCAGCTGCTATCAAGCTCTCAGCTGTGGTGGCCGGTTATCTTGGCGAAACAGTGAATGTTTCAAAGCAATGGTTGCCTTTTCTGTCTTTCCTGCTGGTATTTATTGTAGTGGTATTATTGATACGCCTTGGAGCCAACCTGCTGCAGGCATCAGTTGAAGCAGTGATGCTGGGTTGGGCCAACCGGCTTGGAGGTATTTTATTTTATGTAGCCATCTATACGATCGTATACAGCATTATCCTGTTCTATGCAATTCAATTAAAATTGTTGCAACCGGAAACAGCGGAAAATTCAACAGTGTACTCCGTGATCGCCACTTGGGGGCCGGGTATCATGGATGCGATCGGGGCAGTGATCCCCTTCTTCAAGAATATGTTCATTGAACTGGAAAACTTCTTTGAATCAGGCGCACAGCATATACAGCAGCAGACCCCTGCATGATGCTAAAACCTGCAGCAGGTATTGGCGGACACGGTAATAATGTCTACTTTTGAATAGTCTACTATATTAGTGGACAATAAAACCTCTGCAGATGAAACTCAATTATCTCGGTTTTGCCATTCCTCTTTTCCTGTTTTTTATTGCGCTTGAATACCTGTATTCAAAACGGAAAGGAAAGAATTTTTTTCAGTATGCAGAATCTGTCGCCAATCTCAATGTGGGCATTGCCGAGCGCCTGCTCGATCTTTTTACTACCAGTCTTTTCTTTGGCATATTTGTATACATCCATAAACACTTTGCCCTGTTTGATATAAAAGCAGGATGGCTTACCTGGGTATTGCTTTTTCTTGCCACTGATCTTGTATGGTACTGGTATCACCGGCTGGCGCATGAGATCAATGCGTTTTGGGCAGTGCATGTGGTGCATCACCAGAGTGAAGACTTTAATTATACGGTATCTGCAAGGATCACCGTATTCCAGGCCGTGGTGCGTTGCGCATTCTGGGCCGTTTTGCCTTTGATCGGGTTTCCGCCATTGATGATCTCCCTGTTCCTGTTGGTGCATGGCCTGTATCCTTTTTTCATTCACACACAGGCATTGGGCAAATGGGGGTGGTTGGAGAAAATACTGGTCACACCTACGCATCATGGCATACATCATGCATCGAACCCTGAATACCTGGATAAGAATTATGGTGATGTGCTGATCATCTGGGACAAACTGTTCGGCACTTTCGCCAAAGAGCGTAAAGATGTGGAGATCGTGTACGGACTTACCAAGCCTTTGAACAGCCATAGCTTTTTATGGCAGCATTTTCATTTCGTGCTGGAAGTGTTCATGAATTTCAGATATGCAAAAGGCTTTAGGGCCAAATGGAAGGTATTGTTTGGCAAACCGGATGACCTTGATCCGCGCTACCGTTCAATACTGGAAAGAAAATTATTGAATGTTCATTCGCAACACCGTCCGGCAACCCTGGCCATACGGCAGTATGTAACAGCGCAAACTATTTTTTCGTTGGGATTATTATTCGTGGTGTTGCTGTTTGAACATTACCTGGGTGCAATGCAGTTATTTTTATTGTCAGCATTTATTATTGTCAGTCTTATCAACAGTGGGGCGATCCTTGACCAGCGGAGATGGATTTTTTACCTGGAATACAGCCGTCTTTTGCTGGTAATGGTAGCGATCGGGGTTTTCTATCCCAATAGCTGGACTTTTGTCGGCATTGCAACGGCATTGTTGCTGATGACCTGGTACTTTCGTCCTATCCGGCGCTACTATTTCAGGATTTTATATGCATAATAAGGGCAATCTCCGGAGGTTAATGATGGATTCTGTTTCTGGGTGTGCGTCAGTCTGTTATCTTTGCATCAAGAAGTAAAGTCTTGGGTGCTTGGGCTGGTTATATGCTGCAAAACGATTATTTTAGCAAAAATTAACGGAACAGCGGAAATGAGTTACGAGATAAAACAGGATAATAAGTTCAGGTTTATTGAAGAAGGCGAGGGCGAGCCGCTGGTATTGCTGCATGGATTGTTTGGTGCCATGAGTAATTTTGAAAAGCTGATTGATTATTTCAAGCAGTATAACAAAGTGGTGGTACCCATCCTTCCTTTGCTGGATATGGATATCCTCCATACGTCTGTAGGCGGGCTTGCTAAATTCGTTCATAAATTTATCGAATCAAGAGGATATAAAAATGTTCATCTGCTTGGCAATTCACTGGGCGGGCATGTAGGCCTGGTATATGTATTGAAGAGCCAGCCTGATTGCATTAAATCCATTATTCTTACCGGGAGTTCAGGTCTTTTTGAGAATGGGATGGGCGATTCCTATCCCAAAAGAGGGGACTATGAATATATCCGGAAAAAGACTGAGCTGACATTTTACGATCCAAAAATGGCAACCACGGAATTGGTGGACGAGGTTTTTGCCATCACCAATAACCGCTTGAAAGTCATCAAGATCATTGCCCTTGCCAAAAGTGCTATCCGGAATAACCTCGGCGAGGAACTCAATCAAATTAAACTTCCTACGTTATTGATCTGGGGAAATAATGATACGATCACCCCGCCATTTGTGGCAAGGGAGTTTAATAAGCTGATCCCCAACAGTGAACTCTATTTTATCGACAAGTGTGGTCATGCACCCATGATGGAGGTCCCCGACGAATTCAATGTGATCCTTCACAAATTTTTGAAAAAACTCAATGAGCCTGCAACAGTTAGCTGATCATTGAGGTCTTTGTAAAAAAATAAGGAGCCGCTATCCATGTTGACCGGAGAATTACGATCTCAAAATCTGCCCTATTTGCATCTGCAAGACAAGGTGTACCAGGCCCTTCAATTGATGAACGACAACCAGGTAACACATTTGCCGATCGTGGATGGGGAAAAATATGCAGGCATTATCAGTGAAGATGACCTGCTCCAGGTTGACAATGACCATACCACACTGGACCTTCTGCAGCAATCCTTTGGCAACTCTTCTGTAAAAAGCAGCGAACATTTTTTAAAAGCCATTCAGCTTGCCGCCGAAAACGGCCTGAGCGTAGTGCCTATTATTAATGAGGAGAATGACCTGGTGGGCGCGGTTTCTTATAATGACCTGCTAAAGAATGCATCAGAGTTCATGAGCCTGAAAGAGCCCGGCGGACTGATCGTACTGGAAATGGAAAGCAACCAGTATTCTTTCAATGAGATCAGCAAGCTGGTGGAAACAAATGATGCTCAGATTACCCAACTAAACACTTCGAATGATGCGGAAACGGGTATGATGCAGGTGACCATCCGGATCAATAAACCTGAAGTGTCGGATATTGTGGCCACTTTTCAGCGATATGAGTACAATGTAAAATATTATTTTGGAGAGGAATTATATGCTAATGAGCTGCGGAATAACTATGATAATCTGATGAACTACCTCAAGATCTGATGTTTTTTGGCCTTTGTTTAGCACTTGTACAAAAATCCGGTTAATTTAGATCATTCCCGTAGTTCTGGCAGATGCAGTGTACTGTAAAATATTGCTTATGGCTTGTATTAGTGCTCGTCGGCTTTCAGCCCCTGCTTGCGCAGGAAGGTGGAGGGCCGGAAGGAAAGCCTAAGAAAGAAAAAGAGAAACAGGAAAAGAACCTCACTGCTGAAGAATATGTAGTGCCTGCCGGCGAATCTCCTTTTATCGTCCGCAATATTGTTATCGTAGGCAACCGGAAAACACATCCCAGTATCATCCTTCGCGAACTCTCTTTTAAATCCGGTGATGCTTTTCTTTTACAAGACCTCGTAAAAAAATTTGAACTGGCCCGCCAGCAACTCATGAACCTGGCTTTGTTTCATGAAGTAATTGTTGCACTCAAAAGTTTTGATGGCTACAACGTGGATGTGCTGGTGCAGGTGAGAGAACGATGGTATTTATTTCCTGTGCCCTATTTCCGTCCGGTCGACCGCAATCTTAACCAATGGATCGTAGAGCAAAAAGCCAGTCTCAACCGCGTGGATTATGGGTTGAAGCTGCTATATAATAACGCTACAGGCCGTAATGACAAACTTCGCTTCACGGTAGTAAGCGGTTATTCCCGCCAGTTATTACTGAACTACGACAGGCCCTACATTGATAAAGGAATGAAATGGGGCTTAAGTTTTGGCGTTTCACTGGGCAGGAACCGCGAAATGAATTATAATACCGTTGATGATAAACAGGTGTTCTTAAAAGATGAAAGCTATCTCCGGAATTTTGCCCGTGGCTATGTTGAAGTGTCTTACCGGAAAGCCATCCGCACGCGACACCGCCTTGGCCTTTCTTATGGTATGGAAGAAGTGGCCGATACCATCGTAAAACTGAATCCCAATTATTTTCCCGGCGGAAGAAACCGCATCGTTTTCCCTGAGTTATATTATTACTTCAACTATTTCAATCTTGATTATATACCCTACCCCACCAAAGGATATGCAGGTGAAGTGGCTTTCAGCAAAAAAGGGATCTTCAGCTCCTTCAATTCCTGGCAACTGGGTTTGAAAGGGTCGGCCAACTGGCCCCTCGGCAAAAAATCATTCTTCAGCATGAATGCTTTTGGTACTGTCAAGCTTCCCTTCAAACAACCCTACTATAACCGCCGCCTGCTGGGCTATTCCGATATCTTCATGCAGGGCTATGAATATTATGTAGTAGATGGAGTAGCCGGAGGCTATTTAAAAGCATCACTAACGAAACGCCTGCTAAACTTTAATTTCAATTTCAAAGGCACAAAAAAAGTAGCACCGCTCCGTATCCCTGTCAATATTTATGGCAGGATCTATGGCAACACCGGTTATATTTATGATCCCAACCCCGGCGAAAACTTCCTGGGCAACAGGATGCTATTCTCTTCCGGCATCGGCATCGATATTGTAACGATCTATGATTTTGTGTTTAAATTGGATTGGTCATTCAACCAGTTAGGGCAAAATGCCTTATACTTCCATCGCCGCAGCATCTTCTGACACGAATGTTGCGAATGGTACGTTTAAGAATGAAAATATCTGGTTAAAGCCGCTAATGAAGCGAATAGCGTCCTAAGAATAAAGCAATGCATAAGATATGAGAAGTGTATCTTAATTATGATTAAATTGACCTGTGGTTAGGGTTCAAGTAAATTCGCGTTAATTCGTGCCTATTTTATAAAACTCCCTTCAATCAGGTTCATTCGCGTAATTAGTATATATAATGAGAGCAGCAATCTACAGCCGGGTACTGGATGAAGACCAAAAAGAAAATGTTCAGCTTTTTTTTGATGAGCTGACGAGGCAAAAGATAGACCCGGTTATTTTTCAGCATTATTTTGATCAGATAAAGGATGTTATCAATCTTCCGCCGAATACAACTACCTTTTCTTTGTCGGAGCATCTTACAAGGAATATAGAGTTTATCATTAGTCTTGGTGGAGATGGAACTTTACTTGATACGGTGACCCTGGTAAGGGATAAGCCTATTTCTATTATGGGGATCAACTTTGGCCGGTTGGGTTTCCTGGCGGGGATTGGGCAGGATGAGATAAAAACAGCTGTGCAGGCAATAGCCAAGCGTGGTTTTATTATTGATAAAAGGACACTGATCCATCTGGATGCGGATCTTCCCCTGTTTGGCAGTGTGCCTTATGGGCTGAATGAATTTGCCATTCATAAACGGGATACGGCTGCCATGATCAAGATACACACCTATCTTAATGGTGAATTTCTTAATACTTATTGGGCAGATGGTCTTATCGTAGCCACACCAACCGGTTCAACCGGTTATTCCCTCAGTTGCGGAGGGCCTGTGGTCTTCCCGGATTCAGGCAGTTTTGTGATTACCCCGGTAGCGCCTCATAACCTGAATGTCCGCCCTATTATTGTACCGGACAATAATGTGATTTCCTTTGAAGTAGAAAGCCGCTCAGAAAATATAATATGTGCCCTCGACTCGCGCAGGGAAATCGTTGGAAAGAATGTTTCCCTGGCTGTGAGAAAAGAAAGCTTCTCCATCAACCTGTTACGCCTGGGTGAAAATAACTTCCTGCAAACGCTCCAGAACAAGCTTACCTGGGGGCTCGACAAGAGAAATTAATCCTGTGCAGGATAAAAGAAAATGTTTATTTTTCCGTTCTCTTTTAGCCCCAATTCTAGGAAAACCCCCAGACAGAGCCAGGACACGCAACATGATAGATGATTTTATCACTGCCGGACTGTGCCGCTGTAGTAAAATTATTCTGAACATTATTTATCCGGACATGTTGAAAAAGCTCTCATTATTAGTATTCCTGACCCTAGGTATCTTCTTGTTGCCCACCGGGGTACATGCACAGGATGCCATTGTTCAGGAAGGTGAATTTGGCATCGGCCTCGGAGCAGGCCACTACTTCGGCGATCTGAATACCCGGGCTTCCCTGAACCGCCCCAAAATGGCGGCCACCGTTTTTTTCCGTAAAAATTTCAATAATTATATAGCAGCCCGTATCGGTGCCTCTTTTGCCCGGCTGGGTTATGCTGACAAGTACAATACCAAGAACGAATATATGTATCGCCGCAACCTCAGCTTTAATACCAATGTATGGGAGCTGTCGCTGCAGGGCGATTTTAATTTCTTCCGCTTTATGCCCGGGGAACCTGAATACCGCTTCACTCCTTATGTAACCCTTGGCGTAGGCGTGTTCAGCTATGATCCTTTTGCTTATCTGCGTGGCGAAAAAGTTTACCTGAGACCTATAGGAACAGAAGGCCAGGGAAGTGCGCTTTACCCTGACCGTAAGCAATACAGCACCATGGCCATCAGCATTCCATTTGGTGCAGGTATAAAATATGCGCTCAATGAACGGTTCAATATCGGGTTTGAGGTATTGTACCGCTTCACCAATACAGATTACCTCGATGATGTAAGTACGACTTATGTCAGCCCTGAAACATTTCCTGCCAACCCTGATGGCAGCCCCTCACAAGCCCTGCTGCTGAGCGACAGATCGTATGAGCTCGGCCAGCCTATCGGTATCCCCGGACGGCAAAGAGGCAACAGCAAACAAAAGGACCATTTTGTGACAGCGATGGTACACCTGACTTTCAACCTGCAGTCGTACAGATGCCCCACGGCGAACTGAGTTGGTGTTTGTTGACCGATGGCCGAGTGGCCGAAGGACCCCCAATAGCCTTAATATGCAAGTCTGAACCAGTAGTTCCTTTTCCATAGTCACCCGGCCGGCGTATTAATGGCCATCAGCCAACTCCCACCCAAACAACAACCAACAAACATTGCCCCAAATCCGATACCTTTGCGCCCTAATCTACCAGACATAAAGAAAACGAGTATGTCAGCGCTATTGCAAAAAATCGATAAGGACCGGTTGCCCAGGCATATAGCCATCATCATGGATGGGAATGGGCGTTGGGCTCAGGAACAGGGCCAGGACCGGCTTTACGGTCACTTTCATGGGGTGGAGAGCGTCCGCAATATTGTAGAAGGCTGCGCAGAACTGGGTATTGGTTATCTCACTCTTTATGCTTTTTCCACAGAAAACTGGGACCGTCCCGAATATGAAGTGATCGGACTGATGGAATTGCTGGTTACGACCATCCGCAAAGAAGTGGAGAGCCTGCATAAGAATAATATCCGGCTTCATGTGATAGGTGACATGAATATGTTGCCTGACTATGCCCGCCAGGAATTGCAGGAAGCCCTGGATTTTACCAAAGAAAATACCGGCCTCAACCTGATCATGGCGCTTAGCTACAGCGGCCGTTGGGAATTGCTGAACGCAGTAAAGAATATCGCATTTGAAGTAAAGACAGGCAAGCTTGAAGTGGAAGCGATCAACGATAAAACCTTACAAAAATTCCTGGCTACCAGTGAGTTCCCCGATCCGGAGCTGATGATCCGGACCAGTGGAGAGTTTCGTATCAGCAATTTTTTACTCTATCAACTGGCCTATGCCGAACTGTATTTTACACAGGTACGCTGGCCGGATTTCCGTAAAGAAAACCTGTATGAGGCAATTCTCGATTACCAGGGCAGGGAAAGGCGTTTTGGAAAAACAAGTGCACAAATGGAAACAGGGATAAATGGCTAATGGACGGGTTAAAATGCGGAGTGGTCGAGTTTTCGTGAAGACTGCGTTCATGGCTGGTTTCCGGCATTTTCTTTAACAAAGACTTTCGATTTTTACCGTTAATTTGCCGCCCACTAGGCTTGGCTTATTAACAGAGTACAAACCATAAACTATTTGCAATCCCGCATGAAGGAGCGGGATAAGACAGAAAAATCAACCATGCAACGAATTTCACTCCGGATCTGTGCTTTATTGGTAATGGCGTTTGCGGCAGTACTCTCTGTACAGGCCCAGGATACTACTAAGCCGACATCTGTTGACCCCAAAATCCTTGAATGGGAAAATGCCCGGATCCCCAAGGAATACAGAATCTCCAGCGTAGCGATCACCGGTATCAAACATCTCGACACATCTATTGTTTTGTCCATTTCGGGCATACAGACCGGCGACAAGTTCATGCACCCCGGCAGTGATATCTTCTCTAAAGCTATTGCTAACATGTGGCGGCAGAAATTGTTCTCCGGTGTACAGATTTATGTCACCAATATCCAGGACGATAATGTGGCTATTGAGATCAGTGTAGTGGAACGCCCCCGCCTCGGTAATTTTAAATTCATCGGCATTAAAAAATCAGACGCAGAAGAATTGCAGGGCAAGATCGGGTTGACCAAACAAACCATCATCACTGAAAATATTCGCCGGAACGTAAAAGAGATCACTACCAGGTTTTACCAGGATAAAGGCTTCCAGAATATCAGTGTACGCATTGATGAAAGGCCCGACCCTTCCTATGCCAATTCCAATTCAATGTTTATCTATGTTGATAAAGGGAAGAAAGTGCGCATTGATGAAGTTAACTTTTACGGCAATGAACTGGTGGATGGCCTCAAGCTGAAAAAGCAAATGAAGGGTACCAAGGAAATGAGCAAGCTCACCCTGAACCCTTCCAACTACAAAGGACCTTACGGGCCTTCTGCCAGTAAGATGAGTTTTAAGGAGTATGTTAAAGACTGGGGCTTTCTCTCTCTGAGCAAAACCAAAAGAGTGCTGGATCCTTATTTCCGTTTCAAACTGTTCAGCTCTGCCAAATTCAATCCTACCAAATACGAAGAAGACAAAGATAAGATCGTTAAATACTATAACTCCCTTGGCTATCGCGATGCACAGATCGTAGAAGATACATTAGTGACAGATACTTCCAATGCTCGTTTGTATGTGAACATTAAAGTGAACGAGGGAAAAAAATACTACTTCGGTAATATCACCTGGAAAGGAAATGCCAAATACCCCGATTCTTTATTGAATACTATTCTTGGCATCCATAAAGGCGACATCTATAACCTCGACATCCTGAACAAACGCCTGGGTAAAGAAATGTCGCAGGAAGGTGGCGATATCAGCGGCTATTACCAGGATGACGGATATCTCTTCTTCCGCGTGGAGCCGGTGGAAACAGCGGTATATAATGATACGATCGATCACGAGATCCGTATCACTGAAGGTCCTCAGGCCAGGATCAAGAACGTTACCATTGCCGGTAATGAAAGAACAAAAGATCACGTGATCCGTCGTGAGCTGAGAACAATGCCTGGCGAACTGTTCAGCCGCTCAGATCTTATCCGTTCTCAACGGGAGTTGAGCAACCTGAACTATTTCAACCAGGAAACCATTAATCCGGGTGTAGTACCCAATGCAGACGACGGGACGGTAGACATCAACTGGAAAGTGGAAGAAAAATCATCCGATCAGCTGGAGCTTTCCGCTGGTTGGGGTGGCGGTATTGGCCTTACCGGAACACTGGGTGTAACGTTCAACAACTTTTCCATTAAAAATATCTGGAAGAAATCAGCCTGGGATCCATTGCCAACCGGTGATGGACAGAAGCTGAGTCTGCGTGTTCAATCCAATGGACGTGCCTTCCGTTCTTATAACTTCTCTTTCACCGAACCCTGGTTAGGTGGTAAGAAAAGAAATTCACTGACGCTGGCGTACAACAACAGTAAATACTCCAACGCATTTGATCCATACACAGGACGGATCGATCAGAAAAGATCTGATACAAACTATCTTAAAGTAAACGGCTTCTCTGTAGCATTAGGTAAGCAACTGAAATGGCCGGATGATTATTTCAGCCTGGTATACTCGATCAACTTTACGCAGTATATCCGCAGGAACTACGCCATCTTCGAAGGTGTGGGTGCAACAGGCCGCTCTAATAACCTGAGCTTTAAAATTGCATTGCAGCGTTCTTCTGTATTCGATCCGATCTTCCCAAGAAGCGGGTCCAATATTATGGCGAGCGTACAATTCACGCCACCCTATTCATTGTTCAACCCTGACCTGGTCAATTCCCAAGACCCGTATAAAAACCCTGAATACCATAAATGGCGTTTCAATGCAGAATGGTATGTTCCTATCGGCCGCCCAATGGGTGCTGAAAAGAATCGTCAGTTTGTGTTGAAGATGGCTGCCAAGTATGGCTTCATGGGCCGCTACAACAACAAGCTGGATTACTCACCGTTTGAACGCTTCCAGGTGGGTGATGCGGGCCTGACCAACAACTATGGTCTGCTGGGCTATGATATCATTGCGCATCGCGGATACCCGGTTTATCAAACTTCAGATCCTACAATAAACCCGGACAATAGCAACACTGCTTCACGTTTCTTCACCATATTCAACAAGTACCAGCTGGAACTGCGTTATCCGTTAGTGACCAACCCGGGAAGTACTATTTATGGTCTTACGTTCTTTGAAGCAGCCAATGGCTGGTATGATTACAAAGACTATAACCCCTTCCGCCTGCGTCGCAGCGTGGGTGTGGGTATGAGGTTCTTCCTGCCAATGTTTGGTTTGCTTGGATTTGACTATGGTATCGGCCTTGATCGTATGCAACCCGGCCAGGGGCTTAAAGGTGCATCCAGGTTTACCTTTATGCTGGGCTTTGAACCGGAATAATTAGCCATTCAAAAAACCTTACATACCATGAAGAAGATCATTTTAATTGCAGCAATCGCCCTGATGGGCAGCATGGGCGTGTTTGCACAGAAATATGCCATTATCGATACACGCTTTATACTTGATAAAATGCCGGAATATAAAGCTGCACAAGAGCAGTTGGACAATATCGCGCAGGAATGGCAGAAAGATATTGATGCAAGACAGGTGAAGCTGGATCAGTTATATAAAAATTATGAAGCGGAACAGGTGATGCTGAGCGATGATCTGAAGAAAAAACGCCAGGATCAGCTTTTTGTAACAGAAAAAGAACTGCGTGACCTTCAGCGTCAACGGTTTGGCTTTGAAGGGGACCTGTTCAAAAAAAGACAGGAGCTCATCAAACCGGTACAGGATAAAGTGTATAACGCAGTTCAGAAAATCTCCTCCCAGCGCGGATATGATTTTGTGCTGGATAAAAGTGAAGGAATTACCATTATATTTGCCGACCCCAAACTGGACAAGAGCGAGGATGTGCTGAAGGAATTGGGGGTCCGCAATTAAGCAGGCGGATTGTTAAAAAAACCAAAACGAGCAACTTTTTATCACTCTATATTATCTGTTAAGAACAAAAATTGACAAAACCTCCAAAAGAGGGCAAAGAAAAAAACTACCATGAAAAAATTGAAAGTATTAGTAGCGGCGGTTTGCTTGGTGTTGGTAACCAATGTTTCCCAGGCGCAAACAAAAATCGGCTATATAGATGCTGAAACGGTGTTGTACCTGATGCCAGAAGTAGCAAAAATTGATTCAATGATGCGTATCTATCAAACAGATACCATTGGCAGGGAATATACTTCTCTGTTACAGAACTACCAGCATAAAGACAGTATCCTGCGCGATACTGTGGCACACCCCCTGGTTCCTGCAGTAAAAGAGCAGTATCAGAAAGATCTTTTCCAATTGACACAAACTTTGCAAAGCTGGAATGAACTTGCCCAGCAGGCTTACCAGAATAAGCAAAATCAGTTGCTGGCCCCTGTAATGAAAAGGATCAATGATGCGATCAATGCAGTAGCGAAAGAGAAAGGCTATACACATGTATTGTCACGCGAAACATTGTTGGTGGCCCCTGAAGCAGATAACCTGTTGCAGGCGGTAGCTAAAAAGCTGAATATAACAGTGCCTCCGCAATTATTACCTGGTTACAAACCACCGGTAGGCGGCGGAGTTCGCTAAGCGATTTCGAATAAACTATTACAGCCCCATCCGCTCATGCAGGATGGGGCTTATTTTTGTATATATGCAACAAGCAAATCCCATTGGCGTATTTGATTCGGGCTATGGCGGCCTCACGGTTTTGAGAGAGATCGTTCGCCAGTTGCCGGAGTATGATTATCTCTATCTCGGTGATAATGCAAGAGCGCCTTATGGCAACCGCTCTTTTGATACAGTGTATCATTACACGCTGCAATGCGTGGAGTGGTTTTTTGCACAGGGGTGTTCATTGGTGATACTTGCCTGCAACACGGCTTCTGCAAAAGCATTGCGCACCATCCAGCAGAATGATCTGCCAAAGATCGCTCCCGGTAAAAGAGTGCTGGGGGTGATACGGCCTACTACAGAGATCATTGGCCAGTTCTCAGAAACGCAGAGCATTGGCATACTGGCCACCAATGGTACAGTGGCCTCCAACTCCTACCCGGTGGAGATCGCTAAATTTTTCCCGCAATTAAGGGTTTACCAGCAAGCCTGCCCCATGTGGGTACCCCTGGTAGAAAATAATGAGCACCTGGGTCATGGAGCGGATTTTTTCGTTAAGAAAAATCTCAGGGAGATATTGGAGAAAGGAAAGGATATCGATACGATGCTGCTGGCCTGCACGCATTACCCTTTACTGAAAGATAAGATAGCTGAATACCTGCCGGTAGGTGTAAAACTCGTATCGCAAGGCGAGATCGTGGCCAGCAGCCTGGCCGATTACCTGCACCGCCACCCGGAAATAGAAAGCCTTTGCAGCAAAAATGGGCAGCGGGTTTTTTACACTACAGATGCCCCTGAGGATTTTGACAACCATGCGACCATTTTCTTTGGCGAGCCGGTGAAATCAAAACATATGGACCTGGATGCCAGTCTCTAAGATCATTTCAGACTCCCGGATCAAGAATTATCCGTTTTTTCCTCCAAATATCCCCAGCTTGCCCTACCTTTGCCGTCCTTTCACGGCCAGCGGGTGTGGTGATCCGCAGGTGCGAAATGAAACCAGGTCCGTTCTCCCGGGCCATATTTCAAAAAATCCCGCCTAGGCTCTTGGCCGCCGTAGTAATACGGAGGCGGTAAAGCTTCGGCGGATAAGAAAAGTAAAAGATTATGAAACGTACATTTCAACCTCATCGTCGCCGTCGTAAAACCGTTCACGGTTTCCGTAAACGTATGCAAACTGCCAATGGCCGCAAGGTGCTGGCAAGCCGTCGTGCTAAAGGCCGTAAGAAACTGACTGTTTCTGACGAAAGGAAATTAAAATAAACTTCAGCCGGGTAACCCGGGTTAATTGATATTTGTATAGCTCCCGGTTGGGAGCTATTTTTTTATCTGGTAATATCGCATATGCCTCAAAACACACTTGGCAAGCATGAAAGGCTGAAAAGCCGTAAGCAGATTGAATTCCTGTTTCAGCAGGGACAGCGGTTTGCCGCTCCGCCATTCCGTGTGTTTTATGTAATTAAGAAAAAGGAGCTGAAAGAAGCTACTGGTTCCCTTCTGCAGTTTGGCGTTGGCGCTAGCTCGCGTTTCTTTAAGAAGGCAGTTGACCGGAACTGCATCAAGCGCCTGGGTCGTGAAGCATGGCGTTTGCAGAAACGTGAATTGTTGCAAGCACTGGAAGAACAAAACAAGCAGCTGGATGTTTTTTTTATCTATACCGGTAAAGAACTTCCTGCATACGCAGAAGTGTTTGCTGCAACAACGGGGATCATTCAAAAACTGGCCGGGAAAATAAAGTGAAAACAATCCTTCGCATATTAGCACTGCCCTTTCTGCTGCTGATAAAAATTTACCAGCTGATCATTTCTCCCTGGATCGGTCCCAAGTGCAGGTACACACCTACCTGTTCGCATTATGCTGCGGAAGCATTGAAAAAGCATGGTGTATTCAAAGGCTTATGGCTGGCGATAAAAAGAATTTCAAAGTGTCATCCATGGGGAGGCAGTGGATATGATCCGGTACCTTGATCTAAAGCGTATCAACTAATGCAAGGAGCACAAAAAAACGCAAAGCGCGCAACGTTGCGATCTTCGCGTTCACGTTGCGCACTTTGCGATACGATACTTTTTTGCAGAAAGATTTAAGTCCTACTTCACTGCTGCTGCATAATTCGCTGCCACCTTTTCCCAATTGATCACATTCCATATTGCTTTCAGGTAGTCAGGGCGTTTGTTTTGATATTTCAGGTAATAAGCGTGTTCCCAAACATCAATGCCCAGGATCGGTGTGCCTTTTACTTCAGCTACGTCCATCAGCGGATTGTCCTGGTTAGGAGTGGAAGTTACTTCAAGCTTACCATCCTTTACGATCAGCCATGCCCAGCCTGAACCGAAACGGGTAGCGCCTGCAGTGCTCACCTTCTCCTGCAGTGCTTCGAGTGAACCAAAAGTTGAATTGATCGCATCAGCCAGTTTTCCTGAAGGCTTGCCGCCTTTTGCAGAAAGCAATTCCCAGAAGAAACTGTGATTCCAGTGCCCACCGCCATTATTCCTTACAGCAGGTGATATTTTACCAGCATTGGCAACGAGTTCTTCCAATGACTTTTTTTCATGCTCGGTTCCTGCGATTGCTTTATTGAGGTTGTCAACGTAAGCTTGATGGTGTTTGCCATGGTGTATTTCCATGGTCTGTTTGTCGATATGCGGCTCCAATGCATCAGGTGCATACGGGAGCGCAGGTAAAGTGAATGCCATAGTATATTTTTTATTTGGTTATTCTAAACTAGCTATGCCAGTTAAACTGATACCAAAGTTACGGGTTATGTGGATTAAATCCTGACCATACTGCTGCATTCTGCAAGCACAATAATCTTTTCATCCTTTTTCTATTTTTCTTTTGCAAAAACCCGCAGGTTTTAAGCATAATTTTTGATAGTAAATAACATCTTGTTTTACTAAACTGCTAAACTAAAATTCAACTGTTATGAGAAGTGTCACCCAATTATTTTGCGTGATGGCTTTCATGTTTATGCTTCCTTTTAGCATATTCGGCCAGTCACGCCAGGTATCTGGAACAGTAACGAACAGTAAAGGCGAACCTGTTCCGTTAGCAACTGTTCAACAAAAAGGTACCAACAATGCTACAACAGCGAATGACAATGGATCATTTACGATCAATGTTACCGGTAATAACCCGGTGCTGATCATTTCTTCTGCCGGTTTTATTGCACAGGAAGTATCAATTGGTACATCAGCGACCTACAGCATTCAGTTGCAAGAATCAGGTACATTGTCTGAAGTGGTGGTAACTGCCTTGGGCATTAACCGTCAGCAACGTTCCCTGGGCTATGCAACACAAGAGGTAAAAGGTGAAAACCTTACCTTAACAAAAGAGCAGAATGTGATCGGGTCATTGGCCGGAAAGGTCGCAGGTGTTCAGGTCACAGGTTCATCCGGCGCCAGTATGGGAGGAACGCAAAAGATCAAGATCAGGGGCATTAACTCCTTGCTTGGAACGGATCAACCATTAATTGTTATAGATGGAACGCCTATTTCCAATGCGAACTTTGCAGGTCGCAATGGCGGAGATTATGGTAATGCGGGACAGGATGTCAATCCTGAAGATGTGGAATCAATAAACGTGCTGAAAGGCCCGGCTGCATCTGCCCTATATGGTATTCGCGGACAGTACGGAGTAATATTGATTACAACCAAAAAAGGGTCAAAGGGTGCAAAGAAAGTGAATGTGCAGTTGAATTCTGCTGTATCAATCGAGAAGGTCGGGAATTTACTGCCTATGCAAAATCTGTATGGCGGCGGTAGTGTGCAAACCTGGCGCACATTAGGAAATGGCGATAAATATGTTGACATGTCTATTGATGAAAGCTGGGGCCCCAGGATGGATGGAACCATGGCCAGGCAGGTATTCAGTTTTTATCCGCAAGATGCTGAATACGGACTGTTAACACCGTTTAATCCACACCCGAATAATATCAAAGATTTTTTTGAAACCGGGTCCACTATCAACAATGGTATTACGGTTTCCGGAGGCAATTCCAATTCCACCTTCCGGCTTAGCTATAATAATACAAGGATTGAAGGCGTGGAACCCAACACATGGTTAAGAAGGAATAATCTTAGTGCCAGTGCCTCACTTGACCTTACTTCAAAACTTACAGTATCCACCAACTTTAATTATGCAAACAATAGTGGCCAGCGTCCGGCACAAGGATATGAAGGCGGGTCGCGCAACATGTTCCAGTGGTTTCAAAGAAACCTTGACATGAAAAGGCTGAAAAATTACCGGTACAGCGATGGAACTTTTCTTCACTGGAACCTTTCCCGGCCTAATTCAGATGGATCAATGAGCAGTTATGAACCGCTCTACTGGAACAATCCCTATTTCGAGGCATATGAAAATCCAAGTAATGACAGCAGGGACAGGATATTCGGTGATGTGGGTCTGAGCTGGCAGGTTTTGCCCGGACTTAAATTAAGCGGTTTCGTTCGTGCAGATCAGTTCACTCAAAATATCGAAACCCGTGAAGCAGCAGGTGGATGGAAAGTGCCCGGGTATTCATACGGAAAATACCAAAACAAGGAGATGAACTATGAATTCCTTGGTCAGTATACTAAATCATGGGGTGATATCTCTGTAACTGCCAACGCCGGTGCGAATCTTTACAACAGGCGTTATTCTTACGTATCCGTTGCCACAGCAGGAGGATTGTCAAGCCCTGATTTTTATAATATTGATGCATCAATTGACAGGCCCGGTGCCAGCACTTACCTGCTGCGCAAACAGATCCGCAGTTTGTATGGAATGGCTTCCATTGGTTATAAGAATACCTATTTTCTCGATGCTTCTATACGTAATGATAACTCTTCTACATTACCTAAAGGGAATAACTCGTATTGGTATCCTTCCATTTCCGGAAGTTTTGTATTCAGTGAACTGGTTAAATGGTCACCGCTAAGCCTGGGCAAACTAAGACTCAGTTATGCCAAAGCAGGATCAGATCTGGATCCCTACCTTACTTCATTTACCTACAGAGTGGGAGGAGTATATGGAAACAACAGTACTTTATATGTGCCGGATGAATTGATCAATCCGAATATCCAACCTTCTTTTGCACATTCATATGAAGCAGGTATTGATCTCCGGTTTTTAAAAGACAGGCTTGGATTAAGCTTTACATGGTATCAGCAGATCAATAAGAACCAGATCATCCGGTTGGATGTATCCGGTACAAGCGGCTATGGTTCGGCAAGGATCAATGCAGGGGAAATTCAGAATAAAGGAATTGAGCTAAGTGTTTCCGGATCACCTGTTAAAACAAAAGAGTTTTCATGGGATGCTATTTTTAACATAGCAAGGAATAAGAATAAGGTGGTGGAATTATATCCCGGTATGGATGTTTATACGCATGATCAGAACCGCTACAGCGGGGTCGATGTTTTTCTCAACTCCTATGTCGGAGGTTCTTTTGGCGATCTTATTGGTAAAGCCTATCAAAGGGATGAAGCTACAGGAAAGATTTTGTTGAACGACAACAACCTGCCATTGTACACACAGGCTAACCACAATTTCGGTTCAGTGCTGCCCAAGTTCACAGGCGGTTTTCAAAATACTTTCCGGTTTGGCGGCTTTAATCTTGGTGCAATGATCGATTTCCAGTCAGGCGGGCAGTTTTTCAGCTGGACACAAATGATGGCTGTTAAAACCGGCCTGGCAGAAATAACAGCAGCTACAAATGACAATGGAAAAAATGTCCGTGATCCGCTGGCCGATGGCGGAGGCGTAAAAGTGACTGGTATACGCGCTTCAGATAAAACAGAAGTGACAGCGTATGTGGATGCCAAAGCGTATTACCGCACCACACTTGGGACCCATGTGTATGAAGAATGGTTGTATGATGCTTCTTATATAAAATTAAGAGAACTGAGGCTTGGATACACTTTTGGAAAATCTGTTCTGGGCAAGCTTCCTTTCAGCAGTGTGAACCTTTCACTTATTGCACGTAACCCGGTTATGATCTGGCAAAAAGCTCCTAAAGGTATAGACCCGTCTGAATTGTCTACCGGAAGTGCACCGATCAGCTGGCTGGAAACAGGTGGATTGAACACAGTTCGTTCATTTGGAGCAAATCTTATTATCAACTTTTAAATCATTTCCCATGAAAAGAATGATTTTAATTTTATCGGGTATCAGCCTGCTGGTAAGCTGCAATAAATTTAATGATGATATAAACAGAGATACAAACAATCCAAGTAGTGCAACAAATATGCAGCTGATCAACAATGCATCGTTGTATCTGCCCGGACTTAGTTCTGCACCCCAGGGAGAGTTTAATGCGCAATTCCTTTCTGAAGCACAATACCCCAATCTATCGCTTTATACACAGGAAAACTATGATTTTACCGGGTATTACACCGGGCCGCTAATGAACCTGGAGGAAGTGTTGAAGAACAATACTGACAATACAGAGTGGCCGGTTAATAACCAATTGGCTATTGCTAAAATCCTGAAAGCATACTTTTTCTGGCATATTACAGACAGGTGGGGTGATGTGCCTTTTGATCAGGCACTGCAGGGAAGTGCTGGTTTTTCTCCTCCTTATGACACACAGGAATCGATCTATGAAAAAATATTTGCCCTCCTGGGAGAAGCAAATACAATGATAAATGGGGCAGATATAGCTAATGATATTATTTACGATGGTAAAATGGCCAAATGGAAAAAACTGGCAAACACCATACATCTGTTAGCGGCCCTTCGATTATCACAAGTAGATCCTGCCAAAGCACAGGCGGAATTTAATACTGCTTTAACTGCCGGAGTTTTACAAAGTAATGATGATAATCTTGTTTTCAGACACCGCAATGAAGAAGCCAATTGGAATTTCTGGTATGATCAGATAGAAAATCAGGGAAGGTTCTGGTGGGCGCTGAGCGACAAACTTGTGGCTAACATGAAACCATATGATGATCCGCGACTTAAGGTTTATGGGAATAAGAATACGGTGGGAGACTATGTGGGGCTTGAATATGGAACACTGGACCCTGATTCGGAAGATCCCTCTCTTCTTGGAGATGCTATCTGGAAGGCAGACGCCCCTGTTTACCTGGTTACTTATGCGCAGGTCCTTTTTGCCAAGGCAGAAGCTGCTAAACGTGGTTGGATACCAGGGGGCGACGTGGAAGCGAAATCCAACTATGATCTTGCTATTGAACAATCGCTTCGTCAGTGGACAGGCAGTACAAGTGGTTTGGCTACCTTAATGGCTCATCCGGAAATCGCCTACAGCTCTGCAGAAGGGCTCCAGAAAATTGCTACACAGAGATGGGTGCATCTTTTTATGCATGGCTATGAAGCATGGGCAGAGTGGAGAAGAACCGGGTTCCCTGCATTATCTCCTCCTGCCGGAGCGCCTGCAACCCAGGTTCCGACAAGACAGGCATATCCTGTGAGCGAGGAATTTAATAACAAAACGAATTACCTGGAAGCCATTCAAAGGCAGTTTAACGGTACGAATACGATGTATGGTAAAATCTGGTGGGATAAGCCTTAGGTGTTTGTTAGCTTCCTGCAATCAGAATTAAAAAAAGACCTGGTAAAATGCCAGGTCTTTTTTTAAAAATTTCAATAAGGGATTTGTCATCTGTTATCTCTTTCTCCGGAAAAATTCTTTCATCAGCGCTCCGCATTCTTCTTTCATCACACCTCTTACCAATTCTGTTTTGGGATGAAAAGGCCAGTTCATTCCTGCCGTTTTGCGGTAGCCGTTCTTGTCATCGTCGGCGCCATACACGATCTTGCCGAGCTTGCTCCAGTAAAGTGCTCCGGCACACATAAAGCAGGGCTCCACGGTAACGTATAAAGTAGCTTCAGGCAGGTATTTGCTGCCTAATGCATTGAAAGCGGAAGTGAGTGCGATCATTTCGGCATGGGCTGTAGGGTCATTCAACCGCTCCACCATATTGTACCCCCTGGCAATGATCTTTTCGTTCAATACCACCAGGGCTCCCACGGGAACCTCATCTTCATCAAAAGCCCGGCGGGCCTCTTTAAGAGCAAGGGTCATGAAATATTCATCTGTCATAAAGGAATGAAATTACAAAAGATAAGGGATAATGCTTGGGCGACACTTGACACAGGCCATTTCATACTGGCATGATATTTTGGTTACAACAGTATTCTTTCATCTTTAAAAATACCGGTATGAACAAATTATTAGTTGGCTTTTCTGCAGGACTGCTGGTAGGCATTCTGTTTGCGCCTGCCAAAGGCGCAGAAACCCGTGGCACCATTGCCCGCCGTGGAAATGAGTTGAAGAACAAGTTCAATGACCTGGTTGATGCAATAGCTGATAAGTTTGATTCCCTGAAAGCTGAAACTGAAGAAATGATGGAGGAGGGAATGCGGCAGGCCAAATCATATCAAAACGAAGTGAGCTGAATTAATCTCTTCCTGCAGAAAGTATTATCCCCTTGGAAACAGAACCAGGCATCGCCCCAAAAGGGCGGTGCTTTTTCTTTTATATAAAACAAAGCCCGTGAAGAATCACGGGCAAGAAGCTTGTTGCTTTTGAAGCAACATACTCAAACCGAAAAACACAATATACAGTACGATTAAAGAAGAAGGATCAATAACAGGATAATGATGATGATAGCTCCAAAAGAAAGATAAATACCCCTGATCTCCTTTGCCTCTTTATTCATTTTACGAAGTTCCTTTTTCAGCGCTTTCTTTTCTGCACGGGTAAGGGTGGATTTATCCATTGCCCTGATCTCTTCCACACGATTGCGGATCTCTTCTGCACGCGCTTTCTTTTCCTCTTCAGTCATTGCTGCGATCCTTTCTTTCAGCGGGCGCTTATCGTCTATTGTGGTAGCATAACTGTTAGTGATACTTACGATCAATATAAGGCTGGTAAGAATGATGCTGATCTTGGTTTTCATGTTGTAGACTTGATTTGGTGATAAAGTAATTTACAAAAATTTGTCCAGTTCTGAAAAGTAAGCTCTTTACAGCCAATTTACTGTAAGAAAATCATAAAATGTGGCATAATTTCCCCAATAATCATTATAGGCTATCCCAGGAGCTGATCCGGGTGTTTTAATTAACTTGGACTTTCAAATACAATCATGCCTGCTACCGGTTATACCAGCCAATTAAATGCCCTCCGGCAATACTTTGATTCCGGCCATACAAGACCCTATGAGTTCCGGAAAAAACAATTGCAGCAGCTACGCCAGGCAATACTTGATCATGAAAAAGAACTATACGAAGCTTTGTATAAAGACCTGCATAAAAATCCGGAAGAAAGCTGGGTGACTGAACTGGGCATGGTGATAGCAGAGATCAATACATCGATCAGGAACCTGCGTCGCTGGATGAAGCCGGAAAGAGTGGCCACCAACCTGCTTAATTTCCCTTCAGGAAGCCGTGTTTTAAAAGAGCCGTTAGGGGTGGTACTGATCATTGCACCATGGAATTACCCGTTCCAGTTATTGATCAATCCGCTTGTGGGAGCAATAGCTGCAGGTAATTGTGTGGTATTGAAGCCAAGTGAAATAGCTCCAGCAACAGAGGCGGTGATGAAAAAAATAATCACGGGCTTATTTCCTGAAGAATACATTTTATATGTTCAGGGCGATGGTGCCGAAATAGTGCCGGCATTGATGAATAATTTCCGGTTTGATCATGTATTCTATACTGGAAGCACAGGTGTGGGTAAAGCTGTTTACAAAATGGCTGCTGAAAAGCTGGTGCCTGTAACACTGGAATTGGGAGGCAAAAGCCCCTGCATAGTGGAAGAGGATGCAAGTATTGATGTAGCTGCGAGACGTATAGCACTCAGCAAATTTTCCAATGCCGGGCAAATGTGTGTAGCGCCGGATTATGTGCTGGTACATGTTTCCAGGAAAGAAGAATTGATACAGGCATTGAAAAAAGCTATTCACCGGTTCTTTGGCGATGATCCTGCACAAAGCAGTGAATATGGTCGGATCATAAATGCAAAACAATTTGACCGCCTGATCAATTATCTGAATGAAGGAACCATCGTCGCTGGCGGAACCAGCGATAAAGAACAATTGTATATTTCCCCAACCATTCTTACTGACCTCGCCGCAGAAGCCCGCCTCTTGAAAGAGGAGATCTTCGGCCCTGTTTTACCCATCATCAGTTTTACAACAGCAACAGAAGCAAAACAATTGATCGAACACAACCCTGATCCACTGGCTTTTTACCTTTTCACGCAAAACAAAGCAAAGGAAAAGGAATGGCTGGAGTCGGTTTCTTTTGGTGGAGGTTGTATAAATAATACCGCATTACATTTTACCAATAACCGGTTGCCATTCGGAGGCAAAGGCAATAGCGGCTTGGGCCAATATCATGGCAAATATTCTTTTGATACATTCAGCCACAGGAAATCAATATTGAAAACACCGACCTGGCTGGACCCGGCTATTAAGTACCCACCTTTCAAAGGAAAGTTAGGGCTGTTCAAGAAAATTGTCCGTTAACCAGCTAAGCTATTCTTTGTGCTCTTTGTTGTCTTTGTGGGATATTGCTCCCACAAAGACAACAAAGAGCACAAAGGAAAACTACCTCCGAAATATTTGTGGGAAAAAAAACATGAAAAGAAATAAACTCAGAAAATTCCTGCTTGTTATAACTTTATTTTTTGTAGCTTTTTTCAGCTATGTTGAAATTGTGACCATGAATCAAAAAAGCATGACCTACCGGCAAAAACTGCTGAAAGCATTTTACCCCGTTTTAATGTTTTTCAACAAAACCACCGGTAAAAATGGTAAGACAATGAATAATACAAATGGAATAACTCCTCCGGCCTCTATATACGATCTTTCCGTTACGTTGAACAATGGATCGCAACTTCCACTTTCCAGCTTAAAAGGAAAAAAGATTTTACTGGTGAACACGGCGAGCGATTGTGGCTACACGCCACAATATGAAGATCTGCAAAAATTATACACCGATTACCAGGATAAACTGGTGGTCATCGGTTTCCCGGCCAATGATTTTAAAGAGCAGGAAAAAGGAACGGATGAAGAGATCGAGAAATTTTGCAAATTGAATTTTGGGGTCAGCTTTCCTTTGGCAAAAAAGAGTTCTGTTATTAAGGGTGCTAACCAAAACCCGGTATTCAGTTGGCTTAGCGACCCTGCCAAAAACGGATGGAATGATCAACCGCCAACCTGGAATTTTTCAAAATACCTGGTGGATGAAAAAGGAATACTGATCAAATATTTTGATCCGGGGATCTCACCTTCAAATCCCGATGTAAAAAAAGCAATTGAACAAGAATAAAAATTGGGGTCTTAACTATGAACTGGATTTTACTGATCATTGCCGGATTATTTGAAGTAGGATTTGCTACCTGCCTGGGAAAAGCAAGAGAAGCCGGCGCCAATACCACTGCCTGGCTGATAGGTTTCTTTGTTTGCCTCGGCCTTAGCATGTACTTACTGAACAAAGCGTCACTTACTATTCCATTAGGTACCGCTTATGCCGTGTGGACAGGTATTGGAGCAGTAGGGACTGTATTAGTAGGAATATTCATTTTTAAGGAACCTGCCACTTTCTGGCGGATGTTTTTCCTGTGCACATTAGTTGGTTCTATTGTAGGATTGAAAGCTGTATCCTCACACTAAGAGGGTCATTTAATTAATGATCCCCATTTTTTTCATCAAAAATGAGGCGCTTAGTTTTGTGCATACGCCATCCTTCAACTTGTAATCAAATACCAGCTCGTCGTTGATGATCTCCGATTCAAAACATTTATTGCTGATATAAGAAGGATCGGCTTCTGCCAGTTGGGATACTGTAAGGTCATGAGTGGCAATGATGCCACAGGCTTTGGCAGCCACCAGTTTGCGGATCAGCCCGATAGTTCCGTTATGCTTGTCGTTGCTGTTAGTGCCCCGCAATATTTCATCGAGAATGATAAATGTTTTTTCACCTGCTTCCAGCTCATGAATAATGGATTGCAGTCTTTTTAATTCTGCATAAAAGAATGACTCACTATCCTGCAGGGAATCGGTAATGCGCATGCTTACATGCACCCTGTAGGGATAAAAAGCAAACCTGTCTGCACACACGACACTGCCACTTCTTGCCAGTACCAGGTTAATGCCCAATGTGCGGAGGAAAGTGCTTTTGCCCGACATATTGGAACCTGTAAGGATCACGAACCGCTGCTCTGCAAAGGAAATACTGTTGTTGATCCGTTTATGGGCCCGGATAAGCAAGTGTCCCATATTCTCAGCTTCCAGTGTTTCATTGCTGCTTACAGCAGGCGTGCAGAAACCGGGATTATTATAAGCGAGATTTGCAAAACTGTTAAGCGCTTCCGCTTCGCCCAAAAGCTTTAACCAGGGCAGGATCTTTTGCCCGTTTTGCTGTTTCCATTTTTCCAGGCGGAAAAGAACATGCAGGTGAAAAAGGAATAAACCATTCAGCAGCATACTCACCAGCAGGTTCACGATGGTTTCAAGGTAGTTGAATAAAGAAGCCAGTTTACGGATAGATCCTGAAGCTGTATCATTTCCTGTTTTAAGCCCTTCCTGCAACCGCTGCAATAACGGTGATTGGAAGGACTGACCTTCCAGTTGTTTCAATTGCCCGGCAAACTGCTGCAATATCTTGGTCACTGAAGTAGATACTGATAAATGTGCCGAGATCTTTCTTGCAAATGAAACCGCTACCACCAGGTTCAGGATAAAAAGGTCATAAAAAATGTTCAGGGCCTGTTCCTGTTCTGTTATAAAAAAATAAACCAGGCAACTGGTGGAAGCCAGTGGCAGCAACATTAAAAAATAATAGAGGGTCTTATTTTTAAAAGCCGGAGCTGTTTCCAGCCAGGCTTTCAGTTGCTGCATTTCTTTTTCCCGCGTATCCAGTAAAGAGCCATGTGCCTGTAAATGCTGACGGAATTCCAGTTTGTCTTTCAGCTCTGCAATGGCCTTTTGTCTCTCTTCAATGCTGGTGGTGTTTGGATGCAACAGGCTTTGAGCCAAAGCTTCTTTGCCAAAAGAGGTGCTGCAGCGGTTGACATAAGGGAACAATCCACCTTCTCCAAACATATCGAGGTCGTAAGAATAAGGATGGTGCGGATCGGTATATTCTTTTCCTGTGCTGTAAACAGAAGGGTTGCCTTCCAGGAAACTGATCTCATCGCTGTTCAGCTTCACAAGGGCTTTATAGAAAGCGGTCCTTTGCTGCATCTGATCATATACCCTGATCATAAGCAGGAATACGACCAGCAATACCAGGGTGCCAATGATGAAACCGGCAGCGCCTGTTACCAGTGATTTATATCCCAGGAATATAAAACCGCAAAACAGCAGCAACCGGAGCAGGCTGAGCCACCCGAGTTGTTGTTTCAGTAATTGAGCTTTGGAAGAATAACGTGCTAATAGCCCGGAATAAACAGTTGATGCATCCACTTGTGTCAGTTTGAAGGTTAGTCAACCGGGCACTTTTCATGATAGTTCACCAGTTGGATCGGCGTTTTCTCTATAGCGAAGCCGCTATAGGTTTTCGCCACTTCGTCCAGTACTTCATTCACTTCTTCTATTGTATTCAGTGTTACCAGGCGGTTGCGGAATTCCTTGATATTGGGCAAACCTTTCAGGTAATTGGCATAATGCCGGCGCATTTCATTGATGCCAACGATAGGGCCTTTCCATTCCACGCTTTTCTGCAAATGTTTGCGGGCCACGTTCACGCGTTCTTCTGTGCTTGGTGGTGCCAGGTGTTCGCCGGTGCGCACAAAATGCTTGATCTCATTAAAGATCCAGGGGTAACCGATAGCAGCCCTCCCGATCATTATTCCATCCACACCATACCTGTTTTTATATGCCAGTGCTTTTTCAGGGCTGTCGATATCTCCATTCCCGAAAATAGGAATATGTATACGCGGATTGTTTTTCACTTTACCGATCAATGTCCAATCAGCTTCTCCTTTATACATCTGTGTGCGCGTGCGGCCATGAATGGCAAGCGCTTTAATGCCTACGTCCTGCAGGCGTTCGGCTACTTCTTCTATATTGAGTGTGTTATTGTCCCAACCCAGACGGGTCTTTACCGTTACAGGCAATGAGGTTGATTTTACCACGGCCGAGGTCAGCCTCACCATCAGGTCAATATCCTTTAATACTCCGGCACCGGCACCTCTGAGCGCTACTTTTTTTACCGGGCAACCAAAGTTGATGTCGAGCAGGTCGGGGTTTGTCACCTCCACGATCCTGGCCGCCAGAGCCAGGCTTTCTTCATCACCACCGAAGATCTGGATGCCGACAGGCCTTTCGTAATCAAAAATGTCCAGTTTTTTACGGCTTTTGATGGCATCCCGGATCAACCCTTCTGATGAAATGAATTCCGTATACATCAGGTCGGCCCCATTATCCTTGCACACGGCACGGAAGGGCGGATCGCTTACATCTTCCATCGGAGCCAGAAGAAGCGGAAAATCAGGAAGTGATATGTTGCCTATTTTTACCATAAATATCGGTTGAGGGCAGAATGCCTATAAAAAAACAGTAACTTCTGCCAACTCTCAGCTATTTTTGCGCCTGCAAATTTACGGCTAATCAGGCAAGTTGCAGGATTAAACTCGCCAACCTTCAAACTATGTACGACAACGACTCGAAAGGCATTTCTTATTTGGCAGGATTCTTCATGCTGATAGCATTCGTTATCGCCGGCATGATGTTCACGCAGGTGATAACCGGGCCGATCTGGACAGGTTTGACGGGTAAGAATATATCCGTGCTCCGGGATGGGTTGATGGGTCCGGAAGATGCAAAAGCGGTAAAACTGATCCAATCCCTTAGCGCTATACTCGGATTCCTGGTGCCTACTTTTGTTACAGCGTTCCTGCTTCATCGCCGCCCGGTAAAATTACTGGGTTTTGAAGCGCACAACATGCAGGCAAAACAATTGGGCATTGTGATACTGATCATCGGAACGGCTTTGTTTGTTTCTTCCTCGCTTTCTTTTCTTACTCACCTGATACCTGTGTCGCCTTCATCCAAAGAATTCTTTGACAGGCTGGAAGAAAACTATAACAAGCAAGTCAGTATCATTATCGATCTCAAAACAGTAGGTGATTATATCCTGGGATTGGTGATCATGGCTTTGCTGCCGGCTTTTTGTGAAGAAGTCCTTTTCCGCAGCGGCTTTCAGAATTTCCTTACGCGGGGCACCAATAATCCCTGGCTGGCGATCATTGTGGTGAGCACACTTTTCAGCCTTATGCACCTGTCTTATTATGGATTTCTTTCAAGGCTCTCGCTTGGTATAGTATTGGGAGCTTTGTATTATTATTCCGGAACGATCTGGTGGAGCATCCTGGCGCACTTTATCTATAATGCTCTTGCTATTACAACGCTGTATGTATATACGCTCCAGGGTAAGCCGCTTATGGAAGCAATGGATGAAAAGGTGGAAAATTTCTGGGGCATTCTGGCACTGCTGCCCCTGATTGGTCTATTTATTATTTTTAAAAATACCACTGCGAAAAACAGGCGCAGGCTGGCTTAAATTATTTGCATGGCATTCAACTGGCCAACATTCCGCACGAGGGCTCTTACTGCTATCGTTTTTGTTGCTGTAATGCTCACCGGTTTATTATGGAACCAATGGAGCTTCCTGGTACTTTTCTCCATTATTCATTTTGGCTGCTGGTGGGAATATTTCCGCTTGCTGGAAAAGATCCATCGTGTTACCTATGATATCTATGTAAAGATGGGCTGGATGCTGCTGGGTTATGGGCTGATGATCTGGTTTTGCGGCAACATGTACAGGATTGCCAGTTATGGAGTGCGGCAGAATGTTTTTCTGCCTGTGTCTATTGCCGGATTTATTTTGCTGATAGTAGGGATTTTTATGAGCAGCAAAATAAAACTGAAGTCGTTTGGTGCAGCAGCATTAGGGATATTGTATATTTCTCTGAGCTGGGGTTTATTACTTTATTTATTTTCTTCAACGATAAACCTGGCTGTTCCTTTTTATAATTTCTCTCTTACAGGCCCGATAATCCCCATTATTATCATCGCCAGCATCTGGATCAATGATACCATGGCATATATCGTAGGTTCTTTTATCGGCAGACGACCGCTGTCTTCCATTTCCCCAAAAAAAACATGGGAAGGAACGATCGGCGGTATAATACTGGCAGTTGGCATCGTTGGCTGGCTGTTGCCTTTGCTTTTCCTGCCAAAAGAACTGAACACTGATCTGAAAGGTACCACAATGCTTTTTGCCCCGGTTGCCCTTATTGCAGCAGTTATGGGTACACTGGGCGACCTGCTTGAATCAAAACTGAAAAGAATGGCAGGAGTTAAAGATAGTGGTAGTATTATGCCCGGGCATGGCGGCTTCCTGGACCGGTTTGATTCATTGCTGGTAGCTATTCCTTTTGTTTGGCTGTTTCTTTATTTTCTTTTTTTCAAAAGTTAGCTTACGTGACACCTGTTTAGCAATAAACCGGCGAAACATTATCTTTGTCCCTCAATTTTCAACCTTATGACATTCCATAAAGAAGGATATACATCAATTGCCGTAGCTGCCATCATTTTTGGTGTGATCAATCTTCTGTCCTTTTATTTCCTGAGCTTTAATTATCCCCTGATCACTGCCCTGATCTCTATTGTTACCCTGGGACTGCTGATCTTTATCATATCTTTTTTCAGGATCCCCAAACGAGTGCTTACCATTAATGAGAATGCCATCATTGCTCCTGCCGATGGCAAAGTGGTGGCTATCGAAGAAGTGCAGGCCGATGAATATTTCAATGACCGCCGCATCCAGGTATCTATTTTCATGAGCCCGCTGAACGTGCATGTTAACCGGAATCCTGTCAGTGGTGATGTTGTATACAGTCAATATCATAAAGGAAAATACCTCGTGGCCTGGCACCCAAAATCGTCCACAGAAAATGAAAGGCATACAACCGTATACCGCAAAGGAGATAAGGAAGTGCTTGCCAAACAGATTGCCGGGGCATTGGCCAAGAGGATCATCAACTACCTTAAATCAGGCCAGCAGGTAAAGCAAGGGGATGAAATGGGATTCATCAAATTTGGTTCCCGCGTTGACCTTCTGTTGCCTCTTGACGCCAAGATCAAAGTGAAGATCGGTGATAAGCCCCAGGGAGGAGTTACCGTTGTGGCTGAATGGTAATAATGCTAAAAGATCTGTTCAAGTTCTTTTAAGGAATTCACTACATAAGTCGGTTTGATATCCATTTCAGTTATACCCAGGTGATTGACAAATACCTGGTCCATTCCTGCATTAATGGCTCCCTGTATATCGGCATCAAGGGTATCTCCAAGCATGATGCTGTTGTTTATGGTAGCGCCGGTTTTCTGCAAGGCATAATCGAAGATCTCTTTGTTGGGCTTTAAACTATTGGAACCTTCTGAGGTGATCACTTCTTCAAAGAAAGTATCCAGCCCTGAATATTTGAGTTTGCTGTGCTGAACCTTTTCAAAACCATTGGTAATAAGATGAAGCTGGTAACTCTTGTCTTTGAGGTATTGCAAGATCTCTTTGGTGTGGGGAAACAGGATGGTCCGCGTGGGCAGCTTTTCCAGGAACAGGATGCTCATGGCTTTGGAAAGCTCATCATCAGCGATTTTAAAATCGAGCAGGGCGAGCCACATCCTTTTTACCCTCAGCTCATCCTGGCGGATAAAGCCTTTGCGGTATCTCTCCCAGAGTTTATCGTTATGAACAAGATAATTCCTGTAGAACAGCTCAAAATCGTGTACACCTCTTTCTTTTAGTTGCAATTCCTCATAAAGACTTTCCAGGGTCACGCGGGCATTGGCATCAAAGTCCCAGAGGGTATGGTCCAGATCAAAAAACAGGTGTCTGTATTTCATGGTTGCAAAGTACGGCCAGGAATTTGTGTTTTAAATGTATTTATTGATAAATCATTTTTAAAAATCCCAGTACTTCGCAGTATAAACGAGATTATTTATGAATGTATTGATCACAGGTGCTTCCCGCGGAATAGGTAAAGCCATCGCTGAAATATTTGCTGCAAACGGCCATTCAGTTTTCCTGAGCAGCCGCAATGAAAAAGTGTTGATGGAAACAGCCCGCCAGCTTCAATCAAAATATCCGGCGGTTTCTGTAAAAGCAAAGGCATTTGATCTTGGTAGCAAGGAACAGGCCATAGCCCTGGCTTCCTGGGTACAGGAATCCGTTCAGGCACCTGATATACTCGTGAATAATGCGGGCAGCTTTGAGCCGGGCAGTGTTTATAACGAACCTGACGGGGTGCTTGAAAGCCAGATGGCCACTAATTTATACAGCGCCTATCATCTTACCCGTGCTCTTTTACCTTCCATGATGAAAGAAGGGAAAGGGCGCCACATCTTCAATATGTGTTCCATTGCCTCACTGAAAGCCTACAATAATGGCGGAGCATACAGTATCAGCAAATTTGCTTTATATGGATTCAGCCAAAATCTGCGGGAAGAAATGAAACCATATGGAATCAAGGTAACTGCCGTGTTGCCCGGCGCTGTGCTGACCGATTCATGGGAAGGGTTCGATAATAGCAACAAACGCATCATGGAAGCCAGCGATATTGCTCAATTGGTTTATGCTGCTTCTCAGCTGTCTATTCAGGCTTGTGTGGAAGAAATACTGGTGAGGCCGCAGTTGGGGGATCTTTAAGAGTGACCGACCATCGATCAACGCTCAACAGACAATAATTGCCTTCCAATGAAGTTTTTACGAACTTTTAGCAAATCCAGTTCTACTTTTAGGGGGCATGAAAAAAGGCATTCTTATAATTTCAATACTGCTGCTTGTGCTGGCAGCCAATGCCCAGGTGGTACTGAAGACCATCGTCACCGAAGGGCCTGTGATTGCTGGCGAACCTTTCGTTGTGCAGTATGTATTGGAGAATGCAGAACCGGAGGATGATTTTTTTCAACCTGATTTCAGGCAGTTCCGTTTTGTGAGTGGCCCTAATACCTACACGGGGGCGAGCTTTGGAGCAGATGGCCCCAAACGCCTGAAGAATATCACTTTTACACTTGTTGCATTAAAAGAAGGCCATTATATCGTGCCTGGAGCCAGTGTGAAACTGCATGGCCAGGTGTTCAAGAGTGAGCCTGCTCCACTGGAAGTGATCAGCAGAGCTGCTGCGGTGCAAAAAGGTATATTGTCTGAAAAGCCTTCCCTGGCTACCGACTCTTATCTGCAACCGGGTGAAGACCCTTATGAAAAGATCCGTCATAATCTTTTCATGAAAGTGATGGTAGATAAAAAAGCTTGTGTGGTTGGCCAGCCTGTTACGGCTACTTTTAAGCTTTATTCAAGACTCAATTCCAAGTCGGATATTGTTAAGAATCCGGGCTTTTACGGCTTTGCCATACAGGATATGATAAACCTGGCAGATAATGTGTCGGCAACAGAAACAGTGAATGGGAAGAAGTTCCAGGTACATACAGTACGTAAAGTTCAGCTCTATCCTTTACAGGCCGGGCTTTTTACCATTGACCCCATGGAAGTGCAAAGCAGGGTGGAATTCTCTACCAGCATGGTAAGTAAAAAATCTGAACAGGAGATCGTTGAAGGAGTGATACCTACTGAAGATGAATTGTTTTCCAAACCGGGATTTAAAGTGTGTGAAACCAGTATGCATACTGAACCGGTAGCTATTAAAGTAAATCCTTTACCGGAACATGGCCGGCCAGCTGAATTCAGCGGGGCCACCGGAAAGTTTACGATAGCTGCTTCCCTGGAAAAACAGGAACTGGCACGCAATGAAGAAGGCGACCTGGTGGTGACCATAGAAGGCAGAGGGAATTTTCCCCAGCTTGCGGCGCCTGTAGTGTCCTGGCCCAAAGCGATGGAAGGTTTTGAACCAGAAATAAAGGATTCGTTAAACAAAGAGCTTTCTCCACTCGAAGGGAGACGTGTATTCACTTTCCGGTTTATTTCCAACCAGGCAGGCACTTATACCATACCGGCTATCAACTTATCTTTTTTTGACCCCGACAGCAACCGATACAAAACAACTTCTACCAAACCTATAACAGTAAAAATAACTGAAGCAGCGGCAAGGAAATTACAGGCAGGTGCGGAAAAAGAACCGGTACTTAAAAAGAGTGTTCTCCTATGGATCATAACAGGTGTTGCTATTCTTGCCGCCACCCTGTTTGTTGTAATAAGAAGGAAAAACAGGAAACCGGTGCAGGCAGAACCCGTAAAAATAACACCGGCCAATAAACCGCAGGTAACCGGGTTGCTTCAGCCAGCTTCTATTTTACAGGAAGCAGAAGGCCATTCTTTTTATGCTGCTTTAAGGACGGCTATCTGGCAGTTCAGCTCACAGAAGTTTAAATTATCCGGCAGCAGTATGAACAAACGGTCCTTGCAGGAAGAGCTTCAGCAGGCAAATATTACTTATGCTGATCAGCAGGAACTCTTGCGCATCCTGGATGCCTGTGAGGAAGGATTGTTTACCGGCGCGTTGGAAACCGGCAACAGGAAGGAACTGTTGGAAGAAACACGTCACTTACTGCAGAAGATAGCGGATACGCCATTACCTGAATAAACTATTCTGAATACTTATATCCCACTCCCCTTACTGAATGAAAATACTTGGGATTACGGCTGTCTTCCTCAAAGTATTTACGGAAGTTGAGAATGAAATTATCAATAGTGCGGGTAGTTGGATAAACATTGTAACCCCATACTGCCTGTAAGATCTTTTCCCTTGGCACCACCTCATTCTTGTTTTCGATCAGGAGCTTGAGCAGCATTGTTTCTTTTTTGCTCAATTGTATCTTACCACTTGAGCGCGTAGTGGCTTCCTGTGCTTTGAAATCAATTAAATTATTGCCAAACGTATAGCTGTTGCCAACAGAAGATTTATCCTGCAGTTTCTTGTTCTTGTTGATGAGCTTGTGCACCCTGAGTAAAAGCTCTTCCAGGTTAAAGGGTTTGGTAAGATAATCATCAGCACCTTTCTTGAGGCCCAGCACCCTGTCGGCACTGGAGTTTTTGGCACTGAGAATAAGGATCGGCACTTCATTATTGCCGATGCGGATACTTTCGGCCACACTGATGCCGTCCATTTCAGGGAGCATCACATCCAGGATGATCAGGTCAAAATATTCGGTTTCAATGGCCTTAAGGGCAGCAGCCCCATCAAAAGCAGAAGTAACATCATAACCCTCCAACTCCAGGTTAAGTTTTAACGCCTCATGAAGGTTCTCTTCGTCTTCTACCAGCAATATGGATGTTTTCTTTTCGTCGCTCATAACCTGTTTTAAGGGTTAAAGGTGACTGCAAAATTAGTTCCGTGCGGATTATTGTTTGTCACCGAAATGTCCGCATTATGATCGTGCGCTATCTTGCTGCAAAGATACAAACCCAGGCCGGTGCCCTGCGTTTTCCGGGTGGCTTCATTGCCGATCCGGTAAAACTTCCTGAATATCCTTTTCTTTTCTTCATCCGGGATACCAGGCCCCTGGTCAGCAATGCTTAACTGCACAATGCCACCAGACCTGGCAAGTGTAGCAATGATAGCACTTTCTTTCGGAGAATACTTAACAGCATTTTCAAGAAGATTGTTGATCAGGATCTGAAGGAGCATTGCATCGCCTTTAACATCAACATCAGCTTCTACTTCGCCATTGAATGTTCTGTCGGGAAAACGGTTCCGGAAATCCTGCAGGCAATCTTTCAGCAGGTCAGAAAGATCCAGTTCTTCCTTGGCAAAAGAATAACCGCCTTCCAGTTGAGATGAGATGAGGATATTATTCGTGAGAAAATTAAGCCGTGAAGTTTCTTCGAGTGTGGTGCGGATCAGTCTTTTTTGCTTTTCAGGTTCAAGGGTGTATTTCTGCATGGTTTCCAGGTTGAGCCTGGCCACGGCAATCGGTGTTTTTAATTCGTGGGTCACTGCCATCATAAAATTCTGCTGCTGTTGTTGCAACCGGAATTGACGTCTTACTGAGCGGAATACGAAAGCGGCTGCAAAAATGATCAGGGCCAGGAAGAAAAGCCCTTCACTGAGATGCATAACAGTTACCCTTTTTTCGGCTGCTGTTATCTGCACAAATTCCTTGTGGTATAAGGAAGGAGAAATGGTGCTGTCGATTGTGGCATTGAGTTGCTTCAGCCGGAAATCTGCCAGTGAATGGTTTTGTTTTTCCAGCGAAATGAACCACCATGCCAGTGCAGCTACAATGTAGGTCAGCATCAGCCAGTAAATAAAAGTGGCCCTTCTTATTTGTTTTCGGCTGTTATCGGGCATGTTATCTGGGTTGCTTTTCCAGCCGGATGCCTGCATTCAGAACATTCTGAAGCGGGTCTTCCCGCATGATCTGTTCGAGTGTGAATTTATAAGTGCCGGCTTTTAGGCTTTGCTTTTCGGCCAGTTCTATCCGGTGTTCATATATATCGTCCATACCGCTGGCCAGCCATCCTTTTTCGCTGGTGGCAAGGGTGAGGTCTTTCTGGATCTGCAGGGTGGAATCCTGACCAGGCCCTTTTACATAAAGGTTGACATAGATATTACTGAAACTGTATTTTTCATTATGCCGCAGCACCAGGAAGATCCTGTACAGGGAAGTGGTATCTTTTATAGCAAATTCAAAAGAAGGCCTGAAATTGCTTTTCCAGGCATGCTGGGGAATGGTCACTGTTTTTTCATAAAGGTCAATGGTAGTGCAATTATACAGCAGGCACGAAACAAAGATGGCAATGATAGACCTGGAGAAAAGCTTTTTCAAATCTGGAATTTTTACAAAAGTAGTAAAGGTTTAAAAAGTTTAATAGTTTAAAAATCAGCAGACCCCAAGTTTTAAACTATTAAACCCTTAAACTTCCTGGGCCTTTACAGCACGTTCAGCACCTGCTCCTTCGCCTTTTCCAGTTCATCCTTCATCAGCACCACACATTTCTGTATGGTGGAATCGTATGCTTTGGAGCCGGTGGTATTGATCTCCCGGCCGATTTCCTGGAGAATGAAAGAGAGTTTTTTTCCTTTTGACTCTTCGGGCTCCTGCAAGAGGGTTTTGAAATAATCACAGTGGTTTTTTAAACGGACCTGCTCCTCGCTGATATCTATCTTTTCAATATAGTAGATCAGTTCCTGCTCCAGGCGGTTGCTATCGTAGTTTTCCTTTCCTACCTGCTCTTCCAACAATTTGGTGAGCCCTTCCCTGATCTTTACCTGGCGAAGGGGTTCGAGGCGGATCACTTCCTGCTGTTGGGTAAGTATATTATTGATACGCATCAGCAGGTCCATTTCAAGTGACCTGCCTTCATCCAGGCGATGGGCATTCAGGTCTTCTATTGCCATCAGGATGATGCTTTGCAATTCCCCCCATTCTTTATCATTAAGCGTTTCGGCAGTGGGGGTGATCACTTCCGGCAGTTTCACCAGCGTACTCAGTATATGCGATGTATCCAGGTTAAGGGCGGAAGACAGTTCGGCCAGCGGTTTATAATATGCTTTGGCCAGGTCTGTATTAATGGTAACGGGTTTTGAGCTGCCGGTTTCTTTCAGGCTGATAGTGCAATCAACAGTACCACGGCCAAGTTTTTCGGAGAGGAGACGGCGGATATCAAACTCAAAAGGTTTTAACATAGCTGGTAACCTTAACTGCAGTTCAAATTGCTTACCGTTTAAAGACTTGATATCTACAAGGAATGTTTTATCGCCAGCATTTTTCTCGGCTCTTCCAAAACCGGTCATGGATTTCAGCATGAGGACTTATTTTTTGATTTGATCAAAGGTATCTTAATTATTGTATCTCTGTGTGGCTAGTATTACTGCATCTGTGCAAGCATCCATCTATCGGTTTCTGAAAGTAAAAATCCCTTCGAAGTATCGAAGGGATCATTATAATGGATGGGTTAGTAAGTACAGGGAAAACGAATTTCCCATCACAATATTAAATATAATTTTTACTATCCAAAAAAAAATCATTAAGAATTTTATTCACATTTTAGAATCGACTGTGGATAATAGTGGCACCTCTTTTAATGGTTTGTGATGCTTTTTCAATCCCTGTTGCTATTGTTTGCTATGTAATAAGTGTATGCATGTTGTTTTTTCAATCTTTTGAAACCCTTGCCCAGCCTATGTTTCAAAAGATGATATTTTATAAATCTATTCATTGCTTATTGTCTTTGATCAAGCGGAAACATGCGCTGCCATGTATTTGGAACTGCATTCAACCGGTAAAAATGCCGGTTAGTTTGCCCAAAAAAAAATTTACCCCGGCTGGCGTTTCCGGCTACAAAAAATGCCCCCTGCTTTCCATTAGCCCACTTATGCGGTTAACTTTGCAGACAAATATTCCCGTTTATGAAGTTTGATAAACCTGTTCCGCTTACCCAAATAGCTTCCCTGATCAATGCAGAACTTATTGGTAATACTACTGCACAAGCTACTGGTATCAACGAAATACATAAAGTAGAAGAAGGTGACCTGGTATTTGTTGATCACCCGAAGTATTATGAAAAGTGCATACAATCTGCCGCCAGTTATATCATCATTAATAAGCAAACTGATTTTCCTGAAGGCAAGGCATTGCTGATCACAGAAGATCCGTTTGAAGCGTATCAAACCATTGTCCGTCACTTCAGACCTTTTGCCCCATCCATGCAAATGATCAGCAGCACCTCCTCAGCAGGGGAAGGAACAGTGATCATGCCGGGCGCATATATCGGTAATCATGTGCAGATCGGGAAAGATTGTGTGATCCATCCCAACGTTACCATAATGGACCATTGTATTATTGGTGATAAAGTGGTGATACAGGCAGGCGCCGTAATTGGAAGCGATGCATTCTATTATAATAAAAAAACCAACCGGGATATTCATTATAAACGGATGCTCAGCGCCGGCCGTGTAGTAATTGAAAATGGCGTGGAGATCGGTGCCGGCTGCACCATAGACAGGGGTGTAAGCGGCGATACACTGATCGGGGCTGGCACCAAGATGGACAACCTTGTTCATATCGGTCATGATACCGTGGTAGGAAAAAACTGCCTCTTTGCTGCACAGGTTGGTATCGCAGGCGCCACCATTATTGAAGACAATGTAATACTGTGGGGCCAGGTAGGCGTAAGCAAAACCCTCACCATCGGAAAAGATGCTATTGTGCTGGCGCAAAGCGGTGTGCCCTCTTCACTCGCCGGCGGCAAAACCTATTTCGGATATCCGGCAGAAGATGCTTCGTTGAAGAGAAGGGAGTTGGTGTGGATAAAGAGGATACCAGAGCTCTGGCACAAAATCATGAAGCACGAATGATGCGAATGAGGTTAAAGGGCGAAGATTTTGTATATAAGGCACGAATGGCGCAAATGGATTCTGAAAGTTGAAGACTGGTTACATTATTGAGTTTTCTTTATTTTAAACAAGCTTCAACTTTCAGAATCCATTTGCGCCATTCGTGTTTTAAGTTAGCGAGATTCTAATTAAGGACTTATTCGCGGGATTCGTAATTGTGGGATTCGTAATCGTAAGGTAGTTGGTCGGCAATGTTCTTCCAACTCCAGTAGCCCTGGTTGATCCAGTCTTTCTGATCATAGTAGTAACCATTTTCTTTAATGGCAATTGCATCCCTGATATCGATATAGGATATCTGGATGGCAACATTTTTGGGTAGCTTGAACTGCTTGAGGTATTCAGGGTCGGGCTTTTGTTTGGTGTAGGTGATGCTGATCTTGCGCGGATACCAGATCTCTATTTGCAGGGTGCTGTCGAGCGCTCCATAATACAGGGTGTCATAGGGGTTGCTTATGCGGTCGAATTTTTTGTCATTGGTTTCATCCAGCATATCTACGGTGTAGCCATTTTCAAGGAGCGTGCTGTCGTAGTAGCTGCGCATGAAATGCAGCTTGGAACCATAGTACGCTTTTTCCCGGTTTTGGGCCCATACATTTTTGAGGCTGTCGCTTCCATCGAGCTCTGAGTAGAGGCAGAAACCGCTATAGGAGCTTATGTCTGTATTGTAATTGTAGATAAATGAATCGAGTTGGTAGCGCAGGTTATAGCCAAGGGCTTTGTTTTCCATCTGTAAGGGCTCGGTGGCTAATACACGCAGCTTATTGCTTTTTTTAAGGAGATAAAACTTCAGGACCTCGGGATTGAGCAGCGTGGTTTTGGCGGCGTTGGGTGTGGTGCCAATAAAATGATCGATGAAAAAGCTGCCGTAGCGTTCCCACCCGTCTTTCAGTTCATTGCTGCTTTTAATGATCACTTCTGTCATGCTTTTTTCTTCACGGGCCAGTTCAATATCGGGGATCACGGCATCTGAATGGCTGATACGGAGCTGACGGGTTTGATAGCCTGTAAAGCTGATGATCAATTCATACCCACCTGATTTAAGGGAAAGGGAAAACTCACCTTGTTTATTGGTCACTGTTCCAACAGTTGTGTTCTGGCAATAAACAGAAGCACCAGCCAGCGGCTCCCTGGTAGCAGAGTCGATGATCTTTCCGGAAACGGTGAATTGAGCTTTTGAAGACAGGGAAATAATACACAAGAGCAGGAAAACAAGATGCCTGGGGTTTTGCATAGTACTGAATTGAGTATTAAAGATACATGTTAAGGAACGTTGGAAATAGCGTAATTGTGCTATGATAAAATACTTTTAACAACGCATTTGAACGGAAACTGTTTTTTCCTAAGGTTTCTGGTCCAGGTACTTCCGGCAGGCTTCCCGTATGCTTTGTTCCAGGGGAGTAAAATTGAAGCCGGGCAAAGCCTTTTTCAGTTTATCATTCTCGAATGTTGTATTGCTATGGGCTACAATGGCACTTTCTTTAGTAAGCACAGGCGAATGGCCGGTGAATAATGATCTGACCTTTTCCCATCTCCAGGCAATGCCCATCAATGCACGGGTGGTTTGTCTTTGGGGTTTGGGTTTGCCGAATGCATCGGCCATGGTGTCAAGCAATTGTTTGAAAGTCCAGTTGTCGCCATTAACAATGTATCGTTGTTCTGTTATATCTGTTTCCATCAACAGTGCGGTCGCTTTTGCCACATCTTCCACTGCCACAAACCCATTTTTCCCGGGACTGTACCAGTTAAATCCATCATGAATGCTTTTGAAAATAGCACTGCTGCCGTTATTCCAATCACCATAGCCAAGAATGGTTGAAGGGTTAAGGATCACAGCATCCAATCCTTCACCAATACCGCGCCATACTTCCAACTCGCCTTTATGTTTACTTTTTGCATAATGCGTATTGGCTTTACTGTTTTCCCATTTGCTGTTTTCATTCACCGATTGTCCCTGAAGTGTGCGGCCCAACGCTGCAACGGAACTGATATGCACGAAGCGGCGTACGTTTTGCTCCAGCGCTATGTTCACTACGTTGGCTGTTCCTTCCACATTCACTTTATACATCTGCTTCCTGTGGCGGGAAGAAAAGGAAACAACTGCTGCAGCATGAATGACCGTGTCAATATCCTGCATGATCTCTGAAAGAAAAATAACATCCAGTATATCTCCTTCCACCCATTCCACCTTGTCGAGGATAGCCGCGGGAATAAAAGCCGGTAAACGCGAGCTTTCCCTGCGGATGGCCTTTACAGCGTACCCTTTCTCCACCAGCTCTTTTATAATATAAGCGCCGAGGAATCCAGTGCCGCCTGTTACAAGGATCTTAGTAGACAAGTTTGATAAATTGGTTATTAAAATGGCTGCGAAGATAATTATGATTGGCTGTCGCTGTAGTTATAATATCCTTTCCCAGTTTTCCTTCCCCATTCTCCTTTTTCCACTTTTTCTTTTTGGATATAAGATGGTTTCAGGCGGGCGGGCTGGTTCATTTGTTCATATACCGAACAGCTGACGGCATAGTTCACATCATTGCCGATAAGGTCCATCAACCTGAACGGGCCCATTTTAAAACCGGTTGCTTCCAGCAGGTTGTCCAATTGGGCAAAACCGGCTTTGTTTTCTTCGGCCAGCCGCAGTGATTCAATATAAAATGGACGGGCTACACGGTTCACGATAAAGCCTGGAGAATCTTTACACACCACTGGTGTTTTCCCAATGGCCCTTGCCAGGTTTACCAGTTCCTGTACAAGAGCAGGAGAGGTATAGCTGGTTGATACCACTTCCACCAGTTTCATTAATGGTGCAGGGTTGAAGAAATGCATGCCGATCACCCGCTCAGGATTTTTTATACCTGCAGCAAGCTGGGTTACAGATAAAGAGGAAGTGTTGGTGGCAAAGATGCATTCACTGTGATTGATCTCTGCCAGCTGATTGAAAAGAGCGATCTTAATAGCAGGTTTTTCTACAATAGCTTCGATGAACACATCAGCCAAACAGCTTTGCAGATCGGAAGTAAACACTATACGATCATAAATAGTTTTCTTTTCCTTCTCGCTCAGCTTTTGCTTTTCTACAGCTTTTTGCAGGTTTTTTTCAATAGACATTCTTGCCTTATTCAGTATCTCGGGGTTGAGATCATATAATAAAGTAAAGAATCCCGCTTGCGCAGAAATCTGGGCAATGCCGCTACCCATGGTGCCGGCCCCGCAAATGCAAATGCTGCTGATGTTCAAAATGACCTGATTTTGATTGTAAAGATATTTGTTTATCTTAAGTAAAATTTTTACCATGACTGAACCAATTACCGAACAAGCCACCATTCCTGCTGCCCCTGCACCGGGGAATAGCACCCCTAGGATAAAAACTCCATCCACTATTGCTTTTGCAATAGGCGTTCTTTTGTTTTTTATGCCATTTATAGATATACGATGCAACGATATGTCGCTGCAGAAAGTGAATGGTGCAGAACTGGCAACCGGTTTTAAGATCAAAGGGCCGGATTCAGGAAACTCCTTCTTGGATGGATTTGGAAATGGTGAACGTAAAACAAAAACAGGTTTTTCCAGCAATGATAAGAAAGACCCCAATGTGTATGCGTTGGCGGCACTTGCATTGGGGGCTTTAGGGCTTTTATTATCTTTTTCCAATGCCAGGTTGGGCGGTATCGGCGGAGTGTTAACCGGATCGTTGGCTGCTGCGTCCCTGATCGGCTTATTGATCGATATAAAAAGACAGATAAAAGCAGATCTTAGTTTAAAGAACGGCGATGCCGGTATAAAAATAGCCGTGGATTTCACTCCCTGGTTTTACCTGGCCGTTGTATCCTTTATTGTGGCAGCTTACTTCAGTTATAAGCGAATGAAAACTTAATAATAAACGGCTAGATGGCCGAACTGAACTGCTTCAGGAACCTTACATCATTTTCACTGAAGAGCCGGATATCATTGATATCGTATTTCAGCAATGCTGGACGTTCAATGCCCATTCCAAAAGCAAAGCCCGTGTATTTATTAGGATCAATGTGGCAGTTTTGCAGCACATTCGGATGCACCATTCCGCAACCCAAGATCTCTACCCAGCCTGTTTTTTTACAGATATTGCAACCCGTGCCCCCACAAATAAAGCAGGTTACATCCATTTCAGCACTTGGCTCTGTGAAAGGGAAATAAGAAGGGCGGAAGCGTACTTTCACATCCTTTCCATACATCTCTTTTACGAAGAAATATAATGTTTGCTTGAGGTCAGCAAAAGACACGTTCTCGTCGATATATAAACCTTCTACCTGGTGGAAAAAGCAATGACTGCGGGCGCTGACGGTTTCATTGCGATACACACGGCCCGGGCATACCACACGAATGGGTAATCTGCCTTTTTCCATTTCTCTTATCTGTGTATTGCTGGTATGCGTACGAAGCACCCAATCAGGATTCTGCTGAATGTAAAAAGTGTCCTGCATGTCACGGGCAGGGTGATGGGGGGGCAGGTTGAGCGCACCGAAATTATGCCAGTCGTCTTCGATCTCAGGGCCTTCTGCTTCTGCAAATCCTAACCGCTGGAAAATGGAAACGATCCTGTTTTTCATCAGCGTAATAGGGTGGCGGCTACCCATGGGAGTGGGATCGCCGGGCAGACTGAGGTCAATCTGCTGGCCTGAACTGGCAGCTCCGTTATCCGTCAGTTGCTTCAGCTCTTCATATTTCTGTTCTGCAAACACCTTGAAATCATTCAGCACCTGCCCGAATTCCTTTTTCCTGTCGGTCGGCACATTTTTCATTTCACCCATAACCGCTTTCACAAGACCCTTTGTACCGAGGTATTTTATGCGGAATTCTTCCACCTGTTTTTCGTCAGTGGCAGTGAAAGAAGAGATCTCTTTTTTGTAAGCTCCGATTTGTTGTAACAGTGACTCCATAAGTCCGGCAAAGATAGGTTAGCTTAACGTAAATTTGCCGGTATATGTCAGACTACCTTCACCTTTCCGACTATCTCTCCCCCCTCAACCTGCATGAGATTTCCCAGGATGAGGGCTATAAAGACGGGCAATTGGGAAAGATCATATCCGTATATGATGGCGAAATGCCTGATCTCGATGATGTGCAACTGGTATTGGTCGGTTGCGGCGAACAAAGAGGCAGTGGTATGATCGGTTCAGAGAACAGGACCCCGGATACGATCCGCCGTCATTTTTACCAGCTTTTTTACTGGCATACAGATATCCGTATTGCCGATATCGGCAACCTGCAGCCCGGCGCTTCTTTTACCGATTCCTACGCAGCCCTTAAAATGGTGATCAAGGAATTGATGGCTGATGGCAAAACCGTGGTGGTGCTTGGCGGCTCCCATGATCTTACCCTGGCACAGTATCATGCCAACGCCGACAATAAACGTTTGATGGAAGCATCAGTAGTGGATGCCCTGATCGACCTGGACATTACCTCTCCGTTCCGTCATCAGAATTTTCTGATGGAAATGCTGACAGGAGAGCCTAATTATATACGGCACTACAATCATATCGGTTTCCAGAGCTATTATGTGCATCCGCGTATGCTTGAAACGCTGGATAAACTTCGCTTTGATTGCTACCGGGTAGGCCATGTAAAGGAAAGCATCGATGAAATGGAGCCGGTGATCCGCAACAGCAACCTGTTCTCCTTCGATATTTCAGCGATCGCCAATGCGTATGCGCCAGCTAATGCGCTTACCCCAAATGGCTTTAACGGAGAAGAGGCTTGCGCCCTGATGCGCTATGCCGGCATGAGCCCGAATGTGAACAGCATCGGTATTTATGGCTACCAGGCTCAACATGACCGGGATGAACTGACAGCCCGCCAGATCAGCCAGATGCTTTGGTACCTGATTGATGGAAAGAGCCGGGCAAGAAGGGAAGCTTCTCTCGATCAGCGGGATTCATTCAACGAATTCCATACAGCTTTTGCAGAAGTGGAAACCACTTTTTTACAAAGCAAAAAAACAGGCCGCTGGTGGATGCAGTTGCCCGATAAAAAATACATAGCCTGCAGTTATAAAGATTACCTGCTGGCAAGCAGTAATGAAATACCGGAGAGATGGATGAGAGCACAGGAAAGGCAATAAACGACAAAAGTTTTTTAATAAATACATAAAAGAAGTTCATGATTAAAACGGGTATTTGTTCATTCGGAATGAGTGGGAAAGTGTTTCATGCCCCTTTCATACAGGCGCATCCTGGTTTTGAATTGACCGCAATAGTGGAAAGAACAAAGAACGATTCAAGGGAAAGATACCCCGAATCCAGGCTGGTTCGCTCTGTAGAAGAATTGCTGGAAGATAAATCCCTGCAATTGATCATTGTGAACACGCCTGTGCAAACGCATTTTGATTATGCTAAAAAAGCCATACTGGCCGGTAAGCATGTAGTGGTGGAAAAGCCATTTACCGTTACATCGGCACAAGCGCAGGAACTGGTTGATACAGCCAAAGAAAAAGGAGTGCTTCTGTCGGTATTCCAGAACCGTCGCTATGATGGAGACTTCAGGGCAGTAAAAAATGTGCTGGAAACAAAACTGATCGGTGAAATAAAAGAAGCAGAAATAAGATACGATCGTTACCGTCCGGAGATCAGCTACAAAAAACATAAGGAAACAGATCTTCCTGGTGCAGGCATTACTTATGATCTGGGTGCCCACCTGGCTGATCAGGCGCTGCAATTATTTGGCTGGCCACAGGCATTGTTTGCCGATATGATGGCTATGCGCGATGGAAGCCCGGTGGATGATTATGTAGAGATCATTTTATTTTACCCATCTTTCAGGGTAAGATTAAAAGCTTCCAACTTTGTGAAAGAACCTGTACAGGAATATATATTCAATGGCAGCCTGGGAAGTTTCCTGCAAAAACGTTCCGACCTGCAGGAAACAATGTTGCTGAAAGGTGCTGTGCCCGCTCTTCAATCATGGTGTCCTGTTCCTGACAGTCCTGATGGTTTACTGCACACCACAATAGATGGAAAGGATATCCGGGAAGAAAGAACGGCTGTGCCGGGCAATTACATGGGGTTTTTTGAGGATGTTTACCAGGCCATTGTTAACGGAGCACCCAACCCCGTTCCTGGTGGAGATGGCGTGAAAGTGATCCGGTTGCTGGAAGCAGCCAAGCAAAGCGCTAAAGAAAATAAAGTGATATCACTATAACTTCAATCCCGGATTGATGACCTTACGTAAAACTTCCTTTCCATGGTTGCTTGCTTTTATTGCAGCCATTGCTATTACCAGTTGTTCTTCCCAAAGAGCAATACATTCTGCTCAAAAAAAGTTGTTGACCGAGCCTGTGATACAAACGGCGCATATTGGGATTAGCGTTTATGATGCAACGCAAAACAAGTATGTGTTCAATTACCAGGGAGATAAATACTTTGTACCGGCCAGCAACACCAAGATACCTACTTGTTATGTTGCCATGAAGTATCTGGGTGATAGCCTGACCGCTCTGCGTTATGTTGCCCGTGACCCTGATACTGTTCTTATCGCAGGAACCGGTAGTCCTGATCTTCTCCATCCTGATTATAAAGACCAGCCTGTATTCAATTTCCTGAAACAATACAAGCAGGTGATATTATCTGTAAAGCCGTATACGGATTTCCTGGGTAGTGGCTGGTCGTGGAGTGATTATAAGGCATATTATATGGCACAACGGAGCGATCTTCCATTATATGGGAATGTTGCAAGGTTCAACTGGAAGAATGAAGGAAATGTTCAGGTAATGCCTTCTTATTTCAAAACAGTTACCACTGTGGCCAATCACTTACCAACTGGGTTTGATATCGGGAAACCGTGGGATGAAAATAAATTCACCGTAACAGAAGGCACCGGAAAAAATGATGAAGTGCCTTTCCGCCCGGATGCTCCAACAATTAAAGCTTTATTGGCAGATACACTAAAGTTGCCGGTCACCATTGACCCGCATCCTCTTTCAGCCGGTTCTCAGCGTTTGTATTCCCGCCCGGTTGATTCGGTTTTACGTCCTATGATGCATCGCAGCGATAATTTTTTTGCTGAGCAGATGTTGCTCATGGTGAGCCAGGAGAAATTGGGAATAATGGACGACAGAACGATCATTGATACCTTATTAAAAACTGATCTGGCTGATCTTCCTCAAAAGCCACGTTGGGTAGATGGGTCAGGGCTTAGCCGGTACAATCTTTTCACGCCGCAGGATTTTGTGGCCATTCTCCATAAAATGGAAAAGGAGTTTGGTATGCAGCGGATCAAAGGCATTCTGCCTACAGGTGGCGAAGGAACGATCAGCAATTACTATAAAGAAGACAGTGGTTATATCTATGCAAAAACCGGCTCTCTTTCAGGTGTGGTCAGCCTTAGCGGTTACCTGTACACTTCAAAAGGCAGGCTCCTGATCTTTTCCGTATTGGTAAATAATCATAATGGATCTGCTGCGGATGTAAGGCGGGCAGTGGAACGGTTTATCCGTAAATTCAGGAAGTAAGTTCTCTGTATCCTTAAGACCGGAACATTTTTTCCAACTGGTCCTGCCGGAACTCCAGATAAGTAGGATTTCCATCAGGAGAAATGTTGGGTTGCTTACAGTTAAACAGGTCAGTTATCAATTGACGTTGCTCTCTTTCTGTTAATCTCATTCCTGATTTGACGGCTTGCTGTTTTGCCAGCGAACGGATCAGCTTCTCCCTTTTGGAAAACTTAACATCGTTGCTGAAATGTTTATACTGTTCGATAAGAATATCTATGATATGTTTTTCCTGCCCTGTTTCCACATCAGCGGGTGTGCCCTGTATCACAAAAGTGTTTTTGCCAAAAGGCTCTATCTGGTAGCCAAGCTGCTGCAGATCGGGCATTAATTCTTCCAGTATTACTGCATCGGCTGGCGTAAGTTCCAATGTGGAAGGGAACATGCTTTGCTGTGAAGGAATGGCTTTTCCCTGGCTTGCGTTTACCAATTGTTCATACAATACTCTTTCGTGAGCAGCTTGCTGGTGAACAAGTATGAAGCCGTTACCGGAAGGAACAGTGATATAGGTATTCAGTAATTGTGAAAGCTCAACTTCTTCAAAATTTTTTGTCCTTGCATCAGTATGAAGGGTTGGGGCTGATTCATCAGTTGCTGGCACAGATTCTGTGGCAGGTGCTTCATAAAAATCTTTCCAGTGTTTTAATTCGCTTTTTTGTGATGGCTCAATAAAATGCGCCTGATGTTTTTGTGTGAAGCCTTTGAATAAAGAAGAAGAGGAAGCCGCTGTTTTTTTCTCTTCAGTAAACGGTTGTTGTATGGAAGAGAGTTGTTGAATGGAAGCATCCAGATCGAAATCAAGCGCCGGTGTTATGCTGAATTGAGCCAATGCATGTTTGATAGCAGCCTGCACGAATGCATACACGATCTTTTCGTCTTCAAATTTTATTTCCTGTTTGGTCGGATGCACATTCACATCCACCTGTGTTGGTTCAAGATCAATGAAGAGCACATATAAAGGAAAGCTGTCGCCAGGGATCATTTCCTGGTAAGCGCTCATCACAGCATGATTAAGATAGCCGCTTTTGATAAAGCGGTTGTTGACAAAGAAGTACTGATCACCACGGGTCTTCTTGGCTGTTTCAGGCTTGCCAACAAAACCATGGATATTCATATAGTCTGTATCTTCTTTTACTGTTACCAGTTTTGTGTTGTAGTTATTTCCCAGCAGCTGGATGATCCGTTGTTTCAGGCTGCCGGCTTCCAGGTGAAAGAGTTGTTGTCCGTTGTTGGTGAGAGTAAACAATATCTGTGGAAAGGACATGGCCACACGCGTGAATTCATCCACGATATGACGCATTTCAGCAGCATTGCTTTTCAGAAAATTCCTGCGGGCAGGTATATTAAAGAAAAGGTTTTTCATGGCAATGCTGGTGCCAGTAGGAGCAGCCACAGGTTCCTGCTTCTTTACTATACTGTTCTCTACTTCTATATAAACCCCGGCTTCATCCTCAGCCCTTTTGGTTTTCATCTCTACCTGTGCTACAGCAGCAATAGAAGCCAATGCTTCGCCACGGAAACCCATGGTGCGGATATGAAAAAGGTCATCAATGCTTTTTATTTTGGATGTGGCATGACGTTCAAAACACATTCTTGCATCAGTTTCACTCATGCCTGCACCATTATCAATAACCTGTATCAGTGATTTTCCTGCATCTGCAAGGATCAGGTAGATGGAAGTAGCGCCGGCATCTACGGCATTTTCCAGCAATTCCTTCACGGCACTGGCCGGACGTTGTATCACTTCTCCGGCAGCTATCTGGTTTGCTATATTATCTGGTAGTAAAACGATCTTATCAGGCACGATGTGTATTCTCCGGCGTCAAAAATAACGATTTGATTTTTAAGCAACCCTTAGGGCTGTAATAGCATCAAAAGGATTAATTTTATCGCTATTATTCCGCTGATTAATTTTAATATAATGAGGATTTGCCGGTTTTTGCTCGCCTTGTTGGTTTCTACTCCTTTTTTTGCTGTTGCCCAGCATAAAAGCGCATTATCTGAACACGAATGGGTGGATAGTGTTTTTAAAAGCCTGAGCGAAGAACAACGTATTGCCCAGCTGATCGTGATCAGAGCACATTCCAATCTTGGTCAGGACCATATTGACAAAGTGACCAATGATATCCGGAAATATAATGTGGGCGCACTTTGTTTTTTCCAGGGAGGACCGGTAAGGCAGGCCAATCTCACCAATTTTTATCAGGGCATTGCCAAAACCCCGATCATGGTCACTATTGATGGGGAATATGGCCTGGGTATGCGATTGGATAGTGTTACTAAATTTCCTTATCAGCTTACATTGGGTGCTTTGCAGGACTCCTCATTGGTATATCGTATGGGAGTGGCTGTGGGTGAGCAATGCAAACGTCTTGGTGTTCATGTGAATTATGCACCGGTGGTTGATATCAATAATAATCCTAATAATCCGGTGATCGGTTACCGCTCATTCGGAGAAGATAAAAATAAAGTGGCCCGCCTTGGGGTTGCTTATATGCGTGGAATGCAGGATGCAGGCATTATGGCCTGCGGTAAACATTTTCCCGGACATGGTGACGTGGATGTGGATTCACATTATGATCTGCCGATGATAAAGAAAGTGCGCAGCCAGTTGGATTCAATGGAACTGGTTCCCTTCCGTGCTTTGATAGACGCAGGTGTGGGCAGCATGATGATCGCGCACCTGTATATTCCTGCTATTGATAAAACGGCTAACAGAGCCACTTCCATTTCAAAGAACAGTGTGACAGGTATCCTTCGTGAAGACCTGGGATACCAGGGGTTGACCTTTACCGATGCATTGGAGATGAAAGGTGTAGCCAAATTTTTCCCCGGCGGAACAATTTCCGTGGAAGCATTGATCGCCGGCAACGATATGCTTTGCCTGCCTGCCAGTGTGCCTGAAACGATTGATGCAGTAAAAGCAGCTATCAAAGAAAAGAAATTGAGCTGGGAAGATATCAATGAGAAATGTAAAAAGGTATTGACAGAGAAATATAAACTGGGTCTTGCACAAATGCAGTCTATTGATACCAATAACCTGCTCACTGATCTGAATGCCAAAACAGATGAGATCCGTCGTGAGGTAGCAAGAAAAGCATTGACATGGGTGAAAATGGTAAACCCTACCGGTTTCAGAAATGAATACCTGGGCCTGCCTTTGCAGAAAGGAAAAAAGATAGCTTATGTAGGATTTGGCACTTCAGAACTGAACAGTTTTGGTAAACGCCTGCAGGAAGATCTGGGAGCAGATGCGTTTTTCTTTTCTTATAAAGACAATGCGCCTAAAGGCGGCGCTATCGTTAAAGCAATTTATGAAGGTAAATATGATGCGGTCGTATTGGGTTTCCATAGTGTGACGCCGGGACGTGCCAATAATTATGGTATCAGCAAAGAAGCCGTTAAAGTATGGAATCAGTTGAATGCGCCGAATTCGATCACCATGGTATTTGGCAATGTATTGTCTCTTGCAAACTTCTGTGCTGCACAATCATTGGTGGCCTGCAATGAGAACGATGATATTTTTCAGCATACTGCCGCTGATTGGCTGGAAGGGCAGTTTGTATCAGAAGGAACGTTGCCAGTACGTGTCTGCAACTGGAAATATGGAGAGGGGTTGACGATGCCTCCCGGCAAAACCACTCTTTTTCCGGTCGGCGATGCGAAGTTTAAAGCAATTGATTCCATCGCCACTGATGCAATTGCTCAGCATGCATTTCCAGGCTGCGTGGTGCTGGCCGCTAAAGACGGGCAAATCGTTTATCACAAAGCATTTGGGGAATATCAATATGAACCTTCCAGCCCTATGACGCTGGAAAGTATTTTCGACCTGGCATCAGTCACCAAAATTTCTGCTACCACGGTGGCGGTGATGAAACTGTATGAACAAGGGAAAATAGGTTTGGATAAAAAACTGGGTCAATACCTTCCCTGGGTAAAGGGTACCAACAAAGCTAACATGTTAATTAAGGATATCCTGTTGCACCAGGCAGGGTTGATCCCTTTTATCCAGTTTTATAAAGAAACACTTGATCCTGCAACGGGGCTGCCTAACCCCGCTATTTATGCAAGCAGCTATTCCCCGCAATTCCCTTTGCGGGTAGCAAATGGCATGTATATCAGAAGTGACTGGCGTGATACATTGCGCAATCGTATTCTGACCAGCCGGGTTGGCGCAAAGAATGCTTATGTGTACAGTGATCTTGATTTTATTTTCCTGGGAAATGTAGTGGAAGCCGTGACGAAAATACCATTGGATAAATATGTGCAAGACAGCTTTTATGCAAAAATGAATATGGTGACTACAGGCTTCCGGCCATTGACACGTTTTGCAAAAGAGAGGATAGTTCCTACAGAGAATGATAATTTTTTCCGTCAGCAGTTATTGCAGGGCGATGTGCATGATGAAGGTTCTTCCATGTTTGGCGAAGTGGCAGGGCATGCAGGTTTATTTTCTGATGCATATGATCTGGCCAAATTATACCAGATGCTGCTGAATGGTGGTGAATTGAATGGAAAACGTTTTTTAAAACTGGAAACGATCCGTTTGTTTACTTCTTATGAAAGCAAATTCAGCCGGCGTGGTTATGGTTATGATAAGCCGGAGAAGGATAATGATACACGTAAGGAGCCTTATCCATCTTCACTGGTATCACCACAAACCTTTGGACATACCGGGTATACGGGAACCTGTGTGTGGACCGATCCGAAGTACAATATCATTTTTGTGTTTTTATCGAATAGGGTGTATCCGACAAGGGAGAATTCAAAGTTGTCGACATTGCAGGTGAGGTCGAAGATACAGGATGAGATATATAGGGTGTTGGGGGCAGCGAAATAATAGCTAAGCAGACTATAATAGTATAGATATTTGCAACTTACCACCAATCCCTTGTTCGATTATGCGTTGTAAGGTTGAGAATCTTACATCTTTCAAATCCTTTTCCAGTTTACAGATATACGACTTATTTGTACCTGATTGCTCGGCTACCTGTTCTTGTGTCAGGCCTTTTTCCTGCCGGGCTTGCTGAAGAAGGACGCCAAGCTTAAATGCTTCGTAGCCGGATTCGAATTTTTTTCTGCCCCGGGTACCCTTGACTCCAATTTTCAGATCAATGAATTGGTCAAGACTGGTTAAGTTTTTTTTCTTCATAGTACTGGTGTTTATGTTTTAAAGCTTTTGCTATTTCATCAGAAGGGGTTTTTTGTGTTTTCTTCTGAAATCCATGACCTACAACGATCAGTTGATGTTCATCGAAAAAACAAAATATCCGGAAAATGTTATTTCCTTGTTGAACTCTTATTTCATATAAGCCGTCCGTATTAGCGAGATGCTTAAAATAGGAACCAGGTATGAAGTCCAATTCCTCAATAAGCTTTAGTGTCCAAAGTATTTTCTTTCTTGCACTGATGGTTTGCCTGTCAAAAAACCCCTGGAAATAATCCTTGTAGAAAAACAGTTCACGATATTTCATAACAAACCTAGTTAAAGTTGTCCAATCAGGCAACTTCTTATATTATTAACTTACCCTCAAAATAGGTTTGATTAATAGCTTGGCCTGGATGTTTTCAACGTAGGTTTTTGAGAAAAAAACAAAATCAGATGCCCTTTTGGCCAGGGCTTATTGAACTCACTGTCTCTTAATAGATAAAGGTGAACCTGTAAGCTCACCTTTTATTTGATATTTAAATCTTCTTATTTATTATCCTTCTTTGGCTCCTGCCCAGGCCGGGGCTGATTAGGATTTCGCTGCGGGTGCTGAGGTTTTTTTCCCTGCTGTCCCTGTTGTCCTTTATGCTGGCCACCCTGCTGCGAACCTGCCTGTTGTGCTGGTCTGTTTTGCTGTGGGCGTTGACCTTGCTGTGGTTTTGCCTGTTGCTGGCCGCCTTGTTTCTGTGGTTGTCCACCGCCTTGCTTTTGCTGGGGACGTTGACCCTGGCCTTGTGTTTTTGGCTGATGCTGTTGTTGCTTGCGTTTCTTGTCTGCTTTCTCCAGGCTGCGCAAACTGATCTGTCCTACCACATCCACAAATTCGGGTTCCACTTCTTTTGGTTTGTTGGAAGTGATTTCCACTGCTTCCAGTTCTTCAGGGATAATGCCCTGCCTGTTCTGTGATTTGATCTTCAACACGCGCTCAATCGTGAGCGGGTATTGCTTGGTGCTATCAGGCAGCGTGTACCACATCAGGTTTTTGAAAATATCTTTTTTGATCAGGTAAGCATTGCCTTTTGCTACCTGAATTTGGTCGCAGTTATCGGGGAAATGCTGCAATGCATCAAGGTAGGTATCAAGTTCGTAGTTGAGGCAGCATTTCAGCCGGCCGCATTGGCCGCTCAACTTGGTCTGGTTGATGGAAAGGTTCTGGTAACGTGCGGCGGCAGTGTTTACTGATTTGAAATCGGTCAGCCAGGTGCTGCAGCACAATTCGCGGCCGCAACTGCCAATACCGCCTACCTTGCCTGCTTCCTGCCTTGCACCGATCTGGCGCATTTCCACCTTTACTTTGAATTCAGAAGCATAGACTTTGATCAGTTCCCTAAAGTCAACGCGACCATCAGCTATGTAGAAGAAAGTCGCTTTGCGACCATCGGCCTGCATTTCCACCTGGCTGATCTTCATGTCCAGCTTCAGTTGTTTGGCAATGGCGCGGCTCCTGATCACGGCTTCCGGTTCCCGGGCCTTATTCTGCTTCATGATATCGATATCCCGGTCGGTCGCTACTCTCAGCACTTTCTTCATTTCAGGATTATCTTCCCGGGCATTGCGTTTTTTCATCTGCAGGCGGACGATCTCGCCGGTGAGAGAAACCTCCCCTACGTCAAAACCGCTTACGCCTTCCACGGCAATCATCTCACCTTTTTCGAATTGCTGAAGGGTTGGATTGCGGAAAAAATCTTTCCGGGTTCCTTTATTGAAACTAACTTCTATGACCTTGCAACTGCTATCTATGTCGGCGATGGGTAAATTGTGCAGCCAGTCATAGGTGTTCATTCTATTACACCCGCCTGTGCTGCATCCTCCATTGCTCTTACATCCGCCTGGTTTACCGCCAGTGGCGGTACCACAACTGGTACATCCCATTCTGTTGACAATTAATAAATTAAACTAGTTGGAAGTGTTGTGTGAGGAGTCTACTAAGCATATCGAGTCACCCAAAAGCGAGTTCTTCTCATAGTAATTGGCCCAATAAATGGGCAGCTTATCAGAAGATGTTCTATTATAGAGAATAATCCGCGACTCAATCTTAATAGGCTCAGGTTCACTAATTCAAACAACACTTTTTTCTTTCACACCTCACCTCTTAGCCCGAAAATACAATTTTATCCTGAATCGGCTATATATCCTGGGCTTTCACGATGGCTCCGGACCTGGTTGGGCTATACGCCCAGTACGATCTTGTCCTGGATAATATGATACAATTTAATCGTCAATGCATGAAAAAGCATCTTCGCATTAGCATTTCTTTCTATGTAATAAGCTGCATTATCCAGCTCTTCGATGATCGCCTGTTGCTGTTCTATGCCCGTGATCTTATTCAGCCTAATAGCAAAATCCCTGTCTTTTTCCCCGATCTGCGCCGCTGCTGCTTCGCCCAGCACCCTTAGCCGTACCGACTGCTCCAGCAAATGATTGAAGTATCTAAGGAACTGTTTTTGTTTTTCGCGGCCCAGTTTGCTCATTTCATCCACCCATTTCACCTGGGCTACAGGCCCGGTTTTCATTACCGCATTCAACCAATCCCGCAAAAGGCTTTGCCAATCTTCATCAGCATGCTGTAACAATTGCAGGGCTTCCCTGTAATTTCCTTCACTCACTCCCGCCACCTGCCTGGCGATGCCGGGATCGGTATTATTCCGTGTTACCAGCGCCTGCTCAATCTCTGCCGGTTCCAGCATCGGGACCTTTACCAGTTGGCAACGGCTTAGAATGGTTTGCAGGATCAGTGATTCATTTTCCGCAACCAGTATAAATAATGTATTGGCTGGCGGCTCTTCGATCAGCTTCAGCAGTTTATTGCCTTCATTGCCCAGGTATTCAGGCAGCCACATCACCAGTACTTTGTATTCACTTTCAAAACTCTTCAGGTTCAGTTTTCTGATGATATCATTACACTCGTGTGCTGTGATATTGCCTTGTTTATTTTCCGCGCCGATAAACTGCAACCAGTCATATACATTTCCATACGGATACTGGGTAATGAATTCACGCCATTCAGCAATATAGTCCGTACTGATCGGAGGCGACCCCGCTTTTTTGGTTACAACGGGATAAGAAAAATGAATATCCGGATGAACGTATTGTTTTGCTTTAATGCAGGAAGGGCAAACGCCGCAGGCATCGGTTTGACGAATGCTGGCGGTTGATGGTTCCGGATCTCCAAAGAGGGATGGGCCGGGATCAGCTTTTTTTCCATTTACCTTTTCGCAAACCACGAATTGGGCAAATGCCAGGGCCAATGGCAAAGCTCCGTTCCCTTCTTTACCAAGAAATAAAAGGGCATGAGCGAGACGGTTATCCTGCATCAATTCAGGTAGTTCCTTTTTCAATTCCTGCTGGCCTATGATATCGGAGAATTGCATTGGTGGCAAAGATAGGTTTTGGGTGTAGAAATATTTTCAATAGTCAGAATAACAGGAAGGCGTACGTTTAAAACCGGTGAATTTGCTGGTTATTTTCACCGGATGTTTTGTGTTTTTCCCAAGGTTTCGCGACGACAGCTATCTAATTTGGATCTTGATTTCAACTGAAGTGAGAATAGAAATATGAAACTCAAACAATACGAATTTAGGATTAACCAAAATAAATTTGAGTATGAATTTAATAGTGAGGGGCCTAATGGTATTATTAAGAAAATAGTTCGCTTTTCTCAAATTTCAACGCATGGTTTTTCTTATTACAATCTAAGTTTTGGTGATTGGAATAATGAAACGGGTAGTATTGATGATTTCGTTGTAAGCAATAATAAAGATGCTGAGCAAATCTTGATTACTGTAGCAGCAACTGTTATTTCATTTACTAACCTCTTTCCAGATGCTATTATTTACTCAGAGGGTAGCACAGACTCCAGAACACGCCTCTATCAGATAGGGATTAATAAATATTGGCAGGAAATCTCGCCTTTGTTCGAAGTATATGGCCTGGCTGAAAATGAGGGCCTCGTTCCTTTTGAGCAGAACAGACGCTTCAAAGCCTTTATAGGTAGAAGAAAAATTAACTAATTTTAAAAACCGAAAATAATGGGTATGTCAGAAGTAAAGAATAGAATCAAATTTAAAAGCGGAATAATTGATCCTAAAATGAAAGATCATGGCAACCATCCTTTCTTCGTTAAAAGTAACGAAGCCTCAAAAAGGGTAATAGAAAAATATGGACTACCGAGAGAGTGGATAGAGGAAATGAAAAAAAGCGATAAAGAAAAGAGCCGCTAGGGCTCTTTCTTATAGTTAAATACTTCTTCTGGATACCGTCCTTTATAAACTTACAGCGTATATCTTTTAATCGAAGTTTTTCAACTCAATTAAGATACTTCAACACCTCCTCACTCAAAGGCTTAGTCTTAGGACTAAATACCGTTATCAGCTCGCCTTTCTCATCCACCAGGAACTTAGTGAAATTCCAGGTAATCGGGTCCTTAATTCCTTTTTTAGCCGCCTCATCTACCAGGTATTTGAATATCGGCGCTATATCATCGCCTTTTACAGATACTTTTTCTGCAACAGGGAATGTGACGCCATAATTCTTTTTACAGAATTCAGCAATCTCCTGGTTGGTGCCAGGCTCTTGTTGCGCAAAATTGTTGGCAGGAAAACCTACGATCACAAGCTTGTCTTTGTGTTCTTCATAGAGCTTTTCCAGCTCGTCATACTGAGGTGTGAGACCGCATTTGGAAGCCGTGTTAACGATCAGTATCTTTTTGCCTTTGAAAGCAGAGAAATCAATTGTCTTTCCGTCAAGCCCCGGAGCCTTGAAATCATAGATCGGGCTACCGGCCAGTGTAACGGAAAGCAGGAATGTGAGCAAAAGGGTTTTCATGATTGTGAGATTAGAGTTGAATAATTAGGGGACTAAAGTTACGAATACTCTAAAAAAGCGATCACTACTATTTTTCGAAGCACCCCAGGTCCGGTAGACCTACCGGTCTGCTCTTTCCATCAAGGTCAATCAGCACTGAACTGGGCGTTCCGGCATCTATTGCCGGAGAAAATTCTTTTAGCCTGAAATTAAAATACCGGTTGCTCACATTTATACTGTCAAACAAAGGTGGCTGATCATTAATAATATGATTGACAGTCACATTTGTGGGGGCAGTCTTCACTTTCCAAAGATTATAATCGAAATTAACAGAGAAAGGATTCGTACCTGAACGGTTGACTATCACCTCGTCATCTACCAGGCCCCCTTCACCCCAAAAAATGCAATTCCGGAAAACTGCCTGTAATGAACCCGTACCTGCATTTGTTGCATTGGATAAAAACAAGACAGGGCTTTTATGATCAATGTAAGCATTTGAATAGGTGACCGCTGTGCAATGTGTAAACTGATAATCACCTCCACCTGTTATCGAAATATTCTTTCCGCAATTGCTGATAAGGCAGTTTTCCGCTACAATGCTCGAATTAAGCGCCAATATTCCAGCATCATAAGCATTGTCGATCACGCATTCTTTCAATAGCAATTTCGGACTGGCATTTGAAGATGGTGCTTCCAGCGAAAGCGCCTGATAAGCGTTTTTTATAATTGCATATTGAAGAACATTGTCTTTGCTTAAAGGGCTGAAATAAATCCCAGGCCAGGCAGCGGGAAAACCCTTATAAGGCTCATCCAGCCTGTCGCCAGTAAAATAAACCCGGTCAGCAGTGTCCTTTTCTCCGTTCACTATAAGCGTACCATCAACTATCACTGGGGCATCAGCATGCAAATAAATACGGCAGCCTTTTTCGATCGTGAGTTTTTTGCCAGCTTCAATAAATAAGAAACCCTGGATAACATAGGGGAGGTCATTGGTCCAGCTTTCATCCGAGATTATATGTTTATCGCGAAAAAAATGGGCGTTCTGACCCCAGGCTTCCAGTTGCACAAACTGTGTATTTCCATTGTAAGCTACCTGTATGCTGTCGCGGATAACAAAAGGCAGGTTTTGACTGTTGGGGTCAACAGTTACCTGCACAAAAACGTATACACTATCATTGGCTTCCAGTTCCACATCTTTGGCCTCTTCAGTAGCTACTCCATCAATATTGATTTTATAGGCGGAAGAATTGCCCCCCATTAGTTTAACAGATGAGAGGCGTAGCTTTTGGTTGTTCTCATTGATGATCTTGAAAGATTGCGTCACCGAGCCCAGTTTGGTGAACACGGTATCATATTTCAGTGTATCGATGGTTATAGAGATCCTGGCATCGCGGGAAGTGATAAAGCTATCTTTTTTGCAGGCAAAAAGTAATAGTGATGCCAGTACACAGAGGAATAAGGGAAAAAAGAAAGGTGATGAGAATGTAAAAGATAAGGGGCGTTTCATTGCCTCAAATCTAAGCTATTCTTTTTTCTTCCTTATCTCCTGGCATAGGAAAGCGATGCAATGCTCAACTGCACGTTATACCCTTTTAACAGTTCTGTGCCACAAGCCTCAAGCGTGGCGCCGGTGGTGATCACATCGTCGACCAACAACAGGTGCTTTTTCTGTATAAGCCCTGGTTGGGCAAGTTCAAAACGGCCTTCCATGTTTTGCCAGCGCTCGATCCTGTTTTTACGGGTTTGGGTTTCCGTAAATGCAGGGCGGACCACAGCGTCATAAATAACCGGCAATTGCAGTTTTTCTGCTATCCCTTCGCATAAGACTGCTGCCTGGTTATAACCTCGTTGCCTTTCTTTATCAGGGAAAAGTGGCAGGGGAATGAGAGCGTCTATAAACGACCAGTTGGCGGCCCTCAGTGAATCGCCCATAAGCCGCCCAAGCTGTAGCCCCAATTCTTTCTCCCCTTTGTATTTGAGCTAATGCATAAGATGTTGCAGCAGCGATTGCGGTGTGAAATAATACTGCGCCATGCCATATTGCAGGGGCATTCTCCCCCAAAACTTTTTCTCTACCGGGTTATCCGCCTGAATTTCAAAGCCTGTTGCCGGTAATCTTTCGATGCAACGCATGCACAGATTGGATTCTTTATTAAGCATGTCACTGCCGCATCCGCTGCAGATGTGCGGAAAAAAAAGGTGAAGAAGAGAATCAGATATTTCCCGGAAGCTGATCATGATAGCTGTTAGGTGGGGGGTTGGGATAAACGATGTTGACCGTTGCCCGATGACTGAGTGGCCGATTATCAACAAATGGAAATCGATCAACGGAACCGGGACCGTTGATTATCTAAAACAAGTATTGGTACACTTCTTCCACCCTCCCCATCGGGATAATATCAATATTGAATTTTTGTTTCGCCACTTTTTGATTTGCCTGCCTGAACGCCTGGTTATATTTTGATACAATGATCTTTTCAAATCCCAGCTTTTCTGCTTCCGCTATCCGTTGCTCTATCCTGTTCACCGCCCTGATCTCACCACTTAAACCTACCTCACCTGCAAAGCAGATATGTTGCGGTAAAGGTGCATCTTCATAAGAAGACAATAAAGCACAAAGCACGGCGAGGTCAATAGAAGGGTCTTCCACTTTTAATCCTCCGGCGATATTCAGGAAAACATCTTTTACGCCAAAATGAAAGCCGCCTCTTTTTTCCAGTACGGCCAGCAACAATTGAAGGCGTCGGAGATCAAAACCGCTGACGGTCCGTTGCGGGGTGCCATACACGGATTGAGTGACCAGCGCCTGCACTTCTATCAACAAAGGCCGCATACCTTCAATAGTAGCAGCAATAGCGATGCCGCTCAGTTGATCTTCTTTTTGGGTGATAAGGATCTCACTTGGGTTGGTCACTGCCCGCATGCCTCCGTCTGTCATCTCATAAATGCCCAGTTCAGACGTACTTCCAAAGCGGTTTTTCAATGTGCGGAGTATGCGGTAAGCATAATGGCGGTCGCCTTCGAACTGGAGAACTGTATCCACTATATGCTCCAGTATTTTCGGACCGGCAATGCTCCCGTCCTTGGTGATATGACCGATAAGAAAGACAGGCGTATTGGTTTCCTTGGCAAAGCGCTGCAGTTCAGCGGTACATTCCCTTATCTGAGATACACTCCCTGGTGAAGAATCAATAAAAGGAGTTTGTAATGTTTGCACGGAATCAACCACTACCAATTGCGGTTTCAGTTTTTTTATTTCCTGGAAAATGACCTGGGTGGATGTTTCTGTAAGAAGAAAGAAATTTTCTTTGCTGCGTGCATTTGCATCCAGTGCAATACGGTCTGCGCGCATTTTTATCTGTTGTTCGCTTTCCTCTCCGCTTATATAAAGTACTGTGCTATTGGCCAATGATAAACCGATCTGAAGAAAGAGTGTCGATTTACCAATACCTGGCTCACCAGCGATCAAGACGATACTTCCGGGAACAATACCTCCGCCAAGCACTCTGTTCAATTCAGCATCAGGTGTCAGTAATCTTTTTTCTTCTGTGCTTTTTATTTCATGAAGGGCAATTGTTTTCTGTGTTCTTTTTTCGTCCTGGAAATCTTTCCAACTGTTATTGTTCTTAACATCTTTTTGTATCAATTCTTCAACAAACGTATTCCATTGACCGCAGGAAGGGCATTGTCCAACCCATTTAACACTTTCATATCCGCAGTTTTGGCAGAAGAAAGCAGTTTTAACTTTACTCATGCGTTAAAGGTAAAATAGAAGCAGGATTGAATAAGGAGTTATTGAACAGAAAACTGTGATAAAATAAATTTTCAGCGCAGAAAATGACGGTAAAAAATGGGACAAAAAAACTTCGGTTATCAGAATGTAAAAGGGGCCAATCTGGTGACTGACCCCCTTACTTACTAACCCATTAAATTCTATTGCTAAGTTACAATTCTGGCTAACATTTCAAAATAAAATTTTGTTGCTGTGAATAACTTGAGGGGCTTATAAAAGGCTGTCAGTCCCATTTTTCTTTTTCAAAAAAAAGCCTTTAATTTGTTGATTATTACTCAATTGTGAAGAAGTTCAAAAAAGGCCATAAAGCGGTGGGAAAAGCCTCAAAAAATCTTTGAGATGACAAAAAGGCTGAATTAAGCAGGTTGATCCAACTGGTCGCAAGTTTGTTATATAAATCGTAGAAAATTAAAAAAAAATAACCAGCATGACACCAGGAATTTTGATCGTTTCGCTAATTTTTTTAGGCATCAGTATGCTTGTTTCGATGGTACTGAAAAACAAGTTTACAAAGTATAGTAAAGTGCCGCTTTCGTCCGGCTTGTCGGGCCGGGAAATCGCCGAAAAAATGCTCCGCGAAAATGGGATTTATGATGTAAAAGTGACCTCTGTAGAAGGGTTTTTATCAGACCATTATAACCCAGCCAATAAAACCGTGAACCTCAGCCCTGAAGTATATAACGGTACAAGCGTAGCCGCTGCTGCCGTGGCCGCCCATGAATGCGGACATGCCGTACAGCATGCAACAGCTTACCAGTGGCTCAATTTCAGGAGTAAGATGGTCCCCGCCGTGCAAATCAGCTCCAGCCTGGTAAATTGGGTTTTGCTGATCGGGGTGATCATGGCTGCTTCCGGTAACTCCACTGTTTTACTGGTAGGTATCATATTGATGTCGGTCACCGTTTTATTTACACTGATTACCCTGCCGGTTGAATTTGATGCCAGTAACCGGGCCCTGGCCTGGCTCAATCATACCAATGTGACAAATAACCAGGAATATCCCCAGGCCAAAGATGCCTTGAAATGGGCCGCCACCACCTATGTAGTAGCTGCTTTAGCCGCTGTAGTTACCCTGATACAATACATAATGATCTATATGGGTAGCAGAGATAGAAATTAATAATGTTTATAATATGTTTTTCAAGCCGCTTTTCACCCGGAAAGCGGCTTTTTTATAATTATTTTTTAAGGCCGGCCCAATTGTTATAAATATGTTAAAGGATTGCAATCTGTACCACATAACCCTCCCGTATTATGTAGAGGAGAAATTGATATCCTTTTGCCCGGCTATTGTTGACTAAAGAAAAAATGAAATAAATACCAACTAAAAGAACTGCCGGATCCTATTGCAGTTGATAGCGCTTGCATCTGTTGCTCTTGTCTTTGAGCATCGAAGAGATTCTATAAATTTTTCATACAAAAGAAATAACCAGTAACTTTCCTCTGTTACGGTTATTTCTTTTGTCAAACCTCTTCCCCATGATCAAAAAATTAGTGGCATTGTCAGCCATGTTGCTGACCGTTCTTTATTCATTTGCTCAATTAAAATCCCCGGAAGCATTTTTAGGTTATAAGATCGGCACCCGCTATACGCCGCACTGGCGGGTGGTGAGCTACTTCCAGTATGTGGCCCAAACCCTTCCTGGCACGGTAAAGCTGGAGCAGTACGGCGAAACCAATGAGCACCGGCCTTTATATACTGCTTTCATTTCTTCTGCAGAGAATATGAGCAACCTGGAAAATATCCGGTTGAATAACCTGCGTCTTGCCAATCTTGCAAAAGATAAAGCCATGCCTTCGGAGAATGGGCCGGCCATTGTATGGCTGAGCTATAATGTGCATGGCAATGAAACTTCTTCGTCTGAAGCGGCTTTGCTGACCATTTTTGCACTGGCCGATCCTTCCAATGCGCAAACAAAGGAATGGTTGAAAAATACGGTGGTGATCATGGATCCCTGCGTGAACCCTGATGGCCGCGACAGGTATGTGAACTGGTTCAATTCCATGGTAGGCACCCAATACAATCCCCGCCTCGATTCAAGAGAGCATCGCGAGCCCTGGCCCGGCGGACGGAGCAATCACTATAATTTTGATCTTAACCGCGACTGGGCCTGGCAAACACAGGTAGAAAGCCAGCAGCGGATAAAAGTGTATAACCAATGGATGCCGCAGGTGCATGTGGATTTTCATGAACAAGGCATTAATTCACCTTATTATTTCGCACCGGCAGCACAGCCTTATCATGAAGCTATTACCAAATGGCAAAGGGATTTCCAGGTAACCATTGGTAAGAACCATGCAAAGTATTTTGATAAGAATGGATGGTTGTATTTTACCAAAGAAGTGTTTGATCTTTTTTATCCTTCTTATGGAGATACTTACCCCATTTACAATGGTGCGATAGGAATGACATATGAGCAAGGTGGCGGCGGAGGCAGCGGCCTTGGTGCAAACACAGATGAAGGTGATACGCTTACGCTGTACGACAGGGCTATGCATCATTTCACCACTGGATTAAGTACGGTAGAGATCAGCTCACTTAATGCCGCCAACCTGCTGAAAGAATACAGGAAGTTCTTTAATGATGCAGTGAGCGGGGCTAATGCCGAATACAAATCGTATGTTATTAAGAATAAACCGGAGGATAAGGAAAGGATCAGTGCCCTGCTGACCTTACTTGATAAGAATGGCATACAATACAGTTCAGGCTCTGGTGCCGGAAGAGGCTATAATTATCACAGCGGGAAGGAAGAATCCTTCTCTGTTGGCCAGGGCGATATTGTGATCAGTGGCACACAGCCCCGCGCTACTATGGTGAGGTTGTTGTTTGAGCCACAATCCAAGTTGGTTGATTCGGCTACTTATGATATCACTGCCTGGTCTTTACCTTATGCTTATGGCGTAACCAGCTTTGCCAGCAAAGCAGCGATCAATACCTCAGGAGCCATCACAAAAGATTCTGTGAAGAATACGCCGGCAGACAGTTATGGTTATGTACTGGCCTGGCAGGGTGTGTCTTCTGCAAGGGCTGTTGGGCAGTTGTTGAAAGCCGGGGTGAAGCTCCGGTTCTCAGAAGCTCCTTTTGAAGTCAATAATAAATCGTTTGCACGGGGCTCTATTATTATCCTTAAAAAAGGCAATGAAAAATTCGGGAATGGGCTTTGGACAGCCGTAGCGAATATCTGCAACGCAAATAATGTAGCGATGAATGCAGTGAGCACAGGTTTTGTTGATAAAGGATATGATTTTGGCAGTGGTAAGGTTCACCCGATGAAAGCGGTGAAAGTTGCCTTGCTTACCGGTGAAGGTGTCAGCTCACTTGGTGCAGGCGAAGTATGGCATTTCTTCGAAAAGGAACTTGGTTATCCCATTACCCTGATCAATGCGGCTGATATTGGCCGGGCACAATGGAGTGATATAGATGTGTTGATCATGCCAGATGGTAACTATCGTTTTCTTTCCGATAAAGGAAGCTCCGAACAATTCACTCTCTGGATCCGCAATGGCGGCCGTGTGGTAGCTCTCGAGTCTGCGGCAGGTCAATTGTCGCGCCAGGACTGGAGCGCTATTCAAGCCAAAAAAGAAGAAAAGGACAGCACGGCTAAAAAAGATCCTTATGCTGCACTGAAAGTGTTCAATGACCGTGACCGTGATGGTATTGAAAATACTACACCTGGTTCTATTTTCCGTGTGGATGTAGATAGCTCACATCCTTTGATGTATGGCTATCCCAATTATTATTACACGTTGAAAATGGATAACGTGCTCTATGAGTTCACTAAAGATGGAGCAGGCTGGAATGCCGGTGTGTTGAAAAAAGACAACCAGCTTGCAGGCTTTGTAGGATATAAATTGAAAAAGAAACTGAAAGATGGTTTGTTGTTTGCTACGCAGGGCCTTGGCCGTGGTTCTGTAACCTATCTGGTTGATGATGTATTATTCCGCAATTTCTGGGAGAATGGAAAACTGATGTTCTGTAATGCGGTGTTTATGGTAGGTCAATAGATATGTCGCTATAAAAAGAGAAGCGGTCCGGATATCCGGACCGCTTCTCTTTTATAGCTTTATTTCTTCATCATGCTGATCAAAGAATTTGTATTCTGTGAGATGGTAGGAGGTGTCTGCTTCCACACGTGTTTTCTGACCAAACTTCTTGTTCCATTTGGCCATTTTGGTTGACCAAGGCCAACCTTTGGTGAGGTAAGCATACATGATAGGGTTGACTACCAGCTTCAGGTTTTTATGCTTATGCGTGATAAGATAGTTCAGGTTCTTTTCTATCTCATCTTCCAGCAATAAAGTAGAAGTGATCTTACCGGTACCATTGCAGCTTGGGCAGATTTCCTGGGTATTGATATTCACTTCCGGCTTCATGCGCTGACGGGTGATCTGCATGATACCGAATTTGGAAATAGGAAGAACGGCATGTTTGGCCCTGTCGGGACTCATGAACTCTTCCATTTTTTCCATCAGCTTCCGTTTGTTTTCCGGCAGCTTCATATCAATAAAATCGACAACGATAATGCCTCCCAGATCGCGCAGGCGAAGCTGGCGGGCAATTTCATCGGCGGCTTCCAGGTTGGTCTCCAGGGCATTTTGTTCCTGGTTATTGCTTACGCTTTTATAACCACTGTTTACATCAATAACGTGAAGCGCTTCTGTATGCTCAATGATCAGGTAAGCGCCGCTGTTAAGGTTAACCGTTTTTCCGAAAGATGATTTTACCTGTTTGGTAATACCAAAGGAATCGAAGATGGTAGCACCATTCTGATAATAAGAAACGATATCGGCTTTTTCCGGAGCGATGCGCTGGATGTAATTTTTGGTATCGTTGTAGATGGTGCGGTCGTTTACCACGATCCTGTTGAAATCTGCATTAAGCAGATCGCGCAGGATGCTGTTGGTCTTTGTTTGCTCACTGAGTATTTTGGCGGGAGCAACGGCACCTTTCAGGTTGTGCTGAATGGTCTTCCACATTTCAACCAGGGCTGAAAGATCTTCATGCAATTCTGCAGTGTTCTTTCCTTCAGCAGCTGTGCGCACGATAACGCCAAAGTTTTTTGGCTTGATAGCTTCCACGATCTTCTGCAGTCTTTTTCTTTCTTCAGAAGAATGGATCTTTCGGCTAACGGCAACGATGTTATTGAAAGGGGTAATTACCACGAACCGGCCAGGGAGGGAAATCTCGCAGCTAAGACGCGGCCCTTTGGCAGCGATCGGTTCTTTAAGGATCTGGACCAGTATATTGGGTTTGCCGCCCAGCACTTCATTGATCTTCCCGGTCTTGATGATCTCGGGTTCGACCTCGAATTTGGCAAAATCGGCGCCGGTCTCTGATTTGTCGACCATCGTAGCTGCTGTAAATTTCAGCAGTGATTTTGCATAAGGGCTTAGGTCCGTATAATGGAGGAAAGCATCTTTTTCGAATCCTACTTCTACAAAAGCGGCATTCAAACCAGGGATCAGTTTTTTTACTTTTCCGAGGTAAAGGTCTCCCACGGCAAAACGTGCATCGCTTTTTTCGCTATGCAGTTCAACCAGCTTCCTGTCTTCCAGCAAGGCAATCTCTACACCCTGCGGGGCTGCATTAATAATGAGTTCTTTGTTCATTACAGCTTACATAATATGAATCACCTTTAGTGCTGTAAATACCGGTTGCCGGCAAATGCGTACATGAATGCAGGAGGGAGGTTTGCAGCAGGTATTCGATGGGAGTGCAACTTGTACGTACCGATAAGCAACCAGCTAACTGAAAAGGTAGAATCAATATGACCCGGGGAATAAAACATCTTCAAAAGAAGGTGAAAACCCTATCCCGCCAAGCGGGATAGGGCCCACAAAGTTTTAACCCCGTATAAGGTCAATTACTTGTTTCTCTTTTTGTGACGGTTCTTTCTCAGTCTTTTTTTACGCTTATGCGTCGCAATCTTATGACGCTTTCTTTTCTTACCACAAGGCATACTCAAATAATTTTTTAATCTTGTTTATAAAACTATGTTCAAAGCCCGGGACGATTATCCAATGACTTTCAACTTATTTACTTAGTTCTGCGATCCTTTTTTCAATCTCCGTTCTCACATCCTGCCTGTTAATGTGTTTCAGGCTGGCGCGGTACCAATCGGCTGCTGTTTTCTTTTCTTTCATCCGATCATACAGATCAGCCAGCATAAGGATAGCATCCACGTTTTCCGGTTGCAGGCGGTTAACCGTTAATAAACGGCTGACTGCCTTATCTAATTGCCCTGACATCAGGGCTCCTTTGGCCAAAGTCATCTGGGCATATACATTCGTACTATCTTTTTGCTCTACCTGTCTGATCATTCCCAGTCCTTCCATCGGATTGGAAGAAACGCCTCCAAAAAGATAGGTTGCCCCCAGGCCTACCCTGGCCGAATCATTGTCCGGATTTATCTTTAAAGATCTCTCAAACAAATCTTTGGCCTGCAAGGCGGCCCACTGACGAAGGCCGGGATTTTGCTCCTGTTGCAGGTTTTCCAAAAATAAGTGGGCTGCAAAGGTGAGGGTTTTTTCTGAATTTTCCAATCTGGCTGCTTCGGCCTCATACCAGGCATAGGGCTGGAAAAAGCCCATAGAATCGCCCCAGAAATGAGAAAGCTGGTGATAAACACTCAGTTGCTGGTCTTTTACATTACCACGGGTAATGGAATTTTCAAGGAGGTTGAGCCGGGTAACCTGCTCCGGCTTAAGTTGTTGCTTGGCAAAATGGAGGATCGAATCAATTGATACGGCTGCTGCATCTGGTGCGCCATGATCATGACCATCGTTTTCATTATGCGCTTCAGCAGCTACTGGAGCTTTTTTATTCGGGACAGTGCGGCCGTATAAAAAAATTACGGCTGTAAGTACTACAGCGATGATTGCTGTGATCCATTGCGGTTTCTTCACTTCACATACAATTTTGGAGAGCGAAGTTACCGAGATGGAACATAATTACTTCAATAAAATTCAATAAGGGCCTGCATCGGGCAAGAAAATACTATATGCCTTCATCACCCGGACCATCATCTGGCTTAGGTTCTTTCAGCTTCTTTACTTCAGCCACAAATTCTTTTGCAGGCTTGAATGCAGGAATGTAATGCTCAGGAATATGCACAGCAATATTCTTCTTAATATTACGGCCTATCTTGGCAGCACGCTTTTTAGTAATAAAACTTCCAAAGCCCCGGATATAAATATTTTCACCGCCGGCCAGGGTGTCTTTTACTTCTTTAAACATAGTTTCCAGTGTTACAAGAACATCCACTTTAGGAATTCCTGTCTTCTCAGATATCTGGTTAACGAGATCGGCTTTTCTCATTTTAATCTGGGTTTAATGGTTTCTTTATGCCAAATTATAACAAAATAATATGATTGTCAACAGGATAGGCAAAAATTTTATCAGAATTTCACTGACCCGTTCCCGAAATTGCCGGATATTTAGGTCCGGGACCCTCCAAAAGCATGAAAAAAGCAGGAACAACGAATACCACAAATAGTTTTTCAACCCTTTTATTAAGGTGGAATAAAGAGGAAAATAGGCGGAAAATGCCCTGGAAGGGCGAAAAAGACCCCTACAGGATCTGGTTGAGCGAAATTATTCTCCAGCAGACCCGGGTGGAGCAGGGGTTGGACTATTATCACCGCTTTATAGAACGTTTTCCCACTGTCGGGGACCTGGCTGCCGCTCCGGACACTGCCGTTTTCAAATTGTGGGAGGGCCTCGGCTATTATTCCCGCTGCCGCAACCTGCTGGCCACTGCCCGCTACATCGCTACAGAAAGAAAAGGCGTTTTTCCCAATACATATGAAGAGATCAAAGCACTGAAAGGTATCGGCCCTTACACGGCTGCCGCTATCTCATCTTTTGCCTATAACCTTCCTCATGCTGTAGTAGATGGAAATGTTTTCCGTGTATTGTCACGCATATTTGGTATTGCCAAACCAATTGACTCAACTGAAGGAAAAAAATATTTCACGCAACTGGCTGATGAACTGCTGGATAAAAAACAACCCGGCCTCTATAACCAGGCCATCATGGATTTCGGGGCTATTGTTTGCAAGCCTGCATTACCCCTTTGTTCTTCCTGTGTATTCAATTCCCAATGCGAAGCTTACCGGCAAGGCAAAGTGAATGAATGGCCCGTAAAGGAAAAAAAGATCAGCATCCGTAAAAGATGGTTCTATTATTTGGTGATGGAATACAAAGGGACAATAGCCATACGGCAACGCATGGGAAAAGATATCTGGAATCAATTGTATGAATTCCCTGTAATCGAAACCAGTGCCGAACAGGAAGCAACTCATATATTGACACAGGCAGAAAAACAGGATTGGCTATTACCCAAAAAATATATAAAAGTTTCCGTCTCCCCTTTATTTAAGCAACAGCTTTCGCATCAATTGATAGCAGGACAATTCATCACAGTGCAATTAGATAAAAAGCCAACTATAAAAGATACAGTTTGGTTAACAGCCAAAGAGATGACCGACTACCCATTCCCGAAATTTATCAACCAATTTTTGGAAGGAAATAAAGCACAACAGAGTTTGTTCTGACAAACAGATCAAGATCCATCTTAAGTAACTCCTTCCCGTTCTTCCCGCCTTACCGTAAATTTTTACCGGTAAGGCGGGAAGAACGGGAAGGAGTCGTTTTATAGGAGCAGCCATCATTTTTTGTACATGAAAACCAACCTGTAAAGAAATTGGCATATTTTTTCATTCCATATAAAAAAATTAACTTTAGTAGTAAAGGCCGGAGAGATTTAATAATAAGATAAAAAGCAAGCGTATGAGAGGCGTAAACAGAGTGATGCTGATCGGCAATCTCGGGAAAGATCCCGATGTTCAGTTTTTGGAGGGCAATATTGCTGTTGCCAAATTTCCCCTTGCCACTACGGAAACATTTAAAGACAGGTCGGGGAAACTGGTATCGCAGACGGAATGGCATACAGTAGTATTGTGGCGGGGCCTTGCAGAATTGGCTCAGAAATACCTGCACAAGAGCAGCCTGGTGTATATAGAAGGACGTCTTCGCACCCGGAGTTGGGAAGATAAGGATGGCAACCGTAAATTTGCCACCGAAGTAGTGGGGGATAATCTGATCATGCTGGATAAGCGGATGGATGGTAACACACCTCATACTGATGGCGGACTCGAAAATATGGGCAATCCTGATACATCTTTGGGCGACCCATCGGAAAGCCTTCCTTTTTAGTAGTAAAAAAAATAATTTTGTGACAGGCAGGCCTTTTGACCTGCTTTTATCATTAAACAGAAAAAAACACTGCATTGGAGAGTCATTCGGTCATTCAACTTTTCTGTGATCCTTTTGCTTTTATTTTCCTTGCTGCCAATACACAGGGCACAACCCTGCTTGTCATTCTTTTACTGGCCCTGCTGCTGCTTACCTTCACTATTTCCGGAGCAGAAGTGGCTATTTTTTCGCTGAACGATAAGGATATTAATATGCTGAAAACAAAACAGCACCCTGCAGCGAAAAGGATCATCAATTTTTTGGATGAACCCAAGGAAGTATTTGCCTCCCTGCTGATCGCCAGCATTTTTGTGAACATCTCCATTATCGTGCTCACCAATTTCCTGATCGGTCAGTTCATTTCATTTGCACATATTCACTTTATACTGGAATTATTGTCTAAAGTATTTGTGATCACTTTTGTGCTCGTGTTTTTTGGAGAAATATTACCTAAAGTGTGGGCTACGCAAAATAACCTGCGCTTTGCCTATGGCTCAGCAATTGTAGTGGAAGCTGTGCATCTTTTCCTTCGCCGCATCAGCAAATGGACCGTTTCTTTTGCCGATGCAGTTGGCCGCAAACTAGGAGCCAACCGCTCGGAAGCAGTGAGTATACAGGAACTGGATGAAGCGATCGATATAAAAACAGATGAAGAAGCATCGCCTGAAGAGAAGAATATCATGAAGGGCATTATAAAATTCGGTACCATATCCGTGAAGCAGATCATGCGGAGCAGGCTTGAAGTAAATGGTATCAACTACAATGCTTCCTTCGCCGATGTGGTAAAGAAAGTGGAAGAACTGCACTATTCCCGCTTGCCGGTATACAAAGTGAGCATGGATGAAGTAGTGGGTATCATCAACACTAAAGACCTGATCTCGTCCTTGCAGCAACCCGCTGATTTCGATTGGCATTCGCTGATGCGTCAGCCTTATTTTGTGCCGGAGTCAAAACTGATCTCCGATCTGCTGCGCGATTTTCAAAGCAGGCATATTCATTTTGCCGTGGTAGTGGATGAATTTGGCGGCACCAGCGGCATTGTTACCATGGAAGATATTATGGAAGAAGTGATCGGTGATATCCGTGATGAATTTGATGAGGAAGAAAGCCATGATAAAAAGCTGGATGATAACAACTATATTTTCGAAGGGAAAACGATGATCCATGATGTTTGTAAGATCATGCAATTACCCATGGATGTTTTTGATAGCATAAGAGGAGAAAGTGAGTCAATCGGTGGCCTGGTGCTGGAGTTGGCCGGTGAATTCCCTGCTGTAAATGAAGTGGTCAGCAGCGGTGATTTTGATTTTACCGTGCTGGAAGCAGATAGTAACCGTATCAGGATGGTAAAAGTGACAGTGAACCACAACAGAAAGGCATAAGGCCATTAAAATTAAACAGCAACTACTTTGAAGCGTAATTATTTATTCCTGTTCCTGGCCTGCACTGTAGGAACAGCGTTTTTGTTATCCTGCAATAGCCCCTATCCCTACAGAAAAAAAGGTTATTTCAAGGTGAGTTTTCCTGAAAAGAAATACCAGCTGTTTGATCAGCCCGGCTACCCGTATACATTTGAATATCCTGTATATGCACATGTGATAAAAGACACGTCTTTCTTTGATGCCAAAGCCGGGGATTGGTGGATCAATATTGATATTCCCCGCTTTCATGGAAGAATATATGTGAGTTATAAAGGAGTGACTCCCCGCAATTTTGATTCACTCGTGAATGATGGATTTAAAATGGCATATAAACAGCACACAGATGTAGCCACTGGTATTGTTGACAGCCCCATTGTTACCCCTAACGGTGTGGAAGGTGTCTATTTTTCTCTTTCAGGAAATACTGCCACAGCCAACCAGTTTTTTGTAACTGACAGCACCCGCCATTTTCTTCGCGGCGCCCTTTATTTTGATGCCACCCCCAATGAGGATTCCTTAAGTATTGTGAATGATTTTTTAAAACAAGATCTGAAGCATTTGATTAATACGTTGCGGTGGAGATAAGCCCGGATTTTAGGTGCTGAGCCCGTAACTTTGCCCAAAAGACCTTTTGTGATTGTAATAGACAATATATTGATCAGTGATGAGGTGGTAGAGAAAAAATTTGTCTGCGACCTGGCTAAGTGTAAAGGAGGCTGCTGTGAAGAAGGCGATGCCGGAGCTCCTTTATCAAAAGAAGAACTGGCGATGGTATCAAAGTACTATGAGCAGGTGAAACCATACCTGCCGCCAGCTGCCATTGCAGAGATAGAGAAAAAGGGTTTCTATCAATACGACCAGGAGTTTGGCTGGGTAACGCCCACGCTGCCCAGCGACAACGAAATATGCGTGTATGCTTTCCGGGAAAAAGATGGTCTTATCAAGTGTGCTTTTGAACAGGCATATTATGACGGACTGATACCCTGGAAAAAACCGATCAGTTGCCATCTTTATCCCATTATTGCCAAGCCAGGCAGGCATGGTGATTATGACCGGGTGAATTATGAACCCCGGCAAAGATTGTGCAGCCCCGCCTGCCAACTGGGAGAGCAGCTGCAGGTACCGGTATATAAATTCCTGAAAGAACCCCTGATCAGAAAGTATGGTGAGGCGTTTTATGAAACGCTCGATGCTATCGCTGCGGACTATTTTGAACAACAAACAAACGATCCAGCGTGAAAGAAACAGTATCCAGTTTTCTTGATAAGAGTTCGGAAAAAGCCGCTGACCTCAATCACCGGCGGACGATCAATTTCAATATCGGCAAGTACAATGCAGCAGTGCCGCAAGGTAAGTTGCAGTTCGCCGAATTGAATCTCGCCAGGGAAAGGGCCAAAAACCTGAAATGGCGGGCTATTGAAACACTGGATCAACAGCTGGAAAGCTTCGAAGCAGCCATTACCAGGAGAGGTACAAAAGTGATCTGGGCAGAAGATGCAAAGCAGGCCCTGGAAGAAATAGGAAAGATCTGCGATGAAAAGAATTGCAAGACACTGGTGAAGAGCAAGAGCATGGTGACAGAAGAGATCCATCTCAACGATTTTCTGGAAAAAAAAGGTATTGAAAGCGTTGAAACCGATCTGGGTGAATACATACAACAGTTGGATGGCGAACCGCCTTATCATATCGTAACGCCGGCCATGCACAAAAGCAAGGAGGATGTTGCCCGGCTGTTTGCAGAAAAACTGGGAACAGATCCATCCCTCGCCCCGGAACAACTCACCCTGGTAGCAAGAGATATTTTACGGGAAAAATACCGCGAAGCTGAAGTAGGTGTTACAGGAGCCAATTTTATCATTGCTGATATAGGCGCTGTAGCGGTAACGGAAAATGAAGGAAATGGAAGACTGAGCTGCTCCATGCCTAAAACACATATCGTAGTGGTAGGGATCGAGAAAGTGATTCCTTCCATGACAGACCTTTCTTTGTTCTGGCCCTTGTTGTCTACTTATGGAACAGGGCAAAGGATCACTTCATATAATACGATCATTGCCGGACCAAAGCAGGAAGGGGAAACAGACGGACCGGAAGAAATGTATGTGATATTGCTTGACAATGGCCGTACCAATATCCTGGCCAATGAAAAGCAAAGGGAAAGCCTTTATTGTATCCGTTGCGGCGCCTGTCTGAATGCCTGCCCTGTATATAAAAATATTGGTGGCCATACTTATGGAACAACTTACAGCGGTCCTATCGGTTCTGTGATCACTCCCAACCTTAAAGATCTTGGAGAATGGAAGCACCTGAGTTATGCTTCCTCCCTTTGTGGTAATTGCACGGAAGTGTGTGCCGTAAAAATAAACCTGCATGAGCTGTTGCTCGAAAACAGGCATGAAGCCGTGAAAGAAGGAGAAGCAGCGTTTTCCGAAAAAATGGTTTGGAAAATATGGAAGCGGGCCATGCTCCGCCGGAAATGGATGAACATGGCAGGCGGAAATATGAAAGGCTGGTTTGTGAACAAAGTAGGGAAATCATGGACCGAACACCGGGGAAAACTGGAATTTCCGAAGCAATCGTTCAATGAACAATGGAAAGAGAAACGGGGAGAAGGCAAACCGGCAAAATAGTCTTTGTGCTCTTTGCTGTCTTTCTGGGGTTTCTATCTAACTGTAAAACCAAATATTCCAACCTTGCTCATCTTTGTTCCTGAAATAACACCCAGGGTGCAATACATTCTTGATTTCTTAGGCAAAGAGATCATGCAACAGGGTTTTGAACTTACATCTGATAAAAAAGCTTTTCTCGAGTATAACAAGTCCTGCATCAATTACTCAACAGAGCGATTACGAACAGATGAACTTTTCATCGAAGCTCACCCGCTCCTTTTTCAAAAAACGATCATCCCGCAGGAAATAACCTGTTTTGATGTTAACGGCTACAAAGCATTTTTTAAAACGAATGGTGATTATCCTTTCGACATTTTTGCAGCAAGCTTTTACCTGATCAGCCGGTATGAAGAATATTTTCCACATAAAAAAGACAGCTATGGCCGGTATGCCCATGAAAACGCTCTTGCTTTCCGTGAAGGATTTTTGAATCTCCCCCTGGTGAATATCTGGCTGCAATATTTTAAAGAGAGGCTGAAACAACATTTTCCCTCTCTTGTTTTCAAATCATCTTCTTTCCTGCTTCTTCCAACGTATGATATAGATATTGCCTGGTCATATAAACATAAAGGGTGGTGGCGGCAATTAGGAGGGTTTACCCGCTCAATCCTGAAAGGAGATTGGAAAGCTGTAAAAGACCGTATAGCTGTTTTGCGGGGAAAACAAAAAGACCCGTTTGATGCTTATGGCTGGATGAACCAGCTTCATGAAAAAAAGAAATTAAGGCCATATTATTTTTTCCTGCTGGCAGAAAAGAATGGCCGCTATGATAAGAACATCTCTCCTGCAAAGAAGGCGATGAAAGAACTGATCAGTGATCATCTTATCCGCTACCCGGTAGGCATTCATCCTTCCTGGCAAAGCGGAGATGATGAACGTTTGCTTCAGGGGGAAATTACCCAGTTATCAGCCATCAATGGCAATCCCATCGTTTCTTCAAGACAGCACTATATCCGGTTCGCTTTGCCGGAAACCTTCCGTAAACTGATTGCAAACAAGATCGGATTTGATTTTTCTATGGGATATGGAAGTATCAATGGCTTCCGTGCTTCAGTGGCCACACCATTTTACTGGTATGACCTCAACGCAGAAACGGCAACCAATCTTCTTTTGTTTCCCTTCTGTTTTATGGAGGCCAATTCTTTTTATGAACAGCATTACCCCCCGCAGCAGGCGTTGGAAGAGATGCGGCATTATTATAAGGAAGTGAAACAGGTGCAGGGAACTTTTATCATGATCTGGCATAATTCCTTTCTGGGCACTGATAAGCTATATGAAGGATGGAAAGAAGCGTATGAAACATTCATGAATGAAATATGATCCGGGTTAAATCCCTTCTGCTTCCGGCTGTTCCACTGCAGGCAATGTCTTGAACGCTTTGTTTACCATATACACACCGGCCAGCGTAACCAATCCTCCGACAACAATAAACACACTAATGCTTTCAGCGAATAATAACCAACCCAGCAATACAGCTACAATAGGATTGACGTAAGCATAAATAGAAGCCTGTTCTGTAGGCAGGTGTTGCAGTGCATATAAATAAGCAATAAAAGAAAGTACAGACCCGAAGATCACCAGGTAGGCAACTGCAGCCCAGGACTGCCAGGGAATAGCAGTGAAAGGAACGGCTGATTTTGTTTCAGGTGTATTGACCAGTTGGGTGAACACTAAAAGGATCACACCAGCTATCAGCATCTGTAAACCAAGACTGAAATATGGATTAAAGCTGGCAGCTTTTCTTTTTGTATAAAGCGTACCGAATGCCCAGGTCCAGGTGGCAGCCAGTGAAATAAGAATGCCGAAACGGAAATCCGGGTTAAAAAAATCCTGAAGGTGCTCACCAAAAATAATACAGATCCCTGCAAAACCTATCAGCAAGCCAATGATGGCGCGGGCAGGAGTTTTACTTCCGGAGAACAGGCCGATCACCACCAGCCATAAAGGGAAAATAGCTCCCATGATAGCACCCAATCCAGCCGTGATATGTTTCAATCCCCAGGTACTAAGCCCATTGGTAAGTGCGAAATTGAGCAGACTCAGAACAACGATACTTCCCCATTCTTTCCTGGCAGGAAAGCGGGCGCCTTTGGTAAGAAAGAAGATCACATAACAAAGTCCACCCAGTGTTTGACGTATGCCGGCCATTTGCAGGGAAGGCATATATTTTACTCCCAGTTTGGAAGCTACCCAGGTGGTGCCCCATAGAATGCAAACCATTGCCAATGCAAAAACAGCTTTTGCTTTTGTGCCTTTGCGATGGATGGTAAGCGGATTAAAAACCGATAGTTCCCTGATGGAATTACTGGTTTGGGATAATGTTCTGTATATATCGAATCGGGGCATTAATGTTTGAAATGCCTTGTGCCGGTGATCACCATGGCCAGCTTATGCTCCTTGCAATATTCAATGGAATCATTGTCCCGGATTGAACCGCCTGGCTGAATAAAGGAAGTGATACCTGCCTCATGACCCAATTTCACACAGTCATTGAATGGGAAGAATGCATCACTGGCCATTACAGCACCGGTAAGATCGAACTTAAATTGTTTAGCTTTTTCAACAGCCTGACGCAGTGAATCGATACGGCTGGTTTGACCGCAACCTTTGCCGATCAGTTGCCTGTTTTTCACCAATGCAATGGCATTTGATTTAAGGTGTTTGCATACCAGGTTGGCGAATATCAGATCATCTTTTTCTGCAGCGCTTGTGTCCCTGCCACCGGCTTCTTTCCATTCAGCATAATTGCCTTCATCTATACCCTGCACCAATACGCCGTTCAATACTGATTTGTATTGTATCTTGTTATCAGGCTGAGTTTTTAATTCGAGCAATATCCTGTTCTTTTTTGATTTGAGTATAGCTAAAGCATCTTCTGCAAAAGAAGGCGCGATCAACACTTCAAAGAACAGTTCATTGATGGCTTCAGCTGTTGCTTTATCTATTTTTCCATTGGTGACCAGCACTCCGCCAAAAGCACTTTCAGGGTCACCTGCAAGGGCTGCATCCCAACTTTCTTTTACACCGGAGCGCTGTGCTATACCACATACATTGGTGTGCTTGATGATGGCAAAAGTGATACCTGCTGCGGAAGGAGGAAATTCATTGATGAGTTGCATCGCAGCATCTACATCAACCAGGTTATTGTAAGAAAGTTCCTTTCCGTTCAACTGGTTGAACAGTTTTTCCAGGTCGCCATAGAAAACACCTGACTGATGAGGGTTCTCACCATAGCGCATGGCTTTGGGAAAAGGAATTGATTCCAGGAAGTATAATGAATTGGATGGATTGAAATATTTTGCAATGGCTACATCATAGTGTGCCACTGTTTCAAATGCTTTGGCTGCAAAAGCTTTCCGTTGTTCCAGTGAGAGCTCGCCATTTTGTGAGCGCAGAAGGTTTTCCAGGGTAGCGTATTCTTTTTTAGCAGCGATCACTGTTACATCGCGGAAATTTTTAGCGGCAGCCCTGATCATGGATGGCCCACCGATATCTATTTTTTCGATGATCAGTTTTTCTTCATTGGTGCTGGCCACTGTTTCTTCAAAGGGATAGAGATCTACGATCACCAGGTCCAATTCCGGAATATTGTACTGTTTCATCTCCTGCAGATGGGTTTCATCGTCTCTTTTACCAAGAATGCCGCCAAATACAGAAGGATGCAGGGTTTTTACCCTGCCACCCAGGATGGACGGATAAGTAGTGAGGTTTTCAACCGGCACAACGCTGATCCCCAGTTTTTCAATGAATTGTTGCGTGCCGCCTGTTGAGTAGATGGTTACTCCGTTGTCAGCCAGCCATTTTACGAGGGATTCCAGCCCGTCTTTATAAAAAACGGAAATCAGTGCAGATTGGATCTTCTTATTCATCCGGTTATTTTTTGATTTGCGATGGACCTGAGAACCAGATCCTCTTTAAAATTGAGCCGCAAAAGTACGCCATCACAGGTTCATCACAAAAGCTCCTTTTGTTCTTACATCGTGAAAAGGAATATCCAGTGAATCACACTGTTGCTGCCAGCGCCGGACTTTCCATGCAGGTACAGTGGCATCCGCTACTACCTGCCTGATATCCAGGCTCCGGGAGAGTTGGCCGGCATCTTCAGAAGGGTTTTGGGAAAGGATAAGCAGGTCAGTAGCGACCCGGGTAGGCCCAGGCTGATAATGTTTCAGTCCATTCAGTAAAACCGTTTTTTTTGACAGGAAAGAGATATGATTGCCCGAAACGTTGAATGCCGGAATTTCTTCTGCGGGTAAAAGGCGGAAAAGTATCCGGGTGGGATTTACATAAGTGGAATTGAAAGTGGTGGAAAAAGGAATGGAAATATATTTTCTGCCATAGATAAAATCTGCTGATTGCTGGTAAACGATGATCTTCTTTTGTTGACCGGCACTAATAAAAGATAAGGAACGTAATATCATGAACCCGGCCAGGCTAATAAGGCTGGTATACAACAAAACGACCTGCTTTTTCGAAAAGTACCAGGCGCAGGCAGAGGCCAGGCAAAGCATCAGTAAAGCGGCCTGGATAAAACTGATCTGCAATCCGTTCCAGACTGAAAAAGGAAGGGCTTCCACCCGTTCAATAAAAGTGTTCATAAACCGGATAAGAAAAGCAGTGACTTTTCCTGTCAGCAAAACCAGGGAAGGAATAAAACCGATGCAACAGATGAGGATCTCTGCCAGCAATATCAAACTTGAAAGAGGAACTGCAATAAAATTGGCCAGCAGGAAGTAAACAGGGAATTGGTGGAAATGAAAAATACATACAGGTATTGTCAGCACCTGGGCAGAAAGCGTTACTGCGTTGAGTTGCCAGATATGGTTGAGCAACTTATTGCGGATAGTGAAAAGCCGGTATAATGGTTTCATGAAAGCCACAATGCCGATGATCGCAGCATACGATAGTTGAAAGCCGGCATCCCAGAGCCAGTAAGGGTTGTAGCAAAGCAGAAGAAAAGCAGATATCGCTAATGAATTATAAACCCTGGACTTCCGTGAAAGGCTTTCGCCTATAACGATGCAGGTAAACATCAATGCCGAGCGCAACACCGATGGTTGTGCGCCGGCCAGCAAAGCAAAAAGCCAGAGCCCTGAAATAATAAGCGGAGGACGAAGCCATTTCAGGTATCTTCTCCGTTGAAGCGGCCAAAGTAGTTTCACCAATAACCAATAGATCAAACCGAGATGCAAACCAGATATGGCAATAATATGCACCACACCAGTATTGGTATAGGATTGCACGAGGGCTTTGTCCAAGTCATCTTTATAACCAATAAGGAGGGCTTCTGCAAGTCCGCGTTCATTTTTACCCGGGAAGGCGGTTTGCAGAACCGACAGTACCCATGAACGGATGCGATGGATGAATGACTGTAAAGCAGATGAATGGCGGCCTGTGATAATGAAATCACTCCGGCGTAAAAAAGCCTGGTGGGTGATGCCCTGGAAAAGAGCATATTGTTGAAAATCGAAGCTGCCGGGATTGGCTGAAGCAGGGATAGGTTGCAGAATCCCGCAGGTGAGCAATTCATCACCGGGCCTGAGTTCAGGCAGTGAAGGATCTTTACTGAAGTACAGGATAACCCCTCCTTTTGCAGGAATAAGGCTGTCATTCCGGAGGAACCCGGTAACGGAGGCTTTGGCTTTGAAGCTTTTGGATTTTTCGGTGGGTGATTCGTCCAGTTTTATGAGCACAGCATCGTTTTCTTTGTATATATTACCAAGCCAATGGGAGCGCAGACGGATATCCTGTCGCCAGACAGATAAGCTCCCCAGCACAATAAAAAGCAAAAACACCGATAGGCCATTGATAAAACCCAGTTTGTACCGGCTAAAAAAAGAGAGCGGAAAGAACAGGAAAAAGAGTGCAATGCCGGTACTGATCATAGCCAAACCTAGAAGAACACTGACCGGAATGGGCCAGTGAAATTGCTGCACGATACCGGGTAAAAAAATGGTAAGCAACCTTATTATGGGGATTTTTTTCCAGTATGGAATATATGGATAGGGCATATTGACAGGAAAAATGAGGTTTTGTTGGGGCGACTGATGGAGTCGTCCGGGAACCGCATTTTTGAAGTACGGAAGGATTTCCATTATTTATACGGTCAGAAAACCATTTTTTTACGGTATAACCATCAGGTGTTTTCACTGTTTTGAAAAAGTGTTTTTCCCGTTTTTTTTCCATTTTTTACACGGAATTCCTTGATTATCCATATTGTACGAATATGTTTAATTTGTAATTAATTGATTCTATAGGAATTATACGATGACCTCGTAACGGCGGCTTTAATAGTTTTAGCAGGTAAACGGTTTTACTCCACTATTAAAACTTAAGGCTATGGTCACTATTCAAAAAAATTCATTAAAGGTTGGTAAGCAAGTTGACACCCACCATGTAGACAATGCAATCCGTAACTACAAACAAGAAAGATGGGTGCAAAATTCCCAGCGTTTGGGCAAAGAGGATTCATTGAGTGTATGGTACAGCATTGAAGAGCTGGAAGAGTTTATTGCAATGAGCAAAGAGCACGGAGCTGATGGTATTAAATTATATTTCGGTGCATACGACAAGGATTACACCGATCATCCGCTTTATGCAGGCCGGCAAACTGTTGTGTTGGTTGCCACTAAACACAAAGAATCAGAGGACGGTCACACGAACAAAGATCTGTATATCCAAACAGAAGAAGGTACTTCCATTCTTGCCTATAATACAGGAATGCTTTGTCCTCCTTTCTGTACTCGCGAAGGCGGCGGAGTTGGTGTTACCATTTTCGACAAAGGCAATGAAGGGTTTGTTGTTGTTTAAGTTGAAAACAGACCGCTCAAAGAATTTAAAACCTCCCACCGGGAGGTTTTCTTTTTTAATGCTATTTTTATCTCTAAGTAGAAAAGATGAACCCACTATTTATTTACTTTATCGGAATTAGCTTTCTTGCCAGTCTGACTGTTTATTTTTTCAGCAAGCCAGCCGCTTTGTATTTAAGATTATTCCCCCCGTTTTTACTTATCAGCCTGGTGGTGGAATTGAGTGGGATGTATTATTCAAGAAGCGGGCGGGCCAACACGCTTCAATACAATTTCTTTTCCGTTTTTGAATTTTGCTTTTACCTGTTTGTCTTATCACAGGTAATATCCAATGCCAAAGCGAAAAAAGCCGTTTGGATTACGATGGGGCTATATGCCCTTACAGCAACAATTAATATCCTTTTCATCCAGGGAAAGTTTGTATTTCATACCATCACCTATGCATTAGGCTGTTTATTGATTGTGATCTTTTGCATTTATTATTTCTGGGAGCTTTTCCGCCTTCCTAAGTCGGTAAAACTGCAGAAGAACCCGGCCTTTTGGATCTGCTCCGGTCTTTTGTTTTATTTCTGTTGCGGGTTTCCTCTCTTTGGTCTTATTAATTACCTTGTGACGGTCTCTACCTTGTTGAGGAATAACTTTTTCACAATCGTTACTATTCTCAATATCTTTTTATATTCCCTATTTACGATCGGCTTTTTATGCAGAATCAGGATCAGGAAATATACTTCGTTACAATAGTTGGTCTGATACTGGGATTATTGCTGGTGGGATTTATCGTTACCGCCCTGTATCTCTATCAACGCAGGCAGCGCCGCCAGGAACTGGAGGTGGAGCGCTTGAAAGACATGTATGAAAAGGAAGCATTGCGCTCTCAACTGGAGATACAGGAGGATACTTTCAAAACCATCGCTCAGGAATTGCATGACAATATCGGTCAGATGCTTTCAGTGGTCAAACTGACCCTTTCCATCGTTCCGGTAGAGAAAGAACACGTGGCGTATGAACAGATCCAAAGTTCACAACAATTACTTAATAAGGCCATCTTCGATCTCTCCAATCTCACCAAAGGTTTGCATACCGACAGGATCGCCCAGATCGGTCTTGCCGAATCCATCCGGTTCGAACTATATGCTTTAAAAAAAGCCGGTATCCTGCAAGTGCAATTCTCACTGGATGGTACGGAAATTGAATTAAATGAACAGAAATCCATCTTCCTGTTCCGGATTTTCCAGGAGTCTCTAAATAATATCCTAAAACATTCGAAGGCTACCACACTGGTTGTACATTTGAGCTTTTCGGAAGAACTGTTCACCATGGAGATCACAGACAACGGTGTTGGGTTTGACGTTGCGGCAAAAAGAGGTTCAGCCAACTCTTACAGCGGAGTAGGACTGAAAAGCGTTTTTAACCGCGCCAAACTGATTGGTGCCGATCTGTCTATCGACAGCAGCCCTTCCAAAGGCACAACAATCTGGATAGAACTTCCTTTAGAGAAGGAATAATAATCATGGCAAAATCAAGCAAGAAAATACAGGTAGCAGTTGCGGATGATCATAGCTTACTTCGCAATGCCCTGGCAAAACTGATCAATACTTTTGAAGGGTATACCGTAATATTCGAGGCAGACAACGGAAAGGACCTGCGCAATAAAATTATACAGCATGTTGTCCCCGACCTTGTGCTTCTCGATGTGAACATGCCTGAAATGGACGGCTTTGAAACCACCCAATGGCTGCACAAAAATTACCCGCACATCAAAATACTGGCTTTGTCCATGCTCAGTGATGAAAAGACCATTATCAAAATGTTCCGGCTGGGCGCCAAAGGCTATCTTTTAAAAAATACGGACCCTGGCGAACTGAAAGATGCACTGGATTCTATTATCGATAAGAACGTTTACCTCTCCGAATACGTTTCGGGCAAACTCGTAAGTGGATTGCACCAGGAGGCCGAACCTACCGGTAAGGAAATCGTATTACAGGAAAAAGAACGGGAATTCCTGCGCTGGGTCTGTTCTGAACTTTCTTATAAGGACATTGCGGAGAAAATGTATCTCAGCCCGCGTACGATAGATGATTACCGGCAGTCGTTGTTTAATAAGTTGAAAGTGCACAGCCGGGTTGGGTTGGTGATGTATGCAATTAAGAATGGGATTGTGGAAGTATAATAGATAGCTTATGAACAATGCAATGCGGGTTATTTATTTATCAATCCTGGTTTCGCTTTACCTGCCATCCTGCCTGGAAAAACCAGGATTGAAAGGAAACTATTCATGAATGAACCATGGGATGGTAAGGAATAAAAAAACTCCATAAGATTTGTACATCTTATGGAGTTTTTTTATGTTGATTTATTTACTTACTCAGGTACATGCTTCTGTCCTTATACAACTGCCTGAAATAAGGGTCTCTCAAATCTTTCACAAACCGGATCGCTTCACCCGTAGATTTCATTTCGGGTCCCAGTTCCTTATTCACTCCAGGGAATTTATTGAAACTGAATACCGGTTCCTTGATCGCAAACCCTTTCAGCTTCTTCTCGAATTTGAAATCTTTCAGCGTGTTTACGCCCAGCATTATCTTGGTCGCTACGTTCAGGTAAGGTATCTGGTAAGCTTTTGCTATGAACGGAGTGGTGCGTGACGCTCTTGGGTTTGCTTCGATCACAAACACTTTTCCTTCTTTGATGGCAAACTGTATATTGATCAATCCTTTTATGTTCAACGCGCGAGCAATCTTTTCCGAATAGTATTCCATGGTAGTCACTTCCATGGGAGAAAGATTGAAGGCCGGTAATACTGCGTTGCTGTCGCCGCTGTGAATACCTGCCGGTTCAATATGTTCCATCACACCCATTACGTGGAAGTTCTCACCGTCGAAGATGGCATCCACTTCTGCTTCCTGGCAGCGGTCCAGGAAATGGTCGATCAGGATCTTATTGCCGGGAATATGTTTCAGAAGACTTACTACAGCTTTTTCCACTTCATCATCATTGATCACGATGCGCATGCGTTGGCCGCCGAGTACATAAGAAGGACGGACCAGCACGGGATAACCTACTTTATTGGCTACTGTAATGGCCTCATCCACATCGTAAGCTGTGCCATAATCAGGATAAGGAATATTCAGGTCTTTCAGCAGATCACTGAACCGGCCGCGGTCTTCCGCAATATCCATGCTATCATAAGAAGTGCCGATGATCCTGATGCCTTTCTCGTGGAGTTTTTCTGCCAGCTTCAATGCGGTCTGGCCGCCCAGTTGCACGATCACTCCTTCTGGTTTTTCATGTTCAATGATCTCCCAGAGATGTTCCCAGTAAACCGGCTCGAAATACAGCTTATCGGCGATATCGAAATCGGTAGACACCGTTTCAGGATTGCAGTTCACCATAATGGCTTCATAACCGGCTTCTTTAATCGCCAGCAATCCATGCACACAGCAATAATCGAATTCAATGCCCTGCCCGATACGGTTGGGGCCTGAACCCAGCACGATCACTTTTTTCTTATCAGAAACATTGCTTTCATTATAATTACCACTTTCAAAAGTGGAGTAGAAATAAGGTGTTTTTGCTTCAAACTCTGCTGAGCAGGTATCTACCATTTTATATACCCTGGTGATGCCGGCTTGTTTTCTTTTATTATAAACATCTTCTTCATTGCCATGCTGCAGAATGCGGCTGATCTGCTCATCGCTGAAGCCATTTACTTTGGCTTCCCTTAGCAGTTCCACAGGCAGGCTATCGAGATCATATTTGGCAATTTCTTTTTCAAGATTGCAGATCTTCTGGATCTCGGCAATAAACCAGCGGTCGATACCATTGGTGGCTTTGGAAATAGTGCCGACGGAAATACCTGCCATCAGTGCATCTTTGATACGGAAGATGCGGTCCCATTTCGGAGTTTTGATATATTCCAGCAGTTCTTCCGCATGCATCATGCTTTTACCATAATAGCCGAGGCCCACAGCATTGTTTTCCAGGCTCTGACAGGCTTTCTGGATAGCTTCCGTGAAGCTGCGGCCGATGGCCATCACTTCTCCCACGCTTTTCATTTGTAATCCGAGCGTATCATTGGCTCCTTTGAACTTATCAAAATTCCAGCGGGGCACTTTCACGATCACATAGTCAAGCGCCGGTTCAAAATAAGCTGAAGTTGTTTTAGTGATCTGGTTTTCCAGTTCATCCAGGTTATAACCGATAGCAAGTTTGGCAGCTATCTTGGCAATGGGGTAACCGGTTGCCTTGGATGCCAGTGCTGATGAACGGCTTACCCTTGGATTGATCTCGATCGCAATGATCTCTTCCGTGTCGGGATTCAGGGAAAACTGCACATTACAACCGCCGGAAAAATTACCCAGGTCGCGCATCATGCGGATAGCTGTGTTGCGCATCAGTTGCATGGCCGTATCGCTCAATGTCATGGCGGGGGCTACAGTAATGGAGTCGCCGGTGTGGATGCCCATGGGATCAAAGTTCTCCACGGTACAGATGATACAAACATTATCGGCAGCATCGCGCAGCAGTTCCAGCTCAAATTCTTTCCAGCCCAGAACAGCTTTTTCCACCAGCACTTCATGTATCGGAGAGGCTTGCAGGCCGCGGTTAAGTGCATCATCCAGTTCGGTTTTATCATGAACAAAACCGCCACCGGTTCCGCCGAGGGTGAAAGAAGGGCGGATCACCAGGGGGAAGCCGATCTCCTGTGCAAATTCTTTTCCTTCAAGAAAGGAGTTGGCGGTTTTAGCGGGAGCAACCGGAACACCGAGCTGGATCATCCACTGGCGGAATTTTTCCCGGTCTTCTGCTTTGTCAATTGCTTTGATATCCACGCCGATCAGGCGGACCTTATATTTTTCCCAGATGCCCAGGTCTTCTGCTTCTTTGGCCAGGTTGAGGGCTGTTTGTCCTCCCATGGTGGGCAGCACAGCATCAATTTGGTTTTCTTCCAGTATTTGTTCAATGCTTTCCACGGTGAGCGGGAGCAGGTACACTTTATCAGCCATCATCGGGTCGGTCATGATGGTGGCCGGATTGCTGTTGATAAGATAAACTTTTACGCCTTCTTCGCGGAGGCTGCGGGCTGCCTGTGTACCGGAATAGTCAAATTCACAGGCCTGACCAATAACAATAGGCCCTGAACCGATGATCAGGACCGAACGAATAGAAGTATCTTTTGGCATTTTTTACTAGAAAAATTGATCCGGGGTGCCCGGGGATGTATAAACAAATTCCGCAAAATTAAGGGAATCGGGTGGTTTAGTATTAGCTCAATTTGAATAATTTTCCCACAAAGACGACGAAGGCCACAAAGACATATTTATATCTGTCCGGGAAGATGCTCGGGCAATTCTTTGTGGCCTTCGTCGTCTTTGTGGGAAACGTAACTGCTAAAACTGAGTCATTACTAATGGTTTGCCGGGACACAAAAAAAGCGGCACAGGCCGCTATAGTATGTTTTTATAGGGATCGTGTGGCCTAACTATGATAAGTAGACATTTCAATCTCATCCAGCATAATTTCCGGCATTGCCGTTTTTTTCTGCATACCTCTCTTTTCTTCCTGGCGATTTTTCATTTTCGCCACCCATTTCTGACGCACCTGCTGTCCTTTTACCATTCCGATAAATAATCCTGCAATTACAATCATCCTAAACATAGCCGAATAAAAAACTTTCCTCATAACACTATTCTTTAAGCAAGTGAAAAAATATAATACTGCAATCTAAAATTTCGTGCCACAAATTACAATACCACGATTGTGGTATTATTTATAATGTAATTCTAACAACAGAGGGAATTTATGGTTTGAAATAATGGTTTTTATTTCGAAACGGTCATCTAAAAAATTTTGGTCTTAACTTTATTTTAATGATTCGAACAATTACCACTACACTCGTTAGTTTTTTATTGCTACAAAATGCTGTTTTTTCTCAGAAACCGATTTATCCGCAGGGTTATTTCCGCTGGCCGTTAAACCTGTCTCCCCAAATAGTAGCCAATCTCGGTGAGCTCAGGCCCAATCACTGGCATATGGGGCTCGACATAAGGACCAACCAGCGAGTAGATCAACTCGTGTATGCAGCCGCGGAAGGATATGTGGCTTATATGGGAATACGCCCTTTGAGTTTCGGACGCTTTATTATCATCAATCACCCTAATGGCTTGTCTACCTTGTATGCTCACCTGAATGATTTTGCTCCGGAGCTGGAGAAATATGCAACCGAGCAGCAATACAAACAACAGAGTTGGGCAGTGGAATTGGGTATACCTGCCGGCATGTTTCCTGTAAAAAAGGGCAGCTTTATTGCTTATAGCGGAACCACCGGTGGATCACAAGGGCCACATGTGCATTTTGAAATAAGGGATACCAAAACTGGAAAATGCCTGAACCCTTTATTGTTTGGTCTTCCCTTGCAGGATAATGTGCCGCCAACAATTACCCGGCTGGCGATGTATGACCGGACGGGCTCCATTTACAATGCTTCCCCGCAGCTTTTTCCGGTAAAGAAAACCACAGCAGGATATGTGCTAACCAAACCAGGCGCTATAAAAACGGGGAAAAGTAAGATCAGTTTTGCCATCCAGGCTTTTGATCGCATCAGCGGATCAAATAACGAGGATGGGATCTATTCAGCCTGGTTGTATTTTGATGATCAGTTGGTGAATGGCTTTGCCCTCGATAGTATCGGGTATGAACAGACCGGCTACCTGAATGCCCAGATCGATTATACACTTCGTTATAACGGAGGTCCTTTTGTGCAACATCTTTCCCGCCTTCCGGGCAATATCAGCAGTGTGTATCACCCTGCAGGTGTAGAAGGAGTGCTGTTGCTGAAGGACACCGGCCAGCATAATATCCGTATTGAGGTAAGAGATGCTTACCAGAATTTATCTGTATTGAACTTCACTGTTCAGTTCGATGAAAAACTGGCAACAGCTCCGGCAACGGCTTCTTCGTTTAAGCCATTTATCCCCAACTATGTAAACATCCTGGAGAAACCCGATTTCGAAATGTATCTGCCGGATAATTGTTTGTATGATACAGTTTATCCTGCTTACTATCGCACAGCATCTGCTGCAGCCAATGCAGCTTCAGCCATACACCAGGTGAATACTCCTGCGATCCCTGTAGAAGGGCGATTGACGGTGCGCATTAAACCAGATCAGGCAGTGCCTGCAAACTGGCGCGACAGGATGGTGATCCAAAGAAGTTATAAAAACAGCAAGGAAGCAAAAAAAGCCAGTTGGAGTAATAACAATCAGTGGCTTTCAGCAGAGTTTGGAAATTTTGGCAGTTTCCAGGCTTTTGCGGACCTGGTGCCACCAAATGTGAATGAATTAGGAAAAGGTGATACGGTTAATCTCAGCGCTGCGAGCAGGATCGTTTTTACACCGACAGATAATTTCGGTATTAAAAGTTTCCGTGCAGAACTGGATGGCCAGTGGCTTCGGTTCACCAATGATAAAGGAAGAAACTGGATATACGTGTTTGATGAGCGCTGTCCTTATGGCGTTCATCAGTTGAAAGTGCAGATAGAAGATGTGGCTGGTAATATCACTACAAGAACCTGGTGGTTTAAAAAATATCCTTACACACCTCCTCCAAAAAAAGCAGTGAAGAAAACTACCCGCAAACCAGTCAGTAAGAAAAAGAAAAAGTAACAGATGGCAACGAATTTAAAAGAAGGTGATAAAGCACCTGCATTTTCCGGGAAAGATCAGAATGGGAATAAAATATCTCTTTCAACCTATAAAGGGCAAAAAGTGGTGCTGTATTTCTATCCTGAGGATGATACGCCAACCTGTACTATACAGGCCTGTAACCTGCGTGACAATTATGCTTTATTGAAGCAGGAAGGATTCGTTGTGGTCGGCGTCAGCCCGGATGAAATAAACACCCACAAAAAATTTGAGACAAAATACCAGTTGCCATTTACGCTTATTGCAGACCCCAGCCATACGATTATTGACAAGTATGGGGTTTGGGGTGAAAAGCAATTGTATGGCCGCAGATACATGGGACTTCACCGCACCACTTTTGTGATTGATGAAAAGGGGATCATCAATAAGATCTATCTCCGCCCAAAGAATAAAGCGCATGCAGAAGAGATCATCCGTAACTGGAATGAGCAGAAGCGGGGTTGATCTTCCTGGTCGATGACCGAATTTCTACGCAAACCGAACCAGTAGTTCCTTTTCCCTTGTCACCCCGGACCAGATTTAGTACACCCGCAACTATAGTTCGCTAAGATCCGGGGTCTCCCCCATCTGCAGTATTTTCCAGGCAATAATGCCTTACAGATTTGAAGCAAGTGCAGCGCGGGGAGACCCCGGCTCTTATATTCTTTAAACCAGTAAGCGTACTAAACCTGGTCCGGGGTGACAAGGGAAAAGGAACTACTGATTCAACTGGCGTATTCCTGCCATCGGTCAGCATTTTTCTCTCCACCCATCAACCTTTTCATTGGGCAACCATGCCTGTATTTCATACGATATAAGTTTAAGGTTAATCCTGTTGCACCAGGAAAGTCCATTTAACACCGAAAACTACAGTATGAAAAATAGCATCCTTTTACTCAGTCTGTTTATTAGTCAGTATTCTTTTTCGCAGGATAGCACCGTTGCTCCTGCTCCGTCCAAAGAGGCATCTTATATCTGGGTATTTTCTTCGCCCAGGCTTATCAATGCCAATACGGTGGAAACAATCCCCAAGCATGTGCTGGAGTTTAAGGTCACCCACAATTTTGGTGATATTGGTGGGAGCAATGGGGGGAGTAAAACTTTCTTCGGCCTTGATAATGCTACTGATGTCAGGATCGGTTTCCAGTATGGTATAAGTAAGCGGCTGAATGTGATCGCAGCAAGGTCTAAAGGAGCCGGGGCGGTTCAGCAATTGTATGAGCTTGGTGTCAAATACCGTATTCTGCAGCAGGCAGAAGATGCGCAGCATCCTCTTTCCATGACCATTTTTGCGAATAACGTTATTTCTTCCATGACGAAAAGCGTGGTACCTGACCAGGAAAATTCTTTTGAAAACTTTTCCGACCGGAACAGTCAGACAGTGCAACTGATGATCGCCAGGAAAATGGGGTTATTGAGTTTGCAACTTAGTCCTACAATGGTCCACCGCAATTTTGTGCAATCGCAGGATGATAAAACCCTGTTTGCATTGGGAGGTGCGCTTCGGCTTCCGGTGAAGGGGCGGTTCAGCCTTATCGTAGATTACTTCCATAGCTTCCGCAGCCAGCAAAGTATTGACTTCTATAAAACACAAGGGATACGTTTTTATGATGCACTGGGTGTAGGTGTTGAGCTGCTTACAGAGGGGCATGTGTTTCATTTGAATTTTACGAATGCCACAGAAATATTGGAAAACCGCTTTATTCCCCGTACGGTTACATCCTGGGGTAAAGGACAGTTTCGCTGGGGCTTTACTATTTCCCGCGACTTCAATTTATTTTATAAGAAGAAAAGAGGAAGGTAGCTCTCATAGCAAACCAGTTGGTAACAAGGACGGCCCCTGTTTTTACAGGGGCCACTTCTTTTAAACAAGGGATATTGTTTTGCACCTATATTACTTAGACTTACGACTTGAGTACATCCTTCCCGTCTTCCCGCCTTACCGGTAAAAACTTACCGGTAAGGCGGGAAGACGGGAAGGGCCGCTTTGGATAGATGTACACTACAAAGAATCCCGCTCTTATCATCTTCATTGTTTGTGGAAGAGTGATAAGAAGCGGGATGTTAAACAAACTAATCCTCGTGTAACCTTTGTTATGTAAGCATTGTACAGAAAACGTTAATCAGTATACCGTCCTCCTGCGTTGATCCATGCGGTGATCTTATCTTTTTCACTTTGCGGTAATGGGCCGGTAGGTGGCATGGAAGAAGGGTTGTTATCAACCGCCCTGGCTTTGACGCGATCTTTATTAGCTACGATATTGCAATCCACCTGCCAGTTCATACCACCATTTGCGATGGAGTTATTGTGACAGCTTTGACAATTATTCTGCATAAGCGTTTTTACAGCAGAGAATAGAGGTCCGGCTACGGGAGCTGCTACGTTCACTGTTGTGCTGCCGGTGCAGCCATTGACATCTTTAGCTGTTACAGTATAAGAACCTGAAGCCAGGCCGCTGAACGTACCGCTTGACTGGAAGTTGCCGCCGTTAACACTATACGTAAAACCTGTGCTTCCGGTAGCAGAAGCGGTGATGGAACCATTGGGTAAAGAAACGCAGGCGCCCACCGCAGTGGCATTAGCTGTTACAGTAATGTTCACGCCAGTACAGGATGGAGTAGGAGCAGTGAGTGTGAATGTTTGAGTGCCGGTGCATCCTGCAGATGATTTGGCTGTAACAGTATAGGAGCCTGCAGCAAGCCCTGTGAAATTACCAGATGATTGAAAAGCTCCATTGTTAAGGCTGAAAGTAAAACCGGAGCCGCCGGTAGCGTTGGCACTGATACTACCGTTTGTACCTCCTGGTGTGGAGGGATTAACAGGGGTGCCCGTTACAGAGATGGTTACACCTGCACAGGGATTAGGTGGTGGAGGTGTGCTACCACCACCGCCTTTGCTACAGGCGATAATAACCAGTGCGCAACAGGCAAGAAGAGATAAAATAATTGCATAGTTCTTTTTCATACCAGGGGTTTTTCATGGAATCGGGAAGAAGAAGTGGAGAGTTGCCTGGGTGGATTTTTATTTTATAAGGAATTTACTGTGTTATACGTTCAGTTTTTTACTGTTTATAAATGTGATTTTCCCATGGCCCTTTTTTTTGTCGCGGATAGTTTGCACTCTGTAAATAATGAATTGCAGAAATGGAATTGCCGCGATATAAGATATTTTATGAAAGATCACGTAGGGTGTTTGAGTTTAACAGTGTGGGACCCAAAGGCGAAATATCTAAGCTGATACGATTTACAAAAATGCGTGTCAAAGGTGTTTTTAATCTTGCCTTTGGTGACAAGAAACCAGGAACAAATGAAATAGATGATGAAGTAATTTCAAATAATGGTGATACCAGAAAAGTGTTGGCGACAGTTGCAAATGCGGTAGATATGTTTACTAGAGAATATCCTTCGACTTGGATCTTTGCAGTAGGGAGTACCAGGCCGAGGACAAGACTTTATCAAATGGGTATCAATAAGTATTTGCATGAGATTGTAAAAGACTTTGAAGTATATGGTCTAATTGATGGAGAGTGGCAAAAGTTTCGTAGCGGAATTATGTATGAAGCATTCCTTGTCAAAAGAAAATAAAGTAATTTTGAGTTATGAAGAAGAAAAAAAACAATAATGACAAAAGGTTAATGGTAGAAATTGATAACTCGCTTGAGAAATATGTGGATATGCCTCTTTTTGAAGAAAAAGTGAATGAAGCGAATAGAATACTGAGTAAAGTCGGACTTCCCAAAGAGAAAAAAAAGAATAAATAATCGCTCTTTTATTACCTTTTTTTCAGGAACGGCCTATACCCCACCGTAAACAACACTCCCGTATTATTCAACTTCACTTTCCCAAACCCTACCCCACTCATCGGCAGTTTAAAATACGGTTCTGCCATTAAAGAAAACCTTTCAGAAAACCTGTACTGATATCCCCCGGAAAGCTGCAGAATGGAAAAGAAATGATTATTCTCATTCTCAATATCCCAACTCCTGTAAGCAGGTTGCCCGCCTGAATTTTTATAGTAGTACTCATAATTTTCTTTCTTCATCAAATAAGAAGAAACGCCCGCTGACACAAACCATTCATGCTTTTTCGCCGAAGGAAATGTATAGATCACATTCAAAGGGATCTCAAATACCAGGCAGTTTGCTTCTATCTTCTGAAGATTGGGGTAATAATTCCAGAAGCTTTTAGGCGGATGATAATCACTTGAATCTGCCGTATACAATTTACGGCTGGCCAGAAAGCCTGTCCTAACCTGCCAACGTTTACTCAATGCATAACTAAGCCCTATTCCATATTGCATCTTCCATTGACCTGTTTTATTCATTCCAATCATACTTAGATCAGGACCTGCAGAAAAATTGATTTGCAGTTTGCCTTGCTTATTACTTTTTGGAGCTTTGGTTTTAGCAACAGGTTCTTCTTCTTTCGCAGATGGATTGTCTTTAACAGTAGTGTCTGTTTTTGTAGCTGTATTGTTTGTTACTGTATCCGTTGAAGGTATAGGAACGGATTGTGTGTTGATAATTGAGTTCTCCTGAGTTGAAGCTTCTTCTGCCGGTATTTTTAAAGAAGTAGAAGGCTCATTGTTTTTCCCGTCAGACAAAGCAGGAACACTTACATCTTTACTTGTTTCTTTCATACTGCTTTGCTGCATTCCGGTCTTGCGCGGCTGAATAGTGAATAAAGGTTTCTGCAGAGAACCGGTTCCACTGCTTGATGGTTCATTAACCGGCTTCCCTGTTTCCCGAGGCACATCAGATGCTGTCAAGGAGTTTTCAGTAACAGATGGATTACCGGATGGGGTTTTGGCAGGCGAGCTGATCTTCTCTGCAACCAGTTCTGGAGGACGCTTATAAGTGGTAAGCATCAGTAATACAGGAATGCCTACCAGCAGCAGGAAGATCAGCCAAAGCAGGAATGGCCGTTTCTTTTTTTCCTGTGGCAGGTGTATGTCCAGCAAAGCTTCCATCCCGTTCCAGTCTTTTTCCTGGAAAGGAGGCTGCTGATCGCTGGCTGCGTCCTGTATTTTTTTATCCATTTTGTCAGACCACATTTTTACTGACTATTTCGTTTTGTTGAAACAATATTTTTTGCAATTGTTTTTTTGCTTTCGCCAGGTTGGATTTGGACGTTCCGGAAGAAATACCCAGTTCTTTGGCTATTTCCTCATGACTGAATCCTTCTATTACAAACAGGTTGAACACCGTTCTGTAACCTGGTGTAAGATATTTTATAGCCCGTATGATCTCTTCATACGAGATTTTGTCCAATGCATCTTCGTGGGCGTCCGGAACATGGAGGTAAGACTCATTCAATTCTCCGGTAAATTGGTGTTTCTGGTTTTTTCTGAAATGATCAATAGCGGTATAGATCATTATTTTCCGGAGCCAGCCTTTAAAGGAGCTGATCGTGTCTGTGTAGGCTGGTTTGAACCGGTAGATCTCAATAAAAACTTTGAGAAATCCGTCATTGAGGATCTCAGTGGCATCTTCCTGTTTGTTAGCGTACCGGTGGCAGATGGACATGGCATACCCATAGAAAGAGCTATAGATTATTTTCTGGCTCTCCCTGCGGTTCAGGGCACAACCCCTGATATGGTCCTGTAATTCTTCCGCGGACAGCAAATCCTGTTGGTTTAATCGTGTATCGTAGAAAAAGAGATGGGGGTTGCCTCATAAGTTACAAAAAAGGAGAGAGATAACTGTCATCAGCTATTCATTACCCATTCCACCTGTCCTGTTGCGAATTCTTCCTCCACCCCATGCTCTGTTACCAGCAACCCGCCGGGAGTAACATTTTTGATCAGGGCTTCAAAAACACGGCTGTCTTTTTTGAGCTTCACTTTCTCCCCTCTTTTATATAAGTGGTTGAGATAGCGCTGATAAATTGGTTCAAAACCTTCACTGAGCAAGGTGTTGAAATGAGCGTTCACCCGGCTGCAAAGCTCCCTGGCAAGTTCTGCCGGGTTAAAATCCTTACCGGTTATCTGCTTCAGGGACACGGGATTTTTCAGTGCCGCCGGAAAGCTGACCTGGTTGATATTAATGCCAATGCCCGCTACCGCCCATTTCCATTCCTGCCCACTACCACCTATAATATTCTCTATCAGGATACCACCTGCCTTTCTGTCCTGCCAATAGAGGTCATTAGGCCATTTTATTCGGGTATCGTCTCCTGCATGCTGGCTAAACAGATCGAAGACGGATATAGCCACACAGGCACTTAACTGGAATTGACGGCTTAATGAAAGCGTTTGCGGATCAATCACCAGGCTCAGGATAAGGTTTTCACCTTTCTCCATTGCCCATGTTTTGCCCCGCTGTCCCTTGCCTGCTACCTGCTCATGGGCAAAAAAGGCAGTGCCATGTTGTGCCAAACCAGCATGTAATTGTTGAAGGGCATAATTGTTGGTGCTGTCAATAGACTTAAGCTCAATAAAAGGCGTTCCCAGGTCAGGGTAAAGGGAGAGTTGTGGCAATTAATTGCTATTTTTGAGCAAAGTAAATGAGTTTATGGTTCCGGGTTTATAGTTTATTATGTAAGCCTACCTAATACAAGACCTCCCAGGCCAAAAACTAAACAAATAACTAAAAACATTTAGATTATTGGAACAACTTGCATCACTGTCTACTCGCAAAAAGAAAAGTGCAGTCCGGTTAACTCAGCGCTCAAAGATCATCAAAACCATTATCGCCGCTATACAGGAAAAAAAAGGGGAAAATATAGTTTCCCTCGACCTTAGAAAAATCAATGAAGCGGTGGCCGATTTTTTTATAATCTGTGAAGCAGGAAGCCAGCCACAGGTAAGGGCTATTGCCGATCATGTGGAAGACTTGGTAAAAAAGGAATGTGATGAATTGCCTTATCACCATGAAGGATTCCAGGCCCTGCAATGGGTACTGATCGATTATGTGAATGTGGTAGTGCATGTAATGCTGCGGGAAAACAGGGAGTTTTACAAACTGGAGGAGATGTGGAGCGATGCAGTGATAGAACATCACAAAGAATAATGTTAAATCTCGGCCCGGCCGAACTTTTGTATCAATATCTATTTTATTATTAACAGTAGGAACACTGGAATATGTCACAAGAACCATCGTATAACAAGAACGAAAAGAATACTCCGCCCCGGTTCGGAAACCGGCCAGGTAACGGGGACGACCCGGGACAGGCCCCCCGCAAAGGGCCAAAATTCAGTATCTACTGGATATATGCCATCATTTTCGCTGTACTGATCGGCGTTCAGCTATTTGGACCATTCTCACCCAATACAGCCAATATTGATCAGGATTATTTTCAACAAGTATTGAAAGCAGGAGACGTAGATAAATATATCATTGTCCCTAACCGTAATCTGGTGAAAGTGTATTTGAAAAAAGATGCACTTTCCAAATACAACGATGTTCTCAGCAAAGGAACAAGCGGAAAGGTAAGCAATGACGGGCCACACATGAGCTTCAAGATCGTGTCTGGCGATGCTTTTGCTGACGATATGCGGCAGTTTTATACCGCCAACCCCGGGGTTAAAAACGTGAGCAAAGTAGACCCCGAAAGTGATTTTCTCAGCAAAGGCCTCTCTTTCCTTTTGCCCATCCTTCTTTTCATTGGTGTATGGATATTGCTGATGCGTAAAATGGGCAGTGGCGGCGGTGCCGGCGGTGGCCCTGGCGGGATCTTCAATATTGGTAAATCCAAAGCCACTTTGTTTGACAAAGGCACAAAAGTGAATATCACTTTTGCTGATGTAGCCGGACTGGATGAAGCCAAAGTAGAAGTAATGGAGATCGTCGACTTCCTGAAAAGCCCTAAAAAATATACAGCCCTCGGAGGTAAAATACCCAAAGGAGCATTGCTTGTAGGCCCTCCCGGTACAGGTAAAACCCTGCTCGCAAAAGCAATGGCAGGTGAGGCGCAGGTACCTTTCTTCAGCCTTAGCGGTTCCGATTTCGTGGAAATGTTTGTAGGTGTAGGTGCCAGCCGTGTAAGGGACCTGTTCAAACAGGCAAGGGAAAAAGCACCCTGTATCATCTTCATTGATGAGATCGATGCCATTGGCCGCGCCAGGGGTAAGAATGTGATGATGAGCAATGATGAAAGGGAAAGCACCCTCAACCAACTGCTGGTAGAAATGGACGGCTTTGGTACCGACACCGGCATTATCGTGCTGGCTGCTACCAACAGACCTGATGTACTGGATACAGCCCTGCTTCGCCCCGGTCGCTTCGACAGGCAGATCTCCATTGATAAACCCGACGTAAAAGGACGGGAAGCTATTTTTAAAGTTCACCTGAAACCGATCAAAATATCAGAATCCCTGGACATTCATAAACTGGCAGAACAAACTCCTGGCTTTGCCGGAGCTGATATCGCCAATGTTTGTAATGAAGCCGCGCTTATCGCTGCCCGTAAAGGCAAAGCTGCTGTGGATATGCAGGACTTCCAGGATGCAGTGGACAGGGTCATCGGCGGATTGGAGAAAAAGAACAAGATCATTTCTCCCGACGAGAAAAAGATCATTGCTTACCACGAAGCAGGTCATGCGATCTGCGGATGGTTCCTCGAGCATGCTTATCCATTGCTGAAAGTAACGATCGTACCCCGCGGAACAGCCGCACTCGGGTATGCACAATACACACCCAAAGAGCAGTATCTCTACAATACGGATCAACTGAACGACCAGATCTGTATGACCCTGGGTGGAAGGGCCAGCGAAGACATCTTCTTTGGAAAGATCTCCACAGGTGCTCAAAACGATCTTCAGCAAATTACCCGCATCGCCTATGCAATGGTAACAGTGTATGGCATGAACGATAAAGTGGGAAATATCAGCTTCTACGACCCGCAACAGGAAACCAGCTTTACCAAGCCGTATTCTGAAGAAACTTCCAAGATCATTGACCAGGAAGTGCGCCAGCTGATCGATGATGCTTACGAAAGGACCAAGAAGCTGCTTACCGATAAAAAAGAACAGGTAGCTAAACTGGCCGAAGCATTATTGGAGAAAGAAGTATTATTCCAAAGCGATGTGGAAGCGTTGATCGGCAAAAGACCGTTTGAAGAAAAGAAACCACTGGTAGAGGAAGAAAAGACCGGTGAACTCGTTCCCGAAAGCGGCGAGATCTCTGCAGGCGTTCCTCCTTATGATAGCGATATCACGAATAAATCGCTTCCTTAATGAATATCTCATCGGCAAAAGAAAATATTCTTAAAAGAATCAGGAAGGCGTTGAGTCACTCAACGCCTCTTCCTTTTCCAAAAAGCGAAGGCAGCGACTCCGTTTACAAACCGCCCATGGAAGAAGCTGCTGTGGAGTTTGCAGAACAGTTCAGCAAATTGCAGGGACGCTTTGTATACTGCATCAACCGGCAGGAACTGGCTTTCCAGTTAAGCAGCCTTGCCCGTAAAATGGATTGGCAAAAGATCTATTGCCTCGAAGATCAGTTGCTGCAAGAGGCCGGTGTGTCGCTGGATGAACGTTTGGTGAAAACAGGCCTGGCGGATTGTGATGTGTCCATAACAGGCTGCGAATGCCTGGTGGCGAGAACAGGTTCCATTGTAATGAGCGCAGCACAGCTTAGCGGAAGAACAACCAGCGTGTATGCACCTATACATATTTGTATCGCCTATTCAAACCAGCTGGTGCACGATGTAAAAGATGCCTTGCAACTTGTAAAAGATAAATACGGCCATCAACTTCCTTCACAGATCACTTTCGCTACAGGCCCCAGCCGCACTGCAGATATTGAAAAAACTTTGGTAGTGGGCGTGCATGGCCCCAAAGAAGTTTACGTGTTTCTTGTAGACGCATGATAAAAATTTCAAAATCAAAAGAGTCCACCGGTACCCGTCCAAGGCTCTTTTGACTTTTTCACTTTTACTTTTGAATTGGAGCGGAACGCGTTGTATTTTTATAGTATGACAAGTCCAGGCATTTACCAGCTATTCGTTTATGGTTCATTGCGCAGTTATTTCCGTAGTCCGGCTTATGACTATATCAGCCGTTATTTTAACCTGGTAGGCGAAGCAACAGCACCAGGCTGGTTGTATGATATGGGAGAATATCCCGCGGCTGTACCTGCTGCTGATGGAGCTTTGATAAAAGGAGAACTTTATACCATTAAAAAAGAAAGGGAATTTGCCTGGGCCATCTGCCAGTTGGACGACTATGAAGGTGTATTAGTGGAACCTCATGAGAGGCCGCTTTATCGCCGTGAGGTGGTTCAGGTACAAGTAGGCAATATTACAGCGCCTGCCTGGATCTACTGGTTCAATGGTGATGTAAGTGGCAAACCTCTTATTCCCTCAGGAGATACGGTATTCTATCAGCAGAATAAATGAGCAACGTGCAAATAGCCCCCGGAAAAAAAATATATTTTCTCTCCGATTTCCATCTTGGTGCACCCAATCATGCTGCCAGCCTGGAAAGGGAAAAAATCATCGTCAGCTTCCTGGATGAGATCAAAAGTGATGCAGCAGAAATATTCCTGGTAGGCGATATGTTTGATTTCTGGTATGAATACAGGCAGGTGGTGCCAAAAGGATTTGTACGCCTCCTCGGAAAACTGGCCGAACTAAGCGATGCTGGCATCCCGCTTCATTTTTTTGTAGGCAATCATGATATGTGGATGCGGGATTATTTCCAGAAAGAACTGAATATCCCGGTTTATTTTGAGCCCATAGAACTCGAGCGGAATGGAAAGAAGGTCCTTATCGGGCATGGTGATGGGCTTGGCCCCGGCGACCATGGATATAAGCGGTTAAAAAAAATATTCCGAAACCCGGTTTGTAAATGGCTGTTCGGGGCATTACCCCCGGTTGTAGGAATGGGCCTGGCCAATTATCTCAGCCGCCGCAGCCGTGCACAAACAGGATCGGCAGAAGAGGTTTTCCTGGGTGAAGACAGGGAATGGCTGATCATTTACTGCAAAGAAGTGCTGGAGAAAAAGAAGATCGACTTCTTTATATTCGGTCACCGGCACCTGCCGATCGATTTCCGCCTTGGAAATAACAGCCGGTACATTAATTTGGGCGACTGGATCAGGTATTATACCTACGCCGTTTTTGACGGAGAAGATATAAAACTGTTATCTTATAAAGGAAACGAGGAAAAGATCATCCGCAACTGATGAAGAAGCTATTATTGATAACCATGATTGCAATGCTTAGCATCTGCTCCATTGCGCAAACGGATACTTCCTTCCGCTTCATCAAAGCTATTAATGGAGATATCACGGCTTTTACCGTAGATAATCTTGATAATATCTATCTTCTCAGCAGCACCAACCAGGTAAAAAAGCTGAATGCAAACGGCGATTCAGTGGCTGTTTATAATAATGTAAAACGATATGGGCAGGCCACGCTGATTGATGTTTCCAATCCATTAAAGGTACTGCTGTATTACCGCGATTTTGCCACCATCGTTATGCTCGATCGTTTCCTGAATGAAGTGAACACGATCGACCTTCGGAAGCAAAATATCCTGCAGGCCCGGGCTATTGGCTTGTCTTACGACAACAAGATCTGGGTATATGATGAACTGGACAATAAACTGAAGAAGGTAGACGAAGAAGGCAAGCTTTTGCAGGAAACGCCCGATTTCAGGCAGCTTTTTAATGCAGCTCCTTCGCCGCAAAAAATATTTGATCAGGACCGCTATGTTTATTTGTATGATCCTGCCCAGGCTGTTTTTGTATTTGATTATTATGGCACATTAAAAAATAAGATACTGATCAGGGACTGGCAAAATTTTAAAGTAACAGGAAAATATATATTCGGATCAAAAGATAAAAAACTTTTCCGCTACGATATTGGCGGTTTTAGAATAGATGAATGGGATTTGCCGGAGCAACTCCAATCGGTTCAGTCATTCAATTTCAGCGGCGCTAAGTTGTATACCCTGAAGAAGAATGTAATTGAGGTGTATGATTTTCATTAAGTGAATATTTATACCAGATTCAATAATTTAGCACTTTAACAGACGGATCAACATCATGAATGAATTTCTTGACCAGGTATGGCTAAGTAATACAGTGAGGAGTTATCTTATCGTAGCTGCCATAATCATTTTAATGGCGCTGGTAAGAAAATATGTGGCCCAATCCGTTGCTCATCTTATTTTCCAGTTTGTTGTAAGCATATGGAAAGATGTAGACAAAAAAACATTCACCAGCCTTGTTACAAAACCACTTGGATTCTTCCTGGCGATCTTTGTATCCCTTGCCACACTTCATAAACTTCATTTTCCGGAAGAGATCAATGTAGATATCTACACGGTTACCCTGAAAACCCTACTACATACATTTGGAACGCTGCTGCTGATCATATCATTTATACGGCTGCTGCTGAAGATGATCGATTTTATCGCCATTATTCTTCATATCCGGGCTGATCGCACGCATGATTCCAGCGACAATCAACTGATTGTTTTTTTCAAAGATTTTTTCAAAGTTCTGCTATCCATTATCGGCCTGCTGATGGTGCTGAAGTTTGCATTCGGGTTTGATATTGGTAACCTGCTTACCGGCTTGAGCATCGTGGGTGCTGCTATTGCGCTGGCATTAAGGGAGAGCCTGGAAAACCTTATCGCCTCTTTTATTATTTTCTTTGATAAGCCTTTTACGATGGGTGATGTGGTGAAAGTGCATAATTTTACCGGAACGGTTGAAAAGATCGGCTTGCGAAGTACCCGGATCCGCACTGATCAGAAAACATTTATCACCGTGCCTAACAAGCAAATGGTTGATAGCATACTGGACAATCTTTCCCTTCGTACACAAAGAAAAGGAGAGCTGCGGCTCGATATCGGCCTTTCCGCCTCCTCCGCTCAATTGGACCAATTCATCGCCGGCGTACGTAAAATACTGGACCAGCCTGAAGTTGAGAACTCAACTGTGCTGCTCAATGATATCACCCATAATGCTTTTGCTGTGTGGGTTGATTATTTTACAGGCCCGGTTACTCAACAGGAATTTAATGCCGTCAAGGAAAAGATCAATTTTACCACATTAAAGTTGCTGGAGGAAATGAAGATGGAGATCGCCGGAGCTGTTACGGATATCAAGATCGTGGCCCCGGAGACAACTATAGCGCAGGATTGATCACCTGACCCAGTTCTCTGTCGAATAACCCTGATTTTCCATACTCTATCACGCGACCTAACTCTTTTCCGTTTTTCATTACAATAATAGTAGGAGCATTGGCTACATGCAGTGCTTCGGCTAAATTATCAAGCGTTTTCTTATCCCTGTCCACTCCTATAAGGGTGACCTTGTCGGAAGAATAACCGGCTGCATCCAGGAGAGTAAAAAAGCGGGGAACAACAAAATGAGAATCCTCACACCAGGTGCCCATAAAGACGATAAACTGTATGGAGTCTTTAGACTGTTTTATTGCAGCAACAGCTTTTTTATCAGGCGTAAAAGGGACTTTCTTGTTTTCAGTATACCAACCGAAACTGGTTTCTTTCTCCAATGCATTACGGGAGATAAGCCCTTTGAATATTTTACTCCCATCATGATCTTTGGATATTTCAAATTGATCCTGTGAATGCGCTGTGCACGCGGTTAACAGCAACACAGTAAATATTGAGAAGAAGGTTCTTTTCATAATCTGAATAGATACAATGATGTTTATCCGGTTTGCCGGATATTTAATAATGTGGCAGGCTAATCAATGATGCAGAAAAGAATGTTAAAGTTGCAGGAATTAAAAAAAATCGTCATTACAAATTCGACCGCAGTTCCAACAGGAAGGTCTTGATCTTTTCCAGGGATTGGATCATCGCGAATTTGTTTTCTGCTTTTTTGTTCCTTTTGAGGAAGTCCTTAGCGCCTTCGATAGTGAATTTACGCCGGCGGAGCAGGTCATAGATCAATACAAGGTTCTTGATATCCACCGGCCGGAAAAAGCGATCGCCCTTTTTATTCTTGCGGGGTTGCAGGATATCGAATTCTGTTTCCCAATAACGGATCAGCGACTGGTTTTCCCTGAACATGGTCGCTACTTCCCCAATGGAATAGTATTGCTTGGAAAACAGTACTTCGTCATCCGGCACCTGTATCAGGTCGGCAGTAACGGAATTTTCCTTTAATGATTTACGGCCACGGGTAGAGCTTATTCTTTTGGGTAAAACGGCAGGAACAGTTTCTTCCGGTTTTTTTTCTTCGATCATTTCCTGCGGCTCTTCCATTTCCACTACAAGTGGCGGTTGTGGGGCCGTGTTGACCACTGCAATATTTTCGGCAGAAGATTTTTCTGCCGGAGCATCAAATTCAAATGTTATTTGTTGAAGCGCTTTTTTCATGCAGTGGTACAAAGGTACTTATGAAGTTTATTGCCCAGCAAAGGTTGTACCAGTATGTGGAAAACTCCTTTCGTCTGGCATAGTTGGGCTTTTCCCACAAAGACACGGAGACACACAAAGGGCTTCGGTATACCCATCTCATCAGTTATTTCTTACTGAGGTTATTAGTATTATTATCTCTTTGTGTGTCTTCGTGTCTTTGTGGGAAACCCACCATATCTTTGAGGGCTTAATCAAAGCTTTGGTTGGAAGCGGCAGCTTGTTTCAACAACCTGTCAAACTGTTCAGGAGAAAGATCATTATAGAAGAAATAAACAGGATCTATTTTATTGCCATTCTTATGCACTTCATAATGGCAATGCGGTCCGGTCGATTTGCCGGTGCTGCCTACCCAGCCGATCACTTCCCCCCTTTTCACTACCTGGCCTACCCTGGCTTTTACTTTAACCATGTGTCCATACAGGGTTTCATAACCATAACCATGACGGATGATAACGTGGTTGCCATAGCCATTGCCTGAATTGCCTGAAGTGGTGACCGTACCATCTGCGGTAGCGTAAATGGGTGTGCCCTGCGGTGCTGCAAAATCAAGCCCCGCGTGCATTTTGATCGTTTTATAAACAGGGTCTATCCGGTAGCCAAAGCCTGAAGCAATCCGGCTCAGGTCCTTATTGCTTACCGGCTGAATGGCGGGAGTATGGGAAAGAAGCTCTTCTTTATTTTTTATCAGTCCATCCATTTCATTGTACGAAGCATTTTGCACTTTGATGCGGCTGTTCAGATTATTGATGGTGCCGGTGATGGAATTGAGCAGCTCATTATTGCTCATACCCATGATGGTCGCAAACTCTTTCTGGTCTTCCAATTCCTTTGCCCGGGCGCTATCAGGGATAGGATTGGCTTCAAAAATGGAACGGTATACATTATTGTCCCTTTTTTCCAGCTCTTTCATTTGCTGGTCGAGCGACTGAAGCTGTTCGTCCAACTGGGCGTAGCGGTCTTTTAACCGTTCATTTTGTATGCGCAGGAGTTTTTCATTGGGAGATCCTACAAACTGGAAAGCGAAATAAGAAATAAGAATAGCTGTTACAACAGCAGTTGCTACAAAACCAAAAATGCGTAGAAGTTTTACCCGCAAAGGCACTTCCAGCTTTTCATAGCGAAGGGTATTGGTATTATAGTAGTATTTGATTTTCTTCATTTCAAGCAGCTGTACCGGTTTTTCGGGGGTATAAATGCCGTTTGATTCTTTAACTTTGCCCTCCTACGCTAAAGCTCCGGCGGACGCAGTCCTCCAAATTTTGCCCTTCGAAGTCTTGGCGAGGTGAACAAATATAGGCTGTAAATCAGCAAAAATCAACCCAATTATCATATTAGTTAAGATGTTAACCAGCGAAGAAATACGTAAAGAGTTCCTGGATTTTTTCCGTTCCAAAGGGCATGAGATCGTGCCTTCAGCTCCCATTGTGATCAAGAATGATCCCACGCTCATGTTCACCAATGCAGGGATGAACCAGTTCAAAGATTATTTCCTGGGCAATAAAAAAGCCCCGTATTCCCGCGCGGCCGACACGCAGAAATGCCTGCGGGTGAGCGGTAAGCATAATGACCTGGAGGAAGTGGGGGTTGACACCTATCACCACACCATGTTTGAAATGCTGGGCAACTGGAGCTTTGGCGACTATTTTAAAAAAGAGGCCATTGCCTGGAGCTGGGAATTGCTGACGGAAGTGTATAAACTGGATAAAGACAGGCTGTACGTGACCGTTTTTGAAGGTGATGAAAAGGAAGGGCTGCCCAAAGACGAAGAAGCCTATAATGAATGGAAAAAATGGATTGCAGAAGACCGGATCTTGCTGGGCAATAAAAAAGATAATTTCTGGGAAATGGGCGATACGGGCCCCTGTGGGCCCTGCACCGAAATACACGTGGATTGCCGGCCGGATAGCGAAAGAAAACAGGTGAGTGGCAAATCGCTGGTAAATAATGATCATCCCCAGGTGATTGAAATATGGAACAACGTATTCATGCAGTTCAACCGGCTGAAAGACGGAAAACTTGAGCTATTGCCCGCCAAACATGTTGATACAGGTATGGGCTTTGAGCGCCTGGTGCGCGTATTGCAGGGGAAAACGAGCAACTATGATACAGATATTTTTACCGGCACCATACAGAAAGTAGAAGAGATCACCGGCAAAAAATATGATTACAGCGACAGCAAGCAAGCTATTGCTTTCAGGGTACTGGCAGATCATATAAGGGCGATCAGTTTCACTATCGCTGATGGGCAATTGCCGTCCAATACAGGCGCCGGATACGTGATCAGGAGAATATTGCGCAGGGCTGTAAGATATTATTATTCCTATCTCGATTTTAAACAGCCATTGCTTCATCACCTGGTGCTGGGATTGTCGTTGCAATTCAAATATGTTTTCCCGGAATTGTATGAACAGGCAGAGTTTGTAGCCCGTGTTATCCGCGAAGAAGAAGAATCTTTCCTCCGCACACTGGAAAAAGGATTGAAAAAAGTGGATGATATCCTGCAAACGCCTTCTCTTAAGCAAATAGACGGGAAAGATGCTTTTGAACTGTATGATACCTATGGTTTTCCTATTGACCTTACCCGCCTGATCGCTTCGGAAAACAAGCTGGCTGTGGATGAAAAAGGGTTTAAAGAAGAAATGCAGCGGCAGAAAGAACGCTCCCGCGCAGCAACGGCAATAGATACGGAAGATTGGGTGGATATCAATAAGGCAGATAAAACATTCTTTGTAGGATATAACAACCTGCAGGCCGATACGCAGGTGGTGAAATACCGGAAAGTAAAAGCAAAAGGTAAAGAACAATATCAACTGGTGCTGGAAACAACACCCTTCTATGCAGAAAGCGGCGGCCAGGTAGGTGATACAGGATTGCTGCAGTTTGGAGAAGAAAAGATCGCTGTAACAGATACCCGCAAAGAAAATGACCTCATCATTCAATTTACAGATAAGCTGCCCAAGGATATTTCATTGCCAGTAACTGCATGGGTGAATGAAACAGACCGGTTGAATACGGCCTATAATCATACAGCCACGCATTTGCTGCATGCAGCACTGCGTAAGGTATTGGGTGCACATGTGGCGCAGAAAGGATCACTGGTTTCACCGGAAGTATTACGGTTCGATTTTTCGCATTTCTCCAAAATGACAGATGAAGAGGTCCGCGAGGTGGAATCGCTCGTAAATGAAAAGATCAGGGAGAATATTCCCGTTGTAATAAAAGAGCTGCCGAAGGAAGAAGCACTGAAACTGGGTGCCATGGCCCTGTTTGGAGAAAAGTACGGGGACCTGGTAAGGGTAGTGATCATCGATCCTTCATATTCGATCGAATTATGTGGCGGTACGCATGTAGGACACACTGGTATGATCGGGCTGTTTACCATTACGGCAGAATCTGCCGTGGCTGCGGGCGTGCGCCGTATTGAAGCATTGACAGGGCCGGCAGCAATTAAATATGTGAATGATAAGCTTGGCCAGATCAGGCAGGCCGGCGAAATGCTGAAAGCAAAAGAACCACTGAAAGCAATTGAAAAACTGCTGGAAGATAAAGCTGCGCTGGAAAAGAAAATTGAAAGGCTGGAAGCACGTCAGCTTGTAGGCATCCGCAATGAATTGCTGCAAACGGATGAGATCATTAATGGCGTAACGTTTATCGGGGATATTATTGAAGTGGATAATGCCGATGCCTTAAAAAGGCTTTGTTTCGATCTTAAGAATAATCTGCACGATTACCTGGCTGTATTATGTGCTAATATCGGGGGTAAACCCTTTGTGGCCATCGGCATGTCCGAAACAGTGGCTGTTGCCAAAAATCTTGATGCCGGTAAGATCATTAAAGAACATATAGCACCGCTGATCAAAGGTGGCGGCGGGGGGCAAAAAACGCTGGCAACTGCTGGTGGGCAGGACGCAGGTAAATTGCAGGAAGTGATCACGGCCATAAAAAAAATCCTTTCGGCTTAATAACGTAAAGCTTTGGGATCTTTTTTGGGATACATTTTTTTTGTCTCAAAATAAATGCTCATGGCATAGATCATGATCAGACCACAAAGAATGATTGCACTTACAGCAAAGACTTTCAACATGGGACTCAGTTCGTTTGGTGATTAGGTGGATAGGCCAAAGCTGAGAAATAATCTGAATATTTTCCCCGGAATCTACTTAGGAAATATACCTGGGGAATTTCCTCTTTAGGTTAGGAATATTTGGGAAATAGGAATCATTATTTCTTTATAATGATTTGAAAAACAAGATAATATAAATAATTGTCAGGATGGCTAATTTTATCCCCGATCTATTATCCCCAATTGGAAACTAATAAAGATTTTGTTTAACAGGATATTTACTTAGGAATGGGCCGGGTTCCCGGCTCTCGGAAATTACCGCCCGTCAAGAAATTCTATTTAACATTTCCGAAACGTTTCGTATTTAGAAAAATGTCTTTATATTTGAAATACGAAAAGAAACGTAGATAATTAAATAAATTCAAAAAGTATGAAACAGGTCATTCAGAAAATTTCTTTCACCCTATTGATGTCCGCTGTGCTCGTACCTGCGTCTTTGCTTGCCCAATCTGCTAAAGAGAAAGCAGAAAAAGATGAAAAGGATAAATCGGCTGAGCAGATTATTATCACCCGCAAAGGCGATAAAGCTGATAAGATCGTTATTGAAGTGAACGGTGACAAGGTAACCGTAAACGGAAAAGACGTTAAGGATTCTGATGGAGAGGTAACGGTTCGCCGTAATAAGATCAAGGACGTGAGAGCATATGGTGGAAACCGCTATACCTATAACTACAATACAGACTTCAATTCCATGGCTTTTGATACAGACCGTGCGATGCTGGGAGTTACCACGGAAAAAGTGGACAAAGGCGTTGAAGTGCAGGAAGTAACCAAGGGCAGTGCAGCTGAAAAAGCCGGCCTTAAAAAAGGAGATATCATTACTAAAATTGATGATAAGAAAATAGACTCTCCGGATGACCTGTCTGCAGCTATCAAAAAACATAAAGCTGGTGAAAAAGTGACTGTTGGTTTTCTCCGTGATAAAAAAGAAATGAAGGAGACGGCAGAACTGACTAAATGGAAAGGTGTATCCGTTTTCAGCACTACCCCCGGCCAGTTTGATATTGACCTGGGCGATCTGAATATGAACCTTGGCAAGATCAGGATGCCTTCTTTTAATGGCAATTTCGGGCAAAACTGGAACTGGTCAGGCACTGGTGGCCCCAAACTGGGCATGTCTGTTCAGGATGCAGAAGATGGAAGAGGCGTGAAAGTACTGGATGTGGATGAAGACGGCAATGCTGCCAAAGGTGGGATCAAAGAAGGTGATGTGCTTACTGAAGTAGATGGCAAAGCTGTGAACAGTGCTGATGAAGTGGCTAAAATTGTTCGTGACAGCCGCGATAAAGGAAGCATTAATATAAAATTGACAAGAGGAGGGAAAGCAGAGTCTGTAACCCTGACCATCCCCCGGAGGCTGAAGACCACCGACCTCTGATTACCCGAATTTATTTATGTGCATTATAGTTTAGGCGCCCCCCTGCTCTCAGGGGGGCTACTTTTTTGCTCCGCCCACCCCGCCAAAATGGTTTATTTTTGCGCTTCTTAACCATGGCGGACGAATCTACATACGAAATCGTGATAGGGCTGGAAGTGCATGCCCAGCTTTTGACCAGGAGCAAATTATTTTGCGGCGACAGTATTGAATATGGCGCACCTCCCAATACACAGGTAAGCCCTATTACCCTGGGGCACCCGGGCACTCTTCCCAAAATGAACAAAAAAGCCATCGAACATGCTATCCGTATGGGGCTGGCCTGCCACTGCGAAATAGAACGGTCAAATTATTTTGCCCGCAAAAACTATTTCTATCCCGATCTCCCCAAGGGGTACCAGATATCGCAACATACCACCCCCATCTGCAAAGGTGGTTATATCACTATCAGATCAGGCAATGAAAAGAAGGCTATCCGGCTTAACCGCATCCACCTGGAAGAAGATGCAGGAAAAAGCCTGCACGATGTGGATGAGTTCAACACCTGCATTGATTATAACAGGGCCGGCACACCATTGATCGAAATAGTGAGCGAACCTGATCTGCGAAGCGCTGAAGAAACAGTGGCCTATCTTACCGAGTTAAGAAAACTGGTAAGATACCTTGATGTATGTGATGGTAATATGGAAGAAGGAAGCCTTCGCTGCGATGTAAATATTTCTGTACGTAAAAAGGGTGATCAGCGCCTGGGCACCAAAGTGGAAATAAAAAACCTCAATTCCATCCGCAATGCGAAACGCGCGGTGGAAGCAGAAACTGCACGGCTGATCGGCCTGATGGAAAAAGGCGAACCTATTCTCCAGCAAACGAGAAGCTTTGATGCTGATAAGGGAACTACCTTTTCCATTCGTGATAAAGAAGATGCAGATGATTACCGGTATTTTGCCGATCCTGATCTTACGCCTTTTCAACTCGATGAATCCTTCATTGCTGCGATAAAGGAAAGCCTGCCGGTGTTGCAGGAAGACAGGGTGCAGAAATATACAACTGAATGGAGCCTGCCTGAATATGATGCACGTGTGCTGACGGAAGAAAAAGAACTGGCTGATTATTTTGAACAACTGACCGCCCACACTTCACTTTATAAAGCTGCAGCTAACTGGATGCTGGGCCCTGTGAAATCATGGTTGAATGAACAGAACAAAACGATCAGTGACTTTCCCATCCCGGCCGCACAGCTTGCAAGGCTGGTAAAGCTGACGGATGAAGGAAAATTGAGTTTCACTGTTGCCTCAACCCGTTTGTTTGCTTATTTGCTGGATAATCCTCAAACAGACCCTTTAACAGCTGCAGAGCAACAAAACCTGTTGCAACAATCGGATGCCGGGGCCCTGGAACCGATCATTGATGAGGTGCTGCTGAAATTCAAAGACAAAGTGGGCGAATATAAAAAAGGGAAGAAAGGAGTGCTGGCTTTATTTGTAGGGGAAGTGATGAAGCGATCAAAGGGGAAAGCAGATCCTAAAGTGACCAATGAAATTATTTTGGAAAAACTCAGAACATAAAAGACCGTACACGTGTAATAACAAAGTTTTTAAACAAGAACACATTTATGCAAAAACTGATGATTGCCGTGCTGGCAGGAACTCTGCTGGCATCTTGTAACAGCAAGACCGAAGGAAAGAAATTCGAGGTAAGCGGATCGATCCTGAATAGCAGCGCCAAAATGGTATACCTGGAAAAGATCTCTGCTGCAGCCATGCAGCCAGTGCTGGAAGATTCTGCAGCAATTGGCAAGGATGGTAAGTTTGCCCTGAAAGCCAATCCTGATGAGTCTGTTGTATTTAATCTCCGTCTCGATCAGAGTATGTACCCTGTAGCTTCTGTGATCAATGATAAGGATAAGGTGAAACTGACTATTCAGCTAAGTAAGGAAAACAACCAGTTTGCAGAGAAATATGAAGTGGAGGGCTCGCCAGCCAGCCAGCAGATGAAGGACTTCATGTATTCATTCAATAATGATCTTCAGCAGATCTTTGGCGTTGTAAAGCAAATGGACAGCCTGCAAAAGATCAATGCGCCTGACAGCCTTGTATTTCCCTTGATGACCCGTCAGCGAGAATTGGCCGGGAAGATCAAAGGCTTTACCCTGGATGCATTGAATAAAGTGAGTGATCCTGCGCTTGCTATGTTTGAACTGGGATATTATCAGTCCACCGCTAATGGCAGTGGGTTCGGCCTGGAGCCATTATCCAATGAGAAAGTAAATGAACTGGTAGCTGCGGCTGCTAAAAAATTCCCTGGTCACCGTGCTGTTGCCGATATCAAAAAAGGATTGGAAGAAGATGCAAGGCAGGCAATGGAAGCAAGCTGGATAGGAAAGGAAGCGCCTGATTTCACCCTTCCTGATGTGAATGGCAACCAGGTTAAGCTCAGTTCTTTCCGTGGCAAATATGTACTGGTTGATTTCTGGGCCAGTTGGTGCGGCCCCTGCCGCGGTGAAAACCCCAACCTGGTAAAAGCATATGAAAAATTCAAAGGAAAGAATTTTACTATCCTGGGAGTATCGTTAGACAGGCCCGGTCAAAAAGGTGAATGGCTGAAAGCGATAAAGGATGACAAGTTGGCCTGGACGCAGGTGAGTGACCTGCAATATTGGAACAGCGCTGTGGTTGGCCTTTATCATTTTGATGGAATTCCTTTTAATGTGTTAGTAGATCCTCAGGGGAAAGTAGTGGGAGAAGGATTGAGGGGTTCAGGCCTGGAAAGTAAATTGGCTGAAGTACTGAAATAATAAGGCATTGAAATAAAATAGAGAAGCCGTTCCATTAAGGAACGGCTTCTCTATTTTATTAAGGAGGATGATTATCTCTCCATATTAACTTCATAAAGTGATCCAAAGAAACCTACTCCGGTTACACCCAGTTGCAATGTCAATGTCAGTGTTTGATTGCACCAGGAGAAAGTACCAGGTTGACCGGCAAATGGACGAACAGCCATGGTTATTCCTTCGTAGCCAGAATTAAGATCTCCTGCATTACTGCCGCCGATAGCAGACATTGCGATAGGAACAACTGTGCGGGCAGATGGGTCTGTCCAATCGAGGGTGAATGAAATCGGGCTCCATCCATTATCCCAGAGGTTTGTTACAACGACAGTGCCTGTAGTAGGACCCGTAGATGTAACAGAGGAAATAGTGGTAGTGTAAGGACCATAAGATGGATTTGCTCCAAATGTTTCAACGGTATTGGGATAAGAACCCAGGAAATCTTCCAAAACGATATCACCTTCAAAGCAAGGGCCGGAAATATTTAAAGTAAACGAACTATTCAGTGAAGGAGAGAAATCTCCTGCATCTGCAAAAGTGAATTTCACTACGTCTTTGCGGCCAGACAGGTACTGAGCATAAACACCTGTTACCACGATAGTATCAGTGATCTTATCCGGCGTGAACGTCAGTGTTTTGGTATAAGAGTATTGTGTTCCTTCAACAGCGCCTGTGCTGGATGTAGCCGTAATATTTACGGTTTTTGTTTTCCCGCTTGAAACGGGTGAGGTCAATCCAACAGGAATTTTATAAATAGCGTTTGCGTCTACTATGGAATAGCTTGCTGAGGACTGTGTAGGTGTAAAGAACGCTTTTTGTCCCGGATCAAGCATCTTGTCGTCATCCTTTGAACAGCTGAACAATGCAACACCCAGCAGCAGAGAGAAACCACAGATAGCGGGAAGTCTTTTTAATGATATTCTCATATTGTCTCTTTTAATATAAATAATTAATTCAACAGCGAAAGCCCGGATTAGTATCCGGGGTTTTGCTGGATGTTTCCGTTTACAGATCTTTCATCAAAAGGAATGGGGAAAGCCCATTCACGTGCGGTTGATGGAAGCGTGCACACAGCTGGAGATATGGAAGGGTCTCCACATCCACCGGCGCGGACAATGCTTTTGGTTGTTCTCTTCAGGTCAAAGAAACGATGTCCTTCGGCAAACAGCTCTCTTCTTCTTTCGTTGGCAATAGCTGTCAGGAGTGCAGCACCAGTCAGGTTTTCATCAACGTAACCAGTGATGCGTGCTTGGCGCAATGCATTGAGATCTGCCATTGCCTGTGTTTCCTGGGAAGGTGTGATCCTTGCGCGGGCTTCTGCACGGATCAGGTACATTTCGCCAGTACGGAACACAGGGAAATTGGCATTACCATCAGTGAGTGCAGCTTTACCGCGGTATTTGCTTACAACCAGGCGAGGTCCATTAGGGCCAGCAATAGTTCTGAAATAAGCATCATAGCGGATATCATTATCCTGCAACAGGCCGGAAGTGCCGTCCATTGTTGCAATTTCTGCAGCAGGAGCATAAGCACTGCGGTTGTTCTGAGAGAAATAAACACCACCGCCCGGGCCGCCCTGGCTTGCGTCGAATTGTGCATTCCAGATGATCTCACCAGCATCGGTTTCATTGTACATACCAGCGAAATTTGCCTGAGCTGCAAGCGGACGAAGTGCAATGGCATCTGTAGCAGCCTGTATAGCTTCAGCCCACATGCCTGCATAAAGATATACGCGAGCCTGCATGGCTTTTGCACCCGCCAGATCAATCATCGGGCGTTTTGTAGCCAAAGGATTAATAGTTTGATCTACGTTACCGAGCAAGGCTACGGCTCCATTAAGATCAGCAATGACTTTATCATAAAAATCTTTATTGCTGATACGTGCAGGTTTAACTATAGGCGAAATGTTGAACTCTGTTACATACGGAACAGCTAATTCAGAAGTGCTGCTGCGATCATATGAAGTAGCAAAATACCGGAAAAGATCGAAATGGGCATGAGCCCTGATGGCCAATGCTTGTCCTTTCAGGCGGTTGGCCCGGGTTTGATTTTCTGTTGTAGTAAACTTATCTACATCGCGCAACACGATGTTCGCATTCGCGATAATAGCATAAGGAGCGGACCAGATGCCGGAAACCAGCGCATCATCATCGGCATAAACCCAGTCGGTAAGGGTTTTATAGTTAGCCAGCGATTCATTTGTTTCGAGCAGGTTGTCGCTCATCATATCAGGCATAAGCGAAAAGCCGGAGCCGCTTCCGTCGCCGTAATAGCTTCCAGACCTGAATCCCTGGTAAGCCCCTGTCAATACCTCTTCTACCTGATCCATATTGGCAGGACTATTCACTGCACTAAGGGAGAACTGTGGGTAAAGGTCGATCAGATCTGATTTGGAACAGCCAACTGTCAATGCAGAAACGACCGTTGTTGCTAGGAAAATATGTTTGAATGATTTTTTCATATAATATAAAAATGTGTATTAAAAATTAGAATCCGATAGACAGTCCAACTGTTGTTTGCACCAGGGCCGGGTACTGAGCACCTGTTAATACAGCACCGCTCATTTCCGGGTCGAAGCTTTTGAACTTCGTGTGTGTCCACCAGTTTTGGCCTTGTACAAAGATCCTGGCTGTTCTGATCTTCAACTTACTTAATATACTTGTTGGGAAGGTATAACCGAGTGTTACATTACGCAGGCGCCAGAAGCTACCATCTTCAAGCAGGCGTGTGGTGTTGGCCTGGAAGGCGTTGCCACCCGCAGTTGTAGGTCTTGGTACATTTGTAATATCACCTGGCTTCCTCCATTCTGTCAACAATTCCACATCCATGTTGTCATAGAAATAAGAAGGATTGATCACGTTCATGCGATCGTTATTGTATACGTCTCTTTCCAGGAAGAAGTTTACCTGTGCACTCAGGTCAATACCCATATAAGCAACAGTAGTGGAGATACCACCAAACCATGGAGCATCACTTGTTCCAAATGCTCTGAGGTCCGCTGTAGAGTAAGTCTGGGTCAGGTTACCGGCTTGCGTATAATATAATGCGTTACCATTAGCAGCGTTTACACCTGCGTATGGTACGAGGTAAAGTGTGTTAAGAGGCTTCCCGATTGCAAGAATGGTTGTTCCGTTTATGATTGAATCATCAGGAATAGCAATAACCCTGTTCCTGTTGTAAGTGAGGTTTCCTTCCACGGTCCAGCGGAAGTCTCTTGTTCTAACAAGATCACCTCTTAAGGTCAGCTCAATCCCTTTATTACTTAAAGTACCGTCATTTCCAGGAACATTAGGACGGCCAGTAGTACCAGAAACAGGTTGAAGGTAATACAGGTTGTTTGTTTTACGTTCGTAAGCTTCAACTGTACCTGAGAAGCGGCGATTGAAAAATGCGAAGTCTACACCAATATTGATTGTCTTGTTTACTTCCCATTTGTAATTGGCATTTCCTGGGTTTTGAATTGCCCAGCCAGAAACACCATTGTAGGAAGTACGTGTGAATTGAGGAAGGTGTCCATAGTCACCAGCGGCACTATTATAGTTACCTGTTGTACCATAAGTAACCCTCAGACGCAGATCATCCAGCTTACCGGCATTGGCCAGGAAGTTTTCTTCACTAAGTACCCAGGTTGCACCAACAGAACCAAAGTTCTGGAACCTGTTAGCCACACCGAGTCTTGAAGAACCGTCACGGCGTCCTACCAGCGTAACATAGTATTTACCTTTAAAGCCGTAGTTCCAGATAGTGAAGTAGGAAAGCAATCCGTTCTGCGTTCCTCCACCAGCAACTTGTGGTATATAACCATTGGTTGCATTACCGGCTGTGATACCAGCTTCATTGGTGAATCCATTGGTCAGGCCATAGCCGGTAAAACCAAGATTGCGGGCATCAGTTTTAACTGCTTCAACAAATACACCTCCATCAATTTCATGCTCGCCAAATGTCTGTTTGTAATTCAGTGATGTGGTTCCGGTATAACGGAATTGACGACCACCGGTCCTGTTCAGGCTGCCATTACCACCTGGTGCCTGTGCCCCGGTATAGGTAGTTCTGTCATAATAAATAGAACCTTCGTTTTGTGCAAAATCACCACCCCAGTTGGTACGTGCGTATAAACCTTTCAGGAAGGGGAAATGAAACTCGAGGTATGCACTACCCACTCCTTTGAACTGAAGTGCTTCTCTCTGGTTAACGAACAGTTCCATTGCTGCGTTGGGCTGACCGGAGGTTAATACGCCGGTACCGCCAAGTGTTTGCCAATCTCCTGTATTAGGGTTAATAGCGCGTTCATAAGGATTTGACCAACGGATCGCATTCAGCGGAGAGCCGATATAAACATCTCCTTCCCTGGTGCCTACGATCTTGGAATAACCTACCTGCAGGCTTACACCAAAGCGCCAGTTCTTAATATTATTGTCCACGTTAACCCGGGCGGTATAACGTTTCAAACCGGTTGTTTGAACAATACCTTCCTGGTTAAGGTAAGAAAGTGATGCATAGAATTTGCTGGTAGCGCTACCACCGCTTGCGCTGATCTGGTGCTGCTGGGTCATGCCGGTTTGGAATAAGGCATCTCTCCAGTTAAAGTTTACATTACGGAGGCTATCGGCCTCGGCGGGTGTCCATCCGTAAGGATTGCCGCGCTGTAATTCATAATCGATTTTTTGCCGGCTGTTCATTACGATCAGGCGGTCTTCAGGCAGTTTGCTAAAGCCCATCTGCATATCATAATTCAGGTTGAGCTGGCCTGCGCGTCCGCGGCGGGTGGTGATCACGATCACCCCATTGGCACCACGGGAACCATACATGGCCGTACCAACCGCGTCTTTCAGCACTTCCAATCTTTCAAAGTCACCCTGGTTCAAGCTGGCAAAATCTGCCGCGGTTATTTCAATCCCGTCCATAATATAAAGTGGAACATTGCCACCGCTGATAGAGCCATTGCCACGAACACGTACAATAGCATTAGCGCCGGGTTGACCGCTGTTTGCCACAACGGATACGCCGGAAGCAGCACCTTGCAGTGCCTGGTCGAAAGAACCAAAAGGTTGCCTTCTGACTTCTGCTGCGCCGACTGAAACAGTTGCACCGGCAAATTTTTTCCGCTGGGTGGTTGTATACCCCGTGATCACCACATTTTCCAGCTCGCTGGCTGCGGCTTTAATGGATGCATTTACAACGGTGCCAGATCCTATTTCAACAGAAGTTGGTTCATAACCAACGCTTGAAATAAGTAAGGTTGTTGCGGAAGCTGGAACTGTCAGGGTGTAAGTTCCATCGGTTTTAGTGGTGGTACCAGTGCTGGTCCCTCTCACTACTACTGAGGCATTGGGGACAGGGGTTCCCTTGTCGTCCGTTACTGTCCCTGTGATGGTTTTCTGAGCTAACAACGTTCCTGCATAGAATAGGAAAGCCGTTAATACGAGTAAGAATTTCCTCATGAACATTTAGTTTTTGATGCAAAAAATAATTCGCTACTGCCTGTTAGTCAAGCAATGGCGGTGACAATAGATAAAAAAGTGTACTAAAAACTGCTTACGGTGGAGTTGGTGGTTCCTCCGCAGTTTTCTCATGTGTGTTGAAGGTAGATCCCTAAGTAAGTAGGACAACTTATTTTCCGATAATGCTGCGCTCAAAAGTCTTTTTCAAACGAGAAGTGTGAGTTTTGCATTATCTGTTTGTTATTTCCTGGTAAAGGAAAATAACTACAAGGAATTGAAATCCAATTTACTGATTTGTGTGCTGGAAAATCTGAACCTCATTAATTTTCAGCAGGTAAAAATCCGAAATTTTTTCATATAAGAGTAGAAAAAAATCCGAAATCCGTGAAAACCCTTAGAGCGAGCAATAGTAACGGAATACTTCTGTCAGGTCTTCCTCGGATTTACACTTCAGTTTTTTCTGCTCAATAAAAGCACTGATTGCAGCGGCTTTACTTCCGAATAACGAGGTAAGAGCAGATTTATTTTTTTCCACCTTCCGCAACTCTTTGTTTTGGGATGGAATGGCGGCAAAATAGTTTTCAGCCTTTTTGAAAATGCGGGTAATGGTGGCCTGGCCATAGCCCTTGCTATCATTATAGGTCACTGTTATCTGCTTCAGCAGGGTGGCGGCACTGTCTTCTGCAATCACTTCATAAATAGCGGTGCCTTCTGCATTCAAGGCAGTCAGATGGCCCTGAAAGGTCTTTTCAGGGTAGGCAACACCATTGCTGACGTAATTGTAGAATTTGATTTTTTTAACGGGAGAGGTCATGATCATTTCCGTTCCGTTGTCCAGCGTATAAAGCAACAGTTTCTCCTCCAAATTGATTTTTGCTTTTACATTGGGATATACTTTTCCGTCCATGAGGGTAACCTCCGCCATGCAGTATTCATCATACAGATAAGGGCTTCCTTCAGCGATATACTCTGTTTTAAGATACATCGGCCTTCCGTTAATATCATTGGCAAATGTGTTCCCTCCGGCCGTATTCAAGGCAAAATTGCTTTGTGAAAAGCAACAACAGGAGAACAGCAAAGCGGTGGCAGAAAGCAAATGACGCTTGAGCATAGGTTATATTTTAAAATTGACGGAACTAAATATACGATTATATAGACAAAAAAGCCCGGCACTTCGATGCCGGGCTTTATAAAATTTAGACTGTATATTATTAATCGATCAGCGCATTAAACCTGGACTCGTCTGAAGGAGTTGGCCAGATATAAGAGGGGTTGGAAGGAGTAACAGCTGTTACAGTAAATCCGGGGATAGACTTAGCAGGGAAATCCAATCCCAGGCGCAGGATGTCTATACTACGGATACCTTCGCCCAGGAACTCGATATTCCTTTCTGTCAGTATTGCATTAACTAGTGCGGTTGCATCTGCAAAATCAGCAGTGGTATAAGTAACAGACGCATCTGAACGGTGGCGTACTGCGCTCAGCAGGGCTACTGCTCTTGAATCTACTGAGTTAGTAGTGCGGGCAAGAGCTTCAGCCAGGCTCAGCAATGTTTCAGAATAGCGAAGTACAGGAGCCCAGTCCAGGAAGGGGCCAGGGTTTTTATATTTTGTCAGCCACTGGAAACCTCCGTTAAGAGTGGTTAAAGCAGTTCTGCGAACATCAGCAGCACCCCAGTTTGCATCACCCCAGATACCTGCCGGGTTCAGATAGAATATACCACCAGCGCCATTGGCATTGTTGCCAGTGATGATCGGCAGGTAGTAAAATCCTAACTGATTCTGTGTGCCAGGCACATCCACTGTAGTGAATGGCATAGACAGGATAGACTCAGTGGTAGTAGCACCGGTAGCAAATACAGTAGTAATATCAGGCTGTAATGCATGGGCCACACCAGAAGTAGCTGTGAAAGGAGCATTGGCAGATACGATCTTGTTTGCTTCGGTTACAACAGCCGGATAGTTTCTCATGCTGAGGTACACGCGTACTTTCAATGCTATTGCAGCATTTTTATGCGCATGTGTTACGTTCAGTACTGCAGAGCCATTGGTTGCAGCAAGGTTTTGCTCAGCAAAATCGAGGTCGGACAGTATTTGTGTATACACCTGATCTACTGTGCTGCGGGCCAGGTTGTTGAAACCACCCCCTTTAATACCTACAAGACGCAAAGGCAGACCGGGTTTGGTTCCGTTACCATCCCAGTAAGGCCTTGCATAGAATTGTAAGAGAGAATAGTAAGCAGCTGCTCTTACAAATTTTGCTTCAGCGTTCAGCCTTGGAGCATCAGTGCCTGCCACAGCATCGCCTTTTGCAGCCATACCATCCAGGAACAAATTAGCCCTGTTGATAGTTGTATAGGCAGAGCTCCAAAGATTATTCACTTCGTTGTCACCGGAAGTTTCAGAAAACTCCCACGCGGCGCGGGCGGTTACCCTGTTACCGTCATTAGAAAGGAAGTTCTCACCGCGAACGTCATTGTAAATTAAATAGCGTCCACCTTGCAACTGGCCTGATTTAAATGCAGAGTAAATACCTGCTACCTGGTTAACGATCCTGTCCTTGGTATCAAATGCAGTTGCATCAGAAAGAGACGTTTGAGGAGTAGGGTTCAGGTATTCATCCTTGGTGCAGGAACTTAAGCAGTAAGCTGCAAAGAACACTGCTGCCAGCTTGGAAATATGTATTCTCGTTTTTTTCATTTTCTTCAATTTAAAATTGTCAGAGATTTAGAAACCGATGTTAAGACCAAACGTAATAACACGGCCATTTGCAACTGTATTGCGGTCTACACCCTGGTTGAGGTTACCGTTACCATTGGAAGAAACTTCCGGATCAGGACCTTCATATTTAGTAATGATTGCCAGGTTTTGACCACTGATATATACACGTGCACTGGAAATACCGGCCTTGCTCAGTAAGCGGGAAGGCAGTGTATAACCCAGGGCAATGCTACGCAGTTTTACAAAATCTCCTTTTTGTGCATTTTCTGAAATGGGGTTAGCAGAACCGTTGGATGTATTATCTGTGTAAACCAGTTTGGGGATATCAGTTACATCGCCAGGTTTCTGCCAGCGTTTCAATACAGCTGTAGTGCTGTTCCAGAAGCGTTGGTCGAGTGCACTGGCACGAGTACCGTTGTACACGTAGAATCCAAGCTGATAAGTCATCAGCACGTTCAGGTCAAATCCTTTGTAACGGAAAGTATTATCAAATCCACCAACATATTTGGGGTTGGAGTTTTTCCATACTTTCTGGTCAAGACCAGGATTGATGGCAGGAGCAACCTGACCATTGTCCCTGTATGTCCAGCGGCTGGAAGTAGGTGCGCTGTGGTCATACAGCAACTCCTGACCTGAAGCATTTACAAAAATGCGGCGGCCGGTAGCAGGATCAACACCTCTTGTTTCGATCACATAGAGCATACCTACAGGATAACCTGGCATGGTGATGCTGGGTGTTTCCAGTGAAGTAGCAGTAGCGATGAAAGGAACGCCGTCTACCAGGTTCACCACATTGTTTTTGTTGTAAGTGATGTTGAAAGAAGTATTCCATTGGAAATCCCTTCCTCTGATCGGAGAAGCATTAATGGTAAACTCAATACCCTTGTTGTACATCTTACCTACGTTCTGCAAAACAGAGTTAGGCATACCGGTTGAAGGAGAGTTTGGTACGCTCAGCAACAGGTCATCGATGTTGTTGTAGTAGTAAGCGAATTCACCAGTGATCAGGTTATTCCACAAGCCGAAAGTGAAACCAACATCAGTTTTCTTACTGGTTTCCCAGGTCAGCTTATCGTTACCAGCCTGGCTGAATACCAGTGTAGCGCCACCATTGTATAAGCCTGAGCCATACAGTGAGTTGGAAGCGAAGTCACCAATACCGGAGATATTACCTACTTTACCATAGCTACCTCTAAGTCTGAAAGAGTTTAATACAGTGGAAATTCCACCAGACCAGAAGTTTTCTTTAGAAAGGTCCCATGTACCGGATACGCTATAGAAATTACCATATTTCAAACCAGGAGCGAAAGCAGAATAGCCATCACGACGGAAGCTTCCTGATAAAAAGTATTTCTTTTTGTAATCATAAGAAGCACGGCCGAAAAGGGAGGTCAGGTAATTTTCACCAAGGCCTATGCCTGCTGTAAGCGGGGTGTTGAAACCACCCTGGATCACTGTAAAGAAGTCATCGCTCAACGATTGGCGGGTAAGACCGAAACCTTCAAATGTGCTGCGTTGCTGCTCAGTACCACCTAATATACCTACAGTATGGTCATTAGCGAAGGTTTTATCGAACTGTAAGGTATTGGTCCATGTCCAGCGCTTGTTTTTACCCAATGTGCTGAAAGCAGAACCGCCTACAGAGAAACCATCGCCCTGTATTTTGGTATAAAAGTTTTTGTTGTCTGAGTTGAGATAGTCAACACCATAAGAAGTTCTGAAAGTTACTTCTTTGATAGGTTTGATCTGCGCATACACGTTACCAAGAATGCGGTTGTTTTCTGTATTAGAATAGTTGTTATCGAGGATTGGCTGTGGGTTCCAGAATGTGATGTTCTCGATATTGTTCATTTTACCCAGTGCATTACCATTCAGGTTGTAGCTGCCGTCATTATTGAACGGAGATACGTTGGGAGGTAATGATAAAGCCAGACGGCCAACACCTGCAGATGCAAATGCAGCTCCTGGCAATGAGCCAGAGTTCAATGCAGCTTTGTTCAATTCATTGGTATAAGATGCGTTTACACCCAGGCTGAACCAGTTGTTAACTTTTTGGTCAACGTTGAAACGAACTGTTTTCCTGTTAAAATCGTTTTTACGGATAATACCTTCCTGGTTGGTATAGCCAAAAGAGAAATAATAAGAAGTCGCATCATTTGCACCGCTTACACTCATGTTATGGCTATGTGAAACACCTGTTCTGTAAATAACATCAGACCAGTCTGTGTCAATTGGTTTGCCATCAGGGCCGTTGGTAGGCAGGTAACGTGCAGTACCGCCTACGTTGGTAAGACCTTCATTTTTGATGTCCATGTACTGCTGAGCATTCAGCATCTTCCACATACGGGTAGGAGTAGTCCAGCCAAGCCATCCATCATAAGTTACTTTGGCTTTGCCTTTTTTACCTTTTTTAGTGGTAATTAAAACCACACCGTTTGCAGCGCGGCTACCATAGATAGCTGTGGCAGCGGCATCTTTCAGGATGTCCATGCTCTCAATATCAGCGGGGTTGATATTGGAAAGAACGTTGGAAGCAGCCAGCGTTTGGCTCACGTCACCGGTATAAGTTACTATACCATCGATAACGATAAGCGGGTAAGAACTCAGGTTAATGGAGTTTGTACCACGGATCCGGAATACAGGAGGATTGTTCAATACGCCGTTGGGAACAGTGATCTGCACACCTGCAGCTCTACCAGCCAATGCCGCATCAAAGCTAGGCACCGGCTTGTCTGCAATAGCAGCACCTTTCACCGTAGCGATATTGCCGGTGATGTCCGATTTTCTTTGCGTACCATAACCAACTACCACAACTTCCTGCAGGGATTTGTCAGCCGCCCTCAGTGTAGTGTTGATCGTTGTCTGAGTACCAATAGAAATCTCTTCTGTAGCCATATCTACTGAAGAAATTACTAAATGTTTGGCGTTTGCCGGAACAGTGATGGAATAAGTTCCGTCTGATTTTGTAACGGTACCGGTGTTGGATCCTTTTACCATTACTGAAGCATTAGGGACGGGCTCCCCTTTTTCATCAGTCACCTTACCAGTGATTGTTCTCTGAGCCAACAACTGTCCCGTAAAGAGGAGGACAGCCGTTAGTGCTACTAACAGTTTTCTCATGATGCAGTTTAAGATTTAGTGTGTATTAAAAGCGTAATATACTCTTTTCCTAGAAAGAGTATTCTTACAAGGTTAAACAAACTTTAAAACAGTCTAAAACGTTTTGATTTCAGCACAGCAAACCCAGAGTTGTAGATAAAGGACATTTGAAAATAGAATTTTGCTGCGTTATGCGCAAAATTCTATTTATAACAGGCTAAAGTTTTTGTTTTCGGCCTGCTTGCTTAGTAAGGATAATATAAATAGTTGACAACGATTAAATTATAATCGTTCTAGCCATTTAGGTATTGTAATTATAATATATGAACTTGCTACGAAGGCTTTACTGTCCTTTCTTTTTCTTTGATTTCTCCAATCCTATCAGCAAAGCCGGCAACAATACCAGGTTGGTCAACGTAGCTGTGATAAGCGTCAGGGATGTAAGCCAGCCCAGGGCCTGGGTGCCGCCAAAGCCACTGAAACTAAAAATAATAAAGCCTGCAATCAGCACCATTGATGTATAAATGATACTGATGCCGGTGCTATGTATCGTCTCAATCACTGTTTTCTTGCGGTCAAATTCCTGGTGAGGCAATTCCTGTTTGTAATTGACCAGGAACCGGATCGTAATATCTATCGCAATACCCAGGGCCACGCTGAATACAAGCACGGTAGAGGGTTTCAGGGGAACACCCACCCAACCCATTACGCCCGCCGTGATCACCAGCGGAATAACATTGGGAATAAGCGAACACAATAATATCCTGGCAGACCTGAACAGGTACAACATGCAAAGGGCGATCAGTAAAAAGGCCCAGGCAATACTTTCTTTCAGTCCATTGATGATAAAAGCACTTCCTTCCAAAAAGGTTATACTGGTCCCTGTTAGCTTCACCTCATATTTGTCTTTGGGGAAAAGTGCATCCACTCGCTGCTGGATACTGTCCAGGATATGCGGCAAACGCGCACTGCCCACATCTGCCATGTTGATGCTGATGCGTGCTTCCTGTCTTGCACTGTCCATAAATGTAGATACCAGTTTGGAAAAGGAATTGGTTGCCACACCGGCATTGCTGTCTTTCTTAAAGCTCAGGTACTGGGCCAGTGCAGGCAGATCAAATTCAGAAGGCATGGAATAGTTGCTGCTGTCGCCCTCAAAGAAAGCCTGCTTGGCAAATTTCAAGCCTTCTGTAATGCTGAGCGGCCTTGCAAGCGCCGGCATTGAAGTGATATAGGAAGACAGGGAATCCATTTTTAAAAGATTCCCAAGGTTGCGCGTCACTCCATATTTCTTTTTAGTGTCAACCAGTATTTCCAACGGCATCACGCCTTTGAAGTTGTTTTCAAAAAACTTAAGATCGGTATAGATCTTATCGGTTTTAGGCAGGTCATCAACGATGTATCCAACGCTCTTTAATTTAAAGATCCCGATCACGGATACAGCTACAATTGCTACTGTAACAGTATAAATAAGCTTGCGATGATTTAATGACCATACTTCTAGCCTGTCGAGCCAGCGGTTAAGCCTTGCATTTTCCAGGTACCGCATATGCCGGGCTTTGGGCACAGGCAGCAGGCTAAGCACAGTTGGAATAAGAATGAGGGAGATAATGAACAGCGCCATGATATTGATTCCCGCCACTACACCAAACTCCTGCAGTATCTCGCTTTTTGTTAAAGCAAATACTGCAAATCCGATACCAGCGGCAAGATTGCAAAACAGGGTAACGATACCCATCCGGCCGACCATGGTCACCAGGGCCTCATTGCGGTCTTTAGTATCATTATAGGCTGTATGATATTTATTAAGAAAATAAATGCAATTGGGAATACCGATCACTACCAGCAGCGGTGGGATCAATGCCGTCAGCAAAGTGATCTTGTAACCACACAAATGCATGGTGCCCACACTCCATATCACACCAATGATCACGACTGCCAATGAAAGCAGCATGGAACTTACAGAACGGAAGAATACCAAAAGAATAAGGGCAGATAAAATAACCGATGCCAGCAGGAACAGTTGCATTTCAGAGGAAATGCGGGTTGACATTTCAGCACGGATCAGCGGTAAGCCGCTAAGGTAAACCTGCTGCCCGGTCTTTTTGCTGAAGGAATCTACCAACTGGGTGATGCCGGATACAACAATGTTTCTTTTGGGGGAATTGATCAGTGTTTTATCCACGCTCACTCCCATCATCCAGGCATGCGTTTGGGGATTATATAAAAGCCCCTGATAAAAAGGTAGACTCAGGAAAATGGCAGCGCTGCTGTCGAGTTCAGCCTGTGTAAATGTTTTTTCGGGGAAGATCGGTACGGCATTCAGCTTTTCTGTCGCCGAATCCTTCACCAGGTTGATGGCAGAAGGGACGGAAATCACATCTGTAACACCGGTAGCTTTTTTTAACTGGCGCTGGAGTTGGGCATAGTCATTAAACAGCTTTTCTTCAAACAGCTTATCGGTTTGAATGCCGATCACCATCAGGTTGCCGTCCTGCCCGTATTTTTCCTTGAATGCCTGGTAAGTTTTATTGGCAGGGTGGTCTGCCGGGATAGCCCTGGTAAAATCGTAACTCAATTGCACTTTAGATGCATAATAGGCCATTAAGGCTGTGGTTGCAGTTAGCACCAGCAAAAGAGGCCAACGATAGGTCAGGATAAATTGTCCGAGTTTCCGCCACATATATATGTCTGTTCAGAATGAGCATGCAAAGAAACAGAAAAAAGGCCAACCAGACAGGTTTGATTGCTTATCAGCGGTTTGCGATAATTTTGGCAGGTGAGATCTCTTTTTATAATATTATTCAGTTGCTTCTCCGCCTGCCTGCCTGCGCAGCAATTGACTGCACCTATCGGGCTATGGAAAGAGTATCTACCCTATAACAGTACCATCGATGTGGCTGCTGGTAATGGAAAAGTATTTGCGGCCACGCCTTATAGTCTGTTTTCGGTTACGCTGGCAGACAACAGTGTGGAAAGACTGAGCCGTGTTACCGGGCTTAGTGAAACGGGCATCAGCGCCATCTGTTATGATAATGCGCAGGAAAAGCTTTTTATAGCCTACAGCAACAGTAATATTGATATCCTTTACCGGAACGATATCATCAACCTTCCCGATATCAAGCGCGACAATATCATTGGCGATAAAACCATCTACAGCATTTACCCGCTGGAAAAAAATTATTACCTGTCTACGGGCCTTGGTGTGGTGGTGATCGATGGTGAGCGGTATGAAGTAAAAGATTCCTGGTTTATCGGGAATGGCGGCCAACAGGTAAAAGTGAACGGCTTTACCAGCGATGCCACCACGTTCTATGCGGCCACAGAGCAGGGGTTGAAACGGGCATCCCGCAATGCGGCCAACCTGGCTGATCACAACCAGTGGGAAACGCTGAGTGGAAATAATGGCCTCCCGGCCGGTGATTGCAGGAATGTGCTGACTGTTCAAAACAATCTTATTGCTGAAGCTGAAAGCAAATTATGGATATGGAATGGCAATAACTGGACAGTATGGTACCAGGATGAATGGCCTATCATCAGCACAACAGTAGCTGAAAATAAGGTATTGCTATGCCAACTGAAAGCAAACGGCGAAAGCCGGGTCGCTATTCTCAGCAGCAGTGGAGTTATGGAACGTGCGATCACACAGGTAGAACCCCTATCATCACCCCGCAGGGCTATACTATTGCAAAATGATCCCTGGCTTGCCGACCAGTTTGGAGGGCTGACACATTTCACTGCTTCCTCTTATGAGCAATACAAACCCAACTCTCCCGAAGCAACAGCCAGCGGCGAAATGACAGTTTATAACAATACTTTTTATGCTACGGCCGGTGAAGTGAATGAAGCCTGGAATTATCAATATAATGGTAATGGTATTTATATTTTAAAAGAAGGGGAATGGACAAATATCAACCGCTACCGTTATACACAGATCGACACATTACTGGATTATATCACTATTGCAATAGATCCCAAAGATGAATCAATATGGGCAGGATCTTTTGGAGGAGGTCTTTTACATATCACACAACCTCTCTCATTTTCCATTATCAAAGCAGGAGTGCTGTCTCCAGCCATAGGCGATCCCGGGAGCTATCGCGTATCAGGATTAGCATTTGATCAGGATAAGCTGTTATGGTTATCTAATTATGGCGCACCGCAACCTTTGCTTGCAAAAAAACAGGATGGCAGTTGGCTCAGGTTTTCCATTCCCTTCCTCTTGCCCGAAAATGCATTGACGCAGATCATATTAGACGACGATAATTATAAATGGATCGTGGCTGCCAAATCAGGCGGATTGCTTTGTTATGATCCGGGTGGCTCCGTTGAAAATACAGGGGACGATCACTGGAAAAAATTCGGGACCGGAGCAGGAAATGGTAATCTCCCTGCGGCGGATGTGTTGTGTATCGCAAAAGATAAGGACGGTTTTATCTGGGTAGGTACTGCTAATGGTATTGGTGTGATCCAATGTCCTGGGCAGGTTTTTACCGGCCAGGGTTGTGAAGCTGTTTGGCCGGTGGTGAAGCAAGGCAATTTTGCCGGCTATCTTTTCAATGGCCAGCAGGTGCGCAGCATTGCTGTGGATGGTGCGAACCGTAAATGGGTGGCAACAGACAACGGGGTTTGGCTGATCAGTGCAACAGGAGAAGAAGTGATCTACCAGTTTACAGAGACCAATAGCCCCCTCCTGAGCAATATCGTTAAGAAAATAACCATCAACGGACAAACCGGTGAAGTGTTTTTTGCTACTGCAAAAGGAATATGTTCTTTTCGCAGCACTGCTACTGAAGGTGCGGCAAGGAATGAGAACGTGCTGGTATTCCCCAATCCTGTACCTCCGGGTTACTCAGGTACGATCGGTATCCGTGGATTGGTAAATAATGCCATCGTGAAAATCACAGAACTGGATGGCCGGTTGGTGTACCAGACCAGGGCATTAGGTGGTCAGGCTGTCTGGGATGGGAAAGATTATAAAGGAAGACGCATCTCCACAGGAGTTTATCTTGTGTTGGTCAGTAATGATGGCCGTACGGAAAACACAGCGGCTAAAATTGTTTTTATCAGTAAATAGAATGCCGGATAAACTGCATCATACAAGAGGGATCGTGTTGCGCACGGTGAAATATGGCGAAACGAGCGTGATCGTCGCCATTTTTACTGAACTGTTTGGCCTGCAATCTTACCTGGTGAACGGTGTACGTACTTCTTCCAAAAAAGGCAGTGGCAAAGCCAATCTCTTCCAGCCTTCGGCTATACTGGATATGATCGTTTATCATAATGAACTGAGGCAGCTGCAACGCATCAAAGAGTTCAAATGGGGATATGTGTATCATCACCTGTTGTCGGACGTTAAAAAAAATGCTGTTGCGCTTTTTATGATCGAGTTGCTGGGCAAATGCCTTAAACAGCCAGAATCGAATCCTGATCTTTATCATTTTTCAGAAGATGCTTTGCTTCACCTGGACGCTGGCTCTGCTACGGTAGCAGCTAATTTCCCCTTATTCTTTGCACTGCATCTCCCGGTATTTTTTGGATTGAGGATACAGGATAATTACTCTTCTGCCAGGCCGTACCTTGATCTGCAGGAAGGCGTTTTTACAACTGACGCACCTTATCACAGTTTTATGCTGGAAGATAAACAGGCTTTTATCACTTCACAACTATTGAAAGTGCAGCAACCGGAGGAACTGGAAGATATAAAACTGCATCATGAATTCAGAAGAAGTTTATTGCAGGCATATGAAAAGTACTACATACTGCATATACAGGATTTTGGAACGATGAGAACATTGCCGGTGTTGCGGGAGATCTTAGGATAGCGTTCCATCAAAGTAAACGCCGGCAGCCTTCCAGGTCTTCTTCACAAATAACGATTCCCGGCTTCTTTCCTTTTTCAAAACTTCCCAATACATCATCCGCTTTTAATGCTTTCGCTCCGTTCAGTGTGGCCCAGCTGAATAATTGTTGCAAAGGAATGGACGGGAATTGCTGCTGAATGCTTTTCATTTCAGCCAGCACACTCAACTGATGATTGGAAGCCAGGCTATCTGTACCCAATACTATTTCGCATTGTTCTTCCATCATCATTTGCATATCCGGCAACTGACCGGTGATGTAAAGGTTTGCATTCGGGCAAAGGCACCAGTAGCAGGAAGGATGAGGAGGCTGCTTGCTGAACAATACATCTTCTCTCGAGGTGTAAACATTATGCACCAGTATCACCTCCTGTCCGGGTAAGAAGTTGGGGAGACAGGTTTGCAAACTGGTTTTGCCGGAAGCAGTGAACCAGGAGATATCAATGTTCATTTTTTCATAAAACGGTAAAAAGCCTCCCTGTTTTTGCATGAACAGTTCATTCTCCGGAATGGTTTCCTGGTTATGGATAGTAAGCAATTGGTTACCGGGGAAACCAATGATCCTTTTCCATAGCTCTTCTGCTACTGAATAGGGAGCATGAGGCACGATGGAGTTAAAAGCAGAACCCTGTGAGAAAGTGTTGTAAATGTCCACTGCCTGCTGAAACCGTGCAGGGGCGTTGGCGTTTACAAAACCACTGGCTTCAATAAAGTTATGGTAACGGAGATTCCCTTTTGTTTTTTGTGGGGCAGTGAGGGTATTATTACAGATATCGCCTACAGCAACGATACCGTTCTGCAGCATCTCTTGCTCAGCTTTTTCAATCGCCTGCAAAATCTCTTCTCCGGCATAATGGCGGTTGCGGATCACGTTCCATACAAAATCGATCAGGCCTGTTTTTTCGGGTATGGCTCCTTTCAGGTGGCTTAGCTCCAGGTGGCAATGGCAGTTAATAAAGCCGGGGCTTAGTATACCTTCCAGTTGAAGAATATCGTCGCCGGCATCCTGCCGGGGCACTATGGCTTCCACTGCTCCCTGTTCTGTTGTGATCAATACCTTATCCTTGTCCAGCATCTGCTGCCCGTCGAAGATTCTGGAGGCGCTGAATTTTTTATATGCCATCCGGCAAAATTCCAGTATTGAAAATCCAAATCCCAAAAAATTATTCTTGTTACCTTTGCCCACATTTTTAACGGAAGTTGCTATGTTAGACAGACTTGAAGCGATAAAAGCAAGATTTGACCAATTGGGTGTTGCCCTCACCAATCCGGAGATCGTGGGCAATAACAAGCGGTTTGCAGAAACCAGCAAGGAGTATCGCAGCCTGGAAAAGATAGTAATAGCCTATAACGATTACCGGAAGATCCTGGATGATATTGAGTTCTATAAAGAGGCGCTGAACGGGGATGATGAGGAACTGCGTGATCTGGCCAAGCTGGAAGCCCCGGAGCTGGAAGAAAAAAAGCAACGGGCTGAAGCGCATATCCGCCAGTTGCTGATCCCTAAAGACCCGCAGGACGAGAAAAACGCCATTCTTGAGATCCGTGCCGGCACGGGTGGTGATGAAGCCAGCCTTTTTGCCGGGGATCTTTTGCGGATGTATATGCGCTATTGTGAGAGGAAGGGATGGAAAACAGCCCTGCTGAGTGAAAATGAAGGAACAGTAGGCGGCTATAAGGAAGTGCAGCTGGAAGTGACCGGCGATGATGTATACGGGATCCTCAAATTTGAAAGCGGCGTGCATCGTGTGCAGCGTGTACCAAACACGGAAGCTTCTGGCCGGGTGCATACTTCGGCAGCAACGGTAGCAGTGATGCCGGAAGCAGAAGAAGTGGATTTTGAACTGAACCCTGCAGATGTAAAAATGGAAACAGCACGAAGCGGTGGAGCAGGTGGTCAGAATGTAAACAAGGTAGAAACCAAAGTAATGCTTACCCATATTCCCACCGGCACTGTGGTAGTTTGCCAAACAGAGCGTTCACAGCTGGGCAACAGGGAAAAAGCCATGCAGATGTTGCGGACAAAACTCTATGAAGAACAGGTAAGGAAACAAGAGGATGAAATTGCCCGCCACAGGAAAAGTTTGGTGAGCACAGGCGACAGAAGCGCAAAGATCAGGACATATAATTTTCCGCAAGGCCGGGTAACCGACCATCGTATAGGCCTTACACTCTATAATTTACAGGAAGTATTGAATGGAGGAATAGAAGAGTTGATTGATGCACTGCAGTTTGCAGAAAACTCAGAAAAGCTTACCAAGCAATAAAAGCGCGAATGGCATAAATGAATACCGCGCGATAGCGCGAATTAACGCTTCGTTAATAGCACAGATATACCTTTCTTTCCGGGCATTTCTTCATAATCAGGCTGGATATGTTTGATATTCATTCTTTTACTGGAAACAGTAAAAGATTTCTAATCAGTTTTTAATTAGAGCACAACGCAGGTTTATATACTCGGGGAACGTCAAACAATCAGTTTGGTCTGGTTTGTGCAATATATAGAGTGAATGCATCTTAGATAAAACGCAGTTCTTTAAAGTGTTATTGGGTTGAATACAGGTTGGGAAAAAAAGTCTACAAGATGAGGTTTTACTAGAGACGTTGAGGTGAAAATACGACAATAGTTCTTTTAGACATTCGTTAACAACACTGATAGCACTAATGGCAGTAAATTTGCGTTATAGATATAGAATTAAGAACACAACAAAATAATTATAAAAGCAGTCAATTTTCTCATAAGCAGTTAGTTTTGGTTGCGACCCCTGTTTCTACAGGGGTCTATTTTTTTATATACTTCCTGATACTGTAAACGGTTCCGAGTACACTGCCAACTGCATCTGCTATTATATCACCAGCGTCGAATGACCGGTTAGGAACATAATACTTCTGCACATATTCCATGATTACTCCGTAAGCAATACATAGCAAACCGGCGATGATAAAATATGATCTCTGCCTGGTGTTTTTTTTATTGATTTTGAAGATTGCCCAGCAGGCAAGGAATGCCATTACGCCGAATAAGAAAACATGTATCCATTTATCAAGCGCTATTTTACCCATCCAGTTTTCACTGGGGAGAGTAGAACCTGGTAAAGTAAGGAGTACGGTACAAATGATAAACCATGCGATGATGGCTAATGTGGAGCGATGTAGCAAAGCCTAATTTTTTGCAATAATAGCGTCTTCTTTTGCGGCATCCAAGAAGAAAGAAGAGGCCCGCAGGAGGGCCTCTTCAACATTATTTGATCAGGTCAGGAAATCAGAAAGACAAAGAATGATACTTTTTCTCTATATATCCTTCACTTATAACAATGTATAAATCCGGTGAAATGAGCTCTTGGGGATTATCCTACAATAGCTTCATAACCTGCTGCATCAAGCAAGGCACTCACTTCAGCAGGGTTATCGACTTTCATTTTGATCATCCAACCATTGCCATAAGGGTCAGAATTCACCAGTTCAGGAGAGTTGCCCAACTCTGGATTCAGCTCCAGGATGGTGCCGCTGACCGGCAGGAAAAGGTCAGATACGGTTTTTACTGCTTCCACTGTGCCGAAAACTGCACCTGCAGCAAGTGCTTTACCGACCGTTTCTACTTCTACATATACAATATCACCCAGTTCGCGCTGGGCAAAATCAGTAATGCCAATAGTCGCTGTATCACCTTCAAGGCTGATCCATTCGTGGTCTTTTGTGTAACGGAGATTGTCTGGGTAACTCATAATGAATGATTTGACCGCAAATATGCGCAAAGGCCATGATAACCACAAAGATTTTTTTCGCGTTTCACCGGAAAATAAATGCCGTTCATGCCAGTTTTTGCACCACTTGTCGGCAAGTGATTTACAGAGCTGTGACACCAAACTATCTTTGTGCACCTTATCTAAAAGAGGGATGTTTATGAGAAAATTACTACCACTATTTCTGGCTGCTGTTCTGTTAAGTTCTGCAGCATTTGCACAAAAAGTTTCCGGGGTTGTGAAAGATCAGCAGGGAAAAGGATTGGAAAAGACTACTGTTTCTTTATTAAAAGCAAAAGACTCTTCTGTAGTTAAACTGACTGTTTCCGATAACCAGGGCAATTTTTCTTTCGAGGCTGATGCAGGCAAATACCTGGTCAGCGTTTCTTATGTAGGCTACCTGCCTGCTTATTCTCAAGTATTTGATCTTGCCTCTGGCGATGTAAAAGTAGATGCACTGACACTGATAAAAGCTGAAAATGCTTTGCAGGGTGTTACTGTTACTTCCAAAAAACCGATCGTGGAAGTAAAAGCAGACAAAACCATCCTGAACGTGGAAGGCACTATCAATGCTGTTGGCCAGGATGCATTGGAACTGCTCCGTAAATCGCCTGGTGTGATGGTTGATAAAGATGATAATATCACCCTTGCCGGCAAAAACGGAGTTCAGGTATTTATTGACGGTAAACCCAGCCCGCTTGCAGGAGCCGATCTGGCCAATTTCCTGAAAAGCCTTCAGTCGTCCCAGATTGAAGCGGTGGAACTGATCACCAACCCTTCTGCCAAATACGAAGCAGCAGGTAACGCCGGCATCATCAATATCAAGCTGAAAAAGAACAAGACTTTCGGTACCAACGGTTCTGTGAACGCAGGATATGCCATCGGCACTTATGCCAAATACAATGGCGGCATCGCATTGAACCATCGCAATGGCAAAGTGAACCTGTTTGGCAACTACAATTACAATCGCGGTTTGAATGTGAACAATTTCGTATTGTACCGGGCGCAGGGTGATTCCATTTTTGATCAAACCAACCGTATGAAGAGCTACAATGACAATGGTCATAACTTCAAAGCGGGAGCTGATTATTTCGTGAATTCGAAAAGCACTATCGGTACTATCATTACCGGTAATCTGGCTGATGGCAGAATGGAAAGCGTTGGCCCGATGGGTATCTATTACAAACCTAGCGGCAAACTGGTACGTTTGCTGGAAGCCAACAGCGATAATGATATGGACAGGAAGAATATGAACTTCAACCTGAACTACCGTTATGCCGTGACCGGCGGAAGCGAACTGAACGTAGATGCGGACTATGGTTTCTATAAAAACCGCAGCAACCAGTTTCAGCCCAACCATTATTTTGATATCTTAAATAATGGAGATAAAGTACCTACTTACAGCAATGTATACCGCATGATCGCTCCTACGGATATTGATATTTATTCCGTAAAAGTGGATTGGGAACAGAACTTCAAAAAAGGAAGGCTGGGCCTGGGTGGTAAGCTGGGTTATGTAAATACCGACAACGACTTCAAGCGTTATGATGTCTATGGCAGCAATGAAGTGCTGGATAAACAGCGCAGCAACCGTTTCAAATATAAAGAAAACGTAAATGCTGTTTATGCCAACTATAACCGTGCATTCAAAGGATTTATGATCCAGGCTGGTTTACGTGTAGAAAACACTATTTCAAAAGGCCGTTCTACCGGTTTGAAATTTGATGGCGGATCAAGCACATATGTTCCTTATGATTCAACCATCAAGAGGGATTATACCGACTTCTTCCCCAGTGCAGCCATCACGTTCAACAAAAACCCGATGAGCCAGTTTGGTATCACTTACAGCCGTCGTATCGACCGCCCGGTGTACCAGGATCTGAACCCATTCGAGTTCAAGCTCAACGACTACACTTATATGAAAGGTAATACACAGTTGAGACCTCAGTACACCAACAGTTTCGGTCTTACCCATACCTATAAGTACAAACTGAACACAGCGCTGAACTACAGTCATGTGAAAGATATCTTTACGCAGCTGCCTGATACCATCAATAAGTCAGAAGCCTACCTGATCAAAAAGAACCTGGCTACGCAGGATATTATCAGCATCAACGTGAGCTATCCTTTCCAGTATAAATGGTACAGCTTCTTTGCCAATGTGAATGCTTATTACTCCCACTATAAAGCCAATTTTGGTGGTGGCGACAGGAATATCAACCTGGACGTGTATGCAATGAGTTTCTATATGCAAAACAGCTTCAAGCTGGGTAAAACACTTTCTGCTGAGTTGACTGGTTTCTATAACTCACCCACCATCTGGCAGGGAACATTCAAGAGTAGTGCTATCTATGGTATAGATGGCGGTTTCACCAAAACCATTATGAAGGGAAAAGGAACTGTAAGAGCAGTAGTAAGCGATATGTTCAAGCTCATGAAATTTAGAGGAGAAAGCAACTTTACCGGTGTTACCAATATTGCCAGCGGTAACTGGGAAAGCCGCCAGTTCAAGATCAACTTTGCTTACCGCTTTGGTAGCAACCAGGTGAAAGCAGCACGCCAGCGTAAGACAGGATTGGATGATGAGAACAAACGTGCAGCCAGTGGAGGAACAACTCCTGTAGGACAATAAGAAGTTGAAGGTTCTTACTTCAGACAATAAATAATAAGCCCCGGTTGATAGCCGGGGCTTTTTATTTTCAGAACTGTAAACAGTTAATATTTTTTCCTTTTTATCAGCTTCGCTTTTATGATCCTTACATCCTGCAACGGCCTGTCCCTGTCTTCCGCTTTGCTGGTAGGCACTACAGCGATCTTGTCCACCACATCCAATCCCTTCACTACTTTACCGAAGATGGTATAGTTCTGATCAAGATGCGGTGTGCCGCCGATCGTTTTATATACTTCACGTTGCTCTGCTGGTATTTTTCTTTTCAGCCGGTATGTTTCAACAGAGTCAAGCCCGTTGTCAGTAAAGGTTTTTCCCTGCACAATATAGAACTGGCTACCGCTGCTGGCTTTTTGCGGGTTCACGTCATCGCCCTGACGGGCCGCTGCCAGCACACCTTTCTGGTGAAACAGGCTGGGGCGGAATTCTGCCGGAACAGTATAGCCAGGCCCGCCATTACCTAGGGGTTTACCAGCCTGTGCATTTTTACTGTCGCCATCACCTGCCTGTATCATAAAGCGGTTGATGACGCGGTGAAACAGCACGCTGTCGTAATAGCCACTCTTAACAAGCTTAATAAAATTATCCCGGTGAAGTGGGGTGGAATCGGAAAGACGCAATATGATATCGCCATAATTTGTTTGCAGCAACACATCTCTTTTCCGGTCTTTCTTCTTAACAGTAACTTCCTTTTGGCTGAAGGCCCATTGCATTGAAAGCAAAGCCAGCCCTAATAAAAAGATCTTCTTCATTAGCAGCAATAATATAATGATTGGTTATTAATACATATTTGGAAACGAGCCAGGCTATCGACTCCTCTCACATCCCCAGTTCTTCAAAATAAAGCAAAACATGATCTTTTAAGAAATTCTCCTGTTCAAAAGGCTTCATGTCAGGCATGGGTTTGAGTTGGCGGAAATGGGGCCACCCATCTTTGTCTATTCCTTCCAGTTCATAATATCCACTGGGTGCCAGGAGATGGCACACGGCGATATGCATGAGGTCCTGTTTCTGTTCCTTGCTGAATTTTTTCTTTATCTGCCCGAATTGCTGGATACCGATCAGGAATAAAATGGCTTCCAGGTCAGGTTTTTTCCCAAACCGCTCCACCAGCTTAGCTTCCAGGGTCCACCACCGTTGTTGAAGATCGTCTGTTGCAAACATAGTTGCAAAGATACGGTGACTTATCTTTGCGCAAATTCAAATCAAATGTTGCAGTTACAGCAGTTGCGCCAGGACCCGCAGGGGGTTAAGAACAAGTTGGGCGTCAAATATTTCGCCGAGCCAGGGCTGGTAGATGAGATCATTGCCCTGGATGATCAACGTAAGAAACTACAGTTAGAGTTTGATACCAATAAATCGCAGGTCAACAGCATTTCCAAAGAGATCGGCCAACTGATGGCCAAGGGCCAGAAGGAAGAAGCGGAAGCAAAAAAACAGGCAGTAGCCGGCCTTAATGCCTCCCTTCAGCCTATTGCCGAAAAACTCGCAGAAACGGAAAAGCAGGTGCATGATCTTTTAATAAAACTGCCTAACCTGCCATCTGATAAAGTGCCTGCCGGTAAAACGCCGGCCGACAATGCAGTGGTCAGGGAAGGAGGTATTAAGCCGCAGCTTCCAGCTGGTGCTGTGCCGCATTGGGACCTGATCCGACAGTATGATATTGTTGATTTTGAAACAGGCGCCAAGATAACCGGTAGCGGCTTCCCCCTATACAAAGGGAAAGGAGCGAAGCTTCAACGGGCATTGATCCAGTATTTTCTTGATTTTAATACATCCGCGGGCTACACAGAGTATCTGCCGCCGTTTATGGTGAATGAAGCCACTGCTTATGGAACAGGTCAGCTTCCGGATAAAGAAGGCCAGATGTATTACATGCAGGAAGATAACCTGTATATGATCCCTACTTCTGAAGTGCCGGTTACCAATATCTATCGCGATGAAATTGTAAAAGCCGATGACCTGCCTATCCGCATGACGGCTTACTCACCCTGTTTCCGTCGTGAAGCTGGAAGCTTTGGCAAGGATGTAAGGGGGTTGAACCGTGTTCACCAGTTTGAAAAAGTGGAGCTGGTGCAGCTGACGCATCCTGATAAAAGCTATGAGGCATTGGAAGAAATGGTAAGCCATGTTGAGAAGCTGCTGATCAGCCTGCAGCTTCCTTATCGTATCCTGGCGCTTTGTGGTGGCGATATGAGCTTTACTTCAGCCTTTACCTACGATTTTGAAGTGTACAGTGCAGCGCAGGAAAGATGGCTGGAAGTGAGTTCTGTTTCCAATTTTGAAGCATACCAGACCAACAGGATGAAGATCCGCTTTAAGGATGCGGGTGGTAAAACGCAGTTGCTGCATTCATTGAACGGCAGCTCACTTGCCCTGCCCAGGATCGTTGCCTGCCTGCTGGAAAATAACCAAACAGCGGCAGGTATACAGTTGCCCGAAGTATTGCATCCATATTTTGGTGCAAAGGTGATCGACTAATTGGTTAAAGATTTATAAATGGTTTTTGAAATAGAGCCGGATGCTGTATTTTACTGGTAAAATTTAAATAGTACAATGAGAAAAACATTTTTGTTTGCTGCTGCCGCTGCGTTCATCTTCATGGCGTGTCATCGTAAAACAGTGCCTACCGTAGCTGACCGTACCGACATTCCTGCTGCTCCTGCCAAACCTGCTGAAGCTGTTGCATCAGCAGCAGATATCGAAGCTGGTCATGCGATCTTCACTACAAAGTGTTCAAAATGTCATGCTACAAAGCCTGTAGATAAATGGACTGTTGAAGGTTGGCAGCCTATTTTAAAAGCGATGATCCCGAAAGCAAGACTTGACTCTGTACAAGCAGCACAGGTTACAGCATATGTTAAAGCAAATGCAAAGAAAGGATAAGCTGCATTCAACGTATTTTAATTTTAATTAAGATAAAACGATGTTAAACGAAATCAACCGTATGGTTGGTTTCGTTTTTTGTTTTTCATATTTGTGCTGATATGTATTCACTAACCAAAATCAGTCATTATGAAAAAGTATTTACTCTTAGTTTTGATTGCTACTGTATGCATCGTATCTGTAACAGATGCCCAGATAAAAAAAGGAGCCACATTTCTCGGTGGCGATATCAGTGGCAATACATCAAGGACCAAAAGTGCTGATACTGTCAATTCAAAGCAAAAGGGGTTTACTATCTCTCCCGTATTTGGAAAAGCTATCAGGGAAAACCTGGTGCTGGGTGTTGATCTGATTGCGATGGCCGGTCTTAACGAGACTGGTGGAGGTGTATCGGAGCAGAAAAACCGCGCCTATGGCGGCGGCATCTTTCTGAGGAAATATAAACAACTTGGCAATAGTGGGTTTTCAATTTTTGCGCAAGGTAGGCTTGGTGTAAGATTCGATAGGTATGAAATTAATTCTACCAATGTCACTTACTCAGATGTTACAAAAACTTTTAACACAACGCTCAGTGCTTATCCTGGCATGTCTTACACCATCAGTAAAAAACTGCAACTGGAAATCGGTTTTTATGATCTTTTAGCCATTAATTATGCCAGCGGTAAAAGAACCGTGACCGATTCCCAGGTAAACGAGTATAAAACAACCGGTTTTAGCCTGTCCAGTAGCCTGGATAATTTTTCTCCGTTTTATCTCGGCTTCCGTTTATTGTTGAATTAAACGATACTTCCTTTTACAAGTCAACCCATCTTTATCAAATAAGGGCCTGATATATCAAAACCAACCATTAACCCTGATCTTATCCCGGGCTGCCATTGGCAGCCCTTCTTTATTTACAGGATTAAACCTCCTCATTTTTTCCCGGTCTTACCCCAAAATTGACGCATGTCATTGACCAACCAGTTAAAAAATCAGCATCTTCTCTGGCGTGCCGGTTTTGGCCCGGCCGTTGAGCAACTGGAAGATCTCCGCCAATTCACTCCCAAACAATTTTACAAAGCCCTGGTAAAAGCATCAGAAAAAAAGCCGGTGTATATGAATGTGGCCGACAACTATCTGAAAGGCCTGGTAATGGGTGTGGGAGAAGTAGGCCGTATGGAGAAACTGAAAGAGCTGACGCCTGAGCAAAGAAAGACCATTCAACGTAAAAACAGGGAAGGCGTTCGTAATCTCAATCTCACCTGGCTTAAAGAAATGATCAATAGCGGAGCGCAGTTGCGGGAAAAAATGGCTTTCTTCTGGCATGGCCATTTTGCCTGCCGCAATCTGAATGTTTTTTACCAGCAGGAACTGATCGATGTGATCCGCCAGAATGCACTGGGTAATTTCGGCATCCTGCTCAAAGAAGTTTCGCATAGTGCTGCCATGCTCAATTTCCTTAACAATCAGCAAAACCGGAAAGGCCATCCCAATGAAAATTTTGCACGCGAAGTGATGGAGCTTTTCACGATTGGCCGGGGTCATTATTCAGAGAACGATATTAAGGAAGCCGCCCGTGCTTTCACCGGCTGGAGTTCCAATTTGCAAGGAGATTTTATTTTCCGTAAAGGGCAGCATGATGATGGCATTAAAACTGTGCTTGGCCGCACCGGAAAACTGGATGGTGATGCTGTGCTGAATATATTACTGGAAGAAAAGCAAACGGCCCGTTTTATCTGTACCAAGATCTACCGGTTTTTTGTAAACGATCAGCCTGACCAGGAGAGAATAGAATGGTTGGCCGACCGGTTTTATAAATCCGAATATGAAATATCGGCCTTAATGGAAGATATATTCACGAGCGATTGGTTTTTTGATGAAAAGAATATCGGTACCCATATCAAATCGCCCGTGGAATTGCTGGCAGGCATTCAACGCATGCTGCTAATGACGCTGGAAAATGATGAATCGATGCTGATCCTGCAGCGCATACTTGGCCAAATGCTGTTCTATCCGCCCAATGTGGCAGGATGGGCAGGAGGAAAAACCTGGATCGACAGCAGCACACTGATGATGCGTATGCGCATACCGCAATTGTTCAACGACGAAGATGAAATGAATGTAAGACCCAAGGATGACGATGACCAGATGATGGGCATGAGGGATGAGGGTAACCCTGCAGCAGTCGCCCGCCGGCCCAAAGCACAAAAACTGGGCGGGGCCCGTGGCACAAGACCTATCAATGCCAATATAGAATGGGCCGGCTACATTAATTATTTCAGTAAAACACAAAGGGAAGCATTGGTGAATGCAATGGCAGGTATTTTATTGCAAACGAATACAGCTGTCAGTGCAGATATCATCCGGCAGTATTCAGATGAAAACAACCGCGAAGCTTTTATCCGGTCGGCCACCATACAGATCATGAGCACACCGGAATACCAGCTTTGTTAACCCTTCAAACTTATCATCATGTTGTTTAAAAGAAAAGAATTCATCCAACTGGGTTCACTGGCAACAGCTTCGCTGATGCTGCCCAAATTCCTGAAAGCGTTTGAAGGGAAGGCTATGGTGCCACCGGGTAATAAGGTGGTAGTGGTGTTGCAATTGAGCGGAGGAAATGATGGGTTGAACACTGTTATCCCTATAGGAAACGATCTTTATCATAAAGCCCGTCCGCGTTTGGGTATTGAAAAATCAAAGGCACTTTCACTGACAGGCGAGGCGGGGCTGCATCCTGCATTGACAGGGATGAAAGAACTGTATGATGATGGCAGCCTTGCCATTCTCAATAGTGTCGGGTATCCTAATCCCGATCGCTCGCATTTCCGTAGCATGGACATTTGGCAAACAGCCAGCCAAAGCAACGAATACTGGAATGCAGGCTGGATAGGCCGCTACCTCGATGCGCAGTGCCAGGGCTGTGATAAGCCTACACAGGCAATTGAGATGGATGATATACTCAGTCTATCCATGAAAGGTGAACATGTGAAAGGTATTGCCGTAAAAGACCCGCGGCGCTTATATGGCACGGCCAATGAAAAATTTTTCCGTGATGTAATGAAGCATCACCCGGAGGCAAATGGTGAGCAACCGGTGGATTATTTATATAAAACCATGGCGGAAACGCTGTCATCCGCAGATTATATTTTCAAGCAAAGCCGTTTGCATCCCACTTCAGCGCAATATCCCGCAACAGAGCTGGGAACAAGCATGAAAACGATCGCTTCACTGATCTTTTCTGATATCAATACCAAAGTTTACTACGTGTCGCTGGGAAGTTTTGATACGCATACAAACCAGGATATGCAGCAGCAACGCCTTTTTACCGAACTGAGTAGTGCCATCCGTGCATTTACGAAAGATCTGAAAGCAAATGGCCGTTTTGACGATGTGTTGCTGTTTACGTTCTCTGAGTTTGGAAGACGGGTTTCACAAAATGCCAGCGGCGGCACTGATCATGGCACTGCGAATAATATGTTCCTGGTGAGTGGAGGTTTGAAGAAAAAAGGTTTGATCAATCCTTTACCTGATCTTTCAGATCTGAATGAAGGTGACCTGAAGCATAAAGTGGACTTTAAGGATGTGTATGCTACGGTATTGAATAAGTGGCTGAATGCGGATGCGACAAAGATACTTGGCCGGGAATATGGGTATATGGATTTTATTTAAGAAAAAGCTTTGTGTTCTTTGTTGTCTTAGTGGGATATATTATCCCACTAAGACAACAAAGAACACAAAGAAATAAAATGATTAAATACCTTTTTTCTGGCCTACGGCAATTTTATACAGGATGCCTGACATTACTGCAAAAAATAAAACGCCCAGTATGAAATAGCCATTTTCACCGAGTGAGCTCATAAGGCCATGTTCAGTATTGACGCTATCCAGGAATTTTTTACCACCATCCGAGCCGCTAATAAAGGCAATGAGAACACCAGCTACAGCGCCGCCTGCAACTAAGCCAGTTGCAAACAAATTGCCTTTGCCCAATTCCTCTTCTTCAGGAGACTTATGAATATTTTTCCTTTTCTCTCTTGCTTCAACTATTCCTTTGATAGCACCTCCGATGAAAATCGGAAGAGTTGTAGAGAGCGGCAAATAAGCACCCACTGCAAAGCTTAGCGATTTGATGCCGCATAGTTCCATCACTATCGCCATAAATACTCCTACAAAGATGAACTGCCAATCGAGGTTCTGCGATTGGATGCCTTTGATTAAGGTAGCCATTAAGGTTGCTTGCGGTGCTGGTAGTTTCTCTGTTCCGATAGCATGATGAATTCCCTGGCTAACCAACTCTTCACTTGGTTTATCCAGGTATTGAATAGTTAAGCCTATCACTATGGAGGATACTATAGCGCCGACAAACAAAGCAATTTGCTGATTGCGGGGTGTGGCACCTACAATAAAGCCACTTTTCAGGTCCTGCGATGTTGCACCTGCATTGGCAGCAGCTATGCATATCATGCCGCCTACTACCAGTACGAGTGGTTCATAGGTGGGGCCTCCCCAGCCAACGCTGATAAAGATCAGGCTGGTTCCCATTACAGTTGCGATAGTCATACCACTGATAGGATTATTGGAAGAGCCGATCAATCCGACAATGCGTGACGACACTGTTACAAACAGAGCACCAAATAAAACCACCAGAAGGCCGATCAGCAATTTTTGACCAATGCCGCTGCCTGGCACCTGGGGTAATACAGCAATAAGAACGATCAGGGCAAGACTTCCCAAGGCAACGATCTTCAGGCTCAGATCTTTTTCTGTTCTTTTAACTGAAGCACCACTTGTGCTGGAATTTTTTAAAGTGGCAACACTTGACTTTACAGACTTAACAATGGTAGGAAGTGTTTTGAGCAGGGTTATAATACCGCCTGCTGCTACCATGCCAGCGCCTATCTGCCGGATATAAGCGTAGTATACGGCGGAAGAATAATCAGCAAAAGTATGCGTTACGGGGTCCCATCCACCTTTTCCTCCTGCTGTTGTTAGGCTTGACAAATAGCCAAACTTTACTAATTGCGCTGCGATCAGATCAGGATTGACAAGGAAGGATAATAAGGGGATAAGCACCAACCAGCTTAATACGCCACCTGCAACCAATACACCTGCAATACGTGGGCCAATGATGTAGCCTACACCCAGGTATTCAGGAGTGATCTCCCCACTTACTTTTGCCGAGGGGAAAAATTTATTTGCCTGCTTGGTTGCCATATAAGGCACTTCAGCAATAAAATGAAGTACTTTTTGCAAGGTTGCATATAAGAAAGCGACACCCAATCCCCAGAAAGCAGTTTTAGCAAAGTCGCCTCCTTTTTCTCCTGCTTTTAATACATCACCGCAGGCGGTTCCTTCAGGATAGGGCAGCGTATCATGCTCATTAACGATTAAAGCTTTCCGTAATGGCACCATTAGTAATGTGCCCAATAACCCGCCGACTATAGCAAGGACCAATATGGTCACATAATTAAAATATTCAGCACTGTCTTTGGAAGACAGGAACAAGAACCCGGGCAGGGTAAAAGAAACACCGGCAGCTATACTTTCACCTGCACTTCCTGTTGTCTGGATAATATTGTTTTCGAGAATGGTAGTCTTAAAGAAACGCCTACCAAGCGTAATGGCAATTACTGCAATAGGAATGGAAGCTGATACAGTAAGGCCCGCTTTCAATGCAAGATAAACAGTAGCAGCGCCAAAGATTACTCCGAATAATGATCCTAATAAAATTGACTTTACGGTCAATTCCTTCATATTCGTTTCCGGCGCCACAAAAGGCTTGAAATTGGATGGTTGTTCTGCCATACAGTTAATTTAGCGCGGAAGATAGGGAAAAGAAAGCAAGCAAACATTTCTTCCTACTTCAACCCTTTTTCTTTCATCACCCTGTTAAGCCATTTCAACAACATAAAACCAAGTGCTGCTGCTACCAGTAATAAAATAAAATTCAACCAGAAATAGTTAGCCTTCTGATCATATTTGTCCCACATGGTGGCCAGCACCCCGGAAAGCTTATTGCCGATAGAAGTGGAAACAAACCATCCGCCCATCATCAGCGAAGTGATCCTTACCGGGCTTAGCTTGGAAACAATGGAAAGACCCATGGGGCTCAGTAATAGTTCACCTAAAGTGATTATGCCATAACTGCTGATCAGCCATAATACACTGACTTTCTCTATTCCATTATGACCTGCATAAACGGCGGCTATCATTATCAAAGCGGAGAAAGCAGAGATCAGTAACCCATAAGCAATCTTGGTAGCGGTGGAAGGCTCTTTTCCTTTGCGTCTGCGCCAGGCAAAGAAGGCGATCACTATCGGTGTGAGGGCAATCACCCAACCCGGGTTGATGGACTGGCTAAGATTGGTGGCCCAAAGACTCACCTGCTCCCCTTCCCTGGGTAATTTTTCTGCAGCTACATTTTTAAAATAGACAGGGTAATTAAATTCCGTCAATACTTTCCCATCCTCTTTCTGCAGGCGGAACTGCTGATCATACAAAGGGATGCTATCTTTTGCATAAGTTACCGGCTTTGCCAGCAAGAGATTATCAAATACTTTTTGTGTAGTACCGGTTACTTCACGGTCTGTATATCGATCGGCCCAGGTATTTAAAGCAGAGCCGTTTTGCTTGAACACGGCCCAGAAAAGAATTACTACAGCAAAAATAGCCAGCATGGCAGCAATGGGTCTTTTTTCTTCTTTATCTGCTTTGAAATAAATGGAAGAATAAAAAAAGAGTAAGGGTATGCAGGAAAAAATAAATGCATCAGTGGAATCAGAACCAAACAAAGAGCCTGGTATCATCCAGCCAATAACACCGGCAATAATAGAAGGGACCAGTATCACCAGTACGATCTTGCCAAAAGGCATATCTCCTTCTCTCATGCCTTTCTTTACATCATACATCCTGTAGTTTTTTAATCCTACCAGGTAAATGCACACGCCAATGAACATGCCTACACCGGCAGCTAAGAATGCATAGCCCCAGCCATACGTGTTAACTAATGGGGCACTGATAAAATTGCAGATGAACCCACCAAGATTAATGCCCATGTAAAAGATATTATATCCTTCATCTTTCTGGTGCTGATGTTGAGGAACGGAATACACATTTCCGAGGAGAGTAGACATATTGGGTTTAAAAAAACCATTTCCAGCAACTACCAGTGTCATGGAAATATATAATATGGTGAGATTGTGAACAGACATCAGGCAATAACCTATTCCCATCATGATCCCTCCGAGAATGATAGATCTGCTGTAACCGAGATAGCGATCACCCAATAAACCGCCAAGGAATGGTGTAAGGAATACCAGTGCGATATAAGTGCCATAGAGGTCAGCAGATTCGGCTTCCGTCATGGCATAACCGGCTTTTACATCTTTAAGATAAAGTGTAAAGATGCCGATCATGAGATAGTAACCGAATCTTTCCCACATTTCGGAAAAGAACAGGAAAGGAAGAGCCTTTGGATGCTTTTTCCACATGAAAGGTGTTTTTAGAGGTTGGCCTTGCCGTTATTTTATTCCGTGCATCATCTTTTGCAAACGCTTGGATAAAAGCAGCAGAACAATGCCTGCAGCGCAGGCCATGAACACAAACAGCATGAAAAACTCATGCAGGCTATTCATCTGGTAGCCCAGGAAGGAAGTTGTTTTACCATTTTCAGGATAGAGTGCGCTCAATACACCTGCAAGCTTATTACCTCCTGCATTACCCAAAAACCAAACGGCCATCAGCAACGATGCAAATTTGAGAGGAGATAATTTATTGAATAAAGAAAGGCCGATAGGCGATAAGCAAAGTTCTCCCCAGGTATGCAGCATATACAAACCGGTCAACCAGATTATACTCACTTTGGTAGTAACAGTATTAACTCCCCAGGCAATCCAAAGATAACCGAGGCCGAGCAGGATGAGACCGAGACCCATTTTGGTAGGAGTGGCTGGTTGTTTCTTGCCCATTTTTAACCAGATCCAGGCGAAAATAGGAGCAAAGATGACAATGAAAGTAGAATTGAATGACTGGAACCAGGATGTTGGCATTTCGAATCCAGACCATAGATTACGATCTGTTTGTCTTTCCGCAAAAAAAGTAAGCGAAGCGCCCGTTTGTTCATAAGCACCCCAGAAGAAAACTACGAAAAACGCAATGATGATCATTACCCATATCCGTTGCTTTTCTTCTTTGGTAAGATTCTTATCTGAAAGAATAAAAAATATGATGAACAGGAAACTGCCTCCAAGCAAATAGAAGAGATAGTTGTATTTGGTATCGAGATACATTGCGCCGATCATAACAGCAGCAAAACAGAGCATTCCCACCATGATCGCTGCAGGGTTCAAAACTGCTTTGAGCGGTGCAGGAATTGCGGCATGTATTTTACCGGTTTCAGGATCAGGAGAAGGTTGAACTTTGCCTGGCGTTTCTCCCAGTATTTCTCCTTTGGGATTACGGACATATTTATTATGATACAGTTTTTGCACTACCAAACTGGCCAACATACCTATAGCACCTACTAAAAAAGCCCATTTGAAGTCTACAGGGTTTCCTGTATCTCCAAAAAAACCGCATACCAGCGGACCTATCATACCGCCGATATTAATGCCCATATAAAAGATTGTATAGGCTGCGTCTTTTCTTGTATCGTTATCAGGATAAAGCTGCCCTACAAGTGAGGAGATGTTTGGTTTGAAGAAGCCATTTCCTGCAACCATGAAACCAAGACCAGTGAAGAAAAGAAAAGTAGCTATGTCGGGAGAGGAATCATAAACTGAACCGCAAACAAACAAAATGATCTCGCCGGCCGCCATTACCAAACCTCCGACAAAGATTGAGCGCTTGTTGCCCCAATACCGGTCAGCAATATATCCGCCTAATAAAGGGCTGAGGTAAATAAGACTGATATAACTACCGTATAAGTTGGAGGAAAACTCATCATTGAACAGGAGGGCGTTGGTCATAAACAAGACCAGTATCGCCCGCATGCCATAGAAGTTAAACCTTTCCCACATCTCTGTGGCGAATAAAACATACAAGCCTTTGGGATGACCGCTGGTTTTTGCAGGAGTGTTCATGTGTGGGGTTTATTTACAGATCAGAAATCTTAACCATACAAAGGGCTCAAAATAAGGAAAATTGATCACAAGCAAATTTTTCAGGTATCTTTAATAATGATACCGATATTCGCAACCAAGTAAAAAATTCTTCACTGCACCATGCGAATACTGCTATTAGGCTCAGGTGGCCGGGAACATGCCCTGGCCTGGAAACTGAGTCAAAGTGTCTGGACCAATCCCCTTTATATTGCACCTGGTAACCCTGGTACAGCCCAATGTGGTGTGAATGTGGACCTTAACCTTTCTGACTTTGATGCGATCGGCAAATTCTGTGTGTATGAAAGAATAGAAATGGTGATCGTTGGGCCTGAAGAACCACTGGTGAACGGCCTGTATGATTACTTCAAAGCAAACGAAGATCTCAAATCCATTTATTTTATCGGTCCCTCTAAAGAAGGCGCCCAACTGGAAGGAAGCAAGGCTTTCGCCAAAGCCTTTATGAAACGGCATAATATTCCTACAGCCGGCTACCGGGAATTTACAACAGACAATTATGAAGAAGGCATAAAATACCTGGAAAATCATCCCTTGCCAATCGTACTGAAAGCAGATGGACTGGCTGCAGGGAAAGGCGTGGTGATCTGCCAGAGCCACCTGGAAGCAATTGCTGAATTTGAACTGATGATCCAACGCGCCAAATTTGGCGAAGCCAGCAAAAAAGTGGTGGTGGAAGATTTTCTTACCGGTATCGAACTCAGTGTATTTGTATTAACAGATGGTAAGAGCTATCTCCTGCTTCCCGAAGCAAAGGATTACAAAAGGATCGGTGAAGGTGATACCGGCCTCATGACCGGTGGCATGGGCGCCGTAAGCCCTGTGCCCATCGCTACGCCCGGTTTCATGTATAAAGTGGAAGAACGGATCATCCGCCCTACAGTGAACGGCCTGCATAAAGAAGGAATTGAATACACCGGCTTTATCTTTTTCGGCCTGATCAATGTGAATGGCGATCCCTACGTGATTGAATACAACTGCCGCATGGGCGATCCTGAAACAGAAGTGGTGATACCACGCCTGGAAAATGATCTTGTAGGGCTTTGCGTGGCCGCTACCCAGAAAGAACTGCACCTGGTTAAAATACAGGCTGATCCCCGCTCTGCGGCTACCGTTGTTGCCGTAAGCCGCGGCTACCCCGCAGGCTACCACAAAGGCTTTGAGATAACCGGCCTTACCGACAACTATGGCAGGCAAACCCAGATATTCCATGCCGGCACCAAAGAAGAAAGCGGAAATATCGTAACAAATGGAGGCCGCGTGCTCTGCATCACTTCTTTTGGTGAAACGATCGAAGAAGCAGTGAATACCTCACTGGATGTTTTGCAATACGTTTCCTACGATGGAATAACTTACCGGAGTGATATAGGATATGAGTTTATAGCAAAGTAGAAATTATGAACTACCACGATTACTTGCAGCTTGACAGTATATTGAATGCTCAATTTCCTGAAAGCGACAAACAACAGCTTCCTGCACATGATGAAATGCTATTTATCGTTATTCACCAGGCGTATGAACTTTGGTTCAAACAACTGCATCATGAAGTCGATTCCATAGGAGCTATCCTTGCCAAACCTGCACTCAACGATAATTCCCCGGAACTGCAAACCATTGTGCACCGGCTGAACCGTTGTGTTACCATTTTACGGGTACTCGTTCACCAGATGGATATCATGGAAACCATGACGCCCATGGACTTTCTCGATTTCCGGGACATGCTGCGCCCGGCATCCGGGTTCCAAAGCTGGCAATTCAAAGAGCTGGAAGCCAAGCTGGGCCTGAAATACGAGCAGCGGCACGGGAAAGAGTATTATGTGTCCCAACTCCGGCCTGCACATGTAGAAGTGATCAAAAAAGCGGAAGAAAATAAATCCCTGCTGCAATGGCTCAACGACTGGCTGGAACGCATGCCCTTCTTTGATGAAAAGGAAAACTGGAAAGGTTTTACTGCACATGAAGAAACAAAAACACCTCATCCATTCTGGTCAGAATACCTGTATCAATATACACAAAGCTTATCCGATGTGGAAAAAGCCAATCTCTCTGCATTCGAAGAAACATTTTTAAAGGAACCCACAGAAAACTCCCGCTCCCTTTCAGCCAAAGCCAACAGGGCCGCGCTGTTCATTATGCTTTACAGGGGATATCCTGTGCTGCAACTGCCCTTTCAATTGCTGAATGGCCTGCTGGAAATAGATGAGCAGCTCAGTTCCTGGCGCTACCGCCACATGAACATGGTGCACCGTATGATCGGGACCCGCATTGGTACAGGAGGCAGCACAGGGAAAGACTACCTGAAAGCGGCTGCAGACAAGCATTATATCTTCCGGGAAATAGCCCAGTTGAACAGCTTCCTGATCGAGAGAAGAAAGCTGCCGGTGTTGCCGGGAGAAGTTGAGAAAAGACTTGGCTTTTTTTAGCCGGACTCACATAAATCTTCCTTCTCCTTCAATGACTTTGTAAGGATTTTTGAAAAACCGGTCTACGGTCCTGTTAAAATCTTCTGCATAGATAATCGGCGTTGAATGCCCTGAGGCCGGCAATATCCATAAGTATGCTTTGGGAATGCTTTTATAGATAAGCATGGTGTGCTCTTCTTTGATCACATCATGATCACCGCCGATCACCAGGGTGGGGCAGGAAATGCTATGAAGGGAAGCCGGGCTGATATGCGGTTGCTCACATAAAAGCCGGAGTAGTTTAAAGGCATTTTTCTCCTGGGCCGTTTTTACCGATTTTGCTGATAAAGCCGCCAGAGACGGGCGCACCATATCCCAGATCTCCTGGGGCACAGCCGTGGTGTCGGGTGCAAGATTAGCGCCTGTAACGGCCAGTTTTTTCACTTTCTTAGGGTGGCGCATAGCCAGTAAAAGGCCATTGATACCTCCATCACTCCAACCTATAACATTCGCAGAATCAATATGTAAGCTATCTAATAGGGTAGCATAATCATCGGCCATCATCTCATAAGTAAGCGAATCGCCGGAGTCGGCTGACTTGCCCTGGCTGCGGCTATCAGCTATAACTACCTTATACTTGCCGGCGAAATAAGGGATCTGGTAAATAAAATTATTGATGGAACCGCCATTCCCATGTATGATCAATAAAGGCTCACCAGCCCCATACACTTCACAATACATTTTGAAGCCGCGGATATTGTAAAATTTCCCCGCCGCAGGATTATTGCCATAAGGAACTGCATTGGGATCATTCAGCTTCTTTTGAAATTCCGTGAACTTCTCAGCCACATTCTCCTGGGAGAAACAGCTTGCACCGGCAAGAAAAAATAAACATAAGATGAAAGTTATTCGCATAAATAAAGGTTGAATGGACCATTAAGATAGGCAAATAATCCTCCCTGTCAATAAAACTGGAACGATCTAAAACCATCCTTCCCGTTCTTCCCGCCTTACCGGTAAATATTTACCGGTAAGGCGGGAAGAACGGGAAGGAATGCTGTATTGGCGGCGAGGTACGCTTACCGGTATCGAAAAAAAAGGGTGATTGCGTAAGCGAATCACCCCTTCCTTTTGCTGATAGATAAATGAGAGATATATGATAGAAGTGTAACGGATTTAGAACGTATACCTAAATCCCAGACCGAACCTGCCTGCTTCGAAATCGGAGTCACCATTGCCTATGAACAGGGTGGGGCGCCAATCGAACGAAAAGCTCAGTGGAACGTTAGTGATCTTGTAATCCAGACCTACCAGTGGACGGACCAGGAAATCGGAACCGCCATCATAAAGGCCTACACCTATACCAGCGCCCGCGTACCATTGAAGGCCGGCAGCGTTAGCAATGTCTTTGTGGTACTGGTAAAAACCCTCGATAACTGTGTAATTGTTCCCAAACAGTACATCAAACTGACCCACATTATTAGGGGTAAAGAAGTGTTTTACTGAAGGGCCTACCAGGGTAGAACCATTACCGAAATCAATGCCCAGGCCTACGCCTGTTTTGTAAGTGCTTTGTGCATTGGAAACTGTGGCTGTTAAAAGAAAGCCAGCTAAAACAACGCCTAGAATAAAGACTTTTCTCATAATTTTTTTACGAAAAATGGTTTTAAAATGGTGCTTCGGATGCTTAATTGCCATTTTTGTGCCAGAATTCGCAAACCGGTTAGGAACACCGGCCTGGCTGTTGAAAAACCCTGGTCCAAAAATACCCGAAGAACTTTTTGATTAACGAATAATAGAACGGAAATAATACCGTTTATTGTTAGCGCCGCGAAGGTAACAAAAAACGAATGTTGAAGAGATGCGAGAGAACAGTATTACATCAACGGTGATTGACGAGTAAGAAAACTCCACTCAAGAAAAATAAAAAAAAGCTGGCCAGTAAAGGGTTTGCTTTGTAATTTCAAATTATTTCCTCCAACTTTGCACACATTAAATCCAATTATATCGAATGGGACTTTTTAACTGGTTTACACAAGAGATTGCAATGGACCTGGGTACTGCCAATACCCTTATCATACATAATGACGAGGTAGCTGTAAACGAACCAAGTATAGTAGCGCTGAACAGGAACAACCCGAAAGAGGTGCTGGCCGTGGGTAAAAAAGCGCTGATGATGCATGAGAAAACACATGAGAGCATCCGTACTGTTCGCCCGCTCAAAGACGGTGTAATTGCCGATTTCAATGCTGCAGAATTGATGATCAGGGAGCTGATAAAATTAGTTTACCCCAAAAAACCTCTTTTCCCGCCCAGCTGGAGAATGATGATCTGCATCCCCTCTTCCATCACGGAAGTGGAAAAACGTGCCGTTCGCGATAGTGCTGAGCAGGCAGGCGCCAAAGAAGTATATCTCCTGCACGAGCCAATGGCTGCTGCACTTGGTATCGGGATCGACGTGGAAGAGCCTGTTGGTAATATGATCATTGATATTGGTGGCGGCACCACCGGTATCACCGTTATTGCCCTGGCAGGTATCGTATGCGATCAGAGCATCCGTATCGCCGGCGATGAATTCACTGCTGATATTATGGAAGCACTCCGCCGTTATCACAGCCTGCTGATCGGGGAACGCACCGCCGAGCAGATCAAGATACAGGTAGGCGCTGCCATGAAAGACCTGGACAATCCGCCTGATGATATTCCTGTAAATGGCCGTGACCTGGTGACCGGTATTCCAAAACAGATCATGGTGAGCTACCAGGAAATTGCCGAAGCACTCGACAAAAGCATTTTCAAAATAGAAGAAGCCATCCTGAAAGCACTGGAACAAACACCACCGGAGCTGGCCGGGGATATCTACCGCCGCGGGCTTTATCTCACTGGTGGAGGAGCTTTACTGAGAGGGCTTGACAAAAGGCTTAGCCAAAAGATCAAGCTGCCGGTACACGTGGCTGACGATCCGCTGAAAAGCGTGGTTCGCGGCACAGGTATTGCTCTTAAGAACTATGATAAGTATCCTTTTGTAATGAGATAGCGGCTTAGGCTTCAGATTTCAAACCTGCTCCCTTGCGAAATATATTTCTCTTTATCCGCCGTTTTTTCACCGTCATCGTGTTCCTGATATTGCAGGCGGTGTCAATCTGGTTTTTATTCAACTACAATAAATTCCATAGGGCAAAAGGTTTGAGCGCAGCAAACGAAGTAACCGGCTGGTTCAATTCCAAATACAATAATGTAGAAGATTTCTTCAAAATGAAGGAAGAGAACCGGAGAATACTGCGGATGAATGATTCGCTGATCAACCTGCTTTCCTCCAATTTTGTAAAAAACGATACCGGTAGGGTGGTGGTAAGGGATTCCGTTGCTTATGACACCACAGGCCAGTACCGCCATTATGTTTGGCGCGAAGCCCAGGTATTATACAATACCGTGAATGCTGAAAAGAACTATGTTCAGCTCAACCGCGGCTCCAATCAGGGTATAAAAGACAATATGGGCGTATTCAGCTCCGATGGCGGATTGGTGGGCCAGGTGGTGAACGTAAGCTCCAATTACAGCCAGGTGATGAGCTTACTGCACGTACAGAACAAAGTGAACGTGCTGGTAAAAAAGACCAAAAGCTCCGGAACGCTTTCCTGGGACGGAAAAGATCCCCGCTTTCTGACCCTGAACAATATCCCCAAAAGCGATTCGCTTGTAAAAGGAGATACCATTCTTACAGGTAATTATTCCCTCAGCTTCCCTCCCGGCCATATGGTGGGTACGGTGGAAGAGATTATAAAAGATAATTCCACTAACTTTTATGTGCTGAAGATCAGGACTGCAGCCAATTTCAGCAACCTGCAGCAGGTGATGGTAGTGGAAAATCTACAGTATGCAGACCAGGAGCAACTGTTTCAGGATACCAAGAAGAAAGTAGATGATGCTAAAAAAACAAGCCGGTGAGTGATCTCTTAAGAAATATCATCCGTTTATTGCTGTTCATACTGGTGCAGGTGTATGTGCTGAACAAGATCCCGCCATTGCATCAATATGTTATACCTTACCTCTACTACCTGTTCCTTCTCTGGTTGCCTTTTAACATATCCCGCATCAGCCTGCTCTTTGTCGGGTTTATTACCGGTATGACGCTGGATTATTTTACCAATACACCCGGCCTGCACGCAGCAGCCTGTGTGCTGGTGGCTTATGTGCGCCCATTTATCATCAATATTCTTTCGCCCAAAGATTCTACAGAGTTCAATTACCGTGAACCTTCGCCCAGGTCAATGGGTTGGACACCTTACCTGGTATATGTGCTCATCCTGACAGTATTCCATCATTTCTACCTTGTGTTGCTGGAATGGTGGTCGTTCGGCAACTTCCTTCATTTCCTTATCAAAGTGCTTTCCACTACAGCTATCAGTCTGTTGCTGGTGATCATCACTGAATTGTTATTTGCCAGGAAGATGAACTACCGTACCAATACCGCGTAATATCCGGGGTTGCCCCAGTAGTTTTCTTTTAGGAAAAATTTAGTGCGATAAACATTTGGAAACCGGCAGATGTATTTCGTACTTTGTATTTGCTAAGCGTATACATTTCTCCTGCCGGTAAATGAGCCGCATCACCTATATATTTCTTACTTGACCTATGCCTGTGTTCAACCAATCCAGAAGCCGTATCATCCGTCTTATTTTTCTTGTTTCATTCGTGATCATTGTTGCACAATTGTTCAAGTTGCAGATCATATCCGGTGAATACAGCAAGCTGGCTATGAACAATGCTGTTTTTCCCAAGATCGTTTATCCTGAAAGAGGGATCATTTACGACAGAAAGGGCAAGGCTATACTCAATAACTCCATCATGTTCGATCTGATGGTGACACCGGCAGAGGTAAAGAATTTCGATACAACTTCTTTCTGCCGCCTGATGGAAATAGATACAGCGGAGTTCAAAAAAAGGATAAGGGATGCAGCTTTCAAAAACACGTCTGTCCGTCCTTCTGTTTTTGAATCCCTATTGACTCCCCAGATGCAGGCCAGGTTTGAAGAGAACGGTTGGAGATTCCCGGGCTTCGCTTTGGTGGAACGCCCGGTGCGTGTGTATCCTTTTAATGCAGCAGCGCATATACTTGGCTATATTGGTGAGGTGGACCCGAAAGATATCGAACGGTCCAATGGCTTTTATCGCATGGGCGATTACACCGGTAAAAGCGGGCTGGAAAATACTTATGAAAAGGTGCTGATGGGCCAGCGCGGTGTGCAGCATATCATTAAAGACAATCATAACCGGCTGGTAGGAAGCTATGAGAACGGTATGTTTGATACGGCGGCTATTGCCGGCCGGGGGGTTCGCACTTATCTTGATGTGGAATTGCAGCAACTGGCAGAAAAACTGCTCACAGGTAAAATAGGTTCCATTGTAGCACTGGAGCCCAAAACCGGCGGTATACTTGCCATGGCTTCAGGACCCGGCTTTAACCCCAACGAGCTCACAGGCTCCGATAAGCAAAAGAACTATGCACGCCTTGTTCTGGATGTAAGCAAACCATTATTCAACCGCGCAATAAAAGGACAATACCCTGCAGGATCTACCTATAAACCGATAGGGGCTTTGATAGGGCTGGATGAAGGTGTGATCACCCCTCAGAGTGGCATCGCCTGTACAGGAGCTTATTATTATTGCGGCAGGAGATACGGCTGCACAGAGCATTGGGCAGGCCACGCCAACAACCTGCGGCTGGCCATTGCCTGGTCATGCAACTCCTTTTTCTATAACACGTTCCGGCTGACGGTCGACAATCCTGCGTATAAAGACCCAAGAAAAGGGCTCACAGCCTGGAAAAACTATATGTCTGCCTTCGGTTACGGCCACCGGCTTGGGGTTGATATCCCCAGCGAAGACGGGGGAAATATTCCTGACACCACCCAATATGATAAAGAATATCGCGGTTCATGGAATTCCTGTACAATGGTGACCATCGGTATTGGTCAGGATAAAATGCTGGCGACCCCACTTCAGATTGCCAATGGCATCAGCATTGTGGCCAACAAAGGATATTATTATGTACCGCATTTTGTAAAAACGATCGATGATGAATCCCCGGCTGATACGGCTTTACTGAATAAATACCGTGTAAAGCATGAAGTGCTTACGCATATACCTGACAGCTCTTACGAAACCGTTATCAGCGGTATGCAGGATGTAACGATTGCAGGTACTGCCGCACGCATTCCTAAAATCCCTGGTGTAAATGTATGTGCCAAAACAGGAACAGCGGAAAACTATGGCATCATCAAGGGGAAACGGACACAATTGAAAGATCACTCCCTGTTTGTATGTTTTGCGCCGCGGGAGGATCCCAAGATCGCTGTAGCGGTGATCATTGAAAACGGTGGGTTTGGAGCAACCTGGGCAGGCCCTATTGCTTACCTGATGATGGAAAAATATTTAAAAGATACATTGAGGGTAGACAGGCTGAAGGAGGTGGACCGCATTGCAGCCGCCAACCTTATGCCTCCGTTCCTGAAAGACCTTCAAAGAAAGGAAGATTCCATCCGGGCGTTCAAGAGATTTGAAATGTGGAAAGACAGCGCCTATATCCGCAAGTATATTACGATGGAGAAGCCGAAGCAACCTTCGCCTTCGCCAAAGAATAAACAATCAAAAGACAAAACGCCTGCCCTGCTGGCAGCTATTCTTCCCGGAGAAAAAAGATCAACAACCACACGGCCTAATACTACTGCTTTATGAACCAACGTAATCCTACCATATCAAAAGGAATAGATTGGAGCCTTGTGTGGATTTATCTCCTGCTGGTAGCCATTGGCATTATGGCTGTTTTCGGAGCTACCTATAAGGAAGGCGATGCGATTGTTCAAAGCTTTATTTCGTTCAAGACGGATTACAGCAAGCAGTTGTATTTTTTTGTAGCGGCATTAGTGCTTGGCCTGTTCATTCTCTTAACAGACAGTAAATTCTTTTCCGCCACGGCCAATATCTGGTATGCTACCGGCCTGGTGATGTTGTTGCTGGTATTTCCCCTGCACTCGAATGTAAAAGGAACGGAATCCATTATCCGCCTTGGCGGATTCAATTTTCAACCCGCAGAATTTTGCAAAATCTGTGTAGCGCTGGCATTGGCGAAATATTTATCGAGACCGGAAACGGATTTCAGCAAAACCCGTTCGCAGTTGATCGCCGCATCGATCGTGTTGGTGCCGGCTATGCTTACAATCCTCCAAAGTGAAACCGGTCTTGCACTGGTATTCTTTGCGTTCTTCCTGGTGATGTACCGCGAAGGCCTTCCTTCAGGCGTATTGGTGATAGGATTTGCAACAGCGGCCCTGGTAGTAGCCACGCTGTTGCTGGAAAAAAATACGCTTGCCATGATCCTGACAGGACTTGCTTTGCTGGTGGTGCTCATTATGCGCCGTCAATTGAAGCGCGATAAATCCATCCTGTTCAAGATCGTATTGCTCTGGGTCATTTGCGTGGGCATACAACGGTTTGGGGTACCCTTCTTTTTTAAGAATGTACTGGCCAAGCACCAGGTGGAGCGTATTTACAGCACAATCGGAAAGGATGTGCCGGAAGAATACCTCAAAGGAGCTATACCCACACAAACACCAAGCGGCAAGCAAACAAATACAGCCGACTATAACGTAAAGCAATCCAAAATCGCTATTGGTAGCGGCGGCTTATTTGGCAAAGGCCTGTTGAAAGGTACCCAAACCCGCTATGGCTTTGTGCCTGAGCAAAGAACGGATTTCATCTTTGACACCATCGGTGAGGGTTTTGGCTTTGTCGGCAGCTTTGCCCTTCTTGCCATTTACCTCCTTCTTTTATTCAGGATAATCACAGTAGCCGAACGGCAACGAAGCGTTTTCAGCCGCTGTTATGCCTATGGCGTAGCAGCCGTCTTTTTCTTTCATATCGGCATCAATATAGCGATGACGGTTGGCTTGGCTCCCGTGATCGGTATTACGTTGCCACTGGTTAGTTATGGAGGTACTTCGCTTATTACGTTTACGATCCTTCTTTTTATATTGATCAGGTTGGATGCCGACCGCCAAATGGTTCTGCGCTAATGGTCGCTAATGGCCGTTTGCTATAGGGTGTGCATCAAGATAGCCACGAATGACGCGAATGCTTATAGCAGGTAGAATATAACCTACCGATCATTTCTTTCTTTCCTGGCTTACTTCAGAAAATATAGGACACCATTCGTGTCATTCGTGGCTATCAAGGCGAACACCCTACGGTAAGCGACCATTAGCGATTATTCGTGCTTGGAGTTTTGATGTCGTGATAGAAGAGGAAGGTCCATCCCTCTTTTTCTCCTTTTTCCCACCATTCTCTTCTTAGTTCCATTGCTTTTTTTCCGTCATAATCATACTTAGCTACAAAGCGGTGCTTCATCTGCTGTAACTGCGGAGCGTCGTCTGCTCCGAAGAAGATCGTTTCGTTATTTTCTTTTATCCAGAATACCTGGTGAAAGGGGGAGTGTGCGCCGGTTACTTTGTAATGTATATAATCACCGATCATTCCTTCATCTTCTTTGAGGAATTCGACCTGCGGTGAATTCTTTAATATTTCCAATTCTTCCGGGATGAAGGATGGCAGTCCTTTTTGCAGGGCAAATTCCAGTTCCCTTTCCTGTACATAGTATTTGGCTGCAGGAAAGCTAAGTTGGCTATGATCATTTCCCGTTGCTACTCCGCCTGCATGATCTTTATGTAAATGGCTCATCAGCACTTTAGTGATCTCAGAGGGGTTGATCCCTGCCTGCAGCAAATTTTCATGCAATTGCAGGTTCCCATCTTTGGGGAATCCCAATCCTGTATCCAGCAACAGCACATCCTGTTCTGTTATCACTACAAAGGGCTGCACTTCTACCAGCAAACTGCCTACAGGCCTCGCCTGCAAATCGTCGTGGTCTTCATTAAAAGGAACGAAAAGCTTGGTCTTGTCGATGGTAAAGGAGCCTTCGGAAAGGGGGATTGTTCTCATCCCACAAATCTACATAAACACGAATACTGCCAATATTCCTTCTGTAGAAAAGTTGCCTGGATAACCACGAATTACGCGAATGGGCGTGAGGAGAGGAAAAGACGTTTTTATTTTGTTTTTTTCACATGGTTAAGTATAGGGGTTGATGGTATTTTGCGGAGTGGAATAAATATTTATGATATGAATCACTGTGATCTTTTATATAAGCAGGAATGTTATAAGATTATAGGACTGTGCATGAAAATCCACAATATTTTAGGGAGGGGATTTAATGAGTTGGTTTATCAGGATGCGTTGGAGATGGAGTTAATAAAGGATAAAATTCCGTTTGTGAGGGAAAAAACGTTTACTGTTCAGTATGAAGATGAAACCCTTAAAAGAATATTCAGAGTAGACTTCCTGGTATTTGATTGCATCATCCTGGAATTAAAGGCCTTACCATTTCTCTCCTTTGTTGAAGGCTTCCGTCAAACCCTCAACTACTTAAAAGCCTCCGGAATCCAACTAGGCCTTCTAATCAACTTCGGACATGACAAACTAAACTTTAAACGCATTATATGCTCCCATTAATACCCAACCCATCTCATAACCAATCAACCCCTTTCATTCTATCAGGGTCCATTCGCGTCATTCGTGGTTATCCAGGCAACTTTTCTACAGAAGAAAATCATTCGCACCATTAGTACAAAAAAGGCCCGCCCTAAAAAGAGCCGGCCGTTGCTAACCTATGAAAAACACCAGGTTCAAAGATATATAAAAACTTATCTTATTATATTTATTTTGTCTTGCCTTCAGGGTTTCTTTTTCCGGGGTTATTTTTTAACCGCTCCTGCCGTAGCCGGCGCAGTTCCTGTATAAAACCCCGCTGATGGGTGAAAATGAGATTACTTCGCTGTTCTCCAACTATCTCCTTGAACCGGGCCCTGTATTTTACCTGCAGGTCCGTGATTTTTTGACGCATAACGAGGTTATCCCCCCGGTTTTCCCTGGCTGTTTTTTTCCAGTCTTTGAAATACTCGATAAAAACAGGCTTGAACTTTTTCGCCTCTTCAGGGCTGAGCTTGAGCCGCTCTTGTATATACTCGCTCATTTTATCGCGAATAGTCGCATTGTCATCCACGTCATCGTCATCCTGCGCAAGAATGGGTGCTGTGGTCAGAACAAAAAGGCTAAGTATGAATAAAAATCTTTTCATGTTAGTTTAAAAAAATATCGTCCTCATCTGTTTCATCAGCAGGAACATCTTTCAGAAAATCCTGTATTTCTTTATCAGATACATTTTTCAGCAGGTTTTTGATATCAGTCTGAGTACTGGTTTTTGCTATATCCGGCGTAGCATCGTCTGCCAGGTCTACAAATTTGCTGATATCTTCCGTACTCACTTTTTTCATGTTTTTTTCGACCCAGGCATAAGGTTGTTTGTTTACACCGGGAGTGGATTGCTGATTCAGTAATAACACAGTACCCAGCGCAACAATGGCTGTAATAGAAGCAGCGATTGCATATTTAAACCATTTTCTTGGGGCCATCCGGACAACCGGTGCTTCTTTCTGTTCTTCAATCACCGGCAGTAAAGGCTTTTCAAAATACCCTTCAGGCACCGTAAACGGATGCTGCTTACCCAGGCCACCTAATAAGGGGGAAACCTGCTCCAATTCCTTCTGTGCGCTCATATCCTCATAAAATGCGATAGAAGGGTCCAGGCTGGTAAAATAGTCAGCCGGAACTGTATAAGGAGATTGCCTGGAAATGCCTGCCAGCAGAGGTGATAAATGCGCCAGTTCTTCATCCGGGGTCGCTGCTTCCATTGCCCTGATCCTTTGCAGGATTTGGGTTGCCAGGCCTTCAAAATAGCTTTCCGGCACCTGGTATCCTACCGGGGCATGAGGTGTCAGGGAGCTGTTAAGCTCCTGCAATTCCTGTAATATGATAGCTGACTGTGGCATTTGTGGGATAATTGAGACAGTTTGCCCTATTCAAAGTTTAATGGTTTTTGATATAATCCTCTATTTTTTTGACCGCATGATGATAGCTTGCTTTAAGCGCCCCTTCACTGGTTTCCAACACCCGGCTCATTTCTTCATAGGGCATCTCATCATAATAACGTAAATTAAATACAACTCTTTGTTTATCAGGTAATTGCTGGATAGCGAGCTGTAATTTCCATTCCAGCTTCGCTGCGTCAAAATGCTGATCGGCCTTTATCTTTTCACTCAAACCGCTTTCCACATCGCTCAGGCTCAATGTGCTTCTCTTTTTCTGCTGCTCCAGGAAGGTCAGGCTTTCATTGGTAGCGATCCGGTAAAGCCAGGTATAAAGCTGGCTGTCTTCTCGGAAATTTTCCAGGCCCTTCCATACCCTGATAAATACATTCTGCAATACGTCATTGGCATCGTCATGGTCCACAACCATACGGCGGATATGCCAGTATAATTTTTCCTGGTATTTCCTGATAATGGCTGTGTAAGCCCTTTCTTTCGTAGCAGTTTCTCTGAACTGCGTGAGCAATTCGGTATCGCTTTCACCGGTTAGCGGCATGCTGTTGGTTTTTCAATTTTTAGAAGCTTAAAATACTAAAATGTTTAATCCCTCCTAAAGTTAAAAATGCAAAAGTCAAAATGCAAACCGGTCCGGTGCATTTTGACTTTTGCATTTTTAATTGGGATTTTTATTTTTTTATCCGTTTTTCTTACGCTGGATCACTTTTTCTGCTGCTGCCACGATATCCGGGATGTCCAGTCCGTATTTCTTCAGCAATTCTTTTGGCGTACCGCTTTCTCCAAACGTGTCTTTTGTTCCTACATATTCGATAGGCACAGGGAAATGCTTGGCCGCGCATTGTGCGATCGCATCTCCTAGTCCACCGATGATATTATGTTCTTCCGCTGTAACCACGCAGCGTGTTTTACGGATAGAAGCCAGTACAGCTTCTTCATCCAATGGTTTGATCGTATGTATATTGATTACTTCCACACTGATCCCTTTTTCCTGCAATTGTGCACCGGCTTGTATAGCATTCCATACCAGGTGACCGCAGGCAAAAATGGTCACATCTGTTCCTTCGGAAAACTGTTGTGCCTTACCGATCCTGAAATCTTCCTCTTTAGTAAAAATCGGCCATACCGGGCGGCCGAAGCGAAGATATACAGGTCCCTGATAGTCGGCGATAGCCAGGGTAGCTGCCTTGGTTTGTGCATAATCACAGGGAACGATCACCGTCATTCCTGGTAACATTTTCATCAGCCCTATATCTTCCAGTATCTGGTGGGTAGCTCCGTCTTCTCCCAATGTAACACCGGCATGGGATGCACAGATCTTTACATTTTTACCACTATAGGCAACAGACTGGCGGATCTGGTCATATACGCGGCCGGTAGAGAAATTGGCAAACGTAGTTGTGTAAGGGATCTTTCCGCCGATGGTCATACCGGCAGCAATACCGATCATGTTCGCTTCAGCGATACCGCATTGTACAAAACGTTCAGGAAATTCTTTCATGAATTGCTGCAGCTTCAATGAGCCAGCGAGATCAGCCGTTAGGGCAACGATATTGGGATTTTTGCGGGCTGCTTCCGCAATTCCGTCTCCAAATCCACTTCTTGTATCTTTATTTCCGGTTGGTTGAATATCTTTTAATGCCATAGTGTTTTATTAGAGCGTAAAAGTAAGGAATTTGAGCTACCTGCTTAGTTCAGCTCTTTTGGTTTTCCTCCAAAAATTGCCTGGTCTGCTTTAAGTTTTTGTTCCCATTCCCATGCTGTCTGCATCATTTCATCCAATGTTAAAGCAGGCTCCCAACCCAGACGGGTTTTGGCCAGATCATTATTGGCATAAATAGCGATCACATCACCAGCGCGGCGGGGGCCGATCTCATAGTTCAGTTTTACACCACTTACCTTTTCAAAGGAACGGATCGCTTCAAGCACGGTCACGCCATTTCCGGTGCCAAGATTAAAAACTTCACAAATGGAGCTGTTCCTTTTTTGTTCCAGGTATTGGATCGCCAGGGTATGTGCATGCGCAATATCGCTTACATGTATAAAATCACGGATGCAGGAGCCATCGCGTGTGGGATAATCGTCTCCAAATACCATCATCTTAGGTAATTTACCTATGGCAGTTTGTGTGATCACCGGCACCAGGTTTTGCGGGCGGCCGATCGGCATTTCACCGATCTGTATGGAATGATGCGCCCCTACCGGGTTGAAATAACGCAGGAGGATACACTGCGTGCCGGCACTCTTGGCAAATTCATTGATGATCTGCTCACCCATCTGCTTGGTATAACCATAAGGAGATTCAGCAGGTTTGGGAACAGTTTTTTCTGTAACAGGGATTTCATCCGGGTTGCCATATACTGTGCAGGAAGAGGAGAAAACAAAGAAAGGAATATTGAATTCCTGTACACACTTTAATATGTTGATCAGGGAATTATTGTTATTCTCAAAATACATCAGCGGCTTTTCCACCGATTCGCCTACGGCTTTGTAAGCTGCAAAATGGATAATGCCTTCGATGTCTTCATTTTCCTGGAAGATCGCAAATGTATCATCAAAATTGCAGAGGTCTACTTTGTAGTTCTTGATCTTTCTGCCGGTGATCCTTTCCACTCCTTCCAGTATGGCGGGATTGGAACGGCTGTTATTATCAACAGAGATCACATCGTAGCCCTGCTCAATAAGATCCACGATGGTATGGGAACCGATATAACCGCAACCACCTGTTACAAGTATTTTAGCCATAAAAAAAATTCCCGGCAAAAGTCAGGATTTTTTTCGAAAAGTGATGGTTTGGTTTCACCAATCGGTTTTCCCACCAAGACGGCAAAGGCCACAAAGAAATATTTACACTATATCTTAAAGCAATAGGGTATGAAAAATGTGCAGGTAATAATTTCTTTGTGGTCTTCGTCGTCTTGGTGGGAAGTATCCAAACGAAGGGGTTTAAAGGTCGATAAAGTACTTAAATCTTAAATTTCTAAGCAATTATCCCGATCAAACGAACAGATGTACAACGTAATAAACACCCGTAGCCAGCAATCCGCTCACCGGGATGGTCAGCACCCAGGCCCAGATCAGGTTTACCGTAACGCCCCAGCGAACGGCCGAAAGGCGTTTGGTAGCACCTACGCCCATGATCGCGCCTGTAATGGTGTGGGTAGTACTTACAGGTATTTTAAGTGATTCTGTAACGAAAAGTGTAAGAGCACCGGCAGTTTCAGCCGCAACGCCTTCAAAAGGAGTTACTTTGGTGATACGGGTACCCATGGTCTTTACGATCTTCCAGCCACCGCTCATGGTACCCAATGCAATGGCAGTATAGCAGGCCAGCGGCACCCAGGGTTCCATGTGGTCAAGGCTATAGCGGGTAGGATTGGAGGCGATAAGCGCAGCCATGATAATACCCATTACCTTCTGTGCATCATTACCTCCATGCCCGATGCTGAATACGGCAGATGATACCAGTTGCAGGCGCTTGAACCAGGAAGTTGCCCTATGTGCATTCAGGTTGCTCAGGTATAAGGAGAAGATGGCCATGATTATAACAATAAGGCTCATCAATATCCATTTGAAATTCTGTGAGTGGAATACCACTTTCAGAAAAAAAGAGTCGTAATGCGATTTCAGCTTAGCCGGATCAGTTTCCAGGTGCGTAAATAAAAAGATGAGAACACCCAGGATCACCAAAGAGGAAAATATTTTAGGGCCCCTGGTCTTTTTAAAAGAATAAATAAACCAAAGGGAAATAACAAAAGCTACGATCATACCGATCAGGGGAGCCAGGAAAATAAAGGCAGCGATCTGGATCACCGGGCCTGAGTTAACCGAACTGAATGAACCGGAATGGGCAATGGCTGCACCGGCAAAACCACCGATCAGTGTATGAGAGGAAGAAGACGGAATGCCGCGCCACCAGGTAAACAGGTTCCAGATGATAGCAGCGATCAGGCCGGAGAAAATTACTTCCAGGGTGATAAAATCATTTTTTACAGTTTTGGCAATCGTATTTGCCACACCATGATCCCTGAAAATAAAGAAAGCGACGAAGTTGAACAGGGCCGCCCAAAGCACTGCCTGGAAAGGCGTGAGCACTTTAGTGGAAACCACTGTGGCAATGGAATTGGCCGCATCATGAAAGCCATTGATATAGTCAAAGATCAGCGCTAATGCTATAATAACAATAAGGAAAGTGGTCATAAAATGAGTTTGCTGATATAAGAGAGCGCGGGTTAGGTAAAAAATAAAAAGTCAAAACTCAAAACGTAGAAGAAGGCTCCTTCCTGGCATCTTTTGCATTTTGATTTTTGACTTTTGAACTGAACCGGCGGTCCATATATAGTTATTAAGCGTATTTAATAATGATAGACTCTATCACATTGCTGGCATCTTCACATTTATCGGTCACGATCTCCATTACCTGGTAGATCTCCCTTTTCTTGATCACTTCTTTTGCGTCAGGCTCTGTCGCAAACAGGCGTTCGATGCTCATGTCAAAAATATCATCTGCCTGGTTTTCGATACTGTTGATCTTAACCAGCGCCTCGGTGATATTGCGCATGTTTTTCATATCGCGGAGCTCTTTTACAGCAATGCGGATCTGGTAAGCACCCTGCTCAATCAGCTCAGCCATTTTCTGCATACCCATGTCGTTGGGGTTCACACGGTAGAAATTGATCTTTTTGGCAGAAGCATATATATAGTCGGCGATATCATCCAGCGAAGTGGCGAGGTAGTGAATATCTTCCCGGTCGAACGGAGTGATAAAGTTGCGCCCGAGCTCGGTAAACACGCTATGGGTAAGTTCATCGTTGGCATGTTCCAGGTCTTCGATCTGGGCGATCAGGGCAGCACGTTTGTCGAAATCAGTTTCGGCTACCACATCCTTCATCACTGTTCCCATTTTAGCGACATTGTCTGCCACCTGTTCAAAAAGTTCAAAGAATATCCTGTTCTTAGGCATGAAAATTTTCAAAAATGAATTAAGTCCCATATCATGTTTTTAACTGGTTGCGAAATTACCGGCTTCAGTGAGCAGACCCGGGAAAATAGGCGGAATTAATAATTCCTTAATATTAATTATTTATACGATGTTTTGGGTTTTATTTTATAACTACTTAACTCTCACTACATAAAATAAAGGTACATTCTTTTAAGTAAGCTCAGCAAAACGGCCATAACATTTCCATAACATTGCCTTCACAATTCCTTAATTGCTGCATAACATGCCGGTAATCTTCCAATTCTTCCTTTGCCGGAAATTACTTCTATGCTACTGCGGCTGAAATTACTGTTGATTCTCTCATTTGCATTTTCTTTCACTTACGCACAAAACAAGGTTTCTGGTAAAGTTTCCAATGAAAAAAATGAACCACTGCCAGGTGTGTCTGTAAGAATTGCAGGTCAGGCCGGCGGAACCTCTACCAATGTTGAAGGCCGCTATACCTTAACATTACCAACCGGTAAATATGAACTTGAGTTTTCTGCCATAGGATATGAAACAAAAACTGTAACAGATGTTGAAGCGACCGACCAGCTCAATGAGTTGAACGTTGTATTGGTAATAAAGGCAAAGGAAGGTGAGAACGTGGTGGTTACTGCAAGACGTTCCAGCGCCCGCCTCGAAAGCGTGAACTCTGCCATTTCCTTTCAGAAAAATACCAACACCGTAGCTTCTGTTATTTCTGCTGAAAGCATCCGCCGCTCTCCTGATAAAAATACTGGTGAGGTATTGAAACGTACGCCCGGTACCAGTATCCAGGATGGTAAATACCTGGTAGTAAGAGGCCTGGCTGACCGTTATAACCAGGCAATGCTGAATGGCATATTGCTTTCCAGCACTGAACCCGACAGGAAGACCTTCTCTTTCGACATCTTCCCTTCGGCTATGATTGATAATATTATTATTAATAAAGCATTTGTACCCGAACTGCCCGGCGAATGGGCCGGTGGCCTGGTTCAGGTGAATACAAGGGATATTCCTGCAAAAAACTTCTTTAATGTACAGATCGGTACAGGTTTCAATACCCAAACGGTCAGTAATGATTTCTATTCTTATAAAGGTGGTAAACTCGACTTCCTGGGAATTGATGACGGTCAAAGAGGGCTTCCTGCTTCTTATGGTTCCAAAAACCAGTTCAAAGTACTGACCCCTGCTCAAAAAATTGAAGTAGGAAAACAATTTGAAAATGTATGGGCTCCTGAGAAAGTATCTTCTCCTATCAACACTTCTTTCCAGGCGAGTGGCGGTTTTAATAAAAAATTCAGCGGTGATAAACAGCTGGGTGTAATACTCGGCCTTACATACAACAAATCTAACCGCTATCTTAAGCTGACCAACAATGGTTATGCGTTTTCTGACGATGTTTCAGGCAATACTGTAATAACCCCTGACTTCCTGTATAATGATAACCGTTATGCACAGGATGTATTGTGGGGAGGCATGGGTGCTGTGACCTTCCAGTTCAATGCCAATAATAAAATTTCCTATAAAACCATTTTCAACGTAAACACCACAGACTATACTACCAACCGTGGTGGTGAAGTGAACAATGGCCGTTCCTCTCTGGATAGCCTGAAAGGTTCTGAGCTTGGTTTCAAACAAAATATGTTCTGGAGCAATCAGCTTACAGGCGAACACAACCTGTCGCTTTTCCAGCAGGCATTCAAATTGAAATGGTATGGTGGCTTCAGCATCCTGGATTCTTATATCCCTGATCAGCGCCGCCTTACTTACAGCAAAGACAATGAGAATAACCGCCCCTACCTTGCTAATATAAGCGGCGTACTGTCGCAACAAAGTGGCAACCGCTTTTACCAGTTCCTGAATGATTATATCTATACCGGTGGTGCAGATCTGACCAAATCATTCAGGGCTTTCGGTTTCAATCAGTCAGTTAAAGCTGGATATATGATCCAGGTCCGGGACCGTTTATTCGATTCCAAACCATTCTCCATTTATCTGCCCAGAGATAATGAGCAGTTGAGATTGCTTGGCCCTGATCAGATCTTCAACCCGGATAATTTCGGGACCGGCTTCGACAACAAATTTGCTTTTGAAGCACTTGATGCAAACATCTTCCGTTATCTCGCCAATACTATTCTGAATGCAGGTTATATCCAGTTCGACAACCAATTGTCGCAAGCGCTGCGTGTTGTGTGGGGTGTGCGTGTAGAAAACTATGACCAACTGATGGGTAGTGTGAAAGCATGGGACAGCCGCCACTCGCATACAGAAGTGACCGACTTCCTGCCCGGACTGAATGCCACCCTGAAACTGAACAATAAAACAAACCTGAGATTGTCAGGGTCACAAACGGTGGTACGCCCTGAATTGCGTGAGGTAGCTCCCTTCCAGTTCTATGATTTCGATCTGAATGCTACCGTACAGGGTGCAACAGGTCTTCAACGTACCAAGATCACCAATGCCGACCTGCGCTATGAATTATATCCAAGGGCAGGTGAAACATTCAGCATCGGTGTGTTCTACAAACATTTCGACAAACCAATCGAGCAGATATTCCAGTTAGGTGGTGGCGGATCAAGCACCATCAACTTCTCCAATCCTGAAAAAGCAGAAGCTTATGGCGCTGAGTTGGAGTTCAGGAAGAAACTTGATTTCACTGACGGACTTAAGAATTTCACCTTCCTCACCAACCTGTCTTATATCAAGAGTAAGGTGAGTGATGCGAAGCTGACAATAGATCGCCCTTTGCAAGGCCAGTCAAACTACCTGATCAATGCAGGCCTGCTGTATGACCTGGAGAATGCCGGACTCAACGCGAGCTTGCTGTTCAACCAGATCGGTAAACGGATCGCTTTCGTCGGTTCTATAAATTCTACCGGTTCCGGCATGTCTGAGTTCCCTGATACCTGGGAAGCATCAAGACCCCTGCTCGATTTCCAGATTGCCAAGAAGGTCGTAAAAAACAAAGGTGAGATCAGGCTGAATGTGTCTGATATCCTGAACAAGAAAGCATATTTCTATCAGAATGTGGATGGAAACACAAAATTGAACAAGGGTGTGGACATGTACAGGTTTACCCGTCAATATGGCACCACATTCAGCATCACATTCGGATACAGCCTGTAATTAAATCAACAAGTCAACAATAAAAAGTACATAAACACAGAAATCATAAAAAATGAAAAAGATCATTCTTTATTCAGCACTTGCCATCGCAGCATTCACAGGATGCCGGAAGATTGAAACAGATGGTGAAAAAGAAATCGTCATCGTTCCCGGTGGTGGTAATGGCGGCCCCTCTGGCGAAACTATTACGCTGAAAGGACGTATCACTTCAGATACGGTCCTGAAGAAAACGAATACGTATATCCTGCAGGGAAAAGTGTATGTAACAAATGGTGCTAAAATGACCGTTGAAGCCGGAACAGTGATCAAAGGCACATACAGTGGAGCAGAAGTTGCAGCCCTGATCATTACCCGCGGCTCACAGATCATTGCACAGGGAACAGCCAGCGAGCCAATCGTTTTCACTTCCAATTCACCCAATCCACGTTCAGGTGACTGGGGCGGTATCGTATTGCTGGGTAAAGCAGCGATCAATGCAACCTATACTGCTGATATCGCAAGCGTATATCCCAATAACCCAAATGTATTGATCGGTGCCGGTACTTTCCAGATCGAAGGTGGTGTAGACAATACTTATGGTGAAGGTGTATGCGGCGGCGGCGCTAACCCTGTTAACAATGACAACTCAGGTGTACTGAGCTATGTGCGTATCGAATACGCTGGTTATGCATTCATTCCTGATAAAGAGATCAACAGTTTGACAATGGGTGCAGTAGGCTCCGGCACAACGATCGATCACGTGCAGGTGACTTATGCAAAAGATGATGCGTACGAATGGTTTGGCGGTACGGTTAACTGTAAATACCTGGTTGCATACAGAACACAGGATGATGATTTCGATACAGATAACGGCTATAGCGGTACTGTACAGTTTGGCCTTATCGTTCGCGATTCTGCCAATGCAGACGTATCTAACTCAGAAGCATTTGAGAGCGATAATAATGCTACCGGTACTACAGCTACACCTAAAACTTCTGCCATATTCTCTAACATAACAGCGATCGGCCCACGTGCTACACTCGCTAATGTTGGTAACAGCTATTTCCTTGCAGCTGCACAGATCAGAAGAAACTCTGCCATTTCCATTTTCAATTCTGTGTTTATGGGATGGCCCCGTGGTCTGCTGATCGATGCGAGCACTGGTACTCCAACTGATCTCAATATAGGCCTTCCAACAGGTAGCGGCGAATTGAAGTTCAAAAACAACATCATTGCTGGTTGTGGCAATCACCCTTCATTCCCGGCCTGGGCTCCTGTAAAATATTCTGCAGGTACCAACGCTGCAGCACAATCTTCAGATGCTGAAATTCTTGCCTGGGTTAATCTCGCTGAAAACGGGAACCAAATCATCACTAACAATGAGAATGTAGGTTATACCCGCCCATTCGACTATATCAACCCTGACTTCACTCCATTTGGATCCGGCAGCGTATTGGGTCAGCCTAATCCTATTATTAACGGTTATGCTTTCACAGATGCTAAACTGGCTAATAATGCCTTTATCGATAAAACGGTGAAATTCCGCGGCGCTATCTCTCCTTCAGGAGACCTGGCAAGCTGGTACAAAGGCTGGTGTGTATTCAACTAAGCTTATATCAATAAAGCAGAATTTATATAATCGCCCCGGGTTTGTCCGGGGCGATTTCTTATTTATAGAGAGGGGCGTAAGCATACACGATTTCGTAAGGCACTTTACGAAGGGACGGCAACATTTGACCTATCAACACATCCTGCTTTTGCGGAGTAGGTTCACAGATGGTATACTGATCACCATTATAAACAATGGGGGTCCCTACAGGTTTATCCAGCTTCACCGCAATGGTGATATGTTTGGGATAAGACAAAACAATCATCGGCAGGTTATAAATTTCCTTTACGAGATAAAAAAACAAAGCCGCCCTGTCCTCACAATCACTATACTCATACAGGAGAGTTTGCTCCGGCGTAAAGCGCTTTTCCTTTCCAAACACATCGGCATCCTTTTCAAACAGGAAAGCATAGCGGGTAAAGCGCATGAGATAATCGACGCCGTTCTTGGCGTTTAATCCTTTCACATTCTGCTTCAGCAATGGGATAAGGGAACTGTATGTTTCCTTGCTGAGAGGAATATTGAAATAAGATGCATAATCCACTACCGGGTAATTGGCGAAAATCGTTTTTATCTGTGGATTCAGCTTTATTTTGAGATGGTATTCAGTCTGGTAAATATTGAAGAGCAGGTCCTTTTCCAGGTAGTCTTCCGGCTTAAAGCTGGGTAGCTGATTGATCTTATAAGAAAACGCTTTTTCCGCTCCCGGTATATGAATCGGCAGTTCGGTAAACTTTTCCTGGTCAAAATCGATCATTGACCCGTAATCGTGGTAGTTAAGGCAAACGTATTGCTTGCCATCTTTGAAATGGTAAGGAATATCGTAAATGACTTCATCGCTTTGCACATAAAACAGGATCTTGCCATCGGTGACCTGCAAAGTGGCATTATAGCCGGATTTGCAAAGAAGGAACCATTTATAGATCGTATAAGCAGTGTAATTTTCTCCCTTAGGGCTGATGGATTGAGCGGTCCGCCGGATCAGCTGGTAATACAACCAATCGTCCAGCTTATACTGTTCCTTATAAAAAAGCATCTTTTTTATAAGGCTTTCATAATTGCCGGCATTCAGTTTTTCATAGAATGCCGTCACAGACTCCAGTGAAAGCGGTCCGCTGAAACTGGTTTTGAAAGCATCATCCACTTCCAATTCAACCGTATCACCATAAAAATCAAAACGGATAGCTTGTGTATTCTTTGGAGAAAAAGAAGATAGCAGGCTGATCAGCAAGAGCCCCAGGATGGGATGTATAGGGAATTTTATTTTCACGGCACAATCAATCCACTATAAAATTATTAAAACTTAACAATAAGGTAATATTAAATTTCCGGGGGATGGTTGAGGCAAAAAAAAGCCACTCAGGAAGGACGACCGGAGTGGCTAAACTGCATGAGAAGACTTGCATGGATGGAATAACTGCTAGAACCATCCTGCAAATGGGAACGACTTGGAAGAAAGAACTGGTGTAAAGATGGAGCTTGTTTGTTAAGCGGTTATTATAGCAGCATTATCTCAATATTAAATCAGCTGATATTTCTTAGGCTACTTCCAGCAATTCATTTTCTCTTTTTTCAACATTTAAACTGAAAAGATATTCCAGGCTTTCAGGGATGCTTTTACTGTAATCCATTTTTATCCTTTCATCATTGTTGATCCAGTCTTCGAGATGATCGCTGAACGTATGATCGATACTTTTCAGTACCCGGATGCCCATTTCCTGTAAAGCAGCTGCATTGCATTGCTGCTCATACTGGCTGCGGATGGGGATCGACATGATCTTTTTACCCAGGTGCAGGGCTTCGGCCGGGGTTTCAAATCCTCCGCCGGTAATGATGCCGCTGCAATGGATCAGGCTTTCGTTAAACGCCTGCTTATTGACTGGCAGCAAACGCAGGTTTCCCTCTTGCCTCGGTTGCATCACCTGGCCGCAGAACACGTCGAATTGAAGATCGCCGAATGCACTGAATATTTCCACCAGTTGCGGCTCGCAATAGGATGGCAGGTACACCGTGATATAACCTTTATCAGTAGGATTGGCTTCCAGTATCTGTTGCTTTACCACAGGGGTGAAAATGAAATGATCATACGATTTGAAATGCAGGCCTACATAATGCGTAGCTTTTGCATAATTCTTCAGGATCCATTCGCCTGTTGAGTTTTTTATAGAAGGCCTTGGAGTGTGGGATGAATAAAAGCTGGCCTGGTGCCCGAAATTAATGGACGGGACCTTTTTGCGGGCGCAGGCGGCTGAAGTGATGTAATCAAAATCGTTGAGCACGAGATCATATTTTTCTACAGGCAGGTCCCGGATCTCCTGGCGGAGACGCAATGGGTGAATGCCTTTGGCGATTTGCCAGTAATCCAATCCTCCATTACAATTATAATAAAGGCTTAAACCCTTGCTGCGGTATTTGATCGGCGCATCAAGCGCAAGATGACTGTTGCCGCCACTAAGGAAAATATCAATATTGCCGTACTCTTCGAGGTGCGGTAATAATTCCATGGCACGGCTAATGTGTCCGTTGCCTGTTGCCTGTATAGCATATAATATGTTCATATTGCTGAGGGTTGGGTTAAAGAATGCAGATAAATAGCTATTTCGTTGGTGATCACTTCGGGCTTTGGCTTGGGTTGTTTCGCCGGTTCAGGTTGGGTCTCTTCCTGCTGGTGTGTGTATAAATGCCAGTCGTTGTTATAATATTCCAGGGAAGTCATGTGCTCAACCCAATCTCCTGAATTGAGATAAGTGACAGCCCCTTTTTCATTGCTGTAAACTCTTTTGACGGGTTGGTGGATATGACCGCAGATCACACAGTCATATTTTTTTTCAATGGCCAGCTCAGCGATCATGGTTTCAAAAGCATCGATGCGCACAAAGCGTTTATGAAACTGCTCCATGATCTTTTTGGAAAGGGAAACTTTTTCCCGGCCCAGCAGCCTCATCATTTTATTGATCATTTTGTTAAAACCCAGCAGCATTGCATAGCCATTGCTGCCGAGTTTGCCCCAGAACTTGGCCTGATTGGCTGTGGTGTGATCAAACACATCACCATGGAAGATCCAGTTCATTTTTCCATCTATTTCTATCACTACTTTATCCGCCAGTTGAAAATTTCCAAGATGGAGATCGGCATACCGGCGCAGTGTTTCATCATGATTGCCGGTGATGTAAATAACCCTTGTGCCATTGGAGAGCAGGTGGAATATCTGCTGAATGGCGGTGATGTGATGAAGAGGAAAATAATGCTTGCTGAATTGCCATCCATCAATAATGTCGCCATTGAGAATAAGGAGGCGGGGCTCGATGCTATTGAGGTAGCTGACAAACTCTTTTGCCCGGCAGGCATACGTGCCAAGGTGCAGGTCGGATATTACAGCTACATCAACGGGACGTTTTTGCATTCAAAAGGTTTGCTAAAGGTCAGGATGGTATATAACCTTAGTATTAAGCGAGTATTAAGCATTTATGAAATAGGGCGTGGCCGACCCACAGCCATTTCATAGTTTCATCACCTTACCTTAACCTTCCGGTCACACTATCTGCCTTTCTTTGTGAAACCTTCAGATGTGAAAGTTTTCCTTACTTCTTTAATCCTCCTTGCAACACTTCCTTCTGCTACACCTTCACGGTTAGCTCAGCAAACACCTATCGATATCAGGCCTGCTAAAAACCTGGTCGTTGTTACGATCGACGGGGTCCGCTGGCAGGAGATATTCAATGGCGCGGACGAAGACCTGATCAATGATCCGAAGTTCACTCCCGACACGAATACCATCAAGGCACTTTACTGGTCGGATAATAAAGAGCAAAGGCGCAGGCAACTGATGCCTTTTTTTTGGTCTGTACTGGCAGGGAAAGGACAACTGTATGGTAACAGGCAGCTGAATAATAAAGTGAATGTGGCCAACCTCTATGCTTTTTCCTATCCCGGTTATAATGAAATATTCACCGGTACTACAGACCTGCTGGTATCATCCAACAAAAAAAGGTACAACAGCAATATCAATGTGCTTGAGTACCTGGAGAGCAAAGATGAGTTTAAAGGAAAAGTGGCAGCATTCACTTCATGGGATGTATTCCCCTATATCCTGAATGAGCAAAGGAATGGGATACCCGTCAACAGCGGTTATCAGAAAGTGGAAGGCGAGCATCTTTCCAGCGGGCAGCAACTGGTCAATAAAGTGCAGGAGGAAAACGTTTATCACAAGGGTGGTACACGCTACGATCAGCTCACTTTCCTGGCTGCGCGTGAATACCTGGAAGAACACAGGCCAAAGGTGCTTTTCCTGGGACTGGGAGAAACCGACGAGTATGCCCATTCAGCCCGCTATGATATGTACCTGGAGCATCTTAACAAAGCAGACAGGCTGCTGGCCGAATTATGGCATTGGATACAAACCACGCCAGGTTATAAAGACAACACATCTATTATTATTACCACTGATCATGGAAGAGGATACCGTGATGCAAAATGGGCTTCGCATCATCTTTTTATCCGCGGCTCTTCACAAACATGGCTGGCCATGATGGGGCCGGGTGTGGCTCCCCTGGGTGAAGTGAAGGACGAACAGCAATTGTACCTGCAACAGGTAGCCGGCATGATTGCAGGACTGGTAGGTGAGGAATTTGAACCGGGAACAAAGATCGCTTCGAGGAAGTAATGATCAATCCTTTTTTCTATCGAGCGTAAAACCGATGGATGTGCCTACATCCTCGCGGCTGCGTGCGTGAATGGTTTGCCCGTGCGCTTCAATGATATGTTTGCAAATGGCCAGCCCCAGCCCGCTTCCTGTTACATCAAGGCTGCGGCCTTCTTCAGTGCGATAGAAACGTTCAAAAATGCGGGTCAGGTGTTTTTCGGGAATGCCGATCCCGTCATCCCTTATCTCCACCAGCACATGTCTGCCATCAGTAATATACATGCTGGCTGTAATAGAACCGTTCTGTTTGCCATATTTGATGGAGTTCTCCACAAGATTCAGCAGCACCTGTCTTATTTTTTCCTTATCGGCAAAAACGGTAAGCGGGGATTCACAACCTTTCTTGATGCTGCAGCGGATATTCTTTTGCTCCGCCATAATGGAGATGCTTTCAAATGTTTCTTTTACGAGATCCTGGATCACAAAGTTTTGCTTGATCAGGTTCAACTCGCCTCTTTCCAGTCTTGATATTTCATCCAGGTCATTCAGCAGATTGGTAAGCCTTTCCACATTGGTGGATGTTTTTTCCAGGAATTTCCTGTTTACCTGCGGATTTTCCAGGGCGCCTTGCAGCAAGGTATCCACATAACCCTGTATGGCGAATACAGGCGTTTTGAATTCGTGTGAAAGATTTTGAAGGAATTCTTTTCTGAATTGCTCATTAGCCCGCAGCAGTTCTATTTCCTGTTTGTTTTCCGTTGCCCAGGCTTCCACATCTTCCCTTACTTCATCAATGCTTTTCTTGGGTAAAATGTATTTGTAGTAGGTTTCCTGTCTTTTGGTGGCTTTGGTCTGGTAAATGAATTTATAAATGAGCTTGATCTTCCGGTAGATAAATCTTTCAAGCACGAAGCTGATCAGGAAATAACCACCCCCCAATATTACCAGGAAAGAGATCAATACCGGTTGCCATCTTTTTTCAATCACAAATACCAGCAGGCTGATCGGGGCAGCTAAGCCCAGAGCAGTAAGAAAAGAAAGCTGACGGGGGGAAATATTTTTAAGGGAGAACATGTAATGAAGTTACGCTTCAAAGCTCAAACTTATATCCTACTCCCTTCACCGTCGTCACGCAATCGATCCCCAGTTTCTGGCGGATCTTGCGGATATGGACATCGATAGTGCGGTCGCCTACGATCACATCATTACCCCATACCTGGTTGAGTATTTCATTGCGAAGGAATACACGACCTGGTTTCTGGGCCAATAGATATAATAATTCAAATTCCTTTTTCGCCAGCACGATATCACTTCCATCCACCTGCACCATAAAGCGCTCGGGATCTATTTTGATATTTTCCAGTTCCAGGGTCTTGACCTCTGCTTTATTCAGCCGGCGGAACAAAGCGTTCACGCGGCTCAGGAACACTTTTGGACTGATCGGCTTACTCACATAATCGTCAGCGCCGGTTTCCAAACCCCTGATCTGGCTGCCATCATCATTTACAGCTGTGAGGAAAATGATCAGGGTGTCTTTGAAAGTTGCCTGGGTGCGGAGGATCTGGCAAACTTCCACCCCTGTTTTTTTAGGCATCATTACGTCCAGCACCACCAGGTCTGGTTGGGTACGCCTTGCTTTTTCGAGCGCTTCATCCCCGTCTTTGGCGGTTATCACATCATATCCTTCGCCGCTGAGGTTGTATTTTAAAATTTCTAATATATCCGGCTCATCGTCGGCTATCAGCACTTTTCGGGCCTTAGTTTCCATGCCAATGAAAGTTTGCGCAAAGCTACTGGGAAATTGCGGGCGCAAAAAACCCCGGCACTTTGTTCATACAGACTTAATGATAACTTAATATCAGGCATGATTTTATGACAGGAAAATGCAGGGCGGACCACAGACAACCTTATGCCCCGAAAACCGTCTTATAACTGTATGATAAACAGATTATAGTTGAATATCAACGCGGGTTATTAAATTTGCATATCTATCCTTATGACTTCAATGTTGAGATACCTTGTTTTATGGACTGCTTTCCTGGCTTTTTCTACAAGCCTGGCAGCACAGCTTAATATCAATAATGCCGCCATCACGATAAAGCCGCCCAAGAACAGGGAGCTTTTTCATGACTATATCGATAAAGAACAAAGAGACCTGCTGAGTGCGGATGGAAAAGCCGACAACGAGTTGGTTTTTTCCGGAAATGAGGAAGTAAATCTTTTGCTTACTAAAGCCATCGGCCAAACGGTTGATGAATTCCAGTTCAACATAGAAGCAGATAGCTTACTGGACCACCGGTTGAAAGTGAATTATCTCACCGGCATGTCGAACGTGTTGAAATATGTACGTGCCAACTGGCGAACGAAAAAAGTGAACCTGCTGCATCTTCCGCAGATCATCAATGGATATAAGCAATGCGTGATTGATGACAGGGATGGTAAAAGCATAGAGCCGGTAATTGCTCCTTTATCTTACGATGCAGGAACTGCTGTGCTTGCTGCCAATATTTTCTCTTCCAATAAAGGGTACCAGCCATCCAAAGACGAGCTGATTTTAAAATACTGCGTACTGCATCCGGCTTCCACATTTATTACCCTTAAGGATAATCCCAATGTGCCTTTTGCAGACAGCCTGGTGAAAGCCGTGGCAAAAAGATACCCTGCTCAATTGTACACTTACGCGCAGGCCAACAATAAACTGGGGGGTATTATCCGCAACATCAATGATGATGAATTTGTGAAAGCCGTTACCCGCATGGCAAGAAGCAGAAGCGGGCAACAATATTTTCCTTTCCTCGATAATATCGTGAAAGGAAAAATAACTTTTGAGGAACTGGATGCTGCAGAAAAAGATTCAATACAATATTTCCGGTTGCTGGTGAAAACGCAGATGGACTATATGCAAAGAGCGATCAATAAAGACACCGCCATTGCATTTAAAGAACTGACAGCAAAACTGGAAAAGAAGGCAAAAGATGTGTTTGTAACAACCATTAACGGCTTGCATACTGAATCAGATGCGGTACGTTTCAGATGCCTTCAGCCATTAACAGCACAGGAGTTGTATTACCTGGCGGTGCTTACCGATGGGTTGATCTATACATCCAGCTACACAAGTGGCGTGTACCCGTTGATGATGAAAAAGATCAACAATCGCGGCGATTCCTTATTGCTCAGCCTGAACTTTGATCACTACCGTAAATTCATCAGCCAGGCAGCAGCCTACAATACCCTGGGCAATTTTCTTTCTACTTTTCCAAGGCATGATGAAGCAACCGACCTGATGAAAGCCTTTGTAGGCGGTTTGGAAAAAACAGAAGGGCTGGAAGATGGGGTGGACGTAGCAGATTCTTATGCGAGCATTATTGAAACCAATAAAAAACTGGCAGCAGAAGTGTTGAACCTGGTGCAGGAAAATTATCAGCGCAACCTTGATGAGAATAACAAGAAAGGAATTGTGATCTATAATATTTTAAATAAGCTTTTCCTTTCTGCAGACTCTTCCAAGAATATTGATCTTACCAAAGAACTGGGTATTCCGCCGGTATATAACGTGCCCTTCTCTTCACTGACCAATGAGAAAGGCGAAGTGATAGCCCAGGTATTCTTTTATGGAGATAAAGATGGGCAGGGGATCTTCAATGGCTTCCAGAATATGTTTGGCGGCGGCAACTGGGCTATTGACCGTAATAACCCGCAATGGATCACGATCCGTTCTGTCAAAGGCAACCCTGTAGTGATCTATGCCAACAAGCCATTACCGGAAGAAACCGGTGAAGACGATAAAGCGCAACAGGCGCTGGATGATTACCTGGAAAAGAACAATATTCATCCTACTGTGACCATTCACCGCGGGCACAGTTATTTCGCCAATTCAACCATTGCCTATATGGCACCTTCTTCCCGCATCGTGTTCATGGGCTCCTGTGGCGGATTCCATTTGATCGATTCTATCCTGCATAAATCAGAAGATGCACACATCATTGCATCGAAGCAGATCGGTAAAACGGCGATCAACAAACCGTTCTTCCTGTTGCTTACAGAGAAACTGCGGAATGGTAACAATATCGACTGGATACCTTTCTGGAAAGAATTCAAATCAAAAGCCAGTGTGGAAGGATTTGAAGATTATATTCCACCCTACAAAAACCTGGGAGCTATTTTTATAAAGGCGTACAGGAAATCGATGGGAGAGGAAGAAACGGACGGATGACGCCGGCAATGACGTAAGAGATATGATAAGAAAGGGGATCACCATAGCTGTATGCTTATTCTTCATTTCGAAGACACTCTTAGCTCAAGACAAAGCTTCTACCAATTCTGGCGGATGCCAGGTGCCGCTGAGCAGGCAGATTTTTCATGATTATGTGGACGCAGCCCAGAAAAACCTGGGAAATCTTACTTCATCAGGCATTGACAGGCTGCAATGCAGCATTGAAACCGACAGCCTTATCAAAGCGCAGGATAAAGTGCGTTACCTGCGGGGGATCGAGAACCTCCTGAAATTTTTTGCAGCAGGTTATAAGAACAAGGAGACGGCAAACAAACTGTTGCCACAAGCGATCCATGCATATGAATCCTGCATGGTTGCGGATAAGAACGGCCGCTCCATTGAGCCGGTGATAGAAAAAGCATCATATGAGGTGGGCAGCCTGATCATTAGCGGAACGAAGATCGCGTTTGAAAAAAACGTGGGATTCAAAGCCGGCCAGCAACTGCTGGTGTTAAAATATTGTTCGCTTCATCCTGACCAGACATTCCAGACACTCAGAGAAAATCCCGATATGCCTTTTGCCGACAGCCTGGTAAAAGCTGTGGCAAAAAAATATCCCGCTCAGTTGTATACTTACGCACAGGCCAATAACAAACTTGGTTATACTATCCGGAATATAACGGACGATAATTTTGTAAAGACCGTCGTACGCATGTCAAGAAGCAAAAGCGGTCAGCAATATTTTCCTTTCCTGGATAATGTGGTAAAGGGTAAGATCACAATGGCTGAGCTGGATGCTGCAGAAAAAGATTCGGTATTGTATTACCGCCTGCTTGTTAAAACCAGGATCGAATACGTGCAACGGGCTATGAATAAAGATACCGCCATAGCTTATGCAGAACTGGAAGCACGCCTTCGTCAAAAAGCCAGTGATGTATTTGTTACAACTATTAACGGCTTGCATGAAAGGCCTGATGCGGTGCGGTTCAAAAGCATTCTGCCGCTTACTGCGCAGGAACTGTATTATCTCGCCGTGCTCACAGATGGGTTGATCTATACTTCCAGCTATACGAATGGCGTGTATCCACAGATAATGAAAAAGATCAATAACCGCGGTGATTCATTATTGCCGTCTGTTCATTATGATCATTACCGCAAATTCATCAGCCAGGCGGCAGCATATAATACCCTGGGCGGTTTCCTGGCTTCTTTTCCTGACAGTAAGAGTGCAGATGAACTGATGAAAACATTTGTAAGCCAGTTGGAAGAATCAGCAGGACTGGAAGATGGGGTGGATGTAGCGGATTCCTATGCGAGCATTGCTGAAACATTGCCTGACCGGGCAAAGGAAATGCTGAAGAATGTGCAGGCGAATTATGAGCGGAATAAAAGCCAGGGTAATGCAAGAGGGCAAGCCATTTATACCATCCTGGATAAATTATTCCTGTCGGCCGATTCTTCTAACGGGATTGATCTTACAAAAGAACTGGGTATTCCACCGGTATACCGTGTTCCTTTTTCATCACTAACAAATGAAAAAGGAGAAGTGATTGTGCAGGTATTCTTTTTTGGTGATGAGGACGGGAAACTGGATTTTGGCATTTTTCAATCCATGTTCCCACGCACACACTGGACGATTGATAAGAGCAATCCCCAATGGATACTGATCAAATCAACTAAAGACAAGCCCATTTCCATCTATGCCAATATCCCGTTTGATGAGGAAACGGGCAAAGACGATATGGCGCAATCAGCTTTGCGGAATTATCTCCGGGAAAATAATATCAAACCGACGGTGACGATCAACCGCGGACATAGCTACCATGCCAACACGACCATTGCCTACATGGCACCTTCCTCCCGCATTGTATTTATGGGCTCCTGCGGCGGCTTCAACCTGATCAATGCCATTTTACAAAAATCACCGGACGCCCATATTGTTGCCTCCAAACAAATCGGCAAGAGGGATATCAACAAACCATTCATTCAGTTGTTAATGGACAAACTGAGGGCAGGCGCCGATATTGAATGGATCCCTTTCTGGAAGGAGTTCCGTAAAAACGCCAGGGTGGACGGCTTTGATGATTATATTCCTCCGCATAAGAACCTGGGCGTGATTTTTATTAAAGCATACAGTTTGAGCCGTTCCTGAGTCAAAACAAACTTTACTTAATTTCGCAACTCCTTAATTCTTCATTTTGGCTGAAACAGCACCTAAAAAATTTGATATAGCGGTCTTGCGGAGAGTTTTCGGTTATGCGGCACCGTATAAAAGAAAGTTTTACCTCTCAGTCGTGTTGGCGATACTGCTGGCAGTGATCACACCGGTAAGGCCGTGGCTGATACAGTTGACGGTAGATAAATTCATTGTTCTTTCCCTGGCAGATATGGTGGTGAGGATAACGCTGATCCAGATCGGCCTGATCCTGCTGGAAACAGCCATGCGTTTTGCTTTCACGTTTGTAACCGCCTGGTTGGGACAGTCGGTAGTAAAGGATATGCGGATCGGTGTATATAAAAAAATACTGGGGCTGAATCTTTCCCAATTTGACAAAACACCGATCGGTACGCTTACGACCCGCACTATTAATGATATTGAATCCATCAACGAGATTTTTTCGGAAGGCCTCGTGCCGATCATTGCAGACCTGCTTTCCATTGTTTGTGTGCTGGCCTATATGTGCTGGGTAGATTGGAAGCTGACCCTTGTAGCCCTTATTCCTTTTCCGATTATTATCATCGCTACATATTATTTTAAAGAGAGTATTAATAAGTCTTTCTTTAAAGTGAGGAATGCTGTCACCAACCTGAATGCTTTTGTGCAGGAGCATCTGACAGGCATGGCCGTGGTGCAGGCTTTTGCATCAGAAGACAGGGAATTCAGTAAGTTTCAAAAGATCAATAAAGAACACCGAAATGCAAATATCAAAGCCATTTTTGCTTATTCCGTTTTCTTTCCGATAGTGGAGATCGTGCTGGCTTTGTCTATCGGCCTGATAGTGTGGTGGGCTGCCAAAGAAGCACTGGGCCTGCAGGAAAGCCAGCAGGGTACGGTTATCTCATTTATCCTTTGCCTCAACCTGCTGTTCCGTCCTTTGCGTGTGCTGGCAGATAAGTTCAATGTATTGCAAATGGGCGTTATCGCCAGTGAGCGGGTATTCCGTGTGCTCGACAATGATGACGTAACCAAACCGCCGGCAGAAGGGTATCAACCTTCACCGGCCAGGATAGAAGGGGCTGTAAGTTTTGACAAAGTATCTTTTGCTTACACGGATGATAAATACGTATTGAAAGATATCAGCTTTAATATACAACCCGGCGAAACCGTGGCGATTGTAGGCCATACCGGCAGCGGCAAAACCACGATCATCAGCCTGCTGAACCGCCTTTATCATATAAAGCAGGGCGCGATCCGGATCGACGGGCGGAATATTGAATCTTATGAGCCCGATTTTCTCCGTAAGCATATTGGTGTAGTGTTGCAGGATGTGTTTCTTTTTTCCGGCTCTGTGCTGGACAATATAACGCTGCGCAATGAAGAGATCTCAAAGGAAAAAGTGATAGAAGCAGCGAAGCTGATCGATATGCACGATTTTATTATGAGGCTTCCCGGCGGATATGATTATAACGTAATGGAAAGGGGCGCCACGCTTTCATTGGGCCAGCGGCAGTTGTTGTCATTTATCCGGGCTTTATTATATGATCCTTCCATTCTTGTGCTGGATGAAGCCACTTCTTCCGTAGATACAGAAAGTGAATTACTGATACAACATGCGATAGATACCCTGATCAAAGGCCGTACAGCGATCGTGATCGCCCACCGGTTGTCAACGATCCGGAAAGCTGATAAGATCATTGTGCTGGATAAGGGGGAATTGAAAGAGATGGGAACGCATGAGGAGCTTTTGGAGAAGGGAGGGTTTTATGCGCAGTTGCATAGTATGCAGTTTGAGAAGCATCAGGTGAAGGTGTAGCAGAGGCTATCACAAATTAACCTGGTAGCTGGTACTTCGGCCTGCTGCGCTGCCTGACTGGATAAAAGCGTTTATGCTGAGTAGGTATTGAAGATCGCGTGTAGCAGTAGCTTTGGATGTTTTAGTGAGAGAAACATATTTGCTTGCGGTCATTCCCCCTTTAAAGCCCGTTGGTCCTTCTTCGAGCATTCGCCGGATGGCTTTGGATTGCCTTTCATTGAGCATATCATTGAAACGGTCAAAGAACCTGGTTTTTTTCAAGGTAAAGTCAATCAGCTCTTCCGCAGCAATCTGGGCTTCCAGCACCGTTCTGATAAAATAATTTACCCAGGGAGTGATTTCATTTGAACGTTGCGCTTTTTCAAGAGCTGCGTAGTAAGTATTTTTTTTAGCTTCTATTGTTTTTGAAAGACTCATTAAAACAGGCCGGCCAATGCCTTGTGATAAGGCTTTTTCTGCTATAGCCCGTCCGATACGGCCATTGCCGTCTTCAAAAGGATGAATGGATTCAAAATATAGATGTGCGATAGCAGCTCTCAGTGGCGCTTTTTTTATTTCCTCCGAACCACCCGGTCCTGTTTTATTGAACCATGCAATGAATTTTTCCATCTCCTCAGGCACACGATCGGACGGGGGTGCTTCAAAATGTATTGTTTGTTTACCCATTGCACCGGATACGATCTGCATGGGCTCCGTATGGCTACGCCAGGCCCCTACTGTAATATCCCGCTCTTTTTTTAAAAGCATTTTATGCCATGCAAAAAGTTTTTCCCGGGAAAGAGGTTCCTGGAAAGTGTTTCGTACGTCTATCAATAGCTCACTCACACCTTCTGCTTGCTTATCCTTAACTTTTTCCAGTTGCTGGTTTAAACCAAGATTATTTCTGATGGAAGACATAACGTCTTTCCGGCTTAAATATTCACCTTCTATTTCAGAAGTTTTAATGGCTTCCAGTACTATCATTTCAACAATAGTATCTGTCATGGTATTTTTGGGAAGCGCATTTAAAATCCCTGAAACCTTTCCTGTTTTTTCGGCAATAAGGAAGAGCTCATCTTCTGCTTCGCGCAGAGAATAGGTGAAGTGTAGCCAATCCTCTTTTTCCCAGTTGTAACGGAGCATGAGCCGAATAAATTGATTATTCGGCTCAAATATAGTCAAAAAATGAGCCGAATAATCAATTTATTCGGCTCAAATCTGGAAGGATTTTTCTTTCAGAAAGAAGCTGACCACCAAAACCCCAGGATTTTCATCAATTTCCCATTTCCAATTCCTTTTTAACTTACCGACCCTTATCTTTGCGCCAAATTTCAGGAACTGTATGCGTTTAGAACGTCTCAAATGCTTGCCAGTAGCGGTTTTTAGCTTATTTTTTACCTTATCCGGCAGCATCGCTTTTGCCCAGCAAGAGGAACATGGGCAGCCTACTCAGGAAGCTGAGCATGCCCCCGTGGAAAAAAAGGGTTTTAATGCCACAGAAGTGATTTTTGGGCACGTCCTGAACAACCACGATTTCCATTTCTTTGATATCGTCGGTGATGATGGGGCGAAACATCCTGTCAGCCTTCCCCTGCCGGTGATCCTTTACTCTCCTGAGAAAGGATTGACCGCTTTCATGTCGTCCAAATTTGAACATGGACATGCTGCACACAATGGTTATGCTATGCTTACCGACCACAGCATTAAAGAATGGGGACTCGATCCAAAAAAATTCAATCCGCAGGATATTGTTGCAGTGAATGAGAAGGGAGAATATGATGCTTCCGTTAAAGTGTATGATCTTTCTCTTACCCGCAACGTGGTGCAGATGCTGATCGCATTTGCGCTGTTTACCTGGATCATGCTGCGTATTGCTAAAAGATATAAATCCGGTATTGGTGTTACCTCTGCTCCCAAGGGCTCTCAAAGCCTGCTGGAGCCGGTGATCACCTTTGTAAGAGATGAAGTGGCCAAGCCAAACCTGGGTGCCGCTTCTTACCGCTACCTGCCCTACCTGCTTACGATCTTCTTTTTTATCCTGATCAACAGCCTTTTTGGAATGATACCCGGCTCTGCCAACGTAACCGGCAATATTGCTTTTACGCTGGTGTTGGGTGTTACGGCCTTTATCGTGATCATGTTCAGTGCCAACAAGCATTTCTGGGCACATATCTTTAATCCGCCTGGTGTTCCGGGATTTGTAAAAGTCATTTTGATACCGGTAGAGATCCTGGGTATTTTCATTAAGCCTTTTGCCCTGATCATCCGTCTTTTTGCCAACATGGTGGCGGGTCACATTATCATTATCTGCCTGATCTCCCTGATATTTATTTTCGCGCAAATGAGCAGTGTGGCGGGTTGGGCAGCATCACCGCTGTCTGTTGCCTTCACGGTGTTTATTTATCTGATCGAAGTGCTGGTGGCTTTCCTGCAGGCGTTTATCTTTACGAACCTGGCTGCAGTGTTTATCGGTCAGGCAATTGAAGGAGCGCATCATGATCATGAGCCCGAGGGCGTGCATGTAGGATCAGGACATGATGACCCCGTTTTAGTATAGGATCTTTTTTTTAATTATAAAATCTGAATCATGGATTTAATGAACATGTTCACTTTATTGAGCGAAGTACCCTGGGCGAATGCAGGTGGTGCTATCGGTGCTGGTTTGGCTGCAATCGGTGCAGGTATCGGTATCGGTTCTATCGGTAAAGGCGCTGTAGAAGGTATCGCACGCCAACCCGAAGCTGCCAACGACATCCGTTCCAGCATGATCCTGGCTGCTGCCCTTGTAGAAGGTGCTGCACTGTTCGCGATCATCGTAGGCTTCCTCGCCATGGTGTTATAATCACCGGCAACTATTTACTGCATCCAATGCACAGGGCGGCGGATGCAGTATTTAAAAAAGAAAAAATTCAATGGCATTCAACCATTGAAACGAAATAAAAATCAGAACAATGAAATTACTTACTCCCGAACTCGGGTTGCTTTTTTGGACACTGCTCGCTTTCCTGCTTGCATTCTTTATTTTAAAGAAAAAGGCATGGCCTGCTATTATTAAAGGCTTGCGCGACCGTGAAAACAGCATTGCCAGCTCACTGGAAACAGCAGAGAAAGTAAAAGCTGAAATGGCTCAACTGAAAGCAGAAAATGAAACCCTGCTGGCCAAAGCCCGTGAAGAAAGAGCACAACTGCTGAAAGAAGCCAGGGAAACAAAAGACAGGATCATCAGCGAAGCGAAAGAGCAAGCCAAAGCTGATTATGCCAAGATCGCTGCCGATGCACAGGCTTCCATTGAAGCACAGAAAATGGCTGCTATGATCGATGTAAAAAATCAGGTAGGTAAACTGGTGATAGAAGTAGCAGAAAAAGTGTTGAGAAAAGAATTGACAGGTAAAGATGCCCAGGAAGCCCATATCAAAGGCCTGGTTGACGAAGTGAAACTGAATTAATAAGCTTTTGCAAAAAGATATATGCCTAATCCCCGTTTAGCCTCCCGTTATGCCAAATCGCTGATTGATCTTGCTATTGAAAAAGGTCAGTTGGAACAGGTATTTGCTGATATGCAATGGCTGCAGGCTGTGAATAAAAGCAATAAGGATTTTGTAAACCTTCTTCGCAGCCCTATCATCAAAGCGGATGCAAAGAAAAAAATACTGGGTGCAGTAACAGCCGGTAAGCTGGGTCAATTGACGACTGCTTTCAATACGCTCCTTATCAACAAGGGCCGTGAAAGCAACTTACCGGAGATCGTAACAGCATTCATCGACCTGTATAAGAAACATAAGAATATCCAGGTAATAAAACTGACCACTGCAGCACCGGTGAGCGATTCACTGAAGAACGCGATTGTAGAGCAGGTGAAAAAAACAGCTAATTTCCAGCATATAGAACTGGAAGAAAAAGTGAACCCGGACCTGATCGGCGGTTTTGTGTTGCAGGTAGGCGATCAACTGGTAGATGCCAGTATCGCTTATGATCTGAAAACGATCGCCAAGCAGTTTGAGAATAATGATTTTATATATAAAGTAAGGTAATTAATAGATAAATAAAACAATATGGCAGAGATTAAACCAGATGAAATAAGTGCGATACTGCGTCAGCAGTTGAGCAACTTCAACGCCAGCGCCGACCTGGAAGAAGTAGGCACCGTATTACAGGTGGGCGACGGTATTGCCCGTGTATACGGATTGGGCAATGTCCGTTATGGTGAACTGGTGGAGTTTGAAAACGGCGTTCGTGCAATTGCATTGAACCTTGAAGAAGACAATGTGGGTGTGGTATTGATGGGTGAAACCGGAGATATCCAGGAAGGTGCTAAAGTGCGCCGCACCGGTCAGATCGCTTCTATCAAAGTAGGCGAAGGCATGGTTGGCCGCGTGGTGAACACCCTGGGTGAGCCAATCGACGGTAAAGGCCCTATCACCGGTGAACGTTATGAAATGCCATTGGAAAGAAAAGCACCCGGTGTAATTTTCCGTGAGCCTGTAAAAGAACCGCTGCAAACCGGTATCAAAGCGATCGACGCGATGATCCCCATCGGCCGCGGACAACGTGAGCTGATCATCGGCGACCGTCAGACTGGTAAAACAGCTATCGCGATCGATACGATCATCAACCAGAAAGAATTCCTGAAAGCAGGTAAACCTGTTTATTGTATATATGTAGCCATCGGTCAGAAAGCATCTACTATTGCAGGTGTAATGAAAACCCTGCAGGATGCCGGTGCAATGGAATACACTACCATCGTAGCAGCATCTGCTTCTGACCCTGCACCGCTGCAGTTCTATGCACCGTTTGCCGGAGCAGCTATCGGTGAGTTCTTCCGCGACACCGGAAGGCCTGCACTGATCATCTATGATGATCTTTCCAAACAAGCCGTGGCTTACCGTGAAGTATCCCTGCTGCTGCGCCGTCCTCCAGGCCGTGAAGCTTATCCTGGTGACGTATTCTACCTGCACAGCCGCCTGCTGGAAAGGGCCGCTAAAGTGATCAACAACGATGAGATCGTGAAGAATATGAATGATCTGCCTGATTCTATCAAACACCTGGTTAAAGGTGGCGGATCACTTACAGCTTTGCCGATCATCGAAACACAGGCTGGCGACGTATCAGCATATATCCCTACCAACGTAATCTCTATCACAGACGGGCAGATCTTCCTCGAATCAAACCTGTTCCTCTCCGGTATCCGCCCGGCGATCAACGTAGGTATCTCCGTAAGCCGTGTGGGTGGTAACGCACAGATCAAATCCATGAAGAAAGTAGCCGGTACACTGAAGCTTGACCAGGCGCTTTACCGTGAGTTGGAAGCGTTCTCTAAATTCGGTGGCGACCTCGATGCTGCTACCAAGAACGTAATCGACAAAGGTGCACGTAACGTGGAGATCCTGAAACAACCTCAGTACTCACCATTCTCTGTAGAGAAACAGGTTGCGATCATCTACCTCGGCACCAATGGCCTGATCAAAGAAGTACCGGTTAAAAAGGTAAAAGAGTTTGAAGAACATTTCCTGATGGAAATGGAAAACAAACTTCCGGATGTACTGGCGCAGTTCAAAAAAGGAAACCTACCAGAAGATGGATTGAAGAAAATGGTGGAACTTGCGCAGAGTTTGATCCCACAGTATAAAGCGTAAGAAGTAAATCCTTATATATTATATTAACGGCCCTCCTTTGAGGGCCGTTTTTGGTTTAAGAGCCCACTATGTTAATGGTTATCCCACTAAGACACAAAGACCACAAAGAATTAACCATTGCTTCCATTTTCTTTGTGGTCTTTGTGTCTTAGTGGGAAATCTTAAATTTAATTTGGTTTATATTATAAACAAGTTTATGTTTGCCGCTAAATATCACCTGAACATGAAATCGCTGCTTATTTTTTCTTTGTTGGCTATTGGACTGGGCATTGCGAAATCAACTGATGCACAGTCTGTTATAAAAGGAATGGTTACTGATAATAAATCGAAACCCCTGATTGGTATCAACATCACCCTGAAAGATACCTATGATGGAGCTACCACTGATAGCTCCGGCAATTTCTCTTTTACTACCACGGAGAAAGGACAGCAATTGCTGGTGGCAAGCTCTTCCGGTCTGAAACCATTTGAACAATTATTTACCCTTGTTAAAGATTCTTCTTACAGTTTTACCATACAATTGAAAGAAGAGATCACTGAATTAAAAGCCGTGGTTATTTCCGCCGGCACTTTTGAAGCCAGCGATAAGAAAAGAACGACTGTGTTAACTCCTATTGATGTGGCCACTACCGCAGGTGCCAATGCAGATGTAACTGCTGCATTAAAAACACTGCCTGGTACGCAACAGGTAGGTGAAAGTGAAGGCTTGTTTGTTCGTGGTGGCACTGCTTCGGAAACAAAGACCTTTATTGATGGCACACTCGTTAATAATTTCTTTTACAGCAGCGTTCCCAATATTGCACAACGCAGCCGCTTCTCGCCTTTTATTTTTAAAGGAACGGTATTCAGCACTGGTGGCTATTCTGCTTTGTATGGCCAGGCTTTGTCTTCCGCTCTCATTCTCGAAACAATTGATCTGCCAGAGCAAAGCGCCGGCAGTCTTGGTTTTTCTGTGATCGGCGTAAATGGCGGCGTGCAGAAACTGACAAAAAATAAAAAAGCATCCTGGGGTTTTAATTATGATTATGCTAACCTGTGGCCGGCGTTTAAGGTAATCAAGCAAAGGCAGGACTATACAACTGCTCCGGAATATCATACCGGTGATGCCAATTTCAGGATCAAGACTTCCAATACAGGCATGGTAAAATATTATGGATACTTCAGCCACAACAGGCTTGGCTTCCGGGAAAACAGTATTGACTCAATCGGCTATAAAGATGCATTCAGGTTGAAAAACCTCAACATGTATCATAATCTTTCCTGGAGGGAAAGCCTTGGTTCTGGTTGGAAGATGAACCTGGGTGTGTCTTATGCTTACAACAAGGATAATATCAATGGCAGTATGCAGGACCTGAATGAAAAAGATGTTGTGCTGTCAGGGCTCGAATGGAAAAACTTCGGGTTGATATCCAAAGGAAATTATTTCAATGCCAAAGCTGTGTTTGAAAAAAGGCTGGGAGGCATCAGCGCCGTCCGCTTTGGATCTGAGTATAACTACAGCCAGGATGATCCCAATTATACAGATCATAGCGGTCAGTCCTATAATTTCAGTATCAAGGAACACCTGAAATCCGTATTTGCAGAAACCGATATTTATCTGACTAATGCTTTGGCAGCCAAGCTGGGCGGCCGTTTCGAGCAGTCCAGCCTTTTTGACCGCTCAAATATTGCACCCCGCGTCTCCCTTGCATATAAAACAGGTAAAGAAAGCCAGGCTTCATTGGCGTATGGCATATTTTATCAGAACCCTGAAACAAAATACCTGCGGTCTGTCGGCAACCTTGATTTTGCCAGGGCCACCCACTACGTGGCTCAATACCTGAAATCAAATAAATACATTACAGCCCGGGTGGAAGTATTTTATAAAAAATACCAGGACCTGATCAAAACGAATGCCCAGAACAATAACGACAATCAGCAAATAGCGGCCAACAATAATGGGTATGGTGATGCAAAAGGAATAGAGCTATTCTGGCGTGATAAGAAAACGATCAAGAATTTCGATTACTGGGTCTCTTATTCTTATCTCGATACCAAACGTGATTTCCTGAATTTTCCTATTGCCATGCAACCAAGTTTTGCAGCAAAGCATACTGCTTCACTGGTGATGAAAAAATTTGTTACAGCCTGGAAAACCGGTTTCAATATGACATACACTTATTCCAGCGGACGCCCATACTATAATATTTATAATGATAATGGTGAAAACAAATTCAACGATCTTGGTAAAACGGATGATTACCATAACGTGAGTTTCAGCCTTAACTACCTTCCCAAATTATTCAATAAAGATGCTGGGGCCAGCAAGTTCACTGTTCTTGTTTTGTCGGTAAACAATATCTTCGGTATCAAGCAAACCTATGGATATAAATATTCCTATAACGGTGTAAGAAAAGAACTTATCGTGCCACCATCCCGGTCATTCGTATTCATTGGGCTCTTTATCAGCTTTGGAGTGGATAATACAGAAAACGTCATCAACAATAACCTTTAACCATAACAACCTTGTTTAATTAACCTTTATAAAATCAAGACATGAAACAAATAGTATTATCGCTTGCTGTTGCAGTAGTTTGCCTGGCAGCAAATGCACAAAGTGAAAGATATAAAGCTGCTATGGAAAAGCTGGTGCCTGCGGTTGACACTACAAGATCAGTAACAGGATTAGCTGAACTGGCCAATTCTTTCCAGCGTATTGCTGAAGCAGAAAAGACACAGTGGTTACCTTATTATTATGCAGCCCTGATAAATGTGAACAGCGCGAATATGCTATTCGCTAATGGCCAAACAGACCAGATAGATCCGCTTACTGATAAAGCAACTCCCTTGCTGGCCAAAGCGGAAGAACTGCAAAAAGACAATTCGGAAATATTCTGTCTGAAAAAAATGCTCAACACCGCAAAAATGATGGCTGATCCGCAAAACCGCTATATGACTTATGGCCCTGCGGCAGCAGAAGCATTAGCTAAAGCAAAACAACTGAACCCTGAAAACCCCCGTGTGTATTTACTGGAGGGTCAGGACCTGTTTTTCACGCCCGAGCAATTTGGTGGTGATAAACAGGAGGCGAAGAAGAAATTTGAAGAAGCATCGAAAAAATTTGAAAGTTATAAACCAGAAGACAGTATTTCACCTAACTGGGGAAGGGGACAGCTTAGCTATTTCTTGTCGCAGATAAAATAAGCAGGATGCGCTGATATTGACTATTGGTCAATAAAAGTATCGCAAAGAACGCAAAGGATACGCCAGGAACGCAAAGTATGTACATTGCGTTCTTAGCCTTATCTTGGCGTTCTTTGCGATACTCTTAATTAAAGGTTTCAGAAATCGTAGTATATCAATATGGAAGAAAGAAATATTTCCGAACAGGAAAGCCTCCGGCTGATCCAGGAAATGATCGGCAAAGCAAAAGACAATTACCACGAAAGTGGTGCCAGTGCTATTTTGTGGGGTGCTGTGATCGGTACTTGCGGCCTGGTCAGCTTTGCAGAACTGCAATGGAATTTCTCGATCGGGTTTGATATATGGTTCCTGATACTGGCTGCCATTATTCCCGGCGTCTGGTTCAATATCCGTGATTCAAAGAGAAGCATCGTGAAAACCCATGAGGAAGTTGCGGTGGATATTGCCTGGAGCGTATTTGGAATAAGCATTACCTGCCTGGTAATATATGTGAACGTTATACCTGCTCTCAGCGAACGTTTTTTTGCCAGTGAGCATCTTGAGTTGCTGTCGCATAACACGGTGACGGGGGAAACAAAACCATATCGGCCAAGCACGCTCAGTATAACTTCTGTTTTCCTGATCATTTATGCATTTCCCACCCTGATCACAGGATGGCTCAGCAAGTTTAAACCAATGATCATCGGCGCTATTGCATGTTACTGTTTTTTTGTTATTTCTCTTTTTACTTCTTTCAAATATGATATGTTGTTAAGCGGGTTGGCTGGTATCGGCAACTGGCTTATTCCGGGATTGATATTGAACAAAAGACACCGGAAAGCAAAATCTGCACATGTTTAAAGACCTTGATCCCATATTACATTCACAGTTACGGCTTGCAGTAATGTCGTTGCTCATCAGTGTGAAAGAGGCAGAGTTCACTTTTCTGAAAGAGAAGACCAATTCTACGGCAGGTAATCTCAGCGTGCAGATCCAAAAGCTGAAAGATGCCGGCTATATTGATGTAGTGAAGCAGTTCAAAAACAATTACCCGCAAACGATCTGTAAAATAACTTCCCTCGGTGTTACTGCATTTGAAGAATATGTGAAGAATCTTCAGGCCTACCTGGGCGCTAATAAGTAAAGGGCTATAAAATAAAAATGCAGCCCTCTAGACAAAGGGCCGCTTCTATTGGAAACTCTAAGTGTATACTTGTGAACTAAGGTTATTAGCCTCTCAGAATCTTTTTTGAGTTCTTACAGGCACTAATATTAATGATGGCGTGTTTTGTTTAGGAGCCAGCAATCGGTTCAACGCATTCTTCAACTTCTTCACCCATTGCTTGGTTTTGTTTTTAGGAGTAGACATCATGGTTGATTTAGGTGTACGGAACTTGTTTATTACCTGCCGATAACAGTAGAGTATTCTGTTTGACCATTTTTCTGGATGATCCTGATACGGTAGTTGGCGTCAGTAGCAATTTCTTTATCGCGGTAAGCATATTCTGCAGTACCTGTTTCTTCTGTAGTGAATATGATAGCGATGATCTTGAATTCTTTTCCATTCACACTTTTCTCAAGTTCGAGCTGGCCGGTCATTTCATTATTATTGACCGACCAGGTCAATTGGGTACGCTTATCCGTTGAAGTGGATTGAAAACCGGTCACAGATGCTTTTGGTGCTGTGGAAGAAGATGGGGTGGCAGAATCAGTGGCTGTAAAAGGGCCGGGATAGGCGATTGCGATGGTGGCGTTCAACAGCAGGGCTATAATGAAGCCGTAAAGATTTGTTTTCATTTCCTGGGTTTTGATGGTGACTCAATGGCCCACAGGAATATCGGATAAGCGAATTAAAGTTTACGGATGGGAATAGTCGGTGGAAATCCCTGTCTCATTTCTACTCGTATTTTTTCGTAGTAAAATGTGGTTTTCCGTAACTGGAAACAAACGTAGTAACTCGTTCGAGTATTTGCAAGCGTTTACCCGGAATTTTTTTAGGGAAATTCTAAACGATTGATTTTTAGTGGCCCAGGGATGGTTGTTTTCGGGTATTTCAACGATCCCGTCATTCCCTGATCTCCTCATCTTCCATTCTCGCAAACACTTCGGGATTGATTTTTTTCAGTGGATTGCTTCTATTGGTATCATACGCACTCCTTTGCTGAATGATGTCTATACATTCAAAAATAGAAGTGAGAAAAGATGAAGTATCGGCTTTATCCTTACCGGCTATATCAAAAGCTACTCCATGGTCTGGTGAGGTCCTTACTACAGGCAGCCCTGCAGTATAGTTCACTCCTTCACCTGAAGCCAGGGCTTTGAAAGGGATCAGCCCCTGGTCGTGATACATGGCCAGCACCGCATCAAATTTCTCATATTGCCTCCTGGCAAAAAAAGCGTCTGCACTGAATGGGCCAACCACCAGCATATTATTATTCTTGGCTTCTTTGATAGCCGGTTTGATGATGGTTTCTTCCTCTTTTCCTACCAGCCCTTCATCTCCGGCATGAGGATTCAGTCCAAGAACAGCTATGCGAGGACGGTCTATCCCAAAATCACGCTGCAGGCTTTTATGGATGATAGTGAGTTTGCTGAGAATATTTTCTTTGGTAATATATTGAGCAATGTCTTTTACCGGCACATGCTCTGTTACCAGCGCTACGCGGAAATTGCCTGCACACAGCATCATCACCACATCATTTACACCAAAAGCTTCTTTAAGGTAGGGTGTATGGCCGGTGTAATTAAAGTCGGCCGACTGGATATTCTTTTTATGTATCGGGGCAGTTACCAACCCGTCGACCTGCTGTTGTTTCAGTGCAGCCACAGCCGTTTGAAGGGAGAGGATAGCGTATTTTCCTGCTGCATCTTCCAGTTGACCGGGATTGATCGCCACTTCTTCCTCCCAGCAGTTAAATACATTTACTTGCTTGTTATTGAGGCGATTATATTCTTTTGTGCTCTGGTAATTAAAATTGATTTCGCTGATCGACTTCCGGTAAAAATTCACCACTTTATTCGATGCAAAGATCACCGGGGTGCAAAGGTCCAGCAGCCTGTTATCCGAAAAAGCTTTTATAATGAGTTCTAAGCCTATACCATTCAGATCTCCACAGGATATGCCGATCACAGGCTTGGCGGAAGTGTTAGTCATTGTCTTACAGATTTGTGCATAAAAGTACTAACAAAAGTCCGAATGGGACAGGCACTTAGGCCCTGATCTTCTTCATTCAGCCGTTTCGGAAGAATCCCGGTTTGCTAAGGGTATCTACTAATGACAAATTCACGGGAAATACTCAATTTATCTTCTCTGATCTTTCTAATTTACAGGCCAAATCCGCTATCATGAAAAAGCCACCGTTCCTCCTGCTTGTGGGATTAGTATTGTGTATTCCCTCCCTGGCTCAGGTTGTGTCGAGCAGGATGAACGAAGTATTCCTCAAAACAGACCTGATCAATGCTGTTGCCAATTATCAGGACCCCTGGGAAATTACATATGGCCCCGATGATTCTCTCTGGGTAACAGAAGCAAAAGGTTATAAGGTCAATAAAATACATCCTGTTAATGGAAGCTGGCGGACGATCTTAGACCTTAGTAATACCGGCAGTTTCCCTTCTTTCAGAAGAACTTTCAATTCAAGTCAAAATCCCTGGCCTCAGGGTGGTATGATGGGGCTGGCCATCCATCCTGACTTTATGACTGATCCCGCAAAGCGGTTTGTATACATTGCTTACGTTCATAACTATGTTGGGAATAATGTTACCTACAATGGCGAACTGGTAAAAGGCAATCTCTTCATTACCTGGCTGGTCCGTTTTACTTTCAACACAGCTTCCGGCAAATTAGATAGCCCTGTAGCAATCTGCGATACGATCCGCGGAAGTAATGACCATAATTCCGGCCGCCTGATCATTAAACCAGAAGATGGTGTGAATTACCTGTATTACGCCGTTGGTGATATGGGTGCAGGTCAGTTTGATAATATCAACCGCACCAACAAAGCCCAAAGGACCAACTCCTATGAAGGAAAGATCCTCCGGTTCAATTTGGAAGAAGACAACGATCCTGTGCAAACACCAGCGACCATCAATTATGATCGTTGGATACCGAATGATAATCCCTATAATTCTGCCTTAGGTGTGCAAAGTGCTGTGTGGAGCATTGGCATGCGCAACAACCAGGGCTTTGCTTATGATACCATCAATGGAACGCCGCGTTTTTATGGCACATCGCATGGACCTTTCAGTGATGATGAGGTGAACCTGCTCGAGTCTGCCAAAAATTACGGACATCCATTGGTGATAGGGTATAAAAACGATGGTAATTACAATAATGCCAAAGCTGGCCCAAGCAGCAGCTCGCTCCCACTGATTGGTAATGAACTGACAAATGCGAATAATATCGGCCCAAGCTATATGGACCCTATCTATTCAAACTATCCCTCTGTTGCAGGTGATAATTCCACGCCATGGTCCATACAATACATCTATAACAATCAGACCTACTGGGATGGCACACAAAATTTGTCGGCACAATCAGCCAACAACTACTGGCATTCCGAAGGATATTCAGGGCTTGGCCTTTATACCAAAAGCTTTATTCCAGGCTGGAAGAACTCATTGCTGATTGAATCACTGAAATGGGGAAGGGTGCTGCGGTTGAAATTGAATAATGACGGATCGGCCGTGATACCTGTTGATGGCACCGACACCATTGGCTATTTCGGCAGCAGGAACCGCTTCAGGGATGTGGCTGTTGATCCCGATGGAAGATCGATCTATGTAGTAATGGAACGTTCATCCAGCAGTTCTGGCCCCAGTGCCAACAACCCTATCGTTCCTGCATGCGCCGGTTGCGTGCAGAAGTATACTTTTTTGGGATATAAGAATGATGCTTCGGACAAAAGCACTATCCCTCAGGCTATTGATATTACAACAGGCACAGCCAATACCTGTACTCCGGGCAGCACGGTGGTGATCAACAGTGCTAATAAGAATGCGGATCTATGGGTACCTTTCACCGGACCGGATGGCAATGTGATAGCGGAAGTGTATGCGAATGGAAACGATCTGGGTGCTGTCAGCTCTTCTGTGTTTGTGCACAGTGGTACAATACGTACTGCCGGTGGAAAGAAATACCTCGACCGCAGCATTACCATTACTCCCACCAATCAACCGATGGTAGGACAGCCAGTGAAAATCCGCCTGTATATTTCAAAAACAGAATTTGATGCGCTGGATGCGGATGGTGCCAGCCTGGTCAATGAACTGGATGATCTGCACATACTGAAAAACCAGGATGCCTGCGGAGGAAATATTCTTACCTCCACTACTTCCCTTACACCTGACTACTGGGATGCGCACGGAGCCAACGCTTATGTGTTGCAGTATAATAACCTTACCAGCTTTTCTTCCTTCTATTTTGGTGCAAGCAGTATTACATTGCCGCTTCGTCTTTTAAGCTTTAAAGGTTCGTTGCAGGACAATGCCACTGCATTGCTGCAATGGGAAACTGCCCAGGAGATCAATACTGACTTTTTTGCTATAGAAAGAAGTACGGATAGCCGCAATTTTACCAGTATCGGTAGGGTGAAGGCCAATGATAATGGAAATGTAAAGAACCGGTATACTTTTACAGATAATACCCTCACTGACCTGCCGGCTTCTGTTGTTTATTATCGTTTGAGAATGGTTGACCAGGACGGAGCTGTTTCTTATTCCAATGTGATCGCAATTTCATTGTCGTCGATAACAAGGGATATCCTGGTTTCGCCCAATCCGGCCGCTAATGAAACAAAACTGATCATTCATTCCCGGACTGCCGGTAATGCACAATGGAAAATGCATGATAATACGGGTCGTGTGGTAATGCAGGGAACAGAGAACCTTGTAAGGGGGAACAATGTGATCAATATTAGCTTGACCAGCCTGCCTTCTGGTGTGTATTACCTGCAGGTGAATGGGCAGGGCATGGAAGGAAAAGTGAAAGTGCAAAAGCTGAGATAAGGATTATCTTATTTTTGCATTAATGTACACCCTCAAAAAATCCCTTGGTCAGCATTTCCTGAAAGACGAGAATATCTGCCGTAAGATCGTGTCTGCATTGCAGCAAGGGCCTTTTTCCCAATTGCTGGAAGTAGGGCCTGGAGGAGGAGCACTTACCAAATACCTGCTGCAGTTGGAAAATGTGGATTTTAAAGCGGTGGAGCTGGATGAAGAAAAAGTAAGTTTCTTAACAGCTACCTATCCTGCTATAAAGGACAGGATCATCCATCAAAGTTTCCTGGACATAGAGAAGCCTTTTGCAGGCAATTTTACCATTGTCGGCAATTTTCCCTATAATATTTCCACGCAGATCCTTTTTAAGATACTGGAATGGAAAGAAGATGTGGAATGCATGGTGGGCATGTTCCAGAAAGAAGTGGCGCAGCGGGCTGCTGCCCCGGAAGGCAATAAAGTGTATGGAGTACTGAGCGTGCTGGTGCAGGCATTTTTTGAAGTGGAATACCTGTTTGATGTATCAGAACAAAGTTTCAATCCTCCTCCCAAGGTAAAAAGCGGTGTGATCAGGATGGTGCCAAGAAAAGACGTGCCGTCCATGAGATCGGAAAAGGATTTCTTTTTATTGGTAAAAACAGCCTTTAACCAACGCCGCAAAACATTAAGGAATGCAGTAAGAAGTTTGTTTGACGCAAACATACTGGAAGATGAATTGTTTGGTAAAAGGGCCGAGCAACTGAGCGTGGAGCAATTTGCAGCACTTAGCTTTAAAATGAAATAACGCAGGAATATACAACATGAAGAAGGTAATCATTACAGGAAAGGCGCATGACCATCTCCGGGAAGTATTGGAAAAAAAGGGATACGAAGTAGTATATGATCCACAGATCAGTTATGAAGAGCTGATGGGAACAGTTCATGATGCAGAGGGCCTGATCCTCACTACCCGTATTAAAGTAGACCGGCCGCTGATCGATAAAGCCGGCTCATTAAAATGGATCGGGCGGTTAGGAAGCGGTATGGAACTGATCGATGTACCTTATGCAGAAAGCAAAGGCATCCTTTGTGTGAGCAGCCCTGAAGGCAACCGCAATGCAGTAGCAGAGCATGAGCTGGGTTTATTGCTGGCATTGATGAATAAGATACCTTCTTCATTGAGTGAAGTGAGGGAAGGCCTTTGGAAAAGAGATGAGAACAGGGGAACGGAGCTGACAGGCCGCACTGTTGGCCTCATTGGTTTTGGTAATACAGGAATGGCTTTTGCCAAACTGCTGAAATCTTTTGATGTGACCATATTGGCTTATGATAAATACAAGTTTGGTTTTGGCGGAGGTTATATAAAAGAAGCCAACCTGGAACAGATTTGCCGCTATGCGGATGTGATCAGCCTTCATGTGCCATTAACTGATGAAACCTTTCATCTTGCCGGAGAAGAATTTTTCAATTCCCTGCAACGGTCACCTTATTTCCTCAACACATCCCGGGGCAAAATAGTAAATACACCTGCAGTAATTGAAGCTTTGAAAAACAATAAAATAAAGGCTGCTGCGCTGGATGTATTGGAAAATGAAAAGTTAAATACTTATAAACCCGAAGAAAAGGCCAATCTTGATTGGCTGCTGGCTCAGCCTAATGTGATCATTACACCACATATTGCAGGATATAGCCATGAAGCTTTTTTGAGGATGACAGAAGTGGTGCTGGAAAAATTAGGGCTTTCATAGCGGTTTATTCATAATACTTTCCTATCTTTGCAGGACTAATACCGCAACGCTTCAGGTAAAAACCTGAGGCGTTGCTATTTTTTTCGTTTATACCCAAGGAGGTTAATCATGAGTAACATTCAGTATGTGACTAAGGAAACCCTGGAGCAGATGAAAGTAGAACTGCAACGTCTTAAATCTGTTGATCGCCCGGCAGCCAGCCGCGCTATTGCAGAAGCCAGGGAAAAAGGGGATTTGAAAGAGAATGCAGAGTACGATGCTGCCAAAGAAGCCCAGGGATTGTTGGAAGCCAAGATCGCTGTTATGGAAGGGGCCATGGCCAATGTGCGTGTATTGGATGAATCCAATATTGACACAAGCAAAGTCTCTATTCTTACCAAAGTGACCCTTACTAATCTTAACACCAAAAAGCAGGTGACGTATCAAATCGTAAGCGAGAAGGAGGCTGACCTGAAGGCCAGCAAGATCTCCATCTCTTCGCCTATCGGTAAAGGTGTGCTTGGCAAAGTAGTAGGAGAAGTTGCAGAAGTGCTTGCTCCTGCAGGGGTCATCAAATTCAAGATTGATAAAATCAGTGTATAAGAAGGAATAAATTACTGTTACAAATAAACCCTTCTTAACGGAAGGGTTTATTTTTTAGCATTAAGTTGAAAGCTGATGCCTGCATAATAATTTCTTGCAGGTGCGGCATTGTAATATCTTCCTCCGACGGCATTGATATCATTACCTAAGCTATACACTTCATCCAGTAAATTATCAGCACCGGCATAAATGCTGTAACGTGTTTTGGAAACGCCTGTTCTTTTCCAACCGATACGGCAGCCCAGCAATTGATAGGAACTGGCTGCTGCTGTGTTGGCATCATTCAGGAATATTCTGGATGATGCATACAGGTTGGCATTAAGGTATAAGCCGTTTTTCAGTTGCAGATCGGCCCATACAGAGAACGTTCCGGCTGGTACGCTTGGCACTTTTTTACCGCTGAAATCGTCCGTGCCTTTTATAAAACTTCCATAACGGAAATGATTATAGGTGTAGCCCCCGGTGATTGCCAAATGATCGATGAAAGTACCGCGGATTGATGGGGTAAGATAACTGGCGAAAATCTCAATGCCCTTCTGTTTTACATTACCGGCATTTACAAAAAAATCAGCTCCGGCTACATCTCTTCGTTGCACAAGAGCATTGTCGAGTCTGAAATAAAATCCTGTAGCTTCCAGTTGCAGTTTCTTATTGAAGAAAAAATAACGTGCGGTCATTTCATAATTCCATCCTTCTTCTGCTTCCAGGTCAGTGCTGATCACACCGGTGGATGGCAACAGCTCGGCAATAGTAGGCGGAGAAAAACCTCTGGATACGGTTGCGAATAAGGAAAGATCATTCCCGATCTTCCGCATCAGGCTTAGCCGTGGCGCAAGCTCGTTCTTATAAGAGCGGCTTTGTTTTACTACCGGATAACTGCTCAGTCTCGAGAATTCCACATTGGTTTTATTAATGCTGAGGCCACCCTGCAGAAACCATTTTTCTTCCAGGTTCCAGTCGGCTTGCAGAAATACACTCAGGTTTTTATAGTTGATATCATCATTGGTCTGCAATGTATCGGGATTGCCATTCCTGTTTTTCGAAACCTGTGTGTTAAAAAATCCCTGCTGGAACTCAGCACCACCTGCCAGTTGCCATTGTTTGTTTTTCCAGGTGAATGTTGTTCTTCCGCCATAAGAAGGTTCATTTCTTCTTTCATAATTGCGGAAAGTAGGGTTTTTAATTTGAGAGAAAGCACCATACAGCGTAGTGGCATTTTGCAGCGAAGAGTTGATCTCATAGCGGTTGGTGAAGCCTGCCAGTATATTCTTTTGATAAATGGTGGCTTTAGCACCTGCAGCACTGGGAAATCCACCGGCTGCCGGCCTTGCAGCTTTGGGATTGGCATTGAACTCTGCCAGTGTTAAAGCACCAGGCGTTTGATATTCCATATCTGTGAAAAGAACGGCTGCGCTTAACTCCTGTTTTTCGGAGATCTTCAATTGGGAAAGCCAGGAAAAATTATCCCTTCTCATAGCACTTTGCTCGCGGTAACCATCGCTTTGGTTATGTGCGTAGGTAAATTGGTTTTTATTATCTCCATTGCCAAAACGGGCAGAAGCAAAAACATTCTGCAGATTATAGCTGCCGGTCACATAATCAAGCGAAACACCGGGCTGCCAGCGGTCGAGATTATTGATCAGGATAAGACCACCTGTACCTGCACCATAAAGGCTGGCTGCTGGTCCTTTAAATATCTCTATGCTGGAGAAGTTGTTCCAGGCAAACTGGTTGAAATAGGTATTGCCACCGGGATCGGTAACAGGGATATCATTCCAGTACACTTTCACATTCCGCACCCCGAATGGCGATCTTAATGAACTGCCACGGATATTGATCCGGTAGCTGCCGGGTGAGCGTTCTTCCATGCGCACACCGGCAATGGTGTTAAAGCTATTGACAAGAGATGATTTGTTATTGAGATCACCGTTACTAACAACGATCACTTTTACCGGCACCACAGCATCTGACAGTTTCCGGTACTGGCCAAAAGCCCTTACGGTCACTTCGCTTAAAAGACGGGACGAATCCGGCGCAGTTTCCTGCTGTGCGTAAGAATAACCGGGCAGTAAATAAGCAATGGTCAGCAGAAGTACAATTTTTTTCATGTAGCGGGTATTGGCTTCAGGTACTAAGGTAAATCTTAACTTTGTTAACGTAAAACCGTTGCTGAAGTTTATGGTTCTAACAATTAAAGAAGCGCTATGACTATTTTTTCAAAGATCATCGCAGGTGAGATACCCAGCTATAAGATTGCCGAAAACGACAATTTCTATGCATTCCTCGATATATTTCCTTTACGGGAAGGCCATGTACTGGTAATACCCAAAAGCGAAACAGACAATTTTTTTGACCTCCCGGAAAAATACCTGCAGGAATTGCTGGTGTTTGCAAAACCAATTGCCAAAGCGATCGAAAAAAGCTTTGATTGCAACAGGGTTGGTCTTAGTGTGATCGGATTGGAAGTGCCGCATGCACATTTGCATCTTATCCCGATCAGTTCTGCTAACGATCTGAATTTTACACAGCCGAAACTAAAGCTAAATGAAAAACGGTTGAAAGAAATACAGGACCTGATACTATCAAACCTGTAATTACAGCATTATTAGAATGCCTGTAGGTTAGTACTTCCTTCCCGTTCTTCCCGCCTTACCGGTAAAAACTTACCGGTAAGGCGGGAAGAACGGGAAGGAAGCAAATAAACAGTTAATGCCCCTTTACCCTGTGCGGGTTCTTTTTCAAAAAATCACTCCAGCCGTTTAAAGGCTTATTTTTTTTGAGCGCTGCTGTTCCGCCCAACTGAAAATGGTGGCAAACAGCAATGGCCAAAGCATCTGTAGCATCAAAATATTTCGGCGCTTCGGCAATATTCAGCAATTGCTGAAGCATTTTCCAAACCTGTTCCTTATCGGCATTACCGTTGCCGGTAACAGATTGCTTCACTTTACGGGGTGAGTATTCTGTAACAGGGATCCCTGCGGCCATAGCAGCAGCAATGGCGACGCCCTGTGCCCTTCCCAGCTTTAGCATGCTCTGCACATTCTTTCCAAAGAAGGGAGCTTCAATGGCAAATTCATGAGGCTTGTGAAGATGGATCAGTTCGGTTACTTTATGGTGGATCAGGTGAAGCCTTTCATGATTATCTTTTTTACCGGAGAGCTTAAGGGCTTGCATTTCCTGGAGGGTGATCTTACCCTGGTATACCCTGATAACACTGTAACCCATCAGCAGGGTACCCGGATCAATACCAAGTATTATTTTAGCAGACTTTTGCAAACCGCATTGTATTTTTACATGAAGAGAAAAACCGGACCGTTCAAACCCAAAAGTAAAAAGTAAAACTGCAAAATTCAAAAAAGCATACTTCTTCTGAGTAACGGGGAATTGTTTTGAGTTTTCCCCCAGGATTTTGCATCATCCGATTATGCCGGTAAAAAGCAAACATAACAGGCAGTTCAAATATTTTATCAATTATTTCCTGGGGCCGCTGTTGTTTATATGGTTATCCTATTCCATTTTTAAACAGATCCGTCAACAGCCCGGGTTGGAGCAATCCTGGCAGCATATCCGCGATTCATTCTATAGCAGCCGTATCTGGTTATTGCTGGCCGTGATGCTGCTGATGCTGGTGAACTGGTCAATCGAAACACTGAAATGGAAGCTGGCTGTACAAAGGATACAAAGGGTGGATTTTATCACAGCCCTGAAAGCTGTATTATCGGGCGTTTCCTTTTCTGTGATGACGCCCAACCGGGTGGGTGAATACCTGGGCCGTGTTTTATATATGGAAGAGGGGAAGCGGTTGAAAGCGATCTCGCTGACCATTGCAGGAAGCATCAGCCAGCTGATCGTTACACTGGCTATGGGATTTGTAGCCTTGCTGATATTGCAAAAACCTATCCTGGACAATGGAATGATCACTGCTTTCTGGATGAAAATGATGATCTATGGGGTGCTGGTGGTAGTGGCGATTTTAACACTATTTTATTTCAGGCTGGCCTGGTTGGTGCGATGGGTGGACAGGCTTCCGGGAAGCAGGCGTTATGCCTGGCTGCTTGAGTCGCTGGAACACTTTAATGCAACGTTACTCCTGCAATTACTGTCTTTATCAACACTAAGATTTATTGTTTTTATAATACAATATTATCTTCTTTTTCGTTTATTCGATGTGGACGTATCGTGGTGGCAGGGTTGGTGGGCAGTGAGTTTATCGTTTCTGGTAATGGCAGTGATACCGACCATTGCTTTGATAACGGACCTTGGTTTGAGGGGAAAAGTAAACCTGCAATTGCTGGGCATGTTCAGCAGCAACCAATTAGGCATAAGCCTGACGGCAGTAAGCATCTGGTTTATCAACCTGATCATCCCCGCGATAGCAGGCAGTTTGCTGATTTTAAGTATAAGAAAGATATTTAAGAATAAAAGCGGGTAATAGGTAGGGGTAAAAAGTTTTTGATTTGTTATTGATAAACTGTCCTTATCCCTGCAAATCCAATGATTAATTTGCAGCGTCTTATCCGGAAAATTAAATTACAGAAATTGATGAAAGGAATACTCAAACTGATTTTTCTGCCGGCGATCATCCTGATGGCTTTTACGACCAAAGCCAAAGCTCCGTATGCTAACACTTATTATGATTCCTGTGGCATAAAGAACACGGCTTTCCAGGCCGGTGAAAAAGTCACTTTTAAAGTATATTATGCAGTGGCAGGCATTTATGTTGATGCAGGCACTGCCACTTTCACCAACACACTGGAAAACCTGAACAACAGGCCTGTGTATCATATCGTAGGGGAAGGGCATACCAATCCTTCTTATGATATCTTTTACAAGGTGAGGGACAAATACGAAACCTATATTGACACGGCCACTCTGCAGGCCCTGAAATTTGTGCGTAATGTGAACGAAGGCGGCTATAAAAAATACCAGAACGTTACTTTCAATAAAACAGCTAATACAGCGGTAACGAATGATGGTGTTTTCAATGTACCAGCCTGCGTGCAGGATGTAGTAAGCTCTGTATTCTATGCGCGGAATATTGATTTTGATAAACTGCAGCCCAACGATAAGATCGCCTTCTCGATGTTCCTCGACAACGAAGTGTATAATATGTATATCCGCTACCTGGGCAAAGAAACCGTTAAAACCAAATATGGCAAGTTTGATGCTATCAAGTTCAAACCCCTGCTGATCAAAGGCACCATCTTTGAAGGCGGCGAGCAAATGACTGTTTGGGTAACGGATGATGCAAACCATATCCCGGTACGTATCGAGAGCCCGATCGCTGTAGGAAAAGTAAAGATCGATATGATGGGGCATGAGAACCTCCGCTATCCATTGACCTCAGCGATCAAAAGAAGGTGATCAAAGATCTTCCAGGCGGAAGAATTCTTTTACCCGCACCCCCTTTTCAGTCCGCTCCAGTGTGCAGCACTCATTTACGGGATCATGTTCAAAGAAAAGGACATAATCCCCGTTGACAGCATCATTATAGAAATTCCTTTTTTCTCCCAGCGTAATAAGTGGCGATGTATCGTATGCCATCACATAAGGCATGGGAATATGGGCGGCGGAAGGCAGCAGATCGGCCATGAACACGACGGTTCTTCCTTTATATTTTATCTGCGGCAGCATCATCGCACCAGTATGTCCGTTTACATAACGGACCGAGATATCAGGGATAAAATCTTTTTGCAATAAACCCGGTGGATAAGCAGACCAGCCCTTGTCTCCTTCTTCAAAAGGATTGATGAACTGCAGTTGCCCGCTTTCCTGTATCGGCAGGATATTCTCTTTGAGGAATGAAGCTTTTTCCCTGTCGTTAGGTTGGATGGCCCATTCCCAGTGCACTGCATTGCTCCAGAACACGGCATTCTTAAAAGCAGGCACCAGCTTATCACCCTCTCTTTTAATGGCCCCTCCGCAATGATCGAAATGAAGATGGGTAAGGAACACATCGGTAATATCATCGCGGTTAAAACCGTGTTTGGCTAATGATTTATCCAGCGTATCATCTCCATGTAAATAGTAATAGCCGAAAAATTTAGCATCCTGTTTATCTCCCATGCCAGTGTCTACCAGTATCAACCGCCCATCAGTCTCAATAAGTAAAGCGCGGAGAGCCCAACTGCACATATTATTTTCATCAGCCGGATTGAGTTTATTCCAGATGCTTTTGGGAACAACGCCAAACATAGCGCCACCATCCAGTTTGAAATAGCCTGTATTAATGGTATATAGTTTCATGCGTTAAAATTAAGTAATTCCTGCTGGCTGTTGTTCGTTGGTAGTTGTTCGATAACCGATGGTTGTCATACACAAGCCGGAACCAGTAGTTTCTTTTCCATTGTCACCCCGGACCAGGTTTAGTACAGTTGCTGCTATAGTTCGTTAAGATCCGGGGTCTCCCCCATCTGCAATATTTTCCAGGCAGTAATGGTTTACAGATTCGAAGCAAGTGCAGCGCGGGGAGACCCCGGCTCTTATATTCTTTAAACCTGAATGCTTACTGAACCAGGGCCGGGGTGACAATGGAAAAGGAACTACTGGTTCGGATTTCTATGTCAACGGTCAACGAACAACAGCCAGCAGGAACTAAACAGTTTGCCGCTGTTTCAGCAATGCTGAATACAACCAGAAAAATCCAATAGTAAAGAAAACGACCAGGGAGAGAATAGAGTTTTGCATATTGCCGGTTATTTCTTCAATATAACCGAAGCTGAAAATACCGATCACAATAGCCACTTTTTCCGTTACATCATAATAACTGAAGAAAGAAGCGGTGTCTTTTGTTTCAGGCATCAGCTTTGAATAAGTGGAGCGGCTAAGCGATTGAATGCCTCCCATTACAAGTCCTACACCTACAGCCAGTACATAGAAATAGTATTCTGTGTTCACGCCCCGTTCTGCCAGTGAAGCGGTGAAATAAGCTGCTATGCAGATCGCTATCCAGAAAAGGACAACAGCCATCAGCACGCGGAGGTTGCCAAATTTTGCGGAGAGCTTCGACATACCCCATGCGCCCAATATCGCTACCAATTGGATAGCTACTACAGTAATGATCAATTTGGTATCCGGCAGTTTCAATACTTTACTGCCAAACAAAGTGGCGGCCAGCATCACAGTTTGCACACCCATGCTGTAAAAAAAGAAACCGCGTAAGAATCTTTTCAGTACAGGCAATTTCCTTACCTGGCCATATACTTTTCTTATTTCGGCAAAACCATCTTTGAAAACATTTCCCCTTTGTGACTTTTGAATAACTGTTTTTGGCAGTCGTGCAAAAGTGATCTGTGCAAAGCCAAACCACCAGAAACCAACCAGCAGGAAAGTGATGCGTGTGCCCATAGCAGCATCCATCAATGTTACCAAAGCAAAGCCGACCATCTGCATCAGCACGCTGCCGATATAACCGAAGGAGAAGCCACGGGCGCTGATCCTGTCCTGGTCAGCCGGTGCTGCAATTTCCGGGAGATAGGCATTGTAAAATACCAGGCTGCCTGCCCAACCCATTGCAGCCAGTATAAAGGCAATAATACCGAGACCCAATGTGTCCTGCTTAAAAAAGAAAAGCATGCTGCAGCCCAACGCACCCATATAGCAGAAGAAGCGCATGAAATTTTTCTTATTGCCTCTTGTATCGGCAATGGAAGTGAGGATAGGGTATAAAAGGGCTACCAGCAGGTAAGAAGCTGCCAGTACATAATCATACAAAGAAGAATTTACAAAACTGCGGCCGAGGAAATTGATATGATGATCTCCGTCTCCACCGGTGACTGCCAGGAAATAGATGGGAAAAAAGGAAGTAGTGATAACCAGATTATAAACCGAGTTCGCCCAGTCATACATCGCCCATCCGTTCACTACCTTTTTTGAAGCGGTTTGCATAAGCAGTTATTTACGAGTAAAAATAAGCATTTAGCCGGGTGGAGTACGGGTCGGTATTGACTTGATATTTTCCCACAAAGACGACGAAGACCACAAAGAATTGTGCCAGGGCGTCTTTCTTTTTTAAAGCTTAATAGACAAAATATTTCTTTGTGGTCTTCGTCGTCTTTGTGGGAAAATATCACTCTCCGACTCAGGAAATAACACCTTTCCACAGCAACAGCAACATGATCGCTCCCACAATGATCCTGTAAATACCCCAGACCCTGAACCCGTATTTTTTCAGAAAGCCGATAAAGAACTTGATCGCCAGTAGAGCCACTACAAATGCCACCAGGCTTCCAATCAACAGGGTTGTCATATTGTCTTTCGCTATTACTTCAGGATGCTCCTGGTAGGTATCCCAAAAGCTTTTTACCGAAGCAGCCAGCATAGTGGGCACTGCCAGGAAAAAAGAAAATTCAGCAGCGGCACTACGGCTCAGCTTCTGGCTCATACCGCCGATAATAGTGGCAGCGCTGCGGCTAAGGCCGGGGAAAACGATTGACAACACCTGGAAACAACCAATGATAAAAGAAGTTTTCGGGCTGATGTTTTCTTCTGAAAACACCTGTGGCTTATTGAACCAGCGGTCAACAAATAATAAAACCACTCCACCGATGATCATCACCCAGGCAATGAACACAAGATTACCCAATGCCGCATCAATATGTTTCTTTAATAAATAGCCGAAGATAAGTGCGGGAATAACCGCGATGATAAGTTTGATATAAAAATTGATGCGCTTGAAATCAAAAAATTTTTTCCAGTAAAGCACGATCACGGCAAGGATCGCTGCCAGTTGTATCACCACTTCAAACATATCACCAAACGGGCTGGGTGAAACACCCAATAAAGGATTTGTAAACTTCATGTGGGCAGTGGAAGAAATCGGCAGGAATTCTGTAAGACCTTCCACAATAGCGATGATAATTGCATCAATAATACTCATAAGGGGAGGTTGAAATAAAAAGAAGGTGATACATTTTTGCATCACCTTAAAATTTTATCGCGTTATCAATCCGTTTAGCCTTGCTTTGCTTTTCTAAAGATGGCGTAGATCTCGATCACCAAACCTGCCAGGATAAGCACCGGCGCTACGGTAATACGCATCTTGCTGTATACCTGGTTGGGATCAAATACTTTTGGATCATCACTTCTTCCGCCCGACATCAGGAACATGCCGATCGTAATTACTGCCAGGCCGACCACCATCCAGGTGTAATTGTCTTTTGTGAACACACTGGAACCTGAAGAAGAAACCGTTTTATTTTCAGCCATTTTTATTCAATTTGGGTCTGCAATATAGGAAAAAGTCTTTATTGAGCTGCCGGCTGGGCCAGGGCTCAGTAAAGATCATCCAGCTTCATTTTCAGGTATTTTAACACGCTGCGATGGGTGCTGAAAAGGGTAATAAAAATACCCAGTATGATCAGGCCGATAAACAACAGGGCCAGGGTGGTATTATCATGAATGGCCTTCATTTCCGGCAGGATCCGCTCAGCCACTAGGATCACGAGAATGACGGCAGCGATAGCAATGACCCCACTGATGGCTCCATTGATAATAGCCCTGATATTCATGGGTTTGGCAATGAACCAGCGCGTAGCTCCCACCATTTGCATGGTTTTGATAAGGAAACGGTTGCTGAACATGGCGAGGCGGATAGTATTATCGATCAGGATGATCACCACGAGGGCCAGGATAATGGCTACTGCCAGGAGAATGATGCTGATCCGTTTTACGTTTTTATTCAGATTGTCGACCAGGGCCTGCGGATACGCCACTTCAGCGATATAGGTCTGCTGCTGCAGGTCGGCCTGGATAAGGTTGAGGGAGTCTGTGTTCATATACTCCTTTTTCACCTTGAAATTTATGCTGTTGGGCAAGGGATTTGCATCAAGTACTTTGTCCCAGTTTTCATTGCCATCGCCCAGGTAGATCTTTTTTGCCTGCTCCTTGGTGATGAACTCGATAGACTTTACATAAGGTTTGGCAGAAATATATTGCATGAGGGCAGTACTGTCCGACGGGTTAAGGTCACCCCTGAGTTCAGCACGCAATTCCACGCTTTCCTTAAAGTAATTGCCGAGTTTATTGGCATTGATCACTAACCAGCCAATAAGGCCGAGAAGGAATAAAACCAGTGTAACGCCCAGGATGGACATAAAATACGAGGGTTTGCCTCTCTTGATAGAAGCTTTGCCGGATTTGGCCATGGCATAGAATTTTGAAATGAATGGGTTAACCAACTTCCAGGAGAAGCCCTGAAACGAAGCAGGTATTGCAAAAATAGCCAATTTAAGACCTATAATCAGTATTTTTGCTGCCCTTTTAAACGGTTGCAGGGCGCCTATATTGCCATAGGGAATAAAAGATATTTGTTAAAACTACCGGGCAATCAAATTAACCAACAAAACAGGATGGAATACAATTTCAGGGCTATCGAAAAAAAATGGCAGCAGCATTGGAAAGAAACGGAAGCATACCGCGTCCCGAATGAAAGCAATAAACCCAAGTACTATGTACTGGACATGTTCCCTTACCCAAGCGGAGCAGGCCTTCATGTGGGTCATCCCTTAGGCTATATCGCTTCCGATATCTATAGCCGCTACAAAAGGCTGAAAGGATTCAATGTGCTTCATCCGATGGGGTTCGACAGCTTTGGATTACCTGCAGAGCAATATGCCCTTGATACAGGCCAACATCCCGCCGTAACCACCCGGAACAATATCGCTACGTTCAAATCGCAATTGAATAATATTGGTTTTTGCTACGACTGGAGCCGTGAAGTGAATACCAGCGAACCCCATTACTATAAATGGACGCAATGGATCTTCCTGCAATTGTTTGATTCATTCTATAACCGGCAAACCCGCCGGGCAGAAAGGATATCCGTGCTCACCACAGCTTTTGAGAAGGAAGGTAATAAAAGCCATCCATGCCCCGGCGATCCTGTTTTGAAGTTTACTGCCGACGAATGGGAAAATTTCGACACTGCCCGGAAAATGGATGTGTTGATGAATTATCGCCTCTCCTATTGCGGATATGGTGAAGTGAACTGGTGTGAAGCATTGGGCACTGTGCTCGCCAATGATGAAGTAGTGAATGGAGTGAGCGAACGCGGTAGTTATCCCGTAGTAAAAAAGAAATTAAGGCAATGGTATCTCCGTATCACGGAATACGCCGACCGCTTGCTGGAAGGACTGGAAAGCGTTGACTTCAGCGAAGCGATGAAGGAAATGCAAACCAACTGGATCGGAAAATCAAGTGGAGCGGAGATTGAGTTCAGTATCACAAACCAGGAGTCGGGAGTCGGGAACAAGCTGAAGGTTTATACAACCAGGCCTGATACGATCTTTGGAGTGGACTTTATGGTAATTGCTCCGGAACATGAACTGGTTGATCAGATCAAAACAGAAGAGCAGGCAAAGGCAGTGGAAGAATACATCACGTATGTAAAAAGCAGGAGTGAACGCGAGCGTATGGCGGAGAAGAAGATCAGCGGTGTGTTTACTGGGGCTTTTGCAGAAAATCCTTTTGATGGACGCCAGATCCCTATCTGGATCTCTGAGTATGTGCTGGCCGGATATGGCACAGGTGCTATTATGGCCGTGCCTTGTGGTGATGAACGTGATTTTAAATTCGCCCAGCATTTTAATATACCTATCACCAATATCATCGGTTCTTACTTTAAAGGTGATGAAGCCAATCCTACCAAAGATGCCATTCTGCAAAATTCAGGTTTCCTGAATGGACTGGTGATGAAAGATGCGATAGAAGCGGTGATCAGGGAAGTGGAGAAAAGAGGTATCGGCGTAAGGAAAACGAATTATAAAATGCGGGATGCTGCTTTCAGCCGGCAGCGTTACTGGGGTGAGCCGTTTCCCATTAAATGGATCGATGGAGTCGCTTATCCCTTGGATGAAAAAGAGCTACCGCTGCAACTACCGCATGTGGATTCCTACAAACCAGGTCCGGAAGGGGAAGGCCCGCTGGCCAATATTCCTGCTTGGACATCACAGCATCTTGAAACGAACACCATGCCCGGTTATGCCGGCAGCAGTTGGTATTTCCTGCGTTATATGGACCCGCATAATAAAGAAGCATTTTGCGACCGCAAGGCTTCTGATTATTGGGGACAGGTGGATGTTTATATCGGTGGCACCGAGCATGCTGTAGGCCACTTGTTGTACAGCCGGATGTGGACAAAAGCCTTGTATGATCTTGGTTATATCAGTCATGATGAGCCGTTCAGAAGGCTGATCAACCAGGGAATGATACAGGGTAGCAGCCGGTTTGTGTACAGGATCAATGGTACCAACACATTTGTATCAAAAGGATTGCTGAATGAAGACGGAACTTATAGTGAGAGACAGGATAAAGTGGACATGCTCCATGTGGATGTAAATATTGTAGATGGACTGGAACTGGATATCGAAGCATTCAAGAATTGGCGCGATGAATATAAAGACGCTCAATTCATACTGGAAGATGGCAAATACATCTGCGAAGCAGAGGTAGAAAAAATGTCCAAGTCGAAGTACAATACTGTCAACCCTGATGATCTTGTTCAGAAATATGGTGCCGATACTTTCCGCATGTATGAAATGTTCCTCGGTCCTGTTGAAATGAGCAAACCCTGGGACACCAAAGGCATTGAAGGTGTTCACCGCTTCCTGAAAAAATTATGGCGGCTTTTTTATGATGAAATAAAAGGCAAAGTGTGGACAGAAGAAAAAGCAACCGATGCCGAATTGAAAGTGCTGCACAAATCCATCCGCCAGATAGAGGAAGCTACTGATCGCTTCAGCTTCAACACGGGTGTGAGTGGTTTTATGATCGCTGTGAACGAACTGAATGATCTGGATTGCCATAAAAAAGAGATGCTGCAATCTCTGCTGGTATTACTGACCCCATATGCTCCACATATCGCTGAAGAGCTTTGGCAGCAATTGGGCAATGAAGGCAGTGTGCTGGATGCGCCCTATCCTGTTTTTGAAGAAAAATATGTGAAGGAGACCAGCAAAGAATACCCTGTGTCTGTAAATGGTAAGCTCCGCACTACCATCAACATTTCCCTTGAAGCCACACCTGCCGAGGTAGAAAAACTGGCGCTGGAAAATGAAGTGGTGCAAAAATGGCTGGAAGGAAAAGCCCCAAAGAAGATCATATTTGTAAAGGGAAAGATGGTGAATGTGGTGGTGTAGTCAAGGCTGATCAACTGTCAATATTTTTACCGGCGGTAATTTCAGAACTGCTTTTGGTTGTACTTTCAACCATAAAACAGTCATCCATGAAGAAAATCTTCTCCCTGGCCCTGCTATGCTGCACGGCACGGCTTTTTGCGCAGGACCCATCTGCCTATTTTTTATCAAACCCCTGTCTTACCCCTGATGGACAAACAGTGATCTTCAGTTTTGAAGGTGATCTCTGGAAAGCATCCGTAAAAGACGGACAGGCGACCCGCCTCACTGCCATGCAGGGTTATGAAACCAGCCCGCGGGTATCACCCGATGGTAAATGGATCGCTTTTACCGGCCGCCAGTATGGCAATGCAGATGTGTTCATAATGCCTGCGAATGGCGGAGATGTAACGCAGATCACTTACCATAGCGGCAATGATGAAGTGAGCAGCTGGAGCTGGGACTCCAAATACATTTATTTCAACAGCGGCCGGATGGGCCAGGTATCAGGATTTAAAGTAGCAGCAACCGGTGGCACACCCAGGCGCGTTTTGGGAAATTATTTTTTCCTGTTCGACCATAACCTGGTTGAACACCCTTCTTCCGGTGAGATCTTCTTTAATGATACCTGGGAAAGTTCCAACCAGGTGCAGAGGAAACGCTACAAAGGACCATTCAACCCGGATATACAATCCTACAATCCCCAATCCAAACAACATAAGAAATATACTGATTGGGAGGGAAAAGACTTCGGTGCTACCATTGACCGCAATGGCAATATCTATTTTATCTCCGATGAAGCCAATGGCGAGTATAATTTATATGCACTGGAAAATGGTAAAAAGAAAGCCCTGACCAGGTTCAGCTCTTCCATTAAAACGCCCATCGTAAATGCTCAGGGAGGAAAGATCGTATTTGAAAAAGATTACCAGCTGTGGTTGTATGATGTAAAAAGCGGTAAGGAAAACAAACTGGATATCGCCATTGTCCGCAATAATGTGCTGTCAAAAGAAAAAGACTTTGATGTAAAAAGCAATATCAGTGCTTTTGATGTATCACCTGACAATAAGAAACTCGCTTTTGTTTCAAGAGGCGAATTGTTTGTAAGCGATATTGACGGCAAATTCATCCAACAAGTGAAACGGGGCTCTGCTGAGCGTGTGCGCGAAGTGAAATGGACCAGTGATAACAAGACGCTTTTATTCAACCAGACACTGGATGGCTACACTAATTGGTATACGGTGAGTGCGGACGGCAAAGGCGCTATCAAACAATTGACCAGGGATGCGAAAAACAATCGCGACGTAGCATTGAATAAGAAAAGGGATAAAGCTGTTTATCTCAGCGGTCGCGACGAAGTACGCCTGCTTGATCTGAAAACCGGTGAAAGCAAAACCATTGCAAAGGAAGAGATCTGGGGATTTCAGAACAGCGAGCCTGGTTTTTCACCCAATGATGAATATGTGGTGTTTACCGTATACAAGAATTTTGAAAGAGATATTTATGTTCACAACCTGAAAGAAAATAAGACAACCAATCTGACCAATACAGATATTACAGAAGCTGATCCGGTATGGTCACCCGACGGAAAATATATTTATTTTACCTCCCAACGGTTAAGGCCATCTTACCCCTTTGGAATGGGTAATGCTAAAGTGTACAGGATCGCATTGGAAAACTTAGATGAGCCTTTCCGTACAGATAAATTTGATGAGCTTTTTAAAGAAGAGAAAAAAGATACAACAGCCAAAAAGGATACAACCAAAAAAGCAACTGCAGTAACACCTGTTAAAACCATTACGATCGATACTGATGGTATCATGGACAGGATAGAACAGATCGGTCCCTTTGCAGGAGCTCAGTTTCTCATTGGTGTGTATCAGAAAGGTGAAAAAACCATTGTACTGTATCAAAGTAACCATGGTGAAGGCCGATCGGCTATATGGAAAACTGTGAAAGAGCCGTTTGAGCAGGACAAAACAGAAAAAGTTGCCGATGGTGGCGTGGCAGGTATAACGGAAGCTGGCGATAAATTATATGTGCTGTTGAATGGCGTGATAAATAAACTCAACCTTGATATTAACCGCCTCGATCCGATATCCACCAGTTTCACTTTCCGCCGTAATCTTTCTGCAGAGTTCAGCCAGATGTTTGAAGAAGCCTGGGCGCAGATAGAAGAAAATTATTATGATGAGAATTTCCATGGACTTGACTGGAAAAAAACAAAGAAGTACTATCAACAGTTCATTCCCTATTTAAACAACAGGGCTGATCTGCGGATATTACTGAATGATATGCTGGGAGAATTGAATTCATCGCACCAGGGCTTTGGCACTTTTGGAACGGATGAAGCTGTAGCGCTGAATAATTCAACAATGGAAACAGGTATTATCTTCGATGATGCTTCACCGTATACTGTAAAATATATTCTGAAGCGTTCGGCTGCAGATAAAAAAGGGATTGATATCCGCCCGGGTGATGTATTGACAAAAGTGAATGGAGAGCCTGTTGAAGCAAATAAAGACCGTAGTTTTTATTTTACCCGTCCTTCACAAGACAGGGAAATGAGACTGGAATTCAGCCGGCAGGGCCAACCCATCAGTGTAAAATTGCATCCGCAATCCAGCCTGTTCAACACGCTGTATGATGAATGGGTAGATAAGAACCAGCAGCGTGTGGATGAAAAGAGCAAGGGCCGGATCGCATATGGCTATATGAAGAATATGGGCCAGGGAGAACTGGAGCAATTCATCATCGACATGACAAAGGAGTTGAATAAAAAGGATGCACTGATCTTTGATCTCCGTTACAACACTGGTGGTAATGTGCATGATGAAGTGCTGAAATTCCTTTCACAAAGGTCTTACCTGAAATGGAAATACCGCCAGGGCGGTTTATCACCGCAATCCAATTTCGCACCATCCGACAAACCCATTATCCTGCTTACCAATGAACAATCCCTGAGTGATGCAGAAATGACTTCACAAGGATTTAAGGCATTGAAGCTGGGCAAGATCGTGGGTAATGGGACTTATCGCTGGATCATCTTCACCAGTGGTGTTAGCCTGGTCGATAACTCATCTGTTCGTATGCCCAGTTGGGGTTGCTATAGCCTGGAAGGAAAAGACCTGGAGATAAGCGGCGTGCAGCCGGACATACTTGTGATCAACTCATTCGACGATAAACTGAACGGACGTGATCCACAATTGGACAAGGCGATTGAAGAAATAATGAAGCAGATAAAATAGTATTGATTTAAGTGAGCTGCTATGAGTACAGGGCGCAACGGTTACGTTGCGCCCTTTTGTTCGTATAATGCCCATCCGAAACAAGTATTTACCACATATCCTCCAGCCGGTCCGGTAAAGAAAAACCCTTTAAGGGTGTGCAGTACAAAAAAATAAATATCTTACAAGGAGTGTCCTGAAACTGCTGCATTGCCACCAACCAATCATCCAAAATCCACTTATGAGAAACCTCTACTTTCTCGGCTTCACTGTATTATTTCTATATGCTTCCACTCAAACAGTAGCCACCCATTATGGCCATATGACGGCTCATAATGATCAGGGCAATCCTCCCCCTTCCATTCAAGCAACAGTAGATTATTGCTCCACCGGATCAGAAAGTGCAGATTATGAATATATCGGCAATGTGTTCATTACCGGTGGTGTGAATAATAATACAGACAACAGTACCTACAGCGATTTTGTTTCTACAAATGTGGCTAACGTATTCCAGGGGCAGTTTGTAAAAGTGGTGATTGAAAAAGGTGTCTCTGACTGGTATTCCACTGATGTAGCATACGTATTTGCAGACTTTAACCAGGATGGCGATTTCAATGATCCCGGTGAATTGGTTGGCAGCAAGAGTGGTAGCGCTTCACCTTACCAGATCACCTTTATGGTGCCACCTACTGCAACGCTGGGCAATACGAGATTAAGGATAAAATTCGGCAATACTGATCCGGTTGGTGATGCGATTACGGATGATCCCTGCCAGGCAATATATTCATTTGGTGAAACGGAAGACTATGGATTGCTTATCACCACTCCTCCTTCCTGTATACCGCCACATGGATTGGCTGTTTTGCCCAATTCGTCAACAGAAGAGCTGATCAGTTGGGAAGCTTCCGGCACCAATCCTTCCAGTGGCTATATATGGGAGATAAGATCGTATGGTGATGGAGGAAGCGGAGCAGGCGGCCTTGAAGCTACCGGCACTACAGCCGCAGGCGTGTTAAATGCTACTGCCACCGGACTTACAGGAGGCACCAATTATTTCTTATGGGTAAGATCAGACTGCGGCGGTGGAGATTTAAGCATATGGGAAGGGCCTTTACAATTTCTCACTACCTGCGATCCTACGACTGTTCCATTCATCCAGAATTTTGATGCAGCGATTGAACCAGATCTGCCTCCCTGCCTGATGACCCAGGACCAGAATGGAGCTACCGGTTGGAGAATGTTCTTCGGCGGAAGTCCCGGAGCTGCTTCCGACCTGGCCAGCATCCGTTATGAACCGAGTGCCGATACTCCGGCCGATGATTGGTTCTTTTTGCAGGGGCTGACACTGACAGGTGGTAAGCCCTACATACTAAGATTTAAATACAAAGCATCAGACGGGCCTGCACTTGTTGAAGACCTGGAAGTGAAATACGGTACTTCACCGAATGCAGCTGGTATGACAACAGGTGTCTTATTCAGCCAGACCGGTATTGCAAACAATATTGACTCACCATTTGAGACAGCAATGGTAAGTTTTACACCACCATCAACAGGGGTGTACTATCTGGGCTTCCATGCTCTCTCCGCTGCAGGCCAGGCCTTCCTGTATATAGATGATATAGCAGTGGAATCATGCGCTACACCTACAAACGTAAAAGCACATGGCGTTTCATCCACGTCGGTTGAGATTGATTTCACTTCTCCCGGCAGCAATTTTGTAATAGAATATGGCCCTGTCGGATTTGCACCAGGCAGTGACGGATCAGCCGGCGCAGGGACCGTGATCACCAGTGCCACTTCTCCGGTAACCATTACTGGTCTTGATGCTGGTACAGCATATGATATATATGTAAGACAAAACTGCGATGGCGGTACAGAGTTCAGCCAGAATGCGATGACGGCTATCCGTACTTTATGCGCGCCAACCACTGTTCCGTACATGATGGACTTTGAAAGCGGAACTGCTCCCGATGTTTATCCTTCCTGTACAAGCGTATGGGATGTGAATGGAAGCAGCGGGCCTGTACAAAATTCTACAGGTGGTCAATGGATAATTGGCGAAGGTGTATCGCCAGATATGTATGTTTCATCTACCAAAACCCTCCGGTATATTTATGATGCTGTCAACAATGCCCGTGGAGCAGATGATTGGTTTTTCCTGCAAGGGTTGGACCTGACCGCCGGCATATCATACCGCCTCAAATTCTTCTATAAAGGATCAAATGGCCCTGATGTGAAAGAAAAACTGGAAGTAATGTATGGCAACTCGGCACAGCCTTCTGCCATGACTAATCTCCTTTATGAGAATAATAATATCAATACTGCCGTTGCCAATCCGTGGGATTCAGTACATGTTGATTTCACACCAACGTCAACAGGCACCTATTATATAGGTTTCCATGCCAAATCAGATCCTGATCAGGCTGTTTTATATCTTGATGATGTAAGTGTGCGCAATACTCCGGTTGTAGACGTGGGTGTGTCTTCGATCAAAGAGACCTTGCCGACCTGCCCGGCAGATAATTTTGTGATGACGGCCAACGTGGTAAATTATAACCCTATACCGCTTAACCTGGCAACCTACCCGCTTACTGTTACAGCTGATATCATAGGTGCCACCACTACAACACTGACGGCAAATGTGAACACAGGTACAATTGCTCCTGGCGCTACACTGCAAGTGCCGTTGCCTGCGTTTACATTCAATGACGGTGTGCATAACATCACTTTCACCGTGAACAATCCCAACGATTCAGAAAATGGAAATGATAGCTATGTTACTTCTGTGTATGTAAACCCGGTACCGGCTGCTGCTATACTAACACCGGTTGATCCGCAAAGCTGTGCACTGGTCAGTACGCAATTTGCAGCATCATCGACTGACCCGGTTGTGACCTGGTCGCCTGCCGCAGGCCTGTTTACCGATGCCGCAGGAACGGTTCCTTATGTGCCCGGCACGAATGCTTACTCAGTATATGCCAACCCTGTATCAGCAACAACATATACTGTTACTTCTGACGCGGCCGGTTGTACCAACAGCAGCACTGTTACAGTGAGACCATTGACATTGATTGCCAACTGGCCAACAAAGGTCTGTATCAGTGATGAAATAGTAGCGCTCTCTGCTACGCCTGCCGGTGGCACCTGGAGCGGTATCGGTGTATCAGGTAATAATTTTATTCCTTCAGCTACGGCAGTAGGTTCTTATCCGTTAACCTATCGTTATACGAACTCCGGTGGTTGTACGGTTTCCACTACTATTACCGCTAAAGTGGAAGATTGCCCGGAAAGGGCAAGACCGCTGCGCGATGATGCAGTGATCCTCTACCCAAATCCAAGTAATGGGCAGTTCAGTATCCGGATCAACAGCATGTTGTACAATAACCTGATCATGCGGGTGTATACCAATTCAGGCCTGCTGGTGTATAACCGTAAGCTGACTGGCCTGGCTTATGGAAGGGTAGTGCCAATTGATCTTACTAACCTGCCAGGAGGTGCTTATATGGTATACTTCTATTATGAAGAAGGCAACAAAACATCTGATAAAGTGTTCCCTATTATCATTGGAAAAAAATAAAACGGAACAACAAATAGCTTTACGAGCATCCGCTATCGGCGGATGCTTTTTTTATGGCGTTGCATGAACTGATTGAGTAATTTTGGATATGCCAATAAATTTTGAAGAAGCCCTGAGATCTCAGCAGTTTGCACCAGTGGTACCTTTTGATCCGCGAACGGATAAATTGCTGTTGCTGGATTTTACGGAAAATAATAAAACTGTTACAGAAGATATATTGAAAGACACTACAAAGTTTTCTGTATATATAAACGACTTACTGGCTAATGCAAGTGCGCGTTATGGTATTGGTGGGTATAATGAACACCGGACAGTCTACAGTCGCAGCAAAGTGTTTGATGCTCCTGTACCCGGCGAAGAACCGCGCCGTCTGCATCTCGGAACAGATATCTGGGGCAAGCCTTATACAGCCGTTATGTCTCCGTTGGATGGCATTGTGCATAGCTTTGCCTTCAATAACCAGTTTGGTGATTATGGAGCAACTATCATTTTATCCCACCAGGTAAATGGATATACATTCTATACGCTTTACGGCCATTTAAGCCTTAATTCACTTAAGAATTTATACGAGGGGCAAAATATCCGGAAGGGACAGGTGTTTGCAGAATTTGGAATTCCTTATGAAAATGGGCATTGGCCTCCGCATCTGCATTTTCAGGTAATACTGGATATGAAGAACCGGAAAGGTGATTACCCAGGTGTTTGCAAGTATTCGGAGAAAGAGGATTGGTTAAAGAATTCGCCAGACCCTGATGTGTTGCTGCAATTGAACAGGTATGTTCGTTGACCGGATTTCCGGCCAACGAACAATGATGAGTTAGCTTGCTTTATATGCTGAAGCAAATTCTTTTGCAAAATCTTCCAGTTTCACTTTGCCCAGCTTCACCACTTGCTTCCGGTATTCTTCAAACATTTTACCTGAATCCATCGCCTGGCCCATTTCTACATAGTTCTCCGCAATAGTTTGTGGCAGACCAGCCTGCAGCATGCCTGCCAATGCCTGTTCATCGCTGAATTTGACCCATTGCAGATCAGGTTTGCCAATAGCTTTGCCCAATACAGCTGCTATTTTATCAGTGCCCACCTCATCACCGGCAATATAACGGTGTGATGTACCGGTAAAATCGAGCTTCAGTAAAGCGTCGGCGGCTACTGTTGCAATATCAGAAGGATCAACAATAGGGAATTTCCCGTCAGGAATGCTGAAGTTCCCACCAATGATACCCGCCTGTTTGATCAGCCCGATATTAGCCAGCAGGTTTTGATAGAAATAAGAAGGCCTGAGATGAAGGATATTTACACCTGGTAAACTGTTCAGTGACTGCTCTGTCTGGTAAAGACCGGATACCGGGCCGCAACCCGTTGGCATGTGAGCACCAACACTACTCAGGTTCACCACATTTTTTACACCTGCAGCTTTAAGGGCTTCGGTATAGTTCTTCCCGGTCTGTGCAATAAAGCCTTTCATATCGGCTGCACCAAAATTGGGTGGCGACATGGTGTAAACAGCATCAGCACCAGTGAAAATCTTTTTTAAAAAGGATACATCTTCCACAGAACCGATAGCGGCTTTGGCGCCTTTGCCGGTCAGGGATTGAAGATTCTTTTGTTGCCGGCCCACAACGGTAACGGAATGACCAGCATTAAGAAGATGTTGAGTGAGCGCATGGGAAATATGCCCTGCTGCTCCGGTGATTACATAATTCATAATTATAGTTTATTTTATGTTTGTATATACAAATGATAAGGGAAAAAAATTTAATCCGGTAATTTATCCGACAGTTTATTGATCGTGTTCACCATCCTGGAGCTTTCTTCTTTACCGAGGATAGTAGTATATGCTTCATTAAATTCCTGCACGCAAGCCAGGAGCTGGGGTGCAAGGCTTTTGCCTTTGGGTGTGGGATAGATATTGGTGAGTTTACCTTCTGTGGTGCGCACCAGTAGTTTTTTCTCTTCCAGTTTTTCAATCAAACGGGTAATTGTGCTGGGCGTAAGCAATAATTGCTTTACAATGGTGGAAGGCTGTATCCCCGGATCATCGATCACCAGCATCAGCAGGTATGCATGGCTGGGCGACATATCCACTTTCTTCCAGATAGAGGAGGCAAGCTTTTCTACTTTTCGGGCAAATGCATTACTCGAAAAATAAAGACATTCACGGTATCTGCTGTCGGTCGCTTTCATTCAGAAGGCAAAGATAGGTAAAATTATATTTGTATGTACAAATATTAAAAGAAATATTTTAGCCCTATCCGCCTGCTATCCCTAAATTTACACCATGGCCAACTCCAATTTGAATTCAGATAAAGGAATGCTCAGTGCGGCGGACAAGGAATTTGAAAACAATATCCGGCCTTCGCAGTTGAATGATTTTGCCGGGCAAGCCCAGGTGATCGAGAACCTGCGGATCTTTATTAAAGCAGCTAAAATAAGAGGCGAGGCATTGGACCATGTGTTATTCCATGGCCCTCCCGGCCTGGGAAAGACCACTCTTTCCAGGATCGTGGCACATGAATTGGGCGTGAATATCAAGGAAACATCAGGCCCGGTGATTGAGAAGCCAGGCGACCTGGCCGGCCTGCTCACCAATCTTGAACCGCATGATGTATTGTTTATCGATGAGATCCATCGTTTAAGCACCGTAGTGGAAGAATACCTGTACGCCGCTATGGAAGACTACCGGATAGATATTATGATCGATACCGGCCCCAATGCCCGCAGCATACAGCTTAGCCTCAATCCTTTTACGCTGATTGGTGCCACTACACGCAGCGGCCTGCTCACAGCTCCTTTATTATCGCGTTTTGCGATCAAATCAAGACTCGAATATTACAGTGCTGCTACTTTGAATAAGATCATTCAACGATCTGCCGGCATATTGGGCGTTGCCATTTCTGATGAAGCCATTACGGAAATCGGCCGCCGCAGCCGCGCCACACCAAGAATTGCCAATGGCCTGCTCAGAAGGGTAAGGGATTTTGCACAGGTACTGAATGATGGAGAGATCGATCTGGGCATTACACAGCATGCTCTTAAAGCACTGAATGTAGATGAACATGGGCTGGATGATATGGACAACCGCATCCTCAGCACCATCATCGATAAATTTAAAGGCGGCCCTGTCGGCATCTCCACTATTGCCACCGCTGTTGGTGAAGAAGCCGGTACGCTTGAAGAAGTGTATGAACCATTCCTTATCCAGGAAGGTTTTATCCAACGTACACCCCGCGGCAGGGAAGTGACCCATAAAGCCTATGAACACCTTGGGAAAAAATATAACCGGGGCGATGGTTCTAACCTGCTTTTCCCTTGACCGTGACTGCCGAAGCCTCATCGTAGGCAATCAGCGACCACCGAATCTTCATCGTAAGCGATCAGCGACCACCATGCCCCTACGCTACTGCTTCAACGCAAGCGCATCCAATAAAAAAAGAGTTAGTCAAACGCTAACTCTTTTTCTTTTATAGTCTTTGCTTCATTTAGCTTACAACAAGCCTGAACCCATTTCCATGAATGTTCACGATCTCGATCTTCGGATCATCTTTCAGATACTTCCTCAGTTTAGCAATGTACACATCCATGCTGCGGCCATTGAAATAGGTGTCGCTGCCCCAGATCTTTTTCAGCGCCTGGTCGCGTGGCAACAAGTCATTCAAATGCTCAGCCAGCATTTTCAGCAGTTCATTCTCTTTGGGAGAAAGGGTTTGTGTAACGCCCTTATGTGTTAACTGGCGCAGTTTGGGATTGAAATGATAGCTGGAAAGATCAAATTCCTTGTTTTCTGTTTCCTTATTGATCTCGTCATTCCTTTTCAGGATAGCTTTTATTTTCAGTAATAGCACTTCACTGTCAAAAGGCTTGGTGATATAATCATCAGCGCCGAGTTTATATCCCTGGATGATATCTTCTTTCATGGTTTTTGCACTCAGGAAGAAAAGGGGAATATCGGGGTCTACATCCCTGATCTCTTCAGCCAGGGTGAATCCATCCATATTTGGCATCATTACATCCAACAGGCAAAGCTCAAATTTCTCACGCTGGAAGGCAGCCAGGCCAAGACGGCCATCCCTTTCCAGGGTAACATCATAATCATTCAGTTCCAGGTAATTTTTCAATACACTTCCCAGGTTTGGATCATCTTCGCACAATAAGATTTTGGGTTTCTTTGGTTCCATTTTATGCTGGTTTTATTCTTTGAGGACAAATAAAAGTAAATCATTTGCCAAACTTCCTTGAAATTAAATATTTTTTTGTTAAAGCCTGAGAATAAGGTATGTATCGCCAGGAACGCGAAGGATACACAAGGGACGCAGTGCTGAGCTCATAGTTACTCTTTGCGCTCTTTGCATATCCTTTGCGTTCCTGGTGATACCCTTATTTTTGCCCTTTATCTTATTATTATGGCCATGCATATTACGCCGGACAACCGGCTGAAAAAACTGATCGTGATCGGCGACAGGCTGCTGATCAAACTTGCTAAATCGAATGAACAAACGCCCAGCGGACTTTACCTGCCGCCCGGCGTTCAGGAAAAGGAAAAAGTGCAACAGGGATATGTGATCAAAACCGGCCCCGGGTACGCCATTCCCATGCCCGTGGAAGAAGAACCCTGGAAAAGCGATGAAGAAAAAGTGAAGTATGTTCCTCTTCAGGCAAAAGAGGGAGACCTGGCTATATTCCTGCTCAGCGGGGCAACCGAAGTGATGTACGAAAATGAAAAATACTATATCGTGCCGCAGGCAGCTGTGCTGTTGCTCGAAAGGGAGGAGGATTTATAAACTCCCCAAATCCTTGTAACTTCCCTTTAAATTCTTTCTATGGCTGATATAAATCCGTTTCTCGATGCTGTAAAATCAGGCTACACTTTCAAAGGCGAAAGCTTTAAGATCGGTGTAGGCATGCTCAATGGTGAAGTAGTGCCTGGTGCCGATGTTTCCATTCCTTTCAGAACCCTCAACCGTCACGGACTTATTGCCGGAGCAACCGGTACAGGTAAAACCAAGACCCTCCAGGTGTTGAGCGAATGCCTCAGCGATGCAAGTGTGCCTGTGTTGCTGATGGACATAAAAGGCGACCTCAGCGGTATTGCTGCCGAAGGTTCTGCAAATGATAAAATAAAAGAGCGCTATCAGAAGCTGAACATGGAATACAAACCTTCAGCTTTCCCTGTCGATCTTTTAACGCTCAGCCAGCAGAAAGGTGTAAGGCTGCGTGCAACAGTAAGCGAATTCGGCCCTGTGCTTTTATCCAAGATCCTTGGCCTGAATGATACGCAGGGCGGATTTGTTGCCATGATATTTAAATATTGTGATGACACAAAGCTTCCCCTGCTCGATCTGAAAGATTTTACCAAAGTGCTCCAGTATGTAAGCAATGAAGGGAAAGCTGAGCTGGAAAAAACTTATGGCAAAATATCCACTACTTCCACAGGCACCATTCTCCGCAAAGTGATTGAACTGCAACAGCAGGGCGCTGATCTTTTCTTTGGAGAAAAAAGCTTTGAAGTGGATGATCTCATGCGCATCAATGATGATGGCAGAGGCATGATCTCCATTGTAAGAGTAACAGATCTGCAGGACAGGCCCAAACTGTTTTCCACCTTCATGCTGCAATTGCTGGCTGAGCTGTATGCAACCTCACCTGAAGAAGGCGATCTTGACAAGCCAAAGCTGGTATTGTTTATTGACGAAGCACATCTTATTTTCCAGGAAGCCAGTGAGGCATTATTACAACAGATCGAAACGATCATCAAACTGATCCGCTCCAAAGGAATAGGCATTTATTTCTGTACGCAAAACCCGATGGATGTGCCGGCATCAGTGCTTGCACAATTGGGATTGAAAGTGCAGCATGCCCTTCGTGCATTTACGGCAGCCGACCGCAAAGTGATCAAGCAAACAGCAGATAATTATCCTGAAACAACATTTTATAAAACAGAAGACCTGATCACGCAACTGGGTATCGGTGAAGCGTTGGTGACCATCCTGAATGAAAAAGGTATCCCTACCCCGTTAGTGCATTGCATGCTTTGCTCACCCCGCAGCCGGATGGATATCTTATCAGAAATGGAGATCGATGCAATTGTGAACAAATCAAAAATTGCAGCTAAATACAACCAGGTAATAGACAGCCAGAGTGCATATGAAATACTTACAGACAAGTTAAATGAAGCTGCTGCAAAAGCAGAAGAAGATAAAAAGCAGGCAGACCAGGAAAAAGAGGAAAAGAAAAGGCCAGCCGCAAAGGAAAAAGGCTTTTTTGATGATCCTACTGTAAGAAGTATGACCAGGACTGCAGGGAACACGATCGTACGCAGTTTGCTTGGTGCACTGGGTCTTGGCGGACGAAGCCGCAAGAAGAGTTTATTTTAGACGGATACGCCCGTCTTTTTCAATCCGTAATTTATTTTCAGCCTGGAGGAATTCGATCACCTTCCAGGCTTTTTCTTTTTTTATATCCTGTAATTGATTAAAAAGCTCTTTTACTTCCAGTGAATCATCCTGCATGATATGCCTGATGCGTTCATGAATGACAGTGAATTCTTCTTTGCTCACGGTGAGCTTTCTTTGTTTTAGGCAATTATCACAGATCCCGCAGGTCCTGATATTATTATCACCAAAATAAACTCCGATCATCCGGCTGCGACAATCTGCTTCTTCTTTTACATAGGAGATCATCGTAGCCACTCTTTTTTCAAAAATGGCTTTTCGTTGCTGGTAGGCATTGATATTGATCGTAAGCTGTTCACCTCTTACCCGGTTGCGCTGAAAATATAGCTGAGGCGAATCTTTACGGGGAGAATATTCAATAATGCCTGCCCGGTGCAATTCCTGCAATTGTTGTTTTATTTCTTCCAGGTCTTTTCGCATCAACTGTGCCAGCAATAATTCAGAAATAAAACATGGGTAGTCAAAAATACCTTCATAAGACCGCAACAATGTTTTGATCAATGGGTCCAGTGCCGGCCGGTCCTGTTCAAAGCGGTAGAGATATTCTTTTGTTACGGTAAACTGAACGGTAGAAGGAAGGAATACCTGTTCATTCAATGTCAGCCACCCTTCCTGCTCTAAAGTTTTGAGGGAGTATAAAGTGGTAAAATTATCCAGCCCGAATTTTTTACCAAAATCGGCCAGATCAAAATCGAAAGAAGAGCCTTCACCTGTGCCGGCTTCGAGCTGCAGGTAATTGGCGATAGCCAGGTATACCTGCCGGATTTTTTCCAGTTCAGGAAAACGTTGTGCAGATAGATCATTCAGTTCTTCCAGGTCTTTATCTGCATACAACAACACGGCGAAGGAGTGCTTCCCATCCCGACCCGCCCTTCCTGCTTCCTGGTAATAATTTTCCAGGCAATCAGGAATATCGGCATGGATCACTGTGCGTACATCTGGTTTGTCGATTCCCATGCCGAATGCGTTGGTGCAAACGATCACTCTTATTTCATTCTTTATCCAGGCCTCCTGTTTTTTATTTCGTTCTTCCTGTTTAAGGCCTGCATGATAATAATCACTTGAGATGCCCTGCAATTGCAATAACTCACTGATCTCTTTCGTACGTTTCCTGCTTTTGCAATAAATAATACCTGTTCCCGGTATCCTGCCAAGTATTTCGCTGATCTTATTGATCTTTGAATCCACATTGAAAACACTGTAGGAAAGATTGGGCCGCTCAAATGATTGACGGAAGACCTGCTGTTGCTGGAAATGGAGTTTATCCATGATATCCTGCTGCACTTCAGGTGTGGCAGACGCAGTAAGTGCGAGAACAGGAATATCACTTAACTCTTCCCTTAATGCAGCGATACGCAAATAAGGCGGACGGAAATCGTATCCCCATTGGGAAATACAATGTGCTTCATCAACAGCTACGAGGCTGATATGCATTCCCGGCAGGTACTCTTTGAATAAAGAAGTTTCCAGCCGTTCAGGAGAAACATACAGGAATTTGCAATTGCTTTCAGTTACCAGTTGCAAAATATTGATCACCTCTTTACGCTTCATGCCGGAGTAAATGGCAAAAGCGGTAATACCTTTTTTTCTTAAACCTTCTACCTGGTCCTTCATCAACGCGATCAAGGGAGAAATGACGAGGCATGTGCCTTCCATAGCCATGGTCGGCACCTGGTAGCAAAGGGATTTGCCGCCGCCGGTAGGCATAAGCGCGAGCGTGTCTTTTCCATCCAGTACAGATTGGATGATGTCTTCCTGCAAAGGCCGGAACTGGTTATAACCCCAGTATTGTTTTAAAATTTGAGAGAGGGTCATGAGAAGTGGAAGGTAGTTGTTTTATTTTTTTAGTATCGCAAAGGGTGCAATGTTTACACTCCCGGCGATACTACTCCACTTTCTTAATATAAAGCCTGCCTGAGTTAATAGCCAGCACCACATCGCTCAATCCCATTACCAGTGCTGCAAACCCTGGCTTCAGCAAACCCAGTGCTGCCACAGGAATAGCCACTATATTATAAGCAAAAGCCCAGAAAAGATTTTGTTTAATGGTAGTATAAGTATGTTTACCCAGACCTAATGCCATTGGCAACTTTTTCAATCCATGATTCATCAGCACCACTTGTGCGGTTTGCATGGCCATTTGCGAAGCATCGCTCATGGAAATGCCTACTGTGGCTTTGGCCAATGCAGGTGCATCATTGATGCCATCGCCTACCATCGCTGTTGGGGCAGTTGCACTTTTTGCCGCAATGATCTGAAGCTTTTGCTCTGGTGTTTGCTCTGCGATCACTTCCTCAATACCCAGTTCTTTGGCAAGCTGATCAGCTTTTGCCTGGCGATCGCCACTGAGCAGAATGGTCTTAATGCCTTTCGCATGCAGGTAGCTGACTACTGGTTTTGCTTCAGCGCGTATTTCATCTTTTAGGTCTATCCAACCAATCAACTGCTCATTTTTCAGGATGTAAATATTGTGGGTATCATCATCAGTAAGTGTTTTTGCCACCTCGAATGAAGCGGCTTTGTAGGTATTGCCTTCTTTGTCTTCAGCCTGCATACCCAGCCCTTTGATCTCTTCTATTTTTTTCCAGCGTATCTCATCTTTCATTTTCCATTCAGCACTGATGCTTTTGGCAATGGGGTGGTTGGAATATTTTTCGAGAGAGAAAACAATGCGTTTGAATTCTTCTGTTGTAATGGACTCATGGGTTAGCTTCCATTCGTTGACCATGAATTTGCCGGTTGTAAGCGTACCGGTTTTATCGAACACTACCTGTTGAATGTTTTTGAACAATTCGAGGCTGGTAGCATTGCGGAACAGGATACCATTCCGTGCGCCTCTTCCAACACCTACGGCAATGGCGGCAGGAGTGGCCAGTCCCATAGCGCAGGGGCAGGCGATCACCAGTACGGCAATGCTTCGCATGAGGGATGGAGTGAATTCACCCAGGATGATCCAATTGACAATAAGTGTAACTGCTGCAATGCCCAACACAACCGGAACAAAAATGGCGCTGATCTTATCCGCGAGCTGTTGCACCGGTGGCTTTTCGCCCTGCGCTTCTTTTACCAGGTTGATAATGCCTGCGAGTACAGTGTCTTTACCCGCAGCTATTACCTGTGCTTTCACGGTCCCGTTTTCGAGGATGCTGCCACCGATCAACTGGTCTTTACTTTTTTTATGAAGCGGTAGGCTTTCGCCGGTAATGATGGCTTCATTTACATCGGCTTCGCCCCAAAGTATTTTACAATCGGCGGGCACCTGTTCACCTGTTCTGATCAGTATAAGATCACCGGAATGCAGTTGATCGCTTTCGATCGGGAAAATATGTTCCTGGTGCTGATCATCATAGGTAAGCATATTGGCCATCACTTTCTGATTAACCGCCAGTTTCTTCAAAGCAAGCTGGGTTGATTGCAGCGAGGCTTCTTCCAGGTAATTGCCAAGGAATACCAGGGTAATGATAGTGGCAGTTGTTTCATAGAACATATAATCCTGTGCCTGCCCGATCAATGTACCATATAAGCTATATACAAAAGAAGCAGCGGCGCCCATGGCCACCAGCACATTCATGTTGGGGATGCCATTGCGTAAACTCTTCCAGGCGCTTTTACCAAAGAAAAGCATGCCCGCAATAAATACGGGGAGGGTAAGCCCCAGTTGAACCCAGGGGTTCATCAGCCAGTGAAGATGCAGGCCAGGGATCATGTGCAACCATAGAACGGCTGTAAAAGGCAGGCAGAACGAGAACCGCTGAAGATGAGAAGAAAAAAAACTGCGGGATGTTTCTTCATCATGATCATGGCCGTGTCCTTTATGGGCAGCATGGCCATTGCCGGTTACTTTATAACCGAGGTCGTGGATGCCTTTGGCCAGACCGGCAGTTGTATGATCATTATGAAGATTAAAACTTACGTCGCCGGTGGCAAAATTCACCCGTACTTCTTTCATTCCTTCCTTTTCCAGGTATTTCCGGATGGTAAGGGCGCAATTGGAGCAATCCATTCCGTCTACTTTCCATTGAATCTTTTCCATGATAAATCCTTGAGTGTATAACAAAAGCGGCTTGTGCTTGTTGCAAATTTACCATGCGATAAGTACGGAAGGAAGCAATATATTGGCAACGAGGTTGCTATTCGTTTACATTTGCGGTATGGAGCTGATTTATTCATTGGAAACCATTGCAGAAATTGCAACCCGGTTTTGGAAATTAAATGAGGGGCTCACCGTATTCGCCTTTCATGGAGAAATGGGTGCTGGCAAAACCACGCTTATTCATGCTTTATGTGAAGCAAAAGGCGTAAAGGAAGTGATGGGCAGCCCCACTTTTGCCATCATTAATGAATATGGCTTTAAAGAAGGCACCAGTGAAGCCGGAAAGATTTTTCATATCGACCTCTACCGGCTTCAGGATGAGGAGGAAGCTATCAGGGCCGGTGTTGAAGATTGCCTGTACAGCGATCATATCTCGCTGGTGGAATGGCCTGAAAGGGCACCTGGTATTTTTCCTGACAACACTGCACATATTTATATAAATGTGGTCAATTCAAGTACCCGCAAGCTCAGAATAGACAGGAATTAGTTATTTTTGAAACCGGCCTTAATGGCTTCAATCAATCGTTCATGAGCCAGCAAAAACCCCGGATAAGCACTTCCTTCAGCTACGAAACCTTAGAGGAAACGCTTGATATCAAACCGAAAGCAGAAGGGATGATGATCGGCATTCCAAAGGAAATCGCTTTCCAGGAAAACCGGATTGCGCTGACGCCTGATGCAGTGAGTGTGCTGGTGAGTAATGGTCATCAGGTAACTATCGAACACAATGCAGGCGATGCATCCCATTACCGTGATAAAGACTACAGTGAGGCTGGCGCCAAGATCGTGTATGACAGGGCAGAAGTTTTTAAATCGCCCATCCTCGTCAAAAGTGCACCCGTTATTGAAGAAGACCTTCCCCTGATACAACAAAACCAGGTGATCATTTCGCCCATACATCTTTCCGTGCTCAAAGCCGAGATACTGGAAAAAATGATGGAAAAAAAGGTTACCGCCATTTCATTTGAAAATCTGAAAGACGATAGTGATTCCTATCCGATCGTCCGCAGCATGAGCGAGATCGCTGGTAGTGCTGTAATGCTGATCGCTGCGCAATACCTGAGTTCTGCCAATCATGGCAAGGGCGTGTTGCTGGGAGGTATTTCCGGTATAGCTCCCACCAAGGTAATTATTATCGGCGCAGGCATTGTGGGCGAATATGCGGCAAGGGCTGCTTTGGCATTGGGAGCATCGGTAAAAGTGTTTGATAACAGTGTGTATCGCTTAAAAAGACTGCAGAATAATATCGGCCATCGTTTATGGACTTCGGTGATTGAGCCGCGTATGCTGGCCAAGCAATTAAAGACCTGCGAAGTGGCAGTTGGTGCTTTGGGTTCTGAAAGCGGAAGAACCCCAATGGTGGTAACAGAAGAAATGGTAAGCAATATGCGCCCCGGTTCTGTAGTGATAGATGTGAGCATTGACCGCGGCGGCTGTTTTGAAACATCAGAGATCACCAGTCATGAGCATCCTATCTTTATGAAATACGGGGTGATACATTATTGTGTGCCGAATATCCCTTCCGGTTTTTCCCGCACTGCTTCGCATGCTATCAGCAATGTGCTTATGCCGCTGTTGCTGGAAGCAGGTGAAGAAGGAGGTTTTGAAAATCTTGTATGGCACAGGGTGCATCTGCGCAGCGGGATCTATTTATTCAAAGGAGCGCTCACCAATTTTTACCTGAGCGAACGGTTCGATCTGAAATACACCGATTTGAACCTGCTGATCGCCAGTCAGCGATGAACAGAATGTTAACAATCCCTTCCCCGGTTTTTTCGTACCTTCGCGGCAATGAAAAAATGGATTGCCACATACATTTTATTCGTTAGCTGTATTATTTTCTCCATAAGTGGCACTGCAAACTGTGGCCAGCAGTTTTTTCCTTCCTGTAAAGCAAAAAATTCAGCCACTCCAAAAGCAAAAGTATTTCATTCAAAATTCTTTTTAAAAAACAAGAAGGCCCATGAAGAACGGCCGGATGAATTCTGCCGCTCTCTTACCAGTACGCATGCCCAGTGTTTTTCCCAGGTTACTCTTGTTATACCTGAGGAATATCCTGCTATGTTTCCGGACACAATTGCTCCGCGATCAGTTGCAGTGCCAGGAATGGTAGTGCACAAAGGATACCTTCTTCATTTGTTTCCCTCTCATTATTTTTGGTAAGGCAGGCTTGTATTGATGATTCTTCCGGAATAATGATGGAAGATGCAGAAAGTTTTAATCATCCCTGTAACGTATATGCGCGATACCGGGATTGGTGAGTCTGCCGAAGACTAATGCAGGCAGATATTTGTGAACGTGTAAATCAATCCGATGCTTCATTTACCTCATCTGATCACAGACCTCGGCCTTATACTTGGGGCAGCAGCAATTATTACTATTATATTCAAATGGCTCAAGCAACCGCTGGTGCTTGGCTATCTTATTGCAGGCTTTCTTGTGGGGCCGCATTTCACCGTGTTCCCCACTGTTGCCGAGGTAGAAAACATAAGTGTCTGGGCAGAGATCGGGGTTATCATCCTTTTATTCAGTCTGGGTCTTGAGTTCAGTTTTAAAAAATTATTAAAAGTCGGTACACCCGCTTCCGTTACAGCAATTGTGGAAGTAATGTTCATGCTGATGATCGGCTATGTGGCCGGCTCGCTGATGGGCTGGTCAAAAATGGACAGTATTTTCCTGGGTGGTGTGTTGAGTATTTCTTCCACAACCATTATCATCCGGGCCTTTGAAGAGCTGGGTGTGAAGGGACATAAATTTGCCGGTCTTGTATTTGGCATCCTGATCGTGGAAGACCTGGTGGCGATCGTGCTGATGGTATTATTATCAACACTTGCAGTGAGTTCACAGTTTGCCGGAACGGATATGCTGATGTCTGTGGCCAAACTCGTGTTCTTCCTGGTATTATGGTTTATCTCCGGCATATTTTTCCTGCCTACTTTCTTGCGGAAGGCAAAAAAGTTTATGAACGATGAAATGCTGCTGATCACTTCGCTGGCATTGTGTATCCTGATGGTTTGGCTGGCAACGATCGTAGGGTTTTCACCGGCATTGGGCGCATTTATCATGGGCTCTATACTGGCAGAAACAGTGTATGCGGAAAAAATAGAACATCTTATCAAACCGGTAAAAGACCTGTTCGGCTCAGTGTTCTTTGTATCAGTAGGTATGATGTTCGATCCGCAGATGCTGGCTAAATATGCATTGCCGGTGGTACTGATCATTGTGGTAACGATCATTGGTAAAGCACTCAGCACAACTGCAGGTGCACTTATCTCCGGCCAACCACTGAAATCTTCGGTGCAGGCAGGCATGAGCCTTTCACAGATCGGTGAGTTCTCCTTTATTATTGCTACACTGGGTCTGACACTAAAAGTGACAAGCGATTTTCTTTACCCAATTGCTGTGGCAGTATCCGCTATCACCACTTTTACAACCCCCTACATGATCAGGATATCTGAACCATTATATGAGTGGCTTCAAAGAAAATTACCTGCTTCATGGACGAGTGCCATACACCGTTACAGCAGCCGTTCCCAAACGATCTCCAGTTCCACAGACTGGCAGGTGTATGTAAGAAGCGGAATGGTGAATACAGTGCTGGTGTCTGTTATTACAACAGCGATCGTCATGTTATCGTCCCATTATCTTCTTCCTTATACGAGAACAAGGTTGGGAGATAATACCTGGACCACTGTTATCGGCGCAGTTTGCACACTTGCTTTTATGGCGCCATTCTTATGGTCACTGGCGGTGAAGCAGCACCGGAAAGACCTGGTGGAGAAATTCGTAAGTCAGAATAAGTACCGCACAGGTATGTTATTGCTGCAGTTATTCCGCACAGCGATCGCCATCTTCCTGATCGGGTTCCTGCTCGACAGGTTCTTTTCACCGCAGATCGCATTTATTGTAACAGTAGTGATGTTGCTGTTGCTGATCATTTTCTCCAAGCGCATACAGTTTCTTTATAGCCGCATACGCACCCGCTTTCTTGCCAATTACAATGAACGGGAAGAGCAAAAAGCAAAAAAGGATATGCTGGCTCCCTGGGATGCGCATATAGCAGAATTCGTTTTATCACCCGATATGCCGGGAGTAGGAAAAACACTGAAAGAACTTGCCTGGAGGGAAAAATACGGCCTAAATGTTGCCATCATCGAAAGGGGTAACATGATAATTAATACACCCAAACGTGATCAACGCATTTTCCCTGGCGATGCACTATTTATGATCGGTACTGATGACCAGCTGGACCAGTTCAAAGCTGATATGGAAGCCGGAAAATCACTGGTGGCAGAAAAAAAACCGATAGAAGTGGTATTGGAACATTTTAATGTGACTGATGATTCCGTGTTTGCCAACAAGAACATACGGGAAGGCGAAATCCGTGAGAAGATACATGGTATAGTAGTGGGAATCGAAAATGAGAATGGCCGGATCGTAAATCCTGACTCTTCTTACGTTATACGCCCCGGGGATACCGTTTGGGTGGTTGGGGACAAACTAAGATTATTGTCCTTGCAGAAATCCAAACAACTTGTTTAAAATTCAAACAAGGGTAAAATCTACTCATAAGTTCTTCCTTCCCGTCTTCCCGCCTTACCGGTAAAAACTTACCGGTAAGGCGGGAAGACGGGAAGGAAGGCTGAGAATTGAACTTACTTTCCTGATCTGTGATCAGCGTTAACCAATCATTTTTTGCCCGGTCTCCAACAAGACCGGGCTTTGTTTTTTGTGTTCATCCTGAATCGGTTATAAAGTAAAACAGCCTGATCTCCAACGGCTAACAAAATTATTTTTCTGTAAATTATTAATTAAACGTTTGTTTAAATTTAAACAACTGTTTAATTTGCGGCGGATTTCAACCACAGTTATTATGTCAGCATACAATGAAAAGCAGGTACAGATCATGGAGGCGGCAGAAAAGCTCTTCGCTGATAAAGGTTTCGAAGGAACTTCTGTCAGGGATATAGCTGAAGATGCTGGAGTGAACCAGGCCATGATATCCTATTATTTTGGCTCCAAGGAAAAATTGATGGAAGCCATGTTTACTTATCGCGGCACTTCGTCCTTATTGCAGTTGGAAGAAATGGTGCAGGATAAGACGTTAACTCCTATTCAAAAAGTGGAGAAGCTGATTGACCGGTATATTGAAAAGCTGTTGACCAATCAATGTTTTCACCGCGTTGTGGTAAGAGAACAGATGGTCAATAATAACGGGTTTATCTCGGATAAGCTGCAGGAAATAAAAAGGCTTAACCAGGCGCTGATCAAAGAACTGATCGCCCAGGGCCAGCGCAATGGTGATTTTAAAAAGCATGTAGATATCCCCTTGCTGATGATCACCCTCGTGGGGACTGTAAGTCACCTGATCACTACCCAGCATTTTTACCGTGAAATAAATAATCTCCAATCGCTGACAGAAGAAGAATTTCAAAAGCATATTCGGAAGAAATTAAGTCATCACCTGAAAGCAATATTTAAAGCAACATTGATGTATGAACAATAAAGTAATGCTCCTGCTGGGAGCTGTGGTCCTGATGGCCTGTACCGGGCTGCAGGCGCAGGAGAAAAAATCCCTGAGCCTGTCCGAGGCGATCGATCTCAGTATCAAGAACAGTCACCAACTGAAGAACAGCGAGGCCAAAATTGAAGAAGCAACGGCTGCATTGAAGGAAGCGGTAGATAAAAAATTACCTGACGCAAGCGTATCCGGCTCTTATTTATGGCTCAATAACCCGAACATCACCATGAAAAACAAGTCCGATAACGGTGGCGGTTCCGGCAGCTCTGAAGAAACTCCCAAAGTGAACCAGGTGATGTATGGCCTTGCCAATGTATCACTGCCCATTTACCAGGGTGGACGGATCCGGTACGGGATCGAATCTTCCCGCTTGCTGGCAGAAGCTGCCAGGCTGGACGCTGATTATGAAAAGGATGAAGTGATACAGAATACGATAGAAGCTTATATCAACTTATACAAGGCTGGTGCTGCGGTAAAACTGGTAAAAGAAAGTTTGGCTCAATCGCAACAGAGGGTAAAAGAATTTTCAGACCTGGAAAAGAACGGGCTGCTTGCAAGAAATGATCTGTTGAAAGCAGAATTGCAGGCTTCCAATAAAGAGCTTTCGCTGGTTGATGCGCAGAACAACCTGCAGCTGGCCAATGTGAACATGGACCTGCTGTTGGGCCTGCCTGATCAAATACAATTGGAACTGGATACCGAGTTGGTCAATCAACCAGCCCAATTACAGCCGCTCGACGCTTATGTGCAATCAGCGCTTACCAACCGGAAAGATGTAGCTTCTCTCGATCTGCAAAAGAAATCTGCCGAAAGCAGGGTGAAGTCTACAAAAGGGGAAATGTATCCCAGCCTAAATGTAACCGGTGGTTATGTGGCTGCCAACATTCCCAATTTTATGTCGGTGACCAATGCCGTGAACGTGGGAGTTGGTGTTTCCTACAATATTGGGTCACTCTGGAAAACAAAAGCAAAAGTGCAGCAAAGCGAAGCGAGGGTAAAGCAACTTGTAGCGAATGAAGCTTTGCTTAACGACCAGGTCCGTTTGCAGGTAAACAAAAATTACCTCGATGTTCTCAGTAATCAGAAAAAAGTGCAGGTGTACCAAAAAGCCATTGAGCAGGCAGAAGAGAACTACCGTATTACTAAGAACAAGTATGACAATAGCCTGGCCACTACTACCGACCTGCTGGATGCAGACGTAGCACAGCTCGAGGCCAAAGTGAACTATGTATATGCCAAAGCAGATGCCGTGGTGATGTACAACAATCTTTTGAAAACAGCAGGCATGCTTGATAATGCCAATAATAAATAATAAAGAAAAGAATCAATTCATTGATATGGAAACAACAGCTCATACAAAAGCTCCTAAAAAACGGAACCCGGTATTCATCATCATTCTCGCCGTACTGGTGATTGGTGGTGGCTGGTTCGGTATTTCGAAATATCAGCATAGTCTTCATCATGAAGACACAGAGGATGCGCAGATCAGTGGCGATATCAGCCCCGTGATCCCCCGTGTATCAGGTTATGTAATGGACGTAAGAGTGAGAGATAACCAACAGGTGAAAAAAGGCGATACCTTACTGGTACTGGACAACCGTGATTATACGATCAAAGTGAAGCAGGCAGAAGCTGCATTGCAGATTGCACGTACCAACCTGGGAACAGCCCAGGCCAGCACCTCAGCAGCACATGCAGGCATTGCTACTGCAAGAGCATCTGTAGGTACTATTGATGCACAGATCGAAGCAGCGAAAGTGAATTTGTGGAGAGCCAGCCAGGATTATGAGCGTTATGCCAACCTGATCAAAGATCATTCTATCACACAGCAGCAATTTGAACAGGCGTCTGCAGCCAAGCAAAGCGCCGAGCGCCAGCTGGGTGTGCTGGAAGAGCAAAAGAAACAGGCATCAGAGCAAACCAATGCAGTAGCCGTACAAAGCAAGGCAACGGCTTCACAGATCAGCGTGGCTGATGCTACCATTCATCAGCGTGAAGTGGATGTGGATGCAGCCAGGCTCGACTTATCATATACAGTTATCACTGCCCCGCAGGATGGACTGGTATCAAAAGTGAATGTGCAGCCCGGTCAGTTTGTGCAGGGCGGGCAGGCTTTGTTCAGCATTGTGCATGGCGATGCCGTATGGGTAGTTGCCAATTTTAAGGAAACACAACTGGATAAAATGAAAGTGGGTCAGAAAGTGGTGATAGAAGCAGATGCTTATCCCGGCCATAAGTTTGAAGCAAACCTTACTTCATTTTCTCCGGCCACCGGCGCCACATTTGCGCTGCTGCCTCCGGATAATGCGAGTGGCAACTTCGTGAAAGTGGTGCAACGCTTACCTGTGAAGATCGAATTCACCGATAAAAGCGATTCATTGGTGAAGAAGTTGCGTCCGGGAATGAATGTGCTGGTGGATGTGCACCTGGATTAATAAAGTTTAAGGGTTTAAAAGTTTAAGGTTCTTACAGCAGTGGATCTATTAAAAGACAGGAATAGCGTAACTACCGAAATCAATGAATTTATGCTGTCTGGAAGAACCTTAAACTTTTAAGCCATAAACATCTCTTATTTACTTAATAGCATCTTTGTATGCAACAGGAATCATTAATTGAATATGGATCGAAGCGGGTAATCATTACGCTCACTGCCATCGTGTGTGCCTTGCTGGAGATAGTGGACACCACTATCGTGAATGTGGCGTTGAATGATATGAAAGGAAACCTGGGCGCTACTACCAGTGAAGTGGGGTGGGTGGTAACAGCTTATGCCATTGGTAATGTGATCATCATTCCGCTGACGAGCTGGCTCTCCATGCAATTTGGCCGGAGAAACTATTTTGCGGCCTCCATTATATTATTTACCATCTGTTCTTTTCTCTGTGGAAATGCTACCACCATCAATGAACTGATCATCTTCCGTTTCTTACAGGGCGTAGGCGGAGGTGCATTACTGGTAACTTCACAAACGATCATCACAGAAAGCTATCCCCCTGAGAAGAGGAGTATGGCACAGGCGATCTATGGTATGGGTGTGATCGTCGGCCCTACTTTAGGCCCACCCCTTGGTGGTTATATCGTTGACAATTTTACCTGGCCGTATATTTTTTATATCAATATTCCTTTAGGCGTGATCGCTGCACTGCTAACCCTGCAGTTTGTAAGAAGTCCTAAATACGGAACAAAAAGCTCTATAAGAGATATTGACTGGCTGGGTATTGGCTTGCTGGCAGTATTTGTAGGATCACTGCAATATGTGCTGGAAAAAGGGCAGGATGATGATTGGTTCAACAGCAGTACTATTGTCGTATTTATCATACTCGCGATCTTAGGCGGCTTTTTCTTTATCTGGCGGGAGTGGACGGCTAAAAATCCTGTAGTGCAGCTACGGGTTTTAAAGAACAGCAATCTGCGCGTCGGGACTGTGCTCTCCTTTATCATGGGATTTGGTTTATATGGATCAACCTTTATCATTCCTTTATATACACAGGCCACACTGGGGTGGACGGCTACGCAGGCTGGTATGCTGATGGTGCCCGCAGCATTGATGACAGCTTTTATGATGCCTGTGATAGCGCAGCTTCTGCAAAGAGGCATACCACAGCAATTCCTGGTAGCAACAGGTATGCTGATATTCTTTTTCTTTTGTTACTGGGGTTATAAGATCATTACGCCTGATACAAGTAAAGACGATTTCTTCTGGATGCTGATGATGAGGGGTATCGGTATGGGCCTTTTATTTATCCCGATCACTTCTTTGGCACTCAGCAAGCTAAAAGGTAAACAGATTGGAGAAGGTGCTGCGTTCACCGGCATGATGCGCCAGTTGGGAGGTTCGTTTGGCATTGCTGCTATCACTACGTTTATGGCGAGGAAGACCATGCAACATCGCAGCGACCTGGTAACAAATCTGGACATAACTGACCCAATGGTGCAGAATCGTGTGAATGCGATGCAGCATAGTTTTATGGCAAAGGGGATACCATCCAATATCGCTTTGCAGGATGCCTACAAGGCCCTTGATGGCGCGGTCACCAAACAAGCGATGGTTTTATCATATATGGACGTGTTTCTTTATATAGGTGTGATGTTCCTGATCTGTATTCCTTTCGTGATGCTGGTAAAAGGTAACATGAAGAAGAAAGGCGAAAAGTTGGATCTGAGTAATGCTCACTAACAAGCATTAATAACGCGAATATCAGCGCCATCCGCACATTCGCGTCATTAGCTCACATTCGCGTCATTAGCTCACATTCGCGTCATTCGCGTTAGTAAGGCTTTCATGATGGGCAGGATTACGAAACTATTGGGAACAATGGTTGATCGGCAAAATCTGTGATCCTGCCCATCGGGAAGTTTTTTATTTGTAGTCTGAAATAGAAAGTATCTTCTTGCAGAACCCATACTCCGTTTTATCATTGCTGCAAACGACCACCAATCTGTCTGTACAATATTTTTCAATCAGTTCATTGTACAGGTCAATGCCTTTAACATCAAGATTGGTGCAGGGCTCATCCAATAATACAATAGACGTATCAGAGAAGATACATTGCGCCAGCTTTACGCGCTGTTTCATACCGGAAGAATAATAACGGATCTGTTTATGCGCAGCATCTTTTAATCCTACCATCTCAATGGCAAAAGCAGTGGTGATGCCAGGTAAAAAACTTTTAAAGCTTTGGTGAAAATCGAGGAACTCCGTTGCCGTCATTTCTTCCACTACTTCGAGATAAGGCGCACAGATGGAAACATGGCGGTAAACCTGTTCTGCTGCAATGGATGTATTGTCTTTTGACCATACACACTGCCCCTCATTGAAGTGCATGGAGCCACTTAATACCTGTAGTAATGTGGATTTGCCCGAGCCATTAGCACCGGTGATAGCATACGACTGCCCCTGTATGAATTGGTAAGTGAAATGGCGGAATATCCATTCCCTGTTGAAGCGTTTGCCGGCATCAGATAGGGAGATCATCATCGCCATTGCCTTTGGTGTAACGTTTGATGATACCTCTTCCGCTTTCACGGATAAAGGTCAGTATCTCATCCCGTTCATCCGTAGCAGGCATTTCTTCTTCAATATATTCAACTGCCTGGCTGGTATTCATTCCCTTGTTGTATAATACACGATAAATGTCCAGGATCTGGTTGATCCTGTCTACACTGAAGCCACGGCGTTTGAGGCCGATGGAGTTTACCCCTGCATAGCTCAGGGGAGTGCGGCCTGCTTTTATATAAGGAGGAACGTCTTTGCCAACCAATGAACCGCCACCCACAAAAGCATGGGCGCCGATCTTTACAAACTGGTGCACGGCACACATGCCGGCCAGGATGGCCCAGTCGCCGATCACTACGTGACCTGCCACCTGGGTATTATTACTCATAATGCAATTGTCACCTACGATACAATCGTGGGCCAGGTGGCAATAAGCCTGTATCAGGCAGTTTTTGCCGATAACAGTCTTATCCCGGTCTTTGGTACCCCGGTTAACGGTCACAAATTCCCGGATGGTAGTGCCGTCGCCAATAAATACCTGGGAGTATTCACCCTGGAATTTCAGGTCCTGCGGAATAGCGGCTATCACAGCGCCCGGGAAGATCCGGCAATTCTTGCCGATCCGGGCTCCCTCCATAATAGTCACATTGGAGCCGATCCAGGTGCCATCACCTATTTCAACGTCCTGGTGTATAACCGTGAAGGGGTCAATCTTCACATTCGTCGCCAATTTTGCATTAGGATGAATGTATGTATGCGGATGAATCATGAGTCGTATTACAAAAAAGTCACGTTTGTTAGTGAACGTGACGGGCAAAGTTAGCTTTTACAACCCAAAATGGAAGTTTTTTGTGTAAATTTGCAAACTGTTTAATCTTTTGGCGTGTTTAGTCTATGGACTAAAACCCCACACAATGCACCAACCCCCGGACATATGGACACTGGCCTATAAGCAGGCGCCCATGCAGGAGCAGCTATTCCTGTTGCACGAAAAGGAGCAGCAGGTACCCGGGACAGTGCAATATGCCATTAAGCGCTATAAGCGTAATGCCCAATGGAATATGGAAGATACCGGCATGATGGTGTACCATTATGAAAAGGACAAAGGCCGGGAAAGTTACCTTGAGCTGAAATTCTGCATCAGCGGGAATGTTTACTGCCGCCAGAAAGAAACAGAATGTGATAAGTGCCGCCTGAATACTTCCAAAGACTGCCTTTTCAAAGAGGAAAGTGTAGACCTGTTGAGTTTTAAATTCACTCCCGCACAATTATCCCAGTTTGTAAAGCCCCGTCTCAGCGGAGATACCGTGATCAGTGACGAAGTGATGGCTTTTAAACGACTTTCTTCCTTTACCAGGATCCTACCGCTTTGTGGCAAGTCAAGAATGGTGCTGGAAGCAATGCTGAATAATACCTACACAGGGTCCCTCGAAAATATCTTTATCAATGCCCAGATCCAGATGTTGCTGCTGCATAGCCTGGATTGCATGATCGGTGAAAAAGAGATTGACACTATCAGTTGCAAGTTCCTGGCCAATGAAGCTGACCGTGACAAGATCATGAAAGCAAGGGAAGTGCTGATCCAGCATATCGGCGAGCCGATCACTATCAAGGAACTGAGCCGGAAAGTAGCCATGAATGAGTGCTACCTGAAAAAAGGGTTCAAGGAAATGTTTGGCACCACCATCTTTGATTTTTACCAAAGCCAGAGAATGGAGCATGCAAAATATCTTTTGTATGAAAAAGGACTGAGCGTAACAGAAGTGTCCTTGCTACTGGGTTACTCTTCCATTTCACATTTCTCCACTGCTTTCAAAAAGCATACAGGATTAAAGCCTTGTGAGCTTTTATTGAGATAATCCCTCCTTTTATTTATGGTTCCTCGTTGATTGCGGCGCTATAGTCCATTCAAATAAAATGCCTTTTTCGTTTCCATTTTTTATTTACTTTCAGTGCTTCTATTCACCCGGCGGATCAGCAGCATTTTATCCCGCCGTTTAAAAACAACTCAATCAAATGACGAAAACAAGGCTCGCATGGGCAATGGGAGCATTGCTGGTTACAGGCGTATTAAATGCGCAGCAACCAGCGGCCACCCCAACGCAATCAAAGTATGATCCCCATGCTTTATTCTCCCCGCTCTTTTACACGCAGAGTGGTAATGAATACCGCGCTGCCACCGGTGAACCCGGCCCTGCTTACTGGCAAAACAAAGTGGATTACCAGATCAATGCAAAATTGGATGACACAAAGAACGAAGTAAGCGGAACTGTAACCATTTCTTATAAAAATAACAGCCCGAACAAACTACCTTATCTCTGGCTGCAACTGGATGAGAATTTATTTACCAAAGAATCCCGTGGCCAGGCTAAGATGCCGGCAACCGGCCGCAGCCGCTATGGTGATGCCAAAAGCACTTTTGAAGGCGGTTATAAGATCAAGTCAGTGCAATTGCTGAATGGCACTGCTGCCAGCAATGCAGATTATATTATTAATGATACCCGCATGCAGGTGAGGCTTGCCAATGCTTTGGCAGCTAAAGGCGGGGCATTGAAACTGAAAATTGAGTATTCTTATACTGTTCCCCAGTATGGATCTGACCGCACGGGTATCCAGCCTACGAAGAATGGCGATATCTATGCCATTGCACAATGGTATCCCCGCCTCTGCGTATATGATGATGTTCGCGGATGGAATACTGACCCTTATCTCGGTGCCAGTGAATTTTACCTGGAATACGGTGATTTTGAAGTTAACATTACAGCGCCTGCCAGCCATATCGTAGTTGCTTCCGGAGAATTGCTGAACCCCCAGGAAGTATTTACTGCAAAACAATTGCAGCGATACAACCAGGCAAAGCAAAGTGATGCTACAGTGGTTATTCGCGACAGCACAGAAATAACTGATCCTGCATCAAGGCCTTCCAAATCATCACTGACCTGGAAATACAAGATCATCAATGCACGTGATTTCGCCTGGTCATCATCCAAATCATTTATACTGGATGCAGCGAGAATGAACCTGCCTGGTGGAAAGAAAGGGCTGGCTATTTCTGCTTATCCGATCGAGTCCAACGGTCAAAATGCCTGGAGCCGCGCTACAGAATATACCAAAGGTTCTATTGAGAACTATTCCAAACGCTGGTTCCCTTTTCCCTATCCCTGTGCCGTGAATGTGGCTACAAATATTGGCGGGATGGAATACCCGGGTATTGTATTCTGCAGCTATCGTGCGCGCACAGCAGGGCTGTGGGGCGTAACTGATCACGAGTTTGGCCACACCTGGTTTCCGATGATCGTGGGCAGCAATGAAAGAAGATATGGCTGGATGGATGAAGGTTTCAATACATTCATCAATGGCATTGCTGATGATGATTTCAATAAAGGTGAATATGCACAACCAAAAAGAAGTGCACATGGCAGCCGTTTGTTTTCCAGCACAATTGAATCAGTTCTGAACACGCCAGATGGCATGACTGAAAGAAATATCGGCAGCCTGCTCTACAGCAAACCCGGTTTTGCATTGGGATTGCTGCGTGATGAAGTGCTGGGACAGGACCGGTTTGATTATGCTTTCCGCAAGTATATCCGCGACTGGTCCTACAAACATCCTACTCCCTGGGATTTCTTCCGCAGCATAGAGAATTCTGCAGGTGAGGACCTGGCCTGGTTCTGGAAAGCTGTGTTTATTGAAACCTATCAGCTGGATCAGGCAATCAGCAAAGTGGAATATATTGATGGTGATCCCAAGAAAGGTGCTTTGGTGACAATAGATAACCTGGAGCAAATGGCGATGCCGGTTACAGTAGAGTACACAACAGCAAGCGGAAAAACAGGACGTAAGAAACTGCCGGTGGAAATATGGCAGAATAATGCAACCTGGAAGTTTGCTTTGCCAACGGATGAGGAAGTGACAAAAGTGGTGATAGATCCGGATAAAGTGTTGCCGGATGCAAATGGAGCGAATAATACATGGACAAAGCCTTAAGGGTTTTGTTTGAAGATAGAGGAATCCCATTCTGTGTAAGCAGGATGGGATTTTTTTTCGATGAAAAAACATTTTGTGGCGATGTTTCTCCCTTTGGTGCTCTTTGCAGGCAGTATAGATTGCATAAAATATAACTTTATATGTATGCATCTGGAGTTTTTAATAACAGAACCGTTTGATAACGATATGAAATCTCTTTTGCCGGTTCTACAAAAGCGGATAAAAAAAACGATCAATTCTATATCCGGCTCTTTGTTGAATGGAAAAGATAAGTTCACGGGAAGGGCTTCAATGCCTCACTCGTTCAATTTGAAAGATGGGCTTACCAGTTCGTTATATCTTGTTGAAGTAGGGGAAGGGAAAAAGATGATAGTGGCGGTGGATGATGATCCAATTTTTGATAAACTATCGTTGACATTATTTCGACTGGTTGATAATGAAAAAGGAGATAGCGTTTATAAAGAAATTGGGCAGCGATTGTATAAAAATCAGGGATTATTGAAATAATATATGGCAGAGATAAAACCATTGCTGGACGAGTATGGAATTATTCATGAGGCAAATAAGATACTTCCGGATAACCGGCTGAGAATACAACTATTGGAGTCTTTGGCTGAACTGGAAGATAACAGTGCTCATAGATTGGGTCAATTTCCGCAGACCAGATTACATAAGGTCGCCGGTATTAAACAAAAGGTGTATAGAGCTGATATTGACAAAATCTCTGGCTGGCGTATCCATCTTCAGTATGCTGAAGGACAAGTCCATTTAAAGGATATTATAGATGGTCAGCAGCATGATGATGTGATTAGAATGATACAGGCGAAAAAAGGCCGGTATAACTAAAACAAAAAGAGCACGCCACTTTCGCAACATGCTCTATACAATAGTCCAGATTAAGCTTGTTTATTAAGAACCGCAACTGATACAACCATCCTGCATTGTGCAAACTGCTCCTTCCACAAAAGTCGGTTCAATATTAGCCGCTGCTGCTGCTATCGCCGCATCGCCTGCTTTTCCTTCATTACTGATCTGGTTGGTTTTGTCGATCAGTGGCTCTACGGATTTGCCACCTTGTTTTTCCACGGTAAACTGTACAGCCTGTGAAGCTGCTTTGGTACGCAGGTAGTACATACCTGTTTTCAATCCTTTCTTCCAGCCATAGAAGTGCATGGAAGTCAGTTTGCCGGCAGTTGGGGCATCTACGAAAAGGTTGAGGGATTGTGACTGGCAGATATAAGCACCGCGGTCGGCAGCCATATCAATGATCGCACGTTGTTTGATCTCCCAAACGGTTTTATAGATCGCTTTGATCTCATCAGGGATCGCATTGATCTTCTGGATGGAACCATTGTGACTCATGATATGGTTCTTCATGTCGTCTGTCCACAGGTTCAGGTCAACCAGGTCCTTGAGCAGGTGTTTGTTCACTACCACAAACTCTCCGCTCAGTACACGGCGTACATAGATGTTGGAAGTGTATGGTTCAAAACATTCGTTGTTGCCCAGGATCTGTGAAGTGGAGGCTGTAGGCATTGGTGCCACCAGCAGGGAATTGCGGACGCCATGCTTCAGCACTTCTGCTTTCAGTGTGTACCAATCCCAGCGGAGGGTTGGTTCAACATTCCACATATCAAACTGGAAGATACCTTTTGATACAGGGGAGCCGGCAAAAGTTTCGTAAGCGCCGTTCACTTTGGCCAGGTCTTTACTGGCGGTCATTGCTGCAAAATAGATCGTTTCAAAGATCTCTTTATTCAGTCGTTTTGCTTCATCGCTTTCGAATGGCAGGCGCATCAGGATGAACACATCGGCCAGGCCCTGCACACCCAAACCGATTGGGCGGTGGCGCAGGTTGGAAGTGCGTGCTTCTTCTACAGGGTAGTAATTGCCATCGATGATCTTATTGAGGTTTTTGGTAACCTCATAAGTTACTTCGTATAATTTATCGTGGTCAAATTTGCCATTGATCACATAGCGGGGAAGGGCCAGTGAAGCCAGGTTGCAAACCGCTACTTCATCAGGTGAAGTGTATTCCATGATCTCGGTGCAGAGATTGGAACTTTTGATTGTTCCCAGGTTTTGCTGGTTGCTCTTGCGGTTGGCCGCATCTTTATATAATAAATAAGGCGTTCCTGTTTCGATCTGTGCATCGAGGATGGCAAACCAAAGTTCCTGTGCTTTAACGGTTTTACGTGCACGGCCTTCTTTTTCGTATTGTGCATACAATTTTTCAAACTCTTCGCCCCAGCAATCCTGCAGACCGGGTGCTTCATTGGGGCAAAACAGGCTCCAGGAGCCATCTTCTTCCACGCGTTTCATGAACAGGTCGGGGATCCACAGTGCATAGAAGAGGTCACGAGCGCGCAATTCTTCTTTACCGTGGTTCTTGCGGAGGTCGAGGAATTCAAATACATCAGCGTGCCAGGGCTCGAGGTATACAGCGAATGCACCTTTGCGTTTGCCACCACCCTGGTCTACATAGCGGGCAGTGTCATTATATACACGCAGCATAGGAATGATACCATTGCTGGTACCATTGGTGCCTCCGATATAGCTGCCGGTAGCACGGATGCTGCTGATAGCCAAACCAATTCCACCGGCGCTTTGGGATATTTTGGCTGTTTGTTTCAGTGTGTCATAGATCCCATCGATGCTGTCTTCCTTCATGGTGAGCAGGAAGCAGGATGACATCTGTGGTTTGGGTGTGCCTGCATTGAAAAGCGTAGGAGTGGCGTGTGTGAACCAACGTTCGCTCATCAGGTTGTAGGTTTTGATGGCGCTGTCGATATCTTCTTTATGGATGCCGATAGCTACGCGCATGAACATATGCTGAGGGCGTTCCGCCACTTTACCGTTCAGCTTAAGCAGGTAAGATTTTTCGAGTGTTTTGAATCCGAAATAATCGAATCCATAATCACGGTCATAAATAATGGTGGAATCAAGCAGCTCTGCATTGTCGTGGATGATCTGCCAAACATCGTCGGACAGCAATGGAGCGTATTTGCCTGATTTTTCATCCACGCATTCGTAAAGCATTTTCATGGTCTTTGAAAAGCTCTTGGTCGTGTTCTTATGCAGGTTGCTTACTGCGATGCGGCTGGCAAGCAATGCATAGTCGGGGTGCTTCACTGTGAGGGAAGCGGCTGTTTCTGCAGCGAGGTTGTCGAGCTCGGTGGTGGTCACACCGTCATACAGGCCTTCAATCACTTTTTTTGCTACATCAATTGAATTCACAAACCTTCTGTCGAGGCCATAGCTCAATTTTTCAATACGGGCTGTAATCTTGTCGAATTTGACGCTCTCTTTTTTCCCGTCTCTTTTGATCACTTGCATAGCAGATATATTTTAATAGGTTAGTAGTTTCTTCCTGGTCAATGGTTCAATAGGGCTATTAAGTAAGAACTTAAATAACCACAGTTCCTTCTTTTGGTTTACAAAGCATGAAAGAAAAAGATGAACATGTATTGTTCATGTACATGGCAGCATTCTTCCTTCACAACAAATAGTAGTGGATATTGGATGTCCGTTGGACGATCGCAATAGATGGTTTTGTCAGCTATGCGAGAGATTGGTTTTTCGTCGTTCCTAATTCCGGCAGGTTTTGCAGAAAGCAGTTATTTGTCTGTGTGGGCCTGCCGGAACTGTCTTTATATTGTTGGTCTCTTTAAAAGTCTTCGTCAGTTGAAAATGCCTGATCTTCCTTATTCGCCAGCACGCCGGCTTTCTGGTAGTCGCCCACTCTCTTTTCAAAGAAATTCGTTTTTCCTTCGAGGGAGATCATTTCCATGAAATCAAATGGATTGGTGGCATTGAACATTTTTGGATAGCCGAGCTCAGTCAGCCAGCGATCGGCTACAAATTCGATGTACTGCTGCATCAGCTTTGCATTCATACCGATCAGGGCAACAGGCAATGCATCGGTAATAAATTCTTTTTCTATCGTCACGGCGTCACCGATGATCTGGAACACTTGCTCCTGGCTCATCTTATTTTTCAGCATGCTGTAAAGCAGGCAGGCAAATTCACAATGGAGGCCTTCATCGCGGCTGATCAGTTCATTGCTGAAAGTGAGCCCGGGCATCAATCCTCTTTTCTTCAGCCAGAAAATGGAGCAGAAGCTGCCGCTGAAGAAAATACCTTCCACGGCGGCAAAAGCCACCAGCCTTTCTGCGAAAGTTCCGTTCTCGATCCAGCGCAGCGCCCATTCGGCTTTTTTCTTTACTGCAGGCACGGTATCGATGGCATGGAACAGGCGGTCTTTTTCTTTGGGGTCCTTGATATAGGTATCGATCAGCAGGGCATAGGTTTCAGAGTGAATATTCTCCATCATGATCTGGAAGCCATAAAAGCAACGGGCTTCGGGCAATTGCACTTCACTCATAAAGTTAACCGCCAGGTTCTCGTTCACGATCCCATCACTGGCGGCAAAAAAGGCAAGAACATGGGAAATAAAATGCCTTTCCCCGTCATTCAGCGAAGTCCAGTCTTTCATATCTGAACCCAGGTCTATTTCTTCAGCCGTCCAGAAGCTGGCTTCATGTTTCTTATATTGTTCCCATATTTTGGGATAATTGATAGGAAGAATCACAAACCGATCCTTATTCTCTTTTAACAGCACTTCGTCTTCTTTCTGCATAGCATTACAGTTGAACAATGATAAAATGCGGCACGACAAGAGACGAAAAATCCACACCCTGGGAGGGTAATGTTAGTTGATCGGTCTTTTGCCGGTACCTTAGATCCGGGAAGGTCCCCAACAATTAATTCATTATGGCAGGTGTCCTGGCTTTCCACCTTTGTTCTGGCGGATTACAGTTGCCCGTCAGCCCGTGATTTTCACACGATTCCCCTATTAAGCACGCAGCCTTGGCTGCCTGCACCGGTTGAATTACTTGCAAGAACTAAAACGAATGTAGCTGTAAAATGAGGAAATACCCGTTCATACTTTCTAACAATTGTGGATAGTTTTTTTTGTCTCAAAGGGCCGGAGGTCAGGAGTGAAAAGATTATATTTTGATGGGGTCGGCATACAAAATCTGTGGGAAAAACAAGGGGGAAACCGTATCGTTTTTCCCACAGAAAAAAGGGGGTTCGGTGAACAAAAAACCGGGTGTCCCACAAAGCCACAAAGAGCACAAAGGATTTAATTTAGCACTCTAAATAGCTCATATTGAGTTTCTTTGTGCTCTTTGTGGCTTTGTGGGGGACACTTTAAACTATTTTCGAGTAGATATTCCAAACTACACCCTCGTGAGCAAATTCTCTTAATTTAAAAGCCACTACTTTTATAACCACCCATTCTCCTCCAACACAGCTAAACTGTCAGCCCAATGTCAGATTTCCCATTGCGTAAACGGTGTTTGCGGATATCGTAAGCCTGTTCGTTTTTCTTCCCGCACTTTTACCAAAAGAAACAGTATGTGTCATTATCAAACCCTATATCATGATGATACCACTGGCTATGTGGTGAGATGCCCGGAATGTGAGAAGATACAGGTAGGTTATGGCAACCTGATGGTCACTTTTGGCAGAGGAGATTTCGATGATTTCCGCTGGTGGCTAAAGAAAATAAAGAATGATCAGGACCTTTCACAAAGCCGTACGCTGCGTTGCATCGTTATCCCAACGCCTTGTGAAGGAATGAAACTATTGTTGAGTTTGCGTGAACTGACGGATTTCGATAATATGCTGGAAACAGCAGATACAGAATTGAAGTCGCTGGAACTGATCCGTTTGTTCGAAGATCATTAGTATATCATAAATGTGGATCATAAAGGTGTGGTCTTAGTCTTAAGACGGCACTAAAAACAGTTGGGCTTTATAAGCCGGGAGTTTGAGCTTGGTATAAGCTGAAGCAATGATGATGTTGAGAGCAACAAGCTTTTTCTTTCCTGATTGCCCAATAAGAACTGCCCCGGAAGTCTCTTGGAATTGTATAGGCTTTAAACTTTAGATAGTTGATCCAATTCCTCTTTTATTATTTTTGCGGAAATTTTTTTTAATGAGTCCCGATCTTTTTAATGAGCTGGCCCGTCGCCGCCGTTCCGTATTCCCCGATCAGTTTGATACTTCCCGGAAAGTAGATGATGCAATAATTACTGAAATACTGACCAATGCCACATGGGCTCCCAATCATGGTAGAACAGAGCCCTGGCAGTTCACGGTTTTCAGCGGGAATGGGCTTCAGCAACTGGCCGATTTTCAAAGTGAGTTATATAAAAATGAAGCAGGTGATAATTTCAAAGAGATCACTTACAATAAACTGAAACAACAACCGCTGCGTGCTTCACATATTATTGCGATCGGTATGAAACGGACCACCAGCAAACCCATTCCTGAAATTGAAGACATAGAAGCAGTGGCCTGCGCCGTGCAGAACATTTATTTATCTGTTACGGCTTATGGCCTGGGTGGGTACTGGACCACAGGAGGCATCACTTATAAAGCATCTGCCAAATCATTCTTTGGTCTGGATGAACAGGACAAATTGCTGGGCTTTTTCTATATCGGGCAGGTAGCGATCCCCTCCACATCAGCTACAAGGTTGCCAATGGAAGAAAAGGTGAAATGGGTTAAGTGATAGCCGTATTTTTGGTTATGAGGAAATTAATCGCGATTGCTGCAATCAGTTTTTTTGTAGTGGCTTGCTCAGTATCCATGAGCAGGCTTCAGCCGAAAGGGATCAATATACCAGCCGGCACTTACGAAGACACGCTTCGCTTTTTATATTCACTGCCATCAGACCAGTGGCCTGCTCCTTTCATTGATTCAACCATTGCATGGAAAGAACTGGGTATTATTCCCGAAAGCCCTTTAAAGCCATACATGGATTCTTTGAAGCATCTTATTCAATTGGGTAAGATCCTGTTCTTTGACCGGAGGCTGAGTGGCAGCAACCAGATCTCCTGTGCCAGTTGCCATATCCCTGATCTTTCCTGGACGGATGGCCGCAGTAAATCATTAGGGCATGATCATCAAATGAATAAAAGGAATTCACCCACCCTGTTGAATGTATGGTATTACAAACAACTATTCTGGGACGGAAGAAGCAGAAGCCTGGAAGACCAGGCATTCGGCCCTATCAACAGTGAAACAGAAATGCATAGTGATATGGCAGAAGTGATGATGAAGCTGCGTCGTATTCCTGGCTATAAGCTATTGTTCGATTCTGCCTACGGCCGCCCGGAAATATCACCAGAAACCGTGACAGGTGCGCTGGCAGCATTTCAACGGACCCTTGTGAGCCGTAAAAGCGATTTTGATGATTTTCTTTCCGGTGAAAAGAATGCAATGAGCGATGCAGCATTGCGTGGGTTGCACCTGTTCCGTACCAAAGCAGGTTGCATGAATTGCCATAACGGCCCTTTGTTTACCGATAATGATTTTCATAATATAGGCCTTACCTATTATCAGCAGGAGCATGAAGATCTTGGCCGCTATGCCGTTACTCACCGTGCAGAAGATGTGGGTCGTTTCAAAACACCTTCACTCAGGGATGTGATACGCACCAGGCCCTGGATGCATAACGGGCTTTTTGATAATATCAATGAACTGATGAACATGTATAATGCGGGTATGCCGTTACCAGGGTCGGGAGCAGTTGGAGATACGCTGTCTCCCAAAAAGGACAGGCTGATCCGCCGGCTTGGCCTGGCAAAACAGGAGAGAGACGATATCATCGCTTTTTTAAATGCTATCACTGCAGAGCCGTTGCGTATGAGGATGCCGGAGATGCCGGAATGAGGTATTCTCCGCTTTACCAACAGGTTAGTTAAAATACCGCAGCTTTTTACCGTTTTATGGCTAAATAACTGACATATTAATTATTTTTGCACCCACTATTTATTAAACCTGTAATCATGAAAAAATTATTTTCTCTCTTTGCACTTGCCCTGTCCGCTTCTGCAGTAATGGCCCAACCTCCAGCCGGTGACGCAAAACCTGGTGAATGGTATGGTGAAAGAACAACTGCCGACGGAGCGATCAATATAGCTGAAATACCTGCCAAACTCGAGAAGAAAGAATCCTTCGATACAAAGATCAAAGCCAAAGTTTTGGAAGTATGTTCCAAAAAAGGATGCTGGATCAAACTGGCGGTAAATGATACCACCACTGCTTTTGTAAAAATGAAGGATTATGCATTCTTCTTACCTGAAGCTATTAAAGGAAAAACGATCGTACTGGATGGTCAGGCTCAGATGAAAACGACATCTGTAGATGAGTTGAAACACTATGCTGAAGATGCAAAGAAATCGAAAGAAGAAATTGCTGCGATCACTCAACCACAAAAAGAGATCCGCTTTACTGCAAAAGGTATTGTTGTTGTAGAATAAACATCGTTGAAATAATTATTGCTATGCCCGCACATGCGGGCATTTTTTTTGGCCTTCCCTCCCTTTGTCAATCCACTGTCACTTTCCCCATTGCGTAAATCCTTTTTCCCGATACAGCGCTATTCCCCCTGCGCATGAAAATACTTTTGTGTCCGTGCACAACGACTGCTGCCAGTCAACATTTTAAAAACAGCCTCCATTTATAGGGCCATTCCCGGTTTTCTTTTGTTTAAGCAGTTGACAAAAGTTTTCGGGGATGTGCCCGCCAAATTTCAAAAGCAACTAAAAAATAACGGATTTATGAAGAAGATCATACTACTGGTAGTAATGACAGCTCTTTCCTGTGCAGGTATGGCTCAAACGGCAACTGGCGGGGTCCAGGGAAAAGTAACTACTGCAGATGGCAAAGCAGCCGCTGATGTGACCATATTATTAAAGAATACCAATAAAGGAACAACAACTGACGACAATGGTCATTTTGAATTCAGAAAGCTGAACGCAGGGAATTATGAAATTGAAATATCACTGATAGGATATGAGACGCTTATACAAAGTGTTACCGTATCGGCTGATCATACAGAAAGGATCGCTCTTCAGCTAAAGCTTTCCGATAAGGAGCTGGAAGAAGTAGTGATCAAAGGTGGGCAAAGGAATTATAAAGTAAGCCGCCCTTCATCCACGCTTCGCCTGCAAACTCCCCTGCTGGAAGTGCCTCAGAACATCCAGGTGATCACCAGCAAAGTGATCGCTGACCAGCAGATATTCGATATGCTCGAAGGCGTAACGCGCAATGTAAGTGGTGTAACACGCAGTGAGCACTGGGACAATTATGCCAATATCACAATGCGTGGCCAACAAATCGGTTCTTTCCGGAATGGTATGAACGTGCAAATGCCCTGGGGCCCGATCACAGAAGACATGAGTATGGTTGACCGCATTGAATTTGTAAAAGGACCCGCAGGCTTTATGCTGGCAAATGGAGAGCCTACTGGCTTTTATAATGTGGTGACAAAGAAACCTACAGGTATCACCAAAGGCGAAGCCACCTTTACAATGGGCAGCTATGATACCTACCGTTCCACACTCGACCTGGATGGCAAACTCAGTGAAGACGGCAAATTATTATACCGGCTGAACCTGATGGGGCAACTGAAAGGCTCCCACAGGGATTTTGATTATAACAACCGCTACTCTATCGTTCCCGTGATCACTTATAATGTGGATGATAAAACATCCATCACGGCAGAATACACTTACCAGTATATGCGGATGGCACTTATTGGTGCTGCTTATGTATTCTCTCCAAAAGGATATGGTGATCTCCCACGCAATTTCACCTTAGCAGAACCGAACCTGGCACCTACCGATATAAAAGATCACAGCATCTTTCTTACGTTCAATCACCGCTTTTCAGACAACTGGAAATTCACTACACAGTTAGCTTACCTGAAATACAATCAAACCGGATCTTCACAATGGCCTAATTATCCTGTAGGATTATTGCAGGATGGCACCCTCTACCGCAGCATTAGTATCTGGGATGCAGAGAACGAAGCCAAACTGGGACAATTTTTTTTAACCGGCCAGGCGAATACTGGTGCAGTACAACACCGGATCCTGGCAGGTGTTGATATGGGCAATAAAGATTACATGGCAGACTGGAGCCAGTCAGCTTTGCTCCAGGGATATGGTTATGATGATAATGGTGATTATGTTCCGGTTGATTTTAATATTTATAGTCCTGTTCATGGAAATGTTCCCGGCGATAAACTGCCGGTCTTTGATCGCAGTCTCCCTTTAAGGGCACGTGCCAATGCAAACATCGTTGGTGAAAGCTACAGCAGTATTTATATACAGGATGAACTCCGCTTTCTTCGTGACCGTATCCGGCTTACACTGGCAGGGCGCTACACTACTATTAAGCAACATGCTTATGGTGTTTATTCAGACGACAACAAATTCACTCCACGTGCAGGCATCAGTGTTTCGGTCGACAAGCAAACATCTGTGTATGGTTTATATGACCAGGCTTTTGTGCCACAGCAAGGAAGTGACAGCTTGAATAAACCGCTCGTACCCGTAACTGGTAACAATATTGAACTGGGAATTAAGCGTGACTGGCTGGGAGGCAAATGGAGCACTACCGCATCTGTATACCGTATCATCCGCAACAATGTAGTAAGTACAGTGCCAGGGCCTGTATATAAAGTGGTGCAAACCGGGCAAACGCAAACGGAAGGTATCGAATTCGATCTGCGTGGTGAGATCATACGTGGCCTGAATCTCACTGCCAACTATGCTTATACTACGGCTAAAGTAACCAAGGATGAAGATGCAGGCAAGATCGGTGGTGCAGTACCAGGCACAGGTTTCGCCGATCATGTAACCAATGCCTGGCTGTCTTACCGCTTACAAAATGGAAAAGCAAAAGGACTTGGCCTGTCACTCGGTTACCAATGGCAGCTCGGACGCAATACCTGGGATTGGGGAGCTAATACGATCGCGAACCAACTACCTGATTATTTTCGTCTCGATGGAAACATTTCCTGGCAAGACAGCAAATACAGTGTTGCACTGAATGTAAACAACATACTGAACAAATACTTATTCCAGGGAGCGCCTTACGAACTGGATAATAACCCGGCTACTACCGAATATTATTACCAGATCGAACCTGGAACAAACTTCAGGATCACGTTTGGTTACAGGTTCTAAAGAAAACCGGGGTTACAATCATCAACCATCCTTCCCGTTCTTCCCGCCTTACCGGTAAATTTTTACCGGTAAGGCGGGAAGAACGGGAAGGAATACATCATAAATATCGTGGCAACAAAGAAAAACAGAACAACCGTAAAAAGAATAACAGGTGTTGTACATCTCTGGCTGGGATTACTATCCGGAGCCATTGTGCTGTTCCTGGGCATTACTGGTTGCATGCTTGCTTTTGAAAGGGAGATACGAAACATTACAGAACCTTATGCTTATGTAGAGTCCAGGGATATACAGTATCTATCCCCTTCAGTGTTGAAAGCCGTTGCAGAAAAGCACCTTGATGGTCACAAAGTAAATGGAGTGGAATATCCCGGTAAAGGAAAAGCTGCAGTTGCCAGTTACTACGATGAATCGAATTATAAGTTAATCTATCTTGACCCTTACACCGGTGAAACCCTGAAAGTAAAAAACATGAACCGGGACTTTTTCCGGATCATTGTCAATGGACATTTTTATTTATGGTTGCCGCCGGCTATCGGTCAGCCAATTGTGGCATCTGCCACACTTATCTTCCTGGTAATGCTGATCACAGGAATGATCCTCTGGTGGCCAAAGAATAAAGCTGCCCGTAAGCAACGCTTCTCTATTAAATGGAATGCCAAATGGCGCCGGGTGAATTATGATCTGCATAATGTGCTGGGGTTTTATATGACCTGGGTGGCAATATTTATTGCCATTACCGGGCTGGTATGGGGCTTTCAATGGTTTGCCAGATCAGTATACTGGGTCAGCAGCGGTGGAAAATCAATGGTGGAGCATAAGCATCCTGTGTCTGATACCACAAAGATCAAAGAAGGAATTAATGTAGCGGACTATGTGTGGGCAGCGCATAAGCCTTATGTGAATGAAAAGGAAGCCCTGGCTGTTTATTTTCCTTTAACCCATACAGATCCCGTGGAAGTAGCCGTGAATCATCGGCCGGGTACGTATTACAACGCGGATTATTATCATTATGATCAATACACTGCTAAAGAACTACATGCTGACGGTAGCTATGCAGGTAAGTATAAGGATGCAACTGTTGCAGACAAGATTGTCCGGATGAATTACGATATTCATGTTGGAGCAATACTGGGCCTTCCGGGAAAGATCATGGCATTCTTTGCCAGCCTCATCGCGGCAAGCCTGCCCGTAACAGGGTTTTACATATGGTGGGGAAGAAGGAAGAAAAAGAAAGCAGACAGCGTACGGGAATTGGTGAAACCCGTAGTAGCCGCGGGGTAAGGCTTTTTTATGGAGTAGTCACAATAATAAAATCCGCTATTGCTGCCAGTTCTTCTTTCGTCATCTTTTCGTACATATCGGAAGGAAGTGCTGTTATGTTCTTAATCACCAGTGAAGATTTTCTTTTCAGCAATTGTGCTGCTGTTCCCAGTTTACCATCACTATGAAAACTTCCGCAAACATGATATACCAGTTTCCGTTTATTCTTTTTTCCTTTCAGGAACCGGTAAATGGAATATGACATGGATGCGTCCCAAAGACTTTGACTGTAATAAATATTTGAACTTCCATGCCCGCCCATGAGGTCCATGAACTTTTCATGATAAGCACCTGCAAGCGTATCATAAGGCAGGGGCGGCAACCAACCCTTTGCTTCTTTTGAAAGACTGTCCAGGCTGGCCATTCCCCTCCGGGAAACAAGATTTACATAACGGCGTGGAGCATTGGCCGCAATAACCGGTAGCCTGTTCAGTTTTGCAAATTCCACCATTGGCCTGTAATCAGTATAATTGTTCCAGGCACGGCCATCTGTTTTCAACTTGTCTTCATTGATAAAACCGGCAAGGTATTCATCCAGCACAAGCTGGCAATCAGTTTCAAACATTTCCAGGCTCAATACCAGTTCCTGCTGCCTGATCTTATAAAGTGCCTGCAGTAATTCATATTCCGCAACATGGGTCAGGCTGTCATTATGCTGCTCACCAAAGAAAACTGCGTTAGCGGTGGAAAGTGAAAGCGCAGCAGAGTCAATAGAGATGGGTTTCATGCCGGCTGCGGTATACACAGTGAATTTCTGCGCGGAAGCAGCAATGGCTGAGGTAAAGCTCAGCGAAAGCAGTATATATTTAAACATCAGTGTGTGATTAAGCTACTTTTTGATACGGACCAACTTGTATATCCTGATAGCACTCATCAGGATGATGACGAACGACACCAATCCGGTCAATCCCCACACTACACTCATATTTTGCTTTACCACTACCAGCATCACGATTGCCACAAGAAATATAGTGGCCACTTCATTCCAGATGCGCAGTTGCTGGGAAGAATAATTGAACACACCTTTCATCTGTTGTTTGTAAATGGCGTGCAAACTGAAATGATAGAGATAAAGCCCGGCTACAAAGAACAATTTAATGATCAGCCAGCCAGGTGTACTGCCCAGCATACTCCAAACACTCACTCCCAATATTAATGTAAGCACTGCGGAAGGCCAGGTAATGCCCAGCCATAAACGCCGGATCATAATAGAGAACTGCCGATGAAGGATTGATTTCTCCGGCTCATCCTTTTCGCCTGCTTCTGTATTATAAATAAACAGCCGGACGATATAGAACATACCGCTGAACCAGGTGACGATAAAAATAATATGGAGCGCTTTTATATACAGGTACATAAACCAGGTGTATCAATATCAGGCTTTTTCAACAAGGGTCAATAACCCTTTCACCCATTCCGGGTTTGTATTCATACACGGTACCAAAGTAAAGCTTTCTCCTCCGGCTTCCATAAAAATATGGTGCCCTTCTTTTCCCATTTCTTCAAGGGTTTCCAGGCAATCACTTACAAAAGCAGGGCAGGCCAGTACTATTTTTTTGTACCCTTGCTTTGGCCACTCGGTCAACTTTTGGGCTGTATAAGGCTGCAGCCAGGGATCGCGACCCAGGCGGCTTTGAAAGGAAAGCGTGTATTTCTCTTTGGGCAATCCCAGCTTTTCTGCTACCAGTTGTGTGGTAGTGATCACCTGGTGGCGGTAACACACTTCCTGCGCAGCTGCATCTGTACAGCAACGATCGGGCGAATGCACATCGTGTGTACCCGGTGCATGCCGTTTGGTGATATGCCGCTCCGGTATGCCATGATAGCTGAACACCAGCAAATCGAAATCCTGCTGCAGGTAAGGACGCATGCTTTCTGCCAGCGCATCAATGTATGTTTCGTCTTTATAAAATGGAGGAACGATATTTAATTTGAAAGTATATCCTTCCTTTTTATGTATCTCTTTGGCATATTCTGCTGCTGTTTCATAACTGCTCCATGCATAATGCGGGTATAAAGGAACGAGTATAACTTCTTTCAATGACGGATAATTCTTTTTTAAGTTATCCATGGCAGCTTTTGGTGATGGATTGCCATAGCGCATGCAAACTTCGACAGGCAGATCAGTTTCTTTTTCCAGTGCTTCTTTTAATTGATTAGTGATCACGATCAGCGGAGAGCCCTCTTTTGTCCAGATGGAACGGTACGCTTCAGCACTTTTAGGTGCCCTGGCTGGAACAATAATGCCTTTTACAAGAATAGTGCGCCACCATTTGGGAACATCTATTACCCGCTCATCCATCAAAAACTCATTCAGGTATTTTTTAAGGTCTTTAACGGAAGTGCTGTCCGGTGAACCGAGATTCATTAACAGGATAGCTTTTTCAACATGATTCATCTGCATTTATTAATTAATGGCGGGAAATAATAAGCGCTGCGAAGTTCGTGAAGTTTAAATTTTAAAGCAAGGGCAACTTTCCTGCCAGCACTCCCGATATGGTATCAATGCCTGACATATAAGAAAATACCACGGTTCATTCAATTCCTGGCGGAATTTATCAGGCTGCCGGTCCAATTGATCACCCTTTTTGTTTCGGATGACAATACGATGACTTTTTAACCATAACCCCTTTTTACATTTGCAAACTCTATGTCCTTACAGCCACATATTATGACCACACCGATCCTCGACCGCTTTTGCGTGGCAGGTATCAACTATCATAAGGCGGATATTGCTGTAAGAGGCTCCTTTTCTGTTTCCAAAGAAGATTTTGCTCTGATCGCCGGAAGTGCCCGGGCTCAATTGATCCGCAGCGTTTTTGTGGTATCTACCTGCAACCGGACAGAGATTTATGGTTTCGTGGAAAATGTGATGCAACTGGCTGCACTGCTGGCCGAACATACCCGTGGCAATATCCAGGACCTTCTCCAGTATGCTTATCTTAAAAGCGGAAAAGAAGCGGTGGAGCATTTATATAGAGTGGCTTCTGGCCTCGATTCCCAGATCCTGGGTGATTATGAGATCCTGGGCCAGTTGAAGCAGGCTGTTGATGCTGCTGCCGCCAACCAGGTGCTGGGGCCGATCATGAACCGCACCGTGAACTATGCTTTCCAGGCTTCCAAAAAAATCAAGACCGATACAGCACTTAGCAGTGGCACTGTATCTGTATCATACGCCGCTATTGAATTGTTGAAAGAAACACCAGGCATTGCTGAAAAGAAGGTCCTGGTGATCGGTGCAGGCAAGTTTGGCGGCAATGTTTGTAAAAACCTTCGCGAGTATCTTCCGCAAACTGCTGTATCGCTGATGAACCGTACAGATGAAACTGCGAAAGCATTAGCCGAAAGAACCGGCGCGGCTTTTATTCCATATAATAAGATAGAAGAAGCCATACAGGCTTCCGATATCCTGGTCGTTTGCACTAATGCACAGCATCCAACCATATTGCCTTCTATGCTGGCAGGCAGCGGAGAGAAACTGGTGCTTGATCTTTCTGTACCAGCAAATGTGCATGCAGAGGTAAAAACCTTATCTGGTATCCGTGTGATAGATGTGGACGAAATCTCTACCACTATTCTTGACAAGACCATTGCAAGAAGAAAAGCGGAAATGCCCAAAGCACAGGAAATACTGGAACATTACCAGCAGGAGTTTTACACCTGGCTGGAAGAATATAAATATTCGCTACACATAAAAAGCTGGAAAGGCAAACTGCAGGAATTGAGTGAATGGCAACCGCAGCAATACTGTGAAATGGCATCAGAACCATTATTGTCGCCCGACAGAAAGGCTCAGAAAGCTGTAACCAGGTTAGCCGTAAATTTGCGGACCAACCAGGAAAAGGGATGCCAGTTCATCAATGCCATTAATGATTACCTGCAAATGTCATGAGTAAATGCCGGATACACTTCGCATAGGAACAAGGGAAAGTCAGCTAGCCGTTTGGCAGGCTACACAGGTAAGCGATCTGCTCACCGCTGCCGGTTACAAAACAGAATTAGTATATATAAAAAGTGAGGGCGATATCAACCTCACCACTCCATTATATGAAATGGGTGTGCAGGGCATCTTCACCCGCAGCCTCGATATCGCTTTATTGAATAATAAGATCGATATTGCCGTTCACTCCATGAAAGATGTGCCGGTAGTATTACCTCAGGGTATTACGCAGGCGGCCGTATTAAAACGCGGGTCATATAAGGACCTGCTGGTTGCCGGAAAAGGAATCCAGTTCATCAATAATGAGCCTGTTCCGGATCAGGCTTCTCCATTCATTATTGCCACCAGCAGCATCCGCCGTAAAGCCCAATGGCTGCATCGCTATCCGGGAAGCAGGATGGAAAATCTTCGTGGCAATGTTAATACAAGATTGAAAAAGCTGGCGGAGAGTGAATGGAACGGGGCCATTTTTGCTGCTGCCGGTTTGGAAAGGGTAGGCCTCCGCCCTGAAAACTCCATCGAACTCGACTGGATGCTGCCTGCTCCTGCACAAGGCGCCATCATGGTGGTATGCAGGTTGGAAGACCGCAACACCTGGAATGCCTGTCAACCCATGAATGATGAACATACCGCTACCTGCGTAAAAGCCGAACGCGATTTCCTCAGGACCCTGATGGGCGGCTGCTCCACACCAATCAGCGCATTGGCCAGTGTAAATGAAGGACGTTTGAAAATAACAGGGAATATCCTTTCCCATGACGGTACACAAAAACTGGAAGTGGAAAAAGAGACCTCCCTCGAAAAATCATACAGCCTGGGTGTGGACGCTGCATTGGAAATACTGGATAATGGCGGCGGGCAATTAATGGAGGCAATACGGAATAGTGAAGGATAAAATACACATCATCAGTACAGCATCATTGCCGGTTGAACACCTGCAACGATTGGAGCAGCATGGATTTGAAGCTGAGGTCATTCCTTTTATCCGCACTTATCCATCCGTTAGTGAAGAAAGCTGGCAGCGGATTAAGAAACTCGAAGAACAAAAAGCAACAGTTGTGTTCACCAGCGTACATGGGGTTGCAGCCGTTGCAGAACATATTGACCGTAAAGTGAACTGGCAGATCGCCTGCATTGCCAGTGCAACACAGGATGCAGTGATAAAACATTTTGATCAAAGCAATGTGATCGCAACAGCGCCCTATGCAACACAACTGGCTAAAGAACTGATCAACCATACTGCCGGACCGGTTGTCTTCTTTTGCGGCAATAAGCGGTTGGATACGATTCCGCAACAATTGCAGTCAGCAGGAATAACCGTGGAGGAAATAGTGGTATATCATACTGAACTTACCCCTCAACAGGTAAAAGAGGACGCAGACGGAATAATGTTTTTCAGCGGCAGCGCAGTAGAGAGCTTTTTTATGAAGAATGTGTTAGGTAAAAATACTGTGTGCTTTGCTATCGGCACCACTACTGCCGATGCTTTACGGGAAAGGACCGGCAACAAAATTGTGATTGCAGAAAATCCCGGAAAAAAAGAAATGACAGAACTCGTAATACAATATTATCATGAACACAGTTGAACCAAAAGCAATAGCAGTGGGCAAAGAACTTAAGAATGACCTGTTGCTAAAGGCCCTGCTGGGCGAAGAAGTAAAGCGTCCGCCAGTATGGATGATGCGCCAGGCAGGCCGTTATCTGCCTGAGTATATTGCTCTGCGCAATAAGTACAGCTTTTTTGAAAGATGCCAAACGCCTGAGCTGGCTTGTGAGATCACTTTGCAGCCTGTTGATATTGTAGGGGTGGATGCTGCCATCCTGTTTTCCGATATCCTGGTTGTGCCGCAGGCTATGGGTCTTGAAGTGGAGCTGATTGAAAACAAAGGACCGGTATTGCCACAACCTGTTCAGCAGGAAAATGATTTTAAACGGATCACTGTTCCGGATGTGAATGACAGATTGCATTATGTGTTTGATGCCATAAAACTGATCAAACAGGAATTGAATGGTCGCGTACCATTGATCGGCTTTGCAGGTGCTCCCTGGACCCTGCTTTGCTATATGGTGCAGGGAAAAGGCAGCAAAACCTTTGATGAAGCAAAAGCATTTTGCTACCGTCAGCCTGCTTTGGCACATCGCCTTTTGCAAATGATCACTGATACAACTATTGCATACCTGAAAGGGCAAATAAAAGCAGGCGCGGATGTGGTACAGATCTTCGATAGCTGGGGTGGCTTGTTGAGCCCGGCCGATTTTGAAGAATTCTCTTTAAAATATATCCGCCAGATCGTAGCTGCGGTAAAAGAAGAAGCGCCAACGATCATTTTTGCAAAAGGCGCATGGTTTGCATTGGAAGAAATGGCTGCTACAGGGGCGCATGGATTGGGAATTGATTGGTGCATTACGCCGGAGCGGGCAAGAAAATACGCTGGCAATCATGTTACGCTTCAGGGTAACTTTGATCCTGCCAAACTTTTCTTGTCTCCCGCAGAGATAAAAAAAGAAGTGAAAAAAATGATCACGGCTTTCGGCCCGCAGCGGTATATCGCCAATCTGGGGCATGGCATTCTACCGAATGTACCTGTAAGTCACGCAAAGGCATTTGTAGAAGCTGTAAAGGAATGGGCGTAAAAATTTAATATGCCTTTGTGGTCTTTGTGCCTTCGTGGGAGCTATATCCCACGAAGGCACAAAGACCACAAAGAATTAATGAGGATCAAAATTCTCAAAATAAAAATGGAAACGCTGTATAAAACAAGTACAAGGGAATTCAGGGAAAGATGGATTAATTATATTCATGACCTGCAAAATGATATTTGCCTTGCCCTGGAACAGGCTGATGGCAAAGCCAGATTCAGGGAAGATGAATGGGAGAGAGCAGAAGGAAAAGGAGGCGGTGGTAAAACAAGGATCATACAAAACGGAAATATATTTGAGAAAGGCGGTGTAAACACTTCTGTTGTGTATGGCAGGGTGTCGGATATGATGCGCAGGCAATTGCAACTGGATGCTGCCAAATGGTTTGCCTGCGGCTTATCGCTTGTTATCCATCCGCTCAATCCTTATGTGCCCACCACGCATGCCAACTGGCGTTATTTTGAATTATACGATGAAGAGGATAATGTGGTGGACCGCTGGTTTGGAGGCGGTGCTGATCTGACGCCTTATTATTTATATGAAGAAGATGCCAGGCATTTTCATCAAACGCTCAAACAGGCGATTGATCCCTTTGGTGATAAATTATACCAGGCATATAAAGAGCAGTGCGACGAATACTTTGCCAATACTCATCGCAGTAATGAGATGAGAGGCATCGGTGGTGTCTTTTATGAGCATCTCCGCCCCAAGGATGATATACATGCGGAAGAACTGTTCCGCTTTCAGCAAGCAAATGGCAATGCATTTATCCCTGCTTATTTACCGGTGGTGATGAAAAGAAAAGACAGTGCTTACGGAGAGCGTGAAATTGCCTGGCAGGAGATCCGTCGCGGCCGCTATGTAGAGTTCAACCTGATCCATGACAGGGGCACTTTGTTTGGTTTAAAAACGAATGGCCGCACAGAAAGCATATTGATGAGCCTGCCGCCCCGTGCCCGCTGGGAATACGATTATCACCCGGAACCCGGCAGTGAGGAAGATAAATTATTGCAGGCCTGCCTTCATCCAAGGAATTGGGTGTAAGCCGGCTGAATTATTATACAAAACATTTTTTATGCATCTGCAAAGAAGAAACAGGATATTGAGAAGCAGCCCGGCCATCAGGGACCTGGTAGCGGAAACGATATTGACGCCGAATGATTTTATCGCTCCTTTATTTATTGACGAAGGCGAAAATGTGAGAACGGAGATATCTTCCATGAAAGGCTATTACAGGATGAGCCTCGACAATACGATCAAAGAAGTAAAAGAATTATGGTCGCTGGGTATCAAATCCATTCTCCTGTTCGTTAAAAGCAAGGATGAGCTGAAAGATAATACAGGTAAGGAAGCCTGGAACAAAAATGGCCTGATGCAAAGAAGCATCCGTGCTATTAAGGAAGCAGTGCCCGGTATGCTGGTGATGACGGATGTGGCGCTCGATCCCTATTCTTCTTATGGACATGATGGCATTGTAAAGGATGGCGAGATCGTTAATGACGAAACAGTGGAAGCATTGGTGAAAATGAGTATCAGCCATGCAGAAGCCGGAGCAGATTTTGTAGCGCCCAGTGATATGATGGATGGCCGTATCGGTGCTATACGGGCGGGATTGGAAGAAAACAATTTTACCAAAGTGGGCATCATGAGCTATAGCGCCAAATATGCCAGTTGCTTTTATGGGCCTTTCCGTGATGCGCTTGACTCAGCTCCTGGTTTTGGTGATAAGAAAACATACCAGATGAATTATGCCAACAGGAATGAAGCCATTAAAGAAACGCTGATGGACGTGGAAGAAGGAGCCGATATCGTGATGGTAAAACCTGCTTTATCCTATCTCGATATCATCCGGGAAGTGAAAAATGCAGTCGACATTCCTGTTAGTGCTTACAATATCAGTGGTGAATATGCTATGGTAAAAGCTGCTGCTGAAAAGGGTTGGATAGATGAGAACAAAGCGATCATTGAAATACTTACATCTATCAAAAGAGCGGGTGCTGACCTGATCGCGACTTATTTTGCAAAAGACGCAGTTAGATTGTTGAATAGTTAAACTGGGTTTAATACAATTCCTAAAATAGTTCCATTTCCATGTACATCAAAAGTTCTTCTTTATTCCATCGTGCTCAGCAATCCATTCCTGGTGGCGTTAACTCTCCTGTCCGTGCTTTCAAGAACGTGGGAGGTGAACCTTTATTTATGGTGAAGGGGCAGGGAGCTTACCTGTATGATGCCGATGGTAATAAATATGTAGATTATATCGCGAGCTGGGGGCCGTTGATCCTTGGACATGCATATGAACCGGTGGTGAAAGCGATACAGGAGAAAGTGCTGGGTGGAACTTCTTTTGGCGCTCCTACAGAACTGGAGATTGAAATGGCCGAGCTGATCAAAAGCATGGCGCCTAATGTGGACCTGATAAGAATGGTAAGCAGCGGCACTGAAGCCTGCATGAGTGCATTACGTGTGGCACGTGGTTATACAGGTAAAAATAAATTCATCAAATTCGATGGATGCTATCATGGCCATGCTGATCCTTTTCTTGTAAAAGCAGGGAGTGGCATTGCTACACTGGATATCCAGGCAGTACCGGGCATCAGTGAAGCAGTAGCGCAGGATACACTGGTTGCGCCTTATAATGACCTGGCAGCGGTGGAGCAACTGGTTGCAGATCACAAAGGCCAGATAGCAGCGATCATTATTGAACCTGTGGCAGGCAATATGGGTTGCATACTTCCTCAATCTGGCTTTCTCGAAGGGCTGCGGAAACTATGTGATGCAGAAAATATCGTTTTGATATTTGATGAAGTGATGACAGGCTTCCGCCTGGCAGCAGGTGGTGCACAGCAATACCTGGGTATTGATGCAGACCTGGTCACTTATGGAAAAGTGATTGGAGCAGGTATGCCTGTGGGTGCTTTTGGCGGCCGGAGAGAAATTATGGAAACTGTGGCGCCATTGGGTAAGGTGTACCAGGCTGGTACGCTTAGCGGCAACCCTATTGCAATGATAGCTGGCTACACATTGCTGCATGAATTGAAAAATAATCCCTCTATTTATACTGAACTGGAAGAAAAAACAACTTATCTCAAAAACGGATTAAAAAAGGTTTTTGAAAAATCCGATCAGCCTGCTGCTGTTAATCAATTGGGCAGTATGATCAGTGTTCATTTCACTGGCAATGCTGTTACTGATTTCAGATCAGCTGCCGCTGCAGATAATAATCTCTTCAAACAATATTTTCATTTCCTGCTCAGCAAAGGCATTTATCTCCCTCCATCTCCTTTTGAAAGCTGGTTTTTGAATAATGCGCTTAGTTATGGTGATTTGGACCTGACAATCGAAATGTCAGCGCTTTTTGTTGGCCGCAGAGCTGATTAAAAGTTTCAGACACACTTCATTGTCATAACATTGTCATCTCCTTATTTCGTTTATCGTAAAACTCATTTCCTTTTTTAGCAAAGCATCTTTCTTGTAGATAAAGACTTTTGCACCCGGCCACCTGGTTGGGTTGGCTTGCTTGCCTGCATGATAATCCCATGACAAACGTTCTGCAACGCGTCAGGAACTTTGTATCCAATCTTTATTTATGAGAAAAATATATACGCTGCTCCTTTTTATTGTAACCGCACCTGCTTTTGCCCAGGAGGATAGCCTGAAAGTAAAAGAACTGGGTGAAGTAATTGTTTCTACCGGCCAGTACAAACCACAATCCGTGAAGAATTCCGTTTACCAGGTAAGGGTTATCGGTGGTGAACAGATCAGGAAACAATCGGCTACAAAACTGCAGGATGTATTGAACAGCCAGTTGAATATCCGTTTCTCGCAAGATCTTGCTACTGGTGGCTCTGATATCACTATGATGGGCCTTTCAGGGCAAAATGTAAAGATCCTGATCGATGGTGTGCCGATGACCGGCCGCCAGGGCACTTCCAATGAGATCAATATAAACCAGGTGGAAGTGAATTCCATCGAGCGTATTGAGATCATTGAAGGTCCGATGTCGGTTATATACGGAGCAGATGCATTGGCCGGCGTTATCAATATCATTACCAAAAAAGCCAGCCGTGAAAAATTTGCCATCAATGCGAGAGTGCAGGAAGAAACTGTAGGAAAAGAGTATGGAATTAATGAAGGAATACATAATCAATACCTCGGTGCCAGTGGCCGGTATAAAAACTGGTACGCCAGTGGCGGCATCGGCCGTAATCTTTTCCAGGGATGGAAAGACACTGCTACAGGCCGGGAACTGACCTGGCATAAAAAAGACCAGATCGTAGGCAATGCCGTTGTTGGCTACCGCAATGAAAGATTGAATGTGTATTACCGGTTGGATGGATTAGATGAAGTGATCACCAACCCTGCTAATTTTCCTGCGGGCAATCAGCCTGCTATCGACCAGGATTATATCACTGACCGGTTGATGCAGCAACTGCAGGCATCGTATAAATTCAGTAATAAATTATCTGCTAACGCCCTTGCTTCCTATACCCACTTCACCCGGCAGGTGTATTCCACTTTATATTATCCCGATGGAGATGTAAGAGTAGCTACTGCGCCGGGATTGCAAAGCATTGCTACTTTTGATGGATTTACTTTCCGCGCTACCGCAGTGTACACACCTTCTTCCTTTATTTCCTTTCAGCCAGGTGTTGATATCAATACCGAAAGCGGTGATGGCGAAAGGATCAAAGCAGGCGTACAGCGTATCAATGATTATGCGTTCTTCCTGACTTCAGAGATCACGCCCAAAACATGGATCAATATCAGGCCTGGTATCAGGGTCATTCAAAATTCTGTTTATGATGCACCGCCTGTTATCCCTTCCATCAACACCAAATTCCTGCTCGCCCATGATCTCGATCTCAGGCTGGCTTATGCAAGAGGCTTCAGGGCTCCTTCCATCCGTGAGTTGTATTATGATTTCTTTGATGCCAGCCATAGCATCGCCGGCAATCCCAATCTTGAGGCCGAACATTCCAATAGCTTTACCGGTTCACTGACCTGGAATACTGTTCGTACCAAAACAGTAAAGCTCAACACTACACTGAGTGGCTTTTATAATGATGTAAGCAATATGATCGGTTATGCGGCTGATGCAGCAAATCCTACTGTGACCACTTATGTGAACATTGCAAAATATAAAACAAGAGGCGGCACGCTAACCGGCCAGTTGATTGCCGGTAACCTCGATGCTTCGCTTGGGTTTGGCTATACCGGGCGCTATAATGAATACAGTGAAATGGATAAAGACCTGCCAAGCTTCAAATGGTCGCCCGAAATCACTTCGATCATTTCTTATGGCTTTCCGAAAATAGGTTTCAGTGCCAACCTGTATTACAAATTCACTGGCAAACTGCCCTATTATCAGCAAGTAACAGAAAATGGTCAAACACAGATCCGCCTGGCAGAAACAGAAGGATACCATTGGGCTGATCTTACCCTGAATAAAAAACTGTTCAGGCTGCTGACTGTGAATGCCGGTATCCGCAACCTGTTTGATGTTACAGCCATTGCCAATTCAGCAGTCAGTGGTGGGGCGCATTCTTCCACAGGAGCAAGGCCTATCGGCAACGGACGGTCTTATTTCCTGGGGCTGGCTTTCAACTGGGCAAAAAAATGATCATTATAATAACTATTCTTTTACCACATAAATCAAAACGATGAAATTAAGACTGATACAAGGATTGATGTTTGCAATGGCAGGCTTACTGGTGGTGCCGGCCTGCCGTAAAAAAGATGCTCCCCTGCCAGACAACCTGGCTCAATTTGAATCAACAGAACAGGGAATGGGTGCAACAGAACCAAGCAAAACAATCAAGATAAAGCTCAGCCGTGCCGTAAGCGCCCATACTTTTGTTACCGTTTCCATTACAGGTACACCCGGTGTGGATTATGCAACAGATTATACCACTGAACCTGCGGCTGTTAACGGCAGGATCGATGTGGATGTTCTCAGTGGAAGCAATGAGGCAACCATTACTTTTATAAAGTCAAATAATGCTCTTTTTTATGGGGATGACAACCTGGTGTTCAAGATCATTTCTTCCATCTCACCGGTGATCATCGGCCCTCAAAACGAATTCAAACTCACCTTCTCAGAGATCATTTCTGAAGGCTCCACTATCGTTGGTGATGGAGGTGGTTCAACCTATGGCAATAAAGTGTTTTTTGATCTGAGTGGTAACAGCCAAACAGCGGTACAACGCACCAAATGGGACCTTGGTTTTTACACAGGCAGTGACGACTGGAGAGTGATCCTCAACTCTTCCACAGCAATGATGGCAAAACAAATTGCGAAGAATGACCTCGCCTCTGTTACCGCTGCTGACACCGTCGGCTTCTATGCAGATGTGATCTTCAACCAGTCTGAACCTTCTACAGCATCACTAGCCTATATTGATTACCCTAGTGGTGAACTGAGCAAGACGGCAATCGCTGCTGTATCATCTACAGCAACCGATAATAAAGTATATATCGTTAACCGTGGCACAGGCATTGGCAGCCCTGCTCCGGCAAGAGGATGGAAGAAGGTCCGCATCATCCGCAATGCATCCGGTGGTTACACCTTGCAGCATGCAGATATCGCTGCCACTACATTCACTTCTATTGACATTCCAAAAGACGCTGCTTATTTCTTCAAATACATTTCATTTGAAAACGGTGCAGTGGATGTAGAACCCACAGCTAAGAAATGGGATATCGCATGGACATATTTTTCCAATACAACCAATTTCGGAGGTGAAGTGCCATATACATTCCAGGACGTGATCCTGCAAAACCGCAATGTACAAGCTGTAAAAGTGATGACATCCGCTAAAGCGTATGCCGATTTCGGAGAAGCTGATCTGGCCGGTCTCACCTGGTCGTCTGTACAAACTACGATTGGATCAGACTGGCGTTCCGGCGGCGGACCCAGCAGCGCACCTGCTGTTCGCGAGGACCGTTACTATATCATAAAAGACGGAGATAACAACTATTACAAGATCCGCTTCCTTTCGCTTACACAAGATGGACAAAGAGGATATCCAAAGCTTGAGTTTGCTCTCGTGAAGAAAGGATAAACTAAATAACAACCATTTAATATCGTAAACGACTCCTTCCCGTTCTTCCCGCCTTACCGGTAAATTTTTACCGGTAAGGCGGGAAGAACGGGAAGGATGTTTTATAGCAGCAACAATCTTTACAAATCATAATTTTAACCCTCCCGGTTTTTTCCTTTCGCGTAACCCTGTTTTTCCCTTCCCGTAAGCCTTTGCCTTCTTATTGTCATTGCTTTGTCAGCAAAACAAAAAGAATGAAAAAAATAGTATTACCGGTTATAGCTGTATTAATAGTAGTTGCAGCAAAGGCCCAGGCGCCGCAAGACAAAGCCAAAGTAGACAAGCTGTGCGGATGTTTTGAAGTAGAATTCAAATACGCTGAAACTTTTTCACCCGATAAGAACTATAAATTCCATGATCGTGAAGAGATCAGCGGAGGTACTGAACTTACCCTTCCTGTTGAAGTAAGCGATAAGAAGATCGTGATGCAACACCTGCTGGTGATCACCGATTCCATGATCATCAAACACTGGCGGGAGGAGTGGACCTATGAAAATCCTGTGATCTGGAAATACCAGGGAGATAAAGTATGGACCAAACAGATCCTCAAACCTGAGCAGGTTAAAGGCAAATGGACGCAAACCGTTTGGGAAGTAAGCGATGAGCCCCGCTACCAGGGTTTCAGTCAATGGGTGAACCTGGATGATAAGATCATCTGGCAGAGCACCACTGATGCTCCGCTGCCCCGCCGTGAATATTCAAACCGCAGTGATTATAATATCCTGAAAAGGACCAACCGCCTCAGCATTAACGACAGCGGCTATATCCATGAACAGGACAATCAAAAGATCATCCGTAAAGACGGAGCAGATAAACTGCTGGCTGAAGAAAAAGGAATCAACAGCTACAAACGCCTCGATGATAAAGCCTGTGCTGCTGCAAAATATTACTGGGAAAAGAACAAAGTGTTCTGGACCAAAGTAAGAAAGACCTGGGATGATTATATCAGCACACAAACTACGATCGCCTTAAAAACACAGGTAGACGGCAAACCCCTTAACGAATACCTGTTTGCCCTTGCAAAAGACTATGCCGCCAAAAAGATAAGCGATAACGAAATCGATGCCCGCATCAAAGCTGAGGTATTCAAGTTCATTGGCCGCTAAATGAGCCGGATGATGAGCCGTAGCCAGGAGTCTGTCTCTCCATATTGTAAGGTCTGTCCATCTTTCAGGGGATAAGACTCCTGGCTACCGACTTCAGACTCCCGACTCCCATTCTCCCCCTTTTCCCGTAACTTTGCACACCTTAAAAACCAGGCAGGAAAAGGATTATGGCCGTTACATACAAAGAATTCTCCGGACTGAATCTGCCCGCAACCGAGCAGGAAATATTGGCTAAATGGACTGAACACCAGGCATTTGAAAAAAGTGTGTCGCTTCGGGAAGGCGCCACTCCCTTTGTGTTCTATGAAGGCCCTCCCAGCGCTAATGGTATGCCCGGCATTCACCACGTTATCTCCCGGACCCTGAAAGACCTGGTTTGCCGCTATAAAACCATGAAAGGATTCCAGGTAAAACGCAAAGGCGGCTGGGATACGCATGGCCTGCCGATCGAACTGGGTGTTGAAAAGGAACTGGGCATCACGAAGGAAGATATCGGCAAAAAGATCTCCGTTGAAGAATATAACCAGAAATGCCGCGAAGCGGTATTGCGCTATAAAGACAAATGGGATGATATCACCCGCAAAATGGGTTATTGGGTTGATTTGAATGATCCTTATATCACCTTCAAGAATGAATACATTGAAACGCTTTGGTGGTTACTGAGCGAACTGTATAAAAAAGGCCTGCTGTATGAAAGCGTCAGCATTCAGCCTTACTCACCTGCTGCAGGTACGGGATTGAGCTCACACGAACTGAATCAACCCGGCACTTACAAGGATGTGAAAGACACATCCGCAGTGGCCATGTTCAAAGCAAAGCAGGACGATAAAACCGATTTTCTCTTTAAAGCACTCGATACCCCAGGTGAAGTTTTCTTTATGGCCTGGACCACTACTCCCTGGACATTACCCAGCAACCTGGGACTTACCGTGGGAGGGAATATCGATTATGTGTTGGTAAAAACGTTTAACCCCTACACTCATTTACCGGTAAATGTGGTATTGGCCAAAGCCTTGCTGGGCAAATATTTCAAGCCGGAAGGGGAGAACGGTGATTTTGAGCAGTACACAGCAGATACCAAACTCCTGCCCTGGAAAATACTGACCAGTTTCAAAGGAAAAGATATCGAAGGCGCTTCTTACGAACAGCTGCTTCCTTTTGAAGCCAATTCCTGGGAAAATTCCATTCAATACAGTATTCCTGATGCAAAACCATTCCGCGTATTGGTGGATAGTTTTGTGACCACTGAAGATGGTACAGGCATTGTGCACACCGCTCCTGACTTTGGCGCGGATGACTTTAAGGTTGGTACAAAATATAACATTGGTCATTTTACATATGTCAACAAATATGGCAAGCGTGAGAAACTGGTGTTGGTTGACCTCGAAGGAAAATTTGTAGATGGTCTGGGCGAGTTCAGCAACCGTTATGTGAAGAATTACAAGGATGATCCGAAATATGTTGATGTGAATGTAGACATCAGCGTAAAACTTAAAAAAGAGAACCGCGCATTCAAAGTAGAAAAATACGAACACAGCTATCCGCATTGCTGGAGAACTGATAAACCGGTATTATACTACCCTTTGTCGGCTTGGTTCATCAAGACCACGGCCATCAAAGACAGGATGGTAGAACTGAATAAAACGATCAACTGGAAACCTGCTTCAACCGGTGAAGGCCGCTTCGGTAACTGGCTGGAGAATATGGTTGACTGGAACCTTAGCCGCAGCCGCTTCTGGGGAACACCACTTCCTGTGTGGCAAACCGAAGATGGCAATGAAGAAATTTGTATTGGTTCCATCGAAGAGCTGAACAATGGTATCAGAAAAGCCAATGAGGTGCTGGGTGGTGATGTAAACAAACATTATCTCCATGAAGGCATTCTTGATCTGCATAAACCTTATGTAGACGATATCGTGCTGGTAAGCCCCTCAGGCAAACCCATGAAAAGAGTGCCGGACCTGATCGATGTATGGTTCGACAGTGGTGCCATGCCTTATGCCCAATGGCATTTCCCTTTTGAAAATAAAGAGACATTCAAACAGAGCTTCCCGGCCGATTTTATCGCGGAAGGAGTGGACCAGACAAGAGGCTGGTTCTACACCCTTCATGCTATTGCCGCGCTGGTATTCGATTCTGTAGCCTATAAGACCGTAGTGAGCAATGGCCTTGTGCTGGATAAGAACGGCAACAAAATGAGCAAACGCCTCGGCAATGTGGTGAACCCGTTCGAGACCATCGAAAAATTTGGTGCCGATGCTACCCGCTGGTACCTGATCACGAATGCTTCTCCCTGGGATAATCTGAAGTTTGACCTGGATGGCATCAAGGAGGTGCAACGGAAATTCTTCGGCACTTTGTACAACACCTACCAATTCTTCGCCCTGTATGCCAATGTGGATGGATTTGCTTTCAAAGAAAAATATATTCCACTGGCTGAAAGGCCGGAGATCGACCGATGGATCCTTTCTTCCCTGAACTCACTGGTGAAAAAAGCGACGGCTTCCATGGACGATTATGAGCCAACCCAGGCCGGCCGTGCAATAGAAGATTTTGTGGACGAGCATCTGAGCAACTGGTATGTACGTCTTTGCCGCCGCCGTTTCTGGAAAGGGGAATATTCAACGGATAAGATAAGCGCTTATCAAACATTATATGAATGCCTGGAAACGGTGGTGAGGCTGGTAGCGCCTATCTCACCGTTCTTCAGCGATGCGGTATTTGGTAACCTGAATGCGGTGACCAACCGTTTCCCCGGTGCCGAATCTGTGCATCATACTGATTTCCCGGTAGCCAATGAAGCAGCAATTGATGAGTCGCTGGAAGAAAGAATGCAATTGGCGCAGGATGCATCTTCCCTCATCCTTTCTCTGCGGAAGAAAGTGAACATCAAAGTAAGGCAGCCGCTGCAAAAAGTGCTGATACCGGCACTTGACCCGTTGATGAAGGAGCAATTGCAGAAAGTGGAAGATCTGATAAAAGCGGAAGTGAACGTGAAAGAGGTGGAATATCTTGACCCGGATAATACGTTTATCAGGAAAAAGATCAAGCCCAACTTTGTAGCCCTGGGTAAAAAACTGGGTCCGAAGATGAAAGCGGTATCCACAGCTTTATCACAATTTACACAAGAGGAGATAGCGAGGCTGGAAAAAGAAGGTCAATATAGTTTGTCAATTGATAACGAACCCGTAATATTACAGATTAGCGAAGTGGAAATCAGCAGTGAAGACATTCCGGGTTGGACCGTTGCCAACAAAGGCAGCCTGACCGTAGCACTCGACGTAACCGTTACCCCCCAATTGGAAGCTGAAGGCAATGCCAGGGAATTCGTGAACCGGATTCAGAAGATCCGTAAAGAAAGCGGGTTTGAGCTGACAGACAGGATCGAAGTGAAGGTAACTGCAGCTAACGGAATGAAAGAGTCATTGGGACAGTTTAAAGACTATATTTGCGCCGAAATTCTGGCCGATAAGCTGGAAATAGTGGCTGAAATACAAGATGGTATTGAAATTGAAGTAAATGATGTTTCACTAAAAGCGATTGTTTCAAAAAAAGGCTAACGTATGGCTAACAAGAAAAAACCGGTTCCAAAGAAAGCATCCAAACCTGCGCCAAAGGCTGCAAAGGCAGCTAAACCTGCTGCAAAGAAGCCTGCAGCAAAAAAAGCAGCGAAACCTGCACCGGCCAAAGCAAAACCTGCTAAACCAGCAGCCAAAGCAGCGAAACCTGCACCCAAGCCTGCAGTTAAAAAAGCAGAACCGGCAAAGAAACCGGCACCTGCTAAACCAGTCGCCGTCGCTAAACCTGAGCCTAAACCAGTTGCCGCAAAACCGGCTGAAGTGACGCCGCCGCCAGTAGTAAAGAAATCCGGCGCTTTTGACCCGCAATCGCTGGTATCTATCAAGCCCACAGCGAAACCTGTAATAAAAAAGGAACCGCCCAGGCCGTCTAAAATAGTGATACCAAAAACGACTGTGAAGAGTGCCGTTAAATATGAACCCGAATTCACTAAATCAGTATTAGATACCCCTATGCAAGAACATACAGGACCTACAATGAGATATTCCGATGCAGACCTGAACGAATTCAGGGAGATCATCAATAAGAAATTGGATGCAGCGAAAAAAGAACTGGCTTATTTACAGGGCCTGATCACACGCCGCGATGAAGGAGGCGATATGGATGAAGCCCGCTACATGACCATGGAAGACGGCAGTGTGAGCATGGAAAGAGAACAGCTGAGCCAGATGGCCAGCCGCCAGATCACTTTCATTGATCACCTGGAGAAAGCCATCATGCGCATTGAAAACAAAACCTACGGGGTTTGCCGCGTTACTGGCAAGCTGATCGATAAAGCACGCCTTCGCGCAGTGCCGCATGCCACGCTGAGCATCGAAGCAAAACAGATGATGAACAAGTAAGAACTTTCCAACGGAATATAGAAAGCCTTCCACCTGGAAGGCTTTTATTTTTTCAGAAAAACAGGTTAAGACAGCCAGTCGTTTCTTTTACCGTTTAAATATGGATCCAATAAAATGAAGAAATCTTCTTCTGCCAGGCAAAATAGATCGTACGTTTGCGACCAGTAATGCTGAATTATATGACTATACATTTCGGATATGAAAAAGGCCAGGTATTGCAGGCCCTTCGTTATCACTTTATCAGCCGTCCTGAAATACGTATCATGATCATTACGGTAAATGTATTCGCGATCGGCTCCATCATACTTTATGCCCTGCATAAAATAACTCCGCTTGCTTTCCTGGTAGGTTCTTTATTATGGATCGTGCTGATGATCAGTTTCTGGTTTGTACTGCCCAGCATGGTTTACCGCCGGTCTGAAACATTCCGTCACGAATTCAGTATGTCGTTTGGCGAAGATCAGTTTAGCTTGATACATGAAAGGGGGGAGCGCTCATGGCCATGGAAGGCATTGAGCAAGTTTATCGAAAGCCCGAATTTCTTTCATTTATATTTTGATGCGAGATCGTTCCTGCTTGTTCCGAAAAGCGGATGTAAGGATAAGGATGAAGTATTTGAGCTGAGGAAAATATTTAAAGAGAAGATATCGCCCCGATAATTATACCAGCATCTTTTCCATTACATAATGCGGGATGGTTACTTCAACAAACTGATCTCCTTTCACTTTATATCCCACTTTTTCATAAAATCCCACTGCATTCAACCGGGCATGCATCCGGATGGTCCTGTATCCACGGTCCCGGGCAATATTTTCTGCAAAGTTCATTAAAGCCCTTCCGATACCTTTTCCCTGGAGATCATTGAGCACTGCCATTTGACGGAGGCGGACGACGCCGGGCTGCTCTTCCAGCAGCATGCAGCAGCCAAGTATACGGTCATCCTCGAATGCGGCAATGAGCATATGGTCTTTTTCTGCATCAAGTTCTTCCTTGGTAAAGCCCAGGCCAAGAGGCTTGCGGAGAACATCATCCCGCAGCTTTACCATCTGGAAATATTCAGCAGAACCGTGATCAATGATTTTCAAAGCCATGGATTACAAATCGTTTGGGGGTGGTCAAATTACAAAGAACTTGTTACACAGCCAACGGAAGAGCTCTATTATTTTAGAAACCAAAGGCTGGGTGGCAGGTCATTAGCCACTAGTTCTCAATTTCTTAGGGTAAATCTGGAAAAAATGGCGTTTCCGATGTTGGTTTACTCAAAAAGTATATTTTTGCACCCTATAAACTAAACTTATACGACATGTCAGACATTGCATCAAGAGTTAAAAAGATCATCGTTGACAAACTGGGTGTTGACGAAGCAGAAGTAACTAACGAAGCTTCTTTCACCAATGATCTGGGTGCCGATTCACTGGACACCGTTGAACTGATCATGGAATTCGAAAAGGAATTCAACATCTCCATTCCTGATGAGCAAGCTGAGACCATCACTACAGTAGGTCAGGCTGTTGCTTACCTGGAAGAGCATGCTAAATAATGCATATATCATTCCCGCCCGCAGTTGGTGAAATTTGCCGCTGTGAAGCAGGAGTCTCACTTACCGGTTGAGCAAGTTTGCTCATTGAAAGTGAGAAAAAATGGAATGGAATTGTCCGCCGCCGGCGGACGGGAATAAAAGACTCCGCCTTCTGACTGTGACTGCAGCGAAGGCGGTTTTTTCTCTGGAATAAACTAATACAAGAAACCAGGCTATATGGAATATAAAAGGGTAGTTGTTACCGGCATGGGGGCTTTGACGCCACTGGGCAATTCAGTAGACGAATATTGGAATGGATTGATCAATGGTGTATCAGGAGCTGATATGATCACTCTCTTTGATGCCAGTAAGTTCCGTACCAAATTCGCCTGCGAGGTCAAGAACTTTGACCCTACACAGTTCCTTGATAGAAAAGAAGCCAGAAAAATTGACCGCTTCACCCAGTTTGCCCTTGTGGTCAGTGACCAGGCAATGGCAGATGCAGGTTTGACCAAAGACAATATCAACCCCGATCGTATTGGTGTGGTACTTGGCAGCGGTATCGGCGGATTGATCACTTTCCAGAATGAGGTAACTGATTTTGCCAAAGGTGACGGCACTCCCCGTTTCAACCCTTTCTTTATTCCCAAAATGATCCTCGACATTGCTGCCGGCCAGATCAGCATGCGCCATAACCTCCGCGGCCCCAACTATGCCGTGGTAAGCGCCTGTGCCAGCAGCACCAATGCCATTATTGATGCCCTTACCCTGCTCCGTATCGGTAAGGCCGATATTATTGTTACCGGCGGAAGTGAAGCCGTGATCAGCGAAGCTGGTGTAGGTGGTTTCAATGCCATGAAAGCAATGAGCGAACGCAATGATGATCCCAAAACAGCCAGCCGTCCTTACGATAAGGACCGTGATGGCTTTGTAATGGGAGAAGCAGCAGGCATACTCATTCTTGAAGAACTGGAGCATGCAAAAGCCCGTGGAGCCAAGATCTACTGTGAAGTAGTGGGAGGCGGCGCTACAGCAGATGCACACCATATCACCGCTCCTCATCCTGAAGGACTGGGTGCGAAAAATGTAATGCTCGCTTCACTGGCTGATGCCGGTATGAAAGCGGAAGACATTGATTACATCAATACCCACGGAACTTCCACACCACTGGGAGATATTGCCGAAGTGAAAGCGATACTCGACGTGTTTGGAGATCATGCCTATAAGCTGAATATCAGCGCTACCAAAAGCATGACAGGCCATTGCCTGGGTGCAGCCGGGGTGATTGAGGCCATTGCCTGTATTCAGGCAGTGAGAACGGATATCGTTCCTCCCACTATCAATCATTTCACAGACGATCCTGAACTGGACCCCAAATTGAATTTCACTTTCAACAAGGCGCAGCAACGCCCTGTGAATGCAGCACTCAGCAACACTTTTGGTTTCGGTGGCCATAATGCCTGTGTGATCGTCAAGAAATACAAAGATTGAACTGATTCGGGTCTTACAACTTCGCTTATCCTGTAATTTCAGTACCTTAGGCGTGTAAAACTGAAAGGCAATGCGTTTGAGCAGCCTGGGCCGGGTATTGACCTGGGATAAGAAATTGAATGGAACGCTCCTTTTATTTTGTTGACCCTAAACGGTTTTAATTTTTTTTCGTAGATTGATTTCCGTGGATTTCCTGACTAACCTTTTTAAGAAGCACTCCGGTTCGTCCTTTAAAAAGGAGCTTAAAAATATTTTAGGCTTTGAACCCAAAACTATCTCCTTGTATAAGACAGCTCTTACCCATCGCTCCGTTCGTGAGGGAGCAGATGAGAATAATGAGCGCCTTGAATATCTGGGAGATGCGATACTCAGTGCCTTAATAGCAGATTATCTTTTCAAACGTTACCCCTACCGCGAAGAAGGCTTTTTGACCGAAATGCGCAGCAAAATGGTCAACCGCCAGCAACTGAATGATATCGCAACCCGCATGGGGTTAAAAAAAGTCACCCTTTACAACAAAATGGACGGCTCCTTAAAAGTGAGCCAGATATTTGGTAATACCCTGGAAGCCCTGGTCGGCGCCATCTATCTTGATATGGGCTATAAAAAGACTTCCAAATGGGTGCTGGAACATATCATTCAACCCCATATGTTCATGGACGACCTGGAACTCCTCGAGATCAACCATAAGAACAAACTCTATGGCTGGGCCAATAAGAACGGCCGCGTACTGGAATTTGAGACCCTCAATGAAAAACTGGAAAATGGCCGCCGCCTCTTCACGATCGCTGCTGTAATAGACGGCAAATCCATTGCTGAAGGCCGCGCCTTCAATAAAAAAGATGCTTCACAGATAGCGGCACAGGCTGCGGTTGAAAAACTGGGTATTATCAACTCCGACACCCTGGTTAACACGAATGATGCGAATGGGCTCTGATAAAGAGGAATTCAGATAATAGCCACGGATGGCGCGAATAGTTTCCTATAGTAGAAAATTTTCTTAATTAACGTAAGTGCTGCGCTGATAACCTTTGGCGTTGGAGTTTTCTTGAATAGGACTCTATACGCGCCATTCGCGGCTACAAAAGGACTCTTCTTTTATTTAGAGCCCATTGGCGCCATTCGTACTACAGAGTTCGATGAGTACCCCATTCGTATGTTTGGGATGAAGGAAACATACTATTTTATTGTCTGCTCCTTGCTTGGGTGTTTCATTTAATAGTACAAACCCTTCTGCTTTCAATCGTTTCATTTCTGCTTCTATGTCTTCCACATCAAAAGCGATGTGGTGAATGCCCTCTCCTTTTTTTTCAATGAAACGGGCGATCACACCATCGGGGTCCATGCTTTCTAATAGTTCGATTTTATTTTCTCCTGTGCGAAAAAAGGCGGTGTTCACTCTTTCTCCTTCCACGCTCTCGGTTTTATAGCAGGGGGTGCCCAGCAGTTTTTCAAATAATGGCACTGAATTGGCGAGACTATTAACAGCGATGCCGATGTGTTCGATTTTTCGCATAAGTAGATGATAGGGGGCAAAGATATTGACTTCATATTTAACCAATAGGTATGATAAGCTGGTGATTAGAAAGGGAGCTAGTATCAAGCGATTGGTTTTTAGGCGATTAAGGGGATTGGTTGGAGTGGTTTGGTATGGTCGTCTTTGGTCGCTCCCGGTTTTAGTAGAACCATTTGGCTAATTTTGTGTTTCAATAGGGCCTGTTTGGCTGATTGTATGGTAACAAATCTTCCCATATATCTTGATCATAACTCTACTACTCCCTGTGACCCGAGAGTAGTGGAAGCAATGTTGCCTTTTTTCAACAGTGCCTTTGGTAATGCAGCCAGTCGAAGCCATGCTTTTGGCTGGCAGGCGGAAGAAGCCGTGAAATGTGCAAGGGAACAGGTGGCCAAACTGATCGGGGCAGAGCCGGGGGAAATCGTTTTTACGTCGGGAGCCACTGAATCGGATAACCTGGCATTAAAGGGAGTGTTTGAAATGTATGCAGGTAAAGGGAACCATATCATTACCTGCAATATTGAGCATAAAGCAGTGCTGGACTCCTGCAAGCATATCGAGAAATTGGGAGGAGAAGTGAGTTATCTCAATGTAAAAGAGAATGGCCTTATCGATTTGGCCGAGTTGGAAGCGGCCATCCGCCCGCAAACCATACTCATCTCTATCATGTATGCCAATAACGAAATTGGCACTATCATGCCGATGAAGGAGATCAGTGCTATTGCCCGGAAACATGATGTATTACTGTTTAGCGATGCTGCTCAGGCCGTAGGTAAGATACCGGTTGATGTGAATGCGGACGGCATTGATCTGCTGGCAATTTCTGCTCATAAAATGTATGGTCCCAAAGGTGTGGGTGCTTTATACGTACGCCGTAAAAACCCCCGCGTCAGGCTGACCGCCCAGATAGACGGTGGCGGTCATGAGAAAGGAATGCGGAGCGGCACACTGAATGTTCCCGGTATCGTCGGCCTTGGTAAAGCCTGTGAGCTATGCCTGATGGAAATGGAAGAAGAAACCGTTCGCCTCGGCAGCTTAAGGGATAAACTGGAAAATGCCCTGCTTCAAATGGACGATACCCATCTTAACGGCAGCAAGGGGAACCGGCTGCCTCATACCACCAATATCTCTTTCAAACACCTGGAAAGTGAGGCCCTGATGATGGGATTCAGTAAGGAGCTGGCAGTCTCTTCCGGCTCAGCCTGCATGTCTGCAACCCCTGAGCCTTCCTACGTACTCAAAGCCCTGGGCCTCGATGATGAACTGGCACATAGTTCACTTCGCTTTGGGATCGGCAGGTTCAATACGGAAGAAGAGATCGACTATGCCATTGAACAGGTAACTAAAACAGTGAGCAGGCTTCGGGAAACCAATCCGCTTCGGGAAATGCATAAAAACGGCTAAATTTATTTTAAATCAATTCAACCCTATAATCGTAAAATATGGATATGACCCTGGACAATGCGATCTATGTAAGCGATAAAGCAAAGGATCGCGTATTGCAATTAATGGCCGAAGGAGGAATGGCCAATGACCCTTCTTATTTTCTTCGTGTGAGCGTAGTGGGCGGCGGCTGTTCAGGTCTTAGCTACAAACTTGATTTTGACAACCAGCAAAAACCTACCGACCAGGTTTTTGAAAATAACGGGGTAAAAGTGGTGACTGATCTCAAAAGCCTGCTTTATCTGGTTAATACTACCCTTGAGTTTTCAGAAGGACTGAATGGTAAAGGTTTTTATTTCAATAACCCTAATGCGAGCAGGACTTGTGGGTGTGGAGAAAGCTTCTCTGTTTGACACGAATGGTGCGAATAAGTTCTTAAATGTGCGCTCAAAATATTAACCGCGGATGCCGCGAATAGTCTCCTATTAAAGAACTGCCCTGATGTTTCAGACGTTGAAACTTCTTTAATAGGAGACTATTTGCGGTTAATTTATACTCTTTCAACCTCAAGCGGCTTATTCGCGACTAACTTCTTTGGGTCTCTGAATATTCGGGTTTATTAGCGATATTAGCGCTTAATTATGTGGTCCGTTTGTAAAAAAGAACTCCGCCAATTCTTCAGCAGTCTCACCGGCTATATTGCCATTATCGTTTTTCTCCTGGTCAACGGGCTGATGCTTTTTGTGTTTGACAATAATATCCTGGATTATGGATATGCCACGCTCGACCGTTTTTTTGAACTGGCACCCTGGATATTGCTTTTGCTGATCCCCGCCATTACGATGAGAAGTTTTGCTGATGAGTTCAGGACCGGGACATTTGAAATATTACAGACCCGCCCCCTGAGCCAGCGACAGATCGTTTGGGGGAAATATGGTGGCAGCCTGGTGGTAGTGCTTATTGCGCTGCTGCCTACTATCGTTTACTTCTTTTCCATTCAGCAGCTTTCGGCAAATGAGGGGGTTGATACAGGAGCGACAATCGGTTCTTATATCGGTTTGTTTTTTTTGGCAGCTGTGTTTACCGCCATCGGCATTTGCACCAGCAGTTTTACCAGCAATGCAGTGGTAGCTTTTATCACCAGCCTTATTGCCTGCGCTCTTTTGTATTACGGGTTCAGTGCTATCAGCCGCCTCCCTGCACTGGAAGGCGGGTTGGACTATTATATTGAAATGATCGGTATCGATTTTCATTACCGCAGCATCAGCAGGGGAGTGATCGATACACGGGATATTATTTATTTCCTGAGCCTGATCTTTTTATTCTTAACGCTGACAGGAAGAAACTTATTGAAACGCTAAACGGTATCCCGCAGATGAATAAACTAATGGACAGGATCATTGCTTCAAAACTCGGCTGGTTATGGCTGATCATTATCCTGCTGGTCATTAACCTGGCAGCTTCTGCTGTTCATTCACGTATTGACCTTACCAAAGAAAAAAGATATACGCTTAGCGCAGCTACCAACAACCTGTTGAACGGATTGACGGAGCCTGTGGAGATCGATGTTTTTCTGAAAGGGGAATTTCCTTCCGGCTTCCGTAAGCTGGCCAACAGCACTACAGAATTCCTGCAATTACTGAAAGACCGCAATGGCGCCAATATCCGCTACCGGTTTATTTCCCCAACAGAAAAAGTACCGGGCACTAATATGCCTTATGGCGATTCCCTGGTAAATCTCGGCGCTGTACCTATTAATCTGACTGTGCAACTTGAAGCCGGCCAGAGCAGCAATATTATTTTCCCGGTTGCTGTCATGCGCTATAAAGGCAAACAGGCATTGGTGAATCTCTATCCTGGTGCCAGCGGCAGGATCTCGCAGGAAGAGATCAACAGTGCTGAAGCATTGATGGAATACCAGTTTGCAAAAACACTGGACAATCTTGGCCGCAATCAGAAACGCATCATCGGTTATGCTGTTGGCAATGGAGAACCTGTTGACTCGAGGGCTTATGATATCAGCCAGACATTGCAGAAAGATTATGATCTCCGTTTGTTCAATCTTCCGGGCTTTCCGGTTATTCCAGACAGTATGGGAGTATTGATGATCGTAAAACCAATTGCCCAGTTCAGCGAACAGGAAAAATTAAAGATCGATCAATTCGTTATGCGTGGCGGCAAGTTGCTTTGTTTTATTGACAACCTGATTGCCGAGCAGGACAGCCTTTCTTACAAACCCGAAACCATCGCTTACGACCGGAATCTTAATCTCACCGATCTTTTCTTCCGCTATGGATTGCGCATCAATACTGACCTGGTGATGGACCTGCAATGTGATATGATCCCCCTGGTGGTGGGTGGCACTACAGATAATCCGCAACTGGAATTCCTTCGCTGGAATTATTATCCTTTGTTTTCACCCGGCAATAATCAATTGCTGAGTAAAATACCAGGTTATATCGGCAGCCGCTTTGTCAATTCCATCGATACTATTAAGGTGCCGGGGGTAAAGAAAACAGTGCTGCTGTCTTCGTCCAATCATTCAAGAACGATCAGTACGCCTGCTCTTATCAGTTTTAATGAAAACCGTAATACGCCCGAAGATATCAGGTTCAATAAAAGCGGGATACCAGTGGCCATGCTGCTGGAAGGAAAATTTACCTCTTTATATCGCAACAGGGCTTCGCAGGCGCAGAAAGACAGCCTGGCTTCTTTTGGCATGAGCTTCCTGGGTGAATCAACAACGGAAGGGAAGATAATTGTAGTGTCTGATGGTGATATAGTTTTGAATGATATGCTTCCCGGTGAAAATGGGCAGGCTGTACCTCTCCCTATGGGATGGAACCGGTATACCTACCGCGAATACGAAAAGCAGTCTGAAGCCGGCAAATTTTTCATTCCTGTAGCCAATCGCGAATTCCTTCTTAACTGTGTGGAATACCTGGTCAACAATCCTGCTATCAGCGAAACCCGCAATAAGGATATTGTGCTGCGTTTGCTTGACTCACAAAAAGTGAAAAAAGACCGGCTGCGCTGGCAGTTCTTTAATATTGGCTTGCCGATACTGCTGGTTATCCTGGCGGGAATGATTTATCAATACCTGAGAAAAAGAAAGTACGCTTAGGCATTCCTGTCCACTATCCGCGACTCTCCCGTATCTTTGCTATCTAATCCCCTACAATGACAGCTGATCAGATCACGTTCCTCGTATTTGGTGGTATTTTAATATTGGCTTTGGTGTTTGACCTCGGCCTGTTGAGTAAGAAAAACCAAAAGGTGACGATCAAACAGGCATTGTATCAGACATTTTTTTGGGTAGGCCTGGCACTGGCCTTTTTTGTTTTTATGTGGTTCCAGGAAGGGCAGACCCTGGCCCTGGAATACCTTAGCGCCTACCTGATGGAATGGAGCCTTAGCATCGACAATATCTTTGTTTTCATCCTGATCTTCTCTTCATTTGGTGTAAAGGAAAAACATTACGGCAGGGTATTATTGATCGGTATACTGATGGCGATCATTTTCCGTATACTTTTTATTACAGTGGGCGTGGCATTGGTGGAAAAATTTGAATGGGTACTGTATGTATTTGGCCTCTTTCTCGTATACACGGGCTACAAAATGTTCACCGCAAACAAAGATGAAGCATTTGATCCGCACGATACGAAGATTTATCGTTATCTAAAAAGAGTTCTCCCATTGGTGCCGCATGATGGCGACGGTAAATATTCAGTTAGGGAAAATGGCAAAAGGCGTTATACTATTCTTTTCGTGGTAGTGATCATGCTGGCAGCTATTGACCTGGTGTTTGCTCTTGATTCCATTCCTGCGGTGATGGGTATCTCCCGCAATAAAGTGGTGATCTATACCTCTAACATTTTTGCCGTGCTTGGCCTTCGCTCTTTATTCTTCCTGCTGCGTGGAGCTGTTAATAAATTTGATTTTCTTCAACAGGGGATCGCTATTGTACTCGTGTTTATCGGCTTGAAGATGCTGGCCGAAAAATGGATCAATGAAGTGGTCGATAAAACCACCCAGGTATTTATTTCGCTTGGCGTGATCATGGTATGTATTTCTGGAGCCATATTCTATTCGATCTTTATCAAGAAGAAAGGGTTGCCAAAAGAAGTTAAGGAAAACGAAGTGTATTGAGCTACACATTAAATCATATCGCTTCGATTATCGGTTCCCTGCCCGCCGGAGCTTCAGCGAAGGAGGGCTTATCCACCTTCGCTGAAGCTCCGGCGAACAGGGAGATAGAACATCTCTTGCTGGACAGCCGGAAAGTGTATTCTCCCCGCACCGCTTTATTCTTTGCCTTAAAAGGCCCGCGTCGCGATGGTCACCAGTTTATTCCTGAACTATATAAAAAAGGCGTCCGGAATTTTGTTGTAGGCATGCCCATCGAAGAAACTGCTTATCCCGGCGCAGCTTTCGTAATAGTGGACGACCCGCTTGCTGCTTTGCAAACATTAGCTGCTTATCATCGCAAAGCTTTCTCCCTGCCTGTTGTTGGCATCACAGGCAGCAATGGAAAAACGGTGGTAAAAGAATGGCTGTATCAGTTATTGCATAGCCAGTTCAATATTGTACGCAGCCCCAAAAGTTATAACTCACAGATCGGTGTGCCGTTGAGCATCTGGCAGATCAACAATCAGTATAACCTGGGCATTTTTGAGGCAGGTATCTCGAAGCCTGGCGAAATGGAAAAACTGGAAGCGATCATCCAGCCATCCATTGGCGTGCTGACCAATATCGGTGAAGCACATAGCGAAGGCTTTACCGGTAAGCAACAGAAACTGGAAGAAAAGATGAAACTGTTTGAACACAGTTCATTGATCGTTGCCAATGGGGATGAAGAATATATTGCCAAAGCGTTAAAGGCTTCCGGAAAAGAAATAGTGTTATGGGGTCGTAAGCCGACCAACACTGTTCAATTACTTGATGCGCAGAAGACCGGCCGGAAAACCAATATCACCCTTGCCCTTCGTTCCGGCACTGTTTATTTCAGCATACCTTTTACAGACGATGCATCAATAGAAAATGCTATTAATTGTTTCCTGGTGTCTCTTCAACTGGGGATGCCTGCTGAAACGCTTATTGCAGGCATGCAGGCATTGCAACCTGTTAATATGCGGCTGGAATTGAAGAAGGGGATCAATCATTGCACTATTATCAACGACAGTTACAGCGCAGACCTTAATTCACTGGAGATCGCACTGAATTTTCTTGATCAGCAAACCAGCGCTTACCGGAAAACGGTTATTCTTTCCGATTTTCTGCAAAGTGCAGAGGAAGAAGGAAGACTGTACAATTATATCGTTGATATATTACGCAAACACCAGGTAAGCCGCCTGATCGGGATCGGTGAGCATATTTCAAATGCACTGCAACAGCTTTCAACCAATGAAACAGACCAGCCGGTAATTGAATTATATGCTTCCACGGAAGACTATATCCGCCAGTTCCTTTCTTCTCAATTCAAAGAGGAAACAGTGTTGGTAAAAGGGGCACGTGTATTTGGATTTGAACAGATCGTTCAGTTGCTTGAACAAAAAGTGCATCAAACAGTACTGGAGATCAACCTGAATGCGATCGTCAACAATGTAAAAGCTTACCAGCAGCGGTTAAAACCTTCTACCCGCATCATGGCCATGGTAAAAGCATTTGCCTATGGCAGTGGCGGTGCGGAAATAGCCGGCATACTGCAATATCATAAGATTGATTATCTCGGTGTGGCGTATGCCGATGAAGGAGTGGAATTAAGGAAATCAGGGATCAGTTTGCCGATCATGGTAATGAACCCTGAAGAAACAGCTTTTGAATCGATCGTTGAACATAATCTTGAGCCGGATATTTATTCCTTCGGCATGCTGCAGGCTTTTGAAACTTTCCTGGAGAATGAAGGTTTGCAGCAATACCCTGTTCATATAGAAATTGAAACAGGAATGAACCGTCTGGGTTTTGCAGTAAGTGATACAGAGAAACTGGCTGCTCATCTGGCTTCTTCATCACTGGTAAAAGTGCAAACAGTTTTTTCTCATTTAGCAGCCAGTGAAGATTCCGCTGAAGATGAATTCACCAGGCTGCAGTTCAACCGTTTTCAGCAAGCGGCATCCAACCTGGAAACTATTGGCTATTCTTTTTTAAAACATATTTCCAATACCGGTGCCATCTTCCGTTTACCCGAACTGCAGTTGGACATGGTGAGGCTGGGCATAGGCATGTATGGTGTGGATAGTGGAGCTGTGCATCAATCCCTGCTTCAACCTGTGGCCACACTTAAAACTACTATTGCGCAGTTGAAGCACCTGAAACCTGGTGAAACCGTAAGCTATAACCGCCGCGGAGTTATAACGAAGGATTCCGTGATCGCTACGGTACGAATCGGCTATGCCGACGGCTATTCCAGGAAACTGGGTTATGGCGTTGGCAAAATGTATGTGAGAGGGCATGAAGCACCTGTCATCGGCACTGTTTGTATGGACATGACCATGATCGACGTAACCAGCATTCCCAACGTGCAGGAAGGCGATGAAGTGATTATTTTCGGTAAAGAGATCCCTGTACAGCAACTGGCTGCCTGGGCCGGTACCATTCCCTACGAGATCATGACGGGCATATCCCAACGCGTAAAGCGCGTCTATTTCGAAGAATAAGGCCACCCCATTCGCGCCAGGTTTTCGCTACTCACGCCTACTCAAACCCTATTCGCACCATTCGCGCTTCTACCCTTATATTTGCTGATTAAAAACGATATAGTGAAGCTTAGAAATGCTATTTTAATCATTGCCATCATCATTATTGCTGATCAGGCGCTGAAAATATGGATAAAGACGAACTATCACTTTGGTCATGTGACCAACGTGATGGGACTTCCCTGGTTCAGACTCTACTTTATCGAAAACAAGGGAATGGCCTGGGGTTGGGAATTTGGCGGCGATTGGGGAAAGATGTTGCTGACCCTGTTCCGCCTGGCAGCTGTTATTTTCGGTACCTGGTACCTGGGCCGGATCGTAAAGCAGGGCTATAGCCGTGGTTTTATCATCTGCGCTTCATTGATCTATGCAGGTGCTTTGGGCAACCTGATCGACAGTATGTTTTACGGAATGATCTTCGAAGAAAGCTCTTATTCGTATGTGGCAAAAATGTTCCCGGAGCATGGCTATGCCGGTTTTTTGCATGGAAGGGTCGTGGATATGTTATACTTTCCTCTTGTCCATTCTACTTATCCATCCTGGGTGCCGTTCGTGGGTGGTGAGGAGTTTGAATTCTTCAGTCCTATTTTCAATATTGCCGATGCCTCTATTTCTGTTGGCGTGATCACATTATTTATTTTCCAGAAACGCCTGTTCAAAAAGAAGGATGCGGGTTCGCATTCAACTGTGGAAACAAATGCAGAAGTGAGTGATAAAGTTCAGGTAGGATAAAACAAAAAAAGGTGGTTCACTGAACCACCTTTTTTTGTTTTAGTATTGAAGCGTCCTAAAATAAGTTGACACAAAAACAGTGTCACCATGATAAATACAGGACAATTTAAGAAGCGTAAGCGCACTCAAAGGGATTACAGTTTGTCGTTCAAATTGCAGATAATAGACGAAATCGAAAAAGGGCACTTGACCTGGATAGAGAGTCAGCGTAAATACGGCATTCAGGGAAAGAGCACAGTTTTGGTTTGGTTACGGAAACACGGTACCTTGAATTGGCAAAGTGAAATGAAGGTGAAAAAGAAACCATCCCCCAATAGACAGATTGCCGAGCTGGAGGCAAAGATCAAGCGATTAGAAGCAGAAAAAGAGATATTGAATCGTGCCATTGATATCGCCGATGATATGCTGTCAACTGATATCAGAAAAAAGTACTTACCCCTGTCGCAACAAGCTTCCGAAAGCCAGCAGGGGGAAGAAAATACTCCGTCCGAGTAATTGCTGGCGTTTTGGGATACAGCCGTCAAAACCTCTATAAGCAAGCAAAGGAAGCTGCCCGGCAAAAAGCAGTATTGTATCAGGTAAAGCAGTTAATTGATCAACAGCGGAAGCTCTTGTCTCGTTGTGGCACAAAAAAGCTTTACCATCTGATAAAGTCTGAGCTTGCTTCCTTAGGCTTAAAAGTAGGTCGGGACAAGCTTTTTGAAATAATGCGACATTATGGGTTACTGATCCGGCCCGCCAAAAGGTATGTTCAGACGACGATGAGCAAACATTGGTTAAGGAAGTGGCCCAATCTGATCAAAGAACAAAAGATCACTCATGCAGATCAGGTATGGGTAAGTGACATTACTTATTTAAAAACTCAGCAAGGAGCCTGTTATTTAAACCTGATCACTGATATGTTCAGCAGGAAAATAGTGGGGTATGCAGTGGCAGATAATATGGAAGCAGAGACCATGGCTACTGCATTGAAAATGGCTATTGCCAATCGACTGAACCCTGCGCAGCTCACAATCCATCATTCTGACCGAGGGCTGCAGTATTGTAGCGAGGAATATGCAGAGCTGACCAGGAGCAATAATATCCAACTGAGCATGACAGAAAATGGCGACCCTTATGAAAACGCCCTGGCCGAACGGATGAACAGAACCTTGAAAGAGGAATTTGGCCTGTACCGGAAAATGGACAACCTTCAACAGGCAAAGCTTTTGGTTGCAGAAGGCGTAGAATTATACAACTCAAAAAGGCCACATCTGGCTCTCAAAATGAGTACCCCAGATGAAGTATACAAAGCAAAAATCCCGGCTGCCTAAGGCAAACCGGGATATTAATTAAATTTGTCAACCTATTTTAGGACGATACATATAGTCTTCAGGTTATTGTTTCATTACTCTCTTATAGATCATCATTCCCGAAAGCTCTACCCTGAGAATATAAATTCCTGCAGGTAAAACATTCGTATCATCCAATGAAAGCTGGTTCACGCCATCACGGACATCGAATGATTTTCTTTTTACTACTTTCCCCAGGTTGTCGATCAGCACAGCTTTAGCAATGCCGCCTCTTTCGGTTGAGATATCGAAGAACAACTCACGCCCGAAAGGATTAATAACAGAAACAAAGTCGAAAGTAGCAGGTTGCGAGGTCAGTTGCAACACGCGGGAATAACTACCCTTGTTGTCTGCAGTCCGCAAATTGATCCTGTAATAGGTTTTGCGGGTAAGATCATTAGGATCAGTGTATGAATAAGAGTGTTGTTCATTTACATTGCCGCCATAACCGTTGACAGTGGAGATGGTAACAAAATTTGTTCCGTCATAACTTCTCTGAACATCATAAAATATTGGCTCGTCTTCGTTGGTTACTGTCCACTTGAGCACACTTTTACCACTGCGTACAGATCCGTTGAATGATAATAGTTTGGTAGCAAGCACCCCGCCGCAATCAATTACATTGAGTGTTACACTGTTCATCAGATCGGTAGAGCGGCAGGCCTCACTTGAGAGGTTGCCTGTGCTGGTAGCCAGTATAAGCCTGAATTTCTTTCCATTATCTGATAATGTAGTGATCGGTGTTGTATAAGTGCTCCAGTATTCCCACATATTCAATTCAGTATTGAAATGAGGCGTACTGTCTCTTGCCGAGCCAAGATTGGTCCAGTTAGCACCGCCATCATCACTGGACTGCCATTGATGATACCGGTAGTTATCGAAATAAGAACGGATGGTATCTGTCAGTTTTAAAGGATTGCCCTGGCAAACGGTCGGTGTGATGGTAGGAGAGTATTTCATGTTGGGCAAGCAGGTAGCTACACCAATGTCATCTATTGCCCAGTCGTTGCCGCCACCGCCTGGTGCATTGTTACGGATCGTAACGGTCATACTTGTTTGGCCGGCCCTTGTTTTGAATACGAATCCTTTTTTCACCCAAAGACCAGTGTAGGGAATGTTTCCGCTGGTATAATAGTCTTCTCCGTCTATTTGAAAACTAAGGTTGGGTCTTACGCCGGAAGAGTCATTGCCTGGACCGGGAGTATAACCGTTGACTGTAGCGCCTTTACCGGTTGGGTCGCATCCACAACGGCGGCACACGTTCCTGAACCAGGCAGAGAATTCATAATAAGTTTCTTCGCAAAGCCCTGTGATGGTTTGTGAAAAAGCGAGATTGGTTTCATAACTGGCGTTGACAATGACCGCATAACCGCCAGTGCCGGGATAATTACCCGAATATAAGTCGGCTGCTCCTGTATGGTCGCCTATAATATCCCATACTGTGAATACACGGGAACTGCTGCCAGGCCCGGATGAGTAAGCGACATCGGGATCGGTGGTGCCATCTGCACTGGTCGTATTGGCCAATCCATAAAAGTTGTCATTCGGTGTGCCACTGCCAAAAGTCTTGAATGTATAGGGAAGTGGCACAAACGTAGTGCCTCCCATTCTGTTTTGCGAAGCACCCGAACCAAATGTACCGCCATATTCTCCCACGATAGCATTGGAACCGATAGCATTGGAGCATAAGCCATAGTCAGGGGATATTCGGATGCTGTAAGGGGTGAACCGGGAAGAAACCACGGTTGCATTCGATCCTCTCAGGTAACGGAAATTACCGGCAGGAAGGGTAACGCTTTCATCAATCGCTACAGTTGGAGCATCTTTGATCTTTATCCGGTAAGCATACACGCGGATACAGGTGCTGCCCCAAAAGGAAGGTGTGAAATAGTTACTTCCCCAAAGGCGGCCACCATTGGTGTTGCTCTCTCCCTGTGTGTTTACGTTTGCAAGACCTGCAGCATTGCCGATATTGAAGCGAAGGCGGCCGGTTGTTTTATCGATGTGCCCGGAGTCGGCATCAGCAGCATCGCTATAGGCATATTGCAAAAGCCCCTCATTGGAGATCATCTGCATGGAATTGTCGATGTAATCGAACTTGGCGAGGTTGATCGTGTCATTGTAACGCACATTGTTCAGCCTGTTGGTAGAGCCGCTGCTCCCATCTGATATCGCAATGGTAGCCCTCACCTCAATGATGTCGCCAGGCAAAAAAGTTCCCCCGTTGGGCCGGCTGATATTGATGAAACTCTTACCGGTTTTCACGGTAGGCTGCGCCACAACCTCCATGGCAGGCAATATGCAAAAAGCAAGAAAACAGTGCAGTAGCCTAACCTTCCTACACCACGCCAGAAAAAGAGTACTGGGTAAAGCTGTTTTCATAAGCAGGATTATAGTTATTCAAAAGATGGATTTACAGGTCCAAAATACATGGATTACAGAGACAAAGCAATAGTACTTTGGGCATCTCAGCCTACGTGTATTCACTTATACTTTTTCCCCTGCCAAAGCAAGTAGTTTTATTGTATTTCGACCTATGTTTTTTAAACGAAAAATATAGGTCAAACAGTATAAATCAGTTACGCATTTAAAATAAAAAAGGGCCCAATGGGCCCTTTAAACATGAGCTTTTTTGATTATTTGAATTGGTTGAACCAGCTTTTTTTACCGGAATTCAGGCCTTCGGAAGGAATGGCCATTCTCGAAACAGGGTCATTTACAGGAGCTTTATAAGGATTGGACATCGGTGATATCCTGATCCGGCTCATCGATTTTGCTTTGCTATCAAGTAATTCTTTCAGGTAAGCTGACTCTTCATCCCTATTGGCTGGTTCAGTAGCTTCAGCCCTGGCCTGCTCCAAAGTTTTGAGCGGATAGGCTGAAATGTATGATGTACGCTTCATTTCTTTCATAGATTCGGATTTTGAATGAATGGAAACCAAGAGGCAAGTTGGGCCTTTTTCGCCTCAATTGCAAGCGGATGAACATAAAAAAAAGAGAAGAACCTTTATTCCTCTCTTTTTACGCTAGTGCTTTTACGATTTATGTTCAATCAACTCAGCTTACCCACCATATTACCCGGCACCACCCACTGGTCAAACTCTTCCGGAGTAACATAGCCAAGCTTTACGGCCATTTCTTTCAGTGTCGTTCCTTCCTTATGTGCTTTCTGGGCAATTTCTGCTGCTTTGTAATAACCGATTTTGGTGTTGAGCGCTGTTACCAGCATCAATGAATTGTCGACATGCTTTTTGATATTTGCTTCGATCGGTTCCACACCAACAGCACATTTATCATTGAATGAAACGCAGCCATCGCCGATCAGTCTTGCACTGTGCAGGAAGTTGTAGATCATTACCGGTTTAAACACGTTCAGTTCAAAATGACCGGTAGCACCTCCGATATTGATTGCCACATCATTTCCCAAAACCTGTGCGGCTATCATGGTCAGCGCCTCACATTGTGTGGGATTCACTTTACCAGGCATAATGGAAGAACCCGGCTCATTATCAGGAATGAATAATTCACCAATTCCGCTGCGCGGGCCGGATGATAACATGCGGATGTCGTTGGCGATCTTCATCAAGCTTACAACTACAGTTTTCAGTGCCCCATGCGATTCAACAATAGCATCGTGAGCTGCAAGTGCTTCAAATTTATTTTCTGCTGTTACAAAAGGAAGACCGGTGAGCTTCGCAATATGTTTTGCAACATTCACTGCATAGCCATCAGGAGTATTGATACCTGTTCCTACTGCCGTGCCTCCTAAAGCGAGCTCACTTAAATGAGGCAGTGTATTCTTGATGGCTTTCAGGCCATGGTCCAGCTGTGATACATAAGCACTGAATTCCTGTCCCACTGTAAGAGGGGTCGCATCCATAAAATGCGTGCGGCCGATCTTTACCACATTCATGAACTGCTTGCTTTTGGCAGCCAGCGTGTCGCGCAATTTTTGAATGCCTGGAATAGTGGTCTCCAGCAAAGTTTTATAGGCTGCGATATGCATGGCCGTTGGAAAGGTATCGTTGGATGATTGTGATTTGTTGACATCATCATTGGGGTGCAGGAATTTATCTTTATCCGTTAATGCACCTCCTTTGATCACATGGCCACGGTAAGCGACCACTTCATTCACGTTCATATTGCTTTGGGTACCGGATCCGGTTTGCCATACCACCAGGGGGAAATAAGCGTCCAGTTTGCCTTCCAGTATTTCATCGCATACCTGGCCGATGAGGTCTGATTTTTCTTTGGGTAAAACGCCGGCTTCGAAATTGGTGATCGCTGCTGCTTTTTTGAGATAAGCGAAAGCCCTGATGATCTCTTTAGGCATTTTATTGATGTCCTGGGCTATCTGGAAATTATCAATGCTGCGTTGTGTTTGCGCTCCGTAATAAGCTTCAGCAGGCACTTTCACTTCGCCCATGGTGTCTTTTTCTATTCTGTATCCCATAACGTGTATTTAGAGAAAAGATGAAAAAATGATTTGGGTGGCAAAGTTAGGGATATCGGGGTAAAGGTATTTTAGCTTTTGGGAGAAGGTTGATGTAAGTTTGAATGAAAATCGCTTGCATGAGAACGAAAGTTATATTGACCTCATTCCTCCTCACTCTTTTCTTTTCCGGTATTTCCCAGGAATATGTTCCAACACAGGAAAATCTTGCTGCCAGGCAACAGTTTCGCGATAACCGTTACGGCATGTTCATTCATTGGGGACTGTCAAGCGTGCTGGCCGATGGTGAATGGGTGATGAACAACCGGAACATTAAAGTGGAAGACTACAAACGTCTTCTCCGTGCCTTTAATCCTGTTGATTTCGATGCAGCCAAATGGGTGTCTGTAGCAAAGAAAGCAGGCATGAAATACATTGTATTCATCACACGCCACCATGATGGTTTTTCCAATTGGGACACCAAACAATCCGATTGGAAGATCACCAATACACCTTATGGAAAAGATGTGTTGAAAATGCTGGCGGAGGAATGTCACAAACAAGGCATGCAATTGGGTCTTTATTATTCCACGCTCGATTGGTCCCGCAGCGATTATCCTTATGAAACCGGACGCACGGGTAAGGGTACAGGCCGCACAGAAAAAAGCAACTATGCTTCTTACCTGCAGTTCATGAAAAATCAATTGACAGAGCTGCTCACTAATTATGGTCAGATCATGTCTATCTGGTTTGACGGTCATTGGGACCAGACCAATCCTGAAGGGCATGGCGACCGTTCCTCACGTATCGACTGGAAGTACCCTGAAATATATGAGCTGATCCATCGCCTGCAACCACAATGCCTTATTGGTAATAATCATCACTTGGCACCAATACCAGGCGAAGACTTCCAGATGTTTGAACGTGATCTGCCTGGCGAAAACAAATCCGGGTTAAGCTTTCAGCAGGCATCAGCACTGCCATTAGAGACCTGCGAAACGATCAATGGATCATGGGGCTATAGCATCACTGACAGAAAATATAAAACAGTAAGCCAGGTAATACAGTTGCTGGCAGGTGCTGTGGGCCGTGATGCCAACCTCCTGTTGAATATCGGACCTATGCCCAGCGGACAGATACAACCGGAATTTGTTGATACACTTGCTGCAGCCGGACAATGGCTACAACAATTCGGCGAAAGCGTGTATGGAACAAGAAGGGGGCCTCTTGGACCTCAACCCTGGGGCGTGACCACGCAAAAGGATAAACATATTTATGTACACCTGTTCAGCATGCCGGCAGACGGGCAGGTAGTTATTCCAGGCTCCTTTAAAATTGCATCAGCTAAAGTGATGGGAGCAGGTACGACGATAAAGTTCAGGCAGCAGAAAGGGAATGTGATGCTATCTTTAGATGGAATAACATTGACCGGACCGGATACGGTTATTGACGTAGTATTAAAATAAAAAAGGAAAATATGAAAAGGATTTTTAGTGTTACCGTTCTTTTCTTTTTTTTCACTATCGTGCAGGCGCAAAAGCAAGCTCTTCCTACCAGGCAGCAACTTGCCTGGCATGATATGGAATACTATTGGTTCATTCATTTCGGGCCAAACACGTTTACAGATAAAGAATGGGGCCATGGTGACGAACAGGCGGATATCTTCAATCCTACAGAGCTGGACTGCCGCCAATGGGCACGCATAGCCAAACAATCCGGTGCCAAAGGCATTATCATCACCGCCAAACATCATGATGGATTTTGCCTGTGGCCAAGCCAGTATTCAACACATACTGTAAAACAAAGCCAGTGGAAAAATGGAAAGGGAGATGTGTTAAGGGACTTATCCAAAGCCTGTAAGGAATATGGTTTGAAGTTCGGTGTTTATCTTTCACCCTGGGACAGGAATCACCCGCAATATGGAACACCTGCCTACAATGACGTGTATGTAAATACCATGAAAGAATTGATCACCCATTATGGGCCTTTCTTTGAATTCTGGTGGGACGGCGCCAATGGTGAAGGGCCTAATGGCAAAAAACAGGAGTATGATTTCAGGCGTTTTGAACAGACCATGCGGCGCTTTGCACCCAATACCGTTGTGTTCAGTGACATAGGCCCTGATATAAGATGGGTAGGCAATGAAAAAGGAATAGCGGGTGAAACCAACTGGAACTATCTCGACACTGCAGGTTTTAAAAGAGGAGAAGGCGCGCCCCCTACTGACACACTTAACCAGGGAAATATTAACGGACGCAATTGGATCCCTGCAGAATGTGATGTAAGCATCCGGCCAGGCTGGTTCTACCATGCTGAAGAAGATGATAAAGTGAAAACACCGCAACAATTATTCGATTTGTATCTTAAGTCAGTAGGCCGTGGCGCTAACTTGTTATTGAATGTGCCGCCCGACAGGCGCGGATTGATCAATGAAAAGGATTCAGCCGCTTTAATGGAATTCAAGGCGCTGCGTGAAGAAAGCTTTGCCAATAATCTTGCCTTTGGCAGCAAGGCCGAATTGCATACCAAAGGAGGTATTTTCAGGAGAACAAAGTTTACAGATGGCGATCCGGCAAGTGCTGAAACGCTCGCGGATTATAAGAATACAAGCCTGTGGGTGAAATTCGATTCTGTCAGAAAAGTCAATTGTGTCGTGTTGCAGGAAGGACTGACAAATGGGCAAAAAGTAAAATCTGCCAAACTGATATTATTAAATGGTATACAGGAAGTAAAGCATATAGATATTACTACTATCGGGAGAAAACGGATACTTGTGTTCCCGGTACAGGATATCAGTAGCATCCGTTTGCTTATCCGTGATGCAAAAGGCGCTCCTGTTATTAAAGAGATCAGTGCTTATTTATTGCCCGAAGAGCTTACAGCCCTTTAAAAGAAGCTTTTCTTTTTTCCATAAAAGCGGCAGCACCTTCTTTGGCATCGGCAGTAGCGATCAGGTTACCGAATGTTTCTATTTCGATCGCATAACCATCCTGTCTTTCATTGAATACAGCATTGGCTGTTTTAATGCAACCTGCAATCGCCAGCGGTGCTTTCGAATTGATCAGTGTTAAAATGGAACTGGCTTTGCTGAGCAGTTCTTCTGACTTTACCACATGATTCACCAGGCCATATTGCAAGGCAGTAGCAGCATCGATCATATTACCTGTCATCAATAGTTCCATTGCCCTGCCTTTGCCGATGAGCTGTACCAGGCGTTGTGTGCCTCCATAGCCGGGTATCAGACCAAGATTCACTTCAGGCTGCCCGAACTTCGCTGTTTCACTGGCTATTCGGAAATGACAGGCCATTGCCAGTTCACAACCACCTCCCAAAGCGAATCCATTCACGGCAGCGATGATGGGCTTGGGACTGTTTTCAATTTTGGAGAAAACGAGGTCCTGCCCTTTTTGTGCCAGTGCTTTGCCTCCCGCAGCATCCAATAAGCTGAATTCACTGATATCAGCACCTGCAACAAAAGCCTTTGGGCCACTGCCAGTGATAATGGCTGATAGGATAGCAGGATCGCCGATCACTTCATCTATTGCTTTGCCGAGCTCTTCAATTACTGTTTTATTCAGGGCATTGAGTTTGTCCGGGCGGTTGATAGTGATGGTCGCGATCTGGTTAACGGTTTCAACTAACAGGCTGGAATACATGGCATTTTTTTTCAAAAGTAAATGATAAGCTGCAAATATCTTCCCACACAGGCGCCGGAGGCAGATTTTAAAATTATATTTGTTGACAATCAAAAATCCATTGCATGACCGTTCATTCGCTGCGCAGGCAAAACCTTATCCCGGTAGTTTTACTGCTTTGTCTTTCCTGTTTGTCTTTGTGCACCTATGCACAGGGAAAAAAGAAGATCGAAAAGCTTATTCAAAAAAATATGGAACTGGCGGCCAGGCAATACAAATTCATGGCCAGCCTTACACCAGCCGATTCAATGCCCCGCACTTATGATGCAGCGCAGGATAAGCTTGTTTCAAGCGATACCCGGTGGTGGACCAGTGGTTTCTTTCCTGCTTCGCTCTGGTATATTTATTCCTATACAAAAGATACAGCCATCCGTTCGGAAGCAGAAAGAAGACTTGCCTTGGAAGAAAAAGAGAAATACCTGACATCGAACCATGATGTGGGTTTTATGATCTTTTGCAGTTTTGGAAATGCCTATAAGATCACACATAACCCTGATTACAGGGATGTATGTGCTGTTGCGGCTGAGACGCTGATCAAAAGGTATAAGCCATCTATCAAAGCAATACAATCATGGCAGGCATTGACTGCGCCTAAAAGCCCTGTCATTATTGATAATATGATGAACCTGGAATTGCTCAACTGGGTAAGCGACGAGTGGCGTGAGCCGAAGTATAAAGCTATTGCGATTGCTCATGCCAATACTACAATAAAAAATCATTTCCGTGCAGACAACAGTTCTTATCATGTAGTAGAATATGATCCTGCTACCGGCAAAGTGCTGGAGAAAAAAACAGCGCAGGGGTACAGTGATGAATCAGCCTGGGCCCGTGGCCAGGCATGGGGATTGTATGGCTACACCATGATGTACCGTTTCACTACTGAACCAACCTACCTGGAGCAAGCCCGGAAGATCGCAGCATTTATTTTAAACCATCCTAACCTGCCGGCCGACGGTGTTCCTTACTGGGATTTCAATGCACCTGTTGATAAGCATACATTGCGGGACGCATCCGCTGCGTCTATTATGGCTTCGGCCTTGCTGGAACTGGCACAGTATACAGAAGGTGCTGAAAAAACACGATATATTTCCATGGCTGAAAAAATACTGACCACACTTTCTTCCAAAACATATCTTGCGAAATATCGCCAGAACGGCGGATTCCTGTTGAAGCATGGTGTAGGCAATCTGCCTGGAAAATCAGAAGTGGATGTGCCGCTTACTTATGGGGATTATTATTTTATTGAGGCGATGCTGAGGTATAAACAATGGTATTTGTGATAATCTTACAGTAATAAGTTTCTCTCAAAACTGTCGATTCTCTTTCACCCAATCAGTAATATATCCCGCTATTTCAGTAGTTGGTGTGCCAGGAGCAAACAGCTTTCCTACACCAAGCTGATTCAGTTGCTGCATATCATCTTCAGGAATAATACCACCACCGGTAAGGAGTACATCGTCCATACCTTTTTGTTTCATCAGTTCAATCACTTTGGGAAATACAGTCATGTGGGCGCCAGAGAGAATACTGATGCCGATCGCATCCACATCTTCCTGCAAAGCAGCATTCACTACCATTTCAGGGGTTTGGCGAAGGCCGGTGTAGATCACTTCCATTCCAGCATCGCGCAGGGCGGTGGCAATTACTTTGGCGCCACGGTCATGGCCATCCAGCCCTACTTTAGCAACTAAAACTCTGACAGGTCTGTTCATATGGAAGTTTTTACCCGTTATCAGGCAAATAAAGATAATGCGTTTTTGATTCGGTGTATGGTTTCTTCTTTTCCGAGAAGAGCTGCAATATCAAATACATGAGGGCCGAATTTCCCTCCCACCAGCATGATCCGGAATGGCATCAACACCTCACCTGGTTTAATTTTATTAGCAGCTGCTATTTCTTTGAAGTTGGCTTCCAACTCATGTGCTTCCCATACCGGGCTGAGCTCAAAATTGCGGATCACTTCAGCAAAGAAAAGATTCTTGGCATCATTCCATTTGGGCTTTACTGATTCTGTGTCCAGCACAGCCGGCCGTTGAAAAAAGAAACCAGCCTGCTCATAAAAATCAGGTAGCAAAGTGCAGCGGTCTTTGACAAGGCCGATCACTTTTTCCAGCAATGCCTCATCATTTACGGTAAGCCCTTTTTCTTCCAGTATTGTTTTTACAACGGGCTTCAGTGCAGAAGCATCAGCGTTCTTGATCCATTCGTGATTGAACCATTTCGCTTTTTCATAATCGAATTTAGCGCCGGCGCTATGCACGCGATCGAGGCTAAATGCATTGATCAATTCTTCTTTGGTAAAGATCTCTTTTTCTGTGCCATCATTCCATCCCAGCAGGGCCAGCAGGTTGATGAACGCTTCAGGCAAAAATCCTTTTTCGCGGAAGCCTTCAGTCAACTCATTCGTTTTAGGGTCTGTCCAGTTCATCGCAAAAACAGGGAAGCCATATTTTGCACCGTCTCTTTTACTGAGTTTCCCGTTGGGGCCGAGTATCAATGGCAGGTGAGCCCATTGCGGCATTTGATCAAGCCCGAAAAGATATTTCCAGCAAAGGATATGCACCGGTGCACTGGGCAGCCATTCTTCTCCGCGGAATGCGTGGGTGATCTGCATCAGGTAATCATCCACTACCACGGCTAGATGATAAGTGGGCATATTATCCGCTTTCAGTAAAACCTTATCATCTACCAATGATGTATCAAAGCTCACTTCACCGCGGATCATATCGGTAAAAGAAATGGTTTCCTGTTCCGGCATTTTAATGCGGATCACATGGCGGGTTCCACTATCAAGCAGTTGCTGTGTCTCCGCTTCTGACAGCGAAAGGGAATTGCGCATCTTCATACGCAGCGTATGGTCATATTGGGGGGAAGGATTTTGTTCTGTTTTAAAATCCTGCCGCATCTTTTCCAGTTCTTCGGGTGTATCAAAAGCGTAATAGGCATGACCGGCTTTCACCAGTTGCTCTGCATACTGCCGGTACATCGGTTTGCGTTCACTTTGCCGGTAAGGGCCGAAAGGGCCGCCATGCAGCGGACTTTCATCGGGTGTAAGGCCTACCCAATCCAGGCAATTAAAAATATATTCTTCGGCACCGGGCACATAGCGGCTCTGGTCCGTGTCTTCAATCCGCAGCACAAAATCACCGCCATTCTTTTTTGCAAACAGATAATTATACAAAACCGTTCTTACTCCGCCCAGGTGCAAACCACCGGTGGGGCTGGGAGCGAATCTTACACGTGGTCTCTTAGTCATGCGGCAAAGATAATGATTGAACGACTCCTTCCCGTCTTACCGCCTTACCGTTAAAAAACAGGAAGTAAATTTTTCTTACCGGTAAGAAAATAGTAAGGCCAGTAAATAAGTCTCACCGGTAAGGCGGTAAGACGGGAAGGAGTCGTTCAGCCATCCAATTGTTATCTTTGATCGGTGAAATATTTTATCAAAACACCCTGGTGGCTTAAAAAGATCTACTCATCTTATGTATGGAGTGTGCCGGTAAAAGAAAAACTTTTGTATCTCACGTTTGATGACGGGCCGCATCCATCTGTTACGCCCTTTGTGCTGGACGAATTACAAAAGCATGAAGCAAAAGCAAGTTTTTTTTGTATCGGGAAAAATGTGCAGGCTTATCCGGAAGTCTATAAGAGGATCCTGGATGAAGGCCATGCGGTAGGCAATCATACCCAGCATCATTTGAATGGGTGGAAGACGGATAACAAGGAATATCTCGCCGATATACATGAGGCAGGAAAGTATATTGATTCCGTTTTGTTCCGTCCGCCTTATGGAAGGATCACTTCTTTCCAGGCAAAGAACCTTTCACAGGCAATGAAAAAACCGGAAGCAAAAGTAGTTATGTGGGATGTGCTTAGTGCTGATTTTGATGAAACCTTATCGGGCGAAAACTGTTTACAACATGTAATCCTGAATGCAGGGAAAGGTTCGATCATCGTATTTCATGATAGTGAGAAGGCATGGAAAAGGCTTGAATTTGCGTTGCCGGGAGTATTAGATTTTTTCAAAAAAAGAGGCTATCGTTTTGAAAAATTAGCAGCGCCCGTTTCAGCGCATACGCTATAGTAAAATTACTTATTTATAGAGTCTTGATTCTAAAAAACTGATAATCATATAAAAATTTAGGGCCTGGGTAGAAACCCTGGCCCGTTTTTAATCCGTACCCTATGAAAACTGGCTTAAAGGTAAAATAAATTTTCATTTATGCAAACAAATTTCCAACTGTTTGTTGAGTAAAATAGCCCAGATTTCAGTTGATTTTTGTCAAAGCAATCATTATGCAATTGATAGATACACACGCACATCTTTATTCCAACCAGTTCAGCAGCGACAGGCCTGCCATGCTGCAACGCGCCCGGGAAGCGGGGCTCAGCAAGGTTTTGCTGCCCGCAATTGATTCCGGGTCGCATGAAAACATGCTGAAACTGGAAGAGGAAAACCCCGGTTTTTGCCTGGCAATGATGGGATTACACCCTTGTTCCGTGAAAGAAGACTATGAGCAGGAATTAAAGATCGCGGAAGAGCATCTTGCCCGCCGTGCCTTTATCGGAGTAGGCGAGATAGGGCTTGATTTTTATTGGGACCTGACATTTAAAGAGCAGCAGTTCAGGGCTTTTCACCGTCAGATAGAATGGGCATTGCAATACGGTTTGCCGATCGCCATCCACTCCCGCAATGCGAATGATGAATGCATCCAGGTAGTGAGAGAGCACCAGAAAGGGGCCCTGAAAGGTGTATTCCATTGTTTTTCCGGCACAGTGGAGCAGGCCAGGCAGATGATCGAACTGGGCTTTTACCTGGGCATTGGTGGTGTGCTCACTTTTAAAAATGGTGGATTAGACAAAGTGATCGAGGAAATTGACACCCGCCACCTGGTGCTGGAGACCGACGCGCCCTATCTTGCGCCAGTTCCTTTCCGTGGTAAACGCAATGAAAGCAGTTATATCACCTATGTGGCTCAAAAACTGGCTGATCTGAAGCAGGTCAATGTGCAGGAGATAATTGATCAAACCTCACAGAATGCGCAAAATTTATTCGGACTCTAAGCGCTGATCCCGTATTTTTGCAACCCCAAAACCGGGAACAGTCGATTGTTCCAGTTTTACCCGGAGACGTGTCCGAGTGGTTGAAGGAGCACGCCTGGAAAGTGTGTATACGGGAAACCGTATCGCGAGTTCGAATCTCGCCGTCTCCGCTTAAGGAAATGGTCAATTTTGATTGTTTCCTTTTTTTGTGCAGTCAATTGTATGACTTACACCATTTTAATTTTGATCTTGATTTGCAATCAGGAAATCCATCAGGTTTACATGAATGATTCCTTCTTTGCTTTTACCGGTAGAAACATCATTTAAGGTTACTACATATTTTGGATAGTTGTCCTCAATTTTCAGAAGGTTACCAAACTCACGTTGTGCTGTCGTTTCATCATTGTCAAGGGTAAGACAGACCTGTACATATAATTTATCCCCGTTCTTAATTCCGATGAAATCAATTTCTTTATCATCCAATTTCCCAACGAAGACCTGGTAGTCCTGCTGTATCAGGTGGAGATAAACTGCATTCTCTAATAACTTATGTATGTCTGTACGTTGGTTAAAGCCGACGATTGCATTGCGCAAACCAATATCTTCAAAATAATATTTCTCGCCGATCTCAAATATTTTCAATCCTCCTATTTCTGCACGAACCACTTTATGTACAATATAGGAGTTGCCCAGCGATCTTAAATAATTGATCGTTAACTGGGGTGACATATCAACATGCTGCGACTTTAAATATTTGCTGATATTATTGGCAGAAAACAGACTACCTGTATTATTGGCAAGATAAATTACCAGGTTCTCAAGAAAAGAAACATTACGAATATTCTCACGAGCCACCACATCTTTTAATAAAATGGTGGAGTAAACATTACGCAGATATTCAAAAGGAAGGTCTTCCAGCAGCCCGATGTTTGGAAGAAATGGCATTCCACCATATCGAAGATACTGTAACACGGTGTCAAATGTATTGTTCAGTTGATGAAACTCCATAAACTCTTTGTAACTCAGGCTGTGTATGTGAAAGGCTATATACCTGCCGGCAAGATGTGTGGCCAGTTCACCGGAAAGCATATTTGCATTACTGCCGGTACAATAGATATCACAAACATTTTTGGCCAGCAAACTGCGCAGACTTCGCTCAAAAGCTGCTACTTCCTGCACTTCGTCTATAAAGAAATAATTATTTTTATTCGAAGGAAATTTGTCTTTCAAGAAAGCACTCAGGTCTGCATGCGTTTTGATGGTAACAAACTCATCCAGCTCCATGTTTATATATACAATATTCGCATCCGGATCAGTACTACGTAAATAGTCCATTAGCTGAAGCAGCACATAACTTTTTCCTATACGGCGTTGTCCGGTTAAAACTTTAATTATTTGTTTATTAACAAAAGGAATGATCTTTTCAGTATAAATGGGTCTATCTATAAGTTTCATGTATGAGTGAAATTTTAATCAAAAATATATAAAGTTTCATTTACAACAGAAATTTATATAAATTGGGAAAATATTTTTTCCTAATTTAATCATAGCCAATTAATTATAAATCATTAGGTTGTTTAGGGAAGTTAAAAGAGGGATCAAGAAATCTCGTCCAGCCCGCAGAAAATTCTATAAGCTCGCGCAAGGCGCGGGCTTATTACTTGGATATGGTACCCAGATTGCCCCCAATTTTTTCGCTTCTTCTTTATGGTCAAAAGGACATTAATTTTTATGGGTATAAATAGATACTTTAATCTTTAATTATTACTAAGAATATCGACTAATCGGTAATTAATATAATAAGTCGTGCGCCCTTTCTTTTCCGGTCTAAGTGTTTCACTATCCACCAGTTTTTTTAGCCAAACCGAAGCTGTCTGACGATGAGCGATACCTTTGCTTACAAGTAGTGCCGTTCCGACATTAATTGGTTTTGGTGCTGTTAGTTTCGACATTAAAATAGATTCATGTCGAATTTTTTGGTAAAAATCGACATAAAATAAAGTACGTCCGTTGTTACTGAAGTAATTGGTAAAGCAGAGAAAGCCATTTTATCAATAAATAACTTGATAATCAATTAATTATAAAATTTCAATGTGTTCAAAAATGGAATCAGGTGTTCGATAGAGACCCCACCTCCGCTTTAGCGGAAGCGGGTTTTCATTTATAATACACCCTATTTCCCGGGCGGGCTTCGACGGACACGGTCAATGGTGATGTTCCGGCCACAGCTAATTAGCTGCCGTTGAACTGATTTTTTATTGCGCTTGTAAACACAAATACAAAGCACTTGAGTTTGAGAACTATTTAAAATCGGGTTCAGGCAGAGATTTATGCAAAAAGATTGACCTGACTGCCCAAACCCTATAAAATGAAACAATTTGTCAAAAGAATGAGACGAATACCATCCGTAAAGAAATAACTTGATCCTAAATTAGCAATGGAAATCATTTCATTAAGTAATAAAATTATGATGAAGGGTTACAAGAAATATCTAATGATTGCTGCCTGCGGAATAAGCTGCCTGACTTTATCTGCCCAGGAATGGAAACCGGTAGAAGGAAAGATAATGACGCAATGGTCAGGCAACATAGATCCTGCGAAGCCGTTACCGGAATACCCAAGGCCACAACTGAAAAGAAGTAACTGGCAAAATCTGAATGGCTTATGGCAATACGCCATCACGGATGCAGGGCAGGAAACCATCCCTGCAAATTTTGATGGAAAAATATTGGTCCCTTACCCCATTGAATCCGCATTGTCCGGGGTCGGGAAAACCGTTGGGAAAGGCAAAATATTGTGGTATAAGACCACGGTTAACCTGCCCAAACTCTCCGGCACCAATCAATTGATATTACATTTCGGAGCGGTGGATTGGCAATGTGATGTGTATGTGAACGGAAAGAAAGCAGGCAGGCATGAAGGCGGGTATGATCCCTTTTCTTTCAATATCACCAGCTATCTGAAAAAAGGAAAGAGCCAGGATATTGCATTGAGGGTTTGGGACCCGACCGATGAGGGCCCGCAACCCAGAGGCAAACAGGTGAACAAGCCTGAAGGGATCTGGTACACAGCTGTGACAGGGATCTGGCAAACGGTTTGGACAGAAACAGTGCCCTCTGCCTATATCGTATCTACCAGACACACGCCGGATGTAGATGCAGGCCTGGTGCAGGTAGCTGCTTATACTGAGGGTACACAGGAAGTGGACGCTGTAAAATTTGTGGCCTATGAAGGATCGAAAGAGGTTGGTCAGGTAACCCTTCCTCCGGCTGTTAGCGGAAGCATTAAAATTGCGAATGCTAAACTGTGGTCTCCGGCTTCTCCTTACCTATACACTTTAAAGATCTTTCTCTATAGAAATGGCAAACAGATAGATTATGCGGATAGCTATTTTGCCATGCGGAAATCTTCATTAAAAAAAGATCAGGCAGGAATCGACAGGCTTGCGCTGAATAATGAGTTTGTATTTCAGTATGGTCCGCTTGACCAGGGTTGGTGGCCTGATGGATTGTATACTGCACCAACTGATGAAGCTTTAATGTTCGATGTGAAGAAAACGAAAGAGATGGGATTTAACATGATCCGCAAGCATATTAAACTGGAGCCGGCCCGCTGGTATTACTATTGCGACAGCATCGGTGTTATGGTGTGGCAGGATATGCCAAGCGGTGATATGGGAGGCAACCGTTGGGATATGAGAAGCGGACAGATCTCCGGGTTCAACCGTGATAAACAAAGAAGCGAAGAATCGGAAACTTATTATAGAAAAGAGTGGAAAGCAATAATGGATGCGGCCTATAATTTCCCATCTATTGTGGTATGGATACCTTTTAACGAAGCCTGGGGACAGTTTAAAACCAAAGAAATTACAGAATGGACGATGAAGTATGATCCATCGCGCTTAGTAAACAGCGCAAGTGGAGGCAATTTCTTTTATACCGGACATATTTTAGATATACACCAGTATCCCGATCCTCAAATGCCGGACCCGGAAATTTTTGGGAACAGGGGGCAGGCATTGGTCCTGGGTGAATTTGGTGGGCTGGGATTACCAATGGAAGGACATACCTGGCAGGATAAAAACAACTGGGGATATCAGAGTTTTAAAAACAAGGACGAATTGCTGAACCGTTATAAAAAACTGATGACAGATCTGAAACGCCTCATTCCACTGGGACTTTCAGCAGCCGTGTACACGCAAACCACAGATGTGGAAATAGAGACCAATGGCATTTTAACTTATGACAGGAAAGTGATAAAGATGTCTGAGGCAGAACTGAGTGAATTGCATAATGCCTTATATAAGGTGCCGGTAGAATAATAATGGGTGCTTTAAAATTATCATGGGCATGTCAATGGTGTTGGTAAACTGAAAAATAATGAATATCATAAGGTCAATAATGATCTGTACCGTTGTTTCAGTTTTAAGTGCTTGCAGCATTCAAAAAGGACAAACTGAACGGGTAACTTTTACCAACCCTTTATTGCCATCAGGAGCCGATCCTTACAGTTTTTACAAAGACGGATATTATTACTATACGCATACTACTGGAAAAAGCCTGGATTTATGGAAAACGAAAAACATGGCGGACCTGAAAACCGCACAGCATAAAACTGTGTGGACACCTCAGCCCGGCACGATGTATTCCAAGCAAATATGGGCCCCTCAGATTCATTTTATAAAGGGTAAATGTTATATGTATTTTGCAGCAAGCGATGGTAATAACAGTAACCATCGTCTGTATGTGGTAGAAAATGAATCAGCTGACCCCATGGAGGGGCAATGGGTACTTAAAGGCAAGGTCGCGGATGTTACCGACAAATGGGCCATTGATGCCGATGTGTTTGAGCATAAAGAACAACTATACATGATATGGTCCGGTTGGGAAGGAGATGTGAACGGTCAGCAAAATCTTTATATCGCAAGGATGAAAGATCCATGGACGATAGAAAGTGAAAGAGTGAAAATATCCAGTCCGGAGTATGAGTGGGAGAAACACGGCATTTTAAGAGAGCCGGAAACACCTGTTGTATATGTCAATGAGGGCCCCCAGTCCTTACGGCATAAAAACAAGCTTTTCATTGTGTATTCAGCAAGTGGCTGCTGGACTGATTTTTATACGCTGGGTATGTTATCGATTGAAGCGGATAAGGATCTGCTGAATGCTGCCAACTGGAAAAAATATCATGAACCGGTGTTTAAAGCTGCCCCGGAAAATGGCGTATATGCTGCAGGGCACAACTCTTTTTTTAAATCACCGGATGGGAAAGAGGATTGGATATTATATCACGCCAATTCACTTCCCGGGCAAGGTTGCGGAGGCCACCGTTCTCCCCGTGCTCAACGATTTACATGGAATAAAGATGGTACGCCGCATTTTGGAAAACCGGTGAGTGAAAAAGGAAAACTTTAATTGCTGACCTGATTCACTCCTTATCCCCCCTTTTGGGTGAGTCCTATTCTTTATTTTCTTAGTAAATTTAGTACAGTTCTCCACCTTCAAACTTCAACACATGAGAACGGTTTCGCCAATAATGGCTTCTATTGCTGCATGCTCCTGCCTGCTTTTTATAACCTGCAAGCAAAAAAACAATACTCCCGCCAAAGAAGACATCACCGCCCTGCAGCTCAAACGCGGCGCTGTTGTTACCTGCGGACCCCCTAACCAACAATTCGGATCAGTCGCATTTGAAAATTCCTGTTCACCAAAAGCAAAAGCTGATTTTGACCTGGCATTAGCACTACTTCATTCATTCGAATACGACGAAGCCGAAAAAGTATTTGCGAAGATCATTGATGAAGAGCCTGGAACAGCAATTGCTTATTGGGGAGTAGCCATGGCAAATTTTCATCCGCTTTGGTCGCCTCCTACTGGCAGTGAACTGGAAAAAGGTGCAAAGGCTATTGCCATTGCACAATCGCTTTCCAATAAAACGAAAAGAGAAGCAGATTATATTAATGCTACTGCCCAGTTTTATAAAGACTATGATAAAAAGGACCATCGCAGCCGTGCCCTTCTTTTTGAAAAAGCCATGGAAAGGATCCATGCTGATTATCCTAAGGATGAAGAGGCAGCGGTATTTTATGCACTGGCTTTAAATGGCGCCGCTGATCCGGCCGATAAAACATTCAGCAGGCAAAAAAAAGCCGGTGATATGCTGGCGGCAATGTATTCCGAAAAGACCAATCACCCCGGCCTTGTCCACTATATCATTCATAGCTACGATTCTCCGTTGCTGGCTCCGTTGGGCCTCGCTGCTGCAAGAAAGTATGCTTCTGTGGCGCCCTCTTCTGCTCATGCACAGCACATGCCTTCGCATATTTTTGTCAGGATGGGATATTGGGATGAAGTTATTCAATCCAATACCGTTGCCGCAGAATCTGCAAGATGTTATGCAGAGAGCACCGGCCTTGAAGGGCATTGGGATGAAGAACTGCATTGCCTGGATTACCTGATATATGCCTACCTGCAAAAAGGAGATAATACCAGGGCCAAACAGGAATGGGATTACCTGAAGGATATGAAGAAAATTGAGCCGGTGAATTTTAAAGTAGCGTATGCGTTTGCAGCCATTCCGTCCCGTTATGTATTGGAAAATAAAATGTGGAAAGAAGCTGCAACGCTTGAAATAAATCCGATCGGCTTTAGCTGGCAGCAGTATCCATGGCAATCTGCCATCCTTTATTACACCAGGGGATTGGGATCTGCCCATGCCGGCAATATCGCTGCAGCAAAAACAGAGCTGGGAAAACTGAAATCCATACAGGACACACTGACCCGTCAAAAAGATGCGTACAAAGCCAATCTTGTACAGGTGCAGGCAAATACGGTTGAAGCATGGATTCTTTTTAAAGAAGGAAAGACTGCTGATGCGTTGAAGCTGATGACGGATGCTGCGGATCTGGAAGACAATACACAGAAAATGGCTGTTACTCCCAGTGAAGTATTACCTGCGCGTGAACTGCTTGGTGATATGCTGCTGCAATTGAATGAACCGGCAAAAGCATTACAGGAATACGAAGCCAGTCTCCTGCAACATGCCAACCGGTTTAATGGATTGTATGATGCCGCACTGGCAGCTGAACGGTCAGGAAATAAGGAAAAAGCAAAATCATATTATCAGCGATTGTTAAGCATTGCTGATCCAAAAGATCAGGAAAGAACTGAGTTGAAAGCGGCCCGGCTCTACCTCAACAAAATATAACCCCGTAATTAGGGTATCCGGCATTTTTAATGCATCGTTCTTTTAAATTCAATTCAGCCGCCCTATCTTTGCACCGTGTATGAATAATCACCCTGATCATATTATCAATTCATAAATGAAAGCGAACAAACGGTTCGCTTTTTTTATGCCTAAAACCGATGGTTATGGATGTTGAAATTCTATCCCGCATACAATTTGCCTTCACCATTGCTTTCCATTATATCTATCCTCCTTTAAGTATTGGCCTCGGGCTTACGCTGGTGATCATGGAAGGGATGTATCTGAAAACGCGTAATCCCATTTATGAAAAAATGACGCGGTTCTGGATCAAAATATTTGCGCTCATTTTTGGTATTGGCGTGGCTACAGGCATCATCATGGAATTTGAATTTGGAACCAACTGGGCGGCTTATTCCAAATATGTAGGAGATATTTTTGGCAGTGCGCTGGCGGCAGAAGGAATTTTTGCTTTTGCATTGGAGAGCGGTTTTCTTGGTATCCTTTTATTTGGATGGAACAGGGTGGGGCCTAAAGTGCATTTCTTTGCTACCGTGATGGTATTCCTTGGCTCGATGTTCAGTGCCGTATGGATCGTGGTGGCCAATAGCTGGCAGCAAACACCGGCTGGATATCATATTGTGGGGGAAGGGATGAATGCGCGGGCGGAGATCACTGATTTCTGGGCCATGGTATTCAACCCTTCGAGTGTTGATCGCCTTACACATACATGGTTGGGCGCTTTTCTCGCCGGTTCATTCCTCGTATTAAGTGTGAATGCCTATTATATCCTGAAAAAGAAACACCTGGAAATTGCAAAGCCTGCTTTTAAAATAGCATTGACTGTGGCACTCATCAGTTCTTTATGCCAGCTTATTTCAGGACATAGCAGTGCTGATGGAGTGGCAAAGAATCAACCGGCCAAACTGGCTGCTATGGAAGGACATTATGATAGCAGTGCCGCTGCAGATATGTACCTCTTTGGCTGGGTAAATGATAAGGAACAGAAAACAAGCGGACTGGCCATCCCTGGTGGGCTTTCCTTTCTTGTGCACCAGGACTTCAAAGCGCCGATCACAGGACTGAATGCTTTTAAACCGGAAGACCGGCCAGGCCAGGTGAATGCTGTTTTCCAGTTTTACCATATCATGATATCAATAGGAATGATCCTGATCGCCCTCACTGTATATGCATCATGGTTGTGGTGGAGAGGGAAACTGTTTGATAAAAGATGGCTGATGCTGGTGTTTGCCTGGGCCGTTCTTTTGCCACAGATCGGTAACCAGGTGGGCTGGTTCACTGCAGAAATGGGAAGACAGCCCTGGGTGGTATATGGGCTGCTGCGTACTTCAGATGGATTATCGAAAAATGTGCAGGCACAGCAAGTTCTTTTTTCTCTGATCCTGTTCACGCTGGTGTATACCATCCTGTTTATCCTGTTCCTTTATCTGCTGAACAAAAAAATTAAACACGGGCCGGTGGATTATAACACCAAAGAGGTGATTGATGAAGGAAGTAAAAGAGATAACCCAATTCTTCAACACGGCTAAAATATTATCATATGGGCAGTTTTCTCGGTTTGGATTACAACGTATGGTGGTTCCTGGTTTTCGGAGCCGTTATATCAGGGTATGCCATCCTGGATGGCTTTGACCTTGGTGCAGGCGCTTTGCATCTTTTCTTAAAAAAAGAACAAAGCAGGCGCATAGCATTAAATGCTATTGGACCGATCTGGGATGGGAATGAAGTATGGCTGGTAATTGGAGGTGGTGCTTTATTTGCCGGGTTCCCGGTAGCGTATGCTGCTATCTTCTCAGCATTTTATATCCCCTTTTTTATTTTTCTTATCGGCTTAATATGGCGTGCAGTGGCCATTGAGTTCCGGAGCAAGGAACCTGGCCGCCTCTGGAGGCTTAGCTGGGATTTTGTGTATTCATTTGCCTGTATTGTGATCGCGCTCTCGTTGGGGTTGATGCTGGGAAATGTTGCGCTTGGCCTGCCCTTGAATGATCAGAAAGAATTTACCGGCAACTGGCTTAGTTTCTTCAATCCTTTTTCCATCCTGGTAGCGGTCACGACCTTAGCGCTGTTTATGATGCATGGAGCCATCTACCTTGCCATGAAAACGGAAAACCGTTTATATACCAAACTCACTATCCTTGCCAAAAACTTCACTGTTTTCTTTGTGATGAGCTTTGCGATCACTACAGTGTATACCCTTCTGTATATCCCGCACCTAAGCGACCGGATCAAATCCAATCCCCAGTTCTTTATCTTCCCTTTGATCATGATGCTGGCAATCGCTAATATCCCCCGCATGTTGAATAAAGGAAAATACCGGCATGCATTCGCCAGTTCCTGTGTCACTATTGCCTCATTGCTCATTATGGTAGCGATAGAAGTCTTCCCTAACCTGCTATACGCTACCAATGATGCAGCCAACAGCATCACTATTCATAACGCAGTTGCTTCAGAAAAAACAATGAAGATATTATTGCTGATCGCATTGATAGGAACACCGCTGGTAGCATTGTACACAAGCTTTGTGTTCTGGACGTTCAAGGGGAAAGTAAAGCTAGACGAAATGAGCTATTAACACGAATGGCGCTAATGAATCCGAATGACGTGAGTTAATAAAGAAGCCGCGAATAGCACGAATTCGTGTCATTCGCGGCTTCTTTATTAACTCACGTCATTTGTATAAATTAGCATTATTCGCGCTTTTACCAGTTGGTGCCCTGATCCAGGTTCAACCTCTCCGATGCATCGCCCGGTTTGGTGTGTTTCCAGTCCCGGTCATAGCGGACGAACCAGGAGATCCAAAGGCTGCGGCTTAACCGCATCAGCCAGGGTTGGAGAATGATCAGGAAAACGGCATTGATCCCCATCCAGTAGAAGAAGCGGTTATCATTTACCGACAGGCCGATAAAGACCCACCAGACTATCAGGCTGGCTACGCTCAAAGCGATCGTCAAAGCATAACTTACATAGCTGGTGCCATAATAAAAACCTACTTCAATTTCTGTAGGCTGACCACAAACAGTGCAAGTTCGGTTCATGGTCATATTCTTTTTGAGGTTGATACTGACTGGATATTTGAAAAGCTTGCCTTGCCTGCATCGGGGGCAGCGGCAACCAAGTGCTGAAACGAAGTACCCCCGGTTTATAGTTTTTTCTGACATCTGTGAAGGGTAATTTTTTGCAAAGGTCGGCTTTTCATGGCAGAGAACATAAAGAAAAGTTTCCTTAAATATGTTCCAGGAATATCTCTTTCACAATGATATATATACCCATTATTAGTATAAACCATCCGAATCCCTTTTTTAAGGAAGAGCCAGGGATCCTGTCGGCAAGCCTGCTTCCAATAAGCAGCCCGGCAATGGATAAAGCTGTGAAAGAGAGCATTAAGGACCAGTCATACTCAAATTGTTTTAAACTGAAAAGAAAGCCGAATAAGGAGTTGATGGCAATAATCAGAAGGGAAGTGCCCACCGCTGTTTTCATTGGCAGCTTAAGAAAAATCACCAGTGTTGGAATGATCAGAAAACCACCGCCTGCTCCCAGCAAACCGGTGATAACGCCAATAAGCAAGCCCAGCAATAATAATGGAATGGCCTGGTAAGTATGTTCGCTTTCTGCTTCAGCACTCAACCATTCTTCCCTTTGGCTGCTGCGTATCATGGAAACGGAAGCTACCAGCATCAGCAGGGCAAAGATCACCATCAGGAACATGGGTTTATGTACCTGTATTTTTCCAATGGAAAATAAATGATCAGGCAATGCAGGCAGCAAATAATGCCTGGTGAGGAAAATGGAAAAAATAGAAGGGATGCCAAATTCAGTTACTGCTTTAAAATTCACCAGCTTTTTTCCATACGACCTTAATCCGCCGATCAAACTGGTAGCGCCTACGATAAACAATGAACTCGTCGTAGCCAGTAGCGGGTTCACCGACATGAGGTATACCAGTACAGGCACCGTGAGAATGGAGCCACCACTGCCCACCATTCCCAATGAAATGCCGATGAGTACAGAAGCGAGGTATCCGAGAATTTCCATTATTGTTTTTATTACTCCAGTATTTTTTCCATTTGCATGCTGCGACTGCCTTTGATAAGTGCATAAGCGTTTTCAAATTTTTGCTCCTGCCACCATTGGCGTGCCTGTGCTGCTTTTTCAAACCGGAGAAACGGATGCTGGGTTTTCAGGAAATCACCACCTACAAGTACCACTTCTTTCCAGGGGTATTGTTTGATCAGGTCAATAATAGAGATATGCTCCTGCAGGCTTTCTTCACCTAATTCTGCCATACCTCCCAGCATCAGTATTTTATTATCGGCCTGCAGGCGTGCGAAATTTTCAATGGCCAGTTTCATGCTGCTGGGGTTGGCATTGTATGCGTCCAGAATGATCTTATTGCTTCCTCTTTCGATCAGTTGCGACCGGCTGTTGGAAGGAATATAATTTTCAATGGCTTTTTTAATCAGTGCATCAGACACTTTGAAAAGCTTGCCCGCCGTAACAGCAGCAAGCACATTAGGCAGGTTATAATCGCCTACCAGTTGTGTGCCGATGATCTTTTCGTTGATGCCTTGCTGGATGGCCACTTGCAGAAAAGGATCGCTTTCCCGGATAGTACCGATCACATGTGCATCGCCATGCGTTCCATATTTAATGATACCGCTGATACCCTTGCTCATTTCATGCAGGTATTCATAGTCCCAGTTTACCAATGCAAAACCATGGGCAAGCGTCCGCAGATAATCAAACAATTCTCCTTTTCCTTTTCTTACACCTTCAATTCCTCCAAACCCTTCCAGGTGGGCTTTGCCTGCATTGGTGATCAACCCGTGGGTAGGTTGCGCATATTCGCAATAACCGGCTATTTCTTTTTGATGATTGGCGCCCATTTCAATCACGGCTATTTCTGCATCCATTTTTATTTTAAGCAGGGTGAGGGGAATGCCGATATGATTATTCAGATTGCCTTCTGTTGTATACGTTTTGTAAGTAGTGGAAAGCACGGCATGGATCAATTCCTTGGTGGTGGTCTTTCCATTGCTCCCGGTAATGGCCAGGAATGGCACCCGTCTGCCATCAGGCAGGTTATTGAATTGCTCGCGATGATGCCGGGCCAGTTGCTGTAATGCTTCCAGCACATCCGCAACAAGAAATGTTTTGCCCGGTATTTCAAATTCCTTTTCATCGATCACGGCACAGGCTGCGCCGGCTTCAATGGCTTTGGCGGCAAAACTGTTTCCATTAAAATTCCCGCCTTTCAATGCAAAGAAAATATCGCCTGCTTTCAGCTTCCGTGTATCTGTTTGCACAGATGGATATTGCTGGTAGATCTCGTATAACCGTTCTATTGACATACAACAAAAATAGGTTGGATAGTAATAAAAAACCCTCCGTTTTTGCGGAGGGTCTTAAGCTTATTGAAAGTTGATTATCTTCTTTGTCTTTTGGTCGGGAATTGCTGACCAACTTTGCGGCCATTACCTTCAGGGCTTCCCATGCGGTCCATTGCGCAACGGAAACCGAGTGTGCTCAGCGCCTGGTCTTCTTCCAGGAAGCGGCGTGTGCCGGGGCTCAGCCAGTAAGCGCGGTCGTTCCAGCTACCACCTTTGTACACTCTTGATTTATCACTGATCAGGGTAGTCATACCATAACCATATGCAGCCTGTGATGCAGTGTCACCATCGAGATAGTTGATCACATTACCACGCTGATAGTTGCGGCGGTTTTTGCTTTCTTCATCTGTTACAGCCACCATTCTTACACGGCCGGTTGTATCATTGATCTCTGCTTCGCCGTCTGCATTCTTATAGATCTTCTGGAAATTGTTACCACGATAAGGAGCAGGCATATCATCAAAGTCCATAGTTGAAAGAGGCCTGTACACGTCCTGTACCCATTCGCTTACGTTGCCGGCCATGTTGTAAAGACCGAAGCCGTTGGGGAAGAAAGATTTTACATCAGCAGTGTAGAAAGCCCGGTCGTTCAGACCACCAGCCACACCGGCGTTATCACCTGAACCACGTTTAAAGTTGGCCAGGAACTGACCCTGCCAGCTTCCGTGACGGGTATCGCGCAGTCCGTTCACATTTTGTGACCAGGGATAGATCTGTTTGTTGGATTGCAACTCCTCACCACGTTTACCTTCTTTTTTGCTGGGGCGTGGGTTCTGATCGATCAGACCATAAGCCGCATATTCCCATTCAGCTTCAAAAGGCAGGCGGTAATCAGGCAGCAGGAACCCGTCTTCCATTGTCACTTTTGTACGGGGCTGGCCTTGTGGCGTTTTCAGGCTGTTCTTTTTGGAAGTAGCCGTTTTGCCAGGAGCGGTTTGATAAAGATCAAGCAGGTAAGATTTGGTCGTGAAATTGTTGCTGCCTTGCTGGCCCATCAGGCTTTGCTTGTTGATATAGCCTTTTTCCATAAGAATACCTTCATTCACACGATCACTTCTCCACAGGCAAAAATCAGTAGCCTGTCTCCAGGTAACACCTACTACAGGGTAGTAGTTAAAACCCGGGTGGCGGAAATAATATTCTACCATGGGTTCATTATAGCTCAACTCGCTACGCCATACAAGCGTATCAGGCATAGCTCCATCAATAATGGGTTGGTTGACCGGATCGGAAGGATCAAACACTTTTGCGAGCCAGTACAGGTATTCGCGGTAATGCACGTTGGCAACCTCCGTGCGGTCAATATAAAATGAGGGAACTGATACCCGGCGGGGGATATTGTTCCAGTCAGACATCACATCCTCGTCTGTTTGGCCCATTGTAAAGGTACCACCCTGTACAAACACAAGGCCCGGACCTGTTTGCTGATCTTTGGCCTTGGCTACCTGGTAGCCACCCATATTCTTATCATTATAATTCCAGCCGGTTACATCCGATTTAGCGGATTTCTTCTTGAACAGATTGCACGAAGACATGAGCACCGCACAGGATAGGAGGATTACTAAGTTTTTCACTTTCATTGTTTTTTGCATAAACCTATGAATTGGAATAAATTTAACGCGGTATGAGGTAAAATTATTGTCCGCCGATTAAATTTTACTACCGGGATTGCGAATATAAACACTTTGGGTAAAATGCCTTTTAGCATAAATACTTTTTTTACTTCGTTAATCCCCCATAAAATCAAGGGGTTATTGCTATGCTGCTAGGGAAAAAACAACTGCTTGTGACCTGTTTGCTGGGCATCATTTTCAATGCCCATGCCCAGCGGCAATACAAGCCTTCATCTGTGCTGGCAGCCGGCAATTTTTACAAAATTGCTGTAACGGCTCCGGGCATCTACAAAATCGATATTCCCTTTCTCAGCAGCCTCGGCATCAATACCTCCAACCTGCCTTCCGGTGCCATCCGGCTTTTCGGAAATGGCGGTGCCATGCTCGCTGAAGCAAATAATGCTCCCTGGACGGATGATCTTACCGAAAATGCGGTCCAGGTAGCGGATGGCAATGATGGCGTACTGAACGGCAGCGACTATATTCTTTTCTATGCCAACGGCCCCGATAACTGGATCAAAGATTCGGCCAACCAGCGGTTTACACACCAGAAAAACCTTTATAGCGATAAATCGTACTATTTCCTAAGTGTCGGGGGCCAGGGTAAGCGGATCGCCGACGCCCCGTCAGCAGGCAATCCCGACCTCACCATTACCAGTTTTTCCGGACGATATTTTCATGAACTGGACACCGTCAATTTCCTGAATAGCGGCAGGGAATGGTATGGAGAAGAGTTTTCGGCTATGCCGGGGCGTGTACTCACCCGGGACTTTCCGCTCGGAATACCCAATATTTTATCCGGTTCACCCCTGCAGTTGCGTACGCACTGCATCAGCCGCTCGGCCGGCGTCGGCAGCAGTTTTTCAGTGGCGATCAGTGGTGTTCCCAGCGGGCAGATCAACCTGCCGCCGATAGGCACAGGCGCCTATGATCTTTTTGCCCGTGAAGCCACTTCACTCAATACCGCTCCTGCATCGGCTTCTGTAAACAGTATCAGTTACACTTATGCACCCGGCAGTGTGAATGCGCAGGGGTGGCTCAACTGGTTTGAAGCATTCTTCAGGCAGCAGCTTTCGCTCAGTGCAGTGAACCAGTTGCCATTCCGCGACTGGCTTTCGGTAGGAAACCATACAGGCGAATTTCTTATCAATGGAGCAACTTCCGCCACACAGGTTTGGGATATTACTGATCCGCTTTCCCCGGTAAAGATGCCCGGCAGTATGGATGGAAGCACCTTCCGTTTCGTGAATGACTGCGGCCGGCTGCGGGAGTATATAGCTTTTAACGGGCAGGGATTTTTAACACCTGTTCCGGTTGGCCGTGTTGCAGGCCAGGATCTGCATGCAAGTGCGCCGGCAGACTATATCATTGTTACCTACCCGCTTTTTCTGGAGCAAGCGCAGCGGCTTGCGCAGCATCATCGCCAGCGCAACGGATTAAGAGTGGTGGTAGCTACCACTGAGCAGGTGTATGCAGAGTTTGCAAGCGGCAGCCCTGACCCTGTTGCTATCAGGGACTATGTAAAAATGTATTTTGATAAGTATGGAGTCGATCCGGCCAACCGTCCGCGTTATCTTCTGTTGTTTGGTGATGCTTCTTATGATTATCGGGATCGCCTGACGGGCAACACGAATTTTGTTCCTGCATATGAAAACAATATCTCACTGGATGTACTGAACTCTTATGCTTCTGATGATTTTTATGGTTTTTTGGAGGATAATGAAGATATCAATTCCGGTATCGTGATCAATACCCTGGATATCGGCATCGGTCGTGTGCCTGCAAAGAATAACACGGAAGCAAAGAATTTTGTAGATAAGCTCGAAGCTTATTTCAATGCCAAAAGTTTCGGCCCCTGGAGAAATAATCTTTTATTCATTGCAGATGATGAAGATCAGAACCTTCATTTGCAGGATGCAGAAACGGTGACGGCAACAGTTTCTTCAGTAGCGCCTGTGTTTGATCAGCAGAAAATATACCTGGATGCGTTTCAGCAGGAAAGCGGCTCAGGTGGAAGCCGCTATCCGCAGGTGAACCAGGCGATCAATAACCAGGTGTATAATGGAGTGCTGATGTGGAATTTTACCGGGCATGGCGGTCCTGGCAGGCTGACAGAAGAAACCATACTGGACCAGGAAATGGTGAACAGCTGGAATAATCCCAACAGGCTTCCTTTGTTCATTACTGCCACCTGCGACTTTGCACCTTATGATAATCCCTATGTCAATTCTCTCGGAGAAAATATTCTACTTAGACCCAATACAGGTGCCATTGCTTTAATGACCACTACCCGCATTGTGTTTGCATTCAGCAACCGCATCATGAACAATAACTATCTGCAGTTTGCCCTTCAGCCCGATGCCAACGGCCGCTATCGCAGCCTGGGAGATGCAGTACGTGAAGCCAAGAATTTTACTTATCAGAGTTCGGGTGATATTACCAATAACCGCAAGTTCACCCTGCTTGGCGATCCTGCCATGACACTTGCATTTCCAGCCATACAGGCCCGCCCGGTGAGTATTAATGGCCGGCCGGTTTCGCAGGTGGATACACTTCAGGCAACAGAGAAAATAATCATAGAAGGAGAAGTAACGGATATGCAGGGAAACCTGCTTACAGACTTCAACGGGAATATTTATCCTACCGTGTTCGACAAACCACGGCAGGTAACCACTCTTGCTAATGATCCCGGCAGTCAACCTGCTACATTCACCACACAAACCAACCAGTTGTTCAAAGGGAAAGCTTCTGTTGCAAACGGACGTTTTTCTTTTACGTTCAAAGTGCCGAAAGATATCAATTACCAATATGGCAATGGTAAGCTCAGCCTGTATGCAGAGAACGGCGTGAAAGATGGAACAGGGTATTTCAGCAATTTCATAGTAGGCGGCAGTGCCAATGCCGGCAGTGATGATAAAAACGGACCGGAGATCAAAGCCTATCTGAATGATGAACGGTTTGTGAATGGCGGAATGACCAATGAAAACCCGGTTTTACTGTTGAAGTTATCAGACAGCTCAGGCATCAATACAGTAGGCACCGGCATCGGGCATGATATTGTGGCCACATTGGACAATGACAACAACCGCTATTTTGTGCTGAATGATTTTTATCAGAGTGACCAGGACAGTTATCAGCAGGGAACAGTCCGTTTTCAATTGACCGACCTTGAGCCCGGCACACATACATTAAAGATCAAAGCCTGGGATGTATTGAATAACTCAAAAGAGGTATTGCTTGATTTTGTAGTGGCCAAAGATGAAGATCTTGAGATCAGTCATGTGCTGAATTACCCCAATCCGTTCACTACAAATACACAGTTCTGGTTTGAGCATAATAAACCGGGGCAGAACCTGTTGGTAAGAGTGCAGATTTTTACTGTTTCAGGCAGGATAATAAAAATGATCGAACGGACAATAAATACCCCCGGCAATCGTTCAAGTGAACTGGATTGGGACGGACGTGACCAGTATGGACAGAAAATCGGACGGGGTGTATACCTCTATAAGCTCTCCGTAATCGTTCCCGGTAAATCAAAAAAGGAAAAAATAGAAAAACTGGTGATTTTTTAAGGCCTAATAGTATAAAAGCCAATATTTTATCCCTGTTTTAAACCAAAACTTAATTACTTTATTTACATTAATGCAAAACACACTATCAATGAGACTGACTGCTTCAAAACTGATCGCTTCTTTGTTGATCTTTAGCGGCATACTTTCTACAGCAAGAGCACAGGATAAAATTAATGTGGTCACAACGGCGGTTCCTTTTCTGCGCATTTCTCCGGATGCCCGCGCAGGTGGTATGGGTGATCTTGGATTGGCTACTTCACCTGATGCCTCTTCCGGTTTCTGGAACATGGGCAAAGTTGCTTTCAATGAATCAAAAGGCGGCGTAGCTGCAACCTATACTCCCTGGTTGAAACAGTTGGTGAATGACGTTTACCTCGCTTCCCTTTCCGGCTATTATAAATTTGCTGACGATCAGGCTATCAATGTAGGCCTCCGTTATTTCAGCCTGGGTAATATCCAGTTCACCGACGGTGCAGGTAACTCCTGGGGTAATGGCAAACCAAGAGAGTTCAGCATAGATGCAGGTTATTCACGCAAACTGTCTGATAAGTTCGGTTTGGGTGTGGCCCTGCGCTATATCAATTCCGACCTCACCAATGGCGTTCCTTCTACAGGTTCTAGTTATAAAGCAGGTAATGCTGTAGCAGGTGATATCGGTTTGTATTACGATAACAAAACAGAAGCTGGTAACGGTTTCACTTTCGGTGCAGCATTGACCAACCTGGGTTCTAAAATTTCTTATACCAGCAATGCCAATCAGAAAGATTTTATTCCTGCCAATTTTGGTATTGGTGCAACCTGGAATAAAAGCTTTGATGAGCAAAACAAGATCATGATCGGTCTTGATCTGAATAAACTGCTGGTGCCAACACTGGAAGGCAATCCTCCAACCCAGCAGCAGATCGATGATTACCGTAAACAAGGTCCTGTCAGCAGCTGGTTCAAATCATTCAGCGATTTTCCTGGTCAGGCCAACGTGTCGCTCGGTGCAGAATACTGGTATAACAACCAGTTTGCACTTCGTGCCGGTTATTATTATGAAGATAAGTCCCGCGGCAACCGCCGTTATTTCACAGCAGGCCTGGGCCTTAAATACAATATTTTCGGTTTAAACTTCTCTTATCTTGCTCCTTCAGGAAGTGGTGTTACGCAAAACCCGCTTTCCAACACCATGCGTTTCTCTGTGTTGTTTGATCTTGACGGAGATGGCGGAGGAAGTAATGAGTAGTTGAAAAAATAATTTAGTAAAAGCGCTTCTGATCAGAAGCGCTTTCTTTTTTTAAAGAGGGATCGAAGATTTTTAAAGAAGGTATAATGCAACGTGGCGCCCTTCGCGTAATCTTTGCGCTCTTGGCGATACTCTCTTCTGACTTATCTTTGCGCCATGTCATACAGAATAGGATCAGGCGTTGACTTTCATCAACTCGCTCCCGGCCTGGAGCTTTGGATCGGCGGTGTAAAGATTCCCCACGCAAAAGGTGCTGTTGGCCATAGTGATGCCGACGTATTGCTTCATGCGATCTGCGATGCAATGTTAGGCGCATTGGCCCTGGGTGATATCGGTGTTCATTTTCCCGATACAGACCCGGCTTATAAAGGAATTGACAGCAAGATCCTTTTGCAGAAAACAGTAGCGCTTATTCAGAAAGAAGGATATAAGATCGTCAATATAGATACATCGCTTTGCCTGCAGGCTCCCAAAATAAAACCGTATGCTGCCCAAATGCAGGAGACCATTGCCGGAATAACAGGGCTCACCATTAAGGATGTTTCCATCAAAGCCACTACCACGGAGCAGATGGGCTTTGTAGGAAGGGAAGAAGGGTTGATGGCGTATGCGACGGTGTTGCTGGAAAAACGTTGACCACTCGGCCACCGATCATCGGGCACTCCAACGAACAATCAAATACCTAATCCCTTTATCTTTGCGCCCATGCCTACAATCGAGATCAAGATCATCAATAAATCATCCAACGCACTGCCTGAATATGCCACTACCGGCTCTTCCGGCATGGATATCAGGGCCAACCTGGATATACCCCAGACCCTGCAACCGCTGGAAAGGACATTGATCCCCACCGGACTGTTTATCGAATTGCCCCAGGGGTACGAAGCCCAGATCCGGCCCCGCAGCGGACTGGCTATCAAACAGGGAATTACCTGCCTCAATACGCCCGGCACGATTGATGCGGACTATCGGGGAGAAATAAAAGTGATCTTAATAAACCTTTCCCAGGAAGAACAAGTCATACATCACGGCGACCGGATTGCACAAATGGTAGTGCAAACCGTGGAGCAGGTACAATGGAAACCGGTGGAAGAAATTGCCGGCACTGTAAGAAGTGCAGGTGGATTCGGCCATACCGGTAAGCAATAAACCATAAATTCAAGAATGAGGATAACGCTTGTTTTAGTAGCAGCTATTTTATTAATGGCTTCCTGCCGGTCAACCCGGAAAATACAAACGGTGATCTCCAATAAAAGAGATACCAGCCTGGTAGTTAATCCCCCTGCAGATCATTCAAGAGAAGATACACTGGCCTTCATCCATAAAGCAGTGGCTAATATGAAAGCCGCTCAACTGGACTTCACCACTTTTTCCGCAAAGATCAACGTGGATTACCAGGGCTCTGATGGTAAGAAGTATGATGTGAACGCCAATCTTCGCATGTATAAGGACAGTGCCATCTGGATCTCCATTACCGCCATCTTTGGTATTGAAGGGTTGAGAGCCTATATCACAAGAGACTCTGTGAAGATCCTCAATAAGCAGGATAAAACATATACCGCCCGCAGTGTGGCTTACCTGCAGGAAGTAACAGCCCTGCCGCTTACGCTTCATTCCCTGCAGGAGATACTCATCGGCAACCCTGTATTCCTGGATAGTAATATCATTTCCTATTCCCGGTCGGGCAACAACTCCGTATCACTGCTGAGCATAGGCGATTGGTTCAAAGGCCTGCTCACACTGAATGCCGCCTATAAAATTGAGAACAGCAAGCTGGACGATATTGATATCAACCGGAGCCGTACCTGCAACCTGAGTTACACGGACTATGAGAACAAAAAAGGGGTCGATTTTTCCACCAGGCGCCGGATCACGGTGGCTGAGAAGGGAAAACTGGACATCAAGCTGGATTTCAAGTCGTATGACTTTAATGAAACGTTAAGCTTCCCCTTTAATGTGCCGAAAAACTATAAAAGGGATTAAGGGATAAAATTTTAGAGCCCTTGTTTCGTTATAATTTCTTTATCTGTTGAAGCTTTAGCGAAAGGGGATCCGCCTTCACTAAAGCTGCGGCGGACAAAGTCCAAAAATCTTGACATGAAAAAATACCTGCTGACTACCCTGCTTTTCTTTGCTGCAATAAGCTGGACCATGGCCCAGCAAACCAACAATAAGGAAGAACTGGAAAGAGAAAGAAAAGACATCCAGGGCGAGTTGAAAGAGATCCAGGACGTATATAACAGGGTGAAAGGTGAAAAGAACCAATCCCTTGCCCAGTTGAACATGCTCAAGCGTAAGATCTCCCTGCAGGAACGTTACATCACCAGTATCAACAAAGAACTTAAGATCATTGACGACGATATGTATCTCAGCAATCTGGAAATATACCGGTTGCAGAAACAATTGGACACGCTTAAATCACAATATGCCCGCACCGTAGTGTATGCATATAAAAACCGCAGCAGTTTCAACTACGTCAATTTTATTTTTTCCGCCACCAGTTTTAATGATGCCGTCCGCCGCATTTCCTACCTGAAAAGCTACAGGGCTTACAGGGAAAAACAGGTGAACACCATTCATGAAACACAGGAACTGATCGCTAAACGCCAGCAGCAGCAACTTGTCAGGAAACAGCAGAAGAATGATGCATTGAAAACGCAGACAAAGGAAAGGGAAGCACTCGCAGATCAACGCCAGGAAAAAGATCATATCGTATCCGGATTAAAATCGCAGGAGAAAGACCTGCAAAAGCAAATAGCAGTCAAGAAAAAACGTGACAGGGATATTCAGAATGCGATCGCAGCCATCATTCGCCGCGAAATTGAAGCAGCCAAGAAAGAAGAAACGGCAAGATTAGCATCTGCCAAGAAAGCAGCCGAAGAAGAAAAAGCAAGAAATGCATCAGCAACACCTACACCAGGCAAACCTGCTGCAACCAGTCCTTCTGTTGCCGCAACAGCACCTGCTAAAAAGCCTGAAAGTTATCTTGAGTTGAATGCAAAAGATATTGAGCTTGGTACCGATTTCGGCAATAGCCGTGGAAAGCTTCCCTGGCCGGTTGATAATGGATTTGTAAGCATACCTTTTGGCCCCTATACCATTGAAGGCACCAAACTCAGGGATGATAATCCCGGTCTTACCATCGGCACCCGTTCAGGCGCTCAGGTAAAAGCCGTATTTGACGGAGTGGTTTCAGCCGTGCACAACTATGGCGATGGTGCAGCGATCATTATCAGGCATGGTAAATACTATACTTCTTACAGTAATCTTTCCGGTGTAAATGTATCTAAGGGTGCAACTGTAAAACGCGGACAGGTGATCGGCCGTGCCGGTGATTCAGACGATGGCTCCAGCGGAAGGATTGACTTTATGCTGCTAATCGAAGCAAAGAATGTGAATCCAGCTCCCTGGCTCAGGAGATAGCAGGCTGAAGAAACTGTTCATACAGTTTTTCATACTGCGGCACGATCGTATGTATATCGAATTTCTTTGCATGCGCCGCTGCCCTTTCTTTAAAACCTTTCAGCGTTTTATCGTCTTTAAGAATAGCTAAGGATTGTTGGCTCATGGTCACCACATCGCCGACATTGGCCATATAGCCGGTTTCACCATTGATATTTATTTCCGTTAAACCGCCGGCATTGGTTGATACTACCGGCACCCCTGCTGCCATTGCTTCCAGTGCTGCCAGGCCAAAGCTTTCATAATCGGAGGTGAGCAGAAAAAGATCAGCGATAGCGAGAATATCTTCCATTTGTTCCTGCTTGCCCACAAACCGGATCTCATCACTGATATTTAATTCCCTTGCAAGATCTTCTGCTGTGGATCGTTCAGGTCCATCGCCAACAAAAAGAAGCTTGGCAGGAATATGTTTTTGTACTTCGTTAAAAACCTTCACCACATCCTGCACACGTTTTATCTTACGGAAATTGGAAGCATGTAAAAGTATCCGCTCTCCATTGGGCGCGATCACTTTCCGGAATGCATCGATCGGTTTGCGGACAAAACGTTTTACATCCACGAAATTGTAAATCACCTCTATATCTTTTTCGATACAGAACGTTTTGAAAGTTTCATCACGCAGGTTTTTCGATACAGCAGTGATGCTGTCGCTTTGGTTGATCGAGAACGCTACCACAGGTGCATATGTTTTATCTCTTCCCACCAGGGTGATGTCGGTGCCATGTAAAGTAGTGATCACGGGTATATGCTTCCCTTCCTTCGCCAGGATCTGCTTGGCCATAAAGGCCGCTGAAGCATGGGGAATGGCATAATGCACATGGAGGAGGTCCAGGTTATTGTTCTTGATCACATCCACCATGGTGCTGGCCAAAGCCGTTTCGTAAGGGGGATAATCAAAAAGCGGATAGGTAGGTACCTGCACTTCATGATAAAATATATTGGGAATGAACCCGGATAAACGGACGGGCTGCTGGTAAGTAATAAAATGGACAAGGTGGCCTTTTTGAGCCAAAGCTTTGCCGAGTTCTGTCGCCAAAACACCGCTTCCGCCAAATGTAGGGTAGCAAACGATTCCGATACGCATTTGTATGATTATAAGTTAATATGGCCGCCCCGGTCTGTTGAGCTTTGCCCGGCAGCACCTAAGGTAACAGTTTTAAGGCACTAAGGTTTGACGTTTATCTTAAATCTTTCTTCCTTGCTCTTTAACTTTTATCTTTAAGAAAAAATTTCTACTGCAATGCGAGCATTTCTTTTTCTACTAAGTTTTTTATTAGTAGCCCAAATCCTTCCGGCCCAGGATGATTCCCTGATGATCCGTAAGATAGCCGATGAAATACTTCAGAACAGCAAGGCTTATGAAAATCTCCGCGTGCTTACCAAACAGATCGGTGGCCGGCTTGCCGGTTCGCCCGGTATGGTGAAAGCAGAAGCATGGGGCGCTAAAACCATGAAAGAATCAGGTGCGGCCAATACCTGGCTGCAGGAATGCATGGTGCCGCATTGGGTGAGAGGCGGTAAAGATGAAGCGAGCGCAGAATATGACAATGGGAAAAAAATAAAAAAGACCCTTGATATTGTTGCCCTTGGCAATTCCATTGGCACCGGCCCCAAAGGATTGAAAGCACAAGTGGTAGAAGTAAAATCATTTGCTGACCTGGAAGAAAAGAAAGACCAGGTAAAAGGAAAGATCGTTTTCTATAATTATAAATTCAATCCCAACTTCGTCAAAACCTTCAATGCTTATAGCGATGCGGTAAAATACCGCGGCCAGGGCCCAAGCCAGGCTGCCAGATACGGAGCTGTTGGTGTAATCGTTCGCAGCATGAGCCACAGTACGGATAATAATCCGCATACAGGTTCTACCCGTTACGATTCTGCATATCCCAAACTGCCTGCAGTTGCGATTGGATTAAAAGACGCTGATGAACTGAGTACGTTGCTGAAAACAAAACCTGTTAGCGTATCACTGAAAACAAATGGACATTTTCTTCCTGATACCATCGGTCATAACGTGATTGGTGAACTGAAAGGCAGCACTTACCCCGATGAGATCATTACCATTGGCGGCCACCTCGATAGCTGGGACAATTGTGAAGGAGCGCATGATGACGGCACCGGTTGCGTACAAACGATGGAAATACTGCGCAGCCTTGTAGCGCTTGGCTACCAACCGAAAAGAACGATCCGCTTTGTATTGTTTGCCAATGAAGAAAACGGCTTGAGAGGCGGAACGAAATATGCAGCAGAAGCCAAAGCTAAAAATGAGAAACATGTTTTCGCCCTTGAGAGTGATGCCGGTGGTTTTACACCACGCGGATTCGGCTTTACTGTATCAGATGCGCAGTTTCAGAAAATCCTTTCCTGGAAGCCGTTGCTGGAGCCTTATGGTGCCAGTGATCTTACACGCGATGGTGGTGGTGCAGATATAGGACCGCTCAACCGCACATTCGGAACACCTGTTGCAGAATTGAACCCCGACTCACAACGTTATTTTGATATACACCATTCCCGCAATGATGTGTTTGAGAACGTGAATAAGCGCGAACTTGAACTGGGCGCTGTGAATATGGCAGCCTTGATTTACCTGGTTGATAAATACGGTTTGTAAAATGGGACCTTACGAAGTAAGAAAAAATGATTTCCTGATCAGTACAGACAGGTCTTTGCTGAACCTGGATATAATTCACGGGTACCTCTCCAAAGAATCATACTGGGCAATGAATATCCCAAGGGAACTGGTGGAGAAATCCATTGAACATTCACTTTGCTTTGGGATCTATCATCAACAGCAACAGGTTGGTTTTGGGAGACTGATCACCGACCAGGCAACTTTTGCTTACCTGGCAGACGTGTTTGTGCTGGAAAGCTATCGCGGAAAGGGCTTATCTAAATGGTTGATGGAGTCCATTCATGCCCACCCGGAATTGCAGGGATTGCGGAGATGGGTGCTGGGAACACGCGACGCCCATGGACTGTATACACAATTTGGCTGGGCGGAACTTCCTGAAGAACTCAGGCACCGGTTTATGCACAGGCAGGACCGGAAAACGTACTGATCACGGCTTCAGCAACGCGTCGATAGCGGCATGCACTTTTTCGAATGCAAAGGAGCTGATCACAGCATCCATTTGCTGTTTCACTTTTTCTGTGCCCAGATTTCCAATACTCCCTTCATGTGTATGATGAATATTGGTATCGTAGGTAAACTTACCTGCTTCAATATTTAAACCCACCTGCTTGTAAGCATCGCGGAATGGAATGCCTTGCAATACCAGTTTATTCACTTCTTCCACGCTGAACAGGTATTTATATTTTTCGTCTTTGACGATATCTTTTTTGATCTCGATATTCGACAGCATCAATCCTGCCATTTCAATACAATCCTTCAATGTTTTGAAGGCCGGGAATAAATGTTCTTTCAGCAATTGCAGATCGCGGTGATAGCCAGAAGGGAGATTGGTGGTCATCAGCATGATCTCATTCGGCAGGGATTTGATCCTGTTGCAATGCGATCGGATCAGTTCAAACACATCCGGGTTTTTTTTATGCGGCATGATGCTGCTGCCGGTAGTTAGCTCCGCAGGGAAGCTGATAAAATCGAAATTCTGGTTAAGGTATAAGCAGGCGTCCATGCTCAGCCTCGCAAGTGTATCTGCAATATTCGCTAAAGCCTGTGCTACTATTCTTTCTGCTTTGCCGCGCCCCATTTGTGCATACACCACATTATAATTCAGCTCTGCAAAACCCAGTAAACGGGTGGTCAGGGTTCTGTTGACAGGAAAAGAAGAACCATAGCCGGCTGCAGAACCCAGCGGGTTTTTATTCACTATATCATATGCTGCTTTCACTGTTATCAGATCATCCACCAGTCCTTCAGCGTAAGCGCCAAACCATAAACCAAAAGAAGAAGGCATGGCCAGTTGAAGGTGGGTGTATCCCGGCAGTAAATGATCTTTATATTTTTCGCTCTGGCTTTGCAGCAGTTCAAACAGAGGTTGTATGTTATTTACCAGTTCTTCCAGTTCATTGCGGAGAAAAAGTTTTACATCTACCAGCACCTGGTCGTTGCGGCTGCGGGCGCTGTGTATTTTCTTCCCGGTATCGCCTAATGCCTGTGTAAGCAATAGTTCAACCTGGGAATGGATATCTTCCACATCATCCTGCAATTTGAATTCACCACTGGCGATAAGGGCATAAATACGTTTCAGCTCAGCCTGGAGAACGGTTAATTCTGTTTTGGTAAGCAGATTCACCGATTCAAGCATCTGGGTATGTGCCAATGAACCCAACACATCAAAACGTGCAAGATAGAGGTCCATTTCACGGTCTTTGCCGACAGTAAAGGTTTCTACTTCTTTGAGTGATGCAGTATTTTTTTGCCAGAGCTTCATGGTTTCAGTTTTTTGCTATACGACCTTTTCAAGAAAATGAATGTACAGTTCAATGCCCTCATTGATCTCTGAAAGGTAAATATATTCATCTGCTGTATGACTTCTTGCTGAATCACCAGGTCCTATCTTTAATGCAGGAAAAGGCATCAGCGCTTTATCGGAAGTGGTGGGTGAGCCATAATAAGTTCTTCCCAGTTCTATGCCGGCTTTAATGATCGGATGTTCCAATGAAATGGAAGTGGAGCGAAGGCGCGTGCTTCTTGGTTTCACTTCGCAGCTTACATGCGTTTTGATGATATCGATCACTTCCTCAAAGGTATACAGTTCATTGATCCTTGTATCTACCACAAAACGGCAAACAGCGGGCACTACATTATGGGCTTTATTTTCTGTTTCAATAACAGTGACGCTCATTTTGGAAGGGCCCAGCAGGGGAGATATTTTTTCAAGCTGGTAGGTCCTGAACCATTCGATATCCTTTAGCGCTTTATAAATGGAATTATCACCTTCATTGCGTGCAGCATGCCCGGCTTTTCCATGGCTAACACAGTCGAGCACCATCAGCCCTCTTTCAGCAACGGCCATCTGCATCTGGGTAGGCTCTCCAACAATGGCGAAATCGATAGCCGGTAAATAAGGAAGCGTTTTTTCAATACCACCGGTTCCGGAGATCTCCTCTTCGGCTGTAGCAGCTAAGGCAATATTGTAACGGAGCGAAGGGCGCTCGTAAAAATGAAGAAAGCTGGCGATCAGTGAAACCAGGCAACCACCGGCATCATTGCTGCCGAGACCGAATAACTTTCCATCTTCCACTACAGCAGAGAAAGGGTCTTTGGTGTATTGTGGGTTGGGTTTGACTGTGTCATGATGGGAGTTGAGCAAAATGGTAGGTTTGCTTTTATCAAAATGGCGGTTAAAAGCAAACACATTATTACCTACCCGGGAATGTTCAATGTTCCTGGTGCCCAGGAACCGGCAAAGCAAACCTGCAGTCTGATCTTCTTCGCGGCTGTAGGAAGGCGTAGTGATCAGTTCTTTCAGCAGGGCGATTGCATCCTGCTGCAAGGTATATAGGCTATTGCTATTCATTTATAATGGTTGTTCCCGAACTTCCATCAATGAGCTTTCCGAGATTTTCCGCTTTTCCAATGATCACTTTTTTTACACCATTGTTCAGGGCAGTAAAAGCATTGTCCAGTTTAGGGATCATGCCGGCAAAGATCTTTTCTTTTTCTTTCAGTTGCCTGTAATAGGTTGGGGTAAGCTCCGGTATCACCGTGCTGTCATCTTCAGCATCCAGCAATACGCCTGATTTTTCAAATGAATAAACCAGGCTTACTTCAAAATCTTGGCTCAGGCCTTTGGCCAATTCCTGTGCGATAGTGTCTGCATTGGTATTCAATAACTGTCCCTGCTGATCGTGTGTGATCGGGGCAAAGACGATAGTAATACGCTGATCGAGCAGGTTTTTCAATAGCCCGGTGTTTATTGCATCCACATCCCCGACATAACCATAATCCACTACAGGATGCCGGCGTTTATGGGCAAGGATCGCGTCGCCATCAGCACCGCAAAGACCAAGTGCATTACAGTGGTGCGATTGCAGGCGGGCTACAATGTTCTTGTTGATATAACCTGCATACACCATTGTAACGATCTTCAATGTTTCTGCATCAGTGATCCGGCGGCCATCTACCAATTGCTGATGTACGCCCATTGTTTCTGCCAGTTTGGTAGCCAGTTTACCGCCACCATGTACAAGTATCTTGGGGATGTTGATACCGGCAAACTCTTTCAGGAAGGAAAACAGCTTTACTTCATCATCAATGATATTGCCGCTGATCTTTATGACTAATAAACGGTTCATTTATTCTTTAGTATTTCACTCAGCACCACCTGGGCAGCCCATACGCGGTTGCTTGCTTCCTGGGTCACAAGGCTGTTGGGCCCGTCCAGCACTTCATCACTCAGTTCTACATTTCTTCTCACCGGTAGGCAGTGCATTACTTTCGCCTGGTTGGTTATCTCCAGTTTTTTATTGGTAAGCATCCATTGGGGATCGCTTTCATAGATCTTGCCATAATCCTTGAAAGTGCTCCAGTTCTTTACATACACATAATCCGCATCTTTCAAAGCTTCATCCTGGTTATGGGTGATGGTCGCTCCTTGTGTAAACTCTTCACTCAACTCATAATCTTCGGGATGTGTGATCACGAAATCAGCTTTTCCCCAGGCATTGATCCATTGGGAGAAGCTGTTGGCCACGCATTGCGGAAGTGGTTTCACATGAGGTGCCCAGGTGAGAACGATCTTTGGCTTGTGGGCAGCCGGCTTCAGGCGGCTGTGTTCCTGTATTGTGATAATGTCCGTTAATGATTGAAGCGGATGCAGCGTAGCGCTTTCAAGGCTTACTACAGGGATACCTGCATATTTGATGAACTGTTTTATGTACAGTTCACTATAATCGTCTTCACGGTTTTTTAAAGAAGGAAAAGTTCTTATAGCAAGAACATCGAAATACTTGCCGAAAATGGGAGCAGCATCTTTAACGTGTTCCACCGTATTTCCGCTCATGATCGCTTCTTCTTCAAACTCAAGCGCCCAGCCTTCACTGCCAACATTGAACAAGATGGCGTCCATTCCAAGATTTTGTGCAGCAATCTGTGTGCTTAGCCTTGTGCGCATACTGGGATTAAGAAAAAGGCAGCCGATACGCTTGCCCGCACCCAGTGTTTTATCTTTAAAAGGGTCAGCTTTATATGCCAGCGCTTTTTTCACCAGCCCGTCAATGTCAGCGGCATCATGGGCAGAAATAAAATTTTTCATGTGCACGTATTTATTGTTCCTGGCCACATGGAATTCTGCATAATAAAATATTCATTGACCCTGGGCATGGAATAAATATTTTATTATGCTTCATTTCATGCTTCGTTTACGGAAGTTGAAGTGGGGACGAGTTTTTGTATTTCTTCTTTTAATGAATCGATGAATTGTTCGGCATCCCTTTTCTTCAGAGCCAGGGATGGAAGCAAACGGATAACGTTTGGCTTGGCTTCACCGGTAAATATCTGCTGATTCCACAGCAGGTTTTTCTTCAGGTCCTTTAACTCTTCAGGAACATCAAACCCGATCATCAATCCGCGGCCTCTTACATTTTCAATTTCAGGAATATTGTTCAGTTCATCTCTAAGGTATTTCCCTACCATCACTGCATTGCCCATCAGTTTTTCTTCTTCAATTATTTCGAGCACTGCCAGTGCTGCTGCACAAGCAAGATGATTGCCGCCGAAAGTAGTGCCCAGCTGAAAATGTTTGGGTTTGATATGCGGAGCGATGATAATACCTGCTACAGGGAAGCCATTGCCCATGCCCTTGGCCATGGTATAAATATCTGCGTTCACACCGGCAAAATCATGACTGAAGAATTTGCCGCTTCTGCCATAACCACATTGCACACTGTCAGCGATATACACTGCACCATATTCATCGCAAAGGCTGCGGATCTTTTTCAGGAAACTTTCATCAGCCACATTGATACCACCTACACCCTGGATGCCTTCCACGATCACAGAAGATATTTCCTTCCCGTTTTTGCGGAAGCAATCTTCCAGCGCTGCACTGTCATTGAAGGGAAGAAAGATCACATTCTCCGTTTCATTAATTGGTGCGACAAAGTTTTTATTATCTGTGACAGACACGGCCAGTGAAGTACGGCCATGAAATGATTTACTGAAAGCAACTACTTTTTTCCGGCCATTATGGAAAGAAGCAAGTTTTAAAGCATTCTCGTTTGCTTCAGCACCGCTATTGCAAAGAAATAACTGGTAATCGGGTTTGCCAGACACTTTGCCCAGTTTCTCCGCCAATTGTTGCTGCAGCGGGATCCTGATGGAGTTAGAGTAAAAAGCCAGTTTCTCCAACTGATCTTTAATGCGGCTCACCCAATGAGGATGTGTGTGGCCAATGCTGATCACGGCATGACCTCCGTACAGATCAAGATATTGTTCACCTTTATCGTCCCATACATAGGACCCTTTTGCTTTTACGATAGTAATATCGTTGATAGGATATACATCAAACAGGTTCATAACAGAAATTTTCCCAAGGTTATATTGTCATGCCGGACCCTGATCCGGCATTAGAAGTAATTAGCTTTTAATTTTAATCCCATGGTTTCTTCAAGACCAAAAACCAGGTTCATATTTTGAACGGCCTGACCACTGGCGCCTTTCAGCAGATTATCTACTGCAGAATGAACGACCAGTTTGCTGCCTGCTTTTTCCAATTGTATCACGATTTTGTTGGTGTTCACCACTTGCTTCAGGAAGATGGGTGCTTTGCTGATATGCGTAAAGGGTTGTCCTTTATAAAAATCAGTAAACAGTGTATAAAGTTCTTCCACGCTAAGATCACAGGAAAGAGTGGAGCTCACAAAAATGCCCCTGGTAAAATCTCCTCTCCAGGGAACGAAGTTCAGATCAATCACACCACCGGGTTGCAATTGCAAAAGGGATTCGCCGATCTCACCAAGATGCTGATGGCTGAGGGTTTTGTAAGCCTGTATGTTGTTGGCCCTCCAGCTGAAGTGTGAAGTAGGAGATAAAGCCTGCCCTGCCCCGGTAGATCCTGTGATGCCGGTAGCATACACTTCTTTCAGCAAACCTGCTTTTGCCAATGGCAAAAGACCTAATTGTATGCCGGTAGCAAAGCAGCCGGGATTGGCAATAGCCGTTGCTGATTGGATCGCTTTCTTATTGAGTTCCGGTAAACCATATACAAACTGACGGTCTCCGATACGGGAATGAGCTTTCAACCTGAAATCATTGGCGAGGTCAATGATCTTTACATGGGCGGGGATCGCATTTTCCGTCAGGAATTTTTTTGATTCGCCATGTCCGAGGCAGAGAAACAACACATCAATATCCGTATTCAGCTCACCGGTAAAAACCAGGTCAGTTTCACCCAGCAGATCCTGGTGCACCTTGTGTACTGGCTGGCCGGCATTGCTGCGACTATGGATAAAGGAAACAATGGTACCCGGATGGTGGATCAATAAACGGATCAATTCACCACCCGTATAGCCTGCTCCTCCGATAATCCCTGCTTTGATTTTTGTAGCCATTAGCTGTTTTCGTTATCTGTCTTTACCAAATGATACATCATTGTCTGGTTGCCGAATATCCGGCTGAAACCTCTTACATCTTCACCAGTAAAGCCGGTATTCATTTCGCCATACTTGCCGAACTTACTGTTCATCAGATCGTAGCGGCTCTCAATGCCGATGATCTGGAAGCGGTATGGCTGTAATTGTACAAATACATCGCCGGTTACATTACGCTGGCTGGTTTCAAGGTACGCTTCAATATCCCGCATCACCGGATCGAGTATCTGGCCTTCATGAAGCCAATTGCCGTAAAACTGTGCCAACTGATCTTTCCAGTTCAATTGCCATTTGGTGAGCACATGTTTTTCCAGTGCATGGTGTGCTTTCAGGATCACCATGGGAGCGGCTGCTTCAAAACCAACGCGGCCTTTGATGCCGATGATGGTATCGCCCACGTGGATATCGCGGCCAAGTCCATAAGCTCCTGCGATGGACTGTAAATATTGTATTGCTTCAGAAGGGTGGCCGAATGACTGGTCATTCACTTTTTTCAGCTCACCTTTTTCAAAGCTAAGCTTTACTTCTTCATTGCCGGTCTTTGTTACCTGGGTAGGCCAGGCTTCTTCGGGAAGAATGCCTTTGGAAGAAAGTGTTTCCTTACCGCCTACGCTGGTGCCCCATAAGCCTTTGTTGATGGAGTAAGCAGCTTTGCTGAAATTCATTTCCACGCCTTTTTTCTTCAGGTATTCGATTTCCGCTTCGCGGCTCAGTTTAAGATCGCGTATGGGGGTGATGATCTCCACACCGGGGATCATGATATGGAAGATCATGTCGAACCGTACCTGGTCGTTGCCGGCGCCGGTGCTGCCATGAGCTACGGCATCTGCATTCAGTTCGCGGGCATGGTCGGCAATATGAAGGGCCTGGCTTAGGCGTTCTGCAGAAACACTTAAAGGATAAGTGTTATTCTTTAAAACGTTGCCATATATAAGGAATTTGATAATGCTGTCGTAATAACTTTTAACGGCATTGACGGTTTTGTGTGATTTTACGCCAAGGGAGTAAGCATGTGCTTCGATCTGTTTGAGCTCTTCGGCTGTAAAGCCGCCTGTGTCTACGATAATGCTATGGACTTCGTAACCCTGGTCTTCGCTCAGATATTTCACACAGAAGGAAGTGTCTAATCCGCCGCTAAAGCCCAAAACAACTTTTTTTGACATGGTAAACCGTTGTTGGTTTTATAGATGAAATAAATAATGCAACAGGGATTTGAGTTTTACACTCCCGCCTTTTTCCTTTTCCTTATCTTTTTTCAGGAAAGGTTTCAGCAGTTTCCATTGTTTAAAGCGCAGCAATCGTTCAAAGCCCACCGCATTGTCTTTGAAGTATTCTTTGGTTTCTTCAGGCTCGTAGTGATCTTTCGGATCGTAGAGCATGGCGGTGCACATGCAGTTCTTTCTTTCTTTGCTCATGAGGATCTCATAGTTGACACAGCTTTTACAGCCGGCCCAGAAAGCTTCGTCCTGCGTAAGTTCAGAGTAGGTAACGGGTTCATAACCCAGGTCGCTGTTGATCTTCATCACAGCCAGCCCGGTGGTGAGCCCGAATATTTTTGCGTCGGGGTATTTTACCCGGGAGAGATTGAATATTTTTTGCTTGATGGTTTTTGCCACCCCGCTTTTGCGGAAGGCGGGTGAAACGATCAGGCCGCTGTTGGCCACGTATTCACCATGGCTCCAGGTCTCGATATAGCAAAAGCCTACCCATTCGCCTTTATCGGTGATAGCGATCACTGCCTTGCCCTCATCCATTTTCTGGGCTATATATTCCGGGCTTCTTTTGGCAATGCCTGTTCCCCTGGCTTTCGCCGAAGATTCCATTTCATCCGTAATAATGGAGGAAAATTTCTTGTCATCCTGGGTCGCCACCCGAACGATGATATGTTGATTGTCCACTTGAATAAAGAGTTGAGTATAACGCGGATTACCAGTCCTGAACTTGTTTCCGGGAAGAATTCACTGACAGGGACCAGGGTAAGGGGTTCGTCCTGTCAGCATTCAGGGCGGCGTCGGGGGCGCGAAAACGTAAACACATCATAACCTACTGCATACACACCACTTGTAATGGGCGCATGGAAGGCGATCTGCTTAGTATGTGTCAAAATATTACTCACGTTTACAAACAAATTGTAAATTGGATTACAAATGTATAATAATAATTGGGTTATCGCCACAAATTTTTTGTTATAAAAACTGTCTATGGACCAACTAGCTACTGAAAAGAAAAAGACATCCGGCGCCAGAAGGTTTTTCCGAACGTTTGTTATCGTGCTGGTACTGGGCTTGATCGTTTTCCTGTTCTTCAAATACTTTTTTGTATTTGGCACCGGGGCCAAGGCCGGGCAGTTGAACTTTATCGTCAAGAAAGGATATGTCTGGAAAACCTATGAAGGCCGGATGATCCTCAGTGGATACCGTACCAACCAGCCGGGCAGTATCCAATCGAATGAATTTGAATTTTCCGTGGTAGATGAAAAAGTGGCGAACCAACTGATGGGCAACAGCGGCGCTTTCTTTGAGCTCCATTATAAAGAATACCTGGGCGCATTGCCCTGGCGGGGGATGAGCGAGTATATCGTAGATAGTATCATCTCCATGCGGAGGGCTGAAACGGGTTTGCCGCAGCCTCTTCCCTGACCGGGTTGTTTGTTCCCACCAATCAAAAATTCTTTGTGGTCTTTGTCGTCTTAGTGGGATAATAATGCCCACTAAGACGACAAAGACCACAAAGAATAAATTTTCCCAGAAGTTCTGAGGGCTGCTAAGCCAATAAAAGAAATATCGCCGGGCGCTTATGAATATCTATATTTTCTTTTTTCCAGGCAGCGACGGTTTTAGTTTTCACCCATTCATTTTCGCCAGTCAAATCCACAGCAATACATAAGCGGGAGCCTGGATTGGCATGCTTCAACAAAGATTCAATAAGTTGATTATTGCGGTAAGGCGTTTCGATAAAGATCTGTGTGCAATTATTTTTCTTCGATTCTGCTTCCAGTTCTTTAATGGCTTTTACCCTTTGCTGGGTATCAATCGGCAAATAGCCAAAGAAACGGAACTGTTGGCCATTCATGCCGCTGGCCATCAGTGCCAGCAGAATGGAACTTGGACCAACCAGCGGGACCACCGGCACATTCATGTCCTGCGCCACTGCTACCAGCAATTGCCCCGGATCAGCCACACCCGGGCAGCCTGCTTCGCTGATGATGCCGATCGTTTTTCCTTCCTTCAGTTTTTGACGGAAAATGCCCTGCACTTCTTCTTCTGCCTTATGGATCGTGAACCATTCGTATTCATCGATCACGATCTCTTCACCGGCAGGCAGCCGCTCTTTCCAGAACTGCTTCAGGAAACGGCGTGCAGTGCGTTCATTTTCCACGAACAGTACCTGGCATTTTTTTACTGCTTCAGCAATGTAAAGCGGGATGGCATTCAGACCCTTTTCATCGAGCAGGGAAGGGACCAGGTATACAGCTCCTTTTTCCATGCTAAGGGGCTTTTACTTTGTGAACGGTGAGCGTGGCAGCAATGATGGCATAAGCCGGTGCAAAGATGATGATGAGGTGCATCATGTAAAATAATATGCCATTGCCAATGGCCAGCCCTTTATGGCGGCCGATAAAATGAACGCTTTGGGAAGGGCTGTGATCGTTCCGGGCAAGACTGTAATCCAGCATGGAAAAACCATAATAATAGCACTCCATAAAAAGCGCGATCAGTGGAGTGATCCACCCGATCACGGGTATCAGCGAAAGAAGAATGAGGGCGATAAGATAAACGGTTTGCCAGCCGCAGTTACGGATGGCAACGCTCATACCCCTTGACACTTCTTTTTTTATATCAGACCAGCCCGGGGCTGATTCATTGCTCTTGATAATGGATTCCGTTTTGCGGCTGATATACGCAAAAATGGGAGAGCCGATAATGAGACAGATATATTTGAAAAAGGAAAAATAAAAAAGCAGCAGGGTGAGCCAGAGTATGATGCCGGCAAAAGTGAACAGGAACCCTAAAAAGCTATTCTGGAATTTCTGTATCCAGTCGCTTACGTGAAGGATATGGGTAATGTATTCGATAACCTCTGTAGCCGACCTCCCGAAAAAATACATGCCTGTTACAAACAGGGCTGTATAAATAAGCCCTGGTATCAATACCCATTTCCATAACCGGTGCTGCAGGATGAAACGGTGCGCTTCTCCCCAGGATTGAATGGTTATGACTATTTCTTTGAGCAAAACGTAAATTTGAGTGGTAAATATAGGAAAGAGAATGTTATCCTGACGACAGGGAACAGCAGGATAATTACTTAAAGAAGATTAAAATGTCATTAAAGAAATTACCGCTCTCGTTTTATCAGCGGGAGAATGTGCTTCAGATAGCAAAGGAACTGATGGGAAAGATACTCGTTACTCAATGGAATGGTATCACTACTTCCGGGCGTATTGTAGAGTGTGAAGCGTATGCAGGTGTGATAGATAAAGCTTCGCATGCATATGGCGGCCGGCGCACCAACCGCAATGAGATCATGTATGACGATGGCGGCTATGCTTATGTTTATCTCTGCTATGGCATCCATCACCTGTTTAATGTGGTCACTAATATCAGGGACATTCCCAATGCTATTCTTTTACGTTCACTTGAACCATTGAAAGGAGTACCTGAAATGCTTCTCCGCACCGGCAAGAAAAAGGCAGATTATACGCTTACCCGCGGGCCTGGGAATCTTTCAAAAGCACTGGGCATTGTTACCAGCCAGTCAGGAATGATACTGAGCGGAAAACAACTGTTCCTGGCAGACGATGGGTTTACCTACCCTGCAAAGGATATTGCGGCATCGCCACGCATCGGAGTGGATTATGCAGGGAAAGATGCTTTATTGCCTTACCGGTTTTATGTAAAAGGGAATCCGTATGTAAGTGGAAAACCTAAATGAACTGCGGTTCTTAAACAATTGTTTCGCCTTCGATATTATCCTTCACTATATCTTCCGTTTCATCCACCCTGCTGAAGGCTCTTTCCATTTTTTGCCGGTCAAACTCTTTTTCATTATTGGCAAGCCAGATAGTGGCTGCACCATTTCCAATAAAATTGGTGATGGCTCTTGCTTCAGACATAAAACGGTCAACACCCAATAGCAGGGCAAGCCCTTCTATTGGTATCACCTTAATGGTAGCGAGAGTGGATGCCAGCACTGCAAATCCACTGCCTGTTACTCCTGCTGCGCCCTTGGAAGTGAGCATTAATATGCCGATGATGCTTAATACCTGTGCAAAGCTGAGCTCAACATGAAAGACCTGTGCGAGAAAGATCATGCACATGGACAGATAAATAGTGGTCCCGTCCAGGTTGAAAGAATACCCAGTGGGCACTACAAGCCCTACGACTGATTTGGAGCAGCCCATCCGTTCCAGTTTTTCCATCAGCGATGGCAGGGCTGCTTCAGAAGAAGAAGTGCCTAATACGACCAGCAGCTCTTCACGGATATATCTGAGGAACCGGAATATGCTTACCCGGTACATCCGCAGAATAAAATATAAGACCACGAAAATGAAAATGGCCATGGTGATATAAACGGTGCCCATCAGTTTGGCTAATGGCAATAAGGTATTGATACCATACTTACTGATCGTGTAAGCCATGCCTCCGAACGCGCCGATTGGCGCCAGCAACATCACCCAGTGCAATGCTTTGAAAATATAGTAAGAGACCGGTTTAAGAAAGCGGATCACTTTTTCCCGCCCTTCATAAAAACTCAAACCGATGCCGCTGAGGATCGCCAGGATCAATACCTGCAAAGTGAAGTTTGCTTTCAGGAACTTCCACCAGCTGAATTCTTCGCTGCTGCGGGTGTATTGGGAGATATCGCCGCCTTTAACGGCCGACGTGTCCACACCGCTGCCGGGTTGAATAATGATGGCAGCAATAACACCGATCACCAAAGCAAAAGTGGTAACCACTTCAAAATAGAGCAAGGCCTTGGCGCCTACACGCCCTACTTTTTTAAGATTGCTCATGCTTACAATGCCCAATGTAATGGTCAGGAAGATGATGGGATTGATAAACAGTTTGACCAGGCTGATAAAAATACCGCTCAGGAATTCGCTGATCGAAATGCCGATCGACATTTCCTGCCCAAGAACCGTATGCTTAAAAGGTGCAGACAATACAGGGTATAACGCGAGGGTTGGTTTGAAATGCCCGATCAATATACCGGCAGTAATGGCTATAAGAACCCAGAAAGTGAGATTGGTAAAAAGCTTTCGCATGTGCTTAGAACTTCGGACAGTTCAGCTTCTTTGCACCCGGATCTACAGGACGTTTAACATAGATCAGTGATATTTCCACACCGCCTCTCGAATTGGAAGCAGCTTTCAGGGAAGAAGTATTTACATCATAAGAAGCACCGAAATGCCATTCTCCGAATTCCAGCCCAACATAAGGTATCAAAGCATCTTCAAAACGGTACCAGGTGCCGAGATAAACATTTGTAGGGATCTCTTCATCGTTATTTACGTTTAAGCAGAAAGCACCACCCACCATGGTATTCTTGGCTTTGGCCTGCATGCTGTGGTTAGCTGCAAAATGGAATGAGTTATAAGTACCTACCGGTATCTTGGCACCGGCCTGGATAGTGGTGCGCATATTCAGTACAAAATCCCCTTTATTAAAACTTTCTTTTGGCCTGTTGAGGTGATACATGGAGGCACCGAGATAAAAATTGTTATAGCCATTAGTGGTACCTGTATAAATGACACCGGCATTTACATCAAAATAATTCAGATTTACCTGGCTGGAAGAAAAACTTTCCTGTGTAACACCGGTAAATCCGAAAGGAGTGAGCTGATCACCGAATGTAAGCTTGCTGGTGTTAAGGCGTTTATTCATGTAAGTTCCCTGGAAGCCGGCCCCGATCTGGTGATAGCCGTTTTCATCCAACCCTTTATGATAAGCCATTGAAACACCGAAATAAGTACTGTTCAACGCTCCATCGCCTGCTTTATCGCTATATCCCATGAAGCCGATACCGAACTGGTCATTTTCGGGGATGCGGTTTTTGAGAATGCCCATATCGAAAGAAGCGGTCATGGTGGTATATGCATTGCTGATCGTCGGCCACTGATTGCGGTAGTTGGCGGCAAACCTGTAAACACCGTCAAACTTGCCGGTAAGAGCAGGGTTGAGGGTCATCGGTGAAGCGAAGAATTGTGAAAAATTAGGATCCTGTGCAGTTGATACACTTGCCAGCACAACACAGGCGATCAGGGTCGAAAGGAGTTTTTTCATCTCAGCAATTAAGTTTTTTCACTGGTCAGGCGCATACCAATCAAAGCTTTACCAGCCTTAGCATAAACGCCTGGACAGCCTGGAAATTGCCTTAAAGAGTATCCGAAAACGGGAAAATACAACAATCTCAAGACCTGCAAAAATTGAAGATCGTTGCTTGGCGTTGGTAAATTGCCTATAATTTAATGGATTAGCAATTAGGGATTTATGAAGATTGCCCGCTTACATCTGCACTTTCACTCCAAAAGCAAGATCACCGGCATCTCCCAGGCCCGGCACAATATAACCCTTGGCAGTAAGTTCATCATCAATATCACCACACCAGATAGTAACGGAAGGCTCTTCCCTTTTTACATATTCAATGCCTACGGTGCAGGCTATGGCTGTGACGATATGGATCTCTTTGGGATGACCCTCTTCTTTGAGGAAATGGATGGTTTTTACCAGTGAAGCGCCGGTAGCCAGCATCGGGTCGGAAATGATAAGCACCCTGTTTTCCAGTTCCGGGCAGGAGATATAATCGAGGCTGATCTCGAAACTGCCGTCTTTTTTATGTTTCCGGTAGGCAGAAATAAATGCATTGTCGGCTTTGTCAAAATAGTTCAGCAAACCCTGATGCAGCGGCAAACCGGCTCTGAGGATGGTTGCCAGCACTGGCTGATGCTGCAGCACTTTGCTGGTAGCAATGCCCAATGGCGTTTGCACTTCTTTTTCTACAAAAGGCAATACTTTGCTGATCTCGTAAGCAGCCGCTTCACCGATCCTTTCCAGGTTGCGGCGAAACCGCATACGGTCGGTCTGAACCTCTGTATCCCGAAGCTCACTTACCCAGTTGGTAATAAGACTGTGCTGTTCACTTAGATTGACGACCATCTGAAGAGGTTTATCTTTCTTACTTTTGGCAAATCTAAAGGCTTAAATCTAAAATCTATAATATAATTCATGATCTACAGGGCTATCGGATTAATGAGCGGCAGTTCGCTCGACGGGCTGGACATTGTTTTTACAGAGTTGCATGAGAATGGCGGTAAATGGGCCTACGAGATCGTGAAAGCCGATTGCTATCCTTACAGCGAAGATTGGACCAAACGTCTCTCCTCCGCCACTTCACTCAGTGCCCGCGATTACCTGCTATTGCACGCGGAATATGGCGATTATATTGGCCGGCAGGTGCTTCGGTTCATTGAAGAAAACGGCTTGCAGTACAAAGTGGCCCTTATTGCTTCGCACGGGCATACCACTTTTCATATCCCAGCAAAAAAAATGACGGCACAATTAGGTGATGGCGCCGCTATTGCTGCCGTTATTAATCTTCCTGTAGTCACTGATCTCCGTTCACTCGATCTCGCTCTTGGCGGCCAGGGGGCGCCTATTGTACCAATAGGGGAAAAACTTCTACTGCCAGGTTACGATTATTTCCTGAACCTCGGTGGCATTGCTAATATATCCATGAACGCAGCATCCTATACAGCTTTTGATATCTGCGCCGCCAACCGCGTACTCAACCTGCTTGCTTCAGAAGCTGGTAAAGAATACGATGAGGATGGAAAGATGGCAGCATCAGGCCATTTGAATGAAGCTTTACTTGATCAATTGAATGCACTGGACTACTATCAATTGCCTTATCCAAAATCGCTGGCGAATGATTTTGGAACAGACAGGGTTTATCCACTGATCAAATCAGCCGGGCTGAACATACCGGACGCTTTACATACATATGCAGAACATATCGCTGTCCAGGTCAGGAATGCCATTACTTCTTTGCCTAATCATGAAGCAGATCAATCCAAACTACTTGCAACAGGTGGTGGTGCATTGAACAGCTATCTGGTAGAAAGGATCAAAGAACAATTAGCTGGTCTTGGTATCGAGGTTGTAGTACCGGAAAAAGAATTGGTACAATACAAAGAAGCATTGATCATGGCTTTGATCGGTGTGTTGCGTTGGAGAGAGGAAAACAATGTATTGTCTTCTGTTACCGGTTCCAAAAGGGATAGTGTTGGCGGTGCTATGTGGATGGGTTTAGAGTCCTAATACCGCCTTTAACTTCCCATATCCACCCCTGCTCACCGGTACTTTCAATCCTGAACGGAGTATTGCCACATGATTATCCTTTTCATAAGGATCGATCCGCGTGATCTGCTGTACGTTCACAATATAAGAGCGATGCGAGCGCACAAACTGCTGCGCATCCAACACCTGCTCAAAATGGCTCATGGTTTTATTCTTCAGGAAATAACCTTCCTGCGTATGGATCTTTACATAATCATCAGCGGCTTCGAGATAAAAGATATCATGTACCGGAATGATCTTGATCTTGCTGCCATTCTTCACTACCACGCGATTGCTTTGTGAGGGTGATTGGGACGCTGTGTCGAGCAGCTCTTCTGTTTTGGCAGAGGTATTAGCATTGTTTTGCTGCTGTTCCATCCATTTGGCAACAGCTTTATCAAACCGTTCCTGGTTGAAAGGTTTTAAGAGGTAGTCAATGGCATGTGCTTCAAAAGCTTTGATAGCATATTCATCAAATGCCGTGGTAAAGATCACATTGGGTGGTTGCTCTATCAGTTCAAGCATTTCAAAGCCATTGATCTTGGGCATTTGAATATCGAGAAAGATCAGGTCGGGCTGGTGTTGCTGAATGGCTTTCACTCCTTCAAACCCGTCGCCACATTCGGTTATCAGTTCCAGTTCCGGGTGCTTTTGTAAATATTCCTTTACAATGCTTCTTGCAAGTGGCTCGTCGTCTATGATGATTACTTTGCTCATGATCCATTTATTTTATAAAATCGTTCTGTCAAGCCTCGGATAACTGTGGTATAGTAACCCTGGTTGTGAAAATATTATCTTTTGCTTCTGTTATTACAAGGTCGTTCCGGTCAAATAAAAGATACAATCGCCGCTGCACTGATTTCAATCCAAATCCCGTGCCCTGCCTGGGTGAAGAGGTTTCCGGATCGAAGGGATTGCTGACGATCACTTCCAGTTCATTTTCTTTTGCCACCGTGCTGATGCGTATCACTGTTTCCCCGATCGTATCATACAGCCCGAATTTGATAGCGTTCTCTACCAGTGGTTGCAGCAGCAAAGCCGGCAATTTCCTGGAAAGGGAAAGTGGGTCGATGGTTACGATTGGAGTGAGCCTGTTCCCAAACCGTACCTTTTCTATTTCAAGATATAATTCAAGGTACTGGATCTCTTCCTGCAGGCTTACCCATTGCGTTTCTTCTTTTTTGATAGTGCCGCGGAGAAAATCGGATAATTGCTGTACCATTTTCCTGGCTTCCTCCGGACGGCTGCCGATCAGCGCATTGATGGAATTAAGGCTGTTGAACAGAAAATGCGGTTGCAATTGCTGGCGAAGTTTGAACAATTCTGCATCCCTGGCCAGTTTTTCCGCATCTGATTTGCGCTCTTCACTGCGCTTCTGGTCCTGCCAGTTGAACCAGATAATGCCGATCATCGTTACAATCCCCAGTATCAGAAATGCTATGCTGGAGCGGACCATCAACGAGCGGCGGAGAAAAATAGCATAACCTTCATACGAGTTCAGGGCCAGGCCCAATAACCATTTGCTCAACAGCAGCCACAGAATGGTGAGTACAACGCACATGCATAGTATATTCAGGTATTGGGTGAACTCGGGAACATAATAGCGCACCGTATTCATCACCAGCAGGCAGATCAGCAACAGGAGTATATTGCTGATGAGGCTGTCAATAACAGCGAGTTCCACCGGCCAATCGAGCGACCACAACAGGATGGCATGATCGGCCATCAATACCACCCATGCGATACTGAAGATGATAAGAAACCGCCTGACGGTGAATAATGATACAGACATGCTATCAGGCCAGTTTAAGTAGCTGATGGGTGTGGGTGAAAAAAATGTTTTCTGCTTTTTGGTTGACTGTATAGATGTATGATTCTGCATTGTCCCTCTCTTCTATCCTTGAATAAAGCTCTGCACCGTCTATTAGTTCGCTTAGCAGGTAAAGTTCACTGACATTGATGAATTGCCACTGCACCAGTTGCTTCTTGCTGTTATAAAAAGTCTCCTGTTCTGTAGATCCTAATTCCTGGGCTTTGGTAAAAGCTTCTTCCTTGCTGTTGGCGGCAACCAGCCGCAACTGTTCATCAAACTGTGGCGTGTGTTCACCTTCGCCGCAAACGATGCGGAATACCATTTTTGCAAGATACCAGTTCATAATAATCAGTTTGTGTGGTTAAGGTCAGCGAAATGATTGCAGTTGTTATGATCAACCGCGGCCAGTTCTTAATAACTCTTGATCTCCATTCCTCCGAATATCATTGTCCCCTTCAGCACCAGTGTTTTGGTGGAAGGTTCTGATAGAGCAGCAAACTTTCTTTTATCGCTGATACCACCGAAGATGGTAACAGCTTCTGATTTGATAGACCAATTGGAAGGCACAATAAGCGTAGCTCCTCCGAATATGGCCGTTACTTCCAATACGGCTGTACCATTAATGTCAGCCTGCATCAGGTCAACTTCCGATCCGCCAAACACATTCACGATATCCCCTCCCTTGAAGTTCTTGGAAAGGATCACTTTTTTGGAACCACTGAAGATGCAGGTGGAGTCAATAACATCATCCTGGGAATAGAATTCCTCACCGGTCGGCTTTGCGGTTTCAGCGTTCATATATGGATTTTTTTTTTCAGAACAGGCTTGCCATCTGCCACGCTTCGGCCGGAGGATGAACACCAGGCCCAGCGCAATCAGTATCAGTGGCCACATATGCCTTTTCAACTGACCGTCCATCGCATATTCATTTACCAGGAAAACACCACCGACTATTATAGGCACAAACCAACCTCCATCACGGAAACCTTTGCGGAGACCTATAAAAAGACCAATTGCGATCAGCAGCATCTGCCAGGTGAATAACCAAACCGGCATGGGAACGCCAAAACTTTTTACCAGCGCCAGACAGCCAATAAACAAAAGGAAAAGGCCTGTCCAGACATGTCCGTGCGGATGACGCTCTCTTCTGCTTTCCCACCTCTGACGGGCATCTTCCCTGAAATCCCTGAAATCGTTCATTGCTTTTGAATTTTAAGTAAAGCTAGGGCGGAGAAGCGCAAATAGCAATAGGCAAAGGGGCTATAAACCCTGCTTTATCGGTGAAATGCAGGATTACGGGGGTGAGCAGCAACATTTTTATTTAACTTTCCCACTTAAACCATCACAAACCAAACACATGTCTTGTAAAAAACTGATCGCAGCTACTTTGTTGCTGCCAGCGTTCCTTTTTGCCCAGGAAAAGAAGGATACGAAGAAATGGGATGTTACCAATCCTGATGGTCCTTACAAAACGGTTTCATTTACCGTGGATGAAGGCACCTGGATGAACCTCGATCTTTCTCCTGACGGAAAAGAAATTGTTTTTGACCTCTTGGGGGATATTTACAGCATTCCCGTTACTGGTGGTGAAGCCAGGTTGCTGAGGGGAGGGCATTCAATGGATTTACAACCCTCTTTCAGCCCTGATGGAAAGAAACTGCTGTTCACTTCCGATGCCGCAGGTGGTGATAATATCTGGATGATGAACCGTGATGGTAGCAATCCTATACAGGTCACTAAAGAGAATTTCCGTTTGCTGAACAATGGTGCATGGTCGCCTGATGGCCAGTATATCGTAGCAAGAAAACATTTTACAGCCAGCCGTTCGCTTGGTGCAGGGGAAATGTGGATGTATCATATCAGCGGCGGGAACGGTCTTCAACTCACTGCCCGTAAAAATGAACAGCAGGATGTGAACGAACCGGTGATATCACCCGACGGACGTTATGTATACTTCTGCGAGGATATGTATCCCGGCGGCATGTTCCAGTATAATAAGGACCCGAACAACCAGATCTTTGTGATCAAACGCTTCGACAGGGATAAAGGAACGATTGAGACAGTAACCGGCGGACCAGGCGGTGCAGTACGCCCTGAACTTTCTCATAACGGCAAATACCTTTCTTTTATCAAAAGGGTAAGAACAAAAACAGTTCTCTATCTCCGCAACCTGGAAACAGGGGAAGAATGGCCGGTATATGATCAGCTTACCAAAGACCAGCAGGAAGCCTGGTCTGTATTTGGTTTGTATCCCCGCTATTCCTGGACGCCTGATGATCAGCAGATCATTATCTGGAGCAATGGCAAGATCTGGAAATTGGATGTGAACGGCGTAAATAAAGCAACACAGATCCCGTTTACAGCGAAAGTGACACAACGCATTTATGATGCTGTGCGTTTTCAGCAAGACATCAATCCGGATAAATTTGAAGTACACGTGATCCGCCAGGCTATTACATCGCCTGATGGAAAATGGTTATTCTTCAGTGCGGTCGGCAACCTCTGGAAAAAAGAACTGCCTTCCGGCAAACCACAACGGGTAACCAGCAACAGCGATGCAGGATATGAGTTTGAACCCAGCCTTTCACCTGATGGAAAAACATTGCTGTATACTACCTGGAACGATTCTGCTTCCGGAACTATCTGGAAACTTTCTTTGCAGGGAAATGCAAAGCCGGTTAAGCTCAATAAGACCAAAGGCATTTTCCGTCAACCTTCTTTTTCGCCGGATGGAAAATGGATCGTGTTCCGCAAAGAAGGAAGCAGCGACGCACTGGGAGAAGCATATACGGCCAAACCAGGTATTTATATAATGGCTGCTGATGGAAGCCAGGAAAGTTTTGTAACAGCAAGGGGTGATATGCCAAAGTTCAACAAGACCAACGACCGCATCTTCTATCAAACCGGCAGTGGACTGGCGAGTTGTAAACTGGACGGTACTGATGATAAGGCCCTGCTGAAAAGCACTTATGGCAACCAGTTCACCATTTCTCCTGATGAAAACTGGATCGCTTTTATCGATCTGCATAAAGCTTATGTAGCCGCATTCCCTAAAACAGGAAAGACTATCGATATCGGCAGCGGCACCGCTGATTTCCCTGTGAAACTGGTAAGTAAAGATGCCGGTTTCAACCTTCACTGGAGCAACGACAGCCGCCAATTGCATTACACACTGGGCAGCCAGTATTATAGTATCAATCTTGAAGACCGGTTCAGCTTTATTGCCAATAAGCCTGATTCATTGTTTAAAATACCCGAGCAGGGAATTGAAGTAGCATTGGAAATTACAACAGATAAACCTAAGGGAACGATCGCGTTTACCAATGCACGCATCATTACCATGAAAGGAAATGAAGTGATTGAAAACGGAACAGTGATCGTGGAAGGCAACCTGATCAAGGCTGTAGGTAAAACAGGAGAAGTGACTGTGCCGGCCGGAGCAAAAACGATCGACTGCAATGGGAAGACTATTACACCAGGATTTGTTGATGCGCATGCACATGGTAACCATTTCAGAAGCGGTATCGTTCCGCAAAAACACTGGGCATATTATGCTAACCTGTCTTATGGAGTGACCACGATGCATGATCCCTCTGCGAATAGCGAATTGGTATTCGGACAAAGCGAAATGATTAAAGCGGGGGTGATGACAGGCCCGCGTGTGTTCTCTACCGGTACCGTATTATATGGAGCAGACGGTAATTTCAAAGCAGTGGTCAACTCTATTGATGATGCAAGAAGCGCTCTTCGAAGAACAAAAGCGTTTGGGGCCTTCTCTGTGAAAAGCTATAACCAGCCACGCCGTGAGCAACGTCAGATGATCATACAGGCGGCACGTGAACTGAATATGGAAGTGGTGCCGGAAGGCGGGTCAACTTTTTATCATAATCTCAGCATGATACTGGATGGCCACACAACAATTGAGCATAATTTGCCGGTAGCACCATTGTTCAAAGACATGATCGAGCTATGGAAAAATTCACAAACAGGATACACTCCCACGCTGATCGTAAACTATGCAGGCCTGAGTGGTGAGTATTACTGGTATCAGCATACGAATGTGTGGGAAAATGAGCGTCTGCTGCGTTTTACGCCACGTGCAGTAATCGATCCCCGTAGCCGCCATCGCACCATGGCACCGGATGAGGAATATGATAATGGCTATATGCTTACTTCCCGCAGTGTAAAGAAACTGGCAGATGCAGGAGTGAGAATAAATATGGGCGCACATGGACAGATCCAGGGTATTGGCGCACACTGGGAAATATGGATGTTGCAACAGGGCGGAATGAGCAACCTGCAGGTATTGCAGGCTGCTACCATTAACCCGGCAGTCAATTTGGGATTGGATAAATATATTGGTTCACTGGAAACGGGAAAGCTGGCCGATCTGATCGTGATGGATAAAAACCCATTGGATAATATCCGAAACACCGAAAGCATCCGGTATACAATGGTGAACGGAAGATTGTATGATGCGGAAACAATGAACGAGATCGGTAATTATAATAAGCCAAGAACAAAGTTCTTCTGGGAAAGCAGTGTGAATGCAGCCAGCTTCCCCTGGCATGATGGAACAGAAACAGAAGTAGAGACCTGTAGTTGCGGGCAGCATTAATTCCTAAGTGATAGCATAAAGAAAAAAGCCAATAGCAATGCGCTATTGGCTTTTTTCTTTTCAGGATCATATCGTCCATTGATCATGTACGATAGCTATCAAATACAACTTATTATTTTCCTTTCGGAACACGAGGCGGAGTGTTTGCCAGTCCATACCATCATATTTCGGATCAAATCCCGGAAAATAGAATTCAGTAAAATCCGAACCAGGATATACTTCCTTAAGATTATTTAATGAATTACCACCGGAAATAAATTTATTGACAGATTTTTCTTTAGCGTTCAGGTAGTCTTTATTGTAAACGAATTTGTCGAAATACTGGGAGATATTCATCTTAATAGGCTCACCACTGCCATCATAGGTCCCCCATGTTAATACGGATGATTTTTTTGCAGCCGCCTGTAGCTCATAAGGAGATAATATCTGTGAATGGGTAGTGTCTATATACGCATAAGGAGAAAATAAAAGCTGCCATTCTGGATGAATGAAACCTGAAAGTGTTTGAAAATCTTTTTGCTTCAGGGTTGTAAGAATAGTATGGGATGTTTGCAAAAGAAGGGTGTCTGCCTGGGCATTTCCCTCCGCAGAAAGGCTGTCTTTTGGTTCAATCACAGGTGTAACAGGCTTGCTGGTATCAGCAGAAGTTTCATTTGCCTTTTTGCCGTTCTGGTTACAGGCTGTGACGATGCAAACAACAAGGATAAGATAGAAGTATTTCATAAATGAATAATTGTGTTTAACCGATCAATGCAAACTTATCTCCGTCAAACAATCCTTTATCGCTTAGCTTCAAATGAGGTATCACTAATAATGCCATAAATGAAAGTGTCATAAAAGGTGAACCCAAACTACTTCCCAGTTCTTTTGAGAAACGGTCAATAGCTGTGTAGGCATTGGCCACCTCATATCCATCTTCGTTGCTCATCAACCCTGCTACCGGCAGCGGCAGCACCATTTCTTTTCCATTACCGACTGCACTGACCCCACCTTTTTGTTCAATAATAAGGTTGACTGCCCGGCAAAGGCTTTCATCGTCCACGCCTACGGCCACTATATTGTGGCTATCGTGTGCAACGGAAGAAGCCAGCGCACCTGTTTTTAAACCGATATTCTTAATAAATGATTTTGCTACCGGCGCGTTGCTATACCGGTTCACGACTACTATCTTGAGTATATCCCTTTCTGTATCGCTTACCCACCTGCCATTTTCAATTTTCCCTTTTTCTTCCAGTTTATTCGTGATCAATTGCCCGTCGAGGGCTTCTATTACAGGGATCGTAGAAGCTGAGTGTGGATTAGTGAAAGGAGGAGTATTGCCGGTGGCGCTGATTGCAAAATCATCCGGCTTCAGCTTGTCACAGGAAAAATTATTGACTATACCGGCTTTCTGCTTTTTGATCAACGATTTTCCGTTCTCAGCTACCAGTTCACCATTGATATAGGTCTTCAGTACGTTGAATTTCTCCAGGTCTTTTACAACAATGAAATCAGCGGGGTCACCCACTCTTAGTAAACCACAATCGAGCTTATAGTGCAGCACCGGATTTACGCAGGCTGCTTTAAGTATCTTGAAAAGATCGATGCCTTTTGCCAATGCCCTTTCACAAAGCTGGTTGATATGACCTAACACCAGGCTGTCCGGATGTTTATCATCACTGCAAAACATGATCTGGTCAGCATGATCATGCAGTAAGTTAACCAACGCTTCAAAGTTCCGCGCAGCGCTTCCTTCCCGGATCAGTATTTTCATTCCATACCGCAGTTTGTCCATCGCTTCTTCTGCTGTAAAGCATTCATGATCGGTGGATATGCCGGCATCAATATATTGTTTTGCTTCATTGCCTCTCAATCCTGGAGCATGACCATCAACAGGTTTGCCAAGGCGATGGGCCGAAGCTATTTTTTTCATTACCTCCTCATCCTTGAAGAGTACGCCAGGGAAATTCATCATCTCACTGAGATAGCGGATATCATCACGTTGCAATAGTTTTTCTACATCAGTGGAATCGAGGCTGGCGCCTGCTGTTTCAAACACCGTAGCCGGCACGCAACTGGGGGCGCCAAAATTGAATTTGAAAGGAACGGTGCGGCCATTTTCAATCATGAATTCCACACCCTGCATACCGCATACATTGGCGATCTCATGTGGGTCGCTGATAGTGCCAACAGTGCCATGGACCACTGCCAGACGCGCAAATTCAGAAGGAACAAGCATGGAGCTTTCGATATGTACATGACTGTCTATAAAACCGGGAAGGATATAGCCGGGAGTCTGTAACCCGGAGTCAGCAACTTCTTCAATAGATGCAATCCTTCCATTTTCGACAGTAATTTTAGCCGGATAGATCTTTTCCTGGTGAACGTCTGCAAGGTTAGCGGTTATGGAAAAAGAAGACATAGCTGGTTGTTTGAACAGCTAAGATAAGCTATGCAATAAAAGGAGCCGGAGAAAAGAGCAGCTTCGTTATGCCTGTTTTACTTTGAGGGAAGCATTTGCCTTGTCGGCATGCGCTGTGTAAACGGCAGGGACATTTATCTTTCTCGTCCTCTCTTTCATGGTATCTATTGCTTCTGCTTCGCTGGCAAACATGCCATTGATGTTGACAAGGTTGGCAGCCAGTTTATCATATCGCTTACCCATCAGCCAAACAAAAATGTGGAGATAGTGGATGCCATCAAAGACCAGCACTTTGCGTTGGGCAAAATTGTCTTTGTTTTTCATGAACTCTACAGGGATCTCTGTGTAGTGAAGAGCGGGACGAAGATGGTGAACAGCATGGTAACCATCATTCCAGCAGATCTGGTTGTATTTCGTGTTGATGCAATTGATCGTGTTTTCTTCAGGGTCAGCAGGGTCAACAAAAGCATGTTGAGCCCAGTTGCCCAGCATCATCACAATACGGGCGAATACGAAAGGTATAATGAATATCCAGAGCGTGGCTTTAAGATTTACAAAGCACATACCTACGCAGAAAAGATAAAAAGATATTTCACCATAGCTGAGACGCATGTAAAACTTCTTTCTTTTTTTAGTGAAGAGATACATGAACGTGTCACGGAAACCCAGGAAAAGAAAACGGGTCACATACGCTATAAAACCCCTGAGACTGTCGCGGCGGTAAGCCAGTGTGCTGCTGGCATCATCAGGCATATTGTTCTCTACATGGTGCATGGCCATGTGGTGAACAAAATAGGTTTCCGGTGTATGGCCAAAAAATGGACAGACGCCCCAGATCACCCAATGATAGATCCAGGTGTATGGTTTTTTAAACAGCTTACGGTGACTGATGCAATGCAACATAAGGCCAAAGCGGCCTTTGAAATACATCTGGGAAATATAGAAATAAGGAATATAAGCCAGCCACCAGTACCATCCCTGCAGCAATGGAGTGTACAATATTATAGCAGTGGGGATGACAAACAGATGAATATTGGTAAGCAGATGAATGAAAGGAAGGTCCCTCTTGTCGTTGATGTAACGCAGCCAGAAACGTTCATATGCAGTGTATTTTTCTTTTGCTACGTATACCGGATCGGTGATGGTGGTCAGGGCCTTCATTGAATATTTATTCGGTTTTGATGGCAAGTGCCGTGAGCCTTGGAAATAGTCTGCTGGTATTCAACATATTACTGATTTAACGGCACAAGTGGGCGTGAAAATACATCTTTCCCACAACTTGCAATGCTATATTATTTTAAGGGATATAAGCTCTAAACGCAGGATAGACGTGGATGTTACGTGATTGGAGGAGTTTATTTTGATAAAATCCCTTTTGCGAAATAGGATAATTCCGGGCAGGCTATAGGGAAATTTTGTAATGTTAGCAGGGGAGATCTGCCTCGTGAAAGCGCCGCACAGATTACCTGATGATTTTTCATCGGTATGGTTGTAGTTCTCCTATGTGGATAAGAAGCGTTTGGCACGACTACTGCAAGTTAGGACTAACCAAATCCGAAACTTATGAAGACAACAATCAGCGTGAATGTGCTCATGATCTTGTTGTACTATTTCCTGTTGCAGTTGATCCTTCCGTTTTGACTGCCACAGGTGCCGGGAAGCCTGCCTGCATCGTTTATTCTTCCAGCAAATCAGGTCTTCTTTCTTTTGTACGCAACACTGATTGCTCATGCCGCCATTCTTCGATCTTTTTATGGTCGCCGCTCATGAGAATGTCGGGGACCTTCCAGCCACGGAAATCGACCGGGCGGGTGTAAACAGGCGGAGCAAGCAGGTTATCCTGGAATGAATCGAACAGTGCGGATGTTTCATCATTCAAAACGCCGGGCAGCAAACGGCCAATACTGTCGACCAACACAGCAGCAGGCAACTCGCCGCCGCTCAGCACGTAATCACCAATAGATATTTCTTTGGTAACATAGTTTGTTCTTATCCTTTCATCAATGCCTTTATAATGCCCGCAGATCATTAGCAGGTTACCTTTCAGTGAGAGGGAATTGGAGATCTTCTGGTTAAGTCTTTCACCATCGGGAGTGAGATAAATGATCTCATCATATTTTCTTTCAGCCGATAATTCTTCAATGGCTTTGGCCAGCGGTTCACACATCATCACCATGCCGGCTCCTCCGCCATACTGGTAATCATCGATCATGCCGTATTCATTCACTGCCCATTTGCGCAAAGGGTGCACAACAACAGTGAGCAGGCCTTTGTCCTGTGCCCGTTTCATAATGCTATGTTCAAATGGGCTTTGCAGCAGTTCCGGTAAAACGGAAAGAATATCTATTCGCATGCGGCAAAGATAAGGCTCAGTCACCCAGGAATTCATCCAGGTCTCTCCGTTCCCGTTTGGTGGGCCGGCCGATCTTGCTTTGCCGTTTGCCGGTATGAAAACTGGCGGCCTGGTATTGCAACCGCTGCAATTCTTCAGCTGGAGTGATGTCGAGATAATATTTGATTGCTTCTGAATAAGCTACCCGGTTATATAAAAGTTCTGTTACCTTGATCCTCCACCGCTTGGCCTCTGTTTTAACTTCGTATTCATCACCAACACTTACCTGCCTGGAAGCCTTGGCCTGTGATCCATCAAATTTTATTTTGCCTGAATCGCAGGCGGCGGCAGCCATACTCCTCGTTTTAAAGAGACGGATCGCCCACAGGTATTTATCCAAACGGAGTTTTTCCTTTTCCATTGAAGCAAAGTTAAAGCGAATAGCTCACAAAGGAATATTGGTATGTGCAATACTCCTCCCACTAAGACAACAAAGAGCACAAAGAAATTATTATTCTTTGTGCTCTTTGTTGTCTTAGTGGGAGAAAAATCAACCCTCTGTGGGAAACCAATTAATTTTCAGCGAAATATTTATGGAAATAAGGGATCGTTTCAATTCCCTTATAATAATTCTCGATATTATACTTTTCATTCGGGCTGTGCAGGTTATCATTATCCAACCCAAAACCCATAAAGACGATCTTAATGCCCAGTTCTTTTTCAAGGATGGAACAGATGGGGATGCTGCCTCCGCCACGTACAGGGATCGGTGCTTTGCCAAAGGTGGTTTCCACTGCCTTCGCTGCTGCTTTATATCCTTTACTGTCGATCGGCGTCATATAGGGCTCACCTCCATGGTGCAACTCTGCTTTTACTGTAACGGATGGTGGAGCAATGGATTTGAAATAGTTCAATAAGAGCTCCGTCATTTTATCGGATGATTGATTGGGTACCAGGCGGGCTGAGATCTTCGCGTATGCTTTGGAAGGCAATACAGTTTTAGCACCTTCGCCGGTATAGCCTCCCCAGATACCATTCAATTCAAGGGTAGGGCGGATGCCTGTTCTTTCATAAGTGGTATATCCTTTTTCGCCCCAGAGCTCTTTTACACCCAGTTCATCTTTATATTCCTTTTCATCGTAAGGGGCTTTATTCAACAGTTCCCTTTCCTCTTTAGTAGCAACTGCCACATCATCATAAAAACCGGGAATGGTGATATGATTGTTCTCATCATGGCAGGAAGCGATCATTTTAGCAAGAATGGTAATAGGATTGGCAACAGCACCGCCATAAGTGCCGCTATGCAGATCGCGGTTGGCACCTGTTACTTCCACCTGGATATAACTAAGTCCGCGCACACCTGTATCAAGCGAAGGATTTTCCATACTCAGCATAGAGCTGTCGCTGATCAGGATCACGTCTGCTTTGAGCAGGGATTTATGGGCGGCTACAAATTTGCCCAGGTTGGGTGAGCCTACTTCTTCTTCTCCTTCGATCAGGAATTTGATATTCGTGGTAAGCGTATTGGTCTTTACCTGTGTTTCCAGTGCTTTCACATGCATAAAGAACTGGCCTTTATCATCGGCAGAGCCGCGGGCAAATACTTTACCGTCCTTGATCACCGGATCAAACGGATCGTTGTGCCAAAGCTCCAGCGGCTCAGCAGGCTGCACATCATAGTGGCCATACACCAGCACCGTAGGTTTGGAAGGATCAATGATCTTTTCCCCGTAAACCACCGGATGCCCTTCCGTAGGCATCACTTCTGCTTTATCACATCCTGCTGCGAGCAGGCTTTTCTTTACAGCTTCTGCACATTTTAACATGTCTGCCTTGTGTTCGCTTTTGGCGCTTACAGAAGGGATCCGCAGGAGGTCAAGCATCTCATCCAGGAAGCGGGCTTTATTTTTTTCCTGGTAATCTTTCCAAATTTGCATAGCAATATATTTTAAGTAAGTAAAATCAGGGAACGAATATAGCGTGTTTGGTTGATTCACTAAGGGATGGCCGGAATGCTGCCTTCCGGCACTTCGCCATGCCGGAGACGTGCTATCATAACTTATTTTTTTCTTTCGCAAAACTTACCAGTATCACTCCGCCAAGTATTACTGCCAGCGCAATGAGCTGTTTGGGGTTGATGGTTTCATTAAGGATCAGTGAGCCAAGGAATACGGCTACAACAGGGTTCACATAAGCATAAGTGCCTACAATAGAAGGAGGCCTTACGCTTAACAGCCATACATAAGCCATATATCCCACGAGCGATCCCATTGTAATGAGATATAACAAAGCCAGCAGCGAACCGGATGAGATAGCGCCAAAATCCAGGTGGTGATGCTCGCCGGTAATAAATCCTGCTACGAACGACATAAGACCTGCTGCCATCATCTGGAATGCAGCTTTCATGCCTGTGGAAGCCATCACCGGTTTGTATTTTGAATAAAGCGACCCGATTGACCAGCAAATGGTGCCGACCATCAATATCGCTATGCTGAAAAGTTTGATCTTATCTCCGGAGAAGTCGATTGATTTCTTATCGGCGAATAAAAGCATCACGCCAATGAACCCGATAGCAAGTCCGGCCATGATCCATTTATTGGAGAAATTGTATTTCCATCCCTGTTTGTCGAACAGTACAAACCAAAGCGGGACTGTAGCAACGATGATGGCTGCCAGCCCTGTGGGAATATATTGTTCCACCCAGGCCAGGGAGCCTGTTCCGCAAAACAGCATCAGCACGCCACTGAGTGAAATGCGGGAAATGGAGCCGGTGTCGGGTGTGGATTCGCCACGGAGGCGGGAGTAGAGATACATGATGAGTCCTGCAATAAAAAAGCGTGCACCTGCCATCAACAAAGGAGGGATATCTTTTATAGCAATGGCGATAGCAATATAAGTAGAGCCCCAGATAATATAGATGGCAGCAAATGCTGCAATGATAAGCGCTTTGGAAGGTTGTCTTAACGTAAGTGCCGGTTGCATGTTCAGAGTTCTTTAGGAATAGGTAAATGATTGGTTTCTTTCCGGGTTTCGAGAACGATGGTGGTTTTGGTTGATGTAAGGCCTGGTATTTTGCTGAATTTATCACGCATCAGTTGCACCAGCGATTGCGGATCGCGGGCCCTTACTTTTACGAGATAGCAATCTTCACCGGCAATATGATGAAGCTCCAGCACTTCAGGCAGTTTAACCAGTTGCTTTGCCACCGCTATATTGCCGGGGCCTTCACTGCTTTTGATAAAAATAAAAGCAAGCAATTTGAGATCAATACTGTTGGGCTGAATGCGGATCGTTTGCCCGGTGATCACTCCTTTCTGTTTTAGTTTCTTCACTCTTTCCAGCACAGCAGAAGGAGCCATGCCGATCTTTTTGGCCAGTTCAGCGTTAGGAAGTGTAGCATCTTCCTGTAAATAGGTTAGAATAGCGAGATCAATAGAATCCAGTGTAGATGACATAAACAGAATATTGTTCTGTAAATTTATGTACTTACTGAATAATATTCTGTAAAATTATTTTAAACAGATTATGATTTTTTTCGCAATGAACTGGCTTTTGAAACCAGGCTGCTGCCAAACTGGTTCTTGATATTATCTACTGCCTTGTAAAGGTTCAGCTTGCCTGTATTGTTATCAAACAGGCTCATCTGCATAGTGAAGGGAATAAGCTGGCTGAAGCGTACGCCCAGCAAGCGTACCGGCCTGTTTTTTTGATAAGATTTATTGAAGAGGTCTTTAACCTTTGCGATCAATTGGTCATCGAGTGCTGTATAATCAATGGTTTCCTGACGTGAGGTGGTCTCAAAATCTGAATAGCGGATCTTGACCGTAACACAGCCGGTCAGTTTTTCATCTTCCCGGAGATCATAAGCGGTCTTTTCAGTGAGCCGTACCAGTTCTCCATGCAGAAAACTTATATCGGCGTAGTCCGAATTAAATGTGTTCTCATGGCTCATGCTTTTCTGTTCCCATCCTGTTTCAATATCTGCCGTGCCCCGGCCATGTGCTTTATTCCAGAGTGATTCGCCCCATTTGCCTGCATATCTTTCCATGATCTCTTTGGGCGTTCTGGCGATATCTTCAATGGTATAGATGCCAAAGGTTTTCAATTGCTGCTCTGTTTGTTTACCAACACCGTTGATCTTTTCAATACCCAATGGCCAGAGAAAATCGGTTTCCCTTCCATGGGGCACTTCCAGGAAGCCATTGGGTTTGGCTTCGTTGGTGGCCATTTTGCTGATGAACTTGGCAGAAGAAAGACCGCAGGAGATCGGCAGGCCGGTTTCTTTAATGATAAATTCACGGAGCTCGCGCGTGTATTGGCTTACACCAAAAAATTTATCCATGCCTGTCATATCGCAATAGAACTCATCAATGGATGCTTTTTCAAAAAGGGGAACTTTCGATTGAATGATCTCCGTGACCCATCGGGAATATTTGCTGTATTCACCACGGCTGCTGCCGGTAACAACAGCATGCGGGCAGAGCTGCAGCGCCTTTTTCATGGGCATAGCCGACTGGATGCCGTATTTGCGGGCTTCATAACTGCAAGCCGCTACCACTCCTCTTTCATATCCTCCCACCAGCACGGGTTTGCCTTTAAGGGATGGATTATTGAGGATCTCGACCGACACAAAAAAGGAATCGAGGTCGAAATGGGCAATATAGCGTTTGGGCTCCTGCAAGAGGACAAAGTTAGTTAACTTATGCGGGTAGTTGGGGTGAGTGTTGTTCGTTGGCCATCGGCCATTCGAATCATCGAACTATTATTTGCCCTGACTAACACAAGGTTACAACTTCCTGAGTATATTTGGTTTATGGAATGGGAATGGCTAAAAACCGGTATCGGACCACTCAAAGACCTGCTGACTTTCCTGAACAAGGAAAGCAAGACCAATGATGTATTAAAGAAACAGGTGATCCGTGAACTGCGGAACAACCTGAATATTTTTCACAACGGCTTCCTGAATAATGTGAAGCCCGATGTGCTGGTGGAAATGCTGAGCAATGAAGCCGTGAAAGAAGCGATCAAAAACAATTTCCGTTTCAGGAAACTGAAGCCGGGAAGCATAGAGCCATACCATGTGTATGACGACCGTAATAAAAAATATATAGGGTGGAATGCAGAAAAACTGATGGATAAGATAGATGAGAAGATAGAAGAACTGCGGAACATCAAAAAAATGAATAGCAACAGCTTCGAGAATGTGAGGAATAATATTTCCCTGATGCTGAGCAATCTTTATTACCGCATGAAACTACTGGCTGATTTTATACGATCTGATGTTAAGTAAACGACTTACATGCCCCTTCAACAATTACAGCAATTTGTTTCCCTTATATATCCCCTTAAAGAAAAGGAATGGAATGCTTTTGCAGCTATCTGGTCGCCATTAGAATGCAGGCGCAAGACTATACTGACGGCTGCGGGTGAAACAGAAAGGCATCTCTATTTTGTTTTGGAAGGAGTGCAAAGAGCATTCTATATTGGCGATGATAATAAAGAAGCAACGCTCGTGTTTACTTATCCTCCTTCTTTTGCCGGTGTGGCTGATTCTTTTCTTACACAAACGCCATCCCATTATTTTTTTGAAACACTTACGGCGAGCCGGTTCCTCCGTACCAGTTACCGCCAGGCAGAGGAACTGATGCAGCAATATCCGAACATACAAAGAATGGTCCTTAATGTAACAGCGTTGGCATTAAAAGGTGTATTGGTGCGGCAGGCAGAACTTCAGTGTTTCAGCGCGGAAGAAAAATTCAGGACCCTGCTCAAACGAAGCCCGCATGTGCTTCAGCTTATTCCGCATAAATACCTGGCTTCTTATTTAGGAATCGATCCGGCCACTTTCAGCAAGCTCTTAGGAAGTAAGAAGATCTGATTTTCTAAAATCTTGATATTTCCCAAGATTTTCCAGTACCCGTCTTTCTAGCTTTGTCCTAAATTTAAAAACATGAAATCTTTTGATAGTCTTTCATTGCTGGAGCAATTGCAGGCTGATACCAGGCAGTTGATCGCCACTGCTACATTTTTAAAGAATGAAGATCCCAGTATTTTGCTTGAGCAGCCGGGTGCCGGCAGATGGAGTGTGATACAGGTGCTGGAACACCTGAACAGCTACGGTGTATATTATTTACCGGCATTAAAAAATGGCCTGATGAATGGAGATGCTGCCGTGAATATTTTTCGTTCCGGCTGGCTGGGAAATTATTTTACACAGCTTATGCTGCCTAAAGAAGGCAGGGTAAAAAATAAAATGAAAGCGCCGAAAGACCATCGTCCGGCTTTTCATGTAGACGCGCAACCTGTGATAGAAACATTTTTGCAACAACAGCATCAGTTGCTGGAATTGCTGGAACTGGCCAAACAAAAGAATATAGGCATACGCATTCCTACTTCACTGACAAAACTGATCCGTTTAAAAGCAGGAGATACTTTCCGTTTCTTTATTGCACATGAGCAGAGGCATTTTGTGCAGATAGAAAACACTTTGGCAGAAGTGCGGAACACTACAGGTAAATTTCAAGTAGCCCATCAGGCAGGCTAACGCTGACCTGTTTTTTCTTATGATCGATCTTTTGGATGGTTTGTTCATTGAGCGGGATCAGCACTTCTTTCTGATTGATCTCGATGCGGCATAATAACTGGTGAGGCTGTTCTATCACTTCCAGCACTTCGCTCAGCGGTTTATTATCATTAATGATGGTATACCCGAGAATGCTGGCTGGTGCTGACTTGGCAGCCAGCTTTTTAAAATCAGGTTCGGGGATCCAGATCTCTTTTTGTGTAAGTTTCATGGCTGCTTCGCGGGTGTCAACACCTTCCAGTTTCAGGTACACTTCCTCTTCTGTTTTTATTTTAGTGGTTTCAATGAACCAGGGAATAAAGGATTGTTTTTTCTCTTCGATAAAGATTGCCTGCAAACCTTTCAGGGATGTTTTTTTACCGAGAGTATGTTTCAGTACCAGTTCACCTTTCAATCCGAAAACAGCGACGAGCTTTCCTATTTTGTAGTATTCAGCCATTAAAGTTTAAAGGTTTAAAGGTCCGATAGTTTAAGGTAAAAGTTTAGGATTGGTCAGTTTAAGTTTTAAGCTTTTAAATTGTAAACTATTAAACTGCCGGGCTTTGTCAAAAGAAAAAGGCGACATTGTTAAATGTCGCCTCATGAACTTTCAGGATCGGATTTCTTCCCCGGTTTAATAGGGAATCAATATTTATCCTTCACTTCCGCTGCCTTCAGCCCTTTTTTCAGGTCTGCGACCTGGCATAGGGCGACGGCTTCTTCTTTGGCGGGAAGCTTCTTCCTGGCGTTTTCTCACCTGGGCGTCATGTTCTGCGCTCCATTTGGTGAATTTTTCCATAGCAGTAGCGTCATCAAACAGACCCAGTTTTACACCTCTTAACAGGTGTTTCAGGTACAACACGCCTTTAAAGCTCAGGATACGGCGAACGGTGTCTGTAGGAGTAGCACCTTTGCTCAGCCATTCGAGCGCTTTCTGACGGTCCAGTTGAATTGTAGCCGGAACAGTCAGGGGATTGTAAGTACCTAATTTCTGGATGAATTTACCATCACGCGGGCTGCGTGAGTCTGCCACTACGATGAAGTAGAAGGGTCTTTTCTTTGACCCGTGGCGTTGCAGTCGGATTTTTGCTGACATTAAATAGACATTTAACAGCGTTAAACAATAATTGTTAAAAAACCGGTAGATACCGGAGAGCGAAGGTAACGAACTGATGCCGAAATCCCAAGGGGACTTTTGATGAGCGGTGTTAAATTATTTAGGCGTTGTCCCTTGCCCGATATTTACGGATTCTCGGTCAACGGGCAACGAAAAACGATCAACGTTTCATGCCCGGCATCATCTTCCCAAACATGTTCATCTTGTTCATTCCCTTCATCATATCACGCATCTGATCGAATTGCTTCATGAAGGCATTTACTTCGCTAAGGTCTTTGCCGGCGCCTTTGGCAATGCGTTTGCGGCGGCTGCCGTCTATCAGGTCAGGGTTGCTTCTTTCTTCGGGGGTCATGGAATTGATCATGGCTTCTATGCCTTTGAAAGAGTCATCGTTCACATCCAGGTCTTTGATCTTGCTGCCGACACCCGGGATCATTCCCAGGAGATCTTTCATATTACCCATTTTCTTGATCTGTTCCAACTGCATTTTGAAATCGGCAAAATCGAATTTATTCTTGCGGATCTTGCTTTCCAGCTTTTTCGCCTGCTCTTCATTGAATTGCTCCTGTGCTTTTTCCACGAGGCTGGTGATATCACCCATGCCGAGGATACGCTGGGCCATCCGCTCAGGGTAGAAAACATCCAGTGTTTCCATTTTTTCGCCACTGCTGACGAATTTGATGGGTTTATTCACCGTATACTTGATGGAAAGCGCGGCACCACCACGGGTATCACCATCGAGTTTGGTCAATACAACACCACTGAAATCCAGGCGGTCATTAAAAGCTTTGGCAGTGTTCACGGCATCCTGGCCGGTCATGCTGTCTACTACAAACAGTATCTCCTGCGGATTGACTGCATTGCGGATATTCGCCACCTCTGTCATCATCGCTTCGTCAATGGCGAGACGGCCTGCTGTATCTATGATCAGTACATTCTTGTTCTTGCTCTTCGCTTCTTTCACGGCATTTTGTGCAATGGCTACTGCGTCTTTATTCTCTGGTTCAAGATGCACGTCCACGCCGATCTGCTCGCCAAGCACCCTTAATTGCTCCATCGCTGCAGGACGGTAAATATCTGCCGCTACCAGCATGGGTGTAAACCCTTTTTTGTTTTTCAGGTAATTGGCCAGCTTGCCGCTGAAAGTGGTTTTACCGCTACCCTGGAGGCCAGCAATGAGGATAACGGCAGGATTGCCCTTGGCATTAAAGCCGGCTTCAGCCCCGCCCATCAATTCAGTGAGCTCATCCTTCACGATCTTGGTCATCAACTGGCCGGGGCTGATGGCGTTGATCACTTTTTCGCCCATGGCCTTGTCCTTGATCTTATCGGTAAATTCCTTGGCAATCTTATAGTTAACGTCGGCATCCACCAGCGCACGGCGGATATCCTTTACGGTAGATGCAATATTGATCTCAGTGATCCTTCCCTGGCCTTTAAGGTTTTTAAAGGCGCTCTCCAGTTTTTCCTGTAAGTTGTTGAACATAGTCTGTCAAATAAGGCTGCAAAATTAAGGTTTTTGGTTGGCGTAGAAGTATCGGTGATAGTTCATCTTCAGCAATCAGGTTTTCCCACAAAGACGACAAAGACCACAAAGAAATATTTTTTGCCTATACCGGTAAAATCATAGAGTGAAAAAGACACCGCGGTAGCAATTCCTTGTGGTTTTTGTCGTCTTTGTGGGAAAGAATTCAAACAGAGTCAATACTATAACAATAAAAATAAAAGGCTTCAAACATTCAAAGGGATCCGTTGGATAGCAACGTTTAACCTTTAAATTTTTGAAACCTTTAGTAAAACCGCCGGAGCGGGAAATAGTGTAAAGTTTTATTTCATTAGCCTAAATAGGTTCTTAACAGTTTACAACGGTTAGTGGTCCTCAGTTTGGTAATGGCTTTATCCTTAATCTGGCGAACCCTTTCCCGTGTGAGGTTGAATTTTTCCCCGATATCTTCCAGGCTCATGGGGTGGTCAACGCCGATGCCGAAGAAATAGCAGATCACCTCTTTCTGTCTCTCGGTCAGGGTTTTCAATGAGCGGTCGATCTCGGTTTTCAATGATTCCTTATGGTCCAGATCGCCGTCTGTTTTTTCTGCATTGGGATTTTCCAGTACATCGATCAATGTGCTGTCTTCTCCTTCAGAAAGCGGCGTATCCATGCTTACATGCCGGGCTGAGATACCCAGTGTGGCAGACACTTCATCCAGGTCCATCTGCAGCATTTCTGCGAGCTCTTCTGCTGAAGGTTCCCTTTCAAACTGTTGTTCCAGTGTGGAATAGGCTTTCTGGATCCGGTTGGTAAGCCCTACCTTATTAAGCGGCAGCCTTACAATACGGGATTGTTCGGCCAGCGCCTGGAGGATGCTTTGACGGATCCACCATACGGCATAAGAAATGAACTTGAACCCCCTGGTTTCATCAAAACGCTGAGCTGCTTTGATAAGGCCTACATTGCCTTCATTGATCAGGTCTGGTAAGGATAATCCCTGGTTCTGATACTGTTTTGCAACGGAAACAACGAAACGAAGATTGGCTTTGGTCAGGCGGTCGAGGGAGCGTTGATCACCTTGTCTGATCAGAGAAGCGAGTCGTACTTCTTCTTCAGGGGTGATCAGTTCTACTTTGCCAATTTCCTGGAGGTATTTTTCCAGGCTTTGAGATTCACGATTCGTAATTGACTTCGTGATCTTCAATTGACGCATACTCATAGGTGTTGGTATTTAGATGGTTATTTTAAGGATGATGCGAATTCTGGTTTTGGTTTAGTTAGCCTTATAAAACACCCATCACGGTCTTTCATTTCTGCACAAGGAATTGGATATTAGGGCAATTTAAGGTTTACCTTAATATATGCCAAATAAATCTTTAGAATATCTTAACGTTTTTCTATATGTTTTTATTTTATGTCTTGTTGTTGTTTTCCAAAACCCAGAAAAATAAACTGCAAATAATTTTGCGAGGCCGATTTATTTTTTATTATTGCAGCCCTGAGTGATTTAATCAATTGACGATGAGTAAGCAATTATATACGCTGGAATTTCCCGTAAGGTGTTCGCCTTCTATATTATATGAGTTCTTATCTACCCCGGCCGGTTTAGGAGAATGGTTTGCTGACAAAGTGGATGAAAGAGACAATGTCTTTTACTTTGGATGGAATGGTTCTTTTGACAAAGCAGAAGTAGTGGAAAGCGAAGAAGATCGCTTTATCCGCTTCCGTTGGCTGGAAGGGCCCAAGAACGAATATTTTGAGTTTGGTATCGAAAAATCAGAGATCACCAATCAGACCATTCTTGTGGTAAAAGATTTTGCCGAGAAAAAGGACATCAAGGACCAGAGCTTGCTGTGGGACCACCAGGTGAAAGATCTGTTTCACCGGCTTGGAAACTAATACTGCTTTAAAAGTTGAAGGTTCAAACATCAAACCTTTCAACTTTCTTCAACTGTATCAGCAAACGATAAGCATCCAGTAATTTTTCTTCAATGGTATCCCAATCATCAAGGGATATTTTTTTTGCCAGCTTTATAAAAGGATGGGATTGTAAATGCTGCGTGAATTGAACAATGTCCAGTTCATGCAGAGGTTTATAATTCTCTTCCCCAAAATGATGGTCCCATTGGGAAGAGTTATAACTGATATAAAAATCTTCGCTTAGCAACTGATCAAATGCAGCTATCAGCGAAGGCACATATTTTTCTTTATACATACCGGACAACTGCAGGGTGCAACTGAAGAAATGCCCCCACCAGAACATGGTGCGTACGGCAAATATGTTTTCCTTTTCAAAATAACGTGGCTGGTCAAGCATCAGGTAAGGAAGCCCCAGGTAGTTTTCTCCACGGGAGATCTTGGCGGAGACTGTCAGCACCTCCGGCGGAAGAAAGCTGCCGGCTTGCTGCAACAACTCCTGTTGGCGCTGCTGTAAAATGCCCAGTGATCCCTTTATTTTTTCCAGGATGCCATTCTTTGTTAAAAGCCATTCATAATTGGTGACCAATTGCTGCTCAAACGGCGAAAGCTGTATTTTTGAGGAATCATTCATTCATCAAAAGTAATCATTCACCCCTCCAGGGATTTCGCCGATGTTCAAAAAACTGGATAAGCTGATCATTAAAGCCTTTATTGGCCCTTTCATTGCTACATTCTTCATCACATTGCTGGTGTTGGTGATGCAGTTTTTCTGGCTGTATATTGATGATTTTGTAGGAAAAGGATTGGGCGTGGATGTGGTGTTGAAATTTATCTGGTATCAAAGTGCTGTGCTGGTGCCGCTGGCCCTGCCGCTGGCCGTATTGCTTTCTTCATTGATGACGTTTGGCAACCTGGGTGAAAGCTTTGAACTGGTCGCCATCAAATCAGCAGGTATATCACTGCTGCGGTTTATGCGGCCATTGTTTATCATTTCCGTCTTTATCAGTGGCATTGCTTTTTTGTTTTCCAATTATATCATCCCCGTAGCCTTCCTGAAATCAAGGACCATGCTTTCCGATATCGTATGGGCCAAACCGGCCTTCGATTTAAAAGAAGGTGTTTTTTATGACCGTCTCAACGGGTTTGCCATCAAGGTCGGTGAAAAGGAAAAGAATGACAGTATTATCAGGGATGTGATCGTATACGAACAGCAGCAAAATGGCCAGCAGGATAATTTCATCATCGCAAAAAGCGGTGTAATGCGCGTATCGCCTAACAAGCGCTACCTTGAATTCAATCTCAAAGACGGTTGGCGTTACCAGGAAAAAGGGAATGCGACCGGCTCTGCAAAGACCGATTATATCAGGCTGGGATTTAAAGAATATAATAAGCAGTTTGATATGAGCGCCCTGCAGATCAACTGGACAGCTGATACTACCAATAAGAACAACGAAAAGTTCTATAGCATGCGGCAGCTGAACAAGGCTATCGATTCATTGAAAAAAGATAATCAGCTGGTCCGCAACAGTCTTGAAAAAGGCTTGTATGCCACTTTTCTTTTTAATAAATATCTAGACAGTACTACTCAGAAGAAGGCAAAAGAAGACAGCCTTTTTATACAGGCCAAAACGATGGACCAGTTGTTGCCCGATTCAGCACGCAGCAATGTCAGCCACCAGGCTATTGGCGAAGCTGCATCCATGAGTTCTTCGCTTGCAGCGGCAGATATGAATATGCAGGAGCGGGAAAAACAATACAGAAAGCATGAAATTGAATGGCACCGGAAGATCGTTCTTTCTGTTTCCTGCCTGGTATTGTTCCTGATCGGTGCACCGCTGGGCTCCATTATCCGCAAAGGAGGATTGGGCACGCCATTGATCGCAGCCATCAGTTTCTTTATGGTATTTTATTTCTCCACCACCGTAGGGGAGAAATTTGCGAAGGAAGGAAGCTGGAATACATTTTCAGGAATGTGGCTGGCTATTTTTGTGCTGGTGCCGGTCGGCTTATTCCTGACATATAAAGCCATGCGCGATTCACAATTGTTCAATAAGGAAGCATATTACAGGCTTTTCAAAATGATCGGAGGCTTTTTCCGGGGCCTGGCTCGTTCCAACTAAAAAATAATTCAAATGCAAAACACTTCTACTACACGGCGGACCTTTTTAGCAGAGTCTGCCAAAACTGTGCTGGCCGTGGGCGCCGGTATGGTGGCTACAGGTTCACTGCTGCAATCCTGCGGGATCTTTAAAAAAGGACAGGGTTCCAATATGCATACAGATTTTTCGCAAACAGAATTGCCTTATGCCTATAATGGCCTGGAAAGGGCAATTGATGTGCAAACAATGGAGATACATTATACCAAACATGCAGCCGCTTACGCAACCAATCTTCGCGAAGCAGCAGTGGCTGAAGGTGTAGACATGAAAAAGCCATTGGAAGACGTGTTGGAAAAAATATCCAAATATTCCGCCAAGATGAGGAACAACGCCGGTGGGCATTATAATCATGAACTGTTCTGGAAAAGCCTTTCGCCTGATGGTGGCGGCAAACCCCAGGGAACGCTTTTAAAAGCGATCGAACAAAGCTTTAATTCATTCGATAGTTTTAAAACACAAATGGCCGATGCAGGAAAAAACCGTTTTGGCAGTGGCTGGGCCTGGTTGTATGTAGACAAGGATAAAAAACTGCTGATCGGTTCAACACCCAACCAGGATAATCCGCTGATGAACCTAAGTGATATCAAAGGTTTCCCGTTGCTGGGGCTTGATGTATGGGAGCATGCTTATTACCTGCGTTATCAAAACAGGAGAGCTGATTACATCAATGCATGGTGGAGCGTAGTGAACTGGAAATATGTGCAACAGCGTCTTGATTCGCAGGTATGACAGCCCAACCGGGATATTTGCTGCCCGCAAGGAATGATTGAGGTAGGGCTAAAGAAAACTATAATCTCCCCCGAAGACAACAAAGAGCACAAAGAAATAATAAAAGTAAGAAACCTGAAGACTTATTCTTTGTGCTCTTTGTTGTCTTCGGGGGAGTCCAAAACTTAATTATACTTTTACGCCTTGGAAACAGCCAATCAAAATCTTCGTGTGCAAAAATGGGTGGCCGGCATCTCCGTGATACTGCTGGCAATAAAATTCATTGCCTATTTCTCCACGCTTTCTGTTTCGATACTCACCGATGCACTGGAAAGCATCGTGAATGTGGTGGCAGGTGCCATCGGGCTTTACAGCTTGTATGTGGCGGCCAAGCCGCGCGACAGTGATCATCCTTATGGCCATGGCAAAGCTGAATTCCTTTCAGCTGCAGTGGAGGGCACACTGATCGGCATTGCAGGATTGGTTATTTTGTATAAAGCCATTCTCAGTCTTATCCATCCTGTTGAATTGAAGAAGATAGATATGGGTATCTGGCTGGTAGCAGCCACTGCTCTTGTCAATTACCTGGTGGGTATCTATTGCGAGCGGATCGGTAAGAAAAATGATTCAATGGCTTTGCAGGCGAGCGGCAAGCATTTGCAAAGCGATACCTTATCAACGCTGGGGATCATCGCAGGCCTGGTGCTTTTATACTTTACCGGCTGGAACTGGGTAGATGGGGTGGTGGCGATCCTTTTCGGCGGTTTTATCATTTTTATGGGCTACCGCATATTAAGGAGCTCCATTGCAGGCATCATGGATGAGGCCGATAGGAAATTGTTGTCGCGGCTGGTGGAATTGCTGAATGCCAACCGGCGCACCAACTGGATTGATATCCATAATCTCCGCGTTATTAAATATGGCAGCATTTTACATATTGATTGCCACCTCACTGTGCCCTGGTACCTGAATGTGCATGAAGCCCACAGGGAAATTGATGCATTAACAGAATTGGTGAGAAAGGAATTTGGCCAAAGCGTCGAATTTTTTGTGCATTCAGACGGCTGCCTGCCTTTTTCCTGCCCGATCTGCGATAAGATGGAATGTACCGTGCGAAAGCATAATTTTGAAAAAAAGATCAGGTGGACCCTGGATAATATCCTGAAAAACGAAAAGCATAATCTTGGATCACAGGAAGAATAAAGAATTAAAGGATCGAAAAGTTTAAAATTTAATACCTTATATAACAATGAAGACAATAACAAAATGGATAAAAGACGAGGAGTTTGAAAGTGAGCATGAAGGGAACCGGATAAAAGTGGATGGAAATAAAAAAAACGGCCATGGCCCTAAAGCCTTATTATTGTCGGGCCTGGCAGGATGCTCAGGCATTGATGTAACAGGCATTTTACGTAAAATGAAAGTGGAGTTCTCTGATCTTTCCATTGAAGTGGAAGCGGATCAAACCGAAGAGAACCCTAAAGTGTTTAAAGATATACAGATCACTTACCGCCTTAAAACCGCTGCGGAAAACCTGGAGAAAGTAAAAAAAGCGATCGATCTGTCGCTTGATAAATATTGCGGCGTAGCAGCCATGTTAAAGAAGAACTCGGCAATTGGCTATACCGTACAAATTTTGAACTAAGATTATGCTTTCAAAAAAATCACAGTACGCATTTAAGGCATTGGGTTACCTCACGGAGAAATATACGGAGGGGCCTATCCTGATCTCCGAGATCGCAAAGAAGAAAAAGATCCCATTGAAATTCCTGGAGAATATCCTGCTGGAATTAAAGAAAGCGGATATCCTGGACAGTAAGAAAGGGAAAGGAGGGGGATATTTTTTAAAGAAAAGCCCTGAAAAAGTGAAAGTGGCTACCATTATCCGGCTGGTGAATGGTCCTATCTCGATGATTCCCTGTGTGAGCCTGTATTTTTATGAGCGATGTAAAAACTGTAATGAAAAGCATTGTGGCCTCCATGAGATGATGACGGAGGTACGTGATGCAACATTGAGTATCGTTGAGAACAGGACCCTTGTAGACCTGGTTGATTATTGATCCCTCCCTTGTAAATTCTACCCGCCGCACGTAGATTACGACATGCTGATCTAACATCCGTTAGCTCAGAAAAACCAATTACATAAAAATTAGTCCACAAAGTTTGTGGAGTATTCATTTACCCTTATTTTTGTTAACCATTTAAAATTTGTTTTATGTCATTACGTTTAGGGGATGCCGCCCCCAACTTTAAAGCGCAAACAACTGCAGGTGAAATCGATTTTTATGAATACTTAGGCAATGGCTGGGGTGTTTTATTTTCACATCCTGCTGATTACACTCCCGTGTGTACTACTGAACTGGGTAAAACGGCCCTGTTGGGAAGTGAATTTGCCAGGCGCAATGTGAAAGTGCTGGCCGTAAGTGTTGACCCTCTCGATAAGCATGAAGGCTGGGTAAAAGATATCAATGAAACGCAGAACACGACGGTTAATTTCCCTATCATAGCCGATGCAGACAGGAATGTGGCAACACTGTATGATATGATACATCCCAATGCATCAGCAACAGCAACTGTCCGTTCTTTATTTGTTATAGGACCGGATAAAGCAGTAAAACTGATCATTACTTATCCTGCATCCACAGGACGGAACTTTACAGAAGTATTGCGTGTGATCGACTCATTGCAGCTTACAGCCAATCACAGTGTGGCAACTCCGGCCAACTGGACACATGGCGAAGACGTGATCATCGTTCCTTCCGTATCTACAGAAGATGCGATTAAAAAATTCCCTAAAGGTGTTAAAGTGGTAAAACCTTACCTGCGCTATACACCTCAGCCTGATCTATAGTAGTTGATGTTGACGAAAGAACAGATACAAAATTTGGAAGAATATTCTTTGCCGGAGGCCATCGCGTTCATTGCTGCGTTGTTCCCCGGCAAAGTTGTTTTTTCATCATCCCTGGGGCAGGAAGACCAGGTGATCACCGATGTGATCTTCCGGAATACCCTTCCTGTTAAGATCTTTACGATCGATACCGGCCGGTTGTTCAATGAAACATATGAACTGCTTGACCGGATAGAAGCCCGCTACAAAAACAGGATCCATGTTTATTTCCCTGAAGCAACCGATGTGGAAGAACTGGTAAATACAAAGGGAGTAAACAGTTTTTATGAATCAGTGGACAACCGCAAAGCGTGTTGTCATATAAGAAAAGTAAAGCCGCTCAACAGAGCACTGGAAGGTGCTGCAGTCTGGATCACCGGCCTGCGGGCTGAGCAATCGGGCAACCGCCAGCAGATGCCAATGATCGAATGGATGGAAGACAGGCAACTGTATAAGTTCAACCCTTTGATCAGGTGGAGCTATGACGAAATGCTGGCCTACCTGCGTGAGTTCAATGTGCCTTACAGCCCTTTACATGATAAAGGATTTGTCAGTATTGGTTGCGCTCCCTGCACCAGGGCCATTGAGCCCGGTGAAGATGCACGCGCCGGCCGCTGGTGGTGGGAAACATCACATAAGGAATGCGGATTGCATTCCACAGCCGGTAACCTGTTAGTTAATAAATAGAAGAAATGTAGCGTATGAGTAAGTATCATCTGGATTACCTGGAACAACTGGAAGCTGAGAGCATTCATATTTTCCGTGAAATAGCCGCACAGTTTGAAAAACCTGCTCTGCTGTTCAGCGGTGGGAAAGATTCCATTACACTGGTCCATCTTGCAAAAAAGGCATTTGCACCCGGACGGATACCTTTTCCGCTGGTCCATATTGACACAGGCCATAATTTTCCTGAAGCGCTGGCTTACCGTGATCAGCTGGCGGAGGAGGTAAAAGCTGACCTCGTTGTGCGAAAAGTGGAAGACACGATAAAGCAAAGGGATCTTACAGAACCCAAAGGGAAATTTGCCAGCCGCAACTGGCTTCAAACCTATACCCTGCTGGATACCATTGAGGAATTTGGCTTTGATGCCTGTATTGGTGGTGCAAGACGTGATGAAGAAAAAGCAAGGGCCAAGGAAAGGATCTTTTCCGTACGTGATGAATTCGGACAATGGAACCCTAAACTGCAACGGCCTGAATTATGGGGCATCTACAATGGCCGGATCCATAAAGGAGAAAATGTGCGGGTGTTCCCGATCAGCAACTGGACAGAACTGGATATCTGGAATTATATCCGTAAAGAAAATATCGGCCTTCCATCCATTTACTTCTCACATGAGCGCGAAGTGATCGCTCATGAAGGTCAGTTGATCGCCGTGTCAGGCTTTATACAGGTGGATGATACAGACACAGTCATAAAGAAGAGAGTACGTTACAGAACGGTAGGCGATATGACCTGTACCGCTGCTGTAGAATCAGCTGCAGCAACACTGGATGAAGTGATCAATGAAATTACTGCTGCCCGTATCAGCGAAAGAGGTGAAACAAGAATTGATGATAAGGTGACGGAAGCAGCAATGGAAGACAGGAAAAAGAATGGATACTTCTAAAAATTAAAACATGGATCTATTAAGGTTTATTACAGCAGGTAGTGTAGATGATGGGAAGAGTACCCTTATTGGCCGTCTGCTGTACGACAGCAAGAATATATTGGTTGACCAACTGGAAGCGCTGGAAAAGCAAACAAGGAATAAAGAAGCTGGCGTGATAGACCTGGCTTTGCTGACCGATGGATTGCGTGCAGAGCGTGAGCAGGGAATTACAATTGATGTGGCTTACCGGTATTTTTCAACACCTCAAAGGAAATTCATTATTGCCGATGCGCCTGGCCATGTGCAGTATACGCGCAATATGATCACAGGAGCTTCCAATGCCAATCTTATTATTATCCTGGTAGATGCCCGGCAGGGAGTGGTAGAGCAAACCCGTCGCCACTCCATTATTGCTTCACTTCTCAAAATACCACATGTGGTAGTAGCAGTGAATAAAATGGACCTGGTTGAATACTCACAGGATGTATACAATAATATATTGATCGATTATGCGGAAGTAGCAAAGCAGCTCGGATTAAAGGATGTGACCTATATTCCCATCAGTGCATTGAATGGAGATAATATTGTTGACAGATCATCGGTCATTGACTGGTATGAAGGAAAGCCTTTATTGCAGTTGCTCGAAGAAGTAGAGATCGGCCGGGATATCAATCATGCAGATGCCCGTTTCCAGGTGCAACTGGTGATCCGCCCGCAAACAACCGATCTGCATGATTACCGTGGTTATGCAGGAAAAGTGGCCAGTGGTGTGTACAGGAAAGGTGATAAAGTAACTGTTTTGCCGGCAAATATTGAAACAAGCATCAGCAAGTTGGAAATAGGCGGCGAAGAGAAAGAAGAAGTGTTTGCCCCGCAAAGCGTGATCATTCACCTGGCAGATGATATTGATATCAGCCGTGGTGATTCAATAGTGAAAACAGATGACCAACCACAGGTTGCCAATGAACTGGAAGTATTGCTATGCTGGCTCGATGAAAAGCCTTTACAACCAGGCAATAAATATTACCTGCAACACAATAGCCGTTTGCTGAGGGCTGTAGTGAAACAGGTGGAATATAAACTGGATGTAAACACCTTGCAACAGCTGCCGGTGGAAGCAGGTGTGAAACTGAATGAAGTGGTGAAAGCGACCATTAAAACAGCTTCACCGCTGGTGTATGACAGCTATGCCAAGAACCAGGCTGATGGCAGTGCAATATTGGTGGATGAAACAAGCAATAACACAGTAGCAGCGGTATTGCTGCAATAAATTTTTTTACCTAATAAATCTACTAAATCGGTAGACTATGAGCCTACAACGTATCAATGGGAAAGTGATCCTGGCAGGTGCCGGACCGGGTGATCCGGAACTTATTTCTGTGAAAGCAGTCCGCTGGTTGCAAAAAGCGGATATTGTTTTAACTGACCGGCTTGTGAGCCATGAAATACTGAACGAGTATGTAAGCCCGCAGGCAGAGATCATCTGCGTGGGCAAGCAGGGCCGTTATGGACTTTCCACTCCGCAGAAAAAGATCAATCAATTGATGATCGAGCATAGCAGGGCGGGAAAAACGGTAGTACGCCTGAAAGGCGGTGATGTATCCGTGTTTGCCAATATGCTGGATGAATTGCAGGCATTAGTTGAAAATGGGATCTCTTATGAGATCATCCCGGGCATTTCTGCAGCTTTTGGTGCAGCAGCCTATGCCGGCATTCCCCTTACTGCCCGCAACTACGCCAATGCTGTCCGTTTTCTTACTTACTATAAAACCGATCTGCTGTCGCCGGAATACTGGAATGAACTGGCTGCAACGGATGATACGCTGGTATTCTATATGTCATCTGGCACATTGGATGATATTGTAGAGAACCTCAAAAGCAGCGGCATCCGCTCAGATAAATTCCTTGCCGTGGTGGAACAAGCCACAACGCGCCTGCAAAACGTGCATATCTCCAATATTTACCAGCATAAACTGGTATTTGAAGGAAAGGAATTTGCCTCCCCTTCCTTGCTGATCATTGGTAAAGTGGTGGCATTGCACGAACAGTTTGCCTGGATACGCAACAGCAACAGCCAGGAACAATATTTTGAACCAGTGGAATCGCTGAGGAAGCAAGCTGTATAAATCAAAACCATTGTATGCTCCCTGAATCAAAACTGAAATCTTTTTTAGACCTTGTTCACTCCTCTACAAAGGAAGAGCTGATCTGGATCAATGGTTATTTGAATGGTCTTGTAGCTAACGGCAACACTGAAATTCCTGCAACGACTACGAAAAGGATCAGTCTTGTATATGGAACAGAAACAGGAAATGCCAAAAAACTGGCAGCACAACTGGCGGCAGTAGCCAAGAAAAAAGGTGTGAATGCAAAACTGACCGGGCTTGACCAGTACCGGCTGGCTGATCTTGCAAAAGAAGAATACCTGTTTGTGGTGATCAGTACACAGGGTGAGGGCGAGCCTCCCCTGCCTGCAAAAAAGTTTTACGAATACATTCATGCCAATCAATTGCAATTGCCTGATCTGAAATACAGCGTGCTGGCATTAGGTGATACATCTTATCCCCTGTATTGCAAGACCGGTGAAGATGTAGATCAGCAATTGAACAGATTTGGTGCCAGGCGTGTGGTGCCATTACAGAAATGTGATGTGGACTATGAAGAAGATGCCATGCAATGGTTTGAAAAAGTGCTGGCATTGTTGGAAAAGCAAACAACGCCTCCGGCCAGCACACCGGTTACGAAAAAGAAAACAGAAAAGAAATTTTATAACGGTATTATACAGGCTAATGTTAATTTGAATGACCGTGGTTCCAATAAACAAACCTATCATATTGAAATAGGTACGGATGAGGAGATAGAATACGAACCGGGTGATACTATTGGCATTGTTCCGCGCAACAGACCGGAAGTGGTTGACCGTATCATTTCCCTTACAGGCATTGATCCCGAATTGGAGATAGAGACAGCCAGGGCAAAAGCACCAGTGCGGGAATTGCTGGCCGGTAACCTGAGCATTTGCTATTTACTTACCAGTACGATTAAAAAATATGCTTCTCTCACAGCACAGGAAATTCCTGATACAAGAATGGACCTGGTTGACCTGCTGCGCATCTATCCCGTAAAAGATGCGGAACAGTTCAAAGATGTGTTACAGCTATTGATACCAATAGCCCCCCGTTTATATTCAGTTGCTTCATCTCCTGAAGGGCATGGAAGAAATGAGGTGCATATCACCGTTGCGCGTGACCGTTTCCTGGCCCAGGATGAACAACGCTATGGGCTTTGCAGTGAGTTCCTTGGCGATCAGCCTGTTGGTTCCACTCTTACTTTTTATGTGCACAAGGATAAGAACTTCAAACTGCCCGCAGCGGAAAAAGATATTATCATGATTGGGCCGGGTACGGGTGTAGCACCTTTCCGTGCTTTCCTGGCAGAACGTGATGCAACAGGTGCAACAGGAAGAAACTGGTTCTTTTTTGGGGAGCAGCATTTTGTAACGGATTTTCTTTACCAGGTGGAGATGCAGAATTATGTGCAAACAGGTGTGCTCACTCAATTGGACCTTGCATTCTCGAGAGATCAAACAGAGAAGATCTATGTGCAACATCGTATGCAGCAGCAAGCCGCTGAATTGTATAAGTGGATTGAAGGCGGCGCCTCTGTTTATATCAGCGGAACAAAAGATCCGATGAGCAGGGACGTGGAAACTGCGTTGCTGAAGATCATCAGTGAAGAAGGAGGCTTAAATGCCGATGCTTCAATAAAATATCTCGAACAACTGAAAAAAGAAGGTAGATACAGTAAAGACGTTTATTAAGCATAAATCATAAAAATGAGCGAAGCAAAGAACCTGTCGTCTGTAGAAAGAATAAAAATGGCCAGTGATGGACTGCGGGGCACATTAAAGCAAAGCCTGCAGGATAATATTACCGGTGCATTGCGCGAAGATGATCAGTCGCTCATAAAATTCCATGGCCTGTATCAGCAGGACGACCGTGACAGGCGTGAAGAAAGGAGCACCAAAAAACTGGAATGGTTGTATTCCTATATGATCCGTCTCAGGCTGCCCGGTGGCTTTTTAAAACCTGAACAATGGATAGGATTACACCATGTTGCAGGAGAACATTCAACCGGCACTATCAAGATCACGACCCGGCAAACGGTGCAATTGCATGGAGTGCTGAAATCTTCCATTAAACCAACGATCAAAACATTCAACACCCTGTCATTGGATTCTATCGCCACCTGCGGTGATGTGAACAGGAATGTAATGTGCAGTGCACATCCGGGTCAGTCTGCTTTGCATGAAGAGATCTTCAGGTATGCTGATAAGTTAAGCCAGATGGCCCTGCCCAAAACGAGGGCTTATTATGAAATATGGTTGGACAAAGAACAACTGGCAGAAAAAAAAGAAGATGACCCATTATACCAGGACCGTTACCTGCCAAGAAAATTCAAGATCGCTATTGCCATCCCACCCAACAATGACGTGGATGTGTTCACCAATGATGTAGGCCTGATCGCGATCATTGAGAACAATCAGTTGAAAGGATTCAATATTGCAGCAGGTGGCGGCATGGGCGCTACGCATGGTAATCCCCAAACCTATCCGCGGTTGGGCAGCTTGCTGGGATTTGTTGATTCGGAAGAGAAATTGTTGAAAGCAGTGTACGGGATCATGACCCTGCAGCGTGATCATGGCAACCGCTCCGACAGGAAGCTTGCCCGTTTGAAATATACAATTGACAGATTCGGTGTACCGGCATTTATCGAAGAATTGGAAAAACGGATAGGATTTCAGCTGGAACCTGCAAAACCTTATACGTTTACCGAAAGAAAAGACCATTATGGCTGGGAACGAAATCACCAGGGCAGATGGTATTATACTGTGTTTGTAGAGAACGGGCGTGTGCTGGATGATGAAAAGCTTCCGCTTAAGACCGCATTGTTCGAGATCGCTAAAACCGGGAAAGCGAATTTCCGATTCACGGGTAGTCAGAATGTGATATTGTCAGACATTGAAGAAAAAGATAAACCGGAGATAGAAGAATTGCTGAGCCGGTTTGGTATTATCGGGCACACAGAACGTTCGGGGAATGTCAGGAAGAACTCCATCGCTTGTGTGGCTTTCAACACCTGCCCTTTAGCGCTGGCAGAAGCCCAGCGTTACCTCCCTGTTCTCATTTCAAAGATTGAACCGATCCTGTACAAGTATGCTTTACAGGATGAGGAGATCACCGTTAGGATGACGGGCTGCCCCAATGGCTGTGGCCGTTCTTCTGCAGCGGAAATCGGTTTTATCGGCACTTCTTATGGGCAATATAACCTGCATATTGGTGGCGACAGGTTGGGTGAGCGGTTGAATACAAAGTATAAGGAGAACCTTGGTGAAGATGAGATACTGCAAAGTCTGGATGAATTGCTGGGTGTGTATAAGACAGAAAGAAAACAGGGAGAAACATTTGGTGATTTTTCCTATCGTAAATGGATCAGTAAGAACTAAACTTAGCTATGGTGAAAAATGTGCAGGTGATAACTACAGCAGATAAGCCTAAACAGGAGGTCAATGACCTGTTCCCTGTTTTTTTGAAACTGGAACATTTAAGGGTATTGATCATAGGCGGAGGGAAAGTTGGGCTGGAAAAATTGCATGCCATTATCCATAATTCACCTGCAACCGGTGTTACATTGGTGGCTGAAGAAATAAGTCATGCCATTAAAACGCTGGCGGAGCATCATTCCAATATCCAATGGCAGGAGCGTTCTTTTGAAGAAACAGATCTGGATGGACAGGACCTGGTGATCGTTGCAATTGATGATAAAGAAGTAAGCAGGGAGATCCATGCTGCTGCTAAAAGCAGGGATAAACTGGTGAATGTGGCTGATACGCCTGATCTCTGCGATTTTTACCTGAGCTCTATTGTAAGAAAGGGTAACCTGAAGATAGCGATCTCTACCAATGGGAAATCGCCGACTGCTGCAAAACGCATCAAGGAAGTGTTGCAGGATGCGTTGCCGGGTGAGCTGGATGAAGTGATCAATAATCTTCACCAGGTACGCAACAAGCTGAATGGAAATTTTGAATATAAAGTAAAAAAACTGAATGCACTCACCAAAGTGCTGGTGGAGCCAGATAATTTAGGAGAACGCCGCTGGCGAAAGATTGCCAGCTATTCTGTAGGTATTTTTGCTTTGATGCTGATCGGGCATTTTATTTTTTCATATATCCCCTTAAAAGTTATTGCAGATGAAACGGTATCATGGTATAAGGGGCTTGATAAAAATTTCCATTGGATGTTGCTGGCAGGATTCCTGGCGCAGATGGTGGATGGGGCAACGAGTATGGGTTATGGTGTTACGAGTGCCATAGTGCTGATGTCGGCCAATGTAAGCCCTGCTGCGATCAGTGGCAGCATTCATACAGCGGAAATGTTTGCAAGCGGCGCTTCAGGATATAGTCATTATAAATTCGGGAATGTAAATAAGAAATTGTTCAAGGTGCTGCTGATCCCCGGAATTATTGGCGCAGTGTTGGGGGCTGTTTTGCTGGTAAAGTTTGGCGAATCGCATATCACCTATATCCGGCCGATCATGGCGGCTTATACATTGGTACTGGGAGTACGGATCTTTATCAATGCTTTCCGTAAGGCAACCGTCAAAAAGAAATTCAAAAGGTATGGATTGCTGGCAGGTGCAGGTGGGTTCTTTGATTCATTTGGCGGCGGAGGCTGGGGCCCGATCGTTACAGCTACACTGATCACCAAGGGGCGTACACCCCGGTATGTAGTGGGCTCGGTAAGCCTTACAGAATTCTTCGTAACCCTGGCAAGTGCTTTTACTTTCTTTACACTTATTGGCTTGCAACACTGGCAGGTGATACTGGCCCTGATCATTGGTGGACTTATTGCAGCTCCAATTGCTGCAAGGTTGAATGGAAAGCTGCCAAGAAAAGCTTCTTTTATCCTGCTGGGCATTATCGTTATTGCCTGGAGTTTAAGGATATTGATCAAGGCTGTTTAGTATGGAATATAAAAGAAGAAAAAATATTAGTCTATAATAATTGTAGACTAATAGAAATAATATATGTTTGCAAACACAGGACATTCAACTGTCCTTTTTTTAAACCTGAATAGTATACTAAAATAGTAGACTAATAAATTTAAACCAACAACTGGTATGGGCCGCCAAGCAAATACAACGCTTCTCAAGGGAGTATCTTCAATCAGGCAAAAGCTTTTTGCCCGTGTTCTGTTCCTCTCTATCCCCCTGTCCTGTACCTGTATCTTTTCCCTTGCGCAGGATGCCAGCCTGATCGAGATTTCCGGCACTGTTACCGATCAGTTGAACAAGCAACCATTGGCTGATGTAAGCGTACAGGTTAAAGGAACCGTAACAGGTACTATTACCAATAAGGATGGGGCTTTCAAATTGCGTACTAAATCCCGGTTGCCTTTTACGCTTACTTTTTCATCTGTTGGTTTTAAAGAGCAGCAACTGGAAGTGAACAATCTCGGTGCCAACCTCGAAGTGGCTTTGGTAACCCAAACCATTTTAGGCAATGAAGTAGTGGTAACCGCCTCACGGGTGCAGGAAAGCCTGCTCAAATCACCCGTGGCTATAGAAAAGCTAAGTCTCCGTGCGATCAAAGAATCACCCGCACCTACTTTTTATGATGCGCTGGAAAATCTGAAAGGCGTGCAATTGACTACTTCAAGCATAACGTTCAAGATCCCCAACACAAGAGGTTTTAATATACCTAATAATTTCCGCTTTGTACAGCTCAATGATGGGGTTGATGTGCAAGCTGCAACCCTGGGTGTGCCGCTGGGTAATTCCATTGGCCCTTCTGAACTGGATATTGAAAGCGTGGAGATCACCCCGGGAGCGGCTTCCGCTTTATATGGAATGAATGCCATCAATGGGCTGGCTAACCTTATTACAAAGAACCCGTTCAAATACCAGGGGCTGAGTGTGTACCAGCGTACAGGTGTAAACCATATTGGTGAAGGCTCTGCGGGGCAGGGTGCGAAGATACTTACAGAATCTGCAGTCCGCTATGCAAAAGCATTCAACAACAAATTTGCTTTCAAGGTCAATCTTAGTTATCTGCGCGGTACCGATTGGAGATCCGATACCAGGACAGACCAGAACCCCAATAACCTCAACACAGCCAATCCTGCCTACCCTGAATTGAACGGCCCGGAAAATAACCCGGCTTACGATGCCTGGAATAAATATGCGGATGATGCAGGCAGCAATGCTGTTTCCATCAGCGGCATAACTTATAAGAACACACCTAATAATACATTTCTTGTACGCCGTACAGGCTATTGGGAAAAAGACCTGGTTGATCCAACTGTCACCAATATTAAAGCAGACGCAGCTTTACATTATCGGTTTTCAAAAAATGCTGAACTGTCTTATGCGTATCGCTTTGGCCAGATGGATGGGATATTTCAAAGAGGTAATAAGATCCAATTAGATAACCTGCGTGTACAAAACCATAAACTGGAACTGAAAGGCGATAATTACCTGGTCAGAACTTACGTGTCTATCGAGAACAGCGGCGATTCTTACAACCTGAAACCGCTGGCAGATAATCTTGATCTTACTCATCGCTCCAATGCCAGTTGGCGTGATGCATTCAAATCCTCTCTTCAAAGCACGCTTGGTGCTGATGGCAACAACAGTGATCTCGCAACCGCCATGCGCATAGCCCGTGCTGCTGCGGATGCCGGGCGTGTGGAACCCGGCACTCCCGGGTTTGATGCTTTAAAGAGAACAATCATCGGCATTAATAACTGGGACCATAAGAATGCTGTAGCTGGCGCTCCTGAAACCGGTGGTGCATGGCTTCGGCAGTTGAGCCGTACTTACCATATAGATGCACAATGGGACCTTACCCGCTATGTGAAATGGTTCAACCTCCTGGTGGGTGGCGATCTGAGAATATATGAAGTGATCCCGGACGGAAATAATTTTGTTGATTTCTCCAGGCCGGTAGCTGAACGCAATAAACCTGTAATGGTTGATGGCAAAGTTCCGGACTCATTGGATTTTGGAAAGAATGTGTATTATAAAAAATATGGCGGCTTTGTGCAGGGTGCCAAAAACTTTTTTGATGAGAAGCTGAAAGTATCGGTTTCATTACGCCTTGATCAGAATCCTGAATTCAGTCCCAAACTTAATCCACGGATTGCGCTGGTATACACTGCTGCGCAAAGACATAATTTCCGCGTTTCCTTCCAGAACGGATTCCGTTTTCCCGCCATCTTTGAAGCCATCTCTTTTGTGAACAATGGTAATGTAAGACGTGTAGGTGGTCTTTCTTATATCAATGAAGGATTGGGCTATCTTGATAATTCCTATACCCGCAGTTCGGTAGAAACGTTCAATGCTGCTGTGAATGCAGATGTAAGGAATGGGATGGCTGCCAACGCGGCTGCATTAAAGAACAGGAGCCTGCTTGAAGTAACGGCTTTATCTGAAACAAGACCAGAGCGGATCAATTCATTTGAGGCAGGCTATAAAAGCATCCTGCTCGATAACCGCTTGTTGCTTGATTTTGATGCATACATTAATCAATACGATGGATTCCTCGGGCAGGTGGAAGTGTATGTTCCTGAAGCAGACTCTGTGCAGGTGGGAACAGACCGGGCAGTGACCGATATGCTGGATGCCAACCGCTCTAAACAAACGCGCTATCGGGTATACACCAATGCAAAGAATAAGTATACTAACTATGGAGCTGCGTTTGGCGTGACCTATAATTTCGGTAAAACATTTTCCATCTCCGGCAATGTCAATTACAATGCGATCTCAAAGAATAAACAGAAGGATGTTTTTGTAACGGGATTTAATACGCCGGAATGGTTCACCAACCTGTCGTTTGGCAACAGGGAAGTGGTAAAGAATCTGGGGTTCAATATTGTCTGGAGATGGCAGGACGCATTTTACTGGGAAAGTCCATTAGCTAACGGTAATATCTCTGCCTACAATACGATTGATGCGCAGGTGACCTACAGGATACCTGCGCTGTATTCGACTATTAAAGTGGGAGGAAGCAATGTATTGAACAACCGTTATATACAATATGCAGCTGGTCCTACGATCGGAGCGCTGTATTATGCTGCGATCACTGTAGACGGGTTGTTGAAATAGCTAAAGAAGTTTTGCTTATCGTTTTTAGAGCAAACGTTAGAGTAGTAACGGCGTCCCGGTTCCCCGGGATGCCCTTTATCAGCCGTGTGGCCGAGTGGTGAGGTACAGGTTTGCAAAACCTTTAACGTCGGTTCGAATCCGACCACGGCGTCAATTGAACTTTTTATTATGAGGAATATCATCCATTGGGAAATGGAGTTATTTCCTGTTTCAACTACTCTAAACTTATCAACAAATGAAAAAGATCTATTTAAGTGATTCAGGGCCTAAAGTATCTCCCGCTGTGTATGGCTTCTGGAGATGGGAAGACACCAGCGCATCCGGCGCTATTGCTATGGAAAAAGTGATCAACCTTTGCCTGGAACTTGGCATCAACACTTTTGACCATGCGGATATTTATGGCGGTTATCAATGTGAAGAATTGTTTGGAAATGTAATGAAGCAACGTTCGTTCAAACGGGAAGACATTGTTCTGTTTACCAAATGCGGTGTCAATATCCCGCATCCTGTCCGCCCCGATATCCGTGTCAAACATTTTGATACATCTGCAGCGCATATCCTGAAAAGTGTTGATAGTTCCCTGCAAAAATTAAAGACCGATTATATTGATATCTTCCTGCTTGACCAGCTTGATCCGCTTTCCAACCTGGAAGAAACTGCACTGGCGCTGGAACGGTTGCGCACTTCCGGTAAGATCCGCAATATCGGTGTGGCTAACTTTTCTGTTTTCCAGCATCAGTTGCTGGCTTCTTATCTCCGTGTACCCATTGTCACCAATCATATTGAACTGAACCTGTTGAATACGACCGCGCTCGACAATGGGCAGATCGATTATATCAAGCAACGCTACATGCGCCCTATTGCCGCCGCTCCCCTTGCCGGAGGACGTATCGAAAACGGTACTGACCCTACAGCCTTGCGGGTCAATTACAAATTGGATGAGATAGGGAAGAAATATGGTGCTAATGTGGAATCCATCGCTGTAGCATGGCTTATCAAGCTCGGGGCACTTCCCCTTATTGGTACGCTGAAGGAGCAAAGGATCCGCAATATCGTAAAGGCTTTCGATATAGATCTTGAGCAACAGGATTGGTATGAGCTGTATAATACTTCCAAAGATGAAGCGCTGAATATCCAGGGAAATGAATAACATCTCTCCCTATCTTTGCACTTCACAAAAAAGATCTCCAATGTCACAGCGCCCAGAAACGCAGGCTATCCGCTTGCAAACAACCCGTACCGGTGAAAAAGAGCATGCTACTCCTTTATTCCTGACCAGCAGTTTTATATATGATTCAGCAGAGGAGATGGCTGCTGCTTTTGCAGATGACAGCCTTGATGTGAACATCTACTCCCGGTTCTCCAACCCAACCGTGGATGAGTTTATTGCTAAAATAGCCGCGCTTGAAGGCGCAGAAGATGGTATTGCCACCGGCACAGGTATGGCAGCTATTTTTTCCACTTTCATGACCTTCCTGGGCAAGGGAGACCATATTGTATCTGCTTCTGCAGTGTTTGGTTCAACCCATACCATTTTGACCAAGTACCTGCCCAAGTGGGGGATCGAGCACAGCTATTTTGATATGACCAGGCCCGAAACGATCGAGGCTATGATCAAGCCTAATACCAAAATGCTGTATGTGGAAACTCCTTCCAATCCCGGGCTTGATATTATTGATATTGAAAAGGTAGCTGAGATCTGCAAAAAGCATAAAGTGCTGTTTGTGGTCGACAACTGCTTTGCCACACCTGCTGTGCAGCAGCCGATAAAATATGGAGCAGACCTTGTACTGCATTCTGCTACCAAGTTTATCGACGGACAGGGCAGGGTATTAGGTGGCGTAGTGGTTGGAAGAAAAGAATTAGTGAAGCCTCTTTATCTTTTTGTAAGAAATACCGGCCCTTCCATGAGTGCATTCAATGCCTGGGTGCTGACCAAAAGCCTGGAAACATTATTTGTGCGGATGGATAAACATGCAGAAAACGCATTGAAAATAGCGCAAGGCCTTCAAGGCAATGCTAAAGTAAGCCAGGTAAAATATCCTTTCCTGGAAACACATCCGCAATATGCTATTGCTAAAAAGCAAATGAGCAATGGTGGTGCTATCGTCACTTTTGAAATAAAAGCCGGTATTGATGGCGGCAGGAAATTCCTGAATGCACTGAAGATGATCTCCATGACCAATAACCTGGGTGATACCAGGACGATCGCATCACATCCCGCTTCTACCACGCACTCCAAACTGACAGAAGAAGAAAGAAATGCAGTAGGAATTACACCAGGCCTGATCCGTGTGTCAGTAGGTTTGGAACATGTGGAAGATATCCTGGAAGATATACGGCAGGCGCTGGAAAAGAGTTAAGGGTTAAACCTTTTTCCTTTTCTGCAATTGCTGCAAAGTAGCCCGCAGGTCTTTAGGCAGTGGAGCTTCCAGTTCGATCATTTCGTTATTCATGTCCCTCAGCTTCAGTTGGAAAGCATGCAGCCCCAGCCTGCCCAGTATTGGCCTTTCTTCCAGCTCATTTTTAGAAAGCTTGAACTTGCTTTTAAAAGAAGAGAGTAGTATGGGCTTTGCATCCCCATACAATTCATCGCATACAATAGGATGGCCGATCTCTTTTGCATGAACCCTTATCTGGTGGGTGCGACCTGTATGTATCCGGAACTGTATCCAGGAATAGATGCCAAAGTCCTCCAGCACTTTATAATCAGTTAAGGATTCTTTTCCTTTCTGATGCACCATCATCAAACCTTTTTTAAAAGCATGTTCAGCAATGCGTGCATCAATATGCCCTTCTTTTAATACCGGTGAGCCGATCACCAATCCCAGGTAGATCTTTTCTGTTAACCGTGCTTCAAATTGCTGGGAGAAGTGTTTATGTGCTTCTTCGTTCAATGCAAACAGGATCAGGCCGCTGGTATCTTTATCCAGGCGATGCACAGTAAATACCTGGCCATACACTTCCTGCAGCATTGTTTTCAATGAAACCTCTTGTCCCATTCTGTCGGGAATTGACAGAAGGCCGGAAGGCTTATTTATTACAATAAAATTGTCGTTCTTGAAAATGATCCAATCCTTCATGAGAGATACAAATGATATGGCTTATTTGCCTTTTCCAAAATGCTTCAGGTCCCTTACTTCTTTTTCGGTGAGAAAACGGTATTTACCTCTTTCCACATTTTTCTTGGTCAATCCCGCAAATATCACCCGGTCAAGGTTCTTTACATCATAACCTAATGATTCGAATATGCGGCGTACAATCCGGTTGCGGCCGCTATGGATCTCCACGCCGATCTGTGTTTTATCCTTCAGGTCGGCATAGGCCAGTACATCCACATTTGCGGGACCATCTTCCAGGTTTACACCTTTCAGGATCTGATCAAAATCCTTTTTATCCAATGGCTTGTTGAGGGTAACTGCATACACTTTCTTGATCTGGTGGCTGGGGTGTGTAAGCTTTTGCGCAAGTTCTCCATCATTAGTGAGCAACAGCACACCGGATGTATTGCGGTCGAGCCGGCCAACAGGATAAACCCTTTCTTTTGTAGCACGCTGGATAAGATCAAGCACTGTTTTCCTTTTTTGAGGATCATCAGTGGTGGTGATATAATCCTTGGGTTTATTGAGAAGGATATAGACAAGGTTTTTGGCAAGGAATGTTTTTTTCCCGTTCACGCTCACCTCATCCAGTGAAGACACTTTATGTCCCGGCTCTGTCACGGTTTCCTTATTCACTTTCACCACACCTGTTCTTATCAGATCGGCAGCTTCCCTGCGCCCGCAGACACCTGAGTGCGCAATGTATTTGTTCAGCGGCATGGAGTCAGTGGATTCCTTGCGTTGAATAACAGGGGCAGGCGCTGTTGTTTTGGCCGGGCCACCCATTTTGCCACGGGTATCAGTTCCGGCTTGTTTGCGTGCTTCCGCTTTTTTCTTTTCGAAATATTCTTCGCGTTCCTTTTTGTATTTTCTTTTTTCAGCCTTGAATCCTTCTTTTATGGCTGCATTGCTTTTCTTCTTCGTGAATTTGGAGAATTGATTGGGCGCTTTTTTCATGTCAGGGGTTTGCTGTTTTACAACAGTAATATGAATTGAAAATATTAATGTGCTTCCTTATTAGCCAGTTGTCCGCAGGCAGCGTCGATGTCTTTGCCACGGCTGCGGCGCAGCCTGGCATTTACCCGGTGTTTTTCCAGGTAATTCATAAATGCTTCCACTTTTTCTTCGGTAGGCTTGGTGAACCTGGCAAAATCAATAGGGTTGTATTCAATGATATTGACAAGATCGGCCGGCACCTGGCGGTATATTTTGATCAGTTCATCGGCATCCTGCAGGCTGTCGTTGAAATTGTTGAACAGGATATATTCAAACGTGATCTCGTTCTTGGTTTGTTTATAAAAATAATTCAGCGCCTCGATCAGCGTCTGGATATTATTGGAATCATTGATCGGCATGATCTCATGACGCTTGCGGTCGTTCGCAGCATGCAGGGAAAGAGCGAGTTTGAATTTCACTTTATCATCGCCCAATTGTTTTATCTGCTTGGCTACACCGGCTGTGGAAACGGTGATCCTTCTCGGGCTCATGCCAAGCCCATCGGGTGAAGTGATCTTATCGATCGCTTTCAGCACATTCTTATAATTGAGCAGGGGTTCGCCCATACCCATGAAAACGATATTGGTCAGTTTTTTCCCGTGGATGCGTTCACTTTGCTGGTTGATCAGCACCACTTCATCATAGATCTCGTCAAAGCCAAGATTCCTTTTCCGGTCGATATAGCCGGTGGCACAGAATTTACAACTGAGCGAGCAGCCGATCTGGGAAGACACGCAGGCTGTAACTCTCGTTTCTGTCGGGATCAGCACGCCTTCTACCAGGTGGCCATCATGGGTTTTAAAACGGGATTTTACAGTGCCGTCTGCTGAATATTGTGTAGCGTCGATCGTGAGCGCGGGAAGGGTAAACTCTTCTTTGAGCCTGGTGCGCAATTCCTTGCTGAGATTGGTCATGGCATCGATATCCTGTGCCTGTTTCAGCCAGAGCCATTCATAAACCTGTTTGGCCCTGAACTTTTTCTCCCCCATTTCTTCAAAATAAGCCTCAATATCCTGGAGCGTCAGGTTCCGGATATTTTGCTTTGCTGCTTTTGCCATGCTGCAAAGATAGTATATTGCGAGGCTATGCCGGGTAGTGTTATAGGGGTACCCCGGTAAAGAATTCAAAATCAAAAAAATGCAAGTGAATTCAGCTTATATAATCGACACAGTAAGAACACCGATCGGAAAATATGGAGGAATGCTTTCAGCCTTTCGCCCTGACGACCTGCTGGCGCATGTGATCAGCGTGCTGGTGGAAAGGAATGCTTCCATTGATGTGAATGCGATTGAAGATGTGATTGCCGGCGCAGCCAACCAGGCAGGTGAAGATAACCGCAATGTGGCGCGGATGGCAGCCCTGCTGGCCGGCCTGCCCGTTTCTGTAGGAGGCAATACGGTGAACCGGCTTTGCGCTTCCGGGCTCCAAGCCATTATGGATGCAGGCCGCCAGGTAATGTGCGGGGATGCAGAGCTGATCATCGCGAGCGGTGTTGAAAGCATGACAAGAGCTCCATTTGTGACCGGCAAAGCCACTGCTCCTTTTCAACGCAATACAGAAACATTCGATACCACGCTTGGCTGGCGTTTTGTAAATAAAAAACTGGCTTCCATGCATCATCCATTCAGCATGGGTGAAACGGCAGAGAATGTGGCCAGGCAATGGAATATCTCAAGGGAAGAGCAGGATGCCTTTGCTTTTGCATCGCAGGAAAAATATTTTGCAGCCAAAGCTGCCAATAAATGGGATGAAGAAATTACCGGGCTGGAATTATTCCGCGATGGATTGGTAAGCTGGATCGTGAATGATGAACATCCACGCAAAACTTCTATGGAAAAACTGGCAGGATTGAAACCTGCTTTTGCAAAAGAAGGAACAGTAACTGCCGGCAATGCAGCGGGTATCAATGATGGGGCTGCTGCCATGTTGCTGGCCAGTGAAGCTGCTGTGAAAAAATATGGACTTGAGCCAATGGCAAAGATCGTGGCAATGTCGTCAGCGGGCGTAGACCCTGCCATTATGGGCATCGGACCGGTGCCTGCCACACAAAAAGTGATGCAGCGTTCAGGATTAAAAACCAGCCAGCTCGGCCTGATCGAATTGAATGAGGCATTCGCTTCACAGTCCATTGCATGCATCCGCGAGTTGGGATTGGATGAAAAAAAAGTGAATGTAAATGGCGGTGCAATCGCATTGGGGCATCCGTTGGGATGCAGTGGCGTACGGATCTCCACTACATTATTATATGAAATGCGAAGAACAGGAGTACAGTATGGCCTGGCAACGATGTGCGTCGGTGTTGGCCAGGGTGCTGCTATTATCTATGAAAATGTTCAGCAATAAAACGAAAGTTTTAATTAGTGTGCAGCTTGTTTAAAAGAGATCTTACAAGCCGGTGATTGGTGATAATGGATAATACTATCAGTACTACTGCGGTCAGCAAGGTGACCCAGTGCAATGGAGTTGATAGTTCTTCCCGGTCATACATTACAAAATGGTGGAATGACCACTGCATTAATTGCGTAAAAGCAAGTGCTGCTATTACAACTACAATATAAACGGGAACAAAGATCCTCGCTACATTCCTGCTCAGCCAGGAAGGGGAATATCCAAGGGTCAGCAATAATTGCAGGCTGTCTTTACTGCGTGCGATCACCAGTTGCAGGTAAAAGGAGAATAACATCAGCGCCAGCAACACAACCAGCAAGCCAAAAATTCCCAAACCGCTGAAGATGCCCTGTATCACCATCTTGTTTCTTCCCAGCAGGGTTTTATCCTTATTCAACTTATAATTTTTCTGGTCAACAAACTTCAACAGCTCTGTATTGTTGGCATCTTTTGTTTTAACGAATACCCTGGATGCCTGCACGTTTGCACCTTTACCGAATGTTTTATTGGACCATAACAGGAAGTTCTTTGGCACTAATACAGAATTAACCCGGTCGCTGAACGCAACGATCTTACCGGTAAATGTTTCCGTCAGTCCATTTCCTTCGCAGATGATCTGCACGGGAATGCCCATAGCCGTTTCACGCGATATTTGCGGCAGTCCCTGACCTGGTGCAAATACATTGTAGATCTCAAAAAAATCGGACGAAAGGATGATCGGAATATTGTACTGGCCTTCCTGCCAGGTAAAAGATGGCGGAAGCGTATCAATAAAATCATTGTCCAGTGTTTCAAGAAACATATCGGTGCTGAATGCCAGCACGCTTCCTGCACTGAGCTTTACCCTGAAATCGTTAGGCAACAGGGGGGAAACATCTTCAATAAATGGTTGTGCCTTCAGTTCATCCAGTTCTACCTGGCTGAAAAGATTTTTTTCAGGCTGCCCCATTGTTTCATTGGTAACGGATTTGGTAATGGAAATATAATCAAACCCGTTTTTCCGGATACTGCCTTCTTTCAGCAGTTGCTGGATATTGATGAACATCTGTATGGAACAAAGCAACAGGAGCACACCAACACCAAGCCCGATATAAGAAAACCAGCGTGAAGCAGCGTTGGTGCCTGTTTGCAGTAAGGGTTGTATAGGTTTGAATGATACAGCCACAGTAATAATTTATAAATGAAAAAGACGGGTGTAAGGGAAGAACTCAATACGCTCCAGGTCGGCAAGAACAATGGATGCATTGCGGGCTTTAGCCTCTTCCAGTATCAATTGCATGGCATTCTGTGAATTCCTGTCGTCGAGGTGGCTGAATGGCTCATCCAGCAGCAGAAAATCGAATGGCTGCAGTAAGGCCCTGATGATAGCTACACGTTGTTGCTCGCCATAAGAACAGGTCTTTGCGAGGGAATTCATTTTTGTGCCGATACCCAAACGTTCTGTCATTTCAAGGACCTTTTCGGGTGAATGAAAAGGGTTGAGCTGGCGTTTGATCTCCAGGTTTTCTGCAACGGTTTGGTGGGGAAACAGGCGAAGGTCCTGGAACACGATGCTGACATGATCTTTGCGCAAAGGAGCCAGTTGTTCTGGGTTCATGTTCCGGATGTCTTGCTGATCATACCGGATCGCTCCATCAAAATCTTTGCGCATGCCATACAGGAAGTTGATCAGTGAAGACTTGCCGCTTCCTGAAGGAGCAACGATCTTGATGAGCTCTCCTTTTTGCCATACTATTTCTTTACCCCATACTTCAGATGTTTGGGTACGGCTTTTTTCAAAGTAGACGGGCAATAGATTGCTTATTGTAAGCTGCATGAATTAAAAGTATAAAAAAAGCCGCAGACACCCGTCTGCGGCCTATTGTGTATGTGTTATATCAATTGAATGCTTTGGGAGGTTCTTCTGTTGCGGTAGTTGAATCAACTACATTATAACGGGCGCGTTCTGCATTGCGGATAGCTACTATTTTATCAGCATACTGATTGAGCTGTTTCAGGCTGTTGGTGCCTTTGTTGATCAGGTTCACATCAAACTGGTAAGAACCGGTGCCGCCTTTATAATCTGCATACATCGTTACATCCTGCCATGTCTCTTTGGAAAGCTGCAACACTTTGGATGATGCACTGTCGCGCATTTCTGAATCGATCAGTGTCATAAATTTCTGAAGATTGAAAAACACACCTAAAGTATGTCCGCTGATCTTATCTGCATAAGCAGGTTTGTTGTTGCCGGAAAGAAAACCAGAAGTAAGTGCCGGCGTATTGGAAACAGTCAGCCAGCCTTTTTCTGTTTTAATGTCTGCCATCCCGGAAGGCATTTTGTTCAGGTCTTCACTGAATACATTATAAATCTTGTCGAATGATTTCTGATCGTCGATCGCCATTCCAAAAACGTATTGTGGTTCTGATTTGTTAGTGGTGTAGCTGGAAGTTTTTCCTTCATATTCATATTTCACTGTATCAACCCTGCTGACAACATCCGTTACAGCAAATGCCAGGTCGCCTTTGAAGGCTTTACCGATATCGTCGAGGCTAAGCCCTTTCTGTCCGAGGAATGCATTGGCCAGGCCATCGGCGCCGATCAGTTTGATCATTTCTGTGATAGCGCCAACAGGATAGCTGTACACACCTGCAGCCAGCACGTCACCATTGGGTAGTCTGCCGGTCAGTTCGCTGCCTGCACCTTTGGAGGAATATTTATTGATCAGTTTGGTCAGCTCTTTACCATAGTATTGTTTACCATTGAGGGTTATCTTACCATCATCAAAGCTCAGGGTACCGGTGCTTATATTTCCTTCCATCAGCACATTCATTTTCATCATGTCCATGATGCCCATGGTCATATTGCTGTACAGGTTGCCTGCATTGAGCCAGAGATGCATATCTCCTTTGCTTTGGATAAGGTCTGCAAATTTGGAATCCGAATCCAGGAGATCTTTTCCTTTCAGCTTATAAATGTTTTTGGCAAACTCTACCAGGCTGTCTTCCGGAAATCTTCTTGAGCCGCCGTTCATATTCATATTGAATGGGGCATCTGCCACAAACACGAACTTTGATTTATTCCAGGTGAGAACTGCATCATTCATGCGAAGTATGCTTAAATCGCCTGATTTTTCAGGAGTGGCTGAACTTTTCCCTGAATGTTTTACCATTTCCTCAAAAGCTGCCTGGTCTTTTATATCGCCCTGGAAAGAAGCATAGCCTCCACGGCCTCTTCCTGCAAGGAAGAAACAAAAGCCTTTTTCAGTGTTTACGCCAGAGAGGGAAGGGTCCTGCAGCATTTTACGGGCAAAAGAGTCCGAAGCTTCACGGCTCGCTTGCTGGAACCACTCACTTTTCTTGATCTCTTCCCAGCTGAGTTTGGAGGATAAGGAACCACTGTTGAAATAAAAGACTACAGCGGCTTCTTTCGGAACTAGCAAGCCGGTTTTGCCACCCTTTTTACAGGATACGGCAAAAAGTGTCACTGTCACTGCAATGGCAAGTAATAGTGTATTACGTTTCATAGATTGATGGTTTGAATCATTATTTAGGAGCCTAAAGAAAAGAAAAATTCAGCAGTTCTTCTAGCGGAAGGCTTATTTGTTTTCCATTCCTCAGGTCCTTGACCACACAGGTTTTTTCGGCCAGTTCCTTTGTTCCGATGATGACGATATAGGGAATATTCTTCTTTTCGGCGTATTTGAATTGCTTGTCAAATTTGCTGTTTTCATGGTACAATTCTGCCCTGGTGTTCCCTGCGCGTAACTGTTGCAGCAGGGTAAAAGCTGTCTTGCTTTCCTGCTCTCCCAGGTTGAAAAACAGGACCTGGCTGCCCATTTGCACATCTGCCGGGAAAAGCTGCAGTTCATCCATTACATCATATATCCTGTCTACACCAAATGAGATGCCCACACCAGGTATCCCTGGTACGCCAAAGAGGCCAGTGAGATCATCATAACGGCCGCCTCCGCCGACACTGCCCATTTGTACGTTGCGGGCCTTTACTTCGAAGATGATGCCGGTGTAGTAATTGAGCCCCCGTGCCAGGGTAAAATCGATCAGCAATGGGGGGGCCTGCATAGAGGGGTCGAAGTAGTCCAGCACAGTTTCCAGTTCCCGGATGCCGGCCTCACCTGTTTCGGTTTTGCCCAGTAATTCTTTTACCCGGGCCAGTTTTTCCCTGTTCGTTCCGGTTATTTCGAGGTATTGGCGGATAATGCTGACCTGCTGTTGATCAAGCCCTTTTTCGGAGAGCTCGGCTTCTACTTTTGCCAGTCCTATTTTGTCGAGTTTGTCGATGGCCACGGTAATGGCGGTCATCTTATCCGGCCCGCCGCACACTTCTGCCAGGGCGGCCAGTATCTTGCGGTTATTGATTTTAATATCAACAGGAACACCCAGTTGGTTGAATACTTCTGCATAAAGGGTTGCCAGTTCCACTTCATTGAGGAGGGAAGTGCTGCCCACCACATCGGCATCACATTGATAAAACTCGCGGTAGCGGCCTTTTTGCGGCTTGTCTGCCCGCCACACCGGTTGTATCTGGTACCTTTTAAAAGGAAAACTGAGCTGGCCCTGGTTCATAGCCACATAGCGTGCAAAGGGAATGGTAAGATCGTATTTGAGCGCTCTTTCGGTGATGGCTTTTGTGTTGCGGCCCTGCAATATTTTTTCAAATTCCTCCCTGGCCAGTTGTTCTTTTTTATCAAGGCCATTGTTCAATATTTTGAAAATAAGTTTGTCGCCTTCCTCTCCGTATTTGCCCATCAGGGTTTCCAGGTTTTCCATGGCAGGAGTTTCCAGCGGTTGAAAGCCATATAATTCAAATGCGGTACGGATGGTAGTAAAGATATATTGCCGTTTACGGACGATATCAGGTCCAAAATCACGGGTGCCCTGTGGTAAGCTAACAGTAGGTTTTGCCATTATTTATATTGAAGAGTTGTGTCGGCCGGGAGCTGACTGGTTGTATATTTTTCGATGATCGCATCGCAGGCTTCGGCGATCATTTTGTACACATCATGGTAGCCTGGTTCGGGCCCATACCAGGGATCGGGCACGTCCATGTCTTTTCCAGGGTATAATTCATTCATCAGCAGGTCTGTTTTGACGGGGTCATACTTGCTTTTGGCGATATGCCTGATCTCATTCAATACGTCGCCTGCGAGCGCATAGATCTTGTCATAAACCTCAAAATCAGCAGCAATGAATTTCCTGGATCGCTGATGGGTGATATCGATGCCATTGAGACGGGCTATTTTCTGGGAAAGATGATGGGGGGCTTCTCCATTATGATAACCATTGGTGCCGGCGCTTTCCACACTCCAGTTGAGCCCTGCGGCAAATGCCTTCTGCTGTAAAATGCCTTCAGCCAGCGGGCTGCGGCAAATATTACCGAGGCAGACCATTAAAATTTTCATGACGGCAAAGATAAGTATTCGTTGACCGTTGACGGTTGACCGTTGACCGAACAGCCATCGGCCATCAAATTTTAAGCTAACAACCGTTATGGATTTTACCCTTTTGTTGCATCTCAATTTTATCCGGGGAGAAAAGTAAAAATTCGATAATTTGCCCGTTCTCAAAATGATTGACATGCTTGAAGAATATGAAAAGAAGAGAAAAAAACAGGTATCTTCCATGCGCTCAATACTGGATTACGGTATTGGAGTGTTGATAGCGATACTGGGGTTATTCCTTTTTTTCCGGAATTATTTAAATATTTCCTTCAACGAACAATTTCCGCCGGATATATGGGACAAGGTATTCGGTGGTGTTTGTGTCATATATGGGAGCTGGCGGATATACCGGGGATATAAGAAAAATTATTTTAAATGAAAGGGTATAGAAGCAGCAGCTTTTGGATCTGGCTGGCAGGTGTTTCCGGTTTTTTGATGATGATGGCGGGTTGCCAGTCGTATGAAAAACAAAAAGCGCAGTTACCAGACACCGAAAGCAGGGGAAGAATTCTGATCAGTGCGGATGAATCGTTTAAACCTATCATTGATGCACAGATACAGGTATATGAATCCAATAACCCGGGAACAACGATTGCTGTGCAATACAAACCTGAAGCAGCCTGTCTGCAAGACCTGTTGACCGACAGTGTGAGGATGATTATTGCAACGCGTAAAGCCAGTATTTCCGAAGAGAGATTGATGGTCGATTCCATTAAAGTGGGACCAACCCAGGCTGTTGTGGCCAGGGATGCGATCGCAGTAATAGTTCATCCGGATGCGCCTGATTCATTGTTCACTATGGATGAATTGAAAGAGGTGCTGACAGGGAAATTTAAGAAAAATTTAATCCCGGTCTTTGACGGTGTTCAGGCAACCAGCACGGTTCGGTTTATCGTCGATTCAGTATTGCACAATGATTCTTTGACACCGAAAGCAATGGCCGCTACTACCAGTCAGGATGTGATCAATTATGTGGCCGGCCATCCGGATGCAGTAGGGTTTATAGGCGTAAGCTGGATCGGGAATAAGGATGATGCTGATCAATTGAGTTTTCTTAAGAAGGTCAAAATAGCGCAGTTAGAGAGTACAGATGTTCCGGGCAGTTATGTTTTACCTGTGCAGCTAAATATTTACATGAGACGTTACCCTATGGTACGTGATTTGGTATATATCCTGAAAGAAAAGCACAGAGGACTGGGAAATGGATTTGCAGATTTTATGAGTGGAAATATCGGTCAGCTTATTTTCCGGAGAGCTTACCTGGTACCAGCTCAAAAAAAATTTATTCTCCGGCCCGTACAACTCAGGGAATGAACAAAGTAGTTATATTTACAACTCTTAAAAAAGTGAAAAGTAACATGAAGAAAATTTCAATCACATTTTTGGTGACGGCATTGCTGGCATTCGGTGGTGTGGCGGTAGGCCAGTCTCTGCAAGAGGGCATTAATGATCTTTATGCGGAACGTTTCAAGAGTGCGCAATCAACGTTTGAGAAATTGGTTGCTGCAAATCCAAATAATATTGATGCCGTTTACTGGCTGGGCCAAACTTTTATCGAAGCCGATAATGTGCCTGCTGCCAAAGATGTATACGACAAAGCATTGCTGGCTAGTGCGAATGCTCCATTGGTGATTGTGGGAAGAGGCCAGGTTGACCTGATCGAGAACAAGATCAGCGAAGCCCGTCAGCGCTTTGAAGCTGCCATTACAATGACACGCGGGAAAAAAGGAGATGATCCTGTAATCCTGAATGCAGTGGGCCGTGCGATCACTGATACTTACACAGACAAGGAAAAGAAAGGCGATATCAACTATGCAATAGAAAAACTGGAAGCTGCTGCCCTTCGCGATCCGAAGAATGCAGAGATCTTCCTTAACCTCGGTAATGCTTACCGTAAAGCAAGGCCCGGTGAAGGTGGCGGTAAAGCTTTCGAGAATTATAAAAAGGCCAATGAAGTGAACCCCAACTTTGCAGCGCCTTATTATCGCCTGGCACAGTTGTTCAACTCACAACGCAACTGGGACCTGTATGAGCAATACCTGAATGATGCGATCAATAAAGATCCCCGTTTTGCACCTGCATACTATGACCTGTATTATTATAAATTAGGAAAAAGGGATTTCAATGCTGCTGAAACGTATGCCAAGAAATACATTGAAACAACCGATCCTGATCCGCAAAACGATTACCTGCGTGTGCAAACGCTGTGGGCCAAAAAAGATTTTGACCAGGCAATTGCCGGTGCTAAAAACCTGATCGCACAAGCGGGTGCTAAAACCAAGCCGATCGTGTACAGGTTGATCGCAGATAGCTATGTGCAGAAAAAAGATACAGCTGCAGGTAAACAGTATATCGATGATCTGTTTGCCAAAGCAAAACCAGATGATCTGAATGCAAATGACTACAGGCTGAAAGCAGATATTTATTCTACCATTCCTGGCATGGAAGATTCACTGTTTGCCATTTATGTACAAGGTGTGGCAGCAGATACGGTACTTGATAATAAGATCGAGCTGCTGAAAAAAGGTATTGAGTATTTCAGGGCTAAAGCTGCTGCTGATAAATCCAAATCCTACCTGCGTGAAAAAGAAGGTGATCTTGCAACCATGCTGGTTGACCTGAAGCCCAAACCTACCATCAACGAAATGTTTGATGTAGGCCGTGCTTATTATTTCGGCGGGGCTAACCTGAAATCATATGACGCATTTACCAAGTTCTCAGAAAAATATCCTGAAGAAGTGTATGGCTGGGAATGGAAATTTAATAATTCCCGGATCATTGATTCAACCAAAAAAGACAGCATTGCAGTTCCTGATGCCATGAAGCTGCTGGAATTTGCAGAAAAAGATACAGCGAAATATAAAAAGCAATATCTGAGTGCTGCCGGCTTCCTGGTAGAATACTATGCTAACGTGGCAAAAGACGGAGCAAAAGCAATGGAATATGTGAAAAAGATGCTGGTGCTGGACCCGAACAATGAAAGCCTGAAAAACATCCAAAAGCAATTGGAGAAATCTGCCAGCCAGCCCGGCGGTGGACCAAGAAGCTCCAATAACCAACCCAAAACAGGCTCCTCCGGAAAGACGGATTCCGGGAAGCGGGAGAGTACGAATGTTTAACGCAAATGTAATCTTGATAAGAGAGGCCCCTTTTTCGAAAGGGGCTTTTTTGTTGGCCGGTGGCCGATATCCAAATTGTTATTTGTTGTTCTGAAACAAGAAGGATAAGCTTGCCATCCGTTTCTTCGGCCATCGGCCAATGAACATCGGCCATCAACCTTCCAACCTTTCACTTCGAATATTATTGTAGTAGGATAATTGATGTTGCTACCTTATTTTTGCCATTAGGCTTGAAAATTATGATCCATCTCCTCCAGATTAATCCTTCCGCTTCTGATGCGGGTTCCTATTTACCAGTAGCTTTACAGGTCATTTTCGCTGTAGGTCTGGTCGTATTGCTGATGATAGTGACACACCTGCTCGGACCCAAAAGGAAAACAAGCGACAAATTGCAAAATTTTGCCAGCGGTATCGAAACGCACGGCGATGCCCGTCAACCAATGGCCATCAAATACTTTCTCACAGCAATCTTATTCGTTCTTTTTGATGTAGAAGTGATCTTCTTCTATCCTTACGCCGTCAACTTCAAAGAATTGGGATGGAGCGGTTTCTGGGCAGTACTGATGTTCGTAGGGTTTTTCCTTTGCGGATTCACTTATATTATTAAAAAAGGCGCTTTGAAATGGGAGGAGTGATCTGCTGAAAAGCTGTCCTAACTTTGCAGAACAGGCGCCGGGGCAGGATTGTTGTAGAAGTATTAGCGGCATTCGTGTATTCGCGGTATTCGCAATCCGTGTAATCCGCGACTGACAAATGCCACTTGTGTTTATTGTATCATTCGCGTAATTAGTATTTTAATATGTCACGTCCAGTATCATATAACATTAAAGAAAAAAAACTCGTCGAGGATATCAGCATGGCTGAAATGCCTGAAGGCCACCAGGGCGAGGGATTTTTCGCTACAACGCTTAACAGCGTTATCGGTCTGGCAAGAAAAAATTCTATCTGGCCCCTGCCTTTTGCCACTTCCTGCTGCGGTATTGAATTTATGGCTACAATGGGAGCCCACTATGATCTCGCCCGCTTCGGCAGCGAACGTGTAGGATTTTCCCCCCGCCAGTGTGATCTGCTGATGGTAATGGGTACCATTTCCAAAAAAATGGGTCCTGTAGTAAAACAGGTATACCTGCAAATGGCGGAACCCCGCTGGGTAATGGCTGTAGGCGCCTGCGCTTCCAGCGGTGGCGTATTCGATACATACAGCGTACTGCAGGGAATAGACCAGGTAGTGCCTGTTGACGTTTACGTTCCCGGTTGCCCTCCCCGCCCTGAAGCGATCCTTGATGGTGTTATACGCATCCAGCAATTGGTAGGAAAAGAAAGCCTCAGGCGGAGAAACAGCGAAGGATATAAAGCATTACTGGAAAGTTACGGAATACAATAAGCAAGCAAAGGTCAGAAGCAATGCTTTTGGCTTTTAATTTTCGACTTTATGGCATTGACCAACGAGCATATCAAACAAAGGTTGATAGAAAAATTCGACACACAGGTTAGCAGTTTTGAAGAGCCTTACGGCATGCTGACATTTGAAGCGCCCAAAGACATGAACCTGAAAGTGCTGAACTTCCTGTACGATGATGCAGAATTGAAGTTCCGCTTTATGACCGATCTTACTGCTGTACATTACCCCGACCAGCCCGGCCGCGAACTGGCTGTAGTATATCACCTTCACAACCTGGAAGACAATATCCGCATACGGTTTAAAGTATTCACAGACTCTAACAAACCTGATGTGTATACGGCTACAGCCTTATTCTCTGCAGCCAACTGGATGGAAAGGGAAACCTATGATTTCTATGGTGTCAACTTTGTCGGCCATCCCAACCTGAAACGCATACTCAACGTGGATGAAATGGACTATTTCCCGCTGAGAAAACAATACCCGCTCGAAGATCAGAGTCGCGTGGATAAGGACGATGAAATGTTTGGCCGCGGAGGCGCCATCGGCTTTGGTACAGAGAAAACCGATCATGGAACGATCACCGAACTGGAAAAAGGGGATGTGGGAGAAGAGATTGTATAAGTTGTCAAGATAATTTGTAAATCATGTCAGAACAACATATAAAATTACCGGAAGGTAGTATTGAGAAAACAACCACCACGCTTAACCTGGGGCCAACGCACCCGGCTACTCATGGTGTGATGCAGAATATACTGGAGCTGGATGGAGAACGTATCGTGTCTGCCGAGCAGACCATCGGTTATATCCACCGGGCTTTTGAAAAAATTGCGGAACGCCGCAACCTTTACCAGATCACTCCACTCACAGACAGGTTGAACTATTGTTCTTCTCCCATTAATAATATGGGATGGCACCTGACCTGCGAAAAATTGCTGGGCGTGAAAACGCCGAAACGCGTGGATTACCTGCGCGTGATCATTATGGAGCTTGCACGCATCTCCGACCACCTGATCTGTAATTCTATCGTGGGAGTTGACAGTGGTGCCTACACCGGCTTCCTTTATGTGATGCAATACCGTGAGCTGATCTATGAGATCTATGAAGAGATCTGTGGATCAAGGCTCACTACCAATATCGGCCGCATCGGCGGATTTGAAAGAAACTTCAACGATATAGCGTTCACCAAGATCCAGAAATTCCTGGATGAATATCCCAGGGTATTGAAAGAATTCGAGAACCTGTTTACCCGCAACAGGATATTCATGGAGCGTACGATCGGTGCCGGAGCTATCAGTGCAGAAAGAGCGCTTAATTACGGGTTCACCGGACCCAATCTCCGCGCCGCCGGTGTGGATTATGACGTCCGCATCCATTCCCCTTACAGCAGCTACGAAGATTTTCAATTTGAGATACCTGTTGGAACAACAGGAGATTGCTACGACAGGTTCCTGGTAAGAAACCAGGAAATGTGGCAGTCACTCAGCATCGTCGAACAGGCTTTCCGGAAAGTACAGGAATTCAAAGGCGCTGAAGCAGAAGTGTATCATGCAGATGTGCCCGAATACTATCTGCCTGAAAAGAAAGATGTATACACCAAAATGGAAGCCCTGATCTGGCATTTCAAGATCATCATGGGTGAGATCGATATGCCGGCCGGTGAAGTGTATAATTCCGTGGAAGGTGCAAATGGTGAGCTGGGATTTTATCTGATCAGTGATGGAGGAAGAGCTCCCTACAGATTGCATTTCCGCAGGCCCTGCTTCATTTATTACCAGGCTTATGAAGAACTGACCAAAGGTGCCATGCTCAGCGATGCGATCATTGTAATGAGCAGCCTGAACCTTATTGCCGGTGAAATGGATGCGTAGTAAAGAAGAATTAAAGAATTATGATACAGTTTTCAGATAGTAAACTAAAAGAAGTAGAGAAGATCATTGCACGTTATCCGCAAGGAAAACAAAAGAGTGCCGTGATCCCCGTGCTTCATCTGGCACAGCAGGAATTTGGCGGCTGGCTCGATGTGCCGGTGATGGACTATGTAGCGTCTTTGCTCAGTATTACTCCTATCGAAGTATATGAAGTGGCTACCTTTTACAGCATGTTCAACCTGAAACCGGTAGGACGTTATATGTTTGAAGTTTGCCAGACTGGCCCCTGCATGATCAGCGGGGCAGATAATATCATCGACTATATCGGTAAGAAACTCGGCATCAAACCAGGTGAAACCACTTCCGATGGCATGTTCACGTTGAAAACGGTGGAATGCCTTGGAGCTTGCGGTTATGCTCCGATGATGCAGATGGGAAAACATTATAAAGAACACCTGACGCCGCAACGCGTGGATGAGATCGTTGACGAATGCAGGAGAAATGCGGCTTCAAATAACTAAAGCAAAACAGCATGACCTGTTTTACTTTCAATTTTGACTTTTGAATTTACAATAGATGGGAAGAAAACTTTTATTGGAAAAAGCACACGTAGAGAACATCAGGCATTTTGATGTTTACCGTCGTGAAGGAGGCTACCGCAGCGTGGAGAAAGCGTTGAAGACAATGAATCCTGATGCGGTAACAGAAGAGGTGAAGAAAAGTGGATTGCGCGGCCGCGGTGGTGCAGGCTTTCCTGCAGGTATGAAATGGAGCTTCCTTGCAAAACCTGAAGGAGTGCCCCGCTACCTGGTAGTGAATGCAGATGAATCAGAGCCCGGTACATTCAAAGACCGTTACCTGATGGAGTTCCTTCCGCATATTCTGATCGAAGGAATGATCGTGGCATCCTATGCTTTGGGAAGTAACCGTTCTTATATCTATATCCGTGGTGAATACTGGTGGATCGTAGACATCCTGGAACAGGCGATCGAAGAAGCCAGGAACAATGGCTTCCTCGGCAAGAATATTCTTGGATCAGGATTTGACTGCGACATTTTTGTACATCGCGGAGCAGGCGCTTATATCTGTGGTGAAGAAACGGCGCTGATCGAATCGCTGGAAGGAAAAAGAGGGAATCCCCGGATCAAACCTCCATTCCCTGCGATCAAAGGTGTATGGGATTGCCCTACCGTGGTAAACAATGTGGAAACGATCTCTGCCGTTGTGCCTATTATCAATGAAGGTGGTGAGGAATATGCTAAAATAGGTGTGGGCAAATCAACCGGCACCAAACTCATATCTGCTTGCGGCAATATCAACAAGCCCGGCGTATATGAGATAGATATGACCATCAGCGTGGAAGAGTTTATCTACAGTGATGAATACTGCGGTGGTGTTGCGAATGGAAAGAGATTGAAAGCCTGTATCCCCGGCGGTTCATCCGTTCCCATCCTTCCTGCAAATCTTTTACTGAAAACAGCAAAGGGTGAAACCCGCATGATGAACTATGAAAGCCTTAGCGATGGAGGTTTTGCAACCGGCACAATGATGGGCTCCGGTGGTTTCATTGTACTGGATGAAGACCAGTGCGTGGTAAAACATACTTATACACTCGCCCGTTTCTACCGTCATGAAAGCTGCGGACAATGCTCCCCCTGCCGTGAAGGAACAGGCTGGATGGAAAAACTGTTGCTGCGTTTAGACAGGGGACAGGGCAAGATGAGTGATATAGACCTGTTGTGGGATATACAGCGTAAAATAGAAGGCAATACAATTTGCCCATTGGGTGATGCGGCTGCATGGCCTGTAGCTGCAGCGATCAGGCATTTCAGGGATGAGTTTGAATGGCATGTGCTGAACCCGGAAGAATGCACCCGCAGGAATTACGGTCTTGCACATTATGCAGACCCATTGGAAGTAACTGTTGCTTAGATGAGTTCGAAACAAATGATTTTAATGTTGACTTTTGAATTATAACAATGGCTGACGAAAAACAATTATTCAAAGTAACCATAGACAACATCACTGTTGAAGTGGAGCCGGGAACAACCATTCTCATGGCTGCCCGCCAGATCGGTGGTGATGTTACGCCTCCGGCAATGTGCTTCTACAGCAAATTGCAGGGCAGTGGCGGTAAATGCCGCACCTGCCTCGTGGAAGTAAGCAAAGGCTCAGAAAAAGATCCCCGCCCGATGCCAAAGCTGGTGGCAAGCTGCCGCACTACTGTGATGGATGGAATGGAAGTGAAGAATATCACCAGCGATAAAGTGATGGATGCAAGAGCCGGGGTGGTTGAATTCCTTTTGCTGAATCATCCGCTCGATTGCCCTATCTGCGACCAGGCCGGTGAATGTCATTTGCAGGACCTGAGCTATGAGCATGGCAAGGAAGGAACACGCTATGAATTCTCCCGCCGCACATTTGAAAAAGAAGATTTCGGTCCTTATATACAGTTGCACATGACAAGGTGCATTCTTTGCTACCGCTGCACCTATGTGGCAGCACAACTGACCGATAGCCGTGTGCATGGCGTGCTTGACCGCGGCGATCATGCAGAGATCTCAACTTATATCTCCAAAGCGATCACCAACGATTTCAGTGGCAATATGATCGATGTTTGCCCTGTTGGAGCATTGACCGATAAAACATTCCGGTTCAAGAACAGGGTATGGTTTACCAAACCTGTGCAGGCACACCGCGATTGCGATAAATGCTGCGGAAAAGTAACGCTCTGGAACCGTGGTGATGAAGTGCTGCGTGTAACTGCAAGAAAGGATGAATGGGGTGAAGTGGAAAGCTATGATGGCAAACCCGGCTGGATCTGCAACACCTGCCGTTTCGATAAAAAGAAACTGAGCGATTGGGTGATTGAAGGACCTACAAACGTGAACCGTCACTCTGTGATCTCTACCAATCATTATGTGAATGGAAAGGTGCCGCAGGAAACTATTGCTGAAGTAATGGGAGGCCGTCAGCCCAAACTGCTGATGGATATCCATGATGTGAGTGATGTGAATGATCCTTCGGTTGACCTGAGCGTGATACCAGGGCCGGCAACGGGTGCAACTTTTAATAACAAAAAGCAACAATAGCGGACATGTATTTACTGGCAATTGACTGGTTTTTTATACTGGAAAAATTTTTACTGATCGGCCTGATCGTGACCCTGTCGATGGTAGTGGCGATGTATGCTACTTATGGGGAAAGGAAAGTGGCTGCATGGTTGCAGGACCGTATCGGCCCTAACCGCGCAGGTCCTTTTGGTATTCTTCAGCCGCTGGCCGATGGTGGTAAATTGTTTTTTAAAGAAGAGATCATTCCATTGATCTCCTCCAAGTTCCTGTTCATACTTGGTCCCTGCCTGGCAATGATCACTGCTTTGCTCACCAGTGCAGTAATTCCCTGGAGCACTCCCCTTCATTTGTTTGATAAGGATATTCCGCTGCAGGTGGCAGATATCAATATCGGGATCCTTTACATTTTCGGTGTGGTGAGCCTGGGTGTGTATGGCATTATGATCGGTGGCTGGGCTTCGAATAATAAATTCTCCCTGCTGGCTGCGGTCCGTGGTGCTTCCCAGATGGTGTCTTACGAGTTGCCGATGGGCCTTGCCCTGATCGCTGTATTGATGCTTGCAGGAGATCTGCGGATGAGCGTGATCGTGAATAACCAGATAGAGCATTACTGGCATATCGTTTATCAGCCAATAGGTTTCATCATCTTTTTTGTATGCGCACTGGCAGAATGTAACCGTACACCGTTTGACCTTCCTGAGGCAGAGAACGAATTGAACTTTGGTTACCACCAGGAATATTCGTCCATGAAACTGGGCTTTTATCTTTTTGCTGAATACATTAACATGTTTATCAGCGGTGTGGTAATGTCGACATTGTATTTCGGTGGATATGATATACCGTTTGTGAACGAAGCAAACTGGGACATCAACCAGAACCTGCTGGCGATTATCGGCTTTGCGGTGTTGCTGGCAAAAGCATTCTTCTTCGTATTCGTGTTTATGTGGATACGCTGGACGATCCCGAGATTCCGTTATGACCAGCTGATGAAGCTGGGCTGGAGAACGCTGATACCGCTGGCATTGCTGAACATGGTGTTGACAGCAGCTATTGTATTGTGGTTTAAAAAGTGATAAAGAGTAAGCGCAACAGAATTCGTGTTGCTAAGAACATAAATATATATTTGCGAAAATTTAAAATCTCCTTTGGGAGGTAGATTATGCAGTTAACACAAAGAGCAAAACAGGTAGAACGTAAGCCGATGACGCTGTTGGAGAAGATATACCTGTGGAATATTGCAAAAGGTATGCTGATCACCATCCGCCACCTGTTCAAGCGCAAGGCTACGATCAAATATCCCGAAGAGACAAGATCTTTTTCTAAAGTATTTCGTGGAGTGCAGATCCTGAACAGGGATGAAGAGGGCCGTGAAAGATGTACAGCCTGCGGCTTATGTGCCGTGGCCTGTCCTGCTGAAGCGATTACGATGGAAGCCGCCGAGCGTCAGCCTGGTGAAGAGCATCTGTACAGGGAAGAAAAATATGCAGCAAAATATGAGATCAATATGCTGCGTTGCATTTTCTGCGGTTATTGCGAAGAGGCCTGCCCGAAAGATGCTATTTACCTGACGCAAACTTTTGCGCCGGCCAACTATGGCCGCCAGGGGTTTATTTATAAAAAAGAAGACTTACTGATCCCTGATCCGAAAGAAGATCCGGAAGGATATCAGAAAGCATTGGGAGAGAAAAGCAGTAAAGCATAAGCGCGGATAGTTAAATGGTTTAAAAACGAAAAGGCTTAAGCGATAGCTCAGCCAACAGCTTAGAGAAGATGATTATACAAGTACTTTTTTGGTTCCTTTCCGTAATGGCATTGTTCGGGGCTATGATGGTGATCACCAGCAAGAATCCCGTGTACAGCGTATTGTGGCTGATCCTTACGTTTTTTGCTATCTCCGGACATTATATATTATTGAACGCACAATTCCTGGCAGTGGTGAACATCATCGTTTATGCAGGAGCGATCATGGTATTATTCCTTTTTGTGATAATGCTGATGAACCTGAATCAAACGATAGAGCCGAAGAAGAACCGCTGGCTGAAATTTGCCGGTGCCATATCAGGTGGCTGTCTCTTGCTGGTGCTCGTTGCAGCGCTCCGCAATACAGAGATCAAGAGCCAGACCGCTATGGTGAATACAGGAGATATCGGACTCATCAAAAATTTAGGAAAAGAATTATTCAGCACTTATGTAGTGCCGTTTGAGATAAGCAGTATTTTATTCCTGAGCGCTATGGTAGGAGCTGTAGTGATCGGAAAAAAAGATTCATAAGACCATGCCAATTAATTATTACATATTCCTGGCCATTGCCCTGTTTTGTATCGGGGTTGTTGGTGTACTGACACGCCGTAATGCGATCATCATTTTTATGTGTGTAGAATTAATGTTGAACGCAGTGAATTTATTACTGGTCGCATTTTCAAAAATGCACCATGCTGTGCCAGGGGCTGCAGCCAATGCGGGCACTGATGGCCAGCTATTCGTATTCTTTATTATGGTGGTAGCTGCTGCCGAAGTGAGCGTAGGGTTGGCTATCATCGTGATGATGTACAGGAATATCCACTCAGTGGATGTGAACTTCCTGAACAGGTTGAAACACTGATCTGCTTGATGATCAAATAAATTAAGCAGTGCTGTATATAAATATTTACCAATAAACAGAAACTTCAAAACTCCGCCATGGCGGGTGCTGGAGGGGCTTCTTTATGAACAACGTTTTACATTTGGCTTATTTAGTTCCGCTTTTCCCCTTGCTGGGATTCCTGATCAACGGACTGGGAAGAAAATCCCTGCCCAAATCCCTGATCGGTATCATCGGCAGCGGAACTGTGCTGGCTTCTTTTGTGGTGAGTGTATGGATCTTCTTCCAGGTGAAAGGTGGTAATACCTATGTGGCCAACTATTTCGATTTTATTTCTGCCGGCAAGCTTAGCATACCTTTTGCTTTCCAGATCGACCAGCTTTCTTCCTTATTCCTGCTGATCATTACCGGCGTTGGTTTCCTGATACATGTTTATTCCACTTCTTACATGCACGAAGAGAAACCGGAACACTACGGAAGATACTTTGCCTATCTCAACCTGTTCGTTTTCTCCATGCTTTTGCTGGTAATGGGCGCTAACTATGTGGTGATGTTTATCGGATGGGAAGGTGTTGGTTTGTGTTCCTACCTGCTTATCGGCTTCTGGTTTAAGAAAACTGAATACAACAAGGCAGCCAATAAGGCTTTTATCATGAACCGTATTGGAGACCTTGCTTTCCTGATCGCGATCTTCTGGCTGGTATGGAGGCTCGACTCTGTTTCCTACGGCGATGTATTTGCCAATGTTTCCAAACTGAGCAATACAGATATCATTGCCATTACGCTGCTGCTTTTTGTAGGCGCCACTGGTAAGAGTGCGCAGATCCCTTTATATACCTGGTTGCCCGATGCGATGGCAGGCCCTACGCCTGTTTCAGCATTGATCCACGCCGCAACGATGGTAACAGCCGGCATCTACATGATCGCCCGCAGCAATATCTTATATTCTTTAGCCCCTCTTACGCTGAATGTGATCGCTATTATCGGTATTGCCACAGCTTTGCTGGCAGCCAGCATTGCATTGAAGCAAAATGATATCAAGAAAGTGCTGGCTTATTCAACCGTGAGCCAGTTGGGATATATGTTCCTTGCATTAGGAACCGGTTCTTATGTAGCCGCTGTTTTCCACGTAATGACACACGCTTTCTTCAAAGCCCTCTTGTTCCTTGGCAGCGGCAGCGTGATCCATGCAATGGGCGGTGAGCAGGATATCCGTAAAATGGGTGGCCTGTCGAAATACATGAAGATCACCAATATCACTTTCCTGATAGGATGTTTGGCCATTGCTGGTATTCCCGGCTTATCCGGTTTCTTCTCCAAAGATGAAATACTGGCTGGTGCATTTGGTAAATCGCCTGTGCTGTATGCAGTGGGATTGTTTACTGCATTGCTCACAGCTTTTTATATGTTCCGCCTCTACGCTACTACTTTCCGCGGAAGCTTCAGGGGAACGCATGAGCAGGAGCATCACCTGCACGAAAGCCCGGCAGCGATCACTATTCCGCTGATCATCCTGGCTATTCTTTCCGTGATCGGTGGTTATGTAGGCGTTCCTGAATTCCTTGCGCATGGTGCACATTCACTCAATACATTCTTACAACCCATATTTGCGGCATCGCAACCACACCTGCCTGTGCATGAAGTATCTCATTCAACCGAATGGGTGCTGACCGGTGTTTCAACAGCGCTGATCCTGATCGTGGTAATATTTGCCTGGACCAGGTTCAGCAAAAAGCCGGATACGGAAGAAGCAACAGGTTTTGGAAAAGTGCTGGCCAACAAATGGTATGTGGATGAACTGTATGATGCAGCCGTGGTGAGGCCATTGCATAAGCTGGGAGGTTTCCTCGATAATATGCTGGAGAAGCCTGTGATCGATGGAGTAGTGAATGGTGTAGGCAAACTGGTGAACTATGGAAGCCGCCAATTGCGCTTATTGCAAAGCGGGCAGGTAGGAAGCTATGTGCTGCTGATGGTATTGGGTATGTTAGTGATTTTTGTGGTGCAGTTTTTCCTTCGGAAATAATAATGCAGGAAAGGGTCCCGGCTCAAAGGCCGGGATGACAAATAAATAATTATTAAACAGAAACCCTGCAAAGCAGGGGACAGGAATTATGATTGCAGTTTTATTGATATTGATTCCGCTGTTGACTGGGTTAGCGGCTTTCTTTTTCAGGAATGAAAAAGCAGTGCGTTCATGGGCCCTTTTTTCATCTGTAGCAACACTGGCGGTTTCTTTACTGGGATTGACCGTGTTCAAGGACGCAAAATATCTTTTCCATGAATGTGAATGGATGCAGGGATTGGGCAGCAGCTTTGCGGTAGGTCTTGATGGAATGGGCCAGGTGCTTTGTCTTTTAACAGCAGTAGCTTACCCTATCATCTTCCTGTCTACCTGGAACTCTTCTTATAAGAGAGCGCATAATTTCTTTGCACTAATGTTGCTGGCGCAGGCAGGATTGATGGGTGTGTTCCTGGCCATGGACGCCCTGCTGTTTTATTTCTTCTGGGAACTGGCGTTGATCCCTGTTTACTTCCTTTGTTCTCAATGGGGTGGGGAAAGAAGGATCCAGGTCACCTTCAAATTCTTTGTTTACACATTTCTGGGTTCTGTGCTGATGCTGATCGGCATCCTGTATGTGTATTCACATACTGCCGACCAGTCATTTGCCATCAGCTCTTTTTATAAAGCAGACCTGCCTTACAATTCGCAGAGCTGGTTGTTCTGGTTATTCTTTATCGCTTTTGCGATCAAGATGCCGATCTTTCCTTTCCATACCTGGCAGCCTGATACATATGAGCAATCGCCTACCGCCACTACAATGGTGCTGAGCGGTATCATGGTGAAAATGGGTGTGCTGGGATTGCTTCGCTGGTTGCTGCCGGTATTGCCGATCGCTTCTTATTCTTATGGCGACACAGTTTCCAGGTTGGCTATCATCGGAATGATCTATGCCTCGCTGATCGCCATCCGCCAGGATGATATGAAGAGGCTGATCGCTTATTCATCTATTGCGCATATCGGTTTAATGTGCCTGACTATCTTTTCCGAAAATAAAATAGGTTTCCAGGGTGTGATGATCCAGATGTTCAACCACGGGGTGAACATTATCGGATTGTGGATCATGGTTGAGCTGATCGAGCGCCAGTTTGGTACCCGCAAATTGTCTGAGTTGGGTGGACTGGCGCAGAAAGCGCCAACGATGGCCATTTTCTTCGTGATCATTGCACTGGCTAATATTGCATTGCCGCTTACCAATGCTTTTGTTGGGGAGTTCCTGATGTTTACCGGCGTGTTCACTTCTACCGTTACCAAATACAATATCCTGTTTACTGTACTTGCTGCTACCTGTATCATTTTTGCAGCAGTGTATACGCTGAACATGGTGCGCAAAATATTTTATGGCGAAGCGAATGCTTTAACGGCAAACGCAAAAGATATCAGCCTGAATGAAAAACTGGCGCTGGGTGTGATAGTGATACTGATTTGCTGGATGGGTGTGTATCCCAAACCAATGCTTGATTTAACAAACGACATTAGCGATTCGATTTTAAAAATATCAGATGTGCATCATCTGTTAAAGAAGTAAGAGAAAGGTATGAACGCATTAATATTATCGGCAGTTTTAGGAGTGGTCATGATGTTCAGCAGCGTTTTGCTAAAGCAAAAAAGCGCTGTGCGTGGCATAGCCATCACCGGCCTGGCCGTGTTGCTGCTTGTTAACATCCTTGAATCACGCGGCATTTCTTTTTTTAAAATCGATGTATCGGGCATGATGCATTTCGATCGTTTTGCCCTGCTGTCGATATCTATTGCTTTGTTTGCTACCCTGGTCTTTTTTATCCTGTCGGCCAAAGACATGGAAAAAATAGGTGCTGACTATGGAGAATATTTCGCATTGATTTTTTTTATCACTTGCGGCATCATCCTCGTTGCTTCATTTAAATCATTGCTGATATTGTTCCTGGGTATTGAGATCATTTCCATTCCGCTATATATCCTTACAGGAGCTGATAAAAGAAACCTTAAAAGCAATGAAGCTTCGCTGAAATACTTCCTGATGGGTGCTTTCTCTACCGGCCTTATGCTGATGGGTATTGCATTGCTCTATGGGGCTTCCGGCACTTTTGACGTAGAGCGTATGAGAGAGATGATCGCTGCTCCGGGTGTGTTATCAGTAGCAGGCATGTTGCTGTTGCTTTTCTCCATGTCGTTCAAAGTTTCTGCAGCGCCATTCCATTTCTGGACACCGGATGTGTATGACGGGGCTCCCACTGCATTCACTTCTTTTATGGCTACTATTGTGAAAGCAGCAGTGTTCATTGGGTTCATCCGTTTGTTTGACGAAACCTTTGGGATATCACAGGAAAAATGGCAGATCTGGTTTGCAGTTATTGCGGCCGCCACTTTATTTATTGGCAATATCACAGCGGTGTTCCAGCAGAGTGTGAAGAGGATGCTGGCCTATTCCAGTATTTCCCAGGCAGGTTTTATGCTGCTGAGCCTTTATGCAATGAACGTTTCTGCTAAAGAAGGTATTTTATTATATGCAGCAGCCTACAGCCTTGCTACGATCGGCATATTTGCCGTATTGAATAAGCTTAATGATTATACGTTCGAGGGCTTTAATGGCCTCGCCAGGCAGCAACCGGTGATCGCTGCAGCAATGGTGATCTTCCTTTTATCACTGGCAGGTATTCCGCTGACAGCAGGCTTTCTTGCAAAATTCTTTATGCTCAAAGCTGTGATCGCAACAGGCAGCGGCCTCTGGCTGGTGATCTTTGCAGTGGTGATGGCAGCTGTAAGCGTATATTACTATTTCCGGGTTATCCAGGCCATGTATTTCAAGGAAGGTAATGCTACGATCGCTGCTTCCGGCGGTTTTAAATGGTCGCTGGTAGGACTGGCAGCCTTGATCATTTTACTCGGAATTTTCCCTAACTTATTGATTTACTGGCTATATTTTTAGGTATTGACCGTTGCTCGTTGACCGAATGACCGATAGCTGTAAGACGTTAATACGCAAGTCGGAACCGGTAGCTCCTTCTCCATTGTCACCCCTCAGGCTCCCCCGAAATTGTTCACGCCTGATCGGTTTTCTTCATTAATTTCGGGCAAGCCCTTAATATGAACTTCTACGACGTTTTTTCGCTGGCCTTCCGCACTGTTCGTAATAACCGGTTACGGACTGGCTTAACTGTTGCCATCATTGCTTTTGGTATTATGGCATTGATCGGTATCATCACTGCCATTAAGGCCATGAACCAGAAATTCTCCGAAAGTTTTTCCACGATGGGGGCGAATGCTTTCACTGTACGTTTTAAAGAAAGAAATATCCGCTTCGGTGGGGGTGGGGGTGATGTTAAGTTGTCAAAGAAAACAAACCGGAAAGAAAAGAAATCAAATCTGGGGAAGAAGATCGATAAGAAGGAAGCGGAGCTTTTTGTAAACACCTATCATTTTCCGGCGATCACCAGCATTTCCATTTTTGGGAACAGGAATGCTATTGCTTCTTATGAAGAAAAGAAAACAAGTCCCAATCTTACATTGATGGGAGGAGATGAAAATTATTTATTGCTGAATGGCTTTACAATGGCTGCGGGAAGGAATATCAATCATGCTGAAGTGGAATCTGGTGCCAACGTTTGCATGCTGGGATATGATGTGGCAAAAAAATTATTTGGCGAAGAAAGGATCGAAACTGCTCCCAATGCTACGATCCGGGTGAATAATATTCCCTACCGGGTGTTAGGCGTAATGGCCAGCCGTGGCGCTTCCATGGGATTTAGCCGTGATAATGTAATAATTACGAGCTATACCAACATGGACAGAGTATTTCCGTCGTCTAACTCCTATGTTATGGCGGTGATGACCAATGATATCCGCCAGGTAAATATAGCGATGGGGGAGGCTGAAGCTGTGTTCCGCCCCATCCGGAAACTCACCACTACAGAGGAGAACAACTTTGTGTTGGAGAGAAGCGACAGCGTGGCTGAAACGGCGATGAACAGCCTGGGCTTTTTGACCATCTCTGCAACAGTGATCGGTTTTATAACCCTGATCGGTGCAGCTATCGGGCTGATGAATATAATGCTGGTATCTGTTTCTGAAAGGACCAAAGAAGTGGGGCTGGTGAAAGCGATCGGAGGGAAGAGCAAGATGGTGAGACGGCAATTTTTGCTGGAAGCAATTATTATTAGTGTAATGGGTGCACTGTTCGGCATCGTATTAGGGGTGATCGTAGGTAATTTGTTTTCATTGGTATTAAATACTGGTTTTGTGGTTCCCTGGGATTGGGTGTTCATGGGTATTCTTATCTGTAGCCTTGTAGGATTGGTGGCGGGATTGTACCCGGCACTGAAGGCAGGAAGATTGAATCCTATTGAGGCATTGCGATATGAATAAACAAATGTCTGTTCTGTATTATAAGAATGTTATGGCATTAATTTCTTCACAGGAACTTGTTATTCAGTTAAAAAATTTCTTACCTTGACCCCCCTGCTTTGAAAAAATCATTGTCAGGTAGACTTTTGTATAAACTTTTTCAGTAGAATTGTAGCCTTAAACTAAGGCTCATTTAACATTTAAAAACACTAAAAATTAAGATCATGGCTGAGACTAAACCAACTGCCTCCGCATCGGTTAAGGCTACTTCTGTTCAACCTAAAAAGAGCGGCAATGCTATTTCCTGGATTGCACCTATCGTTTGTATTGTGGCCGGTTATTTAATCTGGCGTTTTGTTCTCGGCGCTGCAAGCGGATTTAATAACCCAGCTACAGATGGATGGTTCTGGCCCGAGCATAAACATCCTAAAGATGCGTTGCACAGAATCTATGAAGGTGGTATCATCGTTCCCCTGCTGATCGGTATGCTGCTGATGGTAATCGTGTTCTCTATTGAAAGGTTCCTGACTATCAGCAAAGCGCTGGGCAATGGTTCTATTTCTGATTTCGTTCGTAAAGTACAGTATCACCTGGCTAACCGCAATGTGGATGCTGCACTGGCAGAATGCGACAAACAACGTGGTTCAGTAGCTAACGTAATGAAAGCCGGTTTGCGTCGTTACAAAGAAATGATCAATGAAACTGGTCTTGACACAGAACAAAAAGTATTATCTATCCAGAAAGAAGTAGAAGAAGCGACAGCACTGGAACTGCCTATGTTGCAGAAAAACCTGGTATTCCTGTCTACTATTACTTCAGTAGGTACACTCGTAGCCCTGCTCGGTACGGTAATCGGTATGATCAAATCATTTGCTGCACTGGGTGATACCGGTGGTGGTGGTGATTCAAGTGCACTGGCGGTTGGTATCTCCGAAGCCCTGTATAACACAGCATTAGGTATCGGTACTTCTGCCCTGGCCCTGATCATGTACAACATTTTTACTACTAAGATTGACTCTATCACATACGGTATTGATGAATCTGGTTTCACACTCACACAAAGCTTTGCTTCCCTGTACAAATAATCAGGAGCAGTTTTGTGGATTTTCACCAATCGTTCATCTAATACTAAAATGTAAGAAATGCCAAGTGTTAAAATACCCCGGAAAAGCACGGATACGGATATGACGCCCTTCGTGGACATCGCCTTCCTGATCCTGTCCTTTTTCATCATGGCAACAAAGTTTAAACCAGAGGAACCTGTAAAAGTTGAAACTCCTAATTCCGTTTCTTCAGATATATTGAAAGAAGAAAACGCATTATTGATCACCATCGATAAAGACAGCAAGGTTTATCTTAATATTTCTTCTGTGAAAGATGAGAACAAATCAAAACTGGGAGAAATTATCGACGGGATCAACACTTCCAGGAACCTCGGATTGACTGACGCTGAAAAGCAGAGTTTCAGGAATGCACCCATTATTGGCGTGCCTTTCGCAAGCCTGAAAGGTTTTCTTGACCTTCCAAAAGAACAACAGGGAAAAATAACACAACCCGGTATCCCCGTATTGGATTCATTGAATAATGAACTGGTATGGTGGATAGCAGAAGCAAAAAAGACTTTTGCCGGCGGTAGGTTACTTTACCTGATCAAAGGAGATAACAATTCGAAATACCCCACTTTTGAGGCGGTAATCAATGCACTGCGCCGTAATGAGGAGTTTAAATACAACCTTATCACAGCACAGGAAGGAGCTCCTGAAGGCACTGAATTGTTCTTCGACAGGCTTAAGAAATAAATAATTTAACAACCTGTAAATCAAATAATTATGGCAAGTATTGACAGTGGAGGCGGAGACAGTGGCCACAAGAAAGGCCCGGGCGTGAAGAAAGCCAAAAAATTGTCTACCCGCGTGGATATGACACCGATGGTGGACCTGGGATTCCTGCTGATCACTTTCTTTATCTTCACGGCTACCATGAGCTCTCCTACAACAATGGACCTCAACATGCCAAAGGATACAGAGAAGAAGGAAGAGGAAACCAAGGTAAAACAGTCTGGCGCTCTGACCGTTATGTTGGGCAAAGGCGACCAGGTATACTATTATGAAGGGGAATTGGAGCCAACCGGCGCTAATTTTAAGCAAACTACCTTCAAAGGTATCCGCGACGAAATCATCAGAAAAAAGAAAGAGGTGATTTCTTCTTACGTCACTGACCCTGCCTGTGAGCAGAAAGCAAGGGATAAAGGTAAAAAAGACCCCCGCGCAGAATGCCAGGACCAGGACTTCGTAGTAGTGATCAAACCTATGGAAGATGCTACCTATAAAAATACGGTGGATATCCTGGACGAGATGACTATCAACGCAGTAAAACGTTTTGCCATGGTAAAGATCTCCGACACGGAAAAAGACCTGGTAAAAGCGACTGAGGCTAGTACAGGCGTAAAATAATCCTGTTTTTTCTGTGGAAAAGAACGGGCTAAGCATCTAATTTTAAACAAACCCAAAAATGGAAGCCAACAAAATATTATCATCCGATCTTCTTGACCTCGTTTTCGAGGGCAGGAACAAGGATTATGGCGCTTATGAGTTACGCAAGCGTTATAATAAGCGGATCACAATGGCTTTGATCATCACTGCTTCTGTTGCCCTCCTTGCGCTGATTGGCTCAATTGTGGCCAGTGAATTCAAGGGTAACAGCAATGAAAAGCTGGAAATCAAGGAAGTTACTATCCAGGACCTGAAGCAGGAAGAGGAACCAAAGGAATTGCCTCCCCCTCCTCCGCCCAAGCCACCAGATCCCCCGAAAATTGAAATGAAACAGTTCACGCCTCCCAAAATCGTAAAAGATGAGGAAGTGCAGGAACCACCACCCGCCCAGGAAGAGCTGAAAGAAGCTAAAATTGACGTGGTGAACCAGGAAGGTATCAAAGACGAAGGTATCGTAGCCCCTGCCGTTATCGACGACGGTAAAGGTGTGGTAGAAGAGAAAAAAGTAGAAGATGAAAACAAGATCTTCGAAAAAGTGGAAATCGAAGCCTCCTTTAAAGGTGGTGAAGGTGCCTGGAGAAAATTCCTCGAAAGAAACCTGAACGGTAACACACCCGTTGATAACGGTGCTCCGGAAGGAACCTATACCGTGTATGTGCAGTTCGTAGTAAGTAAAGATGGTTCTATCAGTGATGTTAAAGCCCTTACTACCCACGGATTCGGTATGGAGCAGGAAGCTGTAAGGGTTATTAAGAAAGGCCCCAACTGGACACCTGCGGTGCAAAACGGACGTAGTGTGAACGCTTACCGTAAGCAGCCGATTACGTTCCAGGTGACTGGCGAATAATATTAACGCGAATGGTGCGAATAAGGCATTAGTATCGCGGATGACATTGATAAGCCGCGAATAGAGCGAATGGATCCCCTCCCGAACTTCGGGAGGGGATTTTTGTTTTACAGGCTAGTTGATTAAATCTATTTTTGAGGCAGATGAATAACAATCTTTCAGGCTGGGATGATACTATTATAGCCCTGGCAACTCCGCCGGGCATTGGTGCTATTGGAGTGATCAGGCTGAGTGGGAAAAACAGTTTTCCGATCGTCAATGAATTATTCCCTTCTAAAGACCTTTTACAGGTGCCATCACATACCCTGCACGTGGGTTATCTGCAGGAGAACGGAAAGCCGATAGATGAAGTAGTGCTTTCGCTTTTCCGCGGCCCGCGCTCTTATACAGGTGAGGACGTGATCGAGATCAGTTGCCATGGTTCGCCCTATATCCATCAGCAGGTGATGGAAGCCTGCATCCGTAAAGGTGCACGGCTGGCGAAGCCGGGAGAATTTACCCAACGGGCTTTCCTGGCAGGCAAAATGGACCTGGCGCAGGCTGAGTCTGTAGCCGATATTATTGCCAGCAATACAGCTGCATCCCATAAAGCAGCTTTGCACGCCATGCGCGGAGGTTTTTCTGCCAAACTTCGTGATCTGCGGGAGCAATTGATCCGTTTTGCAGCATTGATAGAACTAGAGCTCGATTTTTCTCAGGAAGATGTGGAGTTTGCTGACCGTGGGGCGTTTTACAGTCTTGTTAATGAGCTTCGGGAATCAACCGGTCAGTTGATCGACTCATTCCGTTTGGGCAATGTGATCCGTAACGGCGTGAGTGTAGCGATCATTGGTAAACCTAATGCGGGTAAATCAACCTTGCTGAATACTTTGCTCAATGAGAACCGTGCTATTGTTAGTGATATACCCGGCACCACCCGTGATACCATTGAAGAAGTGATCAATATCGGAGGCATCCTGTTTCGCCTGATCGATACAGCCGGCATTCGCCAGCATACGAGTGATGTGATTGAAAGTGCAGGTGTGGAGCGTAGTTTGGAAAAAATGAAACAGGCTGATCTGGTGTTGTATTTGTTCGATGCATCGGATGATATTGCAGAGATAGAGCAAAGGGTAAATGAGTTGAAAATGCAGGGAACGAATTACCTGCTGGTGGCCAATAAGATCGACCAGCTTTCTTCTTATAAAGAAAAGTTCGCCGGTTGGGGGAGTATTATTTTTATTTCAGCAAGGCAGCATTTGAATGTTGATGCGTTGAAGCAGGAGATGACGGAGAAAGTGCTGGAAGGACAGGTGCAGGCGGAGAATAATATTGTGACGAATGCGAGGCATTACCAGGCTTTGAAGGAAGCGGCTCAATCGTTGGAGGATATAAAAGCGGGGTTGGATAGTTCGTTGCCGGGGGATTTGTTGGCGCCGGATATAAGAAGGGCGTTGCATTATTTGGGAGAGATAACGGGGCAGGTGAGTAATGAGGATATGTTGGATTATGTGTTTAGTAAGTTTTGTATCGGAAAATAGACGGCGTATATATCCAAAAACAACCATAATAAAATATATGTAAATAATTGAAAATAAGCCTAATTAGGCTTTTTTTTATGCCGTTGTATTTTGATTTTTATAGATGTTTTGGTTAAATTTGTCCCTCATTTGTCCCCCAAGTAGGATCAGTTGAAAAACATAATTAATTGATGTCAGATATTAGATAATTTATTAGACTTATTTCCGTTTAATTCGTCTTATATCCTATTAATTCTACTTAGAGGGTGAAAAAAGGAGGAATTATGAGCAGCAACATTTCAATCAATCGCACCTGCCAATACTGTGGCAACTTGTTCATTGCCAAAACCACTGTCACCAGGTTTTGCAGTCATTCGTGTAATTCAAAACATTACAAGATGAAACAAAGGGAGGCCAAGATTGCCAGTAGTAATCAATCGGTAACTGAGAGCCCGGTTCAATTAAAAATTGAAAAGGACATACTTACAGTTAAAGATGCTTGCGATATGTTAGGGGCCTCTGATAAAACGATCTACGCTATGATTGCTACGGGAAGATTGAAGGCAACATATTTAGGGCCGAGAAAGATTCGGATTTTAAAAGGGGATCTTCTTCGATTGTTTGAGCAACCTGACCTAAAAGCTCCATCGATAAAAAAGGCTACACCAACTGTAAGAAAGAAAGAGGAAGTTCTTAGCAAGGAGGCTTGCTATTCGATAAAGGATTTGGTAACTTTATTCAGCAAGAATAGAGGCGATCTTTACGTTCTTCTAAAGAGAAAGAAAGTACCAAAGATAAAAGTTGGAAAAGAGGTCTTCTTTTCCAAGTCTTCTATAGACAAACTTTATAGCCAATGGCTGCGACCTGCGCAATTGCCCCTTGATAAGGAACGGGAAGCAAACAAAAAGTTGGCTAAAGTGCCATTAATAAGAAGGGATTGCTATTCCATTGATGAATGTGTAGCTCTTTTTAATAAGGACAGAGGAACGCTTTATGGAATATTCAACCGACGGAATGTTCCAAAACTTAAAATCGGGAGAGAGGTTTTTCTATCCAAAAAAAGTGTAGATAAGATTTTACGGACTAAGAAGAGAGGAGAGGTAGATTATGAGTAGTGTGACGTTAAGACGTAAGACAAACAAGCATGGAAAGTGTTCATTGTTCCTTGATATTTATCCGCCGATACCACATCCAGATACGGGAAAGCTCACCAGGAAACATTATCTGAAGATTACTGTGTATGCCCGGCCACGTACTGAATTGGAGCGTTCTTATAATAAGGAAACGCTTGATCTTGCGGAGCATGTTCGAGCGCTAAGGCAGTTGGATATCCAAAACAACAGGTATGGATTTCTCTCTGAACGTATGCGTAATGGCGATTTTGTCGATTTCTTTGATGAGGAAAAGAAAAAAAGAAAAGGATCAAGCGGCGAGAACTGGCGTATGGCGATTGGTTATTTCAAAACGTTTGCTGGCGAGAAAGTTCTTTTCCCACAATTGAATGAAACCTTTTGTGAAGAATATGCGGATTATCTGCTTTCGGCACCAAGCATTGGCAGGGCGAAAAGAAAGATTTCAACAAATACTGCGGTAAGCTATTTTTCCAAATTTAAGGCGGCACTTAAACAGGCCTATAAAAAAGGTTTTCTCTCCGTAAACCTTGGCGAAATTGTTGACAGCATCACGCCAGAGGATACCCATCGTGAATTTCTGTTTTTAGATGAGTTACAAGCTTTGGCCGATACACCTTGTGTGTCAATGGTGGTAAAAAAGGCGTCCTTGTTTGCGGCATTAACGAGTTTAAGATTTTCCGATGTTGCGACTTTAGATTGGGCTGAACTCCGAGGTTCGATAGGAAATTACAGCATCAGATTTTCAACAAAGAAAACCGGAAGTGCAGAGTTTTTGCCAATCTCCGACCAGGCTTTTCAGTTGTTGGGAGAGCGGGGAGAAGGTGCGGTTTTCAAGGGGCTTAGATATGTGGATGTCGTCAAAATACTACCAGGCTGGTTAAGGAAAGCCGGTATTAAAAAGCATATTACTTTCCATTGTTTTAGGCATACTTATGCCACCCTTCAACTGCTTTTGGGAACCGATATCGTAACCCTTTCTAAAATGCTTGGACATAAGGATATAAAAACGACTATGATCTACGTCAAGATTGTAGATCAGTTAAAAAGAGAGGCATCGCACAGAATCAAAATTGAAATGGATAAAGATTGGCTCTTATTAAAGAATGCTTCTTGAATACAAAGTAAATTTCTTCTATGCTTTCCATGTTAGAGGAAGATGCTATCCTCTATGAATTCGTCCTAAATGGATGCTCGTATCAATTTAGTGTATCGGACAATTTGATACATTTTGACTTATTCTATAAAAATATTTGTTTCCTGGGTGGAAAAATTTTAGATATTAAAAGAAATGTTGTCGTGAAATAAATTCCACTATATATTAATAAATTTCAGATTGACGCATTTATTTTTTTGGTTTTCCATTCTATATGTTTAAGCTTTTAAATTATTTCAGCATCCGTTTTACCAAAAGTAAATAGTTGGTCTTATTGGAATCGGATTAGTTAAATAATAATTCTGTTACATAAGGAATTAAAGACCATAATTTTATACAACATTATTTCTTTTATTTTAAATTAGTCGTTGGTAACGATCTCATAATATGGAAATCTCTTGTATAATTATTGATGATGAGTTGCATGCGATTGCTGAATTAGTTGACTTGATAGAAAAGACTCCGGGTATTTATTTGCTTAATAGTTTCGAAAATATACAGGCGGCTGTTACGTATCTAGCTGACAACAAGACTGTAGATATTATCTTTTCGGATATCGAGATGAACGATATCGATGGTATTTCAGCGGCAAAAATTCTTCATCGATATTGTGACTATCTGATTTATGTAACTGCCCACCGGAATTTTGCACTTGATGCTTTTGGAGTAAATGCTGCGGGGTTTCTTGTAAAACCTGTAAGCCATCAGGACCTGATCAATCAAGTGGCAATAATTGCGGATAAAATCAAAAAAAGTGCTTCAAGCTCAAAAGACATCATATTTATTAAAGGTAGTAGCAAGAATACTTTTATCAAATTAGATGTGAAAAGTATTATTTGTGTGAGTGCACTTTTAAATTACGTGAATATTCACACTTGCAAGGGAGCAGAAGTGACCTATATTGGCTTAAAAGCAGTCGCCGAACTGCTAAAAAAGCAAGACCATTTCTTTAGGATATCGAAATCCGTTATCATTAACCTAAACTATGTAGAGCGTGTTGATGGAAATCTAGTAAGGTTGATTAATAACAATATATTCACCATAGGTGAAAAATATAGAAGTGCGTTTCACGATTTTTTACGGAAACGCACATTGAACTTCTAACTCCTATTGCTTCTCACGGGTACAAACATGCCGGTTACTGTAGAGGTCGTAATGGTTGAGGTTGTAGGATCTGAGATGTCAGAGATAATTGTTCTGTTTGGATTTTTGGAAAAGACAAAAAGAGATTTCTTTTTAATCTTTAATGTTTTTGTTTTAGCATTCATTGACAATTGTTTTAGTGAATGCCAAGGATATTTTAGCTGATCATCTTCTCCATTTTTATTATAGCAAGTGCCTCGAATATTATATGAAATCTATAAAAGCCAGTTCCAAAACCATTAAAATTCATGTGCTGTGTTGGGCGATATATGTGGTTTATGAAATTCTTTTGACAGCTGCGATGAAAGGAGAATTCAGTCATTTTTATTTTTACCTTTTCTTTTATCTGCTTAATATTTCGCTATTCTATGTCCATGCTTTATATGTGATGCCAGCCTCTTTCAGAAAAATCCCCAATACACTGTGGAGGCTACCCTTTATGGTTATTATAGAGATCGGTGTTTATGTTTGTCTTTCCATTCTGCTTAGCAAATTGTTAATGGTTCTTCATGCCCGTAGTACCCCTTTGGTCTTTAACTGGCGGTTTCTTATTGCTATTATATGGCGATTCATTTTATTCTTTCTGTTTTCTTCAGGCTATTATTTTCTTGTCTCTTATCTTTCCAAGCGAAGACAGGAGATGCTTAAGGCATTAGAAGTGGAACGACTAAAAGCGGAACTGGTGAGTATAGAACGCGACTTTTTACGTTCACAAATAACCCCTCATCTTCTCTTTAACACCCTGAACTTTATTAAATATGCTTCTAAGCATAAACCAGAAGAAGTGGATAATGCGATCATTCGGCTATCGCAAATCATGAGTTTTGCTATAGAAAAGAGCATGAATGGGCTTATATTACTGGTTGAAGAACTAAACCAGATACAGAATATCATCCAACTTAATCAGTTGCGGTTTGACCACAAACTTCAGGTAAAATTTCATTGCGAAGTGCTCGATGAAACAGTAACGGTACTTCCCATTATCCTGCTTACGCTGGTAGAGAATATTTTCAAGCATGGTATTCTCAATGACCCAAACTATCCAGCGAAAATAGAGCTAAAAAGTGATGCTAATGCATTGGAATTTTGTACAAGTAACCGGGCTCGAAAAGGTAATTTTCGCGGCAGTGCCGGCTTGGGGATTTCTAATATCACACTCAGATTAAAGAATGCCTATGCTGAAAAAGCCACTTTTAATTATGGGAAAGAAGGTGATTTTTATAAAACCTACCTGCGTATTCCTTTAGCAAATTAGGGCAATGATTCTTCTTGTCTGCTGGACCAGTGCCCAAATGGTTAATGAACCCCTTATTATTGCTTCCTAATTACCAGGTGTTCCAACTCGGGATCAGACAACATGCGTTGTATCTCCAATTGCATAATATCTTGTATGTCCTGTTTGATCTGTAGATAATTCTGCTGGACCATTTTCTGATCTACCTGTCTGATGACAGGTATTTTCTTATAGGATTTTTCTTCCCGTTCAATGGCGGGGAAATCGTTCTGTATCTCGCAGTGGAAAGCCTTCAATTCAATTTTTTGATTGGGAGTATCGGCTATCATACCCACAAACTCGCCGGAACTGAGTGCTGAAATGCGGGAAGCAGGGACAGCAAATTCCAGTTGTTTGCTCTTGCTAATAGAGGTATCTCCGCTATTTATCGAAAGACTTTCACGATCCTGCATAATCTTGCCAATGCGTTCGCTCAACTGTTTGGCGCTGTCTCCAGTGACCTGTCCCGATATGACGTTGCCTACGGTATTCATGATTACATCAGCCTGTTCTTTACCATAATCCTTACGCAGTTGACTTACATCCTGAATGCCCAAACATACGCCGATCTTATTACTGCGGCCCGTTGCAATAGTAGGGATGATGTCTGTGGTCAGCGTAGGAAATTCATCAAATACAAGCATACTTTTGAGCTTGTTTTTCTGGTTCACGATTTTGAGTAGGCGGTTTACATATAGGGAAAGTACAGCGCCATAAGTCTGTATCTTCTGAGGATTGTTGCCCATGCAGATCACTTTGGGATATTCTGGATTATTGAGATCAAGACTAAAATCGTTGCCGCTTAATACATAATATAGCTGTGGGGATGCCAGCCTGGCAAGAGCAATCTTAGCGCTTGCTATCTGTCCTTCCAGTTGCTCCATGACATCATTCAGGTAGGCAGTAATAAATGGATTTATGAGTACTTCTATCTCTTTTTCCATTCTAAGGAGTGTAAAAAGATTATCGTAATCCAGTTGTATAAGTTCTATGACATGAGGCAAAGTACAATACATCCCATTCTGGTATTTGCGCAAAAACCAGATTATAGCAGTAACGAAATTGATCGGACTTTCCACAAAAAAATCACCTGTTTTCTTCTGCCATTCCCTGTTCAGTCCAAGTAAAATGGTTCGAGCACTTTCTGAAGCATCTGTAATATCGGTCATGCCCAAGGGGTCGAATACATTTCCCCGGTGTGAACGTGAAAGGTCATCAAAATTGATAAATATGCAGTCCGTCTTCCCTTTATAACGGTGCTTGTTTTTAAGCCAATAATTATAAGCTATGATAGATAGATCAGGGAACTTAAAGTCATAAACAAACAAGGTGAATGGCACGGGTTTGCTGAGCGCCTGTGAGATAAAATGGCGGATGACAAATACTGATTTGCCAGCACCTGGGCTACCCGTTACCATTGTAGCGCGAAAGGGCGCTATCACGTTGATCCATGAGCTACGCACTTTATTTTTCAGTCTGTATCTGGCTGGTAAATTGATGCTAAACTCATTTGTCAAACAGCGTTCTTCCTGCGGGAATGTTTCGTTTTCGGAGTTGAAAACATTATTGTCCAGCTTATTCTTTATGATGCGTGTAAGCAGTGTACCACCACTTAATATGAGCAGGAAACCAAGGCCAGTGATAAGCATATACAGTGTTGCCCGGAGCTTTGTATCTGCGGAAGAGAACAGGGAGAAATAGCTGATAAAATACAGGAGAACCCCGCAAATAAGGTAGGTCAAGGCAATGCGCAGGTTCAGTTTTTCACTTTTTTTGCCTTTGGCCCCAAGCAGCGAAATAACCAAAAATGCCAAGGCCATTAGCTTTGAATTGTGGAAATTATTGAATAGTCCTGTATTCGCAATGTTGCTCAATATGCGGTCTGTAAAAGAGCTGGTGAGTTGCCATTGTCTGAAGGCAGCATATAAAAAATAATAGAAGTGCAGGATCAGCAGAACGATACTGATCAGTCTTGTCATGTCCAGGATCTTGCGTAATGCCTGTTCATTTTCGCCGGTGTGATGTGCCATAATTCTTGTTTATTGATTAGGGTTAATGTTCCTTTTCTTCTTCTTTTTTCGCTTTGGCCGCAAGGGATAGGGGATGTTCTCATTGATATATTCAGGCTGAAACAGCATCTCCAACAGGTTGGAAGTTTCGTTTGTGGTGGTAAGGGTAATTGGGTTGTAGGTCTGTTCTTTTGGAAGAGTAGCATCTGGTTTCATCTCAGGTTTCAGGTATTCAGCAATGTTATTAGCACTGTATTCCTTACCCAGATCACTACCATTGAACACACTTTTGTTGCGGTGGTCAACATAGGTAATCCCATATAGCCGACCTTCCTTATTACGTCTTTCCACTACATGAATCCCTTGCCTTTTGAGTTCTGTGCTGAACTTTTGTGGGGTGAGTAGCTTGTGTTTTTGTAGTACTGAACTGATGGCTAGTTTTAGTGCTGGGGCATGTTCAGCCCTGCGCAATTTGTTCTTTCGGAATTTACCTTCGAGGTATTTTAAAGTTGGGCTATGGGTAATGATGGTCGGCTTTCCATGAGGCTCATTTGTCCTTTTTACAGTAGTGCCGGTATAAATGCGGCTTGCTTTTATGGGTATGCCAATAGGCTTTCCGGCAGCATCGAGCAAACGGAACTGGAGGCCATTGTGGATTTTGATGCGGGAGTTTTCCTTTCCCTGGTCGGCATGTACATTGTATAAGTTAAGTACTGCGTTTAGCTCTGTGAGAGAGGTATATTGGTATCTATCCAGCACATGGGAAAGGACATTAGCTATGGCATTTTTTGTAGGCATTCTGCCATAAACAACCTTCTCCACGGCAACAGGCTTCAGGCTGAATAAACCTTTCTTATGTTCTTCAGCCCTTACCAATCCATGACGCTGTTCAATACTTTTTCTAGCCGCTTCGGACAAGGTTCTGCCAATGTTTTGAGTGCGTATGCCCTTGCCTTTTGAATTGACCAGGGTGGTGGCTATATGAATATGAGGGTGTCCGGAATCATGATGTTTATAGATCAGATAAGGCTGTTCTCCAAAGCCAATTGCCTCCATATATTCCTTGGCAATGGTCTTTAACTGATCATTATTTAACTCTTCACCTGGCGCAAAATTGAGTGAGATATGTACACTATTGCGGGTGATATTGGGGTTACGTCCGGCAGTTTTGAGTAGCATATTCAGCCGGTGATGCTGTTCTGTGGCAGCCAATTCCATTGGATAATTATCAGCGGAGAGCAGTTCTGCAGCCGGTTTTTGTACACCGTTTTTATCGGTAATCAGTGCATCCAGTTTGTTCTCGTTATAAAAGAAAATACGCCGGATGGAATGTCCTGTCTTTATGATTGCAACCATTGTCCTGCACACTTATTCATGAAATCCTTCATTTCCTGTATCTCTTTTAACAGTGTTCGCCTGTCCATTTCATAAGCTGTGAAGAGTGCTGTAAGCTCTTTGAGATGATTCAGTGTATGTAGTTTATGAACTACCTGGTTGAAGTTGTTGCCAATGCCATTGAGCGTTTTTATTAGCTGGGCAAACTCTGTTACTAATGCTTCTGTTGTAAGGTTTCGATAGCTGCCGATCATGGGTTTACCCAATAAGATTTTGCGGGAATAATCGCTCAGTTTGCGTTCTGTTGTGGTCACAAAAGCTTTGTTTAGTTGGCGGTACTCCTCCTCTGTTAGACGCAGGTGCAGCCATTTATTTCGGGTGTTTTTCTTTTCCTTCATCACTGATCATTTTCACGTTTTAAGCCCCCGACTTTGGAGGAAAGGGCTATCTGTATTCCTGCATTGTGATACAATGCGACATCTTGCCGTTTCCGACACGTAGGGAAACCTCCCTTGGTATAAGAGCTTATAATCCTTTATTAAATTTTTTCATTTTTTGCTGTTCTTCCTTTTGTCCTAATGATGGCTTCATCCCAAAACGACAATGGAAGTTGTTTAGGTCTTTATAGTGTTTATATAATGAGCTTTCATCAATGTAGCGTTTATCCAGGGAGAGGGCATAGGCGGTAAACTTCTGACCTTGATTATCGGAATCCAGGTATAAATGAATATGAGCATAATACTCCATAACTATGCGGGACTGCTCAAAGAATGAGAGGGAATTAAGGATGAGGTAATCAAAGTTGTTTTTGGGCAGGTGAGCATTGAGCGTACAAAAAGACAGAAAATCAAAAAAGCCCTCGAAAACACATATTTCTTTTGATCCGTTGTCTATATGGGTAATTCCTTTTGGAGAACAGCTGGTCTTGAAATATGTATTGCGGATCTCGTAGCCGCCAAGGTTGTTCTTGAAGCCGATGCCATAGTACTCTTTGCCATTTAGCAAGTACCTTATTTCGCGGCAATACTGATCGGCTATGGCAATGGGTATGTTTCTTTTTTTTAAGTAGCCAAGCAGAGGATAGGACCAAAGGCTACGCTCACTAATGATGATAATGCTTTGGTTTTCCTCCTGGATTTTGGGAGCCTTTCCGGGCTTTAGCATCTGCAATGTTCCTTCAAGACTTTTTAAAAATTCCCCCACTGTGCAACCATGGTGGCGAATCGCAAAGTCAATGATATTGCCTCCAATGCCTTCACCCCAATCAAACCAAACGTTTTTCACCCTGTCAACTTTGAATGATGGGGTTTTTTCCTCCCTGAAAGGCGAATAGTACCAAAATTCGTTTCCTTTAATTTTTTTTGGCTCTATCCCCAATCGGGACAGGTAGTCCACCATATCAATGCTCCTGATTTGCTTCCAGTCTATCTTCTCCATCCTGCAACACGTTATCTTTCCTCTAATGAAGTGATACAAAATTAAAAGTCCTATTATAATAACTGTTCACCTCCTTAAACTCTATGGGGGTAGAGCAGGCGCATAACAGGTGAAGAAAAAGGAAAGAACATGACCGGATATGCTTATTTTCTATTTGTACTATCAGAACTATGATAGCAAAATTTGATTTCCTGGATGCTATGGGGTACCTCCACAAATTCTAAGGGGGTAAAAATCATTGACAGTGATTAAATTTGAAACGATGTAAAACGATTTAAGTGAGAATGATGAACAATACAGAAATGACGAAGCTGTACGATACATTGTTATGTATCCCAGGCATGAATGAAAACATTAAGTTCAACCTGCAGGTGAACAGAAAATTAGTCTTGCTATTGAGCCAAATAATTGAAGCAGGAATTGCCGTGCAAAAGGAGCAGGGTAGCGTGCTCTCTTTCTTTCCAGATGATGCAGGTCAGGAGTTGAAGGAGCTTATCGCGGATATGCTCGAGAAAGCAGGATTGAATAGTCTGCACGAAAAACTTAAAGGCTTTAATGGAAGATAGTGAATGGCTTAGGCGCGGCCCGCTCTGGTAAGCCAAAGGGCTGCAGTCTCGAATGAGGGTTTACATGCTTTATAGTAAGCGAACTTATTTTAAAAAAGTATCGCCTACATTAGTCAAATTCAATCATCTTTCCGTATGATCTAATGATAAGCCCTGTCCAATAACCCAAATCTTTATGCAGTCTTTTTTCTTTATTCATTTGAAGGGAAAATTTGTACGAATTGACGTAAAGGATATTCGATATGCGTTATCAGTAGCCCACCATGTGAAAATATGCGTAGAGCAAGGGACATTCATTCCGCATTTGAGCCTGAAGCAACTTGAAACAATTCTCCCGGTTAAATCTTTTTGCCGGGTAAACAGAGGTACACTTGTTGCGCTTAACCGTATCATTTCATTCGATAAAGATGAGGTCGTATTAAAGGATATCAGATTTTCATTTGGTGATAAATATCGCAAAGAACTGGAAGGGAAAATTACTGTCATGTTGCATCAGGGAGGAAGTTCAGTCAAAGACGTGCAGTCCGTTGCAAAGAAGACCTCCTGCGCCTTTCAGGAGTAAGATATGAGGTATGAGTACTTTCACCTAATATTTTCGTTCCCACTTAGTGTGGTTCCCGGAGGGAGTGTCCACTTCCTCCTCTTTAACTTTTTTCTAAAGCCAGCTACTGTATTGTTGAAGATAATTGATGGCTACGTAATCATTATTCATGCCGTCAATAGCTCAGCTTATGCATTCGCCTTTACCTATAGATGGTTGCCTTATGGTTATTAATTATATTCATGAAGTGAAAAAAAAGAAAATCTACAACCGGATCAAGGCAAACCTGGCGCTCCATCAAGTTAAGAATAAGAAACTCGCTGAGCAACTGCAAATCAGTCCGCAGACCGTCTCTAAATGGTGCACCAATTATAGCCAGCCTTCTATTCCAGAATTGTATGCGATCGCAATATTTTTGAATGTGCCTGTTACTGATCTTCTTGAACTGCCGCGTATAAATGAATGATTGGATTGAAGATTTATTAATTAGTGCAAGAAACTAATTCTCAGAAAAAGGTGTAGTAACGGTTGTCACTAAAATAGCGACAGCTGTACCTGAGCATGCTGGTAAGCTGCAATATCGGCAAGTGTTTTTGTAATAAGTGGCTGCTTATAATTGGTGGTGTCGATGTTGCCCAACACAGCGGTGAATCGGTTTTTCAGGTCGTTCAGGCCAGCGGTAAGTGCCCCGGAGCGGCAAGTATATGGCTTATCGAATACGGATAGGGCCCAGCCTCCGCCAGCAGTACCAAAGCTGTAATTTAGGCTGTAGGTCCATTTACCGTTTGGTCCCATCCCAATAGTCAGTGAACTAGGTTGGTTGTAACCTGCTGTAACACCAAAGGCCAGTTTTTCTGTTTCCAAAAAGCAGGGGCGTTTGAGCCACCCATAACGATCAAAAGCGATTTCGGTAAAGCCAAACTTCAGGCCTTCCCGATGGGCGTGTACATTCATGTGAATATGGCGTAAAGTTTCGCCGAACTGGTTGAAATATTCCAGTGACTTTGTGTCGCTATTTTCGATGGCGACAAGCATCTCATTAATAATCTCAAGCTCATGGGAACATAAGTGATCTTCTGCAATATAGCTGCTAATTTCGTTAGCTGACTGAAGGGTTAAACTAAAATTTTTCATCATACATTTATTTTATTGGCAATGGGAATATGGAGATGCGCCCAAATGTCAAGGGCGGCTGGCACAGCCGTTTATATACCCTTTACCTTTGGGCAGGCATCGGAATATCTTTGCCTTCAAAAAATAAGGATGGAAAAGTTTAGCTTAATTCTTCAGCCAAGAAAATGCAGGTAAATTGAAGCTGCATCCACCTTTAGTATCAACGTCTTCTAAGGTGTTCTTCCTGTCTGTATTTTTCTGCGGTGCGTTTGTTGTACCACTCTACGGCATAGAGTAACAGTCCCGCCAATAACAATACTGTGCCGATCATCTTTAATATGCTTTCGAACAATGTAGTTGCCACTGCTCTGTTATAGCTATTGTAATGCTGCAGGCCTCCAACTCCACGGCGGTTGAAACGGTTGCGACCAACGATGTAGCGGAGAAGAAGTCCGACTGTGAAGAGAATGATTCCGTACCACTGCACGGCGGTAATTGCCAATATAGTTTCCATAGCTTTAATGTTTACAGTTAAGCTACCTTCTCCCGGCAATACTTAACTAAGTTATCGATTTGAAAAGACAATATCAATGTCATTAAGGTGAATTAAGTGATGTTATCCGATGACATGGCTATCCCTGCACTGTTGTACCAGTTCAGTTGCAAGTTGTTCCGTACTGCACGTTTTAAGATGCAATACCAATTGCTCAATGGCCTCGATGGGGATGAACGGTGAAAGTGTATATTCCATGCTGGCTTCTTTCAGTCTTACCAGTACAGTATATGGCTTTGTCATGCGTCGGCGCAGTTGGGTAGCTTTTTGCGCCAGATCCAAATTTCCTGTCTCTCGGTACTGGGTTAATAGTTTTTCCATCCGCTGGTATCTGCCGTAGCGCACTAATGGGCTTTTTTTTAAGCGCTGCTTTTTCCTGCTTCGTCTACGTAGGTCTTCCATAAAATCTGCGTAGGTGTACTCAGCATATTGCAGTTTCATTTGTTCGAAGGCGAATAGCGGCGTAAGTTTAAACAAGCGCCGCGCCTTGCGAAGTCTGCGGATATGGAAAAGCCGCTCTGGCGAAAATGGTTTATAGGCTTTCATTACACGTTGAGGTCTGCGTTTACGAGTTCTGCCAGGTTAAATTCGGCTGTCCAAAATTCTTCGCTGGTATATTTCCCATAAGCTTTATACGTGCCGCCCATGTTTTTTGAAATAGCGAACTGAAAAGTATCCAATTTGTTTTCGGGAAGGAAAAATTGTTCGGGTTCTCCTTCTTCCAGGGTGACATATGCCCAGTTCTCGTTGCTGTCGAGTAGCTCATCTGCTATGTGATCAGCATAAAAACCCATCGGTGCATCCCAATATACATGGCTGCATAGATACAGCTCGTTAACAAAGGGGGCGATATATCCCATTCTTGTCAAAACGGTATCTTTCCATTCTTCATCAATGCAGACAAGTGCAAATCCGCAATTGTCCCATTCACTGTTGGTAAAGGCTCTTACCAAAATGTGTGCTGTAGGTGTCTTTGAATTTTTCATGATCTGTGGTAATTGAACAAGTTTAAAAAAGAGAGCAGGGAGCTCACCACTCCCTGCTTGGAGTTTAGTTGAATAGCAATGCGGCTGCGCCGTCCCTCATAAAGCCGTTGCAGAGTTCAAATGCCTTTTGTGTTCTTGCCTGTGCGGTACCTCCTAGTACGATGGACTGCAGCTTGGTTTCTTCGTCTTTGTAGTTACGTACATTCTGATAGTATCCTGATATGGCATTGTAGGCACCGAATAAAGTTCCCTTAGTGGTGTTCATTTGTTGGCTGTCGGAGGTCATGGCATAGGCAAAAGCATCATCCACCGTATTGCGGAAGAGCGTGGACAGGTCATCCACATTACTTTTTTTCAGTTGCTCCATTGTTTCCTTGTTTGGGCAGAGCGCCAGTTGAATGAGCTGTTTTACCTCACTGTCGGTAATTTTTACGGTTGTCCACTGGTTGAATATCTTCTCCAGTTGAGTGCTGAGGGTGTTGGCAATTCCCATGACCCTATGCGCATTCTCCAGGCGCTGTTTTGCACCTGAGGTATGTCTGATGCGGACGACATTGGACATATTGCGTAGTGCCGCATTGAGTGTATTTTGACAAAGGACGCGGATGGGTGTGAATGCGGCGGTGATGCTGCCACTGCCATCGTGGGAAGTAGTTAAGAATATGTATTTTTCGGTAATGTCGTCCCCGTTTCCCACGCGGATATATCCGGGGAGCTTGGCCGTAATGAATATGCGTTCACCTTTTCCGAGTGCTCCTGCGGTTTCATAGCGGATACCTTCACTGCCGTCTACAATGGCATCGAAAAATCCAAATGCTTCCTTATTCTGTACGATCTGGTAGTCCTTACCGACTACGCCGAATACCGCATTGTCATCACTGCGAAGGGTGGCAAACCTATCCGGAACAGGAATTTTGTGGTTGACGATCTCCATGCCATTGGCAGTTTGGAGGATGTCAGTTCCCTCAGTATAAAGTGGTTTTTTGATGACCTCAAAATCCAGCCCCGCATATTTTATGGCTTCGCTGCTAGTGGGGTATTCTGATACCACCTGTCCAAGATTGTGCCATGCCTTTTGCTGTACAGTAAAGAATGAATACCTGCCAGTCCTTTCATTGAAATTGATGTTGTGTGCCATGATGCTAATTTTTTAGTGAATAATTTTTTTCTTTTTCTTTTCACCTGCCCTGCTGGAATGCTTTCCAACCGGGGGCAAAAGGAAAGCGGGGTAAAAAGAGCGGCACCTGAAAAGGCCAAAAGGAAACGGAATAATTGGAGGGGACCCTTTGGGGAGGCCGCCGTTTATGCCGTAGTCTTTTGGGCGGGGCTGTGCTGTGAGCGTGCTGCTCTACCTTAGCTGCCCCTTTTGTCTTTGGTTGGTAAGTGTAATCTGGCCATGGTGCAGAAGAAGGAAACTGTAGTGCAGGTGGATTGCTGGCTGTAGTATTCTATGGCGAAGGAACATTCGGAGAATTCAGGAAAAAAAGGGGCTATAGCAGCCCCTGGTCACCAAAGGAGAAATATCCTTCTTTAGTAATGATGAGATGGTCCAATAAGCGGATATGCAGTAATTCTCCGGCCCGTTTTACGCTTAGGGTCATTTGTTGATCAGCTTTGCTGGGCTGAAGATCACCCGACGGATGGTTGTGGGCGAGAGCGATGGCACAAGCATTGGCTTTTAATGCCGCTGCAAATAGCAAGCGGATATCGCAGACGGTTCCGGTTGTTCCTCCTGATGAGAGGTCCAGCATACCGATCACCCGGTGACTGTTGTTAAGCAAAAGCAATTTCATCTGTTCAACCAGTTCGATCTTGTCCATATTCCATGAGCGTAGAAAGACATCATAGATCTCTGTGGACCTGGTGATCTTCGGATATGGTGAAGGCTGGGGTTTTGTTCTGTAGACCAGTTCGATCTCCGATACGATAAATCCTTTCGTGGTGCTGAATGTCGCTTCCATTTCATTTTGTTTTAAAAGTTGAATAATGATTATGGAAACCATTGGCGGCAAATGCCAATAAAGGCCGGAAGGAAACGGAATAAATGAAGGGTTTTGGTGTGTGGGCTGTGTGTTTATGCCGTAGTCTTTTGGCCGCTCAGCAGGCCTTTGCCGAACTTTGTGAAATGATTCACTGCTCAACTTTGAATAGATACATCAGCTTTTCAATGGACAAACTATAGGAGGCCCTTTGGTAGTTGCACTCAGAAATTATTATATTGGACTAAACCTTATTAGCTCATGAAAATGAAACCAACCGATCATTCGGTCGGCAGAACCCCTTTATTTGGTTTGCAGACCACTTTGGCAGAAGCCTGGCCAACCTTAAAACGTATCCTTGCCACCGTTTCACCGGATTTCTATCACCAGGTCCAAGCACTGGATGTCGAGGATATCGAGAACCAGTCTGAAAAAATCAGGTTTACCATTTGGAAATATTTCAACAGGGCAAAGTACCGGACCACACCGTTCGGGGAGTTTGCTGCGATCAGTCTGGTACCAACAGGCGCGACTGACTCATCGCCTATAATGTTGCAACGGAATATAGCCGTACATCATTTACCGGACTGGTCAGTTAGTGCTGGTCATTTGCTTAGGGGGAAGTTGCTACATAAGGCGCTGTACCGTACTAATCCCACCTGCTATGCGCATATTGGGGAGTACCGCTATCTTTTCCGCGAAGATGGCCTGTTCTCTCTGAATTCGATTCCGCATTGGAACGAGATCTCAGCTATCCTGGAGTTCTGCAAAACACCTCAGCCGTTTATTGCGATCGTTGAGCTGCTTGAAGGGCGTGGACTTGCGAATGAAAGGCAATGTGCCGGACTGTTGAAGCAGCTGATCGAGCTACAGGTCATTCATTCCAACCAGCAGCCCAACATTACAGGAGAGGATTATTTCAGCAGGGTATCCTTGGCTGTGTCATCCTCGCCATCTTATACCATCAGTACCCGTGAACGGCTTCAAGGCTCATTGTCTACCTCGTGCTTGCAACAAACAGCGGAATACCTGAATTTCATGTCGGCCTGTATGTCTGCTAATCAGCTGGAAGAATTGCAAAAATTCAAGAGCCGTTTTATGGAGCGATGGGAACAGCGTTCGATTCCCCTAAGCCTCGTACTCGATCCATTGTTGGGGATTGGTTATGGCAATGATAGCAGTGCAGGTGATATTTCGCTCATTAAAGAACTTCAGAAAGAACCATTTACTAATGAACCATCCATACGGTTCGGAGCGTTTCAGCAATTCCTGATGAACAGAATGTTACAAGGCGAGGAAATCAGGTTGGAGGAATACAAATTGTCAACTGCCAGCATGAACCAATTGCCCAATACGCTGAGCGTACAACTACATTTATATGAAGACAAGCCCGTGATCCATACAGCAGGTGGTGCTACCGCCACTGCACTATTGGGACGGTTTACTCATCTTGCTCCGTTTCATCAATATGGTAAAGCGCTTGCTGCGATAGAACAGAAGGCCAATCCTGAGGTATTATTTTTTGATCTTGCTTACGAATGTGAGGGAAGGGTTGATAATGTCAACCGACGCCAACAGCTATACCCGACTGAACTGGCGATTTCAAGCTGGTCGACTATTGAGGATTCCCTGCGGTTGGAAGATATCATGGTCAGTATCATCGACGGGCAGGTTGTGCTGCACCATCAGCAGAGTGGCAAAAGACTGGTGCCTAGACTGGCATCGGCTTATAACTACAGTCGTTCTGACCTTACCCATTTCCGTTTTCTCAGCGATCTGCAACACCAGCAACTGCAGACCAGTTTAAACTTGGACCTTCAGCAGCTATTTCCGGCATTGGAAAAATATCCAAGGGTTTGCTACAAAGACTGCATCATCTCTCCGGCTAAATGGTTATTGCCAAAGCAAACAGATATCACTCCATTGAAACATTGGCTGGAAGCACAAAGAATTACCATGCCCATCACAGTGGGAATAGGTGATCAGACTTTGCTGATTGACCCACAGTCAGCAGAAGACCTTAATTTTTTATTACTTTATCAAAAGCAGCAACCGATAACTTATATCAGTGAGGCGTTGCTTTGCGAAAAATCAATGGTGCGGGACGAACATGGAGAAAGCTATCACACGCAGTTCATTGTTGATTTTTATCATGATCAGCAGGTTTATCCCGACTTCCGGTATCATCGGGAAAGTCAGGTGCAACGCGATCTGATCCTGCCTGGCGAAGACTGGCTGTATTTCGAACTGTACATGCACCCGCTGATGACAGATGATTTTTTGAACAATGAGATCAGAAAACTAATTACCAGCCAGCGTGATCACTTGAAGCAGTGGTTCTTTATCCGTTATGATAGGCCTGAGCATCATTTGCGGCTTCGGCTGAAACTGAAAGACCCGCAATACCTGCCCTTGATGCTAAAGCATATCAATCAGGCATTAGATATTGCTAAACATTACAGTCACCTGAAAAACCTTGTGATTAAAGGGTATGAACGGGAGCTGTACCGTTATGGAACGGAACAAATGGAATTGGTGGAACAGTTCTTTCATCTGGATAGTGAACTGGCATTATCACAGATCAACAAATCCATCGAGCAGCGTTACGCGCTGAGCATGACATTTATCCAGTCGTTATGTGCGCATCTCTATCCCGATCTTGAGGATCAGGTTGCTTATTTTCATGAACTCGCGGATCGTTTTGCTGAAGAAATGAGGTTTGATAGGGAGGACTTCAAAAAAATCAATCAACAGCACAATTCCTATCCGAAAGAAGGGAAACCCCTCAGCAAAAAAATCGTCCTCTTGTTTGATCGGATCATCAAGCGCTGTGCACCTGGAAAGCGCAAGGTGATGCTGGCCGATCTGATCCACATGCATGTGAACAGGCGCTTTAGTGAACGGCAGCGGCTGCACGAGGCTATTATTTATCAGTTCCTTTATAAGAGAAGTGTGGGAGGAAGGCATGCAGCACGGCGGGCAGTTATGGTATAGTGGAGCGCTGACAAGATTGTATCTCAGCTCTTTTTCTTTTCCCTGAGTTCCTTTTGCAGGTTGTAAATCGCTCTTAACCTGTCGGAGCCAAGGTCATATTTTTGGGATAGCCTAAGCTGCCATTGCTTTTTGCCATTACGTTTATTGCGGTTCCAGTCAACATATATTTTCCTATTCCGTGCTCTATGGTCTTTTCTTAATGGAGCGCCGGATAAATCTGCAATAAGGTATCTCAGATCGTTAATCTCCTGATCTAAAGCTTTCCGTTTCTGCCGGAGGGCAAATAGCTTTTCTTCTGCTTGTGTTATCGTCATACCGCTAAAATAAACGAATTGCGATTCCGATAGCAGAAAATAAAGGGGGGGCAGTTGTCGTCTTTTCTGCTGTACTTAATATTTTAGTTGATGCAGGGCCTTGTATATCATGACCAAAAAAATCTACTATCTTTATCCCCTCCGATTGCAAAAGGTCATGCTTAATGCCATCAATGGATGTTTATGATCCAGACCGAATTTGACCATATCTTTCGCACCTATCATGCAGCGCTTTGCGTCTATGCAAGGGGCATTGTCAATGATGCTCATATTGCTGAGGACCTGGTAGAGGATGTATTCCTGAATATCTGGCAGAGGGATGACCGCAAGAAGGCAATTGTTGGGGACTGGCGGCCCTTTCTTTACATATCGGTACGCAACCGGTGTTACAGCTATCTCCGACAGTATAAAAAGACTGTGCCGGTGGAAGCTATCCCCCTGTCAATTGCTGATGAGGAAGACATGGAGATACTGTATATCGAAATCAACCGTCAGGTTATGCAGGCGCTGGAAAAACTACCTGAACAATGCGGGAAGGTGGTACGCATGTCTTACCTGGAGAATCTTTCTACTTCAGAGATCGCCTCGCGGCTTGGGATCACTGAAAGCACGGTCTATAACCATAAGAAGCGGGGCATCTCTCTGCTGAAAGAAATGCTGTCTGGTGCTGTATTTTATAGTATAATCGACCTGCTGCATTGAAATCCCCCTTATTTGTCTTTCAGAAAAAAAATAATAATCTTTTAGAGATTGGAGTGGTTTTATCGTCTTACATAGGTAAACCTATCCATTCTTTGTTCGACGGAACAAAACCAACCCATTATGACAAACCAACCTTCCACCGATATCTATGCGTTGGCTGACGCCCTTGTGCGCAGCATACAGGGCATGGGCGACGAGAATGATCAAGCGTTGATTCAGGAATGGCTCGCAGCGGACAAGGATCATGAGCGTATTTATGCAGCGTTGATGGAGCATAAAGGGAGCAGTGATGTGCTGGAAAAACTAAAGGCTGTCGATACCGAGCGGGCTTTGCAGCGGTTTCACCGTCGCAGGGTTGTTGAAGAGAAACAACGGAAATGGGTACGGATAGCCGTGGCAGCGGCGATACTGGCTATTGCAGGGCTGTTTATTATTCCTATCGTCCAGCCCCGGAAGAAGGTCAACGGGGAGTTGGCACAGCAGGACGTCAGGAGCGGGGATATCGCTCCTGCAAGTGATAAGGCAGTCCTAGTGCTGGCAGGTGGAAAAAAAATAGCGTTGGATGAACGTGGTGACACGGCATTCGCGTATGGTAATCTGCTGATCAGCCAGCAGAACGGTAGGTTGGACCTGAAAGAGCGCCAGGCAGATGAGATTGTACAACAGCAATTGATCACACCGAATGCCGGTAAATATAGTGTAGTACTTTCAGACGGAACGACCGTGTGGTTGAATGCGGCCTCAAAGCTGATCTTCCCCAACCGGTTTTCAGACAGGGCTCGTGTCGTGGAACTGGAAGGAGAGGGATATTTTGCGGTGAAGAAGGATGCGGGCAGGCCTTTTACAGTCATTGTCAATGGCGGAAGCAGGGTAGAGGTATTGGGTACGGTCTTTAACATCAAGAGCTATGACAGTAATAAAGTGCGCACCACTTTGCTGGAAGGTTCGGTGAAAGTGAGCAAGGATGGACAAAGCAAACTGCTGCGACCGGGAGAAATGGCCGATGTAAAGGCGGGTTCAATCCGCACGGGTAAGGGGGATATTCCTGCAGCCACGGCCTGGCGGAATGACAAGTTTATGTTCCATAACATGCCGATAGAAGAAGTGTTGGAAGAATTGGGGAGATGGTATGATGTGCAATTGCATTACGCAGCTGATTACCGGCAGCAGCAGGAATTATACAATGGGGAGATCAGCCGAAGCGTGACATTTGATAAGCTGCTGGCGATGCTGGAACTTACGGGTGTTGGCCGGTTCAAATTACAAGGACGAACATTATATATAACCCCTATGGAGAAGCTTTAGGAATTATCAGCAATAATTCATGCCATTGTCTTATGGCGTGTTAACCATTCAAACTGTAAAATGAAGCGAGAAAAAACTGCATCCCATTCGGGTAGGGCTATCTATTGCCAAAAAAAAATACTGCTACTGCCATTAATCGGGCTACTGCTATGGTTGCAAGGCTATAGCCAGGGAAATGCTGATAAGTTCAACATCACGTTGAACAATGCAGCAATTACCGAAGTCTTCAAGCAAATCGAAGCACAGAGCAATTACCGGGTGTTCTATCTGCAGCGTGTGGTTGAAAAGGCAAAGCCAGTTACCTTAAATCTAAAGAATGCTGATCTAACGCAAGTACTTAATGAAACTTTTAAAGCGCAACCTTTAGCGTATAAAATCGAGCATAGTTCCATATTGGTGCGTTCAAAAGATGAAGGCCCCGAATCTCCTGTTACAGATACCATGCTGGAAATACAAGGCCGGGTGTCTTCCTTAAAGGACAACACGCCGTTGCAGGGTGCGAGTATAGGGGTAAAGGAAACGGACCGTACTGTTACCACAGACGCTGATGGCCGTTTTCATATCAGGGCCGGTGTCGGAAGCTATCTGGAAGTAAGCTATGTAGGGTTTCAAAAGAAGATTATTAAATTAATCAGTGGTGTTAGGGATATTAATATCCAACTTGAGGAAGTAAACAGTGACCTTGATGAAGTTGTGGTCATGGGTTATGGTACTACTTCAAAGCGACTGAACACCGGAAATATCAGCAAGGTAAGTTCAAAAGAAATCGAGAATCAACCTGTTTCTAATCCACTAGCAGCATTAATTGGGCGTGTACCCGGCTTGGTAATCACGCAACGTAGTGGAATTGCAGGTTCTGGTTTCAGTGTACAGATCAGAGGTCAAAATTCATTGCTCCAAGGTTCAGAACCATTTTTTATCGTAGATGGGGTGCCGTTCTCTCCTGGTAATACCAGTTTAAACCAAGTAAATAATGCAACTGATGCGGCAGGTATTAGTCCGTTCAATTTATTAAACATTGGGGATATAGAAAGCATCGAAATATTGAAGGATGCTGATGCTACCGCCATATATGGAAGTCGTGGTGCCAATGGCGTAATCATGATCACCACAAAAAAAGGAAAACAAGGTAAGACCCAGTTCAATGCAAAAGTCATTTATGGTGTCAGCAAAGCCACCAAAATTGTGCAAATGCTAAATACCCAGCAATATGTAGAAATGAGAAAGGAAGGTTTTGCCAATGATGGAATTGTGCCGGATGCGAGCAATGCTCCCGACCTTCTTGTTTTCGATACGACCAGGTACACGGATTTTGCAAAAATGTTCTCCGGAGGAACCGCAAATGCATTGGATGTTCAGACTTCTATTTCAGGGGGAAATGTCAACACACAATTTTATGTAGGAGGAGGTTATCATAGAGAAACTACTGTACTTCCTGTAGATCTACCTAACAGCAAAGCATCGGCATATTTTAAGTTGAACCATCGTTCGATAAACCAAAAATTTCAGCTCAACCTCTCGGCAAATTTCGTTTCCGCTACGAGCAATCTTACGAACAACGATCTTACTTTCTTTTCCAGTACCATGCCACATCTTAAAATCTACGACGACGAGGGAAATCTTAATTGGGAAGAAGGGGGAGTTACTTATAGGGCTATCGGCCTTACCGATGCTAATCCAATGGCTTATCTCAAAAAAAGATACAAGGGCCAATTCCAGAATCTCAACAGCAATCTGAATATAGGTTATTCGATTTTGAAAGGACTTGATATCAAAATAAACCTTGGATACAATCTGGTCTACTCTGATGAATTGTCAACTACGCCATCTACTTCATTGGACCCAAATTCGACAAACCAGCCTTACAGCTATTTTGGCAATAGTAAACAAAGCAGTTGGATTATTGAGCCCCAACTCGATTATAGTAGAAGAATCGGTCCGCACAAAATCTCTATTCTACTTGGTAGTACGTTGCAGGACAGAAAGTTTACTGGAATTTACACACAGGCCACAGGTTATTCGAGTGATATTTTGCTGGAATCCATTGCCAGTGCTGCAGATGCACGATCGAGCAACTCTTTTGGCCAGTACCGTTATAGCGCAGCTTTTGCGCGACTGGGTTACAGCTACCAGGATAGATATATTGCCAACATTTCGGGACGTCGGGACGGATCAAGCAGGTTTGGTCCCGGTAAGCAATTTTCAAACTTTGGGGCAATCGGACTTGGTTGGATTTTTTCAAGCACATCGTTGATCAAAGAATTTTTGCCCTGGTTGAGTTTTGGGAAATTGCGGGGCAGCTATGGAACCACTGGCAACGACCAGATAGGAGACTATAAGTTTTTGGATACCTGGACCGCTGGCCAATATACCTTTCAAGGAATGGGAACCTTGGGGCCTACTTCGTTGTTTAATCCAGATTATGCCTGGGAGCTTACCCGTAAACTAGAGTTTGGGTTAGAGATGGGCTTCCTGCAGAATAGAGTTATCCTTACAGCCTCTTATTTCAGGAATAGGTCAGGTAACCAGCTGATAAACTATACCCTGCCTATCCAAACAGGCTTTAGTCAAATAGGGAAAAACCTGGATGCAGAAATCCAGAACAAAGGTTTTGAGTTCGTGTTAACGAGTAAAAACATCGTGCATAAAAATCTGCAATGGAGCTCTAATTTCAACCTAAGTTTGATTCGCAACAAGTTGCTAAACTTTCCTGGCCTCGCATCATCCAGCTATGCCAATCGCTATACTATTGGACAGCCTATCAATTCGATAAAGACCTATCACTATTTAGGTGTAGACCCCGCTTCTGGCCTATATACCTTTGAAGATTTAAATAGTGATGGTAATTTGGATGTGCAGGATTACGCTTCTATTGTAAAGACCGAGCCCGTATTCTATGGAGGGCTATCCAATTCGATTAGCTTTAAGCAATTTCAATTTGACCTGTTCCTAGAATTCAGGAAACAAACCGGCCGAAACTATCTAGGTAGTTCCAACAGTGGGCTGGGGGTACCAGGCTATGGTTATGTAAACAAACCAATCCTCATATTAGACAGGTGGCGGTCGCCGGGTGATGTCTCAGAGATTCAGCGGTATACAGCTTCGACTTCAACGGCATATCTAAACGGAATTTCCTATCTGCCAGGATCAGATGGAATCTATACGGATGCTTCATTCATCAGATGCAGAAGCGTGATGATTTCTTATGTTTTCAAGTCTGTTAAACCTTCAATACCAAGTATCCGCGTGTATGCAACGGCTCAAAATCTTTTTACGGTATCTGGCTATAAAGGTGCCGATCCAGAGAATCAGAATATGATGGTACTTTCTCCGCTCCGTACGATTGCAGGTGGTATTGAAATTAATTTTTAATCTCTAATTTTTTAAAGATGTTCTTTAAACTTATAAAAGATATACTCACACCATCTATGCTGCTTGTCATTGTTGGATTATCTTCTTGCAAGAAGATGATTGAAGTTGCGCCCTCACCTAGATTAATCAGTTCCAAAGCGGTTTTTTCCAATGACAAAACGGTAATGTCGGCGGTTGGGGATGTCTATACCAGCATGTTGTTGGCCACCACGCTTTTCAGTAATAACAGGATGAGCTTTTATTGTGGGCTTTCCGCAGATGAAATATATAATACGGCTTCCAACACGGATTACGATGCCTACGCTCAGAATACCCTTGTTCGGGACCACCCAAGTATACAAAGTAGTATCTGGAGGCCTGCATATGTTGCCCTCTACAAAATCAATCTCATCCTGGAAGGACTTGCAAGTTCCCCAAATATTTCTGCTGCATTGAACAAGCAGCTAACAGGGGAAATGAAAACATTAAGGGCCTGGTATTATTTCTGTCTGGTTAACCTATTTGGCGATGTGCCTTTAATCTTATCCTCAGAATACGAAGTAAATGCAATTATGCCCCGGACTGCTTCAGGGAAAATTTATGAACAGATCATTGTTGACCTAAAAGACGCCAAAAATCTACTTAGAACTGACTATCCTTCTGTAGGTAAGGCAAGACCCAACAAATGGACAGCAACTGCATTACTGAGTAGAGTCTATCTATTTCAAGAAGATTGGACCAATGCAGCCCTTGAAGCAAGTGAAGTGATCACATCAGGTGCTTATCAGCTGGTGTCTGATCTTAACAAGGTATTCCTGATGAACAGTGAGGAAACTTTGTGGGAAGTGCCGCCACCGAACGGATTGCTGAATACAGGAATTGGAGGGAGTTATATTCCGTCATCTTCCACAAGGGTTCCTACGTTTGCCATAAGACCATCGCTATTGGATGCCTTTGAGCCTAACGATTTACGAAAATCTGCATGGATAAACAAGAATACAGTTGCTGGGAAAACCTATTATTACCCGTTCAAATACAAATACAGAACAACAGCAGCTCCTTTGTCTGAATACAATACCATGATACGGTTCGATGAGTTGTATCTGATACGCGCAGAAGCACGTATACACCTGGAGGACCTGGATGGATCAAGGGATGATATCGATATGATAAGGTTACGGGCATCATTATCCAAAACTCCGGCAGAAAGCAAAGAGGAATTGTTAAAGGCTGTTTATACCGAGCGTAGGTTAGAGTTATTTACCGAATGGGGGCACAGGTGGCTTGATCTGAAGCGTACAGGGCAGGCAGACCTGGTGCTAAATGAAGAAAAGGGCAGCCAATGGCAGTCAACTGATGGACTCTATCCGATCCCTTATTCCGAAATCCTCTACAACCCTTTTTTGACGCAAAACCCTGGATATTAGGTGTCACGAACAAATGAAAGACTTTTCGATTTAGTTCTTTGAGTTTATTATTTGATGCTTTGCAAAAGATGAGAGTGGGCCTCTCGTAATCGAAGTACAGGCTTTGGTTACAAACTGCTTCTAAGTTATCACGGTTAAGCAGCCGTGGTGGCGAGCGTTAGAAGAAAAAGGCATCGTAAGGTGTCCATGTAAGGTGTAAGAAGACGAACGCAAGTGAACCTCCGATGAGGTGTCGAAAGGGTTAGACGATGTCAGAACCAAAGTCCAATATCGCTTTGGGATAAGCAAGAAGATTACCTGTTTATTGTTCTTGCGGCATCCGGCATACAGGGGGCGTGATCTTACAACAGGCTTTTGCAAGGAACGTGAGAAGCTGTCGTCGCTATGTCAATGGAAAATTTCAAGCCGGTGAACCGGCAAGAAAGAAAGTACAAATGAGCGGCAGGGTGGCAGAACAACCCGTAATAGTGATGATGTCCGCCGAAAGGCGGATGGAGCGAAGGGGTTGTATTATTCAGTTTTTAGTCATCCGAGAAAACTGTTGCGAAACAGGAGGTACAAAGATGAGCGAAACAAAACCGTTTCAGATTGAGAGGCAACTGGTGATGGATGCCTACTTAAGAGTTCAGGCCAATCGTGGCAGTGGTGGTGTTGATGGGATGAGTTTGGAAGAGTTCGATAAGGACTACAAGAACCATCTCTACAGACTTTGGAACCGTATGAGTTCCGGGAGTTATATGCCGTCTCCTGTTCGATTGGTTGAGATCCCAAAGAAAGGTGGTGGAATAAGACCACTGGGAGTTCCAACTGTTGCTGATCGAATTGCTCAAACGGTAGTAGCTGGTTTATTAGAAAAGGAAGTAGAACCAGTGTTTCATGAGGACTCGTATGGGTATCGTCCTGGAAAGTCAGCCCACCAGGCACTCGCGAAAGCAAGAACAAGGTGCTGGAAATATGCATGGGTGATTGACCTGGATATCCGATCGTTCTTTGACAACTTACCGCATGACTTGCTAATGAAGGCAGTGAAGAAACACACAGATTGCAAGTGGATGCTGCTGTACATCGAAAGATGGTTGGTAGCTCCACTGCAAAAGACAGATGGCACGATTGAGCAAAGAACCAAAGGAGTCCCGCAAGGTTCAGCTATCGGTCCTATACTGGCTAATCTGTATCTGCATTACGCAATGGATATATGGCTGAAAAGAAATTTTCCGCAGTGTCCGTTTGAGCGATATGCAGATGATAGTGTGATACACTGTGGCACAGAAGCAGAAGCGATCAAAGTGAAAGAAACATTGGCAGAAAGGCTTGCAGCATGTGGACTGGAAATGAATGCAGAGAAAACAAAGATTGTGTATTGCAAAGACAGTAACCGTGGTGGCGATTACACCAATATTGAGTTCGACTTCCTGGGATATACATTTAAACCCAGAATGGCAAAGAACAGTATACGGGGAGTATGGTTTACTAACTGGTTACCGGCTGCAAGTAACAAATCATTGGCATCAATGCGAAAGAAGATGAAGGAATGGACAATGCTTAAAACAGCAGGATGCCAGATCGAAGAAATAGCTAGTGAGATCAATCCTGTAGTGAGAGCATGGATCGGTTACTACGGTAAGTTTTACAAGGCGAAGTTGATAAACTTTATGCGTGAAATCAATTTAAGAATTGTCAAATGGGCAAGAACAAAATATTTGAAACTACGACCAAGTACAATAAGGGGCCTTCTCTGGTTAAAGTCTATGTACCAGAAGCAACCCAATTTATTTGCACACTGGTCAGATGGCGCAATGCCGACGGTTGAATAATAGGAGCCGTGTAATGCGAGAGTATTACGCACGGTTCTCTGAGAGCTTCAAGTTGAAATACTTGATTCTACTCGTTGATCACTTTTAACAATGACTAAATTACACCTCATGATCTATAAAAATTTGGCAACACTTTTTCTGTTTGCCTGTTCCTTTAGCAACGAACGGATAAACTCACAAATGTTGAAGGAAGGTGATCAAATGCCTGATCTAACCTTTCAGCATGTCTCCAACTACTCATCACAGAACTTGAGATTGTCCGATTTTAAAGGAAAGCTGGTTATTCTCGATTTTTGGGGACATAACTGTATAAGTTGTGTAGAGGCATTTCCCGAAATTGATATGTTGCAAAAGGAGTTTTCCAAAGACATACAGATTATACTGGTTAATCCTGAAAGCAGAGAAAAAACAGATCTATTTTTTAAAAAGAGAGTAAAAGTATTTAAGCCTAACCTGCCAATGATCTCTGGTGATACGCTTTTGAGCAATATGTTCCCACATCAAGGTGTTCCTTTCCATGTATGGATAGACCGTAATGGCAAGATACTATACCAAACTGACGGAGTCTACGCGAATCCAGGCACTATAACTAAGGTATTAAACGGCGAACATAACAATATCGAAAAGAGAGTAAACACGAGCTATGTCCAAACTTTCATCAATGAACAATATAAGCCTCAGCTGATATATTATTCCTTTCTGACCAGGTATGACCGGCGACATCGGCTTGAATATTCTGAAGGGTCGGATTCCAATGTCCTATTATCCTTACAATGTTCTTCTCCTGTTGGAATGTTCCAAGCTGCTTTTTCTGCATTAAGTGACCAAAAAGAGGACTTTGTCAAGCCTGGCAGAACATTATTGTTGTTCAAGGATACTGCACGTTACCGATCGCCAGAAAATAATGAGATGTTTAATAGATGGCTTGAAAATACGCATTATGACTACCAGCTGTATTGGACTATGGGTACTAAGGAAGAGGGATATAGGATTCTATTAGAGGATCTCGCCAGGCAATTCAAGCTAAAAGGTAGCATTCAAAAGAGGAAGGTAAAATGCCTGGCTCTTGTTAAGACCGGGAATCTCGAAAGCCTGAGAACGAAAGGGGGTGAGGTAAAGAGGCGTTTTGTTCGGTTTGGTCTTCGCAGCGAGGCTCAAGATAGTATTCGCTATCTGTTAAATGTTCCATTTAAAATGTTTGCTGATCGACTGGGCATGTTGATAGAACACTATTATGCACCATTTGTAAATGAGGTTAAGATGATGGAGAATGTTGATTTCAGGATTAATGGCGATATCCTTGATACTTTCGAAATTGGGGAAATAAGAAAGGTACTGCGTAGTTATAATCTTGACTTGGTTGAAAAGACGGAGAAATTGAATGTTTTGGTGATTGAGGATATCAACTGAAGTTTACGGGATATGGCCATGCCATATCCCGTAAACTAGTTAGTTTGTCCTTCTAATGATGGCATCTGTAGGTGGTGAAGTGATTTGGTCATCGATTTGGAGATCATCACTGCTTGAACCGAGCACACAGAAGTCCTTTGCAGGGGTATCTGCACAGTCAGCCGGGGCCAATGACATCGCCGCGTTCTTGTCCACTTCACCTAAAGGATTTAGTGTTTCAGAAGTAACATGGCCATCGGCATCTACTTCATACCAGAAATAGGTCGCCAAGGGTTTGTTTTGTACAACATGATTAGCGCTGGTAAATGCGCTAAAGGCTATGCCTGCCACTATGGCAAACATCGGCAGAAATTTGAATAGATTTTTCATCTTGTTCATGGTTTTTGTTTAGATAATTTATTTATTGGTAAGTCGACTTCTAAGTTGTATTGCTTCACATCTGTTCGTTTTTGTCAGCCAAAGTCCGGTAGCGGAAAGTAGGGTAAAGAAAATATTAAACAGCAAATGTTTGTCCCACCCCCATTTGGGAATTGGGCCGCCACAGGCACAGGGTAAATTTTCATGGAATACCAACATCCAGGCGATGTAAACGGTAAATGAAAGCATCATCAGCAAAGACAGTGAAAAGCCGTAGATACGTGTTTTAGTAAAATAAAGTAAGGGGACATTGAGTAGTTCAACCGGTATCAATACGTAAACCAGCATCTTATTTAACCACAGTGGTAAGGGTTGTGCCAATAATTGCATCTGAAACTTCGTGAAGGTCATCAATTTACTACCGATTGTAAATACCCACATGAGTATTAAAAGGGAAGACAGTATCAAAATAGCCTGATCTATTTTGATAGATGTTTTTTTTGCCGGTTGTAAAAGTTGCTCCTCCATTTTGATAATCTTTAGTGTTCCATGTCAGTACATTTTGGTTTGGTTTAGCCAGATTTCTCATGTGACCGTCTACGGGGTGTGCGTCTGCACACCCCACCACGGTATCGGTACGCCTGTTTCCGAGAAAAGGGCCTGTATTTATTTACATGACCAAATGTCGGCATGAAAAGTAATGCGCGTCAAGTGTCATAGCCCGTACCCCTCCCGTACCCATGCGTTTTTGAAACGCAAAAGGCATTTTTGATCAAAAAAAAATCCCAATTATTTTATAATAGGGATTTAAAAACGCTATGATTTTGGAGATGGCTCGGAGATCCGGGCAATGGGCAACCACTTTTACTGATCAATGGTTAAACTGTAATTGTTCACTGTATTTCTTTTCCAGATGGGTCAGCTGAGCGGACAACCAGTTGTGTAAGCCCTTTACCGTTGTTGCGTCATACGCGTCCATTTTACGCCTGGCACTCTCATAGCTGATCGGTCCTGGCTTTAACGTGCGGACATAATTTGACATGACCTTAACCACATGGGGGGTGGAGTGGTACGGTATGGTCCCCATTTCGACATTGATTTGTGCCCATAGGTTCAAGCGTCTTACGCTTAAGTCTATAATGATGTAATTATCGTCCGAATTGGCTATTTCTGCCAGCAGATTAGTACGGTGCTGTTGCAGCCAGTTCAGTTCCTGCTCTAACAGGTCAATGACGTATGCCTTTAATGAGATGCGCTCCTTCTGGTATTTGAATATTGGATTTTCCTCAACCTGCTTTACTTCTTTTAAGAAGGTCAGCAATTTTTCCTGCAACATGAGGTAAGGCTCGTTTGATAATGCAATACCTCTCACCTTTGCTTCGCTATAAGCCATGATATCCCGCTGATTGAAATTAAAGTAGAGCATCAAATGCCAAAGTTGGATGTTCCAATTCGCATCTGGTTCAGCGGCCATCATCTTCTGAAGCCCTCTTGTTAATTTTTCGGCATATCGGAAATCGCTTTCATAAAGTTCGTCGGAGGGATTGATTAATCTATCATAATATCTGGTCAATGCCCTGGTCATCTCCTGGTCAACCACCGGTTCTAACGCTAATCTTAGCTGGATATATTCGGCATGCAGCTGATTCCCCTGTAGATGGACAAAATAATGACTCAAAGGGATGTCAACCGCAATATAATTGTAAGCAAGCGTATGGGCGGTGGTCATTAATTCGTTGATATTTTCCAATGCCATTTGCGCCATTTCATTTGACGTTCCACTCCCGGCGTCTGCTTTTATAACCTGGTATATTTTGTTGGACAGTTGTACCAGTATTACATGGTTAACGCGTAATTTTCGGATGATAACTGTATCATCTATGGCGCTACACAATAGGTCTGTCAACTGGCTTTCCAGCTTGATGCGCTCAGAAGTTATCCGGTCCCGGACCGTATTGAAATCCGATGGGTTTAAGGGGGCAGCGGCCGTTGTCAGCACATGACGCAGGATCAACTGCTCTAAGTTTGAGGTTTCCGAATTTGACATCATCTACAAAAAAAAGTATCTGCAAATTGAAATTATTCTTTACGTGGTTGTCAATTTTATTATATGAAGTACCTGTTTTAATATATGAAACAGGCAATATTCGCTGATTACCGTGACATCCTAATTTAGGATACGCTGAGCGTTAAGGACAATTGCTTAATTCAGGAACAAATGATTCATCTTGCGGTAACATCATCTTGACAATGCCTAAATTATTACTTAACTTAGTAAGCCCCAATATGTAACATACAGGCTTGCGTGGATGAAAACTTGTGAAACCCTTTCGGATAACGAACTCCTATTGCTATTGCAGAAGGACAACCATACTGCATTTACAGAAATATACAATCGTTTTAAGGGGCTGCTGATTGTGCATGCTTACAATAAACTGAACAATAGGGACGAAGCGAAAGATATTGTTCAGGAATTGTTTGCTACAGTCTGGGACAACCGTAGGGAATTGCAGATCAGGGAAACGCTTTCGGGCTATCTTTATACGGCTATCCGCAATCGCGTCATCAAATACATCAGCAGGAAGAAGTCTGAACGTCATTACCTGGAAACGCTGAATAAAGTTGTTGAAGCCAACAATTCTCCAACAGACTATCTGGTAAGGGAGCATCAACTCAGTAAGCTCATTGAGGATGAGATTGACCAGCTACCCTCTAAAATGAAGGCTTGTTTCCTGCTGAGCCGTAAGCACAATCTCAGCCACAGGGAAATAGCTGAAGAGTTGGGCATTTCTGAACTTACGGTTAAAAAGCAAGTAGCGAACGCATTAAAAGTTCTGCGCACGAAGCTGGGACTGTTTGCTTATATCATCATGCTCATCAGGTACTGATGACATTCTTCCAATTTACCCGATATAGAATATTTTTTAAACTTTTTTCATTTTTATCTACTCCCTTGCGCTCATTGAGAGGTCTTGCACTCCATATAAGAATAATTACCCTTTTGGAGCGGTATGGAAAGAGAAGAATTACACGAACTGCTGGAGCGTTATGCGAACGATTCGGCCACGGAGCAGGAGCGGGCCTGGGTGGAAGATTGGTACAACACCCATCACTTAAAGGCTCATGAGCCGCTAACAGCCAAAGGTATTGTAGAAGATGCTGATGAGGTGTACAGTAGACTAACAGGAACGATTCGTTCCAATTATTATAAGCTTCGTCTGAAGTATGCAGGCATTGCAGCCGTGTTGCTGGTCGCATGTATTGGAGCCTTTTATTATTACCGGCAGGATAAAGCACAGACACTCACTAGCGCGAATGTATTGCCTGGTGGAAACAAGGCCATTCTCACACTTGCCAATGGCATCAGGATCAATCTGAGTGACGCTGCCAATGGACTGTTGGCGAAACAACAGGGGATTACTATTGCCAAAACCGCTGATGGGCAATTGGTTTATACTGCAGTGGGAAATCCTGATGGAAAACCCAGCGATCAAATCAATGTGATTACTACACCCAAAGGTGGACAATATCAGGTATTGCTGCCGGATGGCACCAAAGTATGGCTTAACGCGGCCTCAACGCTCAGTTATACCCCAAACATAGGATTGCAGCATCGGCGCATAGTGAAACTCAGCGGTGAAGCCTATTTTGAAGTGGCTAAAGGAAGAAATAGGTATGTACCCTTTATCGTGGAGACTGCTATGCAGCAGGTAGAGGTCCTGGGTACGCACTTCAATGTCAACAGTTATGACGACAATGGCAACACCCTTACCACCTTATTGGAAGGCAGGGTTAAAGTTAGTGCAGCCTCACAGCTTCAAAGTGCCATATTGTTGCCGGGCCAACAGTCCATGCTCAATATCCTGAAGCTTACGGTTAAAGAGGTAGACACCAGCGTCGTGACTGCCTGGAAAAACGGACTCATTAAATTCCGTGGTGCCGATTTGCAAAGTATTATGCAACAGATCGGCCGCTGGTATGACCTGGATATTGCCTACCATGGAGATGTTACCGAACAAAGATTTACAGGAGGGATAAGCCGCAAGTCCAACCTGGATGCCGTGCTTAAAATTCTTGAACAGGGTGGTGTAAACTTTGAACTGCAGCAAACAAAAAAGGGGAAAACCTTACTGGTGAAAGAAAAAAAGAGCAATTGATTTTTACCGGTTAAGCTTAAACCACTGATAAATGCAACTAATCAACCAATGATCAACAATATCAGCAACCCATAGCAGAAAGGAGGATATGATAGAACCGATGTAAAATCCAATTATTTCAACGGTGCGTTTAACAAATCCAACAAAAAAAGCCAGTAGGTTCTCGAACAACCTGCTGGCCAAAGTTGGGTTAACAAGCCTAGCTAACAACTAAACAACTAACCTAACACAAACAAAAGTATGAAAATTAATTTATGCTTTGAGCGGGTACTATGTATCCGCGCCAAAGCGCTGTTCAAAACTTTTATTCTTATGAAGTTCATCGTACTCCTGCTCGCACTTACCTGCTTTAAGGTAAACGCACTTGTACATGCCCAGCAGATCACGCTGAACGTAAAGGATATGCCCTTGATCAAGGTACTCGATCAAATTGAAAAGCAGAGTGGCTTTCAGTTCTTCTACGACAACAAGATCTTTAGTAACCCTACCTCTACCATAACGATAAAGGTTAAAAATGTTGATATAAACACAGCACTAAAAAAATGCTTCACCGGACAACCTTTTAGTTATCAGATTATAGATAAAACCATTGTAGTAAAGCCCAAGCCTGGCTTATTAGAACGCATTGGCAATTATTTAAAAGATATTATGGTTAGTGGGCAAGTTACAGATGCCAACGGCCAGCCCATTGCGGGTGTTACCGTTGGGCTAAAAAACGGCAAAACCTTTGCCATTACTAGTACTGAGGGCAAATACAATATAAATGTGCCTGAAAACGCCATACTGGTGTTTTCTTACATTGGCTATGTCACACAAGAAATACCCGTTAATAACATAACCACCCACAATGTAAGCCTTAAAGAAGCCGTTGGCTTATTGGACGAACAGGTAATACGTGGCTACGGTACTACAACCCAAAGGTTGAGGACCGGGAATATCTCTGTAGTGAAAGGTGAAACAATAGCTAACCAACCTGTAACTAATCCCCTTCAAGCACTAATAGGCCGTGTTTCTGGCTTGATGATTACCCAAGGGAACGGTTTGCCAGGATCGAGCGTAGATGTTCAAATCAGAGGGAGAAATTCAATTACGCAATCAAGCACTTCTAATATTCCACTTTATATTGTAGATGGAGTACCATTCCCATCAGAAACAGGTTTAATAAGGCCAAGCACATTCTCTAGTGCTATGCCAATAAATAGCATTAGCCCCAATGATATTGAAAGCATAAGCATATTGAAAGATGCAGATGCAACGGCTATTTATGGCAGCCGAGGGGCCAATGGAGTAATCTTGATTACTACAAAAAAAGCGCAGGCTGGTAAAAGTAAGTTTGATTTTAATATGAGTAATGGATATGGCTCACTCACTAGAACCGCAAAACCTTTAACTACTACTCAATATCTTCAAATGCGTCGTGATGCTTTTGCAAATAGCGGAACGACGCCGACAGTTAGCACTGCCCCTGATCTTTTATCTTGGGATACAAATACAGATAATAATTTACAAGAATGGTATATTGGAAATACCTCTGAACACTGGGATAGTTCTGCTTCTTTAAGTGGAGGGAATAGTCAGACAAATTTTCTTATTAGCGGTAATTATCACCATGAGAATACTATATTTTCGGAGAATGATCAATATAGAAGAGGGAACCTGAGATTTAATCTCGGTCATACATCTTCTAATCGAAAACTGAAAGTAAATCTGACTAGTTTTTATTCAAATGATTTCACAAAAATTCAGAACAGTACATTAAATAGTCTTATTAATATAGCTGCTTTTATTCCAAATTATCCCTTATTTGATGCAAACGGTAATTATAACTGGTTAGCAAATCTGAACAATCCCTTAGCTTTAGCAACAAGCTATTGGAAAAACAATACTGGCAATCTGAATACAAACTTGCTTATAGATTATGATATAATTCCTGGATGGCAAATCAAAAGTAGCTTTGGCTATAATAATATGACTTACAAAGCCGCTCTACCAAACCCTTCAAAATCGTATAATCCATCAAACGGTACTCTTGGTAATACCAATTTTGCGTCGGCAAATAGAGAAGCCTGGATAATAGAGCCACAAACAACATTCTCAAAAAGAATATCCAAAGGTATTTTTGACTTTTTATTGGGAGCCACTATACAGCAGATAAATTCTTCTGCAAGTCAGGTAAATGTAATCAACTATATTGATGAGCAGTTGTTGGAAAGTCAAGCAGGCGGATCAGTAAGCACTGCTACCTCGAGCAAGAGTGAGTATAATTTTCTTTCATTTTTTGCTAGGTCAAGCTATAATTGGGAAAATAAATACATTCTCAATGGAACATTCAGACGTGATGGTAGTAGCCGCTTTGGGCCAGGTAGACAGTTTGGAAATTTTGCAAGTATTGGAGGGGCTTGGTTGTTCGCAAATGAAAATATAATCAAAGATAATGTCAAATGGTTAACTTATGGAAAGCTAAGGGCTAGTTACGGTTCTACGGGTAGTGATGGTATTGGTGATTATGGTTACTTAAGTCTATACGGAAATCCATTAGATTATGGAAGTTCCAGATCAATTCGGCCGTCACAAATTGCTAACTCGGAATATCAATGGGAAATAAATAATAAATTAGAATTAGCTTTAGAGGCTGGTTTCTTTAAAGACAATATTTTACTGAGTGCTGTTTATTATCTTAACAGATCAAACAATCAACTGGTTACTTATCCACTTCCCTCAACTACTGGATTTAGCGGATATACTGCAAACTTACCGGCCTTAGTTGAAAACAGTGGGTGGGAGTTTGAATTAAATACTACAAATCTCGCTAAGAAAAATATAACATGGTCAACTTCGTTTAATTTAACTATCCCCAAAAACAGGTTAGTAGATTTTCCAAATATCGAACTAACAAGCTATGCAAATACATTAATAATTGGACAATCATTAAATACTGTACTTCGGTTTAATTTTTTAGGAATTGATCCGGCTACCGGACTCACATTGGTAGAAGATGTAAATAAGAATGGAATATTTACAAATAGGTCTAGCTACAACAATCAAGGGGGCGATTATGTAAATGTTGGGAATACTGATCCAAAATGGTATGCAGGATTAAATAACAGCATTAGGTTTAAAGGTTTTCAACTTGATATATTCTTTCAATACACCAAACGGAAAAACTTCAATTTATTTACTGATGCAAATGGTGCGGCCAGTTTTGGAAGATTAAGAAATACATGGACGGATTATTTAGATTATTGGAAGCAGCCAGGGGATCAAACTACTATTCCTAAACCTTCGGCTGTTGCTAACGCGTCAGTCAGTTTGTTCTCTATTTCCAGTGCTGCGTTTTCAGATGCTTCTTATTTAAGACTAAGGAATGTTGCTTTCAGCTATAAGTTCTCTCCTTCTTTTTCCAATAAACTTGGGTTAAATGCACTAAGGTTGTTTGCTCAGGGGCAAAACCTTTTGACGATAACCGATTATATTGGCTATGATCCCGAAAATGCTAGTTCAAATGCTTCAATTCCGCCTTTAAAAATGTTTACGTTCGGCCTACAGGTTACTCTTTAATTTTAAAATCATGAAAACAGTAATTAAATATAATATCCAAAGGATTATAAAACCTCTGTGGTCATTACAAAACATAACAATAATAATTGTCCTTTTATGCGGGTGTAAAAAGTTTATTGAAGTCGATGAACTTACCGACAAGCTCTTAGTTACACAAGTATTTGAAAATAACATTTCAGCCAATGCCGCCACTTTGGGTATGTATACCTCTTTGCGGTCTAGTAATTTCATTAATTCAGCCACACTATACAATAGCATGATTAGTGATGATATAAGACCATACGTGGGTACTGGTAATAATTACACCAATAATACATTACAAATTACTGACACCTCTTTGCCTTGGAGTGGCTTTTATACGTGCATTTACAGCGCTAATAGTGTTATTGAAGGCTTAACTTCAAACAATAGTATTTCAGAGCCTGCAAAAGGTTATTATATGAGTGAAGCAAAATTTATTCGGGCTTTTTCTCATTTCTATCTGGTTAATTTGTATGGAGATGTACCATTGGTAACTAGTACAAATGTGCAGGTAAATAGTACCATTCCCAGAACACCATCAGCTCAAGTATATGCACAGATTATTAAAGATTTAAAGGATGCACAGGTTGTATTGGGTAATGATTATACCTTTACAGGAGGTGAACGAAGTCGTGCTAATAAATGGGTGGCTACTGCGTTATTAGCAAGAGCATATCTTTACTTAAAGGATTATACTAATGCTGAAATACAAGCAAATTTAGTAATTACAAATGGGCAATATAGCTTACTAAACGGCCCTGCAGGAATTTTTGTTAAAAACAACACTGAAGCTATCTGGCAGTTGGCGAATAATGCTACCCAGGCAAATACTATTGCCAGTAGTTTTATTTATACGACAACTCCATCCTACATTGCTACGACCTTTTTAACCAATGCTTTTGAGACTGGTGATGCCAGAAAAACGACTTGGCTGCGAACACAAACAATTAGTGGAGTACCTGTGTCCTCCCCTTTAAAATTTACAAGTACGGCCACTACCAGTACAGAATGGTACACGGTAATCCGTTTGGCCGAAATGTATTTAATACGTGCAGAAGCTAAAGCTATGCGCAACGATTTTCAGGGTTGTATTGATGATATCAATCTCGTCAGGCAAAAGCATGGGGGGTTAAGCATTCCGTTACCCGTCCCGGGCAATCAAAGCGCAGCTTTAGATGTGATCCTGCATGAAAGACAGGTCGACCTCTTTACTGAAGGTTGCCACCGTTGGTTTGACTTAAAGCGCACCGGGCGTTTGGATGCTGTAATGCAAGCGGAAAAGCCCGCCACATGGCAAAGCTATGCAGCATTATATCCAATTCTGTTCACAGATATACAGCGTAATCCCAATTTAACACAAAACCTAGGATACGAATAGCCTACATTTCTAAAAGGAATATTTGCTAAGTGTTACGAGGTTTTTTACTTCGTAACGCTATTCATCTATTTGATATAAAATGTAAACACACAGTATAGAAAGGAAACATAAGGTTTGAACTCAAAATTTAAAGTTTTGCTATTTATCCTAGGGATTTATAGCATGTTATTATTTGCCCAAACTCCAACTACCCAAACAGAACAGCCCCTTAAAATTGGCGATACAGTACCCGACATTACATTTAATAATATCGTAAACTGGCATAAAACCACCGCAAAACTCGGTGATTTTAAAGGTAAATTGGTCATTCTGGATTTTTGGGCCACATGGTGCGTACCATGCGTTAAAACGCTGCCCAAATTGGATAGTTTGCAAGCAAAGTTTAAAGATGAAATTGTAATTCTCCCTATAACTTACGAAAGTGCAGAGAAAATTTTAAGTGTATTTAAAACTAATCCGACTTTAAACAAATTAAAACTACCATCTGTAACGAGTACAAATCTGAAGCAATATTTTAATTATCGTGTAATCCCACACGAGGTATGGATTGACGGTAATGGAAAATATATTGCCACAACAGCATCTGAAGAAGTAAATGAAAACAAGATAAGGGAGTATTTACAGGGCTATGCTCCAAAATTAACCCCTAAAAAAGATATTATGGTGAGAGACAGAACTAAGCCTTTATTGATTGGGGCTTTAGGGGACTACAAATTTGATCCTGGGGTTCTTACTTATAGTTCTACTTTGATTAAGGGGCAAATAAAAGGGCTTGCAAGTACTGGTGCTAGAGCGTATGTAGCTAATGATAAAGCTATGATAAAGGCGTATAATGTAAATATTCAGTTATTATATCAAATAGCATTAGTGCCTAGCTTTTCCCCAGAAAACAAGGATTTTTATTTAACCGCTCTTTCCCGAACTATTTGGGAAGGAAATCATAAGAACTATTTTTATAGCGAAGACACAAAGAACGAATATAAGTTAACCCCCGATAGTTTAAAGATTTTCACTTACGAAATGGTATTGCCAAAAGATGAAATAAAGAATATGCCAGGCTATATGTTGCAAGATTTAAACCGTTATTTTGGATCTCAATTTGGCTTGGAAGGGGTTAAGGAGAAAAGGCTAGTTAAGTGTTGGGCTCTTACATTTGTTGGAGACGATGAAGAAATACGGTCAAAGGGAGGAAAATCCTATGTAGATGTTGATAGAAATAAAAAGGGCATTAGGATAAATAATAGCACCATTGATCAGTTTATGTTTTGGTGGATGGGGTTTTCTGTATTTAACTTTTCTATTCCCATAATAAATGAGACTAATTACAATCTACCCATAGATTTGTCCTTAGATGTTGATCAAAAGAATTTTGATGAAGTGAGAAAGGAACTGGCTAAAGTTGGTTTGGTTTTTAAATTGGTCGAAAGGGAAATAGATATGATAGTTATTAAGAACAAATAGACGATTTAAAACAGTTGATTGCTTAAAAGTGCTGCTTTCAAGCAATCAACTTTAAATGTATCATCTTGGGGTCAGAGGCAAGTAGAATGTCTCATAATTCCCTTGTGATATTTTCTGATAACAGCAAGGTTCTGGAGGCAGTCCAGGGCAATCATCCTCAGTCGAACGATTGGGATCAACACCTGTATCAGCTCCAGCTTTCGTGTCCCAACAATCATTAATTGTTTTAGAATGGTTTTGCTGAGCAACTGTGATACCTGCTGTAAACACAAAGGCTGCTAAAGCCAAAATGCTCAATTTCATTTTTTTCATACGTTTAAGTTTTGTTATTAGAGCAAAACCGCTAAAAACATACTATGAACAGGCGGCGGCGTTTCACCTGCTCATAGCTTTGCAAAGGAAATCACGGTTGAGTTAGATTAAATACACCTATTTTATCATTACTCAAACCTAATATTCTGTTTGATCCAATAAAGTAATATTGCAATACATCTTTTCCTTTCAACGAGGGTAAATAAAAACTGCCGAGATAATGACCATCCTCTATCTTATAGCGATCTATCACAATGTTTTTGTCAAAATCATTATTGTGTTCATTATCGGCCATCAATTTAGAACGTAGGTAAAGAGTTTTATTATAGATAGTTGCATGTCCGTTTATACTGATTGGCGGCTTTTTAAAAGTTACACCTCTCTTTGTATGTACAATCTCTGTTTTTAATGTGTGTGTGGTGTCTATGGTCTGTGTATTGTAATTAAGTTTCATCATGGTATCAAAGCAGGTCAGTTCGTTTACATAGGAAGTGGCAAAAACTAATTTATCACTTTGCTTATCATAGTTTAATGAACCTGCGTATAGAAATCCCGCATCTTGCATTGGTTTTGAAAGATTGCCTTCAGTTATAAGGATATTACCTTTCCCATCCATTAATTTGAACTTTGCATTTAAGGTAGTAGTATCAATATAGCGTATAACGAAGCGATTACTATCTAACATTACGCTATTGTGGAATACTCCATGAAATGGCAGTACTCTTACCTCTGATTTGCCTGTTATCAAGTCAGCCTTAATGATCCTTTGAGCATTGCTTGAAACAATATAAGCGTACGGGAATATCACATTACATCTGAATGCCGGTGCTAAGCGCTTGATTGGTGGTATGTCAAGATTGAAGGTATCGAGTTTACTTAGGTTAGTATTTGTCATAAAGATTTTGGTTGGGTCTGTACCCATCAGAAAAAGACTATCTCCCTGCTGGCCGCATACTTCTCTAAAGTGCCAGCCAAAATCAGCCTCTTTAATTAAGGTTGCGGTTGTGCCGTCAAAATTGCGTACAAAACCGTTCTTAACCCTGTTTGGCGCTCCGTTGGTTTTGTTAAGCGCATACAAAATGCCTACGGCTACTACAATAAGTACTAATAATAAGGTAAGATGTTTTCTCATGTGCGTAAAGTTTAAGGTACTCATGGATTATGATGCGACTTGTGGCCGGTTTATGGGTGGAAGGGTAGTGGTGTCTTTTGGAGATGTACCCCTACTGATATTGCGGTTATACACCATTAAAATGATACCTGTTAATGCCAAAAGCGTAAAGAAGATATTAAAGATGAGGTGCTCGTGCCAGCCCAGATCATTAAGAATTCCCCCACAACTGCAAGGCACAAAATAACTGTAATTGAGCATAGCATAGATATAGCCTGTAAAAATCAACATACCAAAGAAAGAGAGGTACATAGCTAATAGCCGGGTGGCCTTTGGTATAAAGAGCAATGCGGTAATGATCTCTGCAGTGGGAAGTGCTTTGGCAATAAAGTCTGCCAGGTGCTGTACATAAGGCGAGCGCCCTAACTGAAATTTGAAGTTGTCATAATCGCCAATTTTACTGAAACCTGCATATACCCAAAGGGCAATAAATAGCAGAATAATGACGGTGACCGCAAGGTTGCGAACTTTCATAAATGTCTGGTTGATAAAGTTTGTTTGCTACTAGATCAGAAGCCTTCTCTTTAGGCTATGGAAAATACTTGGCTATTGTGAGTGTACCCGTTCTGAATTTTATCTTTTCCTGTTACCGAAAGCAATATAGTGCGGGGCAAAAAGAAATCCATCGGTATTATGCAGAAAGCAATCTGTTTTATGCAGATGATGGCGATGCGTATGCAAACGTAATGTAGCAGCTTAAAAATAACGTTCAATTAGTAGCAGTAAAAACCATTACTGTTATCCTGATTGCCTGATAAGGTCATCTTCCTAACGAAGTAATATCGTTGTAGTCCATAAATGGAAAGACCTAATTGGAGAATATTTTTTATCGTCTCTACTCCCTGGTACCTGCAAACGGGTCATATCCGCATAATAGAAAATTGAAAGAAGATTGGTTTGAATCTTCAAAATTTAAGAGTAAACCGAATAGAATAATAAGTGTAACTGCAGACTTGAATGTGGTGGCAGAAAAAAGAAAGGAGATGCAAATATGTAAAGGTTTGTGCGTAATGAATTTAGTGTATGGTATACAGCGGACGGAAAGGAGTAGGGCTTTTCTCCATAAGGATGAATCAATCGCAGTACTAAAACAATTGATGTAGAAATAAAAATGTTGCTAATTTTAAGAGAAGAGGATTGGATAGGCATAATTTACCTACCCAACGCCTAATGGGTTTGCGCCAGGGTAAACGCACAAACACCTGCTTTCTGATATCTGACAAACAGAAATGCTATTTTATTCCGGTACCGGTTGGACAGGTTGGGTACAAAGAGACAATAGTTGTAGTTGGTGGATCGCTTTGATCGCCTCTTTTGTTTGTGTTTTTGCTTCTACTGAAAGTCAGTAGAGTTTTGGATCTGATTTTTAGGTTTTTCATTTTCAGTTGGATTTTAAAGTATACAGCAAGTTATTTATCAAATATGTTTTTACCTAAATATTTACTTAGAAAGCATCAATGATGATGTGAATGATGCTTTTGGCTATGCGAACGGCAAATGACGAAAATAACATTGATGTTGGAGACACGACATATACGAGGTTACCTTTTTGGCACACTGGCAATGGTTGGATATGAACAGAGTGTAGTGCTCTTATTTTATGGAAAATTGATGCTTCCTGAATTGATTTATTATTTGGTGGATATACCATTTTTTTATCTATGCGCATTTGTCTTGTTTCCCACAATAGGCCATAAAAGTAACGGCTGGATAAAGCCAATTCTTTACAGCTTGATATTTATTGCAGGTTTTACCGTTTTAGAGACCACAGCCGCCGCAATAATCCAGTACTGGAACCAGGCAGAGTTTAAAATTCCTTCAAGAGTTGGTTTTTACAAAAAAATGCTGTTACGTTGTTTTTATGTCGCTGGATTGAGTTTTGCCTATTATCTGGCCAGTAGGGGCATCAGAAGAGCTAAAGTCGCAAGGGAAAGAGAATTGCAATTAATGAAACAGGAACGCAATCAGGCAGAACTCGAAAGCGCTTTTTTACGGTCACAGATCAATCCTCATTTGCTATTCAATTCCCTTCAGTTCATTGAACACCAGGTAGAGGTGGGATCACCCAAGGCCTTGCAGGCTGTTAGGCTATTGGGCGAAGTCATGCAGTATTCCCTTAGTGCTACCTCCGGTCGTAATACCATCCCATTGGAGGATGAAATCAACCACATCAAGCAGTATGTACAGTTGTTGCGTTTACGCCAGGATAACCGCCAATATTTTGAATTGGACATTGATGCCCAGGCTGCCGCTACGGAGCTTCAATTGCCTCCGGGTATATTGGTCAACTTCGTGGAGAATGTTTTTAAGCACGGTGATCTCTCCGAGGAAGGCGATCCGGCTAAGATACAGCTAGCAGTTTACAATAGGCATCTGACCATGCACCTCCATAATCTTAAAATGCCGGAAACGACCTACCGTAGAACGGGCATAGGCATGAACAATATCAGAAGGCGATTGGATCTGCTTTACCCCGGAGCCTATGTGCTGCGCAGCACTGAACAGAACAACCATTATCACCTATATTTCGAAATTGAACTATGAAAGTTACGTGTTACATTCTTGATGATGAACCTTATGCTATTGATTTTCTCTCCCGTTTTATTGAACGAACGCCGGAACTGGAACTCATAGGTTCCAATACCAATGCTGTGGAAGCGCTTGGTAAGTTCCTGGCCAAGGAAATATCGGCAGACATCATTTTCGTAGATATTGAGATGCCAAAGCTCAACGGATTGGACTTTGCCGCACAGGTTGGCCATTTGGCTCAAGTGGTGCTGGTTACCGGGGACAACTCACAGTCGCTTCAGGCATACGAATTGGGAGTAGTTGATTATCTGATCAAACCTGTTTCGTATCTACGTTTTATCAACTGTATTAACCGTATCAGGAAAAACTTTCCCTCAGTGACCCAGTCACCTGTAACTACCGCTGACAAAGTTGCCCTACGTCATGGACCTAACCACATCATCACCTACCTCTCGCTGAAAGATATTACCCATGCGGAAGCCAGTTCTAATTACAGTATTGTTTATTCAGAAGGAATGACCCCCATTAAAACATACATCAGTATAAGTGACTTAGGGGCAGAACTTGGCACAGGCTTCCTGCGTGTACATCGGTCATTTATTATTAATCTTTCCAAGGTATCCAGGTTCTTCGGTAACACCATAGTTATTGGCAAAGGCACAGAGATTCCCCTGGGTAAGAGCTACAGGGAGGATTTTATCAGAGCCACTAAAAGCGGCGGCATCCGGTAAGGCCTTTATTTAATCGAAGGACATATGGTACTTAAGCGGGTATGTGCAATTTGATAGCGCTATAAAAAAACAGATGAACTGATGCAGATTGGAGTCCTAGTTTTCGGAGCAGCAACGTAACTTTTTTATGATCCGATACGCCATAAAGTTCGAATTTCACAATTTTATACGTGTTCAGTACTGATCTTAAGTGTTTTCATGTAAGGCTATTTTTTGCATAGTAGATTTACCTTTCCTATATTTAAAATAGCTTTGGGATAATATGTTTCAGATGCAAGCAAGTGGGCTCTTCGTCAGCATCAGGACAATTCAACTGCAGATAGGTGGGGCGTAATGCTGTTGGTTCATCCCCCAACACATAAAGGCGTATTTTCATTACTGACCAGGTTCATCTTAATGGTGGCCATTTATCGGCGTATTTTCTTTTCTGGAATAGATTATTTCAAGAGTTTACCACTAAACCCTAAATGAAGCGCTACTATGGAAAAGACCTATGCCTATGATTGGCTTGACAAACTATGCAGTTACCATCTGAATCCCGAATTGGTTTATCCCGGTGCCATAGGCAAAGAAGAAGCCATACACCTTACTGCCCAAATTACGATGGAAGTGGAGCGAGTCGAGCAGCAGTTAAAATCCGCATTCTTTACCATACGGAAGGGCAACGAGCTGTCTGTGCTGGTACATAAATACCATGATATGCTGGTAGTAATGATGAATAAGGTCCTGAAGTACCGAAATCATGTGCATAGCATGACTACGGGGTTACACCAAACCCTGGTTTTCCTGCTTAACAAACTGGAGGGGCTACTGCGTTTCTTTGAGCAACATTTCTCTTCTTATATGAATAAAGGATTCAGGGTGCCCCAGCTCCGGCTGATTCAGGTAAAGCGGAACCTTCTGGACAAATGGGATGCCCTGCAACAGGAAGTGACCGGTCAGCACGGCAATGGCGGTATGCTGAACCTTGTACATGACGTATTGCTGGAATTCATCGGACGCATTGACCAACTGGCCTTCGTTACAGTCCGTGAGGAGCAATATCATATTAGCCTACTGGATGATTTGGTTCATCATTGCAGCAATGACAAACTATTGTGCGAAATGATCATTTACCGAAACCTGAACAGTAAATCAAGTACGCGTTATTTTACCAACAAACTGGATATGCAGGTGAACCGTCTGGGGACTTTTGAGGAAAAGCTGGATATGCTAAGGCTGGATCATAAGGCGTTGCAGCAATTACCTGAAAACCCGGAGCTGATCTACAATCCCAATTATCCAGGGCTGAAGGAATATCTGTGTGATTACATCGAAAACGAGATATTGTACCTGGAGCAAAAGATGAAAGGCTTTAAGCCCTTAGATATGCCATCTGCCGAACTGCCAACTTTTAAAGTCATGTGTAATCTGAGTACCGATCAGATCGCGGTTGTGCTGCGGGCAGCAGATGATTCCAGGGTTGTTGCCGCCCGTTCGCTCAATGCGGTGTTTAAGGCTATCGTTCCCTATCTCTCCACTCCTAAGAAAAAAGATATCAGTTGGCAGAGTGTTCGCACTAAAAGCTATGATACGGAAAGCCGTGATAAGGAAATTGCCATTGCTGCACTGGAAGAGATGATCAAGAGGATCAGGGATTATTGACGAGGGCTGGAAATTAGAATGTAAACTCCCGGCAGCAAGGGATGACTATCGATGTTACAATCCAATAGCATTCTGGTTTTCGGTTTCACGGAAAAGATAACGGAACAAGTCCTCGGAGCGCCAATTGGTTCTGAGTTTATCCGTCAGGTAGTGAGGGATGAAATCGGTGAAGGAAATCATCTTATCCTGCATCGCCTGAACAAAGGCGGCATCGGTGAGAAATGCCGCTCGTGGAGCAGGCTGGCAATGTGCGTAATAGGCTTCGCAGACTTCTTTCAAGGTGATTTGTCCTTTTCGCAACAATGGCGCCATTTCCATCAAGACATCGATATTCATTATGATCAGCGGTCGGATACGTGAAGTATCCAATCCCTCCTTGGTTAGTTGTTGCAATTCTGCATTAAACTTTCCATGCAACACCTGGTTCAACCCTGCAGTATCAAATATTTTGTCGTGCGTGATAAGGATGGGATAGATCACACTTGTATCCTTATCGAAACCGGGATCATATTGGTTTTCCTGGTTCAACAGCTTTCTGATATTGGTAATCAACTGCCCGATGCCGATCGGCTTACCCTCTTTTACTACCAATTTTTTATCGATCTCCGTCATCAGCTGTTCCAGGTCATAAGCCTCTTTTATGGCCGCGTTGATCAGGATGTCTTTGTTTTCAAAAAGAAAAGCCGCTCCGCCCTGCCGCAGGTATGCATCCGGAGGACCAATAATATGCTGCTTTTTCATATCCTCATCAAACAGCAAAGCGTCAGTTTTCGGAAAAGCATAAGTGAGAATGTTTTTCAAACATACTCCTTCGGAGAAATGAGTGGTGTACCAACTCCTGAATGCGTTAATGATTGGCGGCTTTTCGCTGTTCAATTGATTGAGCAGAAAATATAATCCCTTGTAAATCTTGTCAGCAATAAAGAGCGGATGTATTACGCGAAACGTATGGTCATCGAGCTTTAAGAGCGGGGATTCCCGGAGTTTACGAAAATCGACATCTTCCTGTTTGGCATAGTTATCCATGGCGAACCGTTGCAGGAAGTTCAGGTTGTCCTGATATTTGTCGTTCTTTTCCAAGACCAGGTCAACAGAAGAGGCTTTGTCCCTTTTTGACCATGCCGCGATTATGGGTAGTATACCCGCGATGTATTCGCGCCAGTCATTTATTTGGTAATACTTGTAGAGCCGCTGCAATAGTGCTTTTCCTTCGGTAGAAGATTCCAGGAATTTGAATAACATCAAGGCTTTGTGCACCTGGGCTGCTGCGTAGTCCTTAAAATGAAAATTGATGATATCGCTCGTGGGGAAATTATAATTCAATAGTAACGCAGCCATATACTGCCATGAGTCTGGGAACATCTTCTTGGTCTTTTCCTTATCCTTTGTTTGGTTGTAATCCTGGTGCTGATTCAACAGTAACATCGCATAAAACAAATCAATCTCTGATTCTTCTTTTGATTTTGTGTCTAATGCCCCATCGTCTTCCAACTCGAGGGCTCGTTGCAGTATTTGCAGGCAGGAAATCACATGGACGATCTTTAGTTTCACTCCGTGCCGCTCTTCATAGTTCATGATGCGATCATACGCCTCTTGTGCAAATCCTTGATTGGATTCGCTAAACCAACTTTCTATGACTTGCAGGGTGTCGTCCTCTTCCGTACCGTAGGTCTCCATTCCCATAAGATGGGTCATGATACGTAGGAGCGTATCCTTGCTTATGCCTTTTAATAATTCGTTAAGGTCTTTGTTCAGACCTGGATAGATGGTTTGCAGTTCAGCGAGCTGTTGCATTTGTAGCATGGTGATAAGGTCTGGTGGCTTGAATGGCTTTGCTTGATGGATAAAATTAAGGAAGAAAAACTGGATTGGTTACCTTTTGGTGAAGGAGCGAAGGAATACCGTGTTTACTACGCTATAGATTCCGTGTTTACACTGTGTAGTTGAATCAGGCGACTAGAGCATCTAAATTTTACATCCGGTCAAGAAAGGTATTGCCGCTCAATAATCTCAATCGCCCGTTTTACGACCGGTTAATAGAACTGAGAAATCTGATCGAAGAGCAAGAAAGATAGAAAGAAATGCACCAGGCAGGATGCCAGCTACAGATATGTACTGCTGGATACTTAAATTTTCTTCAGTTGATACGCAACTCCTGCATCAATATGATTTGCAATGTTTAAGTATATTCTCCAGTGCCGTTAATATTTCGTTTAAGTCAAGTGTTTCGTCACGGAAAATTAAAGTATTATTAAAGGCGTTGTAACCGCGATGCGTATTGGTGTCAGGGAAGAGTGGGTGGGTTAGGGAAGGGTTCATCGCCAAATCAATATATACTCCATTTGAATTTTTTTCGAACCAATCTTCAATGCGTTCATCATAATGTTCGAAATGATTACGAAATTTACGATTAGAAAGGGGGTTGTCCTTTTCAACTTTGAGCAATTGCCTTAATCTTTCGCCACGTATTTTATATTTTCCGTTGGGCCAGAGAATTTTAGATACATTTCCTGCTGCTACCAGAATGGATTGAATGGAGCACCAGGTTTCGACATGATCAAAGTTGTCATGGGTAGCCTGCAAACGCTCCGCAGCTCTTTGTGCAATTTTAGATTGCAAGGCAATCTCACCTATTAAAATCATTTCCTGAAGTCCTGTCATGTATATCGTAATTTAATATGCTGCTTTCAGCACAGGGTTTCAATTGCCTCCATTCCGTCTGACGCTAAACGCTTGTTGTTTGCTGGCATTATATAGCATCCGATTTATGTTTACGGTATTTTGCAAACTATTCTTTGCCAGGGTATGACGACCGTAGTATTCTTCCACTAAGTTCAGAAATATTTTCTCCATCTACTAAAATTTGAATTCCGGTATTAAAGTGAGCTTGCTAGAGCTCAGCAAATAAAAAATCGTGGATCGCTCCGCCAATGGTTTTGTAATAAGGTGAACAAGAACTTTTTTTAGAGTTATTTAGGTTAGCCACTATATTTAATAATTCAAACGAATTATGCAACTAGCGTTGAAGCCTGATTTTAACAGTCCTACTCGTACGAGTTCATGGTAAGACATTGGCCGAGACTTCGGAGAAACCGTCTGTTTTTCTTTTGACCTGTAGATGCTTCCAGGTTGGGAGGAATTAAGTATTTCAGGATCTTCCCGGAATAAAGCTTCCTCAAGCGTTTTTCTTACCGGCTGGAATGAACCGGTTAACCTGTATCATCTGCGACAGTGGATTGGATAGCCCTTCCATATCGTAAGCACAGCAGCTCCCGATAAAGGAGCTTTTTTTTTGCTTCAAATTATTTGTCAAGTCTCTGTATATCAGATCTTCTGCTGAAGGGACAAAAAAGGGACAACTCAACTTGTCCTTTTTATCGCTTCCGTTTGTGGGTTCTTTTGTGATGTAATTGTCAAGCAGTCCATTTCCATATTGACTGTAAGGTGTAACCAATAAATGAAAGAACAATGTTGAACGGAATTACCTGGACCCAGTATTTTATCGCAGTTGCCTTACTTGGACTGCTCTATTACCTATACCTGTTTTTACACTTTGCCCGACGGGCGCAGAAAAAGGAATATGGGGAATTGTATGAGACCATTGACAGTGGAGATCCTGCCACAGAAATGGAGATCAGCATAACGGATGAGCTATTTGAAAAGGCTGATGAGCTGATAGAGAAATTAACGATAAGCATAAGGGGTGAGGACAACAAAGCGCAGCTCCGTGCATTGCTCAGTGCGAGCCTGATGGAATATCCGGAATTGAATATTCCGGCATTCAGAGCTGGCATCAACAACCGAATACAGACCGAGTTGGAGAAAAGCGGAGTGATGACGATGAGTGAAGTGGAGATTGATGGACTGTGGTAGGTTGAAGTGCGGAGCGCCTGCTGGTACCTTCCTGCATTGAATTGCAGGAAGGCAACCACCAGCAGCGATGAGTTGCAAATCCCAACAAAAAGATTGCCCACGTACCGCCAGTGCTGTAGAGCGATGTGATGTTGGAAGGTGTGTGTACGTGGCCACTTTCCCGCCTCTCCCCAGGGGGAGGTTGGGAAAGTTTTTAAAAGTGAAATTGATAAAAACGTGTGTATGGAAATGTGTGTGAGGAAAGCAGGAAAGACCTGCAAAAAAATGGGTTTTGTTTTAGTGGCCCTATTGATGGCAGTAATGGCCAAGGCACAAAGTGGTGAAGCGGGAATTGAGGAAGCCAATACCCAGGTGCGAAGTTATTTTGCTGCCGGTACGAACCTGATGTATGCCATTGGGGCTATCGTGGGACTCATCGGAGCGGTAAAAGTTTAGTGTGCCCTGAACTGTGTTGTTGCGTGAATAACAACAACGCAGGTGCTTTGTAAGAGATGAGGGTGGGCCCCTCGAAATCGCCCTACAGGGGGAGGTTTCAAACCAGCGTATGCGGCTTTAGTTAAGAGCTTTGGTCGTGAGCGATACGTGAAAAGTCGGACTAGATTCCGGCAGGTGACTATGCAAAAGGTGAACGCAAGTGAACCGTTGATGAGGTACCGAAATATGGAAGATGATGTCAAAACCGAACTCCTAGACTTGGTTCGGGATAAGCCAGAGGGAAACCTGCTTACTGCTTTGGCGGCATCCGGTATAGAGACGGCACGAGTTGCATAGAGGCTTTTACAAGGAACAGGGGAACCTGTCGTGGGGATGCTAAGGGAGAAATTCAAGCAGAGAACCTGTAAGAATGAGAGTACCGATGCCCTGCACAGGGACAGATCAGTCTGTAGTAGTGTTGAAGCTTCTGTAATGGAAGTGGAGCGAAGGGACTGACTTATTCAGCGAATTTAATTTAAACAACTAATGAAGAATTAGGAGGATTTGAAATGAAAGACGCAAAGTCATTTGAAATTAAGAAACAGCTTGTAATGGAAGCTTACAAGAGGGTAAAGGCCAATCAGGGCGCAGCGGGGATCGATGATGTATCGATACTGGACTTTGAGCAAAAGCTCAGGGACAATCTGTACAAAATCTGGAACCGCATGAGTTCTGGCTGTTACCTTCCTGATCCGGTAAAGTTGGTAGAAATACCTAAAACCGGTGGCGGTAAAAGACCTCTTGGCATTCCAACGGTTGAGGATCGTGTGGCTCAGATGGTTGTCGTGATGACAATAGAGCCTGAGATAGAACCACACTTTCATGAAGATTCCTATGCGTATAGGAAGAACAAATCTGCACATGATGCACTGGCAAAGGCGAAAGATCGCTCATACCTGTTTCATTGGGTGGTAGACCTTGACATCAAGGGGTTCTTCGATAACATAGACCATAATCTTCTCATCAAAGCCCTGGAAAAGCATGTTAAATGCAAATGGGCGATGTTGTACATCAAACGTTGGTTAACCGTTCCTTACCAGTTAGCAGATGGGACGCAAGTGCAAAGAACCAAAGGGGTACCACAAGGCTCGGTAATCGGGCCGATACTGGCAAACCTGTTCCTGCACTACGTGTTCGATGAATGGATGAAAAGAAATCATTCTAACATCTCATTCGAACGATACGCTGATGATACCATTGTGCACTGTGTAAGTCTGAAACAGGCCGAATTCATCCAAAAGATGATTAAGCAGCGGTTAGCGGATTGCAAGCTGGAACTCAATGAGACAAAGACAAAGATTGTGTACTGTAAGAAGAACCATCGTGAAATTGAATACGATATTATCCAGTTCGATTTCCTTGGTTACACTTTCAGGCCGAGAAGGTCTATCGATCTCCACGGGGAAGTTTTCCTGAATTTCTCACCTGCCATCAGTAAGACGGCCAGGACGAAAATCTGGGCTACTATCCGGGACTGGAACCACCATTATTGGAACCAGCTTACACTGGAGGAAATCGCAGACAAGATCAATCCTATCATTCAGGGATGGATCAACTACTACGGTAAATACAACATCAAAGTGTTGAAGGATATCCTTCAAAGGATCAACATGAAATTGTCTCGTTGGATTCGGAATAAGTTCAAAGGGTTTAGAAAGCACAAGACACAGGCAATTCACAGGCTGGGAGATATAGCGTTAGCGAAGCCCGATCTGTTTGCTCACTGGTCTTGGGGAGTTAAACCCACTGCAAGTCTGCGTAACCGCAAGAAGCTGGCAGTTGGCTGAATAAGAAGAGCCGTATGAGAGGAGACTTTCACGTACGGTTCTGTGAGAGGTTTGGGGTGCGATTCCCCTTACCTACTCGATCCAGAAGTGGAACCAGGGCGACCAGGATACTTCCAAGGTTGCCGCAGCATGGTTCGGCAGTTGCATTTTTCTGGTGGTCGTTACCACCATTATCAAATCATTTTTTGGTTTATAAAACACTCAGGGATGCAGGAATTACTGAAAGAAAAGCTACGTGCCTACCTGGTGAGCCATAACCCGGACCTGCTTTTGAAGCTGCAGGGTAACATCAGTATCACCAACTACCTTAATGATAAGGTAGTTGGCGTACTGCCAATGGCACAACAATTACTGGAAGAAGGTAGACCCGGTTATGTGATCGAGGAATTGTGCCTGAATGCACTTACCGAAGATCTCCGGCCATCAAAGTTCAACTATATCCAGCAGGTTCTGGAAGATGAGTTCCCGGAGGAATATCAAAAATTTAAGGAAGCCGGTGTGCTCACCTATGAAACGATGAACATGGTGGAAGCCTGTGCTTCGCTTTTTGAAAGCTATGCGTTCAATGAAGCCAATGAGGGCAATCGTTTTTTGCGCTATGCGATCATTGCCGGAGTACATGATTATCTCCTGGATTGAAGCGTAATGAATTAGTGAGGGTAAAGAGAAATCAGTGGAATGGGATATTCAGTATTACAAAAATTAAGGGGTAACATCGAGGCCATTGGCATAGCGCTGAGGCACGAAGCGGGAACGGCATTGAGCCGGGTAAACCGTGAGGTGCTGATGGGCTATGCCGGTTTCGGTGGTATAAAGACTATCCTTTATCCAGATGGTCCCAAAGAAGAATGGACCAGGCAGGGTGCCACCGATAGCGACCTGGATCAGCATAAGGATATTCTGGCATTACATGGGCTATTAAGACAGCATTTTGATGACCAGCAGTATAAAGAGATTGTGGCATCGCTTAAGGAAAGTGTATTGAGTGCATTTTATACGCCTGCGGTGGTTCCAGCTGTTTTGTATCAGGTACTTGGTGAAAAAGGGATATTACCTCAAAGGATCTATGAACCCTCTGCCGGTGCAGGCATATTTATTACTGAAGCCTTCCATGCTTTTCCTGAATTAAAGGAAGTGAAGGCTGTTGAAAAAGACCTGCTCACCAGCCGGATACTCAACACCCTACTCAGTGATAGTCCGGTGCCTGCCCAAGTCATGGCCAAAGGCTTTGAAGAGAGTAACCATAATGAAAACGGCAATTATGATCTGGTGGTCAGCAATATTCCCTTCGGCAATTATTCAGTCTATGACCCTTCTTATCCCGATAAATCCATTTCAGGCAAAATACACAACTACTTTTTTGCCAAAGGGCTTGATAAACTGGCCCATGGTGGACTGATGGCATTTGTGACGACTTCGGCATTTCTAAATACGCCATCCAATGAAAAAGTCAGGGAGTATTTGTTCAAACGGGCAGATTTTGTTTCACTGACGATCATGCCCGACAACCTGATGACCGATACAGGGAATACTCAGGCGCCTACACATCTGCTCATAGTCCAAAAAAATACGAGCAAAAAAGAGATCAGCAAGGACGAGTACCTGCTGATCGAAACAGAACAAAGGAAGGCAGAGGATGGTTCCTACAATATTAACAGATATGTAGCCGCACATGAAAACCATATTGCCGTCGGGGACAACATTAAGGATGGTAAAGACCAATATGGAAAACCTTCCAGGGAATACCGGCAAGATGGAACAATAGCAGGCATTGCTGAAAAGTTAAAACACAATCTGGAAACTGACTTCGATGAACGCTTTAACGTCAGCGCTTTCCAAAGGATCAGCTTCATCAATGAAACAGCAGCGGTAGAAAAAAAACAGTTTGAATATTTGCCCATGCCACCCAGCCAGGCACAGGAAGCAGCCAGCCTTCAATTGGGTTTGTTTGATGCCATGCCTGCTGCAACCGTCAGCCGTGCCCTGGATTATATCAGTGAAGGGGATGCAAAGATGGTACAGCGCGGTACTGCCAGAATGATCAGCACGATCAGTACTACTGACCGGCCTTCACATGAAAGTCTGGTCTTGCTTACTGCTCAATCCCATCAGAAAGGCCGCTATCTGTATAAGCTCTATGCCAATGTCAATGACATTGCATTACCTGCAGGCTGGTGTAATGCGGATCAGCTGGATGTTGAACTAAAGGAGCTTTCTAATTCCCTGAGGCAATTTGACCATCAATACATCTATAGCGGAGATGGTGATTTTAAAAAGATGTTCGCCCTTGAAAAGGATGCTCAGGTATTGGTGTACGGTCTGAAACCCTTTTATAAAGAAGGAATGCTGTTTCAGTTAAACGGAAAAATCGGTTTGCTGGAACATCTTGATGAAAATCTGGACCGTGGCATTTTTAGTGAATTTCCACAACAGGGGCGTTCCAGCTTTTATCAGGATTATATCGGTCTGCGCAATCACTATCTGGCTTTAGATGGCGCTTTGGAAAATCCCAAAGAAAAATGGGAGCAGATGAATCGTCTGTACGAGCATTTTGTGCTATCCTTTGGGCAACTGAATACGCCTCAAAATGCTGCCTTGATACGTAAGGATGCCGCTTTTGGTCCTACTATTCTGGGTTCTCTGGAACGCAAGAGCAATAATGCTTTTATTAAAGCCGATGTGTTATTGGGAACTTTGGAAAAGAAACCACAGGTTTTTCATACGGATCATCCTTTGGAAGCACTGGCGCGAAGCCTGAATGATACCGGAAAGGTATCCACCGGGTTTATTGCTGCTGCACTGGAAAAGGATGAGGACCATGTGGTGGCTGCTTTGCAAGGTCATATTTATCTTGATCCGGTATCTGGCGGTTGGCTTACTGCTGATCACTACCTGAGTGGTAATGTCATTGAAAAACTGAAAGCGGCCAGCCGTGCGGCTGCCAACTCACCCGATAATCCATACCTACAGGAAAGCCTGGAAGCCATCAGAAGCGTACAACCCGAGCGTATTCCCTTTGCGCTGCTTGATTTCAACTTTGGCGAACGCTGGATACCTGCGGACTATTACAGCCGCTATGCCAGTGAGGTATTTGAACTATCCACACAGGTGATCTACTTCTCCTCAATGGATACCTACAAAGTAAAAGCCGAGAGGAACAATGTAAAGCTCAGCCAGGAATATGCCATCCGTCCCAAGAGCGGGAAAAATATGTATGGTGAAAACCTGATGGAACATGCCCTTGAAAACACGGCACCGCTTTTTACCTATGAGGTGAAGAGTGGCGAAGAAAGCAGGCGCTATCCCGACAGTGAAGCCACTCAACTGGCCCACCAAAAAATAGAACGCCTACGTCAGGGCTTCAATGAGTGGTTACAGCAATTGCCTGTTGAGGAAAAGCTAAAGCTGGAAACGTTGTATAACGAGACATTTAACTGTTACCGGTTGCGTGAGTATGATGGCAGCCATCAACAATTTCCGGGCTTTGACCGAAAAAACTTAGGCATTGAAAACCCTTATCGTTCTCAGTACAATGCAGTGTGGCGTATTGTGCAGAACCGTGGTGCATTGATAGATCATGAAGTGGGTTTGGGTAAAACCCTGACGATGATTCTGGCTGCACAGGAAATGAAGCGTCTGGGCATTTGCCAGAAACCGATGATCCTGGCATTGAAAGCCAATGTTGATCAGATCAGGGATACCTACCAGCTGGCTTATCCCGGAGCCCGCATTATTGCCCCCAATCCAGAAGACTTCAGCCCGGCAAACCGGGTAAGGCTTTTCCATGAAATCAGGAACAACAAATTTGACTGTGTAATTATTACGCACGATCAGTTTGCCAAGATTCCGCAGTCGAGGGAGGTTCAGCAGAAGATTTTTACCATAGAGCTTGAAAATGTGGAACGCGATATGGAAACGGCCAGGAGCCTAACGGGTGAAACTTCCAAGCAAATGCTGAAGGGCTTGGAGATCCGTAAGAAAAATTTAGCGAACAGTTTAAAGTCGGTTGCTAAACTTATAGAAGAAAAAAAAGACGATGGTATTGACTTCGTAAAAATGGGGATAGATCATCTGTTTGTGGATGAAAGCCATAAATTTAAGAACCTCACTTTTACGACACGCCATAATCGGGTGGCCGGTTTGGGAAATGTGGAAGGCAGCCAAAAGGCATTGAATCTGCTTTTTGCGGTCAGGACGCTTCAACACAAGTTTGACAGTGACATTTGCGCGACCTTCTTATCTGGCACGCCCATCAGCAATAGCCTTACCGAACTTTATCTCATCTTCAAATACCTGCGTCCAAGAGAAATGGAGCGTCAGGGTATTTCAAATTTTGATGGATGGGCGGCCGTTTTCGCCAAGAAGACTACGGATTTTGAGTTTAGTGTAACCAATGAAATCATTGCCAAGGAGCGGTTCAGGCACTTCATTAAAGTACCGGAGCTGGCCTTGTTCTATAATGAGATTACGGATTATAAAACTGCATTGCACATCAAGCTGGATAAGCCGGAGGTGGATGAAACACTGGTTAATATCGCGCCTACCTCGGATCAACAGCAGTTTATTAAAAGGCTGATGGAATTTGCCCGGACCGGCAATGCCGAGTTGATTGGCAGGCCACCCTTAAGCAAGACAGAAGATCTGGCAAGAATGCTCATTGCAACCAATATGGCCAAAAAGATGGCGCTGGATATGCGATTGATCAAGGAAAGCTATGCCGACCATCCCAACAGTAAGGTCAATGTATGCGCAAGGCAGGTAGCGAAGGTCTATCATGAAAGTAGTCCAAACAAAGGAACGCAGCTCGTTTTCTGCGATATAGGAACTCCAAACACAGATGGGTTCAATATTTACGATGCCCTGAAGGAAAAGCTGGTCAGGGATTTTCGGGTGCCAGCGCATGAAATTTCTTTTATCCATGATAGCGCATGGGCAAATCCCAGATTGAAGCCGGGCATGTTCAGGAAGATGAATGAAGGCAAGATCCGGGTATTGTTTGGCAGTACGGAAAAAGCCGGAACCGGCTTAAATGTACAGCGCAGAATGGTGGCCATGCACCACCTGGATATACCGTGGAAGCCTTCGGAACTCGAACAGCGCAACGGTCGAGGTGCACGACAGGGCAATATTGTTGCCAAAAACCATTATGGCAATAAGGTGAGGAACTATATCTATGCTACTGAGCAGTCACTGGATAATTACAAGTTTAACCTGTTAAAGAACAAGCAGCTGTTCATCAGCCAGATGAAAAACAATAACCTCAATGTACGCAGTATAGATGAGGGTTCGCTTGATGAAAAAAGCGGGATGAATTTCGCTGAATACATTGCCATACTTTCAGGAGATACCACCTTATTGGAAAAAGCCAAGCTCGATAAACAGATTGCCGTTCTGGAAAATTTGAAAAAGGCGCATTTTAAAGCCGTTTTTTCTGACAAATGGAATCTTCAAAATATGGAAGAGCGCAGCGAAAAAATTGCTTCGCAGTTGGTACAGCTCAAAGCTGACCAGGAACATTACCATCAGCAGTTGGTGCATGGTAAAGACGGTACAAAGGCAAATCCCATCCGCCTGGAAGGGATATCAAGTGTAGATGCAGCAACCATTGGTAAACGGATTATCTACCTGCAACAGCAACAATTGTCCAGTTATGAACCCCTCAGGATCGGCAGCCTGTACGGATATGATCTGTTTGTCCGGCATAATCGAGAGTTGTTCTCTGCACAACCTGGGAATACCTTTTATGCCAGCAGAAATGAAACAGGCATTCGCTATACCTATAATGATGGTCATCCCAATTCTGACAACCCAAAACTTGCTGCCCGGTATTTTCTCAATTCCATTGACCAGGTAGACAATTTACTGGAAAGGCATATCAGGGAATTTGCCAGATTGGAAAAAGACATCAAGATGCTGCAGCGCGTGGTTGAAAAGCCTTTTGAAAAAGAAAAGGAACTGGCCGAACTAAAATTAAAGGCAGAAAACCTGGAAAGGGAAATCAGTCTTAACATACAAAAAAGTCAGATGAAGCAGAACGGTGATGTGAATGAGGTTGAGGAAAGAATCACGGAAACAAAGATCATTAAGCTCGCACCAGAAAATGACGGCAAGAGTTTTTCCATGATACAACCTCAGGAAAGTGGAGCGAAGATGAATAAAAAAAAGAAAATGAGGATGTAAACTGAAAGTTAACTATAAATAGATGAGGTATGACAACAGACAGCCCTGGCAGAAAATTACCCACCATACAGATCTGCGAAACTGAGTTTTACGTGGATGCTTATCAGGGGGTATTGATGGAAAAGGACAATATCAATAACCAGCTTCATGTAGTGGAGATGATTCCTTGTGATGACCATTTTGAATTCATTTACGATAAGCAGACCAAGGGGATATATGAAGGCATGTGGATAGGGGTCTTACCTGAAAGCACTGAATATGTCTGGATAAGACCGCTTTCAATGACTGACCCGGAAGGAATGGAACTGCTGATTAAAGACCAGCATGGCCGGTGGTTTGACAACAACAAGGAATCCCCGGTGATCAAAATCAATGGTCATGAATTCTATGTAGATGAGCTTCGGAATAGCTTCCGGGAGGTAGCTAACAGATGGAACCTGATCAATTTTAAGCGTGTCGATAAAATCGGAGATCAATATGGGATTTATTTTGACAGCAGGGTTAAAAATGTGGCCTTCCCACACGAAGTGGAGCAGGCAAAACAGACGGATTCTCCATTAAAGCACCTTATTGAATTTGTTCAGGTGCCTGATGGCCGGGCGTTAGCCCGGATGCTCAACGAATATAAAAATATCAATAATGAGAACAGCCGCGTTGAAGCAACTCACCATCGGGCAGCAAAAAGGAAAGGCAAAAATATTTAGCCATGGAAGACAGCATATATCAAATCAATAAAGGTTTCAATAGTTCAACTAAGGGGGATTGATATGGGAGGTTCGATAAAATATTTGAATCAGGTTATAGCGGGAGATTGTCTGGAAGTCATGCAGGATTTACCAGATCAGTGCGTCGACATGGTGCTCTGTGATTTGCCTTATGGATTGTCTGATAATCCCTGGGACCAGGTAATTGACCTGGATCAACTCTGGCAGCAATATTCCAGGGTTGTCAAATCCAATGGTGTCATTGCCTTGACCAGTTCCGGGGCTTTTACCGGGAAACTGATCATGAGCAACCTGCAGGATTTTAAGTACAAAATTGTCTGGATCAAATCCAGGTCCACCAATTTTCTAAATGCGAATAAACAACCGCTTAGAAGACATGAGGACATCTGTATTTTCTATAAACGGCAGCCTTTCTATGCCCCACAGATGATACCAGGGAAACCATACCACAGGGGGTTAAGATCAGAACAGCAGACAGGTTGTTATGGCCAGTACAAACCAAACAATTCATCGAGTCCTGATGGCTACCGCTATCCCTATGACATTGTATGGTATGAGGGGGATGAGATCGATGACTGGTTTTATTGCAAAACCTGCGATCATGAAAAAGAGAAGTCCTTTCACCCCACTCAGAAGCCTGTCGCATTGGGGCAATATCTTATCCGTAGTTATTCCAAAGAAGGTGATCTTATCCTGGACAATGCCTGTGGCAGTGGATCATTTCTTGTAGCTGCGGCAATCGAAAACAGGCAGTTTATCGGAATAGAGCTTAACAGGAACACTTTCTATAAAAAGTCTCAACCCATAGATTTTGCCGAAGTCGCAAGAGAACGGGTAAAAAAAGCAATGTGTTCAGGGTTGTTCAACAAAATTTAATCAACAGGCTATGGCAAACAGTGTATACCAGATCAATAAAGGAATCAATAAGAGCATAGAGTTCAAAGGGCTGAAAGCACAATATATATGGTATTTGGCTGCGGGCATTGGCGGGCTGCTGGTTTTGTTCGCAGCGATGTACATCATGGGCATCAATTCCTTTATCTGTTTAGCTGTGATTTTGATATTAGGCTGTCTGCTGGTCTTTAAGGTTTATGGCATGAGCAATAAATACGGGGAATACGGGATGATGAAGGCGCTTGCCAAAAGAAGTATTCCGAAGGTAGTCCGGCTAAACAGCCGGAAAATATTTATCCATAAAAATAATAATCGTCATGGAAAAGAATAGTGCATTACAGATCGACATCGCCGGTAACAGGTACCATATTGATGCTTCACAGGACAATTTACTGCCCATCGACAAGGACTTAGCCATCATCCCGACAGGTAACCTGGAGATTGCAATGGATCACGAATGGGAACGTTTCGGGTATTATGATTTAATCCACCGGTGCCTGTATCATCCCCCTGAGCATATTGACAAGCTGCCCGAAAACGTAATCGGGTTCTCTATTCCTTCCTATCAGGACATATCGGAAGCAAAGAACAGGTCCCTGATCGTGTACGCTGAAACGGTGGATTTAAAGGATACTAAGCTGGCAGTGGAAGTGGAAGAAAATAAAATCCGTAGCCTGGATCAAAGAAAGCGCAAAAAGCTGTGTCATCCGAAAAAATTAAAGAAGAAAACCGGCAGGAACCTATAGCATAAGCACATTTAAAGAATTAGTGAGATGGAAAAGTGGATGAATGATCTATTACCAATACTGGGGATTGAACATGATTGTATTCTCAGTAAGCAAGGAGATATCACCGTGGTATTCCGTGTGGAGCTGCCGGAGATTTTTACGTTGAGCAACCAGGATTATGAGGCTTTCCACCAGACATGGGTAAAGGCGATCAAGGTGCTTCCTAAATTCACGGTGCTGCATAAGCAGGATTGGTTCATTGATAAAAAGTACAGACCTGAGGAGGGATTAGCTGCCGAGGAAGAAGGAAGTTTTCTGACCAGGGCGAGTGATCGTTTTTTTAATGAACGTCCCTATCTGGAACATTCGTGCTATATCATGCTGACCAAAAAGCCACAGGGGCGCAAGACGGCCAGCAGTATGTTCTGCAACCTGATCAGGCCAACATTGGTACCGGAGCAAACCTTAAAGCCGCAATTACTACATGATTTTCTGGATAAAGCATCTCAGTTCAGTCGCATACTTGTTGATAGCGGATTTGTCAGCATGAAGCGCCTTAAGGCAGAAGAGCTCTATAGTTCCGGCCGCAGGGTAGGTTTGATCGAGAAATATTGCAGCCTCAATGAAAGCAATGACATCCCCGTACTGAAAGACATCAAGTTTGATGGGGGTATAGAAGTGGGCAACAGCCATGTACAGATCTATACCTTGGCTGAAGCCACAGACCTGCCTGCGCTTTGCGGTTCACGTATCAACTATGATAAGTACAGCTCAGACCGAACGAAATTCAGTGTTGGTTTTGCTTCTGTCATGGGTCAACTGTTGCCCTGCAGCCACATCTACAATCAGTATATCATCATTGAAGATGCAGCGAAAACCATACAAAAGCTGGAAAGCAAGCGGCTGCGTCTGCAATCTTTATCGGGCTACAGCAGGGAAAACCTGCTTGCCCGTGATGCTACAAATGACTTTTTAAATGAGGCGATCAGCCAGCAACGTCTGGCCGTTAAAGCACATTACAACATCACGATATGGAATGAGGATAAGCATCATTTGAAAGAGCTGAAGAATACGATAGCCTCTGCATTTGCACAGATGGATGCCGTTTGTAAAGAAGAAACTTCAGGCGCGGCACAACTTTTCTGGGCAGGCATTCCGGGCAACGAGGCAGATTTTCCAATCAATGACAGCTTTGACACGTTTATAGAACAGGCTACTTGTTTTCTAAATCTTGAAACGGGGTATCGCAGCTCCATCAGCCCAATTGGTTTAAGACTGGGCGATAGACTGACCGGTAAGCCGCTGCATGTGGACATCAGTGATGAGCCGGTGAAGCTGGGCTATATTACCAACCGGAACCGTTTTCTACTTGGTCCAAGCGGATCTGGAAAATCTTTTTTCACGAATCATCTTTGTCGTAGTTATTATGAGCAAGGCTGTCACATTGTAATTGTGGACGTGGGTCATAGTTACAAAGGCCTGTGTGATATGGTTGATGGCTACTATTTTACCTATACGGAAAAAAACCCGATCCGCTTCAACCCCTTCTTTATTGCGGATGGCGATAGTCTGGATACCGAAAAAAAAGAAAGCATCAAAACCCTGCTTTTGGCGATCTGGAAGAAGGATGATGAGAGTTATAAGCGATCAGAATATGTTGCCCTATCCAATGCGATCCAACTGTATTATGAGAAGTTGGATAATAATTCTGATTTATTTCCCTCTTTCAATACGTTCTACGATTTTTTAAAACAAGATTTCATTGAGGTATTAAAAGCTGATAATGTAAAGGAAAAGGATTTTGATATGAACAATTTTCTTTTTGTACTTCGGCCGTACTATGAGGGTGGGGAATTTGATTATCTGCTGAATGCCACTCAAAATCTGGATCTGTTGCAACAACGGTTCATTGTATTTGAGCTGGACAATATTAAGGAGCATCCCACACTGCTTCCGGTAACCGTGATCATCATTAGTCAGGTCTTTATTAATAAGATGCGTAAGCTAAAGGGTATTCGCAAAATGATCCTTATAGAAGAGGCGTGGAAAGCATTAATGAAGGAGGGATTTGCGGAGTACATCAAGTACTTGTTTAAGACGGTGCGTAAATTTTTTGGGGAGGCAATGGTCGTCACCCAAGAAGTGGAAGACATCATATCCTCACCCATCGTCAAGCAGGCCATCATTAACAATTCGGATTGCAAGATCCTGCTGGACCAGAGCAAATACCAGAACAAGTTTGATCAGATACAGGAACTCCTGGGGCTTACCGAAAAAGAAAAGGCACTGGTCCTTTCGGTAAATAGAGCGAATGATCCGACCAAAAAATATAAAGAAGTTTTTATCAGCCTTGGGGGCACTTATAGTAAAGTCTATCGTACCGAAGTTTCATTGGAAGAATACCTGGCTTATACCACCGAGCAAACCGAGAAGGTAAAAGTGATGGAATATGCAGAGCGGTATGGTAGCATACAGAAAGGGATAGCTGTGCTGGCACAGGAATTAAGACAGGAAGTGGAATAAAAAGGAGGTGAAATGAAAAGTTATATATCCATAGCGGCTTTGTTTTTCGGATTGTTTTTGTGGCCTACAATCCATAGTCAAGCCCAGGCAGAAATTGCGATCACTACAACCGTTAAAAAGGTATTGAAGGCAATTGACTTGAAAATACAACGGGAACAAAACAAGGTAATATGGCTGCAGAATGCCCAAAAGACGATCGAGAATGTCATGTCTAAGCTAAAACTCGAAGAGATCGGTGATTGGGTAGAAAAGCAGCGCAATATCTATAGGGAGTACTTTGATGAACTCCACAAGGTTAAGACGCTCATCACCTATTACCAGCAGATCAGAAACATCGCCGGTAAGCAGATAAAGCTGGTAGAGGAATACAAAAGGGCATGGCGGCTGATTAAGAAGGATACCCATTTTACGCCGGAAGAAATCGACTACATGGGCAGGGTGTATGAAGGAATCTTAAACGAAACCGTTCAGCATATCGACCAGCTGACGATCGTCATTACTTCATTTGCGACCAGCATGAGTGATGCAAAACGGATGAAAATTATTGCTGATGTCGATGAACAGGTAGATATCAACCTGACTGATCTGCGAAGGTTCAATACTGAAAATGCGCTACTGAGCCTGAACCGTGCAAAGTCAGAAAGTGAGATCAGGATGGTGAAGCAGTTATATGGTTTAACAGATTGAGTATGGACAAATGGTTAGCGCAAGATCTGGAAGCATTTTCCAGGTTAATGGATAAAAAAGGATACACCGGGCCGTTTCTGGTGAATAACAGCTATTCAGGAGAATTGCTTGCCGCTGTTAAAGTAAGTGAGGCTACCGCCAAGGAACAAGGTAGTGCTTTGTTCCCCCTTATTCTGCATACCAGGATAAAGACGGGCGACGCCGCTGATATGCCCTTACTGCGACTGAGATTGGATGACACAGATCAAGGCATTCAAATCAGGGATGCCACCATTGAAACGGTAAAAGTGAATGGCATCACCAGGTATAATGTAGATGTGCCATTCGCCAATACGGGAAAGTTCCCTTCTAATGAAGAACTCATGGAGAAGGTAAGAAAGCGATTCATAAAAACAAATAAAACAATAAAAAGAGGATTATGAAAAAGACAATGATTATGGGCTTGCTGCTCCTGTTTGGAATTGGAAGCCACGCACAGAATTTTAATGAGTGGTTCAAACAGAAAAAAACACAAAAGAAATACCTGTTGGAACAGATCGCAGCATTGAAGGTCTACGAGGGCTATATAAAGGATGGCTATAAGATTGTCAGCGGGGGGCTGGACCTTATCGGAGATATTAAGGATGGAGAGTTTAGTCTTCACAAAAAATATTTTAGCGACCTCGTTACGGTAAATCCCCAGATCAAAAAATATTCAAGGCTTGCTGAGACCATTTCAAGGCAGATGGAAATCATTCAGATCAGCCAGCAGAACATGCAAAGATTGAAACAGTCCGGAATGATGAAAGAAGAGGAATTGCTGTATGTAAAGCGGGTATTTGACCGTGTTATTGATCAGGTGACAGTGTTGTTGGATGAACTGGTTATGCTGACCAGTGATGGAAGGCTTTCACTGCGGGATGATGAACGCCTGGAAAGAATTGCCTACCTGAACCAGGAGACCAGGGAACTGTATGCTTTCATGACCAGATTCGCCAGTGAAGCCAAACAGCTTGCTGCCTCCAGGTACAGGGAAGCACTGGATTCAAAACGCTTGGGGTTCTATTTTGGAATTATTGAATAGTATAAGATGACAGGGAAATTTATCATGGCAGGCTTGCTGTTGATATGGCTACCGACACAAAGAAGCCTGGCTCAGAGTAGTGAAGCCATCCAGCTTGGCCTGAATATCGAAAAGCTGGCACAGCTCAAAAGCATTCTCAGCAATTTGAAAAAGGGATATGAAATTGTTTTCACCGGCTATACTACCGTGAAAGACATCAGTGAGGGAAATTTCAAGATTCATCAAATCTTTCTGGATGGGTTAATGGAGGTCAGTCCTGCAGTAAAGAAATACCGGAAGGTTGCAGGCATCATCAATTACCAGGTTAAGCTGGTGAATGAATACAAGTCGGCTTTTAAACGGTTTAAGGGTATGAACTGGTTCAATTCTGGTGAGATTGCCTATATGGGAAGGGTGTATGATAAGCTCTTGAAGAGCAGCATGCAGAATCTGGATGAACTGGCGACCGTTGTAACCGCCAATAAATTGCGCATGAGCGATGACGAACGGCTGACTGCGATCGACCAGATTTATGCGGACATGGAAGATAAGCTCAATTTTCTTCGGCATTTCAATTCCAGGAATAGCATCCTTGCACTGCAGAGAGCAAAAGAACAAACAGACATCAATGGGGTGAAATCCCTTTATGAAATTAAATAACGGAAGATGAGAAGAGAATGGATCAGGATGAGCTGTCTGGTAATGGGAGTGATGGTATTCCCGCTGGTGGCGATGGGGCAAGGAGTAGCAGAAGATATTGGGAGCATGCATTCTGTGCTGGAAAAATTATATGACGATATGATGCCGGAGTGTAAAAAGTTGATCGATGTTGCCAGGGGGCTGGCAGGCTTTGGGGCTTTATGGTATATCGCTTCAAGGGTTTGGCGGAATCTTGCCAATGCTGAGGCCATAGACTTCTATCCTTTATTCCGGCCGTTCGCCCTGGGGCTCTGTGTGGCAACCTTTCCGGTTACTATTTTGGGGGTGATTAACGGATTGATGCAGACCACGGTTAACAGCACCGCACAAATGGTTGAGGATAGTGATAAGGCTGTAGCAGTGTTGTTGAAGCAGAAAGAAGAAGCGATTAAGGATAGTCCGATCTGGCAGATGTATGTTGGGGAAACCAATGAGGGTAACCGCGATGCTTGGTACAAATACACGTATGATGGGGAAGATCCAGATAAAGAGCGTTGGTATGAAACCATTGGTAATAACGTCCGCTTTGCCATTGCAAAGATGAGCTACAACTTTAAAAATTCGGTGAAGGAATGGATGAGCGAAGTTTTGAAAGTATTGTTTCAGGCCGCAGCATTGTGTATTAATACCCTTCGGACTTTTCAACTGGTCGTACTTTCTATTCTGGGGCCGCTGGTCTTTGGTCTGGCTGTTTTCGACGGACTGCAACATACGCTTACCTCCTGGCTGGCCAGGTACCTGAACGTTTTTTTGTGGTTGCCTGTAGCGAATATTTTCGGGGCCATCATAGGCAAGATACAAGAACACATGATCCAACTGGATATGAACCAGATTGCCCAGACCGGTGACACTTTCTTCAGCGCGGCTGATACCGGTTATTTGATTTTCATGTTGATCGGCATAGTGGGCTACTTTACCGTTCCATCTGTTGCTTCCTTCATTGTTAGTTCTGGTGGTGGCAATGGAATGTTGCAAAAAATTACCACGCTGGCATCAGCATCATCAGGAGGTGTAGCGGGAAGAATCACAAGAGGTGCTGACAACATTAGCGATATGGGCAAATATTATAATGAAGGCGCTTCTGGAAAAGAATCAGGTAGCGGCGTGGCAGGAGCTATGGGAAGGGCATTGGGTCATGGAAGTGGTTATATGGGAGACAAACTAAGTGGGAAGTAACACATCAGATTGAACATTGAGATTGAAAAAGTGAGCGTGGTATGTTTAAGAAAATGAAAAATATAGAAACGGCTTTCCAGTATGTACGGATGGTCAGTGTGGTGGTCATTCTTGGGGTGATTTTGATCTGTGCATTTGTCACCAGTAAGTGTTTCAAACTTGCCAATGCGACCCAGGGCAGGATTTATGTATTGGTAAATGGGAAAGCACTTGAAGCGTATGCGACAGATAGAAAGGATAATATTCCGGTTGAAGCAAAAGATCATATCAAATCCTTTCATCAGTATTTTTTTTCTTTATCACCGGATGAAAAGGCGATTCAGGCAAATCTGGTGAAGGCGCTTTATCTGGCAGATATATCGGCCAAAAAACAGTATGATGATCTAAAAGAGCGTAACTACTATTCCAACATTATCAGTGGGAATGTCAATCAGACGATCCTCATTGACAGCATACAGCTGGACATCAATCAATATCCCTTTTACTTCAGGTGCTTTGCCAGGCAGGAGCTGACCCGCCCCACAAGCATCGTGCTCCGCAGTTTAATCACGGAAGGTTATCTGCGCAACATCAGCAGAAGTGAAAACAATTCCCACGGATTCTTAATCGAACGGTGGTCAACTTTAGAGAATAGGGATCTGAATGTAAAAAACCGGGTGAACAGATGAAACAAAAAGAGAAAAGTACAGGGAGGGTGAAAGAAAAGGTGGCGGGTTCGGTTGCCAAAGGCATTGTACTGGCGCAAGTGAAATGGGCTGGGTTTATGAAAAAAGCATGCAGTAAACTAAGTATAGCTGCTCAGAAAAGGTGGTTGATAGCATTCACGATATGCTTCGGTTCATATTGTACCTACCTGGTTTTTGATGGCCTTCTGCGGAGCAGCGAAAAGACAGTTCAGACGCCATCAGCGATCCGGTTCCCTAGGCTTCAGGAAGAAGAAAGAACGGTCCGTGGTCATCCTGACAGTTTGATTTTAAAAACGGTAAGAGCGTTTTATCATACCAGGGACAGCCTTATGCAGGTTGATCCGCAACAGTGGCAATGGATATTAAATAATCGCCAGGGCTTACTGGACAGCCTGAAGCAGCTGGAACTATATATTCAAAACAATGGGCTTTATCAGCCTTAGTAGTCAACAAATAAAAATGAATAAGATGGAAAATGTGAACGAGAAAAAAAGAAAGCAACGGTTTTACCTGATGGCACCTTTGTTAGTCCTTCCCTTTTTAACCTTTGGTTTTTGGGCATTAGGAGGTGGGAAGGCAAATTCGACGGCAACAAATGAAAATTTGGTGAAGCATGGATTAAAGATCGAACTGCCGAATGCCAGGGTAAACGATAAGCCAATGGATAAGCTCAGCTATTACGATCAGGCCTATGCCGATAGCTTAAAGTTAGTTGAGCTGAAGAGACATGATCCTTATTATAAAAATGAGGACACATCAGAAAATTATTCGCGCTTTTCAAATCCGGCCATGTTTGCCGGGAATGGAAACCCCGAAAATCCATCAGGTCAATATGGCTATGATGGGCTCTATACAGCACAGACCTCCAATGAGGCTAAAGTCTATGAACGACTCCATTCGCTGAATGCAATATTAAGTCAGGACAATGCTCCGGCTACAACATTAGATAATCAGATTGAGCAAACAGCTCGGCAGCCATTGGACAAAGCGGATATTGACCGACTGGAAAAGCTGCTAAAAATGACCCAGGAAACCAAACGTGAACCAGATCCTGAAATGCAGGAGCTAAGTGGCATGCTGGAAAAAGTATTGGACATCCAGCATCCAGAACGTGTTCAGGAGAAATTACGCAAGACTTCAACGGAAAATAAAGGAAAAATATTTTCAGTTTCAGCAACCAATACAATTACTCCGATCTCTGTACTGGAAAATGAAAATAAACAGCCTGTGTCGACTGGCTTCTTTTCCTTAGAAGAAGCCCCGGAAGTCATTAAAGCAGATTACAACACCATCTCCGCCGTGGTGCATGAATCACAAACTCTTGTAAGTGGTTCCATTGTTAAGCTAAGATTGTCAAGCGACATTTATATAAATGGGGAGTTGGTTCCAAAAGACAATTTTGTTTTTGGAATAGCCAATCTTAACGGGGAACGGCTTTCTATTGTGATCGAAAATATCAGGTATGGGCAGGCTATTTATCCGGTAAAACTCCGGGTCTTTGATCTCGACGGGATAGACGGTATTCATATTCCCGGAGCCATAAGCCGTGATGTTGCCAAACAGTCAGGCAATGAAGCGCTTCAGGGGGTAAACGTAAGTACGATAGACCCTTCACTCGGAGCACAAGCGGCCTCTGCAGGCATTGAACTGGGAAAAAGCCTTATTGGAAAAAAGGTAAAACTGACAAAGGTTACCGTAAAAGCGGGCTACAAGGTCATATTGAAAGACCTTAATCAACAAGATTAGTAGAAAAGTTTAAAACGAAATCGCATGAAAAAAAGAAGTGTGGGAATGGTGATGTGTTTATTCATGTTGCTATCTGAAATGTATGCCCAGAGCATAGGAACAAAGGCAAATTCGACGATTGAGCCCTTGCGCCTGGCAATCAGTACCAATAAGACAACCAACCTTGTATTCCCTTATTCGATTACCAGTGTTGACCGTGGCAATAAGGATGTACTGGTACAAAAGGCAAAAGGTGTAGAGAATATCCTACAGGTCAAAGCCGCGAACGATAGTTTAGTGGAAACGAATCTTACGACCGTATTGGCTGATGGTTCCCTGTACTCCTTCCTGATCAGTTATGCTTTGGAACCAAGTGTGTTAAATCTGCAAATCGGATTGAGAAATAACCAGGATCAGCCTGCGGGCATCCTTCCATTTGGAAATGATAATGAAGCAAAAGTCAAACAGGTTGCCCAGATTGTATTCGAAAAGAAGCCAACCATGCGGCGGCCAAAAGATAAGAGATATGATATTGCATTTAAGCTAACCGGATTGTACGTGAACGAGGACAATTTCTTATTTCAGTTTGCTCTAGGTAATAATACAAATATCCGGTATGACATTGACCAGCTGCGTTTTTTCATAAGAGATAAGAAGATTGCAAAGCGGACTGCTGCTCAGGAGCTGGAACTTACCCCTATATATGTGATAGGCAACCAAAAATCCATTGAGGTTCAATCGCAGCAATATCTTGTACTGGTGGTGCCGAAGTTTACCATCCCTGAACAAAAATATCTATCCATAGCGTTGATAGAGAAAAGCGGAGGCAGGAATCTTTCACTAAGGGTAAAGAATAAAAAACTGGTTGCAGCCAGTATGGTATACTAGCTGGTTTAATCGTTAACCGGATAAACTACAGATGATCATACCCGATCTGAAAATAATCTAAAACATAAAAATTATGAAACAGGAAAATTTTGATTACTTAAAAAATCAGCTGTACTACAAAGGCTTTAAAGATAGCCTTGAAAATGAGCTGAAGGTGAGTATGGAAAAGGGAGAAAAGCAGTTTGTTTTGCCACATGCACAAACTTTTGGTAAGGACCTGGTGAATTCAACCCTTCTTTTTAACCGGTCTGATAAGGGATACTACTTTTTTGACAAATTCGATGTTGCGCTAAAGAAAGAGAATGGGGAAGAATTGAAAACGGGCTTCTACATGGATAAAAACTCGGATTATACTTTAAAGGAGGCTTATAACCTGCTTAACGGACGTTTTGTGGAAAAGGAAAAGCAAACCAAGGACAAAGAGGTATACCAAGCATGGGATCAACTGGATCTCACTTCGAAAGACAAAAATGGCAATTACCCCGTCAAATCCTATGGAGAGCGTTATGGTTTTGAACTTGAAAAGGAGTTGAACAAGCTTCCAATAAAAACCCTGCAAAATCCCGATGATAAAGAACTGCTGATTGCTTCTCTCAGAAGAGGCAACAGACAACTGGTCGCTTTTGAACTGGGCAATGAGCAGGTGGACAGATATATTGAAGCCAATGTGAAGATGCGAAGAATAGATGTCTACGACACCAACGGTAAAAAAGTGGAAAATAAAATAGACAAATCTGCCCGGCAGGAGCTGAGCAAATCAACTGAAAAGGACAAAAAGCAGGACACTTCAGATGAAGATGGGCCAGCCGGCCTAAAGACAGCGCAGAAAAAAAGCAGAAAAAAAGGTAGGAGTGTTTAACGCTACAATGGCATGTAGGATGACATGCCATTGTCAATTACTTTGGTAAAATTTTGTGATATGGAAATGGATTTGGAACAGGAAATCGTTAAGTGGAAGGAACAGGAGCAGAAATATGCAAAGCTATTTTCACCCGCAGTGACGAAAAGTAAAGAATTCAAAAGGGAACGTCTCAGGCAACTGCTTTCAATCGAGGCAAAGGTGAATAAAAACAACCTGCAGGACCCTTCCATTTTATCCCTATTGAAAATCGAAAAAAAGCAACTTCAAAAGCAGATCAGCTCTGGCCTATTTTCATTTCTGATCCGTAAGTTGGTGGATGCCGTCAGACTTCATCAGCTGAAAAAGAGTCATCAGGAGCAACTTTCCAATGATTTTTCTGAAATAAGGGGTGCGCTCCAGAGAGTTGGATTTGGGAAATACGGTGAACGGGCTGAACAAATGCTTTCAAACGGCAATGGCCCATTGTCAATTTCGCATACCGAACAAATCGCACCGAAACAAATTGTGGAATACACGCTGAATTTTAGCCGTAAGAATGGAACCAGCAGGTTTGATAATTATAAAATTTCCTTTAAAGATGAAAACAGTGGCGTGCAAAGGCAGCAGGTGTTTCCCAACGAGGGCTTGTCAACAATGCCAGCCGGTAGTGCGGTAAAACTTCTTTCAGGCATGGCCATAAAGGATAGTGGCAGGGACTGGATACAGATGGATTTTAACGACAAGGACAACCAGGGCAATTTCAAGTTGATAAGATTTGGGCAGGAAAAGCTGGATGATGGTATTAGGGATGCGCTGATGAGGCTTCCAACAAAGGATCAATTGTCACCGGAAGAGCGGGAAAGGATTTTACATGAGCTCTCCCAAGGCAATCCTGTCAGGGTCAACCTGGCAAAAAACTCCAATGAAATACAGGCCATTGTTCACGCCAATCCAAGACAATCTGGAATTGTCGTTCTGAACGGAGATGGAAAGGTTTTAGATCCGAACAAGATCGCTAAGGAAGCGCAACCCAAAATGCAGGAAAACCAGCAAATGAACAGAGAACGGAATGAGGGAAGTAAGCGCATGAAAATTGTAAGATGACGGGAGGGGATAAAATAGATTTGTTTATTGCTGCCACGATTAAAGATTGTCGTATTCACAAAGGACATCTGGCGCTTTATATGGCATTATTCCATTTTTGGAAAGGGAAGAATTACATCAGCCCGATAGGTTTATTCGCCAGTGAAGTGATGAAGGTTGCTAAAATATCAAGTAATGCTACCTATCACCGGTTGATTAAAGAATTACATGACTACGGATATATTAAATACGAGCCATCTTTTTATAAATATTCGGCAAGCAAGGTCTTTTTATCCGTGTAGAAAGTAATAGCTAAGCCGCAAATGATTAAACGGAAAGGATGTCAATAGAAATGGAGATGGAAAGAATAACATTGGAGCAATTACCTGAAATGATGGTTGATGTATGCCACAAGCTGGATCGGATTGAAAAAGCAATTGCTAGTATAACGAATGCAGAACCGGAAGAAGAGCTGATAACGATCTCAGAGGCTTCTAAATTTTTAAAACTGGCCCAGTCCACCATCTATGGGAAAGCCTGCAAAAGAGAGATACCTGTAATTAAAAAGGGGAAACGGCTGTACTTTGAAAAAAAGGAACTCCTGAAATGGGTTAAAAGTGGAAACAGGGAAACTTCATCAGAGCTGTTTGATAAAGCTTCAGATTACATAAATAAGTTCTCTAAACCAAAATATGGTAGATGACAGCATAAAGGGACGTTAAACAGGATGTCACTCGTTGGTGTGATTTGCATTGAACAAATCGAATATAAGTGTAGGTACGCCAATTTGAAAATGAAAGTATCATATGGCCTGTTTGTTTCAACCATTTTATAAGTAGGTATAGCAAGGATGTTGGAGAACTGATAAGCCATAGTGTAAAATCGAGTAAAAAAAAGCCCTTCTTACCAGGAAGGGCTAAGTAATCGAACGAACCACCAAGTTCGTAATAGAGGCCGGAAGATACACATCAGATGGATTCAGAAGAAAAAAGACCAAAAAATAATTATACTGTTATAAGAAATGAATAAAGTGTGGTAACGCCAGTACCTCAATAGGTGTTTTCACCGGTTATTCACCAGGGTGAAAGCACCCCTTAAAAATGGGTGAAAAAACGCTTGTCTTGCATTTGATTGCTTGCTCAACTTTGTTGACCGGATTCAAGTACTTCAAAAAAGGGGGAACCACCCTTTTTCAATTGCTCGTGTGAAAAAAGAGAAGCGGCTGCATCCCACTATCAACCGAAACCTCCAACCATGACCAGCCACCACTGCATATTGCTATCAGCAATCCTATTTGCCTATTCGGGATTGCTGGCTCAATCAGATACGCTTTCTCCTTCGGTCAATGGAAAATATTTCGATGCCGTGAACAAGAAGGCCAGCCAGCTAGAGCAGAGGCTTGATAAGCAATCAGCAAAAATCATCACCCAATTCTTAAAGCAGGAAAATAAGTTAAAGCGGAAACTGGCACGCAAGGACTCTGCTGCAGCTACGGCGGTATTTGGTGATGCAAAGCAACGCTATGATCAGTTGCAGCAAAAACTGGCAGGAGCAGAAAAACTCAAACAATACATTCCTTCTTTAGATACCTTAAGCTCCTCTCTCAAATTCCTGGAACAAAACCCGCAACTAATGGCTCTTGCCAAAGATGGCCCGGCCAAACTGAAAGAAGCCATGAGCAAGGTAAATGGCCTGCAAAGCCGGTTCCAGCAAGCAGAAGAAATAAAGAAGTTCATCAGGGAAAGAAAGCAATACCTCAAAGAACAGTTAGGCAAACTGGGAGTAGCTAAAGAGCTAAAGCAACTGAACAAGCAGGTGTATTACTACAGTGTACAGGTTAACGAATACAAACAATTGCTAAACGATCACAAGAAGGCAGAGCAAAAAGCCATCGAGCTATTAAGTCAGACTAAATTGTTCAAAGACTTCATGCGCAATAACAGCCAGCTGGCTTCTTTATTCCGCTTGCCGGGCAGTAGTGCCAGTAATGCGACAGGAGCAGCAAGTCTGGCTGGCCTTCAAACCCGTGCCCAGGTCAATAACCTGGTCCAGCAACAGATCGCTGCCGGAGGACCGAATGCCCAGGCACAGTTCAGCCAGAACATGCAGCAGGCGCAAAGCCAGTTGAACGAGCTGAAGAATAAGCTGAACAAATTCGGCAACAGCGGAGGAGAGGACCTGGATATGCCGGATGGTTTTAAACCCAATGGGCAAAGAACAAAAAGTTTCTTCCGGCGAATAGAACTGGGTGCAAACATTCAATCACAGCAATCCAATGGTTATTTCCCGGTGACGAGTGATATCGCGCTGACAGCAGGATATAAGTTGAATGACAACAGCATGATCGGTGTGGGAGCCAGTTATAAAATGGGTTGGGGAGAGAATATCCGCAATATTAAAATCACGCATCAGGGGATCGGACTGCGATCCTTCATCGAATGGAAATTGAAGGGTTCATTCTGGCTGGCGGGAGGGTATGAGCTGAACTACCGGAGCGGGTTTCAGCGGATCGCAGAGTTAAGGGACAGAAGTGGGTGGCAGGAGAGTGGTTTGATCGGGTTGAGCAAGGTAGTGGATCTAAGATCCAAAATATTAAAGAAAACCAAAGTACAGTTGCTCTGGGATTTTCTGAGTTACCGGCAGGTGCCGAAACCAGCAGCGATATTATTCAGAATAGGTTATGTGTGGCGTTAATGAAAAGAAGCGTTTAGTAGTATTCAATGCTGCGATCAGTCAACAAGCAAGGACAAGTATAAGAGCGAAGTTGAAAGGATTGCTGCAGGTAAAATGGAATGTTGCAACGCTGGAGTGGTTCGCCGAAAAGCTGAATCCAAGGATCAGGGGCTGGGTCAACTACTATTCAAAATTTGGAAGCTGGAAAGCATTAAATGTGTTCCGGTATCTGAATGGGCTTATTCTCCAATGGATAAAACACACCTATAAGATTATAGGTATAAGAAGGGCTTTGAAGAAGTATCGTATGATGCAAACAGAGAATCCTGGGTTGTTTTACCATTGGCGGTTAGGAATAAAATGATTTGATAACAAGAGCCGTGTGAGGTGAGAATCTCAAGCACGGTTCTGTGAGCAGCTTGGGCTGAAATGCCCTTGCTTACTCGACAATTTTTAAAAAGACAGATTGATGAAGATCTTACAACTTTGTTTTAAAGCAGTCCGGCTTTGTTGTTGGGCAGTGCTGATCATGTTGCCACTTGTTTCATCGGCACAGGTGGAAATGCAAAAGATTGCACCATTAAGCCCTAACGCGGCTGCGATTACCAAGTACGGAGAGATCCCGGTTAGTCAGTTTACCGGCATCCCTGGTATATCCATCCCTGTTTATACCATTCAATCAAAGAGTTTATCCCTTCCGTTATCGCTGAGTTATCATGCAGGTGGTATTAAAGTAGAGGAAAATGCTTCCTGGGTTGGATTGGGTTGGTCACTGGGGATAATTCCTACTATTTCCCGGCAGGTAAATGGACTGGTCGATGATATAGAAGGATACCATAGTAGTGTTTCCTATGAAGGACTGTCGATGAAAGAGATCGAGGATAGCTTGAATGGTGCAACGGAGTGGTGGGTCGAATTTTTCCGAAGGCAGATTTTTAGTGGGGACGTTGACCCGGAAGCGGACGTTTATTCATTCAGCATCCCCGGCAAGAGTGGTAAATTCTGGTGGAATCAGGAAACAAATAGCTATCAGACTTATCCCAAGAGTGAAATAAAAATTGATTCTTATCAAGGACTAGATTTCAAACTTACCGATGAAGATGGAACAGTTTATTATTTTGGGGATTACGATCTAAGTCAGTCTGCCGGGTCAAATGTAGGACCTATTATACGATCTGCGTGGTATGCAACTAAAATATACAATGGCAATAAAACGGATAGCATTAGTTTATACTATAGGAACCTTGCAACCTCCTCGAAAAACCTTGCCGCTTATACTTACACGTTGTTTGGGTCCTGCCCTTCCTCAGATCTTACTTACTCGACTAACATATCAATGAAAGTACCTGATTCCATTAGCTTCAGTAATGGATATGTGAAATTTGTTCTCCAGAATACAGGACGGGAAGACTATCAGGGTGGATATGCGCTTGATCATATTAAAGTGTATAACAGGTCGGGCGACCTGATCAACCGGCAGAACTTTAGTTACCATTACATGCAGAGCAATGATAACAATGGTTTGTGCGGTGCGGCAAATTCCTATGAAAAAAAGCGGTTGATGCTGGACTATGTTGAAATGGTGGATGCAGGTCATATCACTTCCTCCAGGCATTCCTTTTTGTATGATTCTACCATTGCTTCACCGTGCAAGTTCAGTGCAGCGCAGGACTATTGGGGTTTTTACAATGGGAAAACGTCGAATAACAGCCTGATCCCACGAACCGCAGTTATTTTAACGGGTGGCACGCCTACAATGATTGGTCAAGCAAACAGGAACGTTGATACATCGTATTCACAGTTTGGTGTTCTTCGCCGGGTTGTTTATCCTACAGGCGGACATACTGATTTTGCATATGAAAATAATCTTTCTACTACTCCCGGCCTGCCAGCGGTGTATACAGTGAAATCAGTGGCTTTACAGGGCGAGGCCCCTGATCCTATAACAACCGATACTTATATTGATACATTTACAGTCAATAATGTTGCCGACATACATTTGAATGGCAATGTTGGCGGAGCATTTTTATATGCAGAGATAGGGGCATATGGGTGTGATCTCAGTGGAGGGAGCAGTCCCTGCGCTTCCTTTACCATCCGGGGAATAGACCCAGGTAATTCAAGCTACTTTGGAACAGTGTTGCCAGATAATACACAGGGATGGCATGTACCTAACGGCAGGTATGAAATTAAAGCGCATTTTAATCAGACTACACCGGCCTATGATGAATTCTGGTTTATGGTAAGCTGGATGGCTTTTGATGCAGCCCAACAGAGCGGGTCATACAACCGCTATGTCGGCGGTTTACGGGCCAAAAAGGTAACATCATTTGATAATTCCGGGCAGAGCATTACCCGCCAGTATAAATATGTAACATCACTGGCATCAGATACTTCTTCCGGCGAAATATTTGGCCGGCCTTATTTCGTGGTACAGGATAACACTTGGCAACCGGGAGGGAGTAGCGATCTCCAATGTACCGCCCTTCGTGCCGATCCCAATGCAATATCAGTGACACATGCCGGTAGCTATATTGGATATACAAGGGTGTTTGAATTTATTGATACAAGCGGCAACCAGGGATATAATGAATATCAGTTCACTACCGCTCCTGAAGGTATTGTATCGACAAGTCCTTATCCACCACCTTCCAGCCAGGAATACGCCAGGGGATTGCTGACACTGTCCGTCAGTTACAGGAAATACAATAACCATTACTACCCTGTTAAACGGGATAGCCTGGAGTACTTATTAAAAACCTATGACAGCCTGCAATCGGTTTCCTATAAGCTTAGGGCAGTTTTCCCCAGGTTTTTAAGCAGTTTTGGTGATTTTGGAGTATGGGAGGATGCATTCTATTATTATATTCCTGCATGGTCAGGATTGTCCAGGAAAGTTGAAAGAATATATCACCAGGACGATACTACCCGGTTTAATGACCGTATAACGTACTATTCCTACAATTCAGCCAACCAGCTCTCGGAAACAAGAATGATCAGCAGCACCGGGGATACGATCAGAACGAAACCATATTACCCCGCTGATCTGAGTTTGTCCGGATCAGCAGAAACCGCCAGAACAACACTCATCACCCAAAATAATATCGCAGCAGTATTAAAACAGGAGACCTATAAGAACAGCAAACTGCTCAATGAAATAAAAACCAACTACAAACTTTTTGGCTCGCAAGTGATGCCAGAAGAAATATTTCAAAAGATCGGATCTGCAAGCAGTGAGTCAAGAGTGAAATTCCTGGATTATACTGCTGATGGTAATCTTAAGTCGCAACAGAAGACAAAAGATGTGGAAGAAGTATATCTATGGGGATATGGTGGACGCTATCCCGTGGCAAAGGTCATCAATTCCACTTATGCTACTGCTGTTGGTTATGTCAATACATCGATACTCAATAACCCTTCCAGTGATGCAGCGTTGCGGACTGAGCTGGCTAATTTGTATAATATTTCCAATGCCC